>FLOH01000108.1_pt1 | contig 238591 bp, 225 predicted proteins | sample 756751 | NCBI WGS metagenome assembly FLOH01 (sample SAMEA4026879, study PRJEB14308) | marine metagenome | biome: coastal water; material: water | depth 74 m
GACCTTGCACGAAATCGCTCAAGGGTTGGCAATCGTCGGGCAGGGATTGCGATTGGCTCAAGGCTTCGAGTGTGTGCCAATGAACGGGCGCTGGTTCGTCTGCCGGTGCTGACAGGTCTTCGCCAAGGGCCGCGCCAAGCGCCACTTCGAAACCGTGTTCGACCACAACCGAATCTATCAGGGGTGGCCAGCTTTCCGATTGCCCTGCTTCAAGCACATCGGCCAGGGCCTTGGCTTCTGCCTCAAGCCGCCCGAACGCTGATTGGGCTTCATGAAGGCCCGAGACGGCTTGGCGGACGTGGCCATCGGTTTCGGCCCGCTGATTGCCAGCGGCCTCGGCCGCCTCGCGCCCCTTTTCGGCGGCTTCGCGGGTGTCAGAGTGGGTACGTTCAGCGGCTTCCATTTGGCCCGGATCAACCGCACCGGCTTCCACCGCCGAACGCTGGGACGTGTTCTCGTCCAGGCGCTGCGCCAGCATTTGCCGACGCTGGTTTTGTTCGTCTACCCGGCGGGTGAGAGCATTTTTCCGCGCGTCGTCTGCGGCGATCCTATCTGTCAACTCGGCATGTCGGGTTTCAAGTTCGACGACGACCTGACGGATGGCGTGAAGGTTGACCTCGGCGTCTTTTCCGGCGACCTCCTCGTCCGCGCGGGCCTTTTCGATTTCAGCGGCTTCGGCCTCCAGCGCCCGGATCGCGGCCCCGGCGTCCGCCGCCAGCGCGCTCTCGCGTTCGATATCCGTTGCCATCTGGGCAAGGCGCGCGCGGCACTCGGCTTGCGCTTCGCCGACCCGTTTCTCCTCGGCGTCCAGTCCGTCGCGCGCGATGGTGACCCGTTGCAACTCGGCGGCGGCCTCGGCTTCGGCCTGACGCAGGGGTGGCAAAGCGGCGGCCAATTCGACTTGCAACCGGGACGCCCCGGCAGATGCGGCCGTCAGGCGCACAACTCCGGCCTCGGCCTCTTTACGGCGTTCGCCGCCGCGCTCCAGGGCTTCCTGCGCCGCCATCCAGCGCATGTGAAAGAGCGATGCCTCGGCGCGCCGAATATGGCCGCTGAGATTGCTGTAGCGAGCGGCCTGACGAGCTTGCTTTTTCAGGGTCTTGTGCTGGAATTCCATGGCCCCCAGCACATCCTCCAGACGGACCAGATTGGTCTCTGCGCCGCGCAGGCGAAGTTCGGCCTCGTGACGTCGCGAGTGCAGCCCGGTAATGCCCGCCGCTTCTTCCAGCAGGATGCGCCGTGAGGTTGGCTTGGCGGCAATGATATTGCCGATGCGCCCCTGGCTGACCAAGGCGTTGGAGCGCGGGCCCGTGGCGGCATCGGCGAATAGAAGCTGTACGTCGCGGGCGCGCACCTCCTTGCCGTTGACGCGGTAGGTCGATCCGCTTCCGCGCTCAATCCGGCGGCTGACGTCCAGGTCGTCGATATGGTTGAAAACGGCTGGGGCGGTTCGGTCGGCGTTATCCATTCCGAGAATGACTTCGGCCATGTTTCGCGCCGGGCGGTCGCGCGTTCCGCCGAAGATAACGTCATCCATCTCGCCGCCGCGCATCTGCTTGGCGGACGATTCGCCCATGACCCAGCGCAACGCTTCAACCAAGTTTGACTTGCCGCAACCGTTGGGGCCGACGATTCCCGTCAGCCCGCGCTCGATTAAAAGCTCGGTCGGTTCAACAAAGGATTTGAACCCGGTAAGTCGAAGTCTGGTAAAGCGCAACGAACCCAAGCCCCGCTATTTTGCTTTTTCCAGGGCCGCGTCGAGGGCCTTCTGGAATTCTTCGAATGGAAGGTTTCCCGATATCGTCTTGCCAGCAATGACGAAGCTGGGCGTCGATTCGATACCGAATTCCTTGCCGTCGGCAGCCGCGCGTTTCTGGATGGCCTCGAAAAGAACCTTATCATTGAGGCAGGCATTAACCTTTTCCTCGGACATTCCGCCCATCCGCGCCATACGGGTAAGATCAAGCAGCGGATCGTTGCTGCCTGCCCAAGTTCGCTGGCTGCGGAACAGAACTTCGAGGAACCCGAAGTAACGATCCGGGCCTGCGCAATGGGGCAGCATCGAAGCGATCAGTGCCAGTTTTCCCAAGGGAAAATCGCGAAAGACAAACCGCACCTTGCCGGTGTCGATGTACGCTTTCTTGATCTTGGGCAGGGTTTCGGCGTGGAAAGCGGCGCAATGCCCGCACGTCAGGGAGGAATGCTCGTAGATGGTCAGGGGCGCTTCCGCGCTGCCCAGGACCATTTCACCCAGGGTATCGTCAAAATCGGCAGCCGTGGCAACGGCTCCGACAAGGCTGATTCCAAGAACAAACACTAAACCTAGTAGGCTTTGCCTCAATTTGGTTCTCCCTTCCACAATATGTTGGCGACTATAGATTCGCTTTGACGACTCTACAAGACAGGTTTTCAATCCGTCGAAGATTCTTGTGATCGGGTCATTACCGATCTGCCGAGGGCCTGAAGCGCGTCACGAAGTTCATCGTCACCGATGTCCGACAACGTGTCGGCGATTGCTTTTTCGTCCTGTGGGTCAATTTCCTTCGGTGGTTTGACATCTAAATCCTTGGCAGCTGCGATGGGAGCCTGTTTCATGCTAAGGCGGGCCACCGCCCGGTACCCGTAGTAGCCATTGATCCGCGCCAAAATTACCGGCTCGTCATGTTGGATCTGAGTGGCGACGGCCCCGCTTGCGACGCGCAGGTGCAAGGTGCCCCCGGACCGTTCCCCGGTGGGAAACGAGAGTTTCTCAGGCGCTGTTGCCCTGGCGAATGCGGTTCCGACAATGGCGGGCCAGTTGCGAACGACGGTGCCGTCGGCCAATCCGCGTTTTCCGAACAGTGGCTTGGTAATTTTTTCGATCGCCGCACCCAGCGCTTTGGGCGCGCCGGTTCGCCGCCGCGAGGAAAATTTGGTCGGGGTCTTTGTTGTGTCCTTGGCCATGACAGCCAATATGGTACGAACAGAGGGGATATGAAACAACCAAGCCGCAACACAGACAAAAGTATGGGCCGCGCCGTGCTCGAATGGTACGACGCGCACAGGCGCGATTTGCCGTGGCGGGCCAAAGCCGGGCGACCGTCCGATCCCTATCGGGTGTGGCTTAGCGAGATCATGCTGCAGCAAACGACGGTGGCTACGGTCGGTCCCTATTTCGCCTTGTTCATGCAAAAGTGGCCGACCGTTGCTGATTTGGGGCGCGCCTCGCTGGACGATGTTTTGCACGCCTGGCAAGGGCTTGGGTATTACGCGCGGGCGCGCAATCTGCATAAATGCGCGCGAATCGTGACTGACGAGTACGCCGGGTGCTTTCCCAGCAATGAAACGGGCTTGCGCGGGCTTCCGGGCATTGGCCCCTATACGGCGGCGGCGATTGCGGCAATTGCTTTTGGCCAGCGCACGGTTCCGGTGGATGGGAACATCGAACGGGTTGTGTCCAGGCTTTTCATGATTGGCGAAAGCGGATCCGCCCTCAAAGCGCGCGTGGCCGAGGCGGCGATGCCCCTGGTGCCGGATCGTCCCGGCGATTTCTGGCAGGCAGTCATGGACTTGGGCGCAACTGTGTGCCGCCCGAAGGGGCCGATCTGCGAAGCCTGCCCGTTGGCGACGGTTTGTCGTGCCCGTGAAAAAGGGAATCCCGAAGACTTCCCCCGCAAAAAGAAAAAACTCGCCAAACCCACCCGATATGGCGTCGCCTTCCTGGGGGTTGGCGCAGCGAATAAAGTGATTTTGCGCCGAAGGCCACCTTCGGGTTTATTGGGCGGAATGATAGAAGTCCCGTCGACCGACTGGCGCGCGCAACCGTGGCAAATGGAGGACGCGGTTTTATTTGCGCCTGCGCCGTCCGACTGGCAGCGGATCGACAGCGCCGTGCGTCACACATTCACCCATTTCCATCTGGAACTGAGCGTTGCGATAGGCAAGATCGCCGCCGGATCGACAATTGACGGGTTTTGGTGCCTTCCGGACGAGATGGAAAACCAAGCGCTGCCAACCGTCATGAAAAAAATTATTCGTCGTATGACATCAAAGTCGTGATCGGGACATCCACCTTCGACCGACCGTTCAGGAAGGTCAATTCGATGATGCAGGCGGCGGCAGTGACCTCGGCTCCGATCTTTTTGAAAAGGTCGACCGAGGCTGCCAGGGTTCCGCCGGTGGCCAGCAGATCGTCCAGCAAAACCACTTTCTGGCCCGGTTTGACGGCGTTTTCCTGAATTTCGATGGTGTCGGTTCCGTATTCCAGCGCGTATTCGTGCGGAATTGTTTTGCCGGGAAGCTTGCCCTGCTTGCGAACCATGACGAAACCGCATCCGAGCTTGAGCGCCAAGGGGGCGGCGACCAGGAACCCGCGCGATTCGATACCGGCCAGAATGTCCGGGCAATGCGGGCTGACGGCCTTGGCCATGCGGCTCATGGCCACGCTCCAGGCGTCGGGGTCGGCCAGCAGGGGCGAAATATCATAAAAATTGATGCCCGGTTTTGGGAAATCGGGAATCGATGCGATGTGGTCTTTTAAATTCATTGTTCCTACCAAACCTCAGTTTCTTGCCAAATTTCGCGTCTTTATAACGCAATGCCGATTGGCGAAATAACGCAATGCCGATTGGCGAAGGTCATAACACAAATAGGCCCCGATTGCCGTAATCAAAAGTTCTGAAATATTCGGAAAAATGCCAGCAAAAAGACAAAATATTCGTGCGTGGTTGTGCGCATCACCGAATTAAAGCTATAGTCGTTAACATCCGGGGTTGTTGCCGGAGGTAACAATTCCGATATGGCAAGGATTGGTTTTGCCTCTGCACGGGGATGCAGAGATAGCGTCAAAACCGGTTGCCCCGGGAAAATAACCATTTTGTTTCTTTTAACGACAGGGAGATTTTTTGCTATGAAAAAACTGCTTCTTGCGAGTGTAGCATTGGCGTTCGGCGTTGTGGCAATGGCCATGACCACGCAACCGGCCGATGCGGCGAAGAAGACCTTCATCGCTATTGGTACGGGTGGCCCGACCGGCGTGTACTTCGTTACGGGTAACGCCATTTGCCGTATGATTCACAAAGCCGCCGCCGAGGGGCGTAAGACCGGTCGTAAACACGGTATTCGTTGCTCGGCTCCGTCAACCGGCGGATCGACCTACAATATTGGGCAGATCAGGGAAAACGAGCTGGACTTCGGCGTTGCCCAGTCCGACTGGCAGTATCATGCCTATAACGGTTCCAGCAAATATGAAGGCAACGCCTTCAAAAAGCTGCGCGCCGTATTCTCGGTCCATCCCGAACCGATCCAGATCATTGTCGGCAAGGGTTCCAGCATCGACAGTTGGGAAGGCTTGAAAGGCCAGAAGGTCAATATCGGCAATCCGGGTTCGGGGCAGCGCGGCACCGCCGACTTCCTGATCAAGGAATCGGGCTGGACCAAGGACGACTTCGCCTTGGCGGCTGAACTGACCTCGACCGAACAGTCCAAGGCCCTTTGCGACGGCAAGATTGATGCAATGTTCTACACCGTTGGTGTTCCGAATGCCGGTGTGGCTGTGGCCACCGATGGCTGCGGTGCAAAGATCGCCAACTTCGATGGCCCGCTGGCCAAGAAGATGGTGACGGCGGCAAATCCGTTCTACGCCTGGGCGACAATTCCGAAGGGTACCTACAAGACGACCATGGCGGACGTGAAAACCTGGGGCGTCAAGGCGACCTTCGTGACCAGCGCCGACGTCAGCGAAGACGTTGTTTACGAAGTCGTGCGCGCGGTATTCGAAAACCTCGACGACTTCCGTGCCCTGCACAAGGCCTTCGCCAACCTCGATCCGAAAACGATGATCAAGGACGGCCTTTCGGCTCCGCTGCATCCCGGTGCCATTAAGTACTACAAGGAAAAAGGCTGGATGTAGTCCCTTAGGGATTTAATAGCGGCCGGCGCCCCCGTGAACCAGCGGGGGCGCCGGAACTGCAATCAGGGAACGGGGGATGGGGCTTATGGCCGAAGCGATAACTCCTGCGGCCGAATCGGTCGCGGATGACTTGCAGGAAACCCTGGAAGACATCGAGTCCACCGGGCGTAAACACGGTAAAAACGCGGCGGTCGTGATCGGCATTATTGCCGCCTCGTGGTCGATTTTCCAACTGTGGATTGCCTCGCCGGTTCCGTTCTGGATAAATTTCGCCATTATCACCGACGTCCCAGCTCGTGGCATCCATCTGGCGTTCGGGCTGCTTCTCGTTTATCTGATTTTTCCGGCCTCGAAAAAATCGATCAGTGGCCGTATTCCCAAGCGGGATATTCTTTTCGCGCTGGTCGGCAGTTCGTGCGCGCTTTACATGTTCCTTGGATGGGAAGGCATCGCCACCCGCTCTGGCTCGCTTCTTTCCTATGACGTTGATCTTTTCGGCACTTCCTTCAAATTTCCGTTCGAGGTGATCCTCGGATGGACCGGCATTCTGCTGCTTTTGGAATCGACCCGGCGTGCCATCGGTTTGCCGCTGGTGGTCGTTTCCACTTTGTTTATCCTTTATTCCATTTTTGGCCAGTCCATGCCGGACATCATCTCGCATCGCGGCGTTTCGCTTGCGCGCCTTGCCGGATACCAATGGCTGGGCGGGGAGGCCATTTTCGGTATCCCCATCGACGTGACCACCAGCTTTGTTTTTCTGTTCGTTCTGTTCGGCGCGATCCTGGATAAGGCGGGTGCGGGCAAGTATTTCCTGGATCTATCCTTCGCCCTGGTTGGCAAATATCGCGGCGGACCGGCCAAGGCATCGATCCTGGCGTCGGGAATGACCGGACTGATTTCCGGGTCATCCATCGCCAACACGGTGACCACCGGCACGTTTACCATTCCGGTTATGATGCGCACCGGTATGCCCGCGGTGAAGGCGGGGGCTATTGAAGTCGCGGCCTCGGTTAACGGCCAGATCATGCCGCCGATCATGGGTGCTGCTGCGTTTATCATCGCCGAACTGGTCGGCATCAGCTATTTTGAGGTGATCAAGGCGGCCTTCATTCCCGCATTCATCTGCTACATTGCGCTGTTGTATATCTCGCATCTGGAGGCATTGAAACTGGGCCTGCGCGGGTTGCCACGCTCGGAAATCCCGCCCCTTCGCAAAACCTTCGTCAGCGGCCTTCATTACATTATTCCGATCCTCGTTCTCGTCTATCTCTTGATGGTCGAGCGATGGACCCCAAGCAGTTCGGTTTTTTATGCGATCCTGCTGATGATGCTTATCGTCGTCGGCCAGAAGTTGATTGGCGCGTACAAAAACGGCGGAACGAATTTCGGTGGCGCGTTCAAGGAAGGGCTTGGCGACATATATGCCGGTCTGGTCGGCGGCGCGCGCAACATGATCGCCATTTCCGTGGCCGTGGCGACGGCGGGAATTATCGTCGGTTCGGTCAGTTCAACCGGCCTGAACAATGCGTTGATCAGCGTCGTCGAGGCGGTTTCCGGCGGCAATGTGTATATCCTGCTGGGCATGACGTCGCTTCTTTGCCTGCTGCTGGGCATGGGCCTGCCGACCACCGTCAACTATCTGGTGGTTGCGTCGTTGCTGGCGGGCGTGGTGGTCGAACTGGGCGCGGCTTCCGGTCTGGTGCTGCCGCTGATCGCGGTTCATCTGTACGTGTTCTATTTCGGACTGATGGCGGATGTGACGCCGCCCGTTGCCTTGGCCGCCTTCGCGGCTGCGGCCATTTCGCGGGCCGACCCTATCAAGACCGGCGTTCAGGCGTTCTTCTATGAAATCCGCACGGCGATTTTGCCGGTGGTGTTTATCTTCAATCCAGAACTGCTGCTGATCGGGGTTACAAGCCTGTGGCACGGGCTGATGGTTTTCGTCGTGTCGTTGATTGCCATCCTTTCTTTCAGTTCGATGACGCAGCACTACATGCTGGTCAGGAACAAGTGGTACGAAGGTATCTTGTTAGCGGTCGTTGTGGTTGGTCTGTTCCGCCCGGACATTTATCTGAACAAGGTTTACCCGGCGTTCTCGCCGCTTGATTTGGAGAAGTTCGTGTCTGGTGAAGAGACCGGAAGGCCTGGCTACGACGTGCGTTTCCACGTCACTCACGAAACCGAATACGGAGATCGGTTCCGCTTGTACCGGTTGGTGACACCCGAACTGGGTGCGGCCACGGATGCCGGGCTGTACGGTGTGAAAATCGTTGCCGAGGACGATCGCTTTGTGATCGGCGAGATTACCGAGGGGAGCCTCGCTGCAGATACGAGCATTGAGCTTGGTGACGTTGTCACCGAGGTTGATGTCGAGCAAAGCGGGCGTCCGCCGAAGGAAGTGATCTATCCGATCATGCTGCTCATTTTGGGCTTGGTGATCCTGCTTCAGGTGGGGCGGTTGCGGCGGCAAAATGCCGCAGAAGCGAAGGGATAAGGGGGAACCGTATGTTCAAGCATATCCTGTTACCGGTTGACTTGAATTCCGAAGAGTCGTGGAAAAAGGCGCTGCCGGTTGCGGTTCAAAACTGCAAGGACTTCGGGGCGACTCTGCATCTGATGACTGTGGTCCCCGATATAGGTGGGCACGCTGCCGTCGCCCAGTTTTTCCCCGAAGGATACGAGGACAAAATCCTCGCACAAACGCACGATGACCTCCACGCCTTCTCGGCGCGTGAAATCCCCGAAGGCGTCCGCGTTCAGCACATTATTTCCAACGGAACTATCTACAAGGAAATTTTGGATGCAACGGTGAAGGTGGGGGCTGATCTTGTGATTATGGCGGCCCATGGCCCCGGATTGGGGGATTACCTGATAGGGCCCAACGCGGCCAGGGTCGTGCGCCACGCGGATTGCTCGGTGATGGTGGTTCGCGCCTGAATACCAAAACGCCCCGGTCCAATTGGCCGGGGCGTCGATTTTTTCCGAATTAGCGAACGGTCAGTTGAGCGTCGCGATATAGGCTGTGACATCCTGGCGTTGCGTTTCGTTCTTCAGCTTGAAGACCATCTTTGTCTTGGCTTTTTTATCGCCAGTCACTTTGCGCATGTAGTTTTTCGGGTTGGCCAGATATTCGACGATCTTTTCTTCGGACCAGGTCAGGCCCGCTTCGCCAGCGGCAACATAGCTTTTCGAATATTTAAATTTCGGGACTGTGCCCGCCTGACGGTCGAGAACACCAAACAGCGACGGACCGATACGGTTTTTTCCGGGTGTAATCAGATGACAGGCCTTACACTTCTTTTTGTAGATGGCTTCGCCTTTTTCGGCGTCACCGGCCATTGCCGGACCTGCGGCTACGACTAACGCGATGGCGCCACTCAGCGCCATTGAAATTGCCTTTATCATCATCACCCTTCCAAAAATTTATCTTTTAACAAAATCAGACAGCCATTATCGACGTGTGGGGTTGGCGAGGCAACCTCCGTTATCACCCAACCGCGTTCACACGTATGCGATCGAACGAACACTTCAATGGGATTTGCCATTCTTTTTTCGTCTCGGCAATGGCAGGCGAGGGGACAACGCACTATAATCGTTGACAAGGCTACCAAAAACAGCCTGTGTTGGTGCTTGTGTTCGCCGTTAGTCCGGTCGTTTTTCATATTGGTGGGAGTAAGGTTCGCCCATGGTTTCCAACGTCCTTTCAAAAAATGATGTGGCTGAATTACTGTCCGATCCGTCCGTTGCAAACCGGGAGGAGACGGCGCGCAAGATTGCTTCGGATTTCGACCGTGGCTCTCTTAGCGATGCGGAAAAAGCCCTTGCCGAAGAAATCTTCCGACTGATGGTCAAGGATGCCGAGGTTCGGGTGCGCGAAGCGCTTGCCAATAATCTCAAATCCAATCCCTTGGTGCCGCGTGACGTTGCCGTTTCTTTGGCTAAGGATGTCAATTCAGTGGCATTGCCGATCCTGGAATCGTCCGAAGTTCTGACTGACCAGGATCTGGTCGATATCATCAGCCAGCATGATGCCGACAAACAATCGGCGATTGCAGGCCGCCCTAGCGTGTCGGAAACGGTTTCTGAGGCGATCGTCGATACGCGGAACGAAGATGTTGTTTCGCGGTTGGTATCAAATCCTGGGGCCGAGATATCCGATGGGTCGTTGGGCAAAGTTGTTGATACCCTGGGTGACAGGGAATCCATTCAAGACGCGATGGGTCAGCGTCCGCACCTTCCGGTCACCGTATCCGAGCGATTGGTGACGCTGGTATCGGAGCAAATGAAGGCGCAGATAGAGGGCAAGTTTAACCTCCCGACAGATGCCATGACTGATCTGATTATGCAGATCCGCGAACGCGCCGTTCTGTCATTGTCGTTCCAAAGTGGCAGGGATGATCTGGCGCGACTGGTGGGTCAGTTGTACACGAATGACCGGCTTACGCCTTCAATCCTTCTCAGGTCCCTGTGCATGGGGGATCTGGCCTTTTTTGAAGCCGGCATCGCCAAACTGGCTGAAATATCAAACGTCAATGCGCGCAAATTGATCCATGACGACGGTGGGTTGGGCCTGCGTGCATTGTGCGAGAAAGCCGGGCTGCCAAGAAATTATTTGCCAGCCATTCGCGCCGCTGTGGAGGTCACCCGTGAAACCCAATACGATGGCGGCGAACATGACCGTGAACGCTATTCGCGCCGGATGATCGAACGAATCTTGACCCAGTATGGCGATCTAGGTGTCGATTTTGAGGCCGACGATCTGGACTATCTTCTCAGGAAGATGGACGAATTGCCGATCGACCCGACCGACGGGGGGTGAGGCGTTTTCTCGCTATGGGTTACGGGCGGCCCAGTTCGTGCCAGATTGAGTAATCTTCGCGAAATGCCTTCAACGAATTCCAGACGCGTTTGAAATCGGCGTCGTTTTTCGATTGTTCTGCAACGACCTGTTGCCAGGCTTGTTCCAGTTCCTTGATGATTTCCGCAGGCCAGCGGTGGATATTGACCCCTGTTGAATAGATATTCTTCAACGCGGCGAATTGTGCCGCTTCGGCTTCGGCCAACCCATGGCGGATATTATCACCGCAGACCGTTTCGACCCGTGCTTTCGCCGTTGACGGCAGCGCTTCCCATTTTTCCAGATTGATCATCAGCTCGAACAGGGTCGAAGGCTGGTGCCATCCGGGAAAGTAGTAGTGCTTCGCCATCTTATGAATGCCCAATTGGAAATCAACGGTGGGCATGGAAAATTCTGCGGCGTCGATGGTGCCCGATTCGAAAGCCGAGAATATCTCGTCATCGCCCAATTTCACCGCTTTGACGCCCAGTTTCTCCAACACCCTTGCGCCCAGGCCGAGAAAGCGAATTTTCAGGCCGCGTAGGTCCTCGACGGTCAATATTTCGTTGCGGAACCATCCCGATGCTTCCGGTGCGATAATGCCGCATACGATGCCGTGAACGCCCTTGCGGTGGTAAATTTTCTCGTACAGTTCCCGACCACCGCCGAAATAAAACCAAGCCATGAATTCCGAGGGGGGCGGCCCGAAGGGAACGGACGAAAACAGTTGCACGGCGGGCACATCGTCTTTCCAAAGTCCCGGCGATGCAAAGGCCACGTCTATGGTCCCCGACTCTACCGCGTCGAACAGCTCCGCCGTGGGGACCAGGGTTTCGGGCTCGTGGAAACTAATTTCCATTTCTCCGCCCGAAATACGCCAGATTTCCTGGCCGACACGTGTTGCCAGCGTTCCAATTTGCGGCAACGAGCCAGCATAGGCGCTGGCCATGCGCCAGGAGATTTCCGGGGCGCTGGTTTCAACGGAAACCGCAGCGGTCGAAGGCGGTGAAAGGTGTTCTATGCGTTCACCGGAAATCGTCGTCGTATTATTGTTCAGCCTGGGAGCAAGGAACGTGGCGCCGATCACAACGCCGACAACCATACCAATGATGATGCCGATGATCGCGTTGCGCATACGGATTGCCCCCTCGCTAATGCCGCCCATTTGCCCGAACGGTTGTTTCTCATGTGTTGGGAGAGTGACAAAAAAACCCCCTGCGATGCAAGGGGGTAATCTTTGTCGCAACCAGTTTAGTTGGTCGGGGCGATAGGATTTGAACCTACGGCCTCTGCGTCCCGAACACAGCGCTCTACCAGGCTGAGCTACGCCCCGATTCGTTGCGGAGACGGTTTATAGCGCCCCGTGAAGTGAAGGGCAAGGATCGTTTGGAAGATGTTTTTGCAATAGAACGTTCGGCGAGCCTCATATCCGGTGGCACGAGGTGAGAGGAACCTGAAAGGCGCTGGAAAGGGAATCGCCCCGGGCACACGGCGGAATAAACCAAGTAAATGAGGCACAACTAAAGGTCATCAAATGCGTCCGCGGGTCACGGTTGTGGGATTGTCCCCTCTGCAAATTTGACAACGCTTATATGAAGCGACATAAAGATAGGGGGAGCGATACAATTCTCTGATTTGTGATTTGGAAAATGCCAAGTTTATTTAGCGTTATTTTGATTGCGGGGGCCACGGGCTTTTTCCTGACGGCGGCTCTGTTTTTGTTGGTTGGGAAAATGCCGCGGACGGAATCGGGCGCCGGATGGTGGGCAGCCTCTTCGTTGGCTGCGGCCCTTGGTTACATTTGCCTTTTGGTGCTGGTAAACCTTGGGCGGCCCGTCGAAGGTGAAGCCGTTTACAACATTTTGTTTGTGGTTTGGATCACGGCCCTTGTTTTCGGGGGACGCAATTTTTTGCACCAACGCGGTTTCGAAAAACCGCTGTTGATTATTTCGGGCGTCCTCTGCCTCTGGCTGATCGTATTCAGTTTCGTCTATCCGGTGTTTTTGCCAGCCGCGATTGCCGTTGCTTTGTTTTGTGGGGGAATGAACCTCTATATGGGTTGGCTATTGCTGCGGCACATCGAAAAACGTTCGATCCTGCACAATGCCTTGATCGCCGCATTTTTGATTAGTGGCTTGCACTGGCTCGATTACCCGATTCTTCGCCACGTTGAGTGGTTCGCGCCCATCGGGTTCACCCTTTGCGTTGTAATTTCCGTCGTCATCAATGGGATTTTAGCGGCGCTGGTTATTGAACAGTTCCGCACCCGAACGGAGAACGCCGAACGTGCCGCCGTCCTCGCGGCTCGCAGTGACGCACTTACGGGGCTCAACAACCGGACCGCTTTGGACTTGCTTTTCGAACAGGCTGCGGCGAATGCGACCCGCCACGAAAAGGGAATGGCCTTGCTGTTTGTCGATTTGGACGGATTCAAGGAGATCAACGATTCCCACGGCCACAAGACAGGAGATTTGGTTCTCGTCACAATCGCCGAAAGACTGAAATCCGCTTTTCGCGACAGCGACATTACTGCCCGGATCGGGGGCGATGAATTTATCGCGATTCTCGGGGACATGGACCTGAACGACGGAACGTCGGCCGAGCACGCAGCCATAGTCATGCTGGATATGATCGATGAGAATATCCGATTTGAGGACTTCAGCTGCCGGGTAACGGCGAGCATTGGGATCAGTTACTATCCCCGTCACGGCAAGACGTTGAACCACCTGATGTTGGCTGCAGACAAGGCGATGTACGCCTCAAAATCGAACGGTAAAGGCAAATTCCTGGTGGCGACCTAGAAAACTCCAAACTTTTCCGCCTAGTGGGCACGCTGAATGCAAAAGTCGATCAGGTCGATCAGGGCGGCTTTTTCCGGGCAATCGCGGAAAATTCCCAGGGCGTCTCGCGCCATTGAGCCATAGTGACGCGCACGTTCCACGGTATCGTCCAATGCGCCGTACTTCCGCATAAGCCGGGTTGCGTTTTCGAGATCGCCGTCCTGTTGGTTCAAATCTTCAAGAGTGCGTCGCCAAAAGGCACGTTCGTCTTCGGTTCCGCGCCGGAATGCCAAAACAATCGGCAGAGTGATCTTTCCTTCGGCGAAATCGTCGCCCACGGTTTTGCCCAGGGTCGCTTCCTTGGCTGAAAAATCCAGCACGTCGTCGATCAACTGGAAGGCGATGCCCAGGTTCTGTCCATAGGATTGAAGCGCCTCGCGTTCCATCTTGGGCCGTTCGGCGACGACCGCACCAATCTGGCAGGCTGCAGCGAAGAGTTCAGCCGTCTTGGCCTTGATGACATCCATATAGGCTGATTCGCTGGTTTCCGTGTCGTTTGCCGTCACCAGTTGCGCCACTTCCCCCTCGGCGATGACCGAGGAAGCATGCGAAAGGATGGCGAGCACTTCGAGTGATCCGTCCTCAATCATCAATTCGAAAGATCGGGCAAACAGAAAATCGCCGACCAGAACGCTGGTCTTGTTCCCCCATACGGCGTTGGCCGAGGCCAGACCCCGGCGCAGTTCACTATGATCGACGACGTCGTCGTGCAAAAGCGTTGCGGTATGGATGAATTCCACGCAGGTTGCCAGCGCGGTATGGCGCATTCCCGTGTATCCGCACATGCGGGCCGACGCCAGGGTCAGGATAGGACGAAGCCGCTTTCCGCCAGCCGCGACAATATGCCCGGCCAGTTGCGGGATCAGCGCCACGGGGCTGTGCATGCGTTGGACGATCAGCGTGTTGACCGCCTTCAGATCGTCGGCGACAAGCGCCGTCAGCGCTGTCAATGACGGTTTTCTTTCCCGCTCGCCGTTAAGATCGACAACAATCCCCAACACATTTCTCCCGAATGACCCGTATGACTTGACCTTTTTGCGTACCCACAGGAGCATATGGATGCTAGGGGTTGCCGGTCAAGCCGTGAAAGAAGTGAACGAACCAATGACAACTGAGGACACGATCCTGGGCGGGCGGGTGCAAATCACGCAACCCGTCACCGGGTACCGGGCGGCGATAGACCCCGTTCTTCTTGCCGCATCTATAAATGCGCGGTCGGGCGAAAAGGTTCTCGATGTCGGGTGCGGCGTTGGTGCCGCCGCGCTTTGCCTTGCTGCGCGCCTTGCCGACGTTGGTGTCAGCGGCATCGAGGTTCAACGCGATCTGCTGCGTCTGGCTTTGCAAAACGCCCAAGCAAACGAGATGACGGGCCGTGTCGATTTCATGGGCGGAAACTTGCTTGCCCCGCCGCCGCGCCTGACCCCGGCCAGTTTTGATCACACCATGGCCAATCCGCCCTTTGAAGCGGCGGGAACGGGCAATGCGCCACCCGACGGGGGCAAGGCAATTGCCAACGTTGAGGGCGAAGCGCGGCTTGCCGATTGGGTTTCGTTTTGTCTGCTGATGGTGCGGCACAAAGGCAGCGTCACCTTTATCCATCGCGCCGACAGGTTGGACGAACTGCTGGCGGCCATGTGTCGCGGTTTGGGCGAACTGGTCGTGTTCCCTCTGTGGTCGGGCAACTCCGGCAAGGCGGCAAAAAGGGTTTTGGTGCGTGGGCGCAAGGGCGTGTCGGCGCCTTTGGCTTTAATGCCGGGATTGGTCCTTCACGGCCAAGGCGGCGCTTACACTGCCGAGGCCGAGTGCATTTTGCGCGACGCCGGGCCTTTGATTTTGTAGCCGTTCATTCGTTCGTTTTTGCAGGAGCGCCGTTCATGGATTTCACTTCGCTGATAAGGAAATTTCACAAACCGGCCCCGGTAGTTGCCGTTTTACGGCTGTCGGGCGTGATCGGGCAGGCGGGGGCCATGAAAAAGGGCCTGAATATGGCCTCGCTTGCCGGCCCCATCGAACGCGCGTTCAAAATGCGACACCTCAAGGCGGTGGCGCTGGCCATCAACTCGCCCGGCGGCTCGCCCGTACAGTCGGCGCTGATTGCCAAGCGCATTCGCGCCCTTGCTGGCGAGAAAGAAATCCCGGTTTTCGCCTTCGCCGAGGATGTGGCCGCATCCGGTGGCTACTGGCTGGCCTGCGCCGCCGACGAAATCTTTGCCGATGAAAGCTCCATTGTCGGTTCCATCGGCGTGGTTTCGGGTGGCTTCGGTTTTACCGAATTGATGAGGCGAATGGGGGTGGAGCGGCGCCTTCATACCTCGGGCGATCGCAAAGCCATGCTCGATCCGTTTTCCCGCGAAAAGGCCGAGGATGAAGAACATCTGCACGGCATCCTTGGCGACCTGCACGAAAATTTCCGCGAAATGGTCCGCACGCGGCGCGCTGACAAACTCAATGTGAAAATCGAAGACCCCTTCAGCGGCGCCTTCTGGACCGGCAAAAAGGCGCTGGAAATGGGCCTGATCGACGGCATCGGCGATTTGCGCGGCGTCCTGCGCGAGCGATTCGGCGAGAAGGTCAAGCTGCGACTGGTAAAAGTCGAAACGGGTGGCTGGCTGCGCCGCAAATTGGGCCTGTCGAGTGCGACATGGGCCGACGAACTGGTAGGCACCATTGAGGAACGTATGACTTGGGGCCGTTTCGGGCTGTGATCCTTGACCGAAAGACGGGCGACATCTAAAAGAACACCATGCTTGGTCTCAGTATCGGAAAGATATTATTGACGGCGGCCGTTATCGCGGCCGTTTATTATGGTTGGAAGTGGCTGGGCCGCGTCCAGCAGCTTGGCCCTGCCGTCAAAAATAAGGTAAAAAAGAAAACCGCCGCCACGCCGCCGTCCGCGACCGATGCGGTGGATATGGTTCAGTGCCCGGCTTGCGGCGATTATGTTGCCGGTCATGGCGCGCGAAGCTGTGGCCGCGACGACTGCCCCTATCCGGGGTAATCAACACGGCAATTTTGACGACATTGTTTATGTAAACTTGACCACTTGACGGGGGCGCATTATCTTCCGCGCCGAAAAATTCATCAGAAAATCGAAATCACATGTCAGATAAGAAGCCTAGCTTCCAGTCCATGATTCTCGCTTTGCAGTCCTTTTGGGCTGAGCGCGGGTGTGTTTTGTTGCAGCCCTACGACATGGAAGTGGGGGCGGGTACGTTTCATCCGGCAACGACTTTGCGGGCCCTTGGTCCAGATAACTGGAAGGCCGCCTACGTTCAGCCCTCGCGCCGCCCAACCGATGGGCGCTACGGCGAAAACCCCAACCGCCTGCAGCATTACTACCAGTATCAGGTGGTCCTGAAGCCGTCGCCCGACAATGTTCAGCAGCTTTACCTCGACAGCCTGGAATGTCTGGGCGTCGATTCCGGCCTGCACGACATCCGATTCGTTGAAGACGATTGGGAAAGCCCGACGCTGGGTGCCTGGGGTCTGGGCTGGGAAGTCTGGTGCGACGGCATGGAAGTCACCCAGTTCACCTACTTCCAGCAAGTGGGCGGCATCGAATGCGTGCCGGTCATCGCCGAGATCACCTATGGGCTGGAACGCCTGGCCATGTTCATTCAGGAAGTCGAGAACGTTTACGATCTGGACTGGAACGGCGAGGGCGTCACCTACGGCGACGTGTTCCTGCGGGGCGAAAAGGAATTTTCGGCCTATAACTTCGAGCACGCCAACACGACCGTGCTGTTTCAGCATTTCAAGGACGCCGAGGCCGAGTGCAAGGCGCTTCTGGATCAGTCGTTGGCGCTTCCCGCCTATGATCAATGCATCAAGGCCAGCCACACCTTTAACCTGCTGGACGCGCGCAACGTGATCAGCGTGACCGAACGCGCCGCCTATATTGGTCGCGTCCGCGCGCTGGCCAAGGGTTGCTGCGAAGCGTGGCTTTCCGGGTTCGACGGCCACAAGGCGGGGGACTGAACCATGGCCGAATTACTGCTTGAACTGTTTTCCGAAGAAATCCCCGCGCGCATGCAGGCCCGCGCCGCTGATGACCTGAAACGTCTGGTCACGGCGGGGCTGAAGGACGCCGGGCTTACGTTCGACAAGGCCGAGGCGTTCGTGACACCGCGCCGACTGACCCTCGTGGTTGATGGCCTGCCGCTGGCCCAGCCAGACGCTAAGGATGAACGCAAAGGCCCGCGTGTGGGCTCGCCAGAGCAAGCCATCGCTGGCTTTTTGAAGGCCGCTGGCTTGTCCAGCCTCGATGAATGCGAAACCCGCGAAGACCCCAAGAAGGGTGCCTACTACGTTGCCGTGATTGAGCGCAAAGGGCAGACCGCCGCGCAACTCCTGCCGGAAATCGTGTCGGCGGCCATGGTGGCACTTCCCTGGCCCAAGTCCATGCGTTGGGGCGAATATGGCGTACGCTGGGTGCGTCCGTTGCACAGCATCCTGTGCCTGTTCGATGGCACGGTTGTTCCGGTCAAATTCAATCACGTCACGGCGGGCAATTCCACAACCGGCCATCGCTTCCTGGCCCCCGACGAGATTACCGTTTCGGACTTCGCCGATTATCAGGCCAAGCTGCGCGCCGCCAAGGTCATGTTGGACCCCGCCGAGCGGCGCACGGTTATTCTGGCCGAGGCCGAGAAACTGGCCAAGGATGCCGGGCTTCAATTGAAGGCCGATCAGGGGCTTTTGAACGAGGTTGCCGGTCTGATTGAATGGCCGGTGATTCGCATGGGACGCATTGATGAGGCTTTCATGGACCTGCCCGCCGAAGTGCTGGCGACTTCCATGCGCGCCCATCAGAAATATTTCTCGATCCTGGACGCCGACGGCCTTCTCGCTCCGCGGTTCATCTTCGTGGCCAACAACGAGGCCCGTGACGGCGGCGCTGAAATCGTCAAGGGCAACGAACGTGTTTTGCGCGCGCGCTTGGCCGATGCCAAGTTCTTCTGGGGACAGGACCGCAAAGCCCCCTTGGCAAATCGCATCGACACCTTGGGGGATCGGGTATTCCACGCCAAACTGGGCAGCGATCTGGCCCGTGTGGGGCGCATCCGCGAACTGGCCAAGGCGATTGCCACCCATGTGGACGGTGCCGACGTAGCCGATGCTGATCGCGCAGCCCTTCTGTGCAAAGCCGATTTGACCAGCGAAATGGTCTATGAGTTCCCCGAACTTCAGGGGATCATGGGCCGCTATTACGCGCTGAACGACGGCGAAAAGCCCGCTGTGGCCGTGGCCGTTGCCGAGCATTATTCGCCGCAAGGTCCAGGTGATGACTGCCCGTCCAACCCCGTCAGCGTGGCCGTGGCCCTGGCCGACAAGATCGACATGCTGGTCGGTTTCTTTGCCATCGACGAAAAGCCTACGGGTTCGAAAGATCCGTTCGCGCTGCGCCGGGCCGCACTTGGCGTGATTCGCCTGATCGTCGAAAACGGCTTGCGTCTCCCGCTTTTCGAAGTTTTTGAGCAAGCCAAAGCGCAATACGCCAATGACGGAATTTCCACGGCGAACGACCTGAATGTAAAAGAGTTGCTTGACTTTTTTGCCGATAGGATGAAAGTGCATCTCCGCGAGAAAGGGGTGCGGCATGATCTGATCACTGCCGTATTCGCCCTGGGCGGCGAGGACGATCTTGTTCGCCTGCTGGCCAGGGTTGATGCCCTGGCGGCGTTCCTTGATACCGAGGATGGAGCCGATCTGCTGACGGCTTTCCGGCGCGCTGCCAACATCGTGCGTATCGAAGAAAAGAAGGATGGTGAAAGCTACGCCGATGCGGCGGACGAAACTTTGCTTCGCCAGGACGAGGAAAAAGAATTGAGCGGAAAACTCGGGGAAATCATGCCCTGCGTTGCCGCGCATATTCGTGACGAACGGTTTGACGAAGCCATGGGCACACTGGCCCGGCTGCGCAAACCGGTTGATGCGTTTTTCGACGACGTCACGGTTAACTGCGAAGAACCGGACCTTAGAAAAAACCGGTTGCGTTTGTTATCAACAATCCGGTCGGCACTGTCGCAAGTTGCCGACTTCTCAACGATAGAAGGGTAGGAACGATGGCTAAATGGGTTTACAACTTTGGTGGCGGCACCGCAGACGGCGGTCAGGAACTGCGCAATCTGCTGGGTGGCAAGGGTGCCAACCTTGGTGAAATGTGCAAAATCGGCACACCTGTGCCTCCGGGATTCACGGTAACCACCGAAGTCTGCACGTATTATTACGACAACGGCGAAACCTATCCTGGTGAGCTGAAGGATCAGGTCCGGGCTTCCGTTCTCAAGCTCGAAGAAATCATGGAGTGCAAGTTCAACAGCTCCGAAATGCCGTTGCTGCTGTCGGTTCGTTCCGGCGCGCGCGCTTCCATGCCGGGCATGATGGATACGGTGCTGAACCTCGGCCTCAATGCTGAAACCGTCGAGGCCCTGGCCAAAGCGACGGGCGATGTGCGTTTCGCCTATGACAGCTATCGCCGCTTCATTCAGATGTACTGCAATGTCGTGCTCGATATCGATCACCACAACTTCGAAGCCATTCTTGAAGAGCACAAAGCCAAGCACGGCTACAAGCTCGATACCGAAATGACTGGCGACGATCTCAAGGTCATGGTCAAGGATTACGAAGCCAAGGTCGTCGAGATGGCTGGCGCACCCTTCCCGCAGGACCCGTGGGAGCAGCTTTGGGGCTCCATCGGCGCCGTCTTCGGTAGCTGGATGAACCCGCGCGCCTGCACGTATCGTAAACTGCATCAGCTGCCCGACCATTGGGGCACGGCCGTCAACGTTCAAGCCATGGTCTTTGGCAACATGGGCGATGACTGCGCTACCGGCGTTTGCTTCACCCGTAACCCGGCGACCGGCGAAAATGCTTACTACGGCGAATACCTGATCAACGCCCAGGGCGAAGACGTGGTTGCCGGTATCCGTACCCCGCAGCCGCTCAGCCTCGCCGAAAAGGAATTGGCAAAGACCGATCTTCCTAGCCTGGAAGAGGTCATGCCCACCCTTTACAAACAGCTGTACGACATTCGCGAACACCTCGAACAGCACTATACCGATATGCAGGACATGGAGTTCACCATCCAGCAGAATAAGCTGTGGATGCTCCAGACCCGTACCGGCAAGCGCACCGCCGCTGCCGCCCTGCGTATCGCCGTTGAGATGAAGGAAGAAGGCCTGATCGACGAGAAAGAGGCCGTGCGCCGGGTTGATCCGGGCGCGCTTGATCAGCTTTTGCACCCGACCCTCGATCCGAAGGCGGAGCGCACGACCCTGACCAAGGGTTTGGCTGCGTCGCCGGGTGCTGCCACGGGTAAGGCCGTGTTCAGTGCTGCCGACGCCGAAGCCTGGTGCGAGCGTGGCGAAAAAGTCATGCTGTGCCGTATTGAAACCAGCCCCGATGACATCGGCGGCATGCACGTGGCCGAGGGCATTCTGACCTCGCGCGGCGGTATGACCAGCCACGCCGCCGTGGTTGCTCGTGGCATGGGTACCCCTTGCGTTTCGGGTGCTGGTGATCTGGTCATCGACTACGCCGCCAAGACCATGAAAATTGCCGGTGAAACCATCAAGGAAGGTGACGTCATCACCATCGATGGCACCAGCGGCGAATTGTTCCTGGGCTCGGTTGCCACCATTCAGCCCGAGCTGACCGGTGACTTTGGCAAGCTGATGGTTTGGGCTGACGCGATCCGCACCATGAACGTGCGCGCCAACGCCGAAACTCCGCTTGATGCCACCACGGCCCTCAAGTTCGGTGCCGAAGGCATTGGCCTGTGCCGTACCGAGCACATGTTCTTCGATCCCAAGCGCATCATTCATGTGCGCGAAATGATCGTCGCCAAAACCGAAGAAAAGCGTCGTGTGGCCCTCGACAAGCTGCTTCCGTATCAGCGCGAAGATTTCGCCGAAATCTTCCGCATCATGGACGGCCTGCCGGTGACCATCCGTCTGCTCGACCCGCCCCTGCACGAGTTCCTGCCCCACACGCCGGAAGACATGCAGGAAGTGGCCGATGCCGCCGGTATCACGATTGACGAAATCAAGGCCCGTGCCGCTTCCTTGCACGAGTTCAACCCGATGCTTGGTCATCGTGGTTGTCGTCTGGGCGTTGCCTATCCGGAAATCACCGAAATGCAGGCCCGCGCCATCTTCGAGGCCGCTGTTATCGTTGCCGGTGAAGGCAAAAAGGTTCTGCCGGAAGTCATGATCCCGCTGGTCGCGTTGACCGCCGAGTACGACATGCTCAAGATCGTCGTTGATGATGCCGCCAAGGCCGTCTTCGCCGAGAAGGGTGCCAAGGTCGAATACATGGTCGGGACCATGATCGAAGTGCCGCGCGCGGCCTTCGTTGCCGACAAGATCGCCGAAGGTGCTGAATTCTTCAGCTTCGGCACCAACGATCTGACGCAGATGGGCCTGGGGTTGTCGCGCGATGACGCCGGCAACTTCCTGAAGGTCTATCTGGACAAGGGCGTCATGGAAGTTGACCCGTTTGTCAGCATCGATGAAGAAGGCGTTGGCGAACTGGTTCGCATCGCCGCCGAGAAGGGCCGTTCGACCCGCAAAGATATCAAGCTTGGTATCTGCGGCGAACACGGCGGCGACCCGGCATCGATCGCGTTCTGCCAGAGCGTCGGCCTGAACTACGTTTCGTGCTCCCCCTACCGTGTGCCGATTGCACGGCTGGCGGCGGCGCAGGCAGCCTTGGGCGTTAAGGGCGAACAAAACGCCTAACCCGTTACCGTTAAAAGTCGAAAAGAAGCGGGGGTCCTTCGGGGCCCCCGCAATCATTGATAACCTATTTTTCTCTTCAGACCGGCCCTTTCGCCCGCAATAATGAATAAGCTGATTTTTCCCTAACCTGCGGTCATCTCCATGCGGAACTATTTCTCGTACTAGTTTATCTCGCCAAACCGGGATCGGAACAGATCGTTGTCAACTGGCACGGCACCAACAAAGACGTCTCCGCGTGTGACGTTTGTTGCGGTCCAGTAGCTGATTTGAGCGACTGTTTCTTGGACGGGTTCGGGTGACGATGACTTGACGAATTCAAGGACTGCTTGCGAGAGATCCACTCCAGCTTTTTCCAGTTCAAGGGCTTTATCCAAGTATTTCAACCAAGCATTTGCCCTGGCTTGTGGGTCTTCGGGATCTTCGAGCGGAATGGAGACTTTGGCGATGGGCGGCGCCATGGACGCGACTTTGATTCTCTCTGGGTTTGCCGGGTCATTCTGGATCGGCGTAAAATAGGCCGTGATGCCAGCGACTTCCGCAGGTACCCGAGTGGCGGTGGTGCCCTTATTGATCGGAATAGTCACGTAGTTCTTAACATTGGGCAGGTTGCGAAAGGCACCGGACGCAATGTAGCTCAAACCCACATCCGTCTGAACAGGCCACCAGCTTTTGTTGCCGGTCTGCGGGTCGGCAATGGGAGGGGCTGCCGGAAGAACCGCGACCGCTGTCGGTGGCGTAAAGTCAATTGTCCGGCCAGCGGGGGTTGCCCGGACTCTCCAACCTGGTTGGAGCACCGTTACCGTCTGAAGCATTGTCGCCTGTGATGTAACTTGTTGGCCTCGCCCGTGAAGTTCCTCTATGGCTTTTGTCGCCGCGCCGTGGAAATAACCGCCGCGATATTGATATTGATGCTCTTCTATTTCCCTAATGTTAACTCTTTTACGCTGAGCCAGTTTTTGCCAAGCGTTTTTTTCGGCGTCATAAGAGGTCTTCGATGGTGCGAATACAAAACCGCCCGATCCACGCAATATCAGCTCACCGATTTGATAGGATGCGTTGGGGCTCGAATATGTCTCTATTCGACTGCTGATATCGTCCAATACGGTGGTGTGGCGTTTGTCCCATTCCCTGATGCCATCTATGAAGGCTTGTGCAAATGGGCTTAAGTTACCGGCCCCATCGGCGGCCACGTCCCCACTTAGAGTTGAACTAAGAATGACAACGTTCTTGGGAGGCCGTTTTCTCTTCGAGGAACTCTCGTGGCCCGAGGCAAATGTTGCGAGCTTTTCCGCAAACGGATTATTGCGGCATGTATCCAATATTAAAAAGTTTAACGGGGTTCCCGCTTCGCGGAACGCATCGTAAATAAACTCGACCGGGATCAACTCGTCCTCCAAATCTCGTTCGTAGCGAACCAGACCGTCGTAAGGTACCAAATACCGCCGTCCGTCGTCGCGTTCGATGCCGTGGCCGGCGAAATAAACGAGGCCTATGGTGTCCGTGCCCTTCAATTCGGTTGCGAAGTCGTAAATCGCGTTCTTGATGGTTCGGCGGGTCATCTCCGTGGTCTCGAACTGTGCCGCCAAGTTCTGCGTGAAGGAAAAGCCAATACTCTCAAGGGTCTTGGTCACCGCCACCGAATCGTTGATCGGATTATCGAGTGGTTGAAAACCTGCAGCGTGGCGCACAGTCGGTACGGCGATTACCAGGGCGCGACGGGGCTGCAGGGTATTGGGATCGATGCCCTCGAAAAAATCTACGGCAGCCGCAGGTGCCGATGCGGCCACTGCCGAAAGCGCCAGCACACCTGCCAGCACGATTTTTCCATGTGTCCCACAGGCCATTGCTATTCCTATAGAGTAAGTTGTTGCGAATGATAATAATTAAATCGACGTAAAATTGCAATCGTGGTATAGCAACCAAAAAAGGAAAATAGGGTGAGGGGTGCTCGAATTATGATCAGTGTGCGCGGTTGGCTCGTCCCTTTTGTCTTTTGCCTCTCCGTTGGCCATCCTTCTTTTTCCGATGCTCACGATATTTACAGCGCTGCAACCGATCCGGCGGTTCAGATAACCGTTGATGCACTGAGTGCGACACCCTATGCAGAGGCTTCAACGAGAGGCGTGATCTACTCCCTCTACCTCTGGCGGACGCCGCGCAAGCTGACCGTCTGTTTCATAGACGGCACGAGTGAGGCGCGCGCAGCCACAGTTGCTGCGATGCGGAAGTGGCGGGTTGCGAGTTTGACTGAAGATCAACTCTCATTCGAATTCGGACAGCGTATAGCGGGAAACGAGTGTGCCGGCCGTCAAGCCGATATCCGCATCACGTTCGGCGGCGACCGCTACTGGTCCTACATTGGGGCAGGAAGCATTCACCCACAAACGGCATCCCTACCAAGCATGTATCTGGGTGGTCTGGACAAACGCACATGGACTGAAGAGTCGGATAGAATTGTACTTCACGAGACGGGCCACGCCCTTGGCCTGCACCACGAACACCAACATCCCGAGGCGCCGTGTGATAACCCTTGGGACGAACAATGGATTCTTGCGCATTATGCGTGGCAAACCTTGAACGAGATGCGCAAGGATTTCGAACGCCTTGAGCAATACTACTGGCAAGGACAGCGTGCCTTCACTTTCCTGACCTACGACAAGAAATCGATCATGCACTACGCGTTCCCGCGCGAAGCTTACCTAACCGAATCAAGGTCCCGCTGTATGACGCCGAAAAGCTTTACACCGTCTTCCCAGGATTTCCGCGCGATTCAGTCCGCGTATCGGCCGAGGTCGAGATTTCAGCAAGAAAAGACGCGCGGGGCGCAATTACAGATTTTAGCTGATCCAAGGTACGAGGCATTGCGATCATATTTGAGCCGATAGTAACCGTGCCGCGCATGGGGGGCGGCACGGGATAAGCAAGAGTCTTAGGGGGCAAGGGGATGAATATTCGAAAAGGGTTTGCCATCGCAACATGTGCTGCAACGCTAACCGGTTGCAGTGCATTTATGTATCCGGACGGCCCAACGCGTGTGTCGCACACGCGACCGGTGCCGCTCAACGAAGCCATCGAAGCTGTGGAGAAACTCGAAACCAGATATTTGGGCGCGGCGGGCGAGCAAGCGACCGCGGACAAATTGGTTAAGGGAAGCCTCTTTCTCGCGTCTGCTACTGCGATCGGCGGTGCCCTTTACGGCGCGCACCGCGACATCGTGACCGGAGCGGCGTTTGGCGGCGCGACGATCTTTGCCGGTTCAACGCTTTTTGGCTCGCCGCAGCAGCGCGCCGTGTACCGGTCGGGGGCGCAGGCGCTCAGTTGCGCGATTACGGCGGTGGCACCGCTGACCAGTATCGACGCCGGTGAATTGGAGACCGCTTATGCCGATCTCGTAGGCGCGAGCCGCGATTATGGCTCCATAGCCATCGGCCTGGAAAACGCGATTGACGCGGTCCCGAAGCTTTCGCTGGAGAACACCGCCTACGAAAAATATTATAAGGAGTTGGGCGTTCTGGATGGCACAATCACGAAATTAATCGAGGCCGTGGACGCCGCCCTTGCAGATAGCGGCGCATCCGCCGCCTCCGTTCGTACGAAGATTAGGAATGCGAACACAATTTTTGCTGGCTATCGGGTCGAGAGCATAGCCGCCAAGACCGCGAGTGAGGTCATCAAAAGCACGGAACAGGCAGTCAACAATGCCAAGAATGCCTTACAGGCTCTGAAACGGGACTCGAACTATGCGTCCTGGATGAACGAGCAGATCGACGCAGGCATCAGTGAAATTGATGCGTTGGCGAAGCTCGTCGCTGACCTTGACCAAGCGCGCACTAAGGGCACCAAAGCTATAATCGATGCGAACACCGTTGTAAGGCGGGCCAGGATCGATCATCAGGGCTGGCGTCTGTTGCCTGTGATTATTGACGGCGACCGCAAAAAGGCGGCAAAGATCATCAAGGAGCTCAAGGACGCGGGCTCGGTTCTTTTCGATACGTCCAAGAACATCCACTTGAAGGTTCTCGGCCAGCTGGAGCGCTTGGAACCCGACCATGCCGCGATCCTTCGCGCTTTCAGCTCCGTAATCGGTGTGACCCTCTCGGGCGCAAAGTCGATCACTGCCGACCGCGATTCCCTCATCCCTCGCGGAGGTCAATTTCAGACACTGGGCGCCGTGCAACCGGTTTCGGCCATGCCCCCACCACCTGTTCCCGCGGGCTCACCCGCCCAGACCTATCTTGCTTCGGTTGGCCCCGACGACACTGCGATAGCTAGAGCGGAATTACAGAAAAAGATCGATAAGATTCTGGACGCGCCCGCATTGCCCAAAGCCGCTCAGCTTGTGCAGCAGATGAAATGGTTCCAAGCGGTCGCAGTTCTGATTGAAAATAAAATCGAAGACGCGAAAACGGGTCTCAAATCCGTACACACCAAGCTTCGCAAAATCTCTGATCAAGTCCGGGAGGCACATCTGACGATCAGAGTTCAGGTGGATGCCGTCCAAAATATCGATTTGACGACGATTGAAACAACCTGCGCGGCATTGATCGATCCGGGCGTCAAGCCGCTGAAAACAAGTACCAACCAGATTTTCGTCGAAAGTACAGGTGAGAAGTTCTTGTATTTGTCCGGTGGCCGGGGGCCTTACTCGGTGCTCTACGACAAACCGGCGGCTGCGATATCCGTCGAGGACGGATACGATCCCAACAACGGTAAACGTCGCTATACTTTCAAGGCGGCCAGTAAAGGGTTCAAAGCTGGCGAAACATACACTTTGACGATTTTGGATGACGACGATCGCAAGGCCGTGGTCACGGTGACAACGCGATAGTCGGCTCGTGGTACGGCACCCGGTTGCTGGTTGCCGACAAGATCGCCGAAGGGGTCGAATTCTTCAGCTTCGGCACCAACGATCTGACGCAGATGGGCCTGGGGCTGGCGGCGGCGCAGGCAGCCTTGGGCGTCAAAGGCGAACAAAACGCTTAGGCCCAGCGCTACCGAAAAAGTCGAAAAGAAGCGGAGGTCTCTCGGGGCCTCCGTTTTTTGTTGCGCGATGTGGGGCTTAGCGAATACCAAGCAAGGACGGGAACACAAGAGGAAGCTAACCGAATGACCGATACTTCAAGCGCCCCCACCACCACCGAAGCCATGGGCATTTTCGAGCGGTACCTGACGGTTTGGATTGCGCTTTGCATTGTGGGCGGCATTGCGCTGGGCAAGGTTGCGCCCAATGTCGCCATATATCTGGATGGCCTGACGCTTGACATCGACGGCGCACCGGTCGTTTCCATTCCCATCGCTATTTGTCTGTTCTTCATGATGTACCCGATCATGGTGAAGATCGACTTCGCCCGCGTGGTAAGCGCGGGCCGGGCTATCAAACCCGTGGGCTTGACGCTTTTCATCAACTGGGCGGTCAAACCCTTCACCATGTATGCCATCTCGTTCTTGTTCCTGGGCATCCTGTTCCGCGGCTTCATCGGTGCCGACGCCATGGACCTGGTGAAGATGCCGCTGGGCCTGGACCTGCCCGCAGGAGCCGAATACGGGGCTGGAAAGGTCATTCTGGTAGACGGCATCAAGATGCTTCAGGTGCCGCTGTGGCGCAGCTATCTGGCGGGTTGCATCCTGCTGGGCGTGGCACCCTGCACGGCCATGGTTCTTGTCTGGGGCCATCTGTCCAAGGGCAACGACGGCCACACCCTGGTCATGGTCGCCATCAATTCGCTGACCATGCTCGTGCTGTATGGCGTGCTGGGCGGTTTCCTGTTGGGTGTGGGCAGGCTGCCGGTGCCGTGGGAGGCGCTGCTGCTGTCCATCGGCGTCTATGTCGCCCTGCCGCTGGTCGCGGGCTATTTCTCGCGCCAATGGATCATCGCGGCCAAGGGCGAAACTTGGTTCAAGGAAAAGTTCCTGCATGTGCTGACGCCGATCACCATCGTCGCCCTGCTCATAACGCTCGTCCTCCTGTTCTCGTTCAAGGGCGAAGTCATCCTCGCCAATCCATTGACCATCGTATGGATCGCCGTGCCCCTCTTCCTGCAAACCGTCCTTATCTTCGCCCTCGGCTACTGGCTCGCCAAAAAAATGGGCCTAACCTACGACACTGCCGCCCCCACCGCCCTGATCGGCGCGTCCAACCATTTCGAGGTCGCCATCGCCACCTCGGTCACGCTGTTCGGCCTGTCCTCGGGCGCGGCGCTGGCCACCGTCGTCGGCGTGCTGATTGAGGTTCCGGTGATGCTAATGCTGGTCCGCGTCTGCCTCAGAACGCAGGGGTGGTTTGTGCGATGATCGATTTCGAAATCAAGCGGCTTCCTGAAACCGCCGACGGTTTGAATGCTCTCGGCATTTTTTATCGCGTTAGCTGAGGACGGCGACGGCATCAACCTCGAACAGCATTCCGTCCAGGGCCAAGCGTGGTACCGGCACAAGGGTTTGGGCGGGCAGCCATTCGCCAAACATATCCTTCAACTGCCGGGTCAGTATTCCAAGCTTGGTTTCGTCGTGATCGACCACATAGGTGGTAAGCTTGGCCACTTGGTTGGGCCGGGTGCCGGCGGCGCCGAGGGCCTCTTTCAGATTGGCGAAGGCCTGCGCCACCTGCTCATCAAAGTTGGGCGAAAGGGCACCGGAAGCATTTTCTCCGCCTTGACCGGCGGTAAAGACAAGGGAACGGCCCCCGGTGGCGGCGATCGCGTGGCTGTACCCGTTGGGGGCCGGGTCGTAGAGGGTATCTGGATTGACGAAAGTGAGTTTCACGTAGATCTCCGTATTTGACGCGTTTCGGGTGCTATTGAAGGGCGAACGGGGAGAGGTCGGCCAACTTGTCCGGGTTTCGCATGATGTAGATGCCGCAGGCGTTCCCGGCTTCATCATAGGCGAAGCTGACGATCCCGACGGTCGCGCCGCCGTTTTTCAGCACCACGCCGCGGCCGCCGTTGATGTCGGCGGTCATCCACTCGAACCCGGCCCAGTATTTGCTCAGGCGCTCGGAAATAAAGTGCATCACGTCAGCCTTGCCCGCCAGGACGTCATGGATGGCGGGCACCTTGCCGCCGCCGTCGGCGCTGAGTCGGATATCGTCGGACAGAAGATCGGCCAACTGCGCTGTTTCCCCTTCCTTGATGGCGGCACTAAAGGCGGCCAGAAGCCGATCCTGCCGGTCCACGGGCGTCGTGTGCCGGACCTTGGCCTGTCCGACATTGGCCTTCGCCCGCGATACCAGCTTGCGGCAGGCGCTTTCTTGGATTTCCAGGGTTTCGGCGATGTCGGCGTAGGAAAGTTCGAAGATTTCGTGCAGCAGATAAGCGGCCCGTTCCTTCGGCGTCAGCCGCTCAAGCAGCAACAGGAAAGCGGTGGTCAAGCTGGAGGCCAACTCCAGGCCGCGCTCGGCTTCGGCCGCCACCGGTGTTTGGATCGGCTCCGGCAGCCAAGTGCCGACGTAGTCTACCCGCGCCCGGTTGGCGGCGCGCAGTAGATCGAGGCAGCGCCGCGTGCAGGCGGTGGTCAGCCAAGCGGCGGGTTCCTCGATGCCGGCCCTCTCGGCCCGAGTCCATTTGACGAAGGTGTCCTGCACGGCGTCCTCGGCGTCGGCGCGGGAGCCAAGAATGCGGTAGCTCAACCCCATCAAATTGGGGCGCGCCTGTTCGAAGAGCCGTAAATGGTTGTGATCAAGCATGTTTGCTCTCAATGCCTCGAAACGCCGATGCGGTTCCACAGGTTGATCATACCGATGGTGGCCGTCAGGATGCTGATCTCCTTTTCCGAAAAATGTTGCCGCAACCGGGCCCGGAGCGCGCCCAGATCGGTTTTTGGGTCGAGTTCCGTCAGCGCTTCGGTCCAGGCCAGCGCGGCTTTCTCGCGGTCGCTGAAATCCTTGACCTGATCCGAGACGATGACCCGGTCGAGCCGCTCGCTGGTCTCGCCGTCCTCGCGGGCCTCGCGGGTATGCATGTCGACACAGAAGCCGCAACGGTTGATTTGCGAAGCGCGTAGAAGCACCAGGTGATGAAGGGTGCGGTCGAAGCCATGCGCATCCATGACCAGATGGACCTCGGCCATCGATTTCATGACATCCCCGATTTCCTGTTCGTATTTCACTGCGCGCGTGTCGTTCATTTTTGTCTTCCTGCGTTGCGTTTCAATGGGGCTCTTACCCTATTGACGAACGAGGGCATGTATTTGTGACGCGGTAAGTGTTTTTGTTTGCAATTATTTTTCCCTGCCCGCCGCCCGCGTTATCCGTTCGCTGGAGCAAATCGTCGAATGGCGTGGATTGCCATGCACCATTCGCTGCGACAATGGCCCGGAGTATGTCAGCCACTTACTCGCCACCTGGGCCGAAAAACGTGGCATCGGCCTGCGATTTATCCAACCAGGAAAACCGCAACAAAACGCCTACGTGGAGCGCTACAACCGGACGGTCAGGTATGACTGGCTGAACCAATATCTGTTTGAAACAATTGACGACGTTCAACAAGCCGCCACGCAGTGGCTCTGGACATACAACAACGAGAGACCCAACATGGCCATCGGCGGCATAACGCCAAAACAAAAACTGGCAATGGAACAGCCCATGGCCGCTTAAACCTTCCTACTTTTATCGGCCCCTAAAAATAGGGGTATTACCGCGTCAGGTGGGTTTACCGATGCACAAACATCGTCCACTCATCCAGCGGGTAATTGTGCATGACTTCTACGTTGGGGGAGAGTTCTTTGGTGCAGAAGTCGCGGAATTCTTTCCAGTCGGCGTAGAAGAGGTCGCTTTCTTTGCGGTCCTTGGTGCGCAGGTCGAGCATGTTGAAGGCCAAGCCCTTGCGGGTCATCGACCACAACTGTTTGAGGTTTTCTTCGACGTAGGCCGACCAGTCGCGGTCGTTCTCGTCCAGCTTCATGTTGTAGGTGCCCGACACGAAGGAATAGTCGGCTTCGCGTGTGGCCATCAGGCTTTGGGTGAAGGCGGCGCGCTGGTCGCGGATGCGGGTGGCGGCTTCGCGCACCATTTCCTCGCAAATGTCATAGCCGATGTAGCGGCTTCCCTGCATGACCGGCAGGTCGGCCAGGAAATTGAAAAAGGCACCGTAGCCGCAGCCCAGATCGTTGATGGTGATACCGCCCGCGTCATCCTTCAAATCTATAACGCCCAGCAGCACCTCGAAGCGCAGGCGCTGGCCTTCCTCGTTTTTCCAATAAACGCCGCGCGCTTGCGACCCGCATTCACGCAGCCGCAGGGTATAAAGGGCTGCAATGGGGGCCAGGCGCCGGGCAGCATCTCGGATGGATTGCGGGTCCACGTATCGCTCCTAAAACTGGGCCCAATCGGGTTTGATCGGGATAATACGGGTCTCGCCCGCGCTGCATTGCGCCGTGCCGTCAATGGCCTCGATGCGCATCACGGCCATGCCGAAACCGGTCACGCCGATACGGGCCAGGCCGATACGGGCTAGGCCCGAGCGCATTTCGCCCACGTCGCGGCCCTCGCACATGATCGGTGTGCCGGGGTCGGGCAGGGGTCCATCCACATTAACCGGAACCAGCCTGCGTTTCACCAGTCCTCTGTATTTTGTTCGCGCCGTCAATTCCTGGCCCAGGAAACAGCCCTTGTCCCAGTCGATGCCGTTCAATTCGTGGAAACCCGCCTCCAGCAGCAAGGTTTTTTCAACGATCATATCGCGACTGCCATCGGGCAGACCCAGGCGCAGGCGGGCCTCTTCGTATGCATCGAAGGTTGCCGGGTTGCATCCGGCGGGGATGTCCGACCCGGTCGGAGCAATGGCGCGTGCGCCTACAGCGGCCAGGCGCGGGTCGATAAAGGCAACGCCGCCCGCCCATTCGCCCGCCCGCCCGGTGATGTTTTCCAGGTTCAGACAAGCGGGCGTGCCATCCCCGAAGATGGCGGCAACGGTGAATTGGTCGGTGCATTCGGTGATCTCGACCGAGGCGCGCAATTTGTACATGGACAGGCGGCGCATGAACTCGTTGGCGCGCGCCGCTTCGCAATCCAACAGCAGGGTTTTTCCCATGGCGACGACAAAGAAATCAAACAGGTATTTACCCTGGGCCGTCAGGAAGGCAGCGTAAATGGCGCGCTCCGGGCCGACTTTCGTAATGTCGTTTGAAATGAGGCCCTGCAAAAAGCTGCGTGCGTCCGTGCCGTCGAGCCCTATCAGCGCGCGGTCCCTCAGTATTGCAAAACTCGGCATGTTTCCCCGTCTTTGTTCGTGGCATCATGGGTTGCTATTTGGCACTGGCTCGGGCCTATGCAAGTATGAATTCTGAACGTATAACACGCGCGAATGAAAATGCATGATTATCCCATTGTGAACAACCGCCGACGTGCCGCGCTATGAGGGTATTGTTCATCACCGCGACGCGTATCGGCGACGCCGTTCTTTCCACCGGAATCCTGAACCATTTGATCGGGCGCTACGCGGACGCGCGCATTACCGTTGCCTGCGGACCCGCTGCCGCACCACTGTTTGAAGCCGTTCCCAACCTGGAACGCATTATCGTGCTGCGCAAAAAGAAATGGTCCCTGCACTGGCTGGGCCTGTGGAGCGAGTGCGTTGGAAAATTCTGGGACGTGATGATTGATTTGCGCCGCGCGCCACTATCGTATTTGCTGGCCGGACGCGACAAACGCCACCTTGCGCGCAGCAGCGGCGAGGCGCACCGGGTTATCGATATGGCCGGGTTGCTGGATTTGGCCGCCGATCCCCCGGCCCCGCGCCTGTGGGCTACCGATGCCCACGAGGAACGCGCCGCACAAATGATTGGCGACGGCCCGCCGGTACTGGCCATCGGTCCCACGGCAAACTGGGTGGGGAAAACCTGGCCGCCCGAATACTTCGCCGAATTGATCGCGCGGTTGACCGCCACAGGCGGTATCTTGCCCGGTGGACGTGTTGCCTTTTTCGGTCACGGGGATGAACGATCAGGGGTGACCAAGTTGATCGAAACCGTGCCGACGGATCGGCGCATTGATCTGGTCGGCGGGCCGCATCTTTTGGAGGTGTTCGCCTGCCTGAAACGTTGTGCGCTTTATGTCGGCAACGATTCCGGCCTTATGCATATTTCGGCGGCCGCCGGAATTCCGACCCTGGGCCTTTTCGGACCCAGCCGCGAGGAGCATTATGCCCCCTGGGGGGAATGGAGCGCGGTTGTGCGCGGCACCAAGGGATATGGCGAAATTTTTCCCGAGAATTTTGACCATCGCAACACGGGTTCGCTGATGGACGGGCTTAGCGTGGAAGCGGTGGAAAAGGCGGCGGGCGACCTTTGGCGGGCAACGAGGGAAACGCACGCATGAGCGCACCCAAATTAAGCGCAGTCATCTCGGTTCATAACGAAGGCCACCAGCTTGCCGATTGCCTGGAACGTCTGAAATTTGCCGATGAAATCGTCGTCGCGCTCGATAAATGCACCGATGGGTCCAAGGAAATCGCGGCAACGTATACCGATACCATCATCGAAGGAAGCTGGCCCACCGAAGGGCAACGCCGCAACGCCGCCATTGCTGCTTGCGCCGGCGAATGGATTTTCGAGATCGACGCCGACGAACGTGTGCCGGGTGCCCTGGCCGATGAAATTCGCCGAACCATCGAAACCACAGCCTTCGATTGGCACGAAATTCTCGTCGATAACTACATCGGTGGCCGCTTGGTGCGCTGGGGCTGGGGGGCGTCTTTTGGCAAGGCCGCGTACCCTGGTCTGTTTCGCAAGGGTGTGAAGGTTTGGGGCGACCAAAGGGTTCATCCGCGCCTTGAGTGGTCGGGGCGCAAGGGGCCGATGTTGACGGCACGGCTTGATCATTATGTTGATCGCAACGTTTCCGACATGATCCGCAGGCTCGATAATTATTCGACGGCGCGGGCCGCCGATTTGCGCGAGAGCGGCGACATCGGGTCGATACCGAACAACATACGCCGCCTGTTTTCACGATTTATCAAATGCTATGTCATGCGTAAGGGGTATCGCGAAGGAGGATACGGCTTGGCCATTGCGCTGTTCGCCGGTTTGTTTCCGCTGCTGTCCCACCTGAAAGCGCGGCTGGAGAAGGACTGAATGGCTCGTATCGTTTTTGCCGACGACGGTATCCAATTCGACGGTCGCACCATCGCCGAGCGACCGCTCGGTGGCGTCGAAACGTCGGTCGTGTTTTTGTTGGAAGAATTGGCCAAGCGTGGACACGAGGTTATTGCCCGCAACAAATGCGCCGCCCCCCTTGTTCACAACGGAGTCGATTGGGCACCCATTGATGCGGGCGGCGCTTACGCCAATATGCCTGACACAGCCGACCTGTATATCGCCAATCGCGGGGACAAGCTGTTGCCCCTGATGCCGCGCGCCAAACGAACGGTTTTCTGGATACACAATCCGGCCCAATACCTTTTGAAGTGGCGTTATCTTTGGAAACTGTGGCGCATTAAACCGGCCATTATTTTTATTGGCAATTACCACGAAACGACCTATCCGTGCTGGGCTCCGGCGGGGGAACGCGTTGTCATTCCCTACGGCCTGCCCGATGTATTCCGCAAGGCCGAAACGGCTGACGAACTGCCAAGCCCGCGAGCCATATTCACATCAAATCCGTTACGATCGCTCAGTTGGTTGCTGGATTTGTGGGTGGCCGAAATCCGCCCTAAGGTGCCGGGCGCCGAGTTGCACGTTTTTTCGGGGCCGGGAACCTATGGCAGCGCCGGTGCGGCCAAGGCCGATCCCATGAAGGTGGTGCTGGACAAGGCGCGCGCGCTTGCGGGCGATGGGGTCGTTCTGCGCGATCCGCTTCCCAAAAAAGAATTGGCGAGCGAATTGCGCGCCTCTCGCGTGATGCTGTATCGTGGCGATCTGAACGAGACGTTTTGTCTGGCTATCGGCGAGGCCCAGGCTGTGGGTGTTCCTGCCGTGGTGCAGAAACTGGGGTCCGTCGTTGAACGGGTTGTTGATGGTGAAACCGGCTTTGTCGCCGATGACGACGCCGCTTTCGCCGATGCTGCGGTACGTCTTTTGGGCGACGACGCCCTTTGGATGCAATGTCACGAAGGCGCGTTGGCACGGCAGCGACGATGGGGTTGGCCCGAGGCGGCCGCGGCATTTGAGGGGTTGATTTCATAATGCGTATTCTTCAAGCCATGGCCGGAGCCAAACACGGCGGTGCCGAAGCGTTTTTCATGCGTCTTGTCCCGGCCCTTCATCGGGCTGGCGTGCAGCAGTTGGTTGTGATCCGCAAAAATGCCGAACGGGTCGCGGCGTTGCGCGAAGTTGGGATCGAACCGGTGGAAGTTCCCTTTGGCGGTCCGCTGGATATCATTACGCCGATGGCTTTCAGGCGCGAAATCCGGGGGTTCAAACCGCACGTCGCGCTAACCTGGATGAACCGCGCGACGAAATTCTGCCCATCCGGTGATTTCGTGCATGTTAGTCGCCTGGGAGGCTATTACGATTTGAAATACCACCGGCGCTGCGACCATCTGGTCGGCAACACACCGGACATCCGCGATTATCTGATCAACGAGGGCTGGCCCGCCGAAAAAGCCCACTTCCTCCCCAATTTTGCTGATCAAACGCTCGCTGAACCCTTTGACCGAAGCAAATTGTACACACCCCAAAACGCGCGGCTAATTCTGGCTCTGGGTCGCCTTCATGAAAACAAGGCGTTCGATGTTCTGCTCGAAGCAATGGCGCGCATTTCCGACCTTTATCTATGGATTGCGGGCGATGGGCCGTTGCGCGAGCAGCTTGAATCCCATGCCGAACGTATTGGTGTCAAACCTCGGATACGCTTTCTTGGCTGGCACGACGACACGGCTGCGCTTCTGGCGGCGTGCGACGTATTTGTTTGCCCGTCTCGGCATGAACCGCTGGGCAATGTCGTGCTTGAAGCCTGGGCCAGCGGAAAACCCATCGTTGCCGCCGACAGCGTCGGGCCGGGCATGCTGATCGACCATATGCAAAACGGGGTTTTGGTGCCGGTTGATGATGCCGAGAGTCTGGCCGACGCCATCCGGGCGGTGTTCAAAGACGACAATCTGCGAGACCAAATCGCCCAAGGTGGCCGGGAAGCGTTCGAGGCGAATTACACGGAATCCATCGTCGTTGCCAAGTATATCGAATTCTTCGAGAGTTTGATCGCCGAGAAGCCAGTCTAATGTGCGGCATCGCCGGAATAATGACCGCTACTGGCCTCGCGCCGGACCAGCGGGTATTGAAAATGCTGTCGGATGCCTTGGAACATCGTGGACCCGATGGCAGAGGGCAGCACGTTGCGGGGTCGGTCGGCCTTGTCCAGACCCGTCTGGCCATCATTGATCTGGAAACCGGCGATCAGCCGTTATTCGCACAAACCGCTGACGGCAATAACGCGGCCCTCGTCGCCAACGGCGAGATCTACAATTTTATCGAATTGCGCGCCGAAATGGGCGAGATCGGTTTTGCGACCAAATCGGACTGCGAACCGCCGTTGCACCTTTATCTGCAACACGGGTCCGACTATACGCGCCATCTGCGCGGCATGTATTCCATCGCCATCCACGATCCGGATCGCGACCGCCTTGTGCTGTCGCGCGATCCTTTTGGAATAAAGCCGATATACTACATCGAAAACGAAGCCGGTTTTGCTTTTGCGTCCGAACCACAGGCGTTGATTACAGCTGGTTTGGCCGCGCCGGTTTTGCGCAGCGGGCCACGCGACGAATTGCTGCAATTGCAGTTCACCACCGGCGCTGCAACGGTTTTCGAGGGCATTGAACGGGTTCTACCCGGCGAAACCATCGTCGTCGAAAATGGCCGTATTATCGAACGGCATCACAGGCCAGCACTTCCCGACGCCGCCCCGGTGGCGACCGGGGCGGCCGATGCCCTGGCCGAACTGGACCGCATACTCAACGACAGTGTCGGCATTCATCAACGATCAGACGTGCCCTTCGCGATGTTCCTTTCCGGCGGCGTCGATTCTTCCGTGCTGCTGGCGATGATGGCGCGGCTCAACGAACGTCCCGTGCGGGCCTATACGGCTGGTTTCCCCGGAACAGCCGCCCGCGACGAACGCGAACACGCCCGCATGGTGGCCAAGGCCACGCGGGCCGATCACGTCGAAGTGGCCTTCGATGAAGCCGACTTTTGGAACCTGCTTCCCGAAATTGCCGCAGCCATGGACGATCCGGTCGCCGACTACGCCGTCCTGCCCACTTACAAGCTGGCCGGGGCGGTTCGCGCCGACGGGCTGAAAGTGGTTCTGAGCGGCGAGGGCGGGGATGAATTATTCGCCGGTTACGGACGCTACCGGACGGCCACGCGGCGTTGGCCGTTGGCAAAACCAATGCGCCGCAAAGGCATTTTTGACGGTCTCGATGTTTTGCGCGACCCCGATAAAGCGCGTTCCTGGCGGGCCGGGATTGAAAGGGCCGAAAGTGCATTTGATCAACGTGGACTTACCGGGTTGCAGGTGATGCAGGCCGTTGATTGCGCTGATTGGCTTCCCCATGACCTTCTGGGAAAACTGGATCGGTGCCTGATGGCTCACGGCGTCGAAGGGCGGGTTCCGTTCCTGGATCAGCATATGGCCGAATTCGCCTTCCGCCTGCCCGATTCCCTGAAGCTTAAACGCGGGCTCGGCAAATGGATTTTGCGCCGGTGGCTGGAAACGGGCTTGCCCGTGTCCAAACCGTTTGCCAAAAAACGTGGTTTTACGGTACCGGTCGGCGAATGGATTGCATCGCGCGGAACCCAACTTGGCGCGCTGGTGGCCGCCCAGCCGGGCATTGCCGAAATTTGCCAGGCGGGCGCGGTCGAAAAACTGTTTGCGAGCGGCGGGAAAAAACAGGGAAAGGCGGCCTGGACGCTGCTTTTTTATGCGCTTTGGCATCGCAGACACATTCTTGGTTTGGCCCCCACGGGCGACGTGTTTGAAACCTTGGCGGGATAGAAAATGGCGGCAAGAAAAGTGAGCTGTTCGGTACACTGCCTGTCGGATGCCGAGGTTGAAAAGGCCCGGAAATCGCTTGGGGATGACGACGCGATCATGGTGCCCTACACCTGCAAGGTTTCCGGAAAAACCGAGGAAATCCTGCTGGTGTCCGATGCCGCCGCCGAAATACTGGCGGCGACACTGGGCCGTTTCGGCGGAATTGTGGCGGTGAAGATATTTGCCAGCGTCGTTTCGACCGAACTTTGTGAATGCGACATCGCGACCCTGATTGGTGGCGAAGAAGAAGACGTTCTGGCCGAAATCGACCGGATGGAGGGAAGTGGCTTTTTGTTCAAGCAGGAAATTGACGGTATGAATTATTACGGGGCCGGAAATCCGCCGCTACGGCGCTTTTTTCTGAAGCGGTTCGCTGTGCTGAAAACCGGACCGGGCACCAGAGGCGCAGTTTCATGAGAACCATCATTATCGACATCGACAAAATTTATGTTCCGGTCAAATCGGTGAAGAATGCCGATGACGCGCGCGCCGAAGCCATGGCTGAGGAATTCATGGAGACGGGCAAGATTACGCCCATTCGCGTGCGCGACGACGGTAAACGCTACGTTCTCGTTAACGGGGTCAACCGTTTGGCGGCGATGAAGGCTTTAGGCGAAGAAACCATTGTCGCCTTTCTGGTCCGCGCCGTTCAGCACTAGTTTCATCAGGAGAAACCAAAAAATGGCAAACGTTCCGAGCTTCGACGCGCAGGAAATTCTTGGCGGTATCCGCGAGTGGGTTGAAATTGAATCGCCCACCGATACGCCCGAGGCGACAAACCGGATGGTCGATAAGGTCGAGGCTGATTTTTCAGCACTTGGCGGCAAGATTGATCGTATCGCCGGAACCCAAGGGTTTGGCGATTGTTTGAAGGTGCGTACACCCTGGGGCGGTGACGCCAAGGGGATTTTGGTTCTGTCGCATCTGGATACGGTTCATCCCATGGGCACCATCGAACGCTTGCCGTTCAGGGTTGAAGACGATACCGCATATGGACCGGGCATTTTCGATATGAAGGGCGGAGCCTATCTGGGGTTCCATGCGTTTCGCAATTTCTGCCGTCAGGGCAAGGAAACGCCGTTGCCGATAACCTTTATGTTCAATACCGACGAGGAAATGTGCAGCCACTCGTCACGCGATCTGATTATTGCCGAGGCCCACAAGCACAAATATGTTCTGGTACTGGAACCGGCGCGCGACGGCGGCAACGTGGTTGGAGCGCGTAAAGGGACGGCACGCTTCGTGCTTGATATTCAGGGGCGACCCGCGCATTCGGGTTCGCGTCACGCCGACGGTCGCAGCGCCATCAAAGAACTGGCCCGGCAAATTATCGATATCGAAAACATGACCGATTACGACCGCGAATTGACCGTCAATGTCGGCGTGATTTCGGGCGGCACGCGACCCAACGTTATTCCGGAGTTTGCCCAGGCCGAGATCGATATGCGCCTTCCCACCAAGGCCCTGGCCGATGAAATGATCCCGAAGGTCGCTGGGCTCAAGCCCTACGATCCGGATGTTACCATCGTCGTCAGTGGCGGGGCCGAACGCCCGCCGTTTGAACAGACCCCGGCTGGTGTGGCGCTTTTTGAACATGCCCGCAAAGTGGGGGTGGAACTGGGAATGGACCTTGAAGCCGTGAAGGCTGGCGGTGCTTCGGACGCCAATTTTGCCGGACCGATCACACCGGCACTGGATGGCCTGGGCGTGATTGGCGATGGGGCCCACACCATGGACGAACAGATTAGCGTTTCGGGGTTAGCGCCGCGCGCGGAACTGTTCTACCGGATGCTGCAAACGCTGGAATAGGGGAGACCGACTTCAATCCGGGTCCCACACGTATCCCGAATGCATATCGATAAACCGGTGGCCGGTGGCCATGGATGCAATGGCGGCCCGGTCTTCGGGGGCGAGCGAGAAGTCAAAAACCTCCAGGTTTGCTCGGCAATGATCCGGGTTGGCGGTCATGGGAATGACCGAAACCATGTCCTGATGCAAAAGCCAGCGAAGAGCCACCTCGGCTGCGGATCGATCGTATTTAGCACCAATACGGCGCAAGGTATCGTCCTTGGCGGCGCGCCCCTCGGCAACCGGGCAATAGGCCGTCAGGGCGATGCCCGCATGCTGGCAATAGTCAAGTATGCGGTTCTGCGACAGGTAGGGGTGATACTCCACCTGATTGACAATGATCGGCACGTTCAGGGTTTCGACGACTTCGCGCATGAGCGCGACATTGAAGTTGCTGACCCCGAAATGGCGGATTTTGCCGGTGCTCTGAAGTTCGCTCATGGCGTTCATGGTTTCGGCCAAGGGAACGGAGCGTGACGGCCAATGAATAAGGAACAGATCGATATAGTCGGATCGCAAGCGTTTCAGGCTTTCGTCCGCCCCGCGCAAAACCGCGTCGTGCGACAAGTTGCTGGACCATACCTTGGTCACCAGGAAAATATCTTCGCGGGCGACGCCGGAGGCGGTTATACCCTCGCCTACTTCCTGTTCATTGCCGTAGATGGCAGCGGTGTCGATATGGCGGTAGCCAATTTCCAGGGCGAAGCGAACCATTTCGCGACACGTCCGGCCCCTTAGTCGCCAAGTTCCGAAACCCAGCGCCGGTATCTTCGCTCCGTGTACGTCGAGGATTTGCATCGCTTTCCCCCCAATTCGCCGATAATGCAAATGATAAGGCGCTGGGGGACGTCTGTCATTCGTCCTTGAACGAAAGGGCGGCACCGTTGATGCAAAAGCGCAGGCCGGTTGGTTGCGGGCCATCATCAAACACATGACCCAGATGGCCGCCGCATTTGGCGCAATGGGTTTCGGTTCGCGGATAGAACAGTTTGAAATCTTTCGACGTGTCGATCGATTGGTCCAGCGGTTGGAAAAAGCTGGGCCAACCGCATCCGCTGTCGAATTTGTGCGTGGATGAAAACAAGGCCGTCCCGCACCCCGCACAATGATAGGTTCCCCGCCGCTTTTCCGTATCCAGCGGGCTGGACGATGGTTGCTCGGTCCCGTGCTGGCGCAGAATAGTGAACTGCTGTTCGCTCAGGCTTTGGCGCCATTCGCTCTCGGATTTCTCAATTTCGAATTTTTTCTGTATGGCCATTAGTGATATGAGTGAACTGGCGTTCGCTTTTTCAATGATGGGCGGGAAAAAAATGTCCGAAACTTTTGATCTGATTATTCGGCGCGGCAGGGTTGCGACCCCGGCACGCATCGTAAAAACCGATATCGGCGTTCTCGGCGGGCGCATTGCAGCCATTGGCGATCTTCGGTCGGCAGCAGGAAAGAACGTGCTGGACGCCAAGGGGCTCCACGTCCTGCCCGGCGTCATCGACACCCAGGTTCACTTTCGCGAGCCCGGCGGGGAGCAGAAAGAAGATCTGGGAACCGGCACGGCGGCCGCCGCATTAGGTGGGGTTTGCGCCGTTTTCGATATGCCCAACAACAATCCCCTGATTACCGACACCCAAGCCTATTCCGACAAATGGCGCAATGCACGTGGGCGACTTTGGTGTGACGCCGCGTTTTACGTTGGTGCGACGGCCACCAACGTTAACGAACTGGCCGAACTGGAACGGCTTCCGGGCTGTTGCGGCGTCAAGATTTTCATGGGCAGTTCCACCGGAAATCTTTTGGTCGACGATGATGCGACGCTGGCGCGCGTACTGGCGCAAGGAGCGCGGCGTTGTTCGGTCCATTCAGAAGACGAGGCGCGGCTGAAAAAGCGCTTTGGCATCGCCGAAAAGGCAGGCGACGTTTCCGCCCATCCCGAATGGCGCGACATTGAATGCGCCGTCAAATCGACCACGCGGCTGCTTAAACTGGCCCATGCGGCGCGCCGCCGCGTTCATGTTTTGCATATCAGTACAGCCGAGGAATTGGAAATTCTGCGCGGGCGGGAGGACACCATTTCGGTTGAGGCCACGCCCCAGCATCTGACTTTGGCCGCCCCCGAGGTGTACGAGAAACTTGGCACCTTTGGCCAGATGAACCCGCCGATCCGCGACGCCCGCCATCGCGAGGCCCTTTGGCAAGCGGTGAATGACGGCCTGATCGACTGCCTGGGGTCCGACCACGCGCCGCATCTGATTGCCGAAAAAGAAGCTCCGTACCCCAAGTCGCCCTCGGGTATGCCGGGCGTACAAACTTTGGTTCCTGTGATGTTGGATCACGTCAATGCAGGACGGCTGTCGCTGGAACGCTTCGTAGATCTGATGGCCTCGGGTCCGGCACGTTTGTTTGGCATCGCGGGCAAAGGGCGCATCGCGCCGGGGTATGACGGCGATTTCACGATTGTCGATCTCAAGGCCAAGCGCACCATCACCAATTCATGGATTGCCAGTCGTTGCGGCTGGACACCCTACGACGGCATGAAGGTCACGGGGTGGCCGATCACCACCGTGCTGCGCGGCGAAATCATCATGCACGAGGGCGGGCTCGTCGGCGAACCCGCCGGCGACATGATGCGGTTTTTAGAGACGTACTGAACCTCTACCCGTGGGTCAAGAAGGCGGTGGCGTACATCACCGCCACCCCGCTCACGAACCCGGCAAGGCCCGCCGCCGAATGCCGTGATACACCGGCTTCGCGGGCGCGGCGCATGAACAGCCCGCCGACTTCGACCATCACCTGAAGGATGGCTCCGGCACCGATGGCGAAGGCGCTGGCTGTCCACATGGGTGCCACGGTCAAGCTACCGACCGTGGTTCCCAAAATCGCCGGGCCGCCAGCAACCAGCGCCAGCCAACCCAATCGCATCCCCGAGACGGCATCGCGGCGCAGGGGGGCGCAAATGACGATGCCCTCGGTCACGTTATGCAGGGCAAAACCTAAAATCAGGAAAGACGCCAAGGCAATCTCTCCTGCCGCGAAAGAAGCGCCGATAACCAAACCCTCGCCCAGATTATGAACGCCGATTCCAACAGCGATGAACATGGCGAGTTGCGCCCCTTCCGGGGGGCGTCCGCCACGCCGACCGATGGCCAGCAGGATAAGACAGGTCAGACCCGCGCCCAGCCAGACAATTAAATCCGGTTTCAAACCGTCCGCGACTTCTTCGGCGAATTCCAAGCCCTCGGCGATGGTATCGACCAGCAGGAAGGCCAGCAGGCCCAGTGTCAGGGCCATGGCGAACTGCCGCCCGCTCTCGCCGAAACTTGTCAACGCCGGATAGAAGGTGAAGCCGATGACGATTGGCACGATGCCGACCAACAGACCGACAAGGGCCAAGCTCCACAACTCTCCGGACGTGGCCCCCGGCGTTTGGGTGGCGATGGCTATCGTATGCTCGAAAGTGGCCCCGCTTGTAGTGACGAAAACCAGATTGTGGCTTTCTCCGTCGACCCACGGATAGGGGATATCGAATTGAGCTGTGCCCAGATAACCGATGGCGCCGACGGGTGTTTGCGAGAATGTTCGGTAGGCACCGTCAATTTGGATTTGCGCGATGGTCATGGGTTTGGAACCGGAAGCCCGCACGGTGACATGAATGCCCGCATCGTCCAGCCGCACCGTTTCGATATTTAGCATCTCGCCCGGTGGCGCGCCCTGGCTCAGGTAATCGAAGGGTCGGGTGACCAAAAAGACAGCAACCAGGGCGGCGATCAGCAATAACGGAGCGATGATGGAGGCGCGTTTCAACGTTATCATCAGACGACCTCAAAATGGGCCATCCAGCCGAGTTCGGCAAACTCGGTTTGGTGGGCGTGAAACATGTAAAGGCCGGGTTCGTGATCTTTGAAACTGAACTCGATGATGCCGCGCTGGGCTTGACACTGCATCACCGTGTCGATGGTTCTTAGTGTTGGCGTCAGGGTCGTTCCGTGGTCGAAGTAATCAAAGAAGTTGGCGTGCAGATGGAAGGAATTTATGGGGTCGAATTCGGTTACGTTGACCAGATAAATGCGCACCGGCCTGTCTCGCGAAATGCGGATCGGTTTGGCGAAATAGGCAAATGCTATGGTGTTGAGCGCATAAAATTCGTTTTCGTCGTCGAAGTTTGTGTCGAAGCCGTTCATGACCATGACCATTTCCTGCCAGCCAGTGTTTTCGGCACTGCCCAATAATCGCGTTTGCGCAATGGGCGCATGTTCGCCGTGTTTGGAAGGGTCTGGATCAACGATGAAAGCGCCGTAAAGTCCCTTGTGGATGTGCCGCTTCAAGGGGAGCGAATGGCAGTGATACAGATGGCAGCCAAAGGGTTTGGCCGTGAACTCGTAAACGAACTCGTCGCCTGGCTTGACTTCGCCAGCACCCGCAACGCCGTCCATCCTGGCTGCGTGAATGCCGTGAAAATGAAGGGAGTGGGGGTGGCTACCCGCGTTGAAGAAACGAATGCGGATAAGATCGCCTTCGGTCGCGCGCAGAGTTGGTCCGGGAACCCGGCCGTTATAAACCCAGGCGGCGAACATAACGCCGGGCGCGATTTCGATATCCATATCGGCGGCGACAATTTGGTATTCGCGCAAGGTTCGCCCGTCGGCAAGGGTAGAAAACTCGCCCGTATCCCAATCGGTCAGAATGGCATGGGGATCGAAACCGTTGCGCACGTGATCGACGACGCCGACCACCGAATTGGCTCCGGAATGGGCTCCGGATATCGTGTGATCAAGCGAAGCGGCCCCGGCCTTTTTGAACAGCGCCGCACCCATCCCGAAAAGGGCCGTGCCACCAAGAAAACGTCGCCGTGAAAACATAATTTTCCAATTCTGAACAGGGCGGAGTCGCTTAAAAGGACTTCGTAATCGTGGCTCTGGCAAACGCACCATCGCTTGGGTGCTGTGCAATTTGGGTGTCAAATAAAGCCTGACCTGCCCCGCCGCCAATAACCCAGAAAACGCGCCACTCCAGCTGTAAAGCCCAATTCCCGCGCGCGCGGCACATACTGTTGCCCGAGACCTCTCAGCCTCAACGCCCAAAAAACCGCTGCCTCAACGCTCAAAAACCCGTTGCCCTGACCTCCACAATCCCGACTTTCACAATCCCGCCGGCCCGATTTCCACAATCCCGATGACACACAACCTTAAAACAATAGCTTTTTAAATGCAAATGCAAATCAGTCGCATTCGCAAATACTAGTCAGGACACATCAGGGTTTGTTCTCTGAAGTCAGGTGCTTTTTCCAATCATCCAGTCAAAGGAATGGTGAAACCAACCGTGCCTATCCGGTTAAGACAGACACCCACTACATATAGGGTTGCAGCACACACCCTTTTTACGGCAGCGACGTGCCATTAAGAGACCTAACGACAAAGGTGGAAAATCTTTTTGACATAGTCATAATTTGCTATGCTTCACCTCCATTGTAAGGAGTGCTTTGTTTGTTCACCTACGATATTGCCCATTGGTCGACGTTCTTAGCGGCGGCATTTCTTTTAAACCTGTCACCGGGACCCGACATCGCATTCATTCTCGGTCATACTGTCAAGGGCGGAGCAAGAGCAGGAACAGCCGCTATGCTGGGTATCTGGACAGGCGCGTTTGGTCATGTGGTTTTGGCCGTTACAGGATTGTCCGCAATTGTTGCTGCTTCAGCCATGGCGTTTTCGGTGATCAAATGGGTCGGTGTAGCTTATCTTATTTGGATTGGAGTGACCGCTATTCGGTCATCCGGAGCTTCATTTCTTCCAAAGACCCTTCCAAAGCAAAAGCGTTGGTGGTCTGTGTTCCGACAGGGTGTGTTGATTGACCTGCTCAATCCGAAGGTAGCCATTTTCTTTCTCGCGTTTCTTCCACAATTCACAGTTCCAGATGCAGGACCCATTTGGGCTCAGCTTATGTTGCACGGCACATTGATTATCGTCGTTGCCGCAGTCATAGAACCCCCCCTTGTTATGCTTGGTGGACACTTGACAACTAAGTTCCGGGAAAGTCACCGCGTAGCGAAGTGGCTTGATCGAACGTTGGGGACGTTACTGATTGGATTAGCTGCGCGTCTTGCATATCTCGAACGATAACAGTACCAGCCCATTTGGTCCGAGTTGGGTCATGAGCGGACGATTGGGCGGTGTCGGCATGGCGCGTCGTTTGCCCTACATCTAGTGGGTGTCTGTCTTAACCGGATAGGCACGCGTCAAACGTCTCACGCAACGCCGCGTCCACTTCGTCCATCGTCGCCGGGACACCGAGAGCTTGAAGCGAAGTGACGCCGTGGGCGGCGATGCCGCAGGGGACGATGCCGGTGAAGTGGTCGAGGTTCGGGTTTACGTTTATGGCGATGCCATGAAAGGTGATCCAGCGGCGAATGCGTACGCCGATGGCGGCGATCTTGTTTTCGACGCCGCCGCCCTGATCGATCCAGATGCCGACGCGGTCGTCGCGGCGTTCGCCTTTGACGTCGAATTTGGCGAGGGTGGCGATGATCCATTGTTCAAGATTGTGGACATAGGCGCGCACGTCGCGACCGCGCGCGTTCAAATCAAGCATCACGTAACCGACGCGTTGGCCAGGGCCGTGATAGGTGTGTTGGCCGCCGCGGCCCGTTTGGTAGACGGGGAAGCGGTCGGGCTGCAACAGGTCGCCCGCTGTGGCGCTGGTTCCGGCGGTATAGAGCGGCGGATGTTCCAGCAGCCACACTGTTTCCGGGGCTTCATGGCAGCGAATCCCTTCGACCCGGTCTTCCATAAACGCGACGGCGTCGGGGTATTCGACCGGTTCGGTGGCGGTGCGCCAGTCAATTAAATCGGGGGTGGGGATGTTAATCGTCATTCTCCGTGCCGCGACGCTTGATTGATGGGAAAGGATTTGCTATTCCCGCGCTCATAAGACGGCAACTGAGTGGTTTGCCGCAACAAGTTTCGCGGTCGTGGCGGAATTGGTAGACGCGCAGCGTTGAGGTCGCTGTGGGAGAAATCCCGTGGAAGTTCGAGTCTTCTCGACCGCACCATTGTTCCAAGGCCCGTTAATTCGTTAACGGGCCTTGTTTTGTCGTATGATGTCGCGTCGGCCCATTCGGCCCCGCGCCACGGTCTGAAAGTGAAGGAGGAACCGACAATGACGGCTCCGGAACACGAGACCGCGGAAGTCGTCGCGGAAGAAACCGCCTACGGCATTGATCCCGATCTCGAACATAACATCGTCGAAGCCCTGGAAGAGGGCGACAAGGAACGTGTCAGTTCGTTGATGGAACTGCTGCACACGTCCGATACTGCCGACCTTCTGGAACGTCTGAAATTCGAGGATCGGCTTTTCCTCGTTGAAATCCTGCGCAAGGACTTCGACCCCGACATCCTGACCGAGCTGGACGACGAAGTTCTCGACGACGTGATCGAGGGGTTGGGCGTTGAGGGAACGGCGGCCGCTGTGGCCGAGTTGGAAACCGATGATGCCGTTCAAATCATCGAGGACCTGGAAGAGGACGATCAGCAACAGGTTCTGGACGCCATGTCCGCCGGAGAGCGCACGCTGATCGAGGAGGCCATGGCCTACCCCGAGGACAGCGCGGGCCGCCTGATGCAGCGCGAAGTGGTGACGGTTCCGGCTTTTTGGTCGGTTGGCGAGGCCATTGATTTCCTTCGCGAAACCGCTGATACGGACGGGGATTCCCTGCCCGAGATTTTCTACGATGTTTACGTCGTCGATCCGGCACGCCGCCCGGTTGGCATGATTGGGCTGAGCCGCCTTATGCGCGCCCGCCGCCCGGTTATCGTGGGCGATCTCATGGACTCCGATATGCAGGTTATTTCGGCGACTGTAGACCAGGAGGAAATCGCCTTCCTGTTCCGCCAGCGCGATCTGGTTTCGGCGCCGGTGGTAGATGGCGGCGGGCGGTTGGTTGGCTCCATCACGATTGATGATGTGGTCGATGTTATTCACGAAGAACATGAAGAAGATATCATGCGCATGGGCGGCGTAGCGGAAGACGATCTTTACGACGCCGCCGTCGATACCACACGTTCGCGCTTCACCTGGCTGCTGGTTAACCTGGGTACGGCTATTCTGGCCTCCGCGGTTATCGGGCTTTTCCAGGCGACCATCGAGCAAATGGTGGCCTTGGCGGTGCTCATGCCTATCGTTGCCTCGATGGGCGGAAATGCGGGTACGCAAACGCTGACCGTTGCCGTGCGCGCGCTGGCCATGAAGGAATTAACCGCGACGAATGCCATGCGGGTCGTCGGCAAGGAACTTCTGGTCGGTGCCTTCAATGGCGTTCTGTTTGCCATTATCACAGGGGTCGTCGCCTGGGTTTGGTTCGGTGCGCCCGACATCGGCATCGTTATCGCACTGGCTATGATCGTTAACATGATCGTCGCGGCATTTGCCGGTTCAACGACACCCATACTGCTTGACCGGCTGGGCATCGACCCGGCCATTGCCTCAAGCGTTGTGCTGACGACCATTACCGACGTTGCCGGTTTCTTTGTTTTCCTGGGACTGGCGGCGCTGCTGCTGGTGTAGAAAATGGAAGTGTCCATGAACGAACTGCCGATCACCCACCGTGGCGGGGTCATGCCGTGGGAATGCGACCTGATGGGGCATATGAACGTCACCTGGTACGTCAGCAAATTTGATCAGGCGACGTGGCCGCTTCTTGGCATGATCGGATTTACCGGGCGCTATATGCAGGCCAACGGCGTCGGCGTCGGCGCGGTCCAGTATAATGTGACCTATAAGCGTGAAATGCTGGCCGGTGATGCGCTGACGGTGCGGTCGCGTTTTCTTGAAGTGCGCGAAAAGGTGCTTCGTTATGTTCACGAGATGTATTTCGACGAAACCGGGGAACTCATGGCGACTGCTGAAGTGACCGCCGTTCACATGGATACGACGAAGCGCAAATCTTGCCCGTTTGACAGTAAAATTCTGGAGCGCGCGCGGGCGATGCTGGCCGAGCATGAAAAAATTCCACGCCCGGAATAGTCTGTCTGTTTGGGGCCGAAACACAAAAGTGAGCTATAAGAAAAATGACCAGAAAACTGATTTCTTCCGGGTCCTCATTCGAGGAATTGGCCGGATATTCCCGCGCCGTCGTCGATGGCGAATGGGTGTTCGTCTCTGGCACCACGGGTTTTGACTACGCCGCCGGTGTCATATCGGACGACGTCATCGAACAGACGCAGCAGACTTTCCGCAATATTGCCGAGGCATTGGCAAAGGCCGGTGCCGCCTTGACGGACGTGGTTCGCGTGCGCGTTTTTATAGCCGATCGCGATGATTTCGAAACCGTGGCCAGGGTTTTGGGTGAACATCTTCGCGACATCCGGCCCGCCAACACCACAGTGGTGTGCGCCCTTGTGGATGAACGAATGAAGGTCGAAATCGAGGTTACGGCCCGAAATAGCGGGAGTTCCCGGTGAGCACCAATCTCGTCAAAATGTGTGTCGGTATCGAAAGCGTCGAACATTTAGCGCTGGTTCAGGCGCAACGGCTGGAGCGTGCACGTGAGGCCGGTGACGAGTCTGGGCTGCGGCATTTCACGCGGCATATGCCCAAGCGCGCGCCCGAACTATGCGATGGCGGCTCGCTTTATTGGGTGGTTCGTGGATTTATTGCGGTCCGCCAGCGCATTATCGCTTGTGAACGCCGGGTGAATTCGGAAGGCCGCCCGTCGTGTGCGCTGGTGCTGGACTCTGGTCTTGTTCGCACGCAACTGTCGCCTTCGCGTCCGTTCCAGGGCTGGCGCTATTTGAAGCCCGAAAAAATGCCACCCGATCTTACCAATGGGGGGGATTTGGAGGCTGGTGACATCCCGTCGGAAATGGCTCAGGAACTGCGCAGTCTGGGGCTTCTGTAGTCCCTAAACGATGAGCCCGATTGCGGCCACCGCCAGAATGATCTGAATTCCATAGCCAAATTGAACGGCACTGATTTTCTGCAAGAGAAATCTGCCGATGAGGGCGACCGTAACGGCACTTACGATAAGTCCGGCGATAGGCCATGCCATTTCGGCGGTTAAAATGCCGGATTGGCTATAAGCGGTGAGTTTGGCGAAATTTGAAAGTACCGATGTCGCAGCCATCGCGCCGACGAATGCTTCCTTGGTTAAGGACATCTCGCGGAAAATGATCGCTTTGATCAGGTTCCCACTGCCAAGAAGGCCGGAAACGAATCCATAGGCTGCGGAGCCCGCGACAAGACCGCGGATTCCGATCTTGAAGCTTGGTCGCAATTTGAACACGGTCATTGCCAGATACAGAAGCACCATGACACCGAGAAGACGCTTCAGCGCGTCGGCTGGCACGACCACCAGCAGAGATGCTCCCAGATATGAGAACGGCAGGCTGCAGATTGCCATAATTCCCGCCGTTTTCCAGTCAATGTGATTTCGGAAAAGCAGAGTTTTCGTAAGGGTTGACGCGGCGAACAGAACGGTTGCCAGGGCAATCGTTTCTTTTACGGGCAGGACGTGCGATCCGACGGCAAGGACGACGAGTGCCGTACCAAAGCCAAATACCGAGGATATGATTGAAGCTACAAAGCCGAGGACAACAAAAGCAATGTATTCCATTTCGCCCGACCCCTATTCGAGACCGTAAACTTGGCGGGGTGCCAGAAAATCCGGGAAGCGATCGATAAGCGCCCGTCGGGTCAGGAAGCAGAGGTGGCAGGCGTCAACGTAGCCACCCTCGGATAGTATTCCGAAGGAGCTGGCAAGAAGGGCCGGACCGCCCTCGACCAAGGGGCCGCAGATCGCGTGCCGCGCGGCATCGTATTCCGCAAAAATTTGGGCAAGCGGCGTTTCCCACATACTTCCGATAACGAGCCCCTGGCAAATATGGACATTGCCGAAAGGATCAACGTGAACCCTGCTAGGCGTTTGCAAGTCTTCGCAGGGGCATTCATCGAACAGGCTCGCCGGGCAGCGTGGCAGACCGGCGGATAATTTATCGACAGCCCGCCCACGGAACTTGACTGTTCCCCCGTCCGAGCCTTCCGTGGGGCTGCCGACCCGGATAACGCCGAGGGGAAGCCCCATTTTTTCGGCGGTTGCGATGGCCGTCTTGACCGGTGCGGCTTCACCTCCTCCATGCAGCGCATCGTCACTGAAACTGATGTCGGCTACCTCCAGTTCAGCCAGCGGGCGCAGCCAGATCTCGGCGTCCTCCTCGGATGTCGCCCAATAGCCATTGGTAACGACGCCGGTGGCAAAGCCCTTGTCACGCGCCATGCGCAGGCCTTCGATCATCTGGGCATAATAGAGAAACGGCTCGCCACCCTCGAAATAAATCCATTCGACGCCACCCATCTCGCGCGCTTGATCGAGAACCGTGGCCAGGCACGCCCGCGAAAACGTTCCCCGCGCGCGGGGGCCACAGTAAAGAAAGCAGTGGTCACACTCGTAGGTGCAGCCATATGTGAGAAGGATGTGGATTTGTGACAGCACGGCGCTACTCCGCTGGTATAGTCTTCAGCATAAGCAATGAGAGGGGAACATGCATCAATCGGCTTTTCATGGCGTATTTCCGTATCTGGTGTCGCCCATTGATGAAAACGGAAACGTAAAAACCGGCGTGTTGGCGGAACTGGTCAACTATCTCATCGACAAAGGGGTTCATGGTCTGACCCCGTTGGGCAGCACCGGCGAATTTGCTTACCTCAACTGGGATCAGCGAAAAACGGTCGTGCAGACGGTTATCGAAACGGCTGCGGGGCGGATCCCCGTTGTTGCGGGTGTTGCCGCGACCACCATTGCCGAAGCAACTTCGCAGGCCGAAGCCTTCGAGAAAATGGGTGCCGACGGCATTCTCGCCATTCTCGAAGCCTATTTCCCCGTCGACGATTCGGGGGTGGAAGCCTATTTCCGTGCCATCGCCGAAGCTGTTTCGTGTCCGGTTGTTCTTTACACCAATCCGAACTTCCAGCGATCGGACTTGTCGCTTCCTGTCATTGAGCGTTTAGCCGAGGTTCCCAATATTGGATACCTCAAGGATGCCTCGACGAATACCGGCAGGCTGCTGTCGATCATGAACCGTGTGGGCGGGAAAATGAAAATTTTTGCCGCCTCATCGCATATCCCCGCCTGCGTGATGATGTTGGGTGGCGTCGGCTGGATGGCGGGCCCCGCCTGCCTTATCCCTTCGGCAAGCGTACGCCTGTACGACCTTTGCCAAGCCGAATCGTGGGCCGAAGCCATGGAATTTCAACGCCGCCTTTGGGCGATCAATCAGGTTTTTGCAAAATACTCCCTGGCTGCTTGCATAAAGGGTGGGCTGGTGATGATGGGATTTGATGTCGGCCAACCTTTGGCCCCGCAACCGGCCCTTTCTGCACAGGGCGAAGCGGAAGTTCGCGAAGTTCTGAAGGCTGTTGGTGTTCTCGAATAAAGGAACCATATTGTGTAGTTCCTGCTTGCGCTGATCGGGCTCCTCCCGGTACGCTCAGGGTCGGGGTTGATAAACGGGTGGCAGGGGTTTTTATGACGGAAGACGACGGAGTTGAAATCATTGAGCGTGAAAACGTGCTCAAGGACAAAGTCGGGTCGGATGGTCCGTCCGCTTCCGACCTGCGTGCGATTGAACGTGCGCAGGCGGCCATAGGCAGCCTTGCCAGCAAATATATCGAAATTGCCGACGAGGATCTTGCCAACCTGACGGCGTCCGCCAACAATATGAAAAGCGATCCCGCCAACCGTTCGGAACATTTGCAGCGCGTATTTCTGCTGTCTCATGACATGAAGGGGCAGGGCGGCAGTTTCGGCTATCCGATGATCACCATGGTCAGCAATCAGCTTTGCCGGTTCATCGAGAAAATCGGTACTGAAGCCGGTGACGTCGAAACCGAGGTTGTTTTGCTTTATGTCAATGCCCTGAACGTCGTTGTGCGCGGGCGCATAAAGGATGCCGACAACAAACAGGCCCAATCCCTGTTAAGCGGCCTTGATCTCGTTAGCCAAAAAATATTGAAATAGCGGCCGCTTGCCTGCAGCAACGGCTAAGCTGAACGGGTCTTTCTAAATTCGCCAAGCCAGACAAGTCGCGATTGCGCTTGTCCGATCTCGTGGTCCAACCAGTCGACGACGAAGCCGTCGTCCCCTGCATGGTAATGGCGCAAATCATCCAGACGGGCGAGTTCGTTGTCGCATAGCTCAATCAACAAATCTACCTGGGCGATCCGGTCTTCGGCATCCAGCAAATGAAGAAAGCGGAATTTGAGAGCAACGAGCAGCTTGTTGAGTTCGGCTGCGCCCGAGCGCAGGTTCGCCGTTAAAAGGGTTCGCAATTCGGTTCGGCCCGACGCGGTGATGCGAATTCGTGCATCGTCTTGGGTACCGGCATCTTGCGCCGCCTCGATCAATCCCTCGTATTTCAAAAGTTCGATAGAGGTTCCCATGAGATCCAGCGACGGACCCAGCATGTGCCCGGTAAAATGACGAACGGCATTTGCCAAGGCACCGTAATTCTGCGGCCCAAGCGCAAGGGTTCCCAAGGCGCACAGGCGAATCGCTTCTTTCGGGGTTAGTGTGTTGTCAGCATACATGGTCGCTCTCCCGACGCTCCCTTCAATATAGGTGCACAGAAGGTGCATGTCCATTGACAACGGGGCTTGCGGTCCGACGCATTTTCTGGTCAATGGGCGGCAAATATGAAAAGGAGAAGACTATTGTCTGGCAATGTTATCCTTGACGTTGAATTCGCCCGGTCGTTCTTCCCGGCGCTGAACCCATCCTGGTCGTTCCTTGAAAACGCGGGCGGCACCCTTGTTCCGACAACGGTGGTCAACCGTGTTGCTTCCTATATGACCGAGACTCAGGTCCAACCGGGAACCGAATTCGATGCTTCGCGCATTGCCGCCGAGCGTATGGACGAGGGCCGCGAATTCCTGGCCGCCATCATCAACGCGAGCGCCGACGAAATCGTCATCGGTCCATCGACAACCAATAATGTCTATGTGCTGGCCAACGCCTTGCGGCCAGGGTTTGCCGACGGCGACGAGGTGATCGTAACCAACGTCGATCACGAGGCCAACAACGGCGCGTGGCGGCGCTACGCTGAGACCGGACTTACGGTGCGCGAATGGCGCATGGACCCGGAAACCTGCGAATTGCGCATTGAAGATTTGCGAGCACTTTTGACGGACCGCACCCGGCTGGTTTGTTTCACGGCTTGCTCCAACATCATTGGATCCATCAACGACGTGGCGGCGATAACAAAGCTCGTTCATGAAGCGGGTGCGCTGGTTTGTGTGGACGGCGTTGCCTTCACACCGCACCGGATGGTGGATGTCAAGGAACTGAACGTCGATTTCTACCTGTACAGCGCCTACAAGGTTTTCGGCCCGCATGTCGCGGTCCTGTACGGAAAACCCGAACATTTGGCGCGGGTAAAGAATCAAAACCACTATTTCGTCGAGGGCAATCCCTACCTGATGCTCAATCCCGGTGGTCCGAACCATGAGTTGACGGCGGGCGCGGTCGGTATCTCCGATTATTTCGGTGCGCTTTATGAACATCATTTTGGCGACGAACCCGCAGACACCAGACGGAAATTGGGGCGATTGTTTCGTCTTTTCGCTGATCACGAAACGCGACTTTCCGCCCCGTTGGTGGAGTATCTTTCGACCAATCCTAATCTGCGTTTGTTTGGATCGTCCTCGGCGGACATGGAAAAACGCGCCGCCGTTTTTTCCTTCGTGGCCAATGAGCGCGATTCAGCCGAGATCACTGAACGCTTGCAGAAAAAGGGCGCGGGTCTGCGTTCCGGCGATTTTTATGCCGCCCGTTGCATTGACGGGCTGGGGGTCAGGCCTCAGAATGGCGTTATCAGAGCATCCTTTGTTCATTACAATACGCCCGCCGATGTTGAGCGGTTGATTGAACGTCTCGACGAAGAGATTTGAAGACGGGGGAAAAGACATCGTGATCGACAAAAAACCAGCGCTGGCCGTTCAGGGAATTTACAAGAGGTTCGGCGAACTGGAGGTCCTAAAGGGCATTGATCTATGGGCCAAAGAGCATGATGTCATTTCAATCATCGGGGCCAGCGGCTCGGGGAAAAGCACCTTCCTTCGCTGCATCAATCTACTGGAAATTCCCGACGCCGGGACCGTCGAGGTCGATGGCGAGTTGATCGAAATGCACACCCTGAAGGATGGGCGCTACGTTCCCGCCAGTCAGAAGCAGGTTGATCGAATCCGTTCCTGTGTCGGCATGGTCTTTCAAAACTTCAATCTTTGGGCTCACATGACGACTCTCGAAAATGTAATCGAGGCTCCGGTTCATGTTCTCAAAATGCCCATGGATGCGGCCATCGCGAAGGCCGAAGCCCTGCTCGAAAAGGTCGGAATCGCTGAAAAGCGGCACCATTACCCGTCGCAATTGTCCGGTGGCCAGCAACAGCGTTGCGCCATTGCCCGGACCCTGGCGATGGACCCGAAGCTGCTGCTTTTTGATGAAGCAACGTCGGCGCTCGACCCCGAACTGGTGGGCGAGGTTCTGAAGGTTATTCGTGATCTTGCCGAAGAAGGCCGGACCATGATTATGGTCACCCATGAAATGGGTTTTGCCCGCGAGGTTTCGGACGAGATCGTCTTTCTTCATCAGGGCAAGGTCGAGGAACAAGGGCCGCCGGCACAGGTGTTTGGGAACCCCGGTTCCGAGCGTTGCCGGCAATTCCTGGCCAGCACTTTATAAAGGACAGCAACCCCTCGCTTCGGCTTGACTGGCCTTGGCACTTCGGTCATCCTAACTGCTTGGTTGATTTCGTTTTTTGGGCGTCCGATCCGTTCGTATGGGTGGGGGACGTCTTTTTTGGCAGGGAGGAAGTTGATGAGGAAACTTGGTTTAATGGCAGCCTTCGCTGCGGGCGCGACGATTGCTCTCGGTGGCGTGGCGATGGCCGAATGGAAACCCAACAAACCCATTCGCATTATCGTTCCTTGGGGTGCGGGCGGATCGACGGATCAACAGGTTCGCGCGATTGCTCCGGTGCTTGAAGAAGGTCTCGGCCAAAAAGTCGTGGTCGTCAACCAGCCTGGCGGCGGCGGCTCCATCGGCACCAAGAGCGCTTTGGAAGCGGAGAAGGACGGCTACACCTGGACCGCAGGTGCGGTTAAGGATCTGGCCACCTATCCGGTTACCGGCAAGCTCGACACCAAGGTGCAGGACTGGCATCTGTACTTCACCATCGCCAACATGACCCTCGTGTCCGTGCATCCGGATGCGCCCTACAAGGACTTCGGCGATTTTCTGAAGGCGATGAAGTCTAATCCGAGCTCCGTTTCCGTGGCGACGGCGGGTGTGCCTTCGTCCGGTCATTCGGCAATCGAATCCATCAAAACGGCCGCTGGCGGCGACTACAAGCTGGTCAATTATGATGGCGGCAACCCGGCGGTGAAGGCCACCGTTTCCGGCGAAACCGTTGCGGTTCCGCAGCTGCTCAGCGAACAGATCGAATTCATCCGCGCCAAGAGGCTTCGTCCGCTGGCCGTGTTGAAGGGTGACACGCTGACCATCGACGGCTACGGCGACGTTCCATCGATCACCAAGTGGCTTCCCGACTTCAAAGCCGGTCCGATCCATTTCGGCATCTGGGCTCCCAAGGGAATCCCGGCCGACGTGGTTGCGAAGATGGACCAGGTTTGGGCCAAGGTTGCCACCTCGCAGGTGCTGAAAGACTATGCCTTCAAGAAGGGCCTAGCGGTGACGCCATACTTCGGCAAAGAAGCCCTTGCGCGCGCGTGGCCGGTTATTTCGGCGACGGCGTGGGGATATCAGGCTGCCGGTAAAGCCGTCGTGAGCCCCGACACGGTCGGTATTCCGAAACCGTAAGACATAACCGTTGCGGGTGGGCGGATCCGCGTTTACGGGTCCGCCCACTTTTTTTTGTTTCATTTAAGTTCTGGAGCCCGTCATGAGGCCGGATACCCCGGATACCATGACCAAAGCTGATTTCCTTACGGGCGTCGTGTTGGTCGCTTTTTCGGCCTTGGTTGCGGTCGAATCCTGGCGTATGGAGCGTTTCGAGACTCTCAACGTCAACCCCTACAGCGTGCCCGGTATCGTTCCCGGATTTCTTGCGATCATTATCATGATCCTGGGCGGGGTTCTGATTGTGCGTTCCATGGCCAAGGGCGGACATCGGCTCGGCTGGACAGCAAGCACGGTTAAATCGACTCTGACGGCGGCGGAGAACAAACGGTTGTTTTTTGCCATATTCCTTACCGTCGGCTATGGCGGTGGATTGATCGGCTCGGTTCCCTACTGGCTGGCGACTTTTTTGTTCGTTTTCTTGTTCATTTTGATTTTCGACTGGCAATCCGCGTTGACGCGCGCGCGCAAGACCCGCGTTGTGATCACCGGGTTCTTGGTGGCGGCGATGACCTCGGGTTTGGTGACCTGGGTGTTTACCGAGGCGTTTTTGGTCACGCTTCCATAAGGGGCCATAAGGGGATAACCGCTTTGCTGCAAAATTTTGCTTCGCTCATTGATGCCATCGCCGGGTTTGCTTCGTTGGAAGCCCTGTTCCATGTGTGCTGGGCGACAGTTCTGGGAATTGTTATTGGGTCGTTGCCGGGTTTGACGGCGACCATGGGCGTCGCCCTGATGACCACCCTGACCTATAAACTGCCCCATGACCTGGCCATTCTGGTGCTGATCTGCATGTATGTGGGGGCCATCTACGGCGGAAGCCGCACGGCTATTTTGCTGAATATTCCGGGAACGCCCGCCAGCGCCGCAACGACGCTTGACGGCTTTCCTCTGGCGCAGGCCGGGCAGGCCGGTCGGGCCATGGGCATCGCCACGTCGGGTTCGGTCCTGGGCAGCATTATCGGCATGATCTTCCTGGCTATTCTGGCCCCTGAACTGGCCGAGTATGCGTTGCAGTTCCAATCCTACGAGTTTTTCTGGCTGGCCATTTTCGGTGTTGTCATTTCCGGCCACCTGACCGCAGTGGACGACCCAATCAAGGGGTGGATCGCCGGTTTTCTCGGGTTGTTGGTAGCCATGGTCGGTCGCGAGGCGATCCACTCTTCCGACCGCTTTAGTTATGGCATTGTCGAGTTGACCGGGGGCTTCAATCTGATCCCGGCCATGGTCGGCGCGTTCGGTTTCGCCGAGGTCCTTTCGGTGATGCGCAGCCGCGCGGCTAAAATGGTCGGCAAAAGCAACGACAGCATCATCCCCAAGATCGGCGAGGTTCTGAGACACTGGCGCACCATTATTCGCAGCGGGGTGATCGGCACGGTCGTCGGCATTATTCCGGGCGTCGGCGAAGACATCGGGGCGTGGGTTTCCTACGCCGCCGCGCGCCGTGCCAGCAAGAACAAAGAAGAATATGGCAAGGGTTCCATCGAGGGCCTGATGGCTGCCGAAACCGGCAACAGCGCCGCCGTTCCGGGCGCGCTGATACCGGTTCTGACGTTGGGTATCCCCGGCTCCGCACCGGCCGCCGTTCTGTTGGCCGCGATGTTGATCCACGGCATTATTCCGGGACCGATGATTATGTTCGAATCGCCCGGCTTCATTCAGGAAGTCGTGGCCATGGTTCTGTTTGCGTCGCTGGCTATCCTGGTTTTCGGATTGTCGTTGACGCGTGTCTTGTTGTTCTTGCTTGCGGTGCCGCGCGAAAAACTGATGCCCATCGTGTTTGTGCTGTGCGCGGTTGGTTCCTACGCGATTACCAACCGTATGTTCGACATCTGGGTGATGATGGGTTTCGGGTTGGTCGGTTTTGTTCTGCGCGAAATGAAATACCCCATGGCACCGCTGGTGCTGGGCATTATTCTGGGCAAGATTCTGGACGATAACCTGCGCCGCAGTCTGGTTTTGACCGATGGCGAATTATTGCCGCTGTTCATGCGGCCGATCAGCGCCGTAATCTGGATCGTTACGTTGATCACCATTCTTATGAGCATCGAACCGGTCAGGAAAGCCATTACGGGTGTCGTCAGGCGTATCACGCCGGGCAACCGTTCAAGCTAAGTGAGAAGAGGAAAACCGATGCGGATTGCGCTTTGCAATGAAGTTATCCGCGAGATGGATTTTGCCGTCCAATGCGAATTTGCCGCCAAGCTGGGCTATGACGGGCTGGAGATTGCCCCTTCCCCCCTGAATAAAAACCCACATCTTCTACCCGCCAGCCGCCGCACCGAAATTCGCCGCACCGCCGAAGATGCAGGGATTGCGATCACCGGTTTGCATTGGCTGCTGATTACGCCCGAAGGCCTTTCATTGAATTCACCCGACGATGCCTTGCGCGCCCGCACTATCGATGTCATGGAACGCTTGGTTGGCCTGTGCGCCGATTTGGGCGGCGAGGTTTTGGTGCATGGATCGCCGAAGCAACGATCCATTCCCGAAGGCGAGGACGCAGCACCGTGGCTGGCACGAACCTTTGATACCCTGCGCGCGGCAGCCAGCGCCGCCGAAAACGCGGGCGTTACCTATTGCATCGAGCCATTGAACGCCACCGAGACCAATTTTGTCACGACCATCGCCGAGGCCGTCCGTGTGGTCGATGAAATCGACAGTCCGGCCTTGCGCACGATGATCGACAACAAGGCCGCGACCCCCATGGAAGACATGCCGGTGTCGGACCTGATCGACAAATGGCTGCCCACGGGCAAGATCGCGCACATTCACCTGAACGACACGAATTTGCGCGCGCCGGGGCAGGGGGAAGACCGTTTCGGGCCAATAATGGCGGCCTTAAAACGCTGCAATTATGCGGGCGTGGTGGGAATCGAGCCCTTTATCTATAAACCTGACGGAGCGGCGACGGCGGCTTTTGCCATCGGCTATATCCGGGGGATTCTGGAAACATTGGAAGGAAACCTGTAGTGGCGGAAAAACGTCTTGGAATTATCATGAATGGGGTGACGGGCCGCATGGGCACCAACCAGCACCTCATTCGGTCGATTCTGGAAATTAAGGACGCGGGCGGCGTTGCGTTGAAGGACGGAACCCGCGTCGTGCCCGATCCGATCCTGGTCGGTCGAAACGAGGACAAGCTTGCGCGATTGGCCAAGCAAACCGGCGTTACGCGCTGGACGACCGATATTGACGCTGCCCTTGCCGACAAGAACGACGAATTGTTCTTCGACTCGGCCAGCACCCAGCTTCGCGCCGCCCTGGTCAAAAAGGCCATCGCCGCAGGCAAGCATATCTATGTCGAAAAACCGACTGCAGATACCCTGGAAGACGCACTCGAAATCTACCGCATGGCCGAAAAGGCGGGCATCAAGCACGGTGTCGTGCAGGACAAGCTTTATCTGCCAGGCTTGTTGAAGTTGAAAATGCTGCGCGAAGCCGATTATTTTGGGCGCATTCTTTCGTGCCGCATTGATTTCGGATACTGGGTCTTTGAAGGCGACTTGCAGGACATCCAACGCCCAAGCTGGAACTACCGCAAAAAGGACGGCGGCGGCATCATCCTGGATATGATCCCGCATTGGCGTTACGTGGTGGACAATCTGTTCGGTCAGGTTACCGGCATATTTTGCATCGGCGCCAACCACATTGAAACCCGCTGGGACGAAGCCGGTAAACCTTACGATGCCGACTGTGACGACGCGGCTTACGCAATTCTGCAACTGGAAAACGGGGCCATCGCCCAGATCAATTTCGATTGGTGCGTGCGCGTGCGCCGAGACGATCTGGTAACGTTTAAGATTGACGGAACCCACGGTTCGGCGGTGGCCGGCCTGGTCGATTGCTGGGTGCAGGATCGGGCTATGACGCCGCGCCCCGTTTGGAATCCCGATACCGCCGAACCGACCGACTATTTCAAGGATTGGCAGAAGATGCCGAAAGTCGCCGAACCGGTGAACGCCTTCAAGATTGAATGGGAAATGTTCATCCGCCATATGTTCGACGACGCGCCGTTCCCGCACGGTCTTATGGAAGGGGCCAAGGGATTGCAATTCGTTGAATTGGCGACCAAAAGCTGGCAGGAAAAAGCCTGGGTCGATGTGCCCAAGCTGACCGGCTGAAAAAGGGGAAGAACATGGCAGCGCAACGCAAGGTCGCCCTGATTACCGGCGCACGGCGAGGCATCGGATTTGGTATCGCCAAATCCTTGGCGGGCGAGGACTGCGATATCGTCGTTTGCGATATCGCTCCAGAGGCCGAGGTTCAACCGGCAATGAAGGAACTTGCCGATCTCGGCGCGCAAACCCTGTACGTGAAGGCCGATATTTCGGTCGAGGATGACCGCGTGCGCATGGTCGATACCATCCGCGAACGTTTCGGCCGATTGAATGTTCTGGTCAATAATGCGGGCGTCGGACCGATTTCGCGCGACGACATTTTGGAGGCGACCGAGGAAAGTTTCGAACGCGTGATGGGCATTAATCTGCGCGGCCCGTATTTTCTGACCCAGCGGGTGGCTAATTTCATGGCTGAACAGAAGAAGGCGGACCTGGATTTCGAAGGGTCAATCGTTTTCATTACGTCCGTTTCGTCGACCGTGGCGTCCATCAGCCGTGGTGAATACTGTATGTCCAAGGCGGGCTTGACCATGGCAGTCAAGCTGTTTGCCGTGCGAATGGCTGAATTCGGGATTCCGGTCTATGAAATCCGCCCCGGCGTCATCGCCACCGAACTGACGGCGGTGGTGAAAGACAAGTACGACAAGATGTTCGCCGAGGGACTTGCCCTTCAGCCACGTTGGGGCCTGCCCGAAGACATCGGCAAGGCGGTCGCAGGACTGGTCCGTGGCGACTTGGCCTATTCGACGGGACAGGTCATCATGATCGATGGCGGAATGCAGATTCAAACATTGTAGCCGAATGGCGACGGAGGCGTATCATGGCCAAGAAAAAGGTTTCGGAAATCAAGATAACGCACGGAAATAAAAAGAAAAAAGTTCAAATCAACTGGGTCCATACCCTCGTTATCGGCAGCGGCGCGGCGGGGCTTAACGCGGCTGTGCAGCTTGATAATCAGGGGATCGAAGACATCGTTATCCTGACCGAGGGCCTGAAAATGGGTACCTCGATCAATACCGGCAGCGACAAACAGACCTATTACAAGCTGTCGCTGTGTGGCGAGGATGCCGATGCGCCCCAAACCATGGCCAAAAATTACTTTGAAGGCGGCAGTATGCACGGCGATCTGTCGTTGGTTGAGGCCAGCCTTTCGGCGCGCGGGTTCCTTAATCTGGTCAATCTGGGGGTTCCGTTTCCGCTGGACGCCTACGGTCAGGCCATGGGTTACAAGACCGATCACGATCCGCGCAAGCGTGCGACCTCTGTTGGGCCCTATACCTCTCGCGAAATGTGTCGGGCCTTGATCCATGAAGCCGAACGACGTGGCATCAAGATCAAGGAAAAACGCAACGTCGTTTCTCTTTTAACGATCGGCAGCGGGCGCTGGAGACGGGCCTGCGGCGCGATTGCCGTGGACGGCAAGGGGCGTCTGGAAGCATACGGCGCGGAAAACGTCGTTTTTGGCGTCGGCGGTCCGGGCGGGCTTTATAAAACCAGCGTCTATCCGTCGGTTCACACCGGGGCCATCGGTTTGGCCATGATGGCGGGGGCGCGCTCGCAAAGCCTGCCAGAATCCCAATACGGCATGGCGTCGATCAAGTTCCGCTGGAATGTCTCGGGCACATTCATGCAAGTGGTGCCGCGTTTCATCAGCACCGATGCTGAGGGCAACGACGAACAGGAGTTCTTGCGTTCGTATTTTGGCTCCACGGGCGAAATGAACTCGATGATTTTCCTCAAGGGTTATCAATGGCCGTTTGATCCTCGCAAGGTTGCCGGCGGGTCGTCGATCGTCGATATTCTGGTGTATGTGGAAACGGTGATTAAGGGGCGTCGGGTGTTCCTCGATTTCCGCACCGATCCGCAAGACTTCAATGCCGATGATCTGAGCGAAGAGGCCCACACTTATTTGCAGAATTCCAATGCCCTGATGGCAACTCCCATCAAGCGCCTGCAAACCATGAATCCAGGGGCCATCCAGCTTTATCTCGATCACAACATCGATATCCGCACCGAACCGCTGGAAATAGCCGTGTGCGCCCAGCACAACAACGGCGGGCTGGCAGCCAACCATTGGTGGGAATCTCTTAACATCAAGCACCTGTTCCCGATTGGCGAGGTCAATGGAAGCCACGGCGTTTATCGTCCGGGCGGTTCGGCCCTCAATGCGGGGCAGGTGGGCAGCCTGCGCGCAGCCGACTTCATTGCCCATCGCTACGCCGATTGGACGATCGACAAAAAGCAGGTCAAACAGGCGGCGCGCGAAGCCATTGCCGATGTTGTGGAGTACCTGGACAATAGTGCCATGTCCGCAACCACCTGGAAGGAAGCGCGTGAGGAATTCCAGGGGCGTATGACGCAGGCGGGCGCTCATATCCGTTCGTTGGATGATCTAAAAGGGGCGGTCGTCACCGCGCGCGCGCAATGGCGGCAAATTTCGGCGCAAGGCTGCGCCTACAAAGGTGTAGGCAGCATGGTCGAGTCCTTGCGAAACCGCCAGCTATGTTTCGCCCATATGGTTTATCTGGAGGCCCTGCGCTTTCAGGTGGCCAGTGGCGTTGGCAGCCGGGGGTCGGCCTTGGTTCTGACGGCGCGCGGTGGAACCAAAGCGCATTCCGCGCTGGGACCTGAATGGCGTTTTGCCAAGGAAAACGAGAAATTCCGTGGGCAGGTTCTTGAAACCGACGTTCGTGGCGATAAAGTTGCCTCCAAATGGATTGACCGCAGGCCCGTTCCCGAAACCGATCTTTGGTTCGAGACGGCATGGGCGGCTTTCCGCGAGGGGAAAATCTACCGCTAAGGTAGAGGGGCGAAAAGAATTGGGAAACGTCCTCCTAAACAGAAGTTATGTTGGAGGAACGAATATATGGCGACGTTAAGACTACCGGTGAAGGACGGCCCGCTGGCGCTCTATACAATGGGCGAACCCAGGGATTTCGGGCCTGTCGCGGACGGGCCCCTTTGCCGTGTTGCCATGGCCGCACCCCATTTGGTCAGCAATCCTTTGGCCCACACCAATCCGTGGACGGAGCCAGTGGTGGCTTGGGACGATACGCTCAAATATCGGCGCTACCTTTGGGGCCTTGGCCTGGGCGTGGCCGAAGCCATGGATACCTCGCACCGCGGAAGCGGCCTTGATTGGCCGACGGCGCTGAAATTGATTGAACTCAGTATCGCCGAATCGAAGGATTTCCCGAACGCGGTTCTTTTTTCGGGAGCCGGGACGGATCATCTGGATCTAGCAAATGCGAAGACCGTCAACGACGTAATCGCCGCTTATGACGTTCAATGTTCGGCCATCGAAAAGCTGGGTGGACGCATCGTCCTGATGGCCAGCCGGGCATTGGCGCAGGTTGCTGGGTCGCCGCAAGACTACGCGAACGTGTACGAACAGATTCTTTCGCGTGTGCGTCAACCGATCATTATCCATTGGTTGGGCGAGATGTTCGATTCTCAGCTTGCCGGATACTGGGGGTCGCGTGACCCACACGAAGCGATGGAAAATTGTCTCGATGTCATCACAGCTAACGCGGACAAGGTCGAAGGCGTAAAAATTTCTCTTTTGGACAAGGATCTCGAAATCAAGATGCGCCGTCGCCTTCCCAAAAAGGTGAAGATGTATACTGGCGATGATTTCAATTATCCGGAATTGATCGAAGGGGACGGGCAGGGGTTCAGCCACGCGCTTCTTGGCATCTTCGATCCCATTGCTCCCGCCGTGACGGGAGCCCTTTCGGCGCTGACATCGGGTGATCGCGATGGCTACAACGAAATCATGGAACCGACCATTACGCTGGCCCGGCATATTTTTCGCGCGCCAACGCAGCATTTCAAAACCGGTGTTGTCTTCATGGCATATTTAAACGGCCATCAACCGCATTTTATCATGATGGGCGGTCAACAGAGCGCGCATTCTCTGCCCTATCTGGCCGACGTGTTCCGCCTTGCCGACCAGGCCGGCTTGATCGCCGATCCGGATCGTGCGGTCGATAGAATGAAAACTGTCATGCGTCTCTACGGAATCGAGGGTTAATAAAAATGGGTGAAATCCGCTATCCGCTTTCTATCAATCAGGCAACAACCAAGAAACAGTGGACACTGCGTCAGGCAATCGAGGGCTACGCAAGGCAGGATGTGCGCGGCATTGCGGTGTGGCGTGACAAGTTGGACGAATGCGGCGTGACGGAGGCGGCGCGGCTTCTTTCCGATCATGGAATGACGGTATCGGGCCTGTGCCGGGGCGGCATGTTCCCGGCGGTCGACAAAGCTGGATTGCAGGCCGCTATCGATGACAATTTGCGCGCCGTCGACGAGGCCGTGGCCATCGGCGCGCAGTGTCTGGTTCTTGTTTGCGGTGGGTTGCCCGAAGGATCGAAAGATATCGTCGGCGCACGGGCCATGATTCGTGACGGGATCGCGGCCATTGCGCCGCACGCGCGGGCCGCCGGAATGCCCTTGGCGATCGAGCCTCTGCACCCGATGTACGCGGCGGACCGGGCCTGCATTAACACCCTGGCTCAGGCCAACGATATTTGCGACGAACTGGGCGCAGGTGTGGGCATCGCGGTTGATGTCTATCACGTTTGGTGGGATCCGTATTTGAAGCACGAAATCGACCGTGCGGCCAAGGCTGACCCGCGCCGCCTTCTGGCATTTCATATCTGCGACTGGCTGTCGCCGACCACGGATATTCTGGTGGACCGTGGAATGATGGGCGACGGCGTAATCGATATCCCTGAATTTCGCGTGATGATGGAGAATGCCGGATACGAAGGGTATGTCGAAGTCGAAATTTTTTCGACGCGATGGTGGGATACGGACCCCGACAAGGTTGTTTCCACCTGTATCGAACGGCACCGATCCGTGTGCTAATGCAAAACGCGCCTATTGTCCCATTGGTGAAATGGAAGAGGGTGTCCCAAATTGCGAAACATGGGCGCACTTTTTGATTCTGCAACTAAGGATGCAAACGCCGACAAAAGAATGGTAAGATTGGCAGTTGCATATTGAAGGGAATCACCATATCTCGGAATGGTTACGTTTTTCGTCGCCGTGGCACGGAAGTTGCCTATATGATGGTACTCTGCTGTTGATGTCGCTTCCCCGGATTTTGCGGAGGCGGGAATCGGCGGGGTTTTTGTCCCGCCCAAATAAATTAATAATATCCGTGCGGGCATCGGCTCGTCTGGCGGGCTGGTTCTTTCGAGAGAAAGATTGTGGAAACAAGAAATTCTTACGGAGATTGTTCATGATGAATTCAGGAAAACTGTTAATTGGTGGCTTGGCGGCGATATTGCTCGCGGGCTGCGGCGGCCAGCAATTGGGAAAAGCGCTGGAGCTTGATCCGAAGGGATCGACGTTCCAAGGTCATCTTTACGCCGAGTACATCGAGCTTTCGCAGATGGAATATGACGAAAACGACTGGAGGGATTCCGATGCGTTCGCGACCCGCGCGATCGCGGCGGGTACCGCCGGACCCAGGTCGTTGGAAAAGATCGCGAATCGCGAATTGCCGGAAGACAAAGTTTACGCGCTGGGTGAAGCACGTAAACGCTTGGTCCGAGTCTTTGGTAAGGGCGCGGCCGAGAAATACCCGCAAGATGCTGCCCACGCTCAGGCCATGTATGAATGCTGGATGCAAGAGCAGGAAGAAAACTTCCAGCCAGCAGACATCAAACGTTGCCGGGACGAACTTTGGGCGAGCTTGCGCAAAATAGAAGGGGCGCTTGCTCCTATGGCAGCAGCACCCGCACCGATGCCAGCACCCGCACCCGCACCGATGCAGCCGACGATTCCTTCGTCGTTCATCGTCTTCTTCGATTTCGACAAGGCCTCTTTGTCGTCGACGGCCAAAGAGACTATCGGTGAAGCGATGCTCGCCATTCGCGCAAGCAAAGCGAAATCGGTTGTGGTTACCGGCCATGCGGACAAGTCAGGGGCCTCAAAATATAATCTGGAACTTTCCAACGTGCGTGTCGCGGCGATCATTGCGGCATTTGAGGAAGGTGGACTGAGCAAGAGCGTCAAGGTTGTGGCCGCAGGATACGGTGAAGAGTCGCCGCGTGTCGCGACTGCGGACGGTCAGCGTTCTGCCGCCAACCGGCGGGTTCATATCGACCTGAACCAGTACTAATATTCGATCAATCCACTCGGGGGGCGGGTTCACCGCCCCCCGAACTGTTTGTGGACGGGCGAAGCGGATGGGCAGGCCGACCCTTGGCACTGCACGGCGTGGTGTTGCTCGTCTCTTAGAAGGAGTATCCCCCTATGAAACGTGGAATTCTGATCGGTGGCGGCGCTCTGGCAGTCCTGATCGTCGTGGGCGTCGTCTTCCTGTGGTCCAATATCGGATCGGTGATTAAGACGGCCGTCGAGAAATTCGGCCCGGAAATCCTCAAAGCCGAGGTCACGCTCAGTGAAGTTGATATTTCGGCGACCTCCGGCGAGGGGTCGCTCAGGGGCCTGAATATCGGAAATCCGTCGGGCTTTGAAACCGACAAAGCTTTCAGCCTGGGCTTGGTCACTGTCAAAGTGGATACCGGAACGATCACATCCGATACCGTTGTCATCAAGGAAATCGTCGTGCAGGCGCCGGATATCACCTATGAGATCGGCTCCGGCGGCAGCAATCTGGACAAACTCAAAGAAAACGCTGACGCCTACGTCAAGGTGGCTTCGGGTGGTGGCGGCGGAAGCGCCGACAGTGCCGATGGCAAAAAGCTGATCATTGAGCATCTTTACATTCGCGACGCGAAAATGAATGTCAGCGCTAGTTTCCTGGGCGGCAAAAAGTTCGGCGCGACCCTGCCAGAAATTCACCTGACCGACATCGGCAAGGAAGACAACGGTGCCGGACCCGGCGAAATCGCCGATCAGGTAATTTCGGCCATTACCGATTCGGCGACCGGCGCACTCTCCGGTATCGATTTCGGCGACATGGCAGGCAAGGTTACCGAACAGCTTGGCGACATTCTGGGCGGTGCTGGCGGCATGGCCAGTGGTGCTGCGGACGCGGCCAAGAGTCAGGCCGCCGATATGATGAAAAAGGCCACCGAGAGTTCAGGTGGTGCCGGCGAGGCCCTGAAGGGGCTGTTCGGCGGAGCAAAGAAATAGCCCTCTTTTGAGAAAAGTCAGGAAAAACGGCGACCTAAGGGTCGCCGTTTTTTTTATCTCCGAAAGTGTTCCGGGTTCATGATTTTCGGTGAATTGACGATGGGCGCGAAATCCATGCGGTCCAGAATATCTGCGTGCAGATCAATGCCGGGCGCGATTTCGATCAATTCGATGCCCTCCGACGTCATCTTGAAAACGGCGCGTTCGGTGACGTAAACGACTTCCTGCCCGGAATTTAGCGCGCGCTCGGCGCTAAATGTCAGGTGTCCGACATCAAAGACCAGTTTGCGCACCGATCCGCGTTCGACGATTTCAAGCCCGCCATCGACCAGTTTGGTGTGCAGTCCCTTGGTTTCGAACGTGCCGCAGAAAACGACCTTTCCGGCGTTTTGCGAGATATCGATAAACCCACCGGTACCAACCAACCGTCCATTCAGATGCGAGACGTTGACATTGCCGTGGCGGTCCATTTCGCCCATTCCCAGGAAGGTGATGTCAAGCCCGCCGCCGCTGTAGAAATCGAACTGTTTGATCGAAGAAACGATGGCTTCCGGGTTGACCGCGGCACCGAACAATTCGCCGTCGATGACGGCACCGTTGTGACTGCCCTGTTCGATGGTCAGCCAGTAATCGTCCATCTCGCCCGCATCCATCATCATATTGGGAATGCCGCCGGGAATGCCGAAGCCGAAATTGACCACGGCACCGGGCACCAATTCCTCGGCGGCGCGTCTGGCGATAACCTGACGAATCCCCGGCTGAACGGCGGCGTTGGTCATGGCCTGCGGGTCACTCGTGCGGGCTTGCCCGCTAAGTTCGGGTTCATAGACTGATCGGTGGGTTTGGCGTTGGTTGGGATCGACGACAAACGCATCAACCAAGACGCCAGGGATACGGACATCGCGTGGCGGCAATGCGTTCCGTTCGACGCGTTCACCGACCTGCGCGATGACCCGACCACCGCAATTGTGGGCAGCAAGGGCCACGGCGTGGGCGTCCAGGTCCGCCGCTTCGTGGCACATACTGATATTGCCCCTGGGATCGGCGAAAGTGCCGCGAACGATACCAACATTGACTTCAAATGGTTTGTAGCGAAGCACCTCGCGACCGTCGATTGTCATCAGTTCGACGATTTCCTCGGTCGTGCGTGCATTGCACCGCCCGCCGCTCATGCGCGGGTCGGCGAAGGTTCCCAGCCCGACGTGGGTAAACAGGCCCGGGCGCCCCGCTCCGATCTCGCGAAGAAGATGTGAAATAACACCGCCGGGAAGGCAGTAGGCTTCGATTTCCTCGGCCTCGACCATTTGCTGCATCTTCGGCGACCAGCTCCAAAGCCCGACAATGACGCGCGCAATAAGGCCCTTGTGGGCGAAATGATTGATGCCCTTGGTATGTGCCGCATTGCCGAACCCCAACCCGTTGACCAGTGTCAGATCGCGCGGGTACCCGGTTTCTAAAAATCGTGCCTCAATGGCGGCGCACAGGGCCTCGGGTTCCAGCAAGCCACCGCCAGCAGCGCAAATAGCGACCGTGTCGCCATCACGGATCATGGCGGCGGCATCTTCGATTGAAACGATTTTGTCGATCATGGATAGGGTCCGATAGAATTCATCAATGCTCCTTGGTATAACAAAGCGACCATGGGAAAGGAAATGAAGATGTTTTTGAACGAACAACACGAAGCGATCCGGGAGATGACCCATCAGTTTGCGGAAAACGAAATTCGACCGGTCGCGGGCGAACTAGATGAGAACGAACGCTTTCCTGCCGAGATCTACGAACAGATGGGCGCATTGGGCTTGTTTGGCATCAGTGTGCCCGATGAGTACGGTGGGGCGGGCTGTGACGTGCTTTCCTATTCCATCGTCATGGAGGAATTGTCGCGCGGCTATTCAGCGATTGCCGATCAGTGTGGTCTGGTTGAATTGATTAGTACGCTTTTGGTTCAGTACGGAACCGATGCCCAGAAACAAAAGTACCTGCCCGATATGATCAAGGCCAAACTGCGGCCCGCCTACGGATTGACCGAACCCGAAGCGGGTAGCGATCTGGCCAATGTTCGCACGACGGCTGTGCGCGACGGGAACGGCTGGATATTGAACGGCAGCAAAATCTGGATCAACAACGCGCCGATTTGCGATTTCGCCCTGGTGCTGGCGCGCACCGATAAGGATGCTGGCCATCGCGGCATGAGCATCTTCATCGTCGAGCGCGCTTACGATGGTTTCAAATCGGGGCCGAAGGAACACAAGATGGGGCAGCGCGCCTCGCTGGTCGGTGAACTGGAGTTCAATAACGTGCGCCTTCCCGCCGAAGCCATGCTCGGGCCGGAAAACCGGGGCTTCCACATTATGATGAGCATCCTTGAAAAGGGCCGTGTTGGCATCGGTTCATTGGCCGTCGGCATTATGCAAGGCGCGCTTGACGCCTCGCTCGAATACGCCAAGGTGCGCAAGCAGTTTGGTCAAACCATCGGCGAATTCCAGGGCGTTCAATGGATGTTGGCGGATATGGCCAAGGACATGACGGCGGCCCGTCTTTTGGTTCAGAACGCGGCCCAGCGCATGGATGCGGGGCAAAGCGCCACGGTCGAATCGTCCATGGCCAAGTGTTTTGCTTCGGACGCGGCGGTTCTGCATACCTGCAACGCGGTACAAATTTTCGGCGGTAGCGGTTTTATTCGTGGATTCGAGGTCGAACGCCTTTATCGCGATGCCAAAATCACGCAAATTTATGAAGGAACCAACCAAATTCAACGCATGATTATCGCGCGTAATCTATTGAAGGGGTGATGGGACGATGAGCGAGCGCAAACGAGCCCCCGTGGCCCTCGTAACAGGCGGTCGGCGAGGCATTGGGCGGGGGTGCGCCTATGCGTTGGCGTCAGCCGGTTTTGATATCGTCATCAGCGATTTGGAAAGATGCGCCGATGCCGTCGAGACCCTGAAAGGCATAAAGGAACGCGGGACCGACGGCGAATTCGTCGCGGGTGATATCGCCGATCTTGATCGCCATCCGGGGCTGCTGGAAGAAACGCTGGGAGCTTTCGGAACGCTGGATTGTTTGGTCAACAACGCAGGCGTTTCGGTCCAGAATCGCGACGACATCCTGGACATGACGGTCGAAAGTTATGACCGGTGTCTCGATATCAACCTGCGTGGCACTTTCTTTTTAACCCAGTGTGTTGCGCGCTGGATGATCGACCATCCGGCAGGCGCGGATGATGGCCTACGCTCTATCGTCACCATTTCCTCGGTCAACGCTGAAATTATGGCGATGACCCGCGGCGAATACTGTATATCCAAGGCTGGTTTGGCGATGATGACCAAGCTATTCGGCATTCGTCTGGCTGACGAGGGGATCGGTGTATTCGAGGTGCGGCCTGGAATCATCCGCACGCCAATGACGGCCAAGGTCGCCGATAAATACAGCCGCGAAATTGAAGGCGGATTGTCGCCGATGAGGCGCTGGGGTGAAGCCGAGGACGTGGGTAAAACCGTTGCCACCATGGCGACCGGCGGCTTGCCTTTTACGGTTGGTCAGGCGGTTAGTGTTGATGGCGGACTAGCGTGGAGGCATTTTTAGAATGGCGTAATCGCTAGGTTCGGAACCAATCGTTTATTTCGGGCAGCAGATTGTTTACGTTGCCGCCGAGCGCAAGAAAAATGGGAAGGAAGCAAGATGAGTGACATCTATAAAAAGTTTCATGAATTGGGATGTATCCCGGTCGTCGCAATAAACGATGCCAAGCACGCGGTGCCGTTGGCCAAGGCGCTGTCCGCCGGTGGTTTGCCGATTGCCGAAATCACGTTTCGCACCGACGCCGCCGAAGAATCGATCAAGCAAATTGCTAAGGAAGTTCCCGATGTTCTGCTGGGCGCCGGAACGGTCCTGACCATCGACCAGGCCGAACGCGCGGTTGCGGCGGGTGCCGACTACATCATTTCGCCCGGCATCGACCCCAAGGTGGTCGGCTGGTGTGTCGATAACAACGTGCCGGTTACGCCGGGCGTGGCCTGCCCCAGCGACATCGCCATGGCGCTCGATTTTGGGATCACTGTGGTCAAGTTTTTCCCGGCCGAGAACCTGGGCGGCCTGTCGACGATGAAGGCGATCAGCGGGCCTTACGGCATGGTCAAATTCATTCCCACGGGCGGCATCAACGCGGGCAACATCAACACGTACCTTTCGTGGAACAAAGTGGTGGCCTGTGGTGGTAGCTGGATGGTCAAGTCCGACATGATCGCGGCCGAGCGGTTCGACGAGATCGAAAATCTGACCCGCGAAGCGGTGCTGACCATGCTGGACTTCGGTCTGGCCCATATTGGCATCGATACCGCTGACGACGCCGAGTCGCTTTCTGTTGCCGAAACTCTGGGTGGATTGTTCGCCCTGCCGGTCAAAAAGGGCAACAGCTCGAACTTCGCCGGAACCATTGCCGAGGTGATGAAGGGCAAAGGCCCCGGAACTAAGGGCCACATCGCCATAGCAACCAATAGCATCGAGCGTGCGGTAGCCTACATGAGCCGCCAGGGCGTTGAGTTCAATATGGATTCGGCCAACCCTAAGGATGGCGGCCCGCTCAAGGCCCTTTATCTGAAAGACGAAGTCGCTGGATTTGGTGTCCATCTGCTTCGCCGATAGCTGGCACGGGGAAGGGAAGCCTCCATGTATAATCGCGTATTGATGACCGGTGCCGACGGCGTTATCGGAAAAATGCTGCGTGAACAGTTGCGCGGGATCTATCCGATCCTGCGTCTGTCCCATCGCAGGCCTTTCGGCGATGCGCAACCCGGCGAAGAGATCGTGTTGGCCAACCTCGATAATTACGACGAGGTGGACGCGGCGATGGAAGGGGTCGATGCAGTTATTCACCTGGGCGGCAAGGCCGAGGAAGGTACCTGGGATGTTGTTCTGAAAAGCAACATCTTGGGCGCGTTCAATACGTTCGAAGCAGCGCGCCGACACGGTGTAAAACGCTTCATTTTCGCCAGCACTAACCACTTGATCGGTTACTATCGGCGCGATCGTAAACTAACCGTTGAGGATCCGCCGCGCCCCGATTGCCGCTATGCCGCCACCAAGGTGTTCGGCGAGGCCCTGGCCCGTCTTTACGCCGACAAGCACGGCATGAGCGTGATTTGCCAGCGTATCGGATCGTTTCAGCCGCGCCCGCTCAATGTGCGTATGCTGAGTTGCTGGCTGTCGCACCGCGATATGGTTCAGCTAACCCGCGTGTGTCTTGATGCGCCACTCGATACACATTTCGAAGTCGTTTGGGGTGTTTCGGGTAATGATCGCAGTTGGTGGGACAACAGCCCCGCCGAACGTCTCGGTTACAAGCCGCAGGACAACTCCGAGGAATTTGCCGAAGAAATCCTGGCGGCGCAACGGCAGGCGCTTGAAGACGAAAAAGCGCAGTCCAAAAGCGGCGGCACCGATGTGGCCGATCAGGCGGCGGTGGTTTCCGCCATCAAGGCAGTGCAAGGCGAAGAACCCCCGGCTGAGGGTCTGTTCCAGGGTGGCCCGTATTGCGCCATGGAGTTCGCCGGTGATTTGAACAAGATTGATTGAGGAAATGACCATGGACATCAAGGGCACGCAGACTGAGAAGAATATTCTGACGGCTTTCGCAGGTGAGTCCCAGGCTCGCAATCGCTACACATTCTTCGCCGGAAAGGCGCGCAAGGAAGGTTTTGTGCAGATTGCCAAGGTCTTCGAGGAAACCGCCGATCACGAAAAGGCCCATGCCAGCCGCTTGTTTAAGCTGCTGCAAGGTGGCGAGGTCGAAATTTCCGGATCGTTCCCTGCCGGCGGCAACGGCAGTACCGAGGAAAACCTGCGGGCTTCGGCCGAAGGTGAGGCCCACGAGGAACTTGAGATGTATCCGGAATTTGCCAAAACCGCTCGCGAGGAAGGTTTTGAGGGCATCGCCAAAACCCTTGAGGCCATTACCGCAGCCGAAAGGCAGCACGGAAAGCGTTTCCTCGCATTGGCCGACAATATTGCGGCGGGTCGTGTGTTCGCGCGGGCCGAAAAGGTTCGCTGGCAGTGCCGCAATTGCGGTTTTGTGCACGAGGGCGAAGAAGCGCCGACGACCTGCGCCGCCTGCGCTCATCCCCAGGCCCATTTCGAGATTTTGGCCGAAAACTGGTAATATTTACGTAGATGCAGTAACGCCAACACGGTTCCGAACATCGAAAGAGTAAGATAAGATAAAGATTCCTTCCAAGGGAATGTAGGTATCGGAAAAATCAAAATGAACCGACAAACAATCTTTCGCCGGATTTTTTCTCCCGGCGTGGTTTCGTTGGGATATGTGGGCGTTTGTTGTTGCTGGATTCTGTTTTCGGATCGCCTATTGGCGTTTGTTCCGGCAGATTCCGGCCTTTTTGCATTGATGCAGACGTTCGGCGACTGGTTTTTTGTCGTGGCGACCGGCGTGTTCATCTTCGTGTCTATGCGAAAAATCGTTGGTCGCGCCGAAAATGAATTGGCTCGCCTTCGAGCCGTCATTGATCATTCCCCGGCTTCGGTTGCCATGACCGACCCACAGGGCCGGTTTGTTATGGTGAATAAAGAGTTCGAGCGGCGATACGGGGTCAATTCGCAAGCGGTACTTGGCAAAACCGTCGAGGAACTGTTTCCGGAGCCAATCTCGGAAAATGTCGCCGATCGGGTGCGGCAGGTATTGGAAACAGGTGATGTGTCGAAAATGGACATGTCCCTTTCCTTTGCAGACGGAACCGAGCATACGCTGGAAATCACCCGATTTCCCATTCTCGAGCCAAGCGGAGAACATCTTGGAATTGGGTCAATTTCGATCGACGTTACGGAGCGAACACGTGTCGAGCGCGAACTTCGTGAAAGCGAGAGCCTGCTACGGGCCATCATCGACAATTGTCCGCTCATCATCGCTCTCAAGGACCTCGACGGCTGTTATCAGCTGGCAAATAAGCAAGCACAGGAAACGTCTTTTCTGTATCCGGGGGACATCTACGGGAAAACCATCTTTGATTTCCGCTCGCGCGAGGAGGCCGAATCTTCGACCGCACATGATCGCGAGATCGCGGAAACGCGCGAACCGCATACCTACGAAGTGTGGAACCGTCTTGCCGATGGGGACGATCACCATTTCCTGGTAACGAAGTTTCCGGTGTTCGATGGAAACGGCGCTATGACCGGCATCGGTGTGGCCAGTCTTGAAACCACCGAAATGAAAAATGCCGAGGAAGCGTTGAAGGAAAGTGAAGCCCTGTTCCGCACCGTTATCGATAACTCGCCGCTCTCCATCGGGCTCAAGGATCTGGAGGGCCGATATCGATTGATAAATCGAGGGTATAGAGAATTTATTGGGGCGGACGGTGATGAATACCGCGGAAAAACCGTCGCCGATTATCGCTCGGCTGAGTTTACGGAGGAGACGGAGAAACGTGATCGCGAGGTCTTGGCGAGGCGTCGTCCGATTACGTATGAGATATCCACGATCAATAGGAATGGCGAGACCCATCATTATCTGGTCAATAGATTTCCGGTGTTTGATACCCAGGGCGAAATATCCGGGACCGGATTTACAAGTCTGGACGTTACCGAGCGGTTCGACACCGAGCGGCGCCTGCGGGAAATGCAGTCCGATTTTGCGCATGTTTCGCGGCTCAGCACATTGGGCGAAATGGCGGCCGGGTTTGCCCATGAGTTGAACCAACCGCTTGCGGCAATTCGCAATTACGCCGCCGGTTCGATCCGCCGGATGGATGCGGAACAAGGCGACATCAATGATATACGCGTTGCGATCGGGCACATTGCGGAGCAGGCAGGTCGCGCTGGCGACATCATCATGCGAATTCGCAAATTCATTCGAAAGGAAGAAAGCGAAAAAAGCGATATCGATATTGCTGCGGTCATTCGTGATTCCGCTGGCTTGCTTCACGGCGAAGCCTTGAAACACGATGCCGAGATCACGCTGGAATTACCTGACGATCTGCCGTTGGTGGTTGCCGATGCGGTGCAGATTCAACAGGTTGTCATCAATCTGGCGCGCAACGGCATGGAGGCGATGGAAAAATCGGACAGTACCTTGCGCCGCGTAACCGTTCGCGCGGAAAAGGTAGTCGACGGTGTCGCCGTCCAGATCGAGGATACGGGATCGGGAATCAGCAACGAAGTTCGTGATCGACTGTTCGAGCCGTTCTTTACGACCAAAAACGACGGAATGGGTATCGGGCTACTTATTTGCCGGACAATTATCGAGGAACACCATGGGACGTTGGAGGTAGCGCAAGCACCTGCTGGCGGTACCGTCGTTTTCTTCACGCTGCCGATTACATCAGGCAAATAGGGAGGTCCTATTGTAGTGCCAAGGCTTCCAGGCCACCTTCGAAGAAGCGGAAGTTTTCCATACCGTCGAGAATAACGCCGTCGAAACCCTGACGAATGATGCCATAGATATATGAGTTGGTATCGCCGGTAATGATCTTGCGCCATTCGGGGTGCCAATATTGCACGAAAAAGCGGTCGGGATCGCTGGGAACCGGCGCGCCGATCCAACGGGGCGATCCTTCGCGCCAATTGTTTTTCCAGAAATAGTCATCCGTAGCTGCCGACGAAATATCGACATACGCAAAGACCAACCGTTTCGCGCCCAGTTTCTTATACTTCAGCGTCTCAACCGCGCGTGGTGACAACGGCTCGTCCAACGAATGGAAAACGTCGACCACGATAAGGTCGAAGTTGTTTTCATGCATCTTGAGGGCGAATTCGTCGACCTGGCCGAAGCCCGATGTTTCGCGCAATACCAAAAAATTATTGATGGAATTAAGCGAGACCACGCTATTGGCGCTTTCGCCGTAGGGGCGGCGCGGATAGGCCGGAACGGCGGTGATCTCGGTGCCTCGCAAGGGGGTGCCGAAGAAGACGAAGCCCTCTTTGGCGGCCAAGCGCCGCGCTGCGTCCACCGTTTCGGGTGCCTTGGCGTAGTCCACGACCAGAACCTTCAGGCCCGTCTTCTTCGCCATACGAGCGAGCGGCAGCAGCCTCTCGCGGCGTTTTTCATCTGTTGGTTTGCCGATTTCGGGAATGCCGTAAAAAAGCCCTTCCTGCACGATCCCGTTGATCGAGCGCATATAGGTGCGTGCAGGGTTCCGCACGTCTTCATCGGCGGAGTTGATCTTCACCAGTAATTCGAGGCCGTTGATGGGAAGAACCTGGAAATCGCGACGGTACTTGCGGGCGAATTTCCCGATGGATTGCACAAACCGCCTCATTTCCTCGCGGTAATCGAGAGCCCGATTCGCTGGCCCCGCGATCGGTGCGCTTTGTTCCTGTGTTACCTCGCGGCCTTGGGCGCGCACGGTGCCCGGCTGTTGCGCGGTCGCCAAGTCTGGCGCCAGAAGTATGGCGAAAAATAGCAAATGTGTGAACCGGGTGTAGCGCCTCATGGCTTCCGCTTTCCTAGGTAATTGGCGGCGTCACCCGTTTATACCAAGGATCGCAGACAAACTCTATTCCAGCATATCGGCAACATGGCGCGCGATAGCTATTGAAGCTGTCAGGCCCGGACTTTCCATGCCGTAAAGATTGACCAGCCCGTCTACGCCGTGAGTTTCGGGGCCGTGGATCATAAAATCGCCGTCGGGCGTGCCCTGCGGCGATACCTTGGGCCGCACACCCGTATATCCCGGAAGAAGGGCGCCGTCCGCCAAGTCGGCCCAATAGGTGCGGATGGCCGCATAGAAAAGCTCGGCCCGGGTCGGATCAACGTCGTAATTGATTTCGTCGATCCACTCGACATCCGGGCCGAAGCGGGCCTGACCGCCAAGATCGAGCGATAAATGAACGCCAAGGCCGCCGTCTTGCGGGATGGGATAGACCAACCTGGAAAACGGCGCGCGACCGGTCAGCGTGAAATAGGTTCCCTTGGCCAGATAGCGCGGTGGAATGGTGTCTTGCGGCAAGAACTCGAACGACGTGGACAATGCCTGAGCGCCCAGTCCGGCGCTGTTGATGATGATGTCACAGGCCAGATCCATGGGTTCGTCGCCATGCACTGAAATGACCTTGACACCGCTTTCCAGTCGTCCGCCCCAAACCGGCGACAGAAACGCGACCATGCCGCCGTTGTCCTCCAGATCGCCCTGATAGGCAAGCATCAGTTGGTGGCTGTCCATGATGCCGGATGACGGCGAAAAAAGTGCGGCCCTGGCCTTAAGGTTGGGCTCCATCGCGGTTGCTTGGGCGCCGTCCAGCCATTGCAGATTGTTCAACCCGTTGGCTTCAGCTTTGGCCTTGATGGCTTCGAGCTTGTTGATCTGCGCGTCATCGGTGGCGACGATCAGCTTGCCGCAGCGATCATAACCGACGCCGTGGGATTCGAAATATTCGTAAAGGTGGTCGCGCCCTTCGACGCATAGTTTGCCCTTTAGCGTTTCGCTCGGATAGTAGATCCCGGCGTGTACGACCTCGCTGTTGCGCGAACTGGTGTCTGAGCCGATGGCGTCGGATTCCTCCAGGACGATGACTTCGTGTCCGCGAATCGCCATTTCGCGGGCGATGGCCAGACCGATAGCCCCCGCGCCGATCACCGCGCACTGAATTGATTCAGTCATTGTTTCTTTTCCTCCCATCTTCGACGGTTGCGAATTGCATATAGGGAGCGCAATTAAATCGACAAATAATTTGTGGTTTTAACGCAATTATGCGGGATTTCATTGCATTGCGACCTCTCTGTTGGTAAGAAAATCAACAATATTGTCAACAAAGTGGGTGTCCGCCGCGCCGTCGCGACGGTCCTATGGGAGGGAATTCACGTGACCAAAGTTGCTGTAACGCAAGCGTTCTTCGGACGCCATCCGATTCTGCGGGCTGAACTCCTAGCCAAGTATCCGGACGTGACGTTCAAACAAGCAGATTCAATTCTGGAAGGGCAGGAGCTTATTGATTTTCTGCGCGGCCATGACAAGGTCATCATGTCGATCGACAAGCTGACCCGCGACGTGATCGAGGCGTTGCCCGAATTGAAGGTCGTGTCGAAGTTCGGCGTCGGGATGGATTCCGTGGACGTCAAGGCCATGGCCGACCACGGCATTAAACTTGGCTGGCAAGGCGGAATTAACAAGCGCACGGTTTCCGAAATGGCGCTTTGCTACATGCTGTTGCTGGTGCGCCAATATTCGGCGGCAAATTTGGATATGCGTCAGGGCATTTGGAAACGGCGCCCCGGACGTACGCTTTCCGAGCGCACAATTGGGATCCTCGGGTGCGGTTTTATTGGACAGGACCTGGCGCGCTTGCTTCGCGCCATGGGCTGCACCGTTCTTGCCCACGACATCCGTGATCATCCCGAATTTTATGAAGAAACCGGTGTTCTGCCGGTGAGCTTGGGCGAACTTCTGGAACGCTCCGAATTGATAACCGTCCATTTGCCGAACACTAAACTGACCCGTGGCATTATGTCGGCCGAACGTCTGGCCCGTATGCAGCCTGGGTCCATTCTGGTGAATACGGCGCGCGGCGGATTGATCGACGAGGATGCGCTTCTGGCGGCGCTCGAATCGGGACATATCGCGTCAGCGGCCATTGATGCCTTCCTGGCCGAACCGACGGATCAGCAGGAATTGGTGAACCACCCGAACTTCTTTAGCACGCCGCATATGGGCGGGCTTTCGGAAGAGGCCGTGATGGCTATGGGCCGACAAGCCATCGCCGGGTTGGACGATCATCGCCTGCCCACCCCGGATTGGCCGTCGGATGTATGGGAAGACTGATGGAAATTCGATTGGATGGTCGTAGCGCGATCGTAACCGGGGCAAGCCTTGGTATCGGTCGCGCTGTCGCAGCGCGCATGGCCGCGTCGGGGGCGAACGTCGCCATTGTCGCCAGACGTGCCGATGTGCTCAACGAAGCCCGCCACGCCATCGCAGCGGATGCCAGCACGAAGGTGATTGCGATTCCCGGTGATATGGGCCGTGCCGATGATTGCGCGCGCGTCTTTCACGCGGCAACCGAGGCATTCGGTCAGGTCGACATCCTGGTCAACAATGCTGGCACCTCGCAACGCGGAAACTTCACTGAAATCTCCGACGAAATATGGGAGGCCGATCTTCAATTGAAACTGTTTGCCGCGATCCGTCTTTGCCGGCTTGCCATTCCACCGATGCAAGCGCGGCGCTGGGGACGCATCATCAACGTTCTCAACATCGGTGCCAAGGCACCCTTGGGAGGGGCTGCGCCAACCGCTGTAAGCCGTGCCGCCGGAATGGCCCTGACCAAAGTTCTGGCCGGTGAATTCGCCGCCGATAACGTGCTGGTCAATGCCCTGCTGGTTGGCCGTATTCGCTCCGATCAATGGGAAAAGCGGGCCGAGCGTGAAGGCAAGGATATCGAGGACTTCTACGCTGAAATGGGCAAAACCATGCCTTTGGGCCGTATCGGCACAGCCGAGGAATTCGCCAATATGGCCTGTTTCCTGGCTTCCGAGGCCGGGTCCTATATTAACGGGACGGCCATTAATGTCGACGGCGGGGCTTCGCCCGTCGTTTAGGGACGGCGCCTAACTGTTGGCGACCTTTTCCCACTCCGCAGCCATATTGGCGTAGCGGCGGTGAAAATCGGCCAGTCCCGGATCGCCCGCCGTTTTTTCGGCAAAGGCTTTCATCACCGGAAATTGCTTTTTGGCGAAGGCGTATATGTCGACTTTTGGTAGCCTTGGGATAAGGGTGGAGAAGCCGACCACGACCTGGCCACCGCTTGGTTTCATGGCGACCTTCTGAAGTTCCATGCGCAGGGACGGCACACTATCGAGCAGCCATTCGGCGTAGGGCTTCAAAATCGCCGCATCACGCACCAGTTGCTTGCGCTCGTCGTCGAAGTTCGGGCGGTCGATAATGCGTTTGTCCCGATATACCACCGGAGCCTCAGGCGAGGTATCACACAACCAGTCGGATCGGGGAATCAACAAATCCGTCTGATCCTTCTCGTCGCGATAGGCCGACAATGGCATGGTCTTGCATCGCAACGGCTTGGTGGCGTGAATGGCGCAAAGTCCGTCCGCAGTCAACTGGGGGCAGGGAAGGGCGGGTGGAAGGTAAGCGCTTGGCGCAATTTGCAGGGCGGCCAGCTTGCGTTTTTTAAGCTGTATGGTAATTCCCAGATCGGCGGTTACGTCGAAGGATCGCCCGCCCTGGCGCACCGGCGTCCACATCACAACCAGCGGAAATGTGTCGGCGTGGGCTAGCGCATCATCCAAACCTAGCGGCAACTGGCCGTAACAGCACTTTCCGCAGCTGGGGCAGGAAAAACGGCGTTCCATTCCCTACACCGCACAACACTTTTTATATTTTTTACCGGACCCGCACGGGCATGGGTCGTTGCGGCCCACTTTCTCGACGCGGCGGGGCTCACCCTTGGGGTTCATTTTGCCATCTACGTACGCCCAGCGACCGTCTTCGCGGCGGAAATTTGATCGTTCGTGATGAACCATCAGTTCGCCGTTCTGTTTGAAGCGCGCCGCGAACTCCACCATGCCAGTGTCGTCGTTCGCGCCGCCTTCGGCGGTGCCAATAATTTCCAGGCTGATCCATTCAACTGCGTTCGCGGTACTTTCGGCTGCCGAGCGGTTGAACGTATCTCGCACCTCTGTGGCGTGGGTGTTTTCGATGTGATCCAGATCGCCACGGACGAAGGCCGTGAAACGCGAGCGCATCAACGCCTCCGGGGTGGGGGCGGGCTCGCCACCGATGATTGGGCCGCAGCAGGCGTCAAAACCGGAACCGGAGCCACAAGGGCACTGAGCCATGAGAAACGCTTTCCTTATCCAAATTGTGCGTTGCGCCGGTAATCCGGACCCGCCTTATCCTATAGCCTTTTTCCAACAGAAAAAAACCGGAAATACCGGGTCGAACCCTTGACTTAAATGCGAATAATTATTAATACCAGTTAACGCAGATAGATGGTCGTGCGGTTCGGTCATTAGATATTTAGGAGACGGCGAATAATGAGTATTCAGGGTGTTGATCCGGTCACGTTGAAAAAATGGATTGATCGGGACGAGGCGATTCTTGTGGATGTGCGCGAGAATGAAGAATACGCGAACGAGCATATCGCAATGGCGCATCATCTGCCGTTGTCGTCGTTCGATCCCGGCAATATGCCAAAGCACAAGGGCAGGGTCGTTGTTTATCACTGCGCCAGCGGCAGGCGCACGGCCAATTTTGGCACACAGTTACAGATCGCGGCGCGCGAAGCCGGCGACGTCTATCATTTGGACGGTGGCATTATCGCATGGAAAGATGCCGGTCTGGCCACCAATTGCGGCGGTGTGGCGGCTGCTGCCTGACCCAGCGCCGTTCGCATTTACCCTGGATCATCGTGAAATACCCTTCGCCTGAGCAGGCGAAAAAAAGGCCCCCGCTTCAAAAGAGGCGGGGGCTAAATAAGGATACGAGCAAACCTGACTGATTGGACGAATGCTTCAACCAACCAATCAGCCATCAGAATACGGAGATGACAAGCGCAACACATTGAAATTTCCCAATTTGTTGCGATTAGATTTTTTAAATCTTTGTCCGCGCTTCCCGGCGAAAAATGTAAAGACCGGTCATGATAACGATGCCCGCACCAAGCAGCGTGGCGGTTGCCGGAGAAGCCCCCCAGATTGCCAGATCGAAAAGCAAGGCCCAGATGATCTGGGTGTATTCGAATGGGCTGACGACAGAAGCCGGAGCCATTTTCAGGGCGAAGGTCATGGTAATCTGGCCCAAACCACCGACGATGCCGGTGGCAAGATAGAGCAACAGAACTTCTGGGCTGGGCGTTACCCATACCCACGGCATGGTGCAAGCTGCAATCACACTGCCCGTAATCATGTAATAGAAAACGATGGTGTAGGGGCTTTCGGTTGAGCTGAGTTTACGAACAAAAATGATTGTTAGCGCCCAAAAGACGGTGCCGCAAAGGGCGAAATAACTGCCTGGACCAATGGCCCCCGTCGGATCAAGGGCGACGAGAACGCCGCCGAACCCAACTATGATTGCGGCCCAGCGCTGCCACCCCACCCGCTCCCCCAACAACGGGATAGCGAACAGCGTCGCCAAAATGGGAACCGACATGGCGATGGCCATTCCGTCGGCCAGGGCGATGTATTGATAAGCCGAAAAAAAGCACGCATTCCCACCGACACCGGCCAAGGCCCGAAGCCCGTGCCCAATGGGGCGCTTCGTCTTCAGCGTTCCCAATCCACCCGAAAACATGATGAACGGAATGACGAAAACGGCGGCGATGGTGTTACGGAAAAACACCGCCTCAAACGGGTGATATTCGTTGCCAATCAGCTTGACCAACATGTTCATCGATGCGAACAGGCCGACGGCAATCACCATCAGAAGAATACCCACGGCGATGGTCTTTCGCGGAATTGCCGGCGCGGGCGGGAATGGTGGGGCGGGAGTTGCTACCATCTGGGCAACCTAAACCCGTTGACCAACAAGATCGATATCCATTTCCGAATCTGCGTGATAAAAACGACCGGTAATTGCACCAGTTTTGGAATCTTCCGATGATTGATCCGACTTATCGCCGACCGATTATTTTGCTTCCCAACCGGGTGTGGCGCACCTACAGCGGCGGCGCGTTCCTGGATCGAATCGAGGGCCGGGCAAAACCGCACGATGCAAACCTGCCCGAGGATTGGGTGGGGTCGGCGGTGCGGGCATCGAACCCCGCGCGTCCGGGAGAACCGATTGTCGACGAGGGGCTGTGCCAAGCGCGCCTGTCCGATGGTCGGATACTGCCGATGACGGATGTTCTGGAAGGCGATCCCGAAGCCGCCTTGGGGGCGCGGCACGTTGCGGCATTCGGCGTTCGCCCGGAATTGCTGGTAAAAATCATAGATTCTGCGGTGCGTCTTAGTATTCAGGCCCATCCCGACGCGGCTTGGGCGCAAACCAACCTGAACGCGCCCAGTGGCAAAACCGAGGCCTGGTGGATCATCGAAACCCGCGAACCCGACGCCTGGGTGCTGGCAGGCTTTCAACGGCCGCCTAGCCGCGAGGATTGGCGGCAGATGGTCGCCGCTCAGGATTCTGACGCGATGTTGAAATGCTTTGATCCGGTCCCCGTTTCACCCGGCGACGTTTTGTTGATAGAGGGTGGCCTGCCGCACGCCATCGGTCCGGGCATTACTCTGGTTGAAATTCAGGAACCCACTGACTTTGTGGTTCATTGCGAATACGCCGACAAGACCCTGAATATTCCCGAAGCAAACCGAACCATGGGCTTGGGCGTCGATCGGACCGTCGATTTGTTTGATTTCACCGCCTATACGCCCGCCGAAGTCAAAAAACGCTTCGGCCCCAACCCGACGGTGATTGCGAAAAGCGGCGGCGGCAGGGAAGAAGCGTTGCTGGCTTCGCCGCGCACAGAATTGCTGGAAGTCAGGTGTATTGAAGTGGACGGAACGTTCGACCCGCTTTTCGACGGCAGATATTCGATCATGATCGTGCTGGACGGCGCGGGCACCTTTACAGTCGATGGTGAAAGCATCCCGCTTGAGCCATGGACGCGGCTGTTCCTGCCGGCGGCAATGACCGAAGCCCGGTTGGAAGGGCAGCTTTCCATTGCGCGCTGCCTACCACCCCAACCAAAGGCTTCTTAAAGAGCTTCGAGCATCTTTGCTGTTATTAGCGTGACGCCGCCTTCACTGCGGTAGAACCTTTTGGCGTCTAGGTCCGGGTCATCGCCAACGATCAGCCCCCGTGGAATTTCGCAATCCTGATCAACGACGACTTTGGTAAGTTTCGCATGTCTGTTGATTCGGCAACGTGGAAGAATGAGCGAATCCCTGATCTCCGCAAAGGAGTGGACGTGTACGCCGGTAAATAGAAGGGAGCGCTTGATGGTCGCACCCGAAATGATGCATCCGGCCGATACCAGGGCGTCGACTGCCATTCCGCGCCTTTCTTCATCGTCAAAAACGAATTTGGCTGCCGGGCTTTGCGCCTGATAGGTCCAGATCGGCCATTTTTGGTCGTACAGGTTTAGCGCTGGATTTACCGATGTAAGGTCCAGGTTGGATTCCCAATAGGCATCGACGGTCCCTACATCGCGCCAATAGGGCTCGTCATCCTGATCGCCGTCGCTGAACACGCAGCTATTGCCGAACCGGTGCGCCAACAGACGGCATTTCGACACCATCCGCGGAACCACGTCTTTGCCGAAATCATGAGAAGATGATGCTTCCTTGGCGTCTCGCCGCAGGGCCTCGTAAAGGAAATCCGCGTTGAAGACATAAATCCCCATACTGGCGAAGGCGGTATCGGGCTGACCGGGAATGGACGGCGGATTCTCAGGCTTTTCAAGAAAGCTGACGATTTCATCGTTTTCATCGACGCCGACGACACCAAATTCGGACGCCTTGTCAAGGGGCACCTCGACACATGATACGGTCGCGTCGGCCCCTTTCTTGATATGCTCGGCTAGCATCCGGCTGTAGTCCTGCCGGTAAACGTGGTCGCCCGCCAGAACGACAATGTATTTTGGATGATGCGGCAGCAGGGTTTCGATGTTCTGAAACACAGCGTCGGCGGTTCCCAGATACCACGACCCCGAGGCCGTTTGCTGTTGTGCGGGCCAAAGCTGCACGAACTCGTTTAGCTCACCGCGAAGGAACCCCCAACCGTTCTGAACGTGCTGAATCAGGGTGTGTGCCCGATACTGGGTCAAAACGCTGACCCGGCGGATGCCGGAATTGATACAATTGGAAAGGGGGAAATCGACGATCCTGAATTTTCCAGCGAAGGGAACGGCTGGCTTTGCCTGATTGTCGGTAAGTTGGCGCAAGCGTGAGCCCCGTCCGCCAGCCATGACCACGGCAAAAGTCTGGCGCAAAGCCATGTTCATATCGAGAGACACGCTTGGGCTTTCTTGCATAGTGTCCCCTCCATTCGGGATTTGCCGGAAATTCCTTCCAACTCCCCTGTTCCAATCGGCCTCTAAAGGCGATATTAAGCCAACGGTATCATATTTGGCGGGCACATGAAGGTCCTTTTCGCGGTTTCAGAGATGTTTCCCTTCGTAAAAACGGGGGGACTGGGAGATGTTGCGGGCGCATTGCCGGCGGCGCTTCGAAAATTGGACATTGATGTTCGCGTCCTTATCCCTGCTTACGATGAAGTGCTGGGCAGCGTTGCTGACCTGCAGCCATGGGTGAGCTTGGGCGATCCCTTGGGCACGGGCGAAATTCGTATTGCGTTGGGGCGTGTGCCGGGTTCGGGTGTCCCGGTGTGGCTGGTTGGAAACAAAGCGCTGTATGAAAGAAAATCCAGCCCGTACTTGGGGCCGGATGGAAAAGACTGGCCGGACAATCACGTGCGCTTTGCGACCCTTTCGCGTGCCGCAGCGATTATCTGTGACGCCGGGGCAATTCTAGGCTGGCAACCCGATATCCTTCATTCGCATGATTGGCAGGGTGGTTTGGCACCTGCGTATCTGGCGTTGCGCGGCGGGCGTCGGGCGGGAACGGTTCATACCATTCACAACATGGCCTTCGCCGGAATCTTCCCGGCATCCGAACTGGGTGCGGTCGGACTGCCACTGGAAGCGTTTTCGATCAATGGCGTCGAATACCACAAACAATTATCTTTCCTGAAGGCCGGAATTCGATATGCGGATCGTTTAACGACAGTCAGCCCGACCCACGCGCGCGAAATCATGTCCAAGGAATTCGGCTTTGGGTTCGAGGGCATTCTGGCGTCACGCGAACAGCAATTGCGCGGTATCTTGAACGGGATCGACGGCGACATCTGGAACCCGCGAACGGATGCGTTGATTGAACAGAAGTACGATGCACGCAGCCTAGGCAAAAAGGCGCTTAACAAGGCGGCCTTGCAAACGACATTCGGTCTTGCGCTTGATCCGCAGGCGCCACTATTCGGGGTCGTTAGTCGGTTCACCGTGCAAAAAGGTATCGATCTGGTTCTTGAAGTCCTGCCCAATATTATTGAGCAGGGCGGGCAATTGGCCGTTCTTGGGTCGGGCGACGGAGAACTTGAGACCAAACTGACGACCGCCACAACGGATTTTCCGGGCCGTGTGGCCGTTCGCATTGGCTATGACGAACCGCTTTCGCATCTGGTGCAAGCCGGAAGCGACGCCTTTATGGTTCCATCGCGTTTCGAGCCTTGTGGGTTGACGCAGATGTATGCCTTGCGTTACGGAACGCCGCCCATTGTTAGGCGGACCGGCGGCCTGGCCGATTCGGTTATCGACGTGTCCGATGGGGCTGACGGAACTGGGTTCGTGTTCGACGTCGCCAAAGGGCCGGAGTTGAACCGAGCGGTGGCCAAGGCCATCGGGCTTTTTAGGAAGCCGCGCAAGTGGCGGGGCTTGCAAAGAAGGGCCATGAAACAGGATTTCAGTTGGGAGAAGTCCGCTCGGGACTATATCTCGGTCTATCGTGAACTGACGGATAGCGCGCCGCTGCCAATGGGCTAGCCCGCGCGCAGGAAAAAAAGATAAAAGTATGGATAAGCAGTACGATTTTGCTACGAAGGCCGCTTTTGAGACCCGTAATTTGAAAGACGCAGCGTCCCTGAAAAGAGCTTTGTGCTCGTTTCTGACCGATAGCGTTGGTGTCGCCCCCGATGATGCGTCGCCGCGTGACTGGTTTTTGGCGCTGGCCTACATTCTTCGTGGTGTCCTCGTTCGCAGGCAGATCGAAGCGCATCAGGCGCAGCAAAGCAACAAAGCCAAGCGGTTGCATTATCTTTCAATGGAATACCTGCCGGGGCGAAGCCTTGTCAAAAATCTGTTGGACCTGAACGCCCTCGATGTTGCGCGCTCTGCGTTGCACGAATTGGGTCAAAATCTGGATGACGTTGCCGAGGAAGAGCCCGACGCCGCCCTTGGGAACGGCGGTCTGGGTCGACTTGCGGCATGCTTTCTCGATTCAATGGCGACCCATGGTTACCCCTGTATGGGATACGGCCTGCGCTACGAATACGGCATGTTTAATCAGTCCATCGAGGGCGGACGCCAGATTGAGCGGCCCGAGCGTTGGCTGCGTTACGGTAATCCGTGGGAGTTCGAGCGTCCCGGCGTGGCATTTCCCGTGAATTTCCACGGCAACATGGCCACCGCCGAAAAGACGGATGGACAAGACGCGCGCCGCTGGGTCGGTACGGAAGACGTGATCGCCAGGGCCTATGATATTCCGGTCGCTGGCTTCGGCAATCGTTCGGTTGCCAACCTTCGGCTTTGGGCCGCCCATGCGACCGAATCCTTCAGTCTGCACGATTTCAATCGCGGCGATTACGTCGAAGCGGTTCGGGAAAAGACGCTTTCAGAGAATTTGTCCAAAGTTCTTTATCCCAACGATGCCACCGCATTTGGTCGGGAACTGCGCCTAAAGCAGGAACACTTTTTCGTCAGTGCATCCTTGCAAGACATCATTCGCGGTTATCTGGACCATCACGAAACGTTCGATGCGTTCCCCAGCAAGATCGCCATTCAGCTTAACGATACCCATCCGGCGCAAGCCGTCGCCGAACTCATGCGCCTGTTGGTCGATGAAAATGGCCGCCCGTGGAAACAGGCCTGGGAGATTACGTCGCGCACGTTTGCCTATACCAACCACACGCTCTTGCCCGAAGCCCTGGAAACCTGGCCGGTCGACATGCTGGCCGCTGTGTTGCCACGGCACCTGGATATAATTTTTCGCATCAACCACGAGTTTTTGAAAACCGTCAAAAAAAGCCATCCCAAACAGCCCGAAATGCTGTCGCGCGTTTCGCTGGTGGATGACGCCTCAAGGCGCATTCGCATGGCCCATCTGGCCATTGTTGGCAGCCACACGGTTAACGGTGTCGCCGAACTGCACACCAAGCTTTTGCGCAACCGAACATTCGCCGAGTTCGACAAACTGTTTCCCGGAAAGTTCGTAAATCAGACCAATGGGATTACGCCGCGCCGCTGGCTTTTGCAGGCCAATCCGGCCCTCGCGGTATTGATCTCCAAGCATATCGGCGACGGTTGGGTCACCAAGCTGGAAGAGATCAAAAACCTTCGACCGATGGCCGACAACAAGCCGTTTCGCGACGAGTTCATGGCCATCAAACAGGCTAATAAGCGACGGTTTGCGGATTATCTAAATCGTTCCTACGGCGTCGAGGTGGACCCCACGTCCATGTTTGATGTCCAGGTCAAACGCATCCACGAATACAAGCGCCAGCTTCTGAGCCTCCTTCACGTGATTACGCGCTATAACCGAATCCGCGACGGGGCGACTGATGCGGTGCCGCGCACGGTGATTTTTTCGGGCAAGGCCGCGCCCGGCTATTACATGGCCAAGCAGATCGTCCGCCTGATCAACGACATCGCCAAAGCCATCAACAATGATCCGGCGGTCAATGGATCGCTGCGTGTCGTGTTCGTGCCCAACTACAATGTTTCGTCGGCCGAAGTCATCATCCCGGCCTGCGACTTGTCCGAACAAATCTCGACCGCCGGGACCGAGGCGTCGGGAACCGGCAATATGAAGCTGTCCCTCAATGGCGGGTTGACCATCGGCACCATGGACGGCGCCAATATCGAGATATTCGAAGGCGTCGGGGCCGACAACATCTTCATTTTCGGGATGAATTCCGAGGAAGCCGAAACTTTGCGTGCGAAGGGCTACGATCCGTCCGCGATCTACCGCAAAAACCCGGAATTGAAGCGGGCTCTCGACATGATCGGCCAGGGCGCGTTTTCACCGGACGAACCGGGCCGCTACCGCGACATCTTCGACGCCCATTTGCGCGGCGGCGACCACTATCTGCTGCTGGCCGACTACGCCGACTACATAGCCTGCCAGGAACGTGTGGACGAACTTTACAAAACTCCCGACGAGTGGGCCCGCCAAGCTGTCTGCAATGTTGCCGGCGTCGGCAAATTTTCCAGCGACCGAACCATCCACGGCTATGCCCGCGAAATCTGGGGCGTCGAGCAAATGCGTTAACGTTTGCGCTGACGCTCTGCCGAAATAGCATCAGCAACAGCCCGAATCATCGGATCGGTCGCCAAATCTTTGGCAGCCATGCGATTTTTTTGCCGCCAATTCGGGTATTCGTCGATGGTTCCTGGGAGGTTGAGCATTTTCTCGTCGGCCAGCAGGTCTGTGATACCGGTCAGCATGATTTGGGACGGGGTGCGGGCGACGAAGCGTTCGATGGCGGTTATCAGGGTTTGCAGGGCGTTGTCGTCGAGCATGGTATCGAGCGGGAAGTCCTCGGCGATCAGATCCTGATCGACCAGGGATGCGCGCAGGAGCTGGCGATCATGGGCGCGCTCGGCGAGTTGGGTTGTCAGATTGCCCGGCGTGGCATCGGCATCCAGGCCGTGGCGCAAATGGATGTCGGTTCCCTGCCAATGGCCGCGAATGGTCGGCAAATCATGGGTGTTGGCTGTCGCCAGCGCCAGTTCCGGATAAGCCGACGGTCGCAGATACAGGCCGTCGGGGTAGCGTTCAAACTGGGATACCCGATACGAGAGAATGTTCTCGTCCGCCATGCGCTCGCGAAAATTCGACGGCACGGTTCCTAAATCTTCGCCAATGACAAAGCATTTGTTGCGATGGCTTTCCAGCGCCACGATGGCCAGCAACTCGTCAAAGGGGTAGCGGACGTAGGCTCCAGCGCCGTTTTCCTCGCCCACGGGCAACCAGAACAATTGTTCCAGTGCCATGACGTGATCGATGCGCAGCGCGCCTGCGTGGCGCATGTTCGATTGCAGCATTTCAATGAACGGTGCGAACGCGCGGTCGCGCAGATGTAGCGGATTGACTGGTGCCATGCCCCAATTCTGGCCCGCCGAATTGAATTGGTCGGGCGGCGCGCCGAAGCGCACGGTAGAAACATAAAGGTCCGGGTTGGTCCAACTGTCGGCGCCGCTCAAATGACAGCCGACCGCCAAATCGCGGTTGAGGCCGATTTCCATACCTCCGATTTTACACCGTGCGGCCACCGCCGAAAACTGCTTCTCCGCCTGCCATTGGGCGAAGATGCGAAAATCTATTTCATCGGCGTGGGATTTGGCAAACGCGGCAACGTCCGGCGTTTCGGGGTCGTGGAACGACGGCGGCCAGTCGGTCCAGGAGCGCGTCGCAAAGTGCGCATGCAGGGCATCAAATACGGCGAAGCGGCGCAAGGATTCACCGCCTGCGTTGCCGAAGTCTTCGAGCTCCGTGCGCAAAGCCGGATGAACGGCGCCAAAATGCCGAAAAAGAAGGCGCAGAGCCTTCATCTTCATGTCGCAAACGGTGGTGTAGTCAATTAGCTCCGCGCTGCGGGCCTTTTCCAGGCGCGCGCGAAATTCCGGGTTCGCGCAAAGCGTCTGGACCTCGGCACAATCGGCAAAGCCATCGACGGCGGTGACGTCGATATTCAGAACGTTCAAGAATGTGCGGCTGGACGGGCAATAGGGGCTGGCTTCCTCGGGCAATTGCGTAAAAAGCGCGTGCTGAGGGTTTAGCCCGATTGCCGCAGCACCCAGACTGGAAGCGGCATCCGCCATATCAGCCAAATCGGAAAAATCGCCAATTCCCCAGTTTCGCGCAGACCTGAGCGAAGGCAAAAAGCAGGCTATGCCCCATTTTCTTTGGCCCTCGGTCATCCAGTCGGGCAAATACGATGACGGCGGGGCGACGATGATGGTTGTTTCGCCCAGCCACACCGATCCGTCGCCAATTTTCAGGCGATGGTATCCCCACGGCAATCCGTTCGGCAGCGCCACGTCGTATCGATGAAGGGTTTCGCCGTCGATATCGCGGGATTCCAGAACGTCCAACTCACGCGGCGTGAATTTTCCGTCAAGGATTTTGCCGTCTTCAAGTTTGATCCGCCAATTCATTTCATGGCCGGAATTGCGGCTTGGAATGCGCAGGGCGAAAAGCGCCGTCGACCTGCAGACGCAATCCGGGTCCAGACAGCTTCGCCACGGTCTTTCCTCCAACCGGAGAATGCCCCCCGCAATGGCTGTGTCAGATGAAACGTCGAAGCCTAGTGCGCCAAGAAGATCGGACTTGGTTTGGTCCGCGATGGGGAACAGATCGCCGTTTTGCATCCAAAGGGTGGGGACAATTCCAGCAAGTTCGGCGAGGCGGTTCAGGATTTCGGGGTTCGGCATTTAGGGGCTCTGGCTCACTTTTCGTATAGCAGCGCGAAAGAACGCGCCGACAGTGAATATCCTGCCCTGGACGGGGTCCAGATCGGTTCGTCCTGGATGTCGGGCCGGGCCGTGTCGAAGATGACGCGCCAATCCGTGGCAAACGCAAATTCCGGAAGCCGGAAATGGATGTCCTTGCTGGACGCGTTGAGAAGGGCGATGGCCGAGGTTGACTGGTCCGATTGCTTGTTCGCGAGAAGATGAAAACCGAAGGCTTGTGCCTGTGCCCAGTCTTGTTTGCTCATGGCCAGTCCCGTTTGTGACAACCACGTGATTTCCCGGGTCCCGGCCTCTTGATCTTCCTGCTGGTGGAAAAATTCGCGGCGGCGGAAAACATCGTTTCCCTGGCGGATGCGGATCATAGTTTTTACGAAATCAAGGAAATTTTCTTGATCCTGGTCAATTGCTTCCCAGTTCAGCCAACTGACTTCGTTGTCCTGGCAATAGGCATTGTTGTTTCCGCCCTGCGTTCGGCCCAGTTCGTCGCCGGCCGAGATCATCGGAATGCCTTGGGAAAGCAGCAGGGTTGCCATGAGATTGCGCTTTTGTCTGGCCCGCAGGGATGCAATGTCGGAATCGTCCGTGGGACCCTCAACACCGTAATTGCACGACAGATTGTTTCCGGTGCCGTCCTTGTTGTTTTCCAGGTTGGCGAGATTGCGCTTGTCGTTATAGGTGACCAGATCTTGCAGCGTGAAACCGTCATGGGCCGTCACAAAATTGACGGTCGCTGAAGGGCGTCGGCCACTGTGCTGGAAAATGCCGCTGGACCCGGCAATCCCCGATGCGACGGCACCGAGCTTGCCGCTGTCGCCACGCCAGAAACTTCGCATGGTATCGCGATACTTATCGTTCCATTCCGACCAGCCGGGTGGAAAGGCCCCAATTCGGTATCCGCCAATGCCCAAATCCCAGGGCTCGGCGATCAATTTCACATGGGCCAGAGCGGGGTCTTGGCGAACGGCGCTCAGGAACGATGAATAGGTGCGAAAACGGTTGGTTTCGTCGCGGCCCAGGGTGACCGCAAGGTCGAAACGAAAGCCATCCACGCCCATGTCTTCGGACCAATAGCGCAGGGAGTCCATGACCATTTGCAAGACCCGTGGATGGGCAAGGTTCAGGGTGTTTCCACAGCCCGCATCGTTGATGTAATAGCGCGGCTGATCGGCTCGCAGGCGATAGTAGTAGGCGTTGTCGATACCCCGGAAGGAAAGGGTCGGCCCCATGTGATCGCCTTCGCCCGAATGATTGAAAACGACATCGAGAATGACCTCTATACCGGCATCGTGGAAACGATGGACCATGGACCTGAATTCGCGCACAACCCCGGTCGTCATGTAACGCGGTTCGGGCGCGAAAAAACAGTAGGGATTGTAACCCCAGAAATTGCGCAGGCCCTTTTCCACGAGATGCGCCTCGTCGGCATAGGGCTGAACGGGCAGAAGTTCGACGGTGGTAACGCCAAGATCGACCAAATGATCGATAATTGCCGGGTGGCTCAGTCCGGCGAAGCTTCCGCGCAGGTTTTCGGGAATTCGCGGGTGCCGGGCGGTCATGCTCTCGACGTGCATTTCGTAGATGACCGTATTTTGCCAGGGAACGGCGGGGCGACTGCTCCAGGCCAGATCCATGGAATCGGAAACCACCACCGATTTAGGCATGTAGCGCGCGTTGTTGCGCCGGTCGAACGACAAATCCTGGCGCGAGCTTCCGACCCGGTATCCAAAATTCGCTGCGTGCCATTGCAATTTGCCTAGCAGCGCCCTGGCGTAAGGATCGACCAACAATTTGTGATGGTTGAACCGATGCCCCCGCTTGGGATCATAAGGTCCGTAAACGCGGTACCCGTACGGCGTGCCCGGAACGACATCGGGCAGATAACCGTGCCACACTTGTTCTGTGTATTCGGGAAGGGCTACGCGGGCAATTTCGCGTCGTCCGGTGGCGTCGAACAGGCACAGCTCAACTTTTTCGGCATTGACCGAAAACAGCGCAAAATTTACGCCTCGTCCATCCCATGATGCGCCCAGGGGATAGGGGCTTCCTGTTTGAACGCGGTATGCGCTTGTCGACATTTGCCTACTCGCTGGCCGTTCGCCGGAACACCACCGTTGCCAGCGGCGGCACCGAGATGGTTATGGAACGGGACTTTCCGTGCCATTCAACGGCCTCGGAGGCGACACCGCCGAAATTGCCCACGTTTCCGCCGCCGTAGTGATCGGAATCAGAATTCAGTTCCTCGGCGTACCATCCGTCCAACGGAACGCCGACACGGTAATCATGGCGCACCACCGGTGTGAAGTTGCAGACAACGACTATCACTTCATTTGGGATTGACCCGCGCCGGGAAAAGGCAAGAACGCCGCTTTCTGCGCTCTGACCATCGATCCACTCGAAGCCCTCGCCGTCGCAATCGCGTTCGTGCAGGGACGGGAAATCCCGGTAAAGGTGATTGACGTCCTTGACCAGATTGCGAATGCCGCTGTGTTGGGGTTGGTCCAAAAGGTGCCAATCCAGGCTACCGTCGTGGTCCCACTCGCGTTCCTGGGCGAACTCGTTTCCCATGAACAGCAGTTTCTTTCCGGGGTAGGCATACATAAAGGCGTAGTAAAGCCGCATATTGGCGAACCGTTGCCATTCGTCGCCGGGCATCTTGCCGATGATCGACCCTTTCCCATGCACGACTTCATCATGCGAAAGTGGCAGCACAAAATTTTCCTGGAACGCGTAGATAAGGCCGAAAGTCAGACGATCATGGTGGAATTTGCGGTGCACGGGGTCCTTGGTCATGTATTGCAAGGTGTCGTGCATCCAGCCCATGTTCCATTTGAAACCGAAGCCCAGACCACCGTCGTGGGTGGGCCGCGATACCATCGGCCACGAGGTTGATTCTTCGGCCATGGTCATGACGTCGGGAAAGCGCTCGTAAATTTTTTCATTCAACGATTTGAGAAATTGAACGGCCTCGATATTTTCGTTGCCGCCGAATTCGTTGGGAACCCACTCGCCTTCTTCGCGGCTGTAATCCCGGTACAGCATGGAGGCGACGGCATCCACGCGCAGGCCATCGATATGGAACTGATCCAGCCAGAACAGGGCGTTCGAGATCAGGAAATTTGCGACCTCGTTGCGACCGTAATTGTAAATCAGGGTTCCCCAATCGGCGTGCCGCCCCATAAGCGGGTCGGCATGTTCGTACAGATGGGTTCCATCGAAATTGACCAGACCGTGCGCGTCCTCGGGGAAATGGGCGGCGACCCAGTCGATAATTACGCCGATTCCGGCACGATGGCAGGCGTCTACGAAGGCTCTGAATTCGTCCGGTTCGCCATAGCGGCTGGACGGTGCGAAAAGGCCCGTCGGCTGATATCCCCACGACCCCTCGAACGGAAATTCGCAAATCGGCAAAAGTTCGATATGGGTGAACCCCATTTCCTGCACGTAGGGGATCAGCGTTTGCGACATTTCCGAGTAACTCAGCGACCGGCTGCCCTCTTCAACAACCCGCCGCCACGACCCAAAATGAACTTCATAGATCGAAATCGGGGCTTCGCGGCGGTTGGCCGAGGCTCGTTCCGCCATCCACCCATCGTCGCCCCATTCGTAGGTACCAAGGCCGCATACCACCGAGGCCGTTTTCGGGGCGGTTTCGCATCGGAACGCGACGGGATCGGCCTTCAAATCTTTGACAGCGCCGCCAACTCCCTTGATTTCCAGTTTATAGGCGGCCCCCAGAGGAACGCCGGGGATGAATATTTCCCACACGCCGCAGCCCGGATGCAGGCGCATCGAATGGCGCCGACCGTCCCAATTATTGAAATCCCCGACCACGCTGACGCGTTGCGCGCTGGGGGCCCACACGGCGAAGTTTACGCCGTCGACCCCATCCATGGATTTCGGATGCGCGCCCAGCTTCCGGTAGGCCATCAGATCCGTGCCCTCAGCCAGGAAATACGAATCCATTTCGCCCAGAACCGGTCCGAACCGATAGGCGTCCTCGATTTCAAACCGATTCCCACCGGCCTCAACACTCAGCCGATAGGCAAACGGCTTTTTGCGCCGCGCCAAATCGCACGTGAACAGCCCGGAGTCGTCAATCTCGCCAAATTTGGCCACGCACCGACCGCTGGATGCGTCGATCAGGTCCATGGCCTGGGCGCCCGGAAAGAAAACGCGAACCACGAGTGAGCCGTTCGGTCCATCGGCGTGCATGCCCAGAAACGAGAACGGATCGCGGTGTTCGGCGTTGGCGATGGCGGCCAATCCCGCACGGTGGTCTGTGTTCGGCATTGATTGTCGTCGGTTGTTGATGGACAGGCGTGTTCTTATACCAAAGATCATAGCGCGAAGTGCAATGGAATAGTAGCCTCCAAGCCGGTTGAACGAATATGCATTCGCTGTCATGGTCGACAGCCAATGCGATCTAAATAACGGAGGAAAGTTATGGCGTCGTCGGTTCGGACCACCAATGCAATGGATGCTTTTTGGATGCCGTTTACGGCAAACCGCCGGTTCCTCAAGGATCCAAGGATCGTCAAGGCCGCCAAGGACATGCACTACACCACCGCCGACGGTCGAAAACTGCTGGACGGAACGGCCGGGCTTTGGTGTGTAAATGCCGGTCACGGGCGGCCGCGTATCGTCGAGGCGGTAAGCACGGCGGTGGCTGAGCTGGACTACGCGCCGTCTTATCAGTTCGGCCATCCCACGGCTTTTGAGTTGGCCGGGCGTATCGCGTCCATGTTTCCGGGCGACCTGAACCATGTTTTTTTCACGAACTCGGGTTCCGAATCGGTCGATACGGCCCTGAAAATCGCCTTGGCCTATCACCAGTCACGCGGGGAGGGGACCCGCACCCGGCTGATCGGTCGCGAACGCGCCTATCACGGCGTTGGCTTCGGCGGAATTTCGGTGGGTGGAATTGCCACCAACCGCCGCCACTTCGGATCCTTGTTGGCCGGTGTCGATCATCTGCCCCACACCCACGCCCCCGAACACAACGCTTTTTCACGCGGACAACCGGCCTGGGGCGCGCATTTGGCCGACGATTTGGAACGCCTTGTCACCTTGCACGACGCTTCCACCATTGCCGCCGTGATTGTCGAGCCGCTGGCCGGTTCGGCAGGTGTTCTGCCGCCGCCCAAGGGGTATCTGGAACGCCTGCGCGCCATTTGCGACAAACATGGAATTTTGCTGATTTTTGATGAAGTCATCACCGCCTTTGGCAGACTGGGCGCAGCCAGTGCCGCCGAATTGCTGGGCGTTCAGCCCGATCTCGTCGCCACCGCCAAGGGCCTGACCAACGGCACCATTCCCATGGGCGCGGTGCTGGTTGATGCGGCCATCTACAAATCCATCACCGAGGCCGCCAAAACGCCCATCGAATTTTTCCACGGTTATACCTATTCCGGCCATCCGGTGGCGGTCGCCGCCGCCCTGGCGACGCTGGATACCTATGCCGAGGAAGGGTTGTTCCAGCGCGCTGCCGAACTGGCACCTTATTTTGAAGACGCCACCCATGCCCTGCGCGATCTTCCCAACGTGATTGATATTCGTTCCATGGGGATGGTCACCGGAATTGAGTTGTCGCCACGGCCCGGTGCGCCAAGCGAACGCGGATTTGAAGCCATGCAGATGGCGTTTGAGCGCGGCGCCATGATCCGCGTCACCGGCGACACCATCGCCCTGTCGCCACCCTTTATCATTTCCAAAGATCAAATTGACGAACTGTTTGCTCTCGTCGCGGGCGTCATTCGCGATTTGAAGTAAGGAGAAAATAAGATGAAGGTCGACGGAGCCGCATTTCGGACCATCTGGCTGAACGCCGACGGCTGGTCTGTCGACATTATCGATCAGACCAAGCTGCCCCATGAATTCGTCATCGCACGGCTGACCAACCTGACCGAGGCTGCCCACGCCATCAAATCCATGCAGGTGCGCGGTGCGCCGCTGGTGGGAGCAACGGCGGCATACGGCCTGTGTCTGGCCCTGCGCGACGATCCTTCCGATGCGGGCCTATCCAAGGCTTCCGACCTGCTGTTCGCCACCCGTCCGACGGCGGTCAATCTGCGCTGGGCGCTGGACGTGATGGGCGAGCGACTGGCAGGCATCGGGCCTGCTGACCGGGCCGCAGCGGCCTACGCTTGCGCCGCCGAAATTTGCGATGACGACGTGGCAACCTGTTCGTCCATCGGCGATCATGGCCTTGGCCTTATTCGCGACGCTTGGGAAAAGAACGGCAAACCCGAGCGCGTCAACGTGCTCACCCACTGCAACGCCGGATGGCTGGCCACCGTCGATTGGGGAACTGCGCTGTCGCCCGTCTACAAAGCCCATGACGCGAGCCTGCCGGTTCATGTGTGGGTCGATGAAACCCGCCCGCGTAACCAGGGTGCAAGCCTCTCGGCCTGGGAATTGGGCCGCCACGGCGTGCCCCATACGGTCATCGCCGATAACGTCGGCGGCCACCTGATGCAGCACGGGTTGGTCGATCTCTGCATCGTCGGCACCGACCGCACCACCGGCACCGGGGATGTGTGCAACAAGATCGGAACGTACCTGAAGGCGCTGGCCGCCCATGACAACAACGTCCCCTTCTACGTCGCCTTACCCCACTCAACCATCGACTGGACCCTGACCGACGGCGTTGCCGAAATTCCCATCGAACAACGCGACGCCACCGAAGTCACCGAAATAGCAGGCCGCGCGGCGGACGGCTCGGTCACGACCGTGCGCCTGACGCCAGATGGAAGCCAAGCCGCCAACTACGCCTTCGATGTGACGCCCCGGCGGCTGGTTACCGGGCTGATTACGGAACGCGGTGTGTGTGAAGCGTCGCGCGAAGGGCTGGTGGGGTTGTATCCGGAACGGGGGTAGGCGAAATTGTGTCTAGATGAGTGAAATACCCAGCTCGAAATAGAGAAATGCGTTGCCGCAACGCACTGTGATGGTAGCTTCTCGGAGAATGTGCAAATGAGGTATGTATTAATAATTGTCGGCGCACATGATGGCGACAAATTGGAACGCCAAATAAAACAGGCGTCTGGTTTTGGGCCGGTTTTGCTTATAGAGCCTGTACCGTGGTTGTTCGAAAAATTGCGGCGCAAATACAGCGGTGATCTAGCGATTCAGTTTTGTGATTCTGTCATCGCTGAGGCAGACGGTGAGGTCGTTTTCTACGCCCCCACCGAAACGGCAAATGAACTTCACCCTGTTGTATCCCAACTTGGCTCATTGAACCCCACCCACGCTAAGGAACACGACCCACGATTTTCAGAGAAAATAGAACCGATGAATATCCAGGCGGTATCCTTTGAAACGGTTCTTGAAAAGTATGATGTTTCTTCAATCGACGCCTTGGTGACCGATACGGAAGGCTACGACGCGAAGATACTATTAACGTTCCCGTTTGACAGACTAAAACCAAAACAGATTGTCTTCGAACACAAACACAGCGACGGCGTATTTCACATCGGCAAAAACTTTGCGCGCCTTATCGAGTTACTCGACGCGTTTGGATACAAAACAACGACCCTCGATGTTGAAAACTGCGTGGCGGTGAGAAGGGATTAAGAATTCCGGGTTTGTTGGCTATTGCGGTTTTACCGTCGGGTTTCCTTCGCTGATCCACGTCTTGATGCCTTTGGTCAGGTTGTGGATTTTGGTGTATCCGGCTTGCTCGGTAAGGACCTTGGAAAGCGATGAGGAGCGGTTGCCGCTGCGGCAGACGAGGATGACCTTTTCGTCGGGTTTGACCAAAGCCTGAAAGGCGGCAGGGAAGGTGCGGACGAATTGGCCGGTGGTGTCGAAGGCGGTCAGTGTTTTGCTGCCTTCGATGATGCCGGTGGAGGCCCACTCACTTGGGAGCCGGATATCGACAATTTTGACGCCCTGTTGTTGCAGAGATTTAAGGGTTTCGTTGTCGATGTTGGTGACGGTTGGCTGCGCGGAAACTGCCAGCAGTTCGACTTCGAAGCGCAGCGTTGCATTTCCCGGAATCGGCCCGGTGCCGTTTGGGCCGTATGCCAGTTCAGGCGGGATGATCAACTCGCGCTTGCCGCCGACCTTCATGCCTGCGACGCCCTTATCCCAACCTTGAATCACGCGGCCCTGACCCAGGGTGAAGGCGAAAGGTTTGCCCCGGTCCAGACTGGAATCGAACTTGGTCCCGTCGGTCAGCCAACCCGTATAGTGAACGGAAACCCGTGCATCCGGAACGGCTTCCGCGCCGCTTCCAACGGTTATGTCATTGATCTCAAGCTCGGCGGCCTGGGCGCTTCCCAACGCCGCAACGAAGATGCCCAGCGCCAAAAACGCCCGGAAAGTTACGGCCAAAGGTGTCGTTTTTTGCATAAAGATGGTCCTATCAAAGAATTTCGGGCGGGATGATACAGCCCGTCTGTATATTAGCAAGATGAAATATTTGGGATGGCGGTTCCGTCGGCGCTACAAAAACGAAGTCCCGTGGCCTAGCGGGGCGATGCCGAGATGAGCTGCTATCGTTTGGCCGATGTCGGCGAAGGTTTCGCGGTGGCCAATGGCGGCGGGCGGGATGCCGGGACCGAAGGCGAGGACGGGGACGTTTTCGCGGGTGTGGTCGGTGCCGCGCCAGGTGGGGTCGCAGCCATGATCGGCGGTGATAACGGCGAGGTCGCCGGGCTGCATGGCGGCGATCAGTTGGGGCAGGCGGGCGTCGAAGTGTTCCAGAGCGCCCGCGTAACCGGGGACATCGCGGCGATGGCCGAAGTGCATGTCGAAATCGACAAAATTGGTAAAAATAAGACTGCGCTCCCCTGCCGTGGCCATCGCTTTCAGGGTGGCATCAAACAGGGCGTCGTGGCCGTTGGCTTTGATCTCGTGTGTGGTTCCGCTGTGGGCGTAAATATCGCCGATCTTGCCAATGGCAAAAACCTCCCCACCGGCCTCGGTCAACTTGTCCAGCAAGGTTGGTGCGGGGGGTAGGGTGGCGTAATCGCGGCGGTTTCCGGTGCGTACGAAATCGGCGCGCGTGTCGCCAACGAACGGGCGCGCAATGACCCGGCCTATTTCGTAATCATCGACCAGCCGCCGGGCGATTTCGCACACCTCGTACAGCCGTTGCAGGCCGAAATGGGTTTCGTTTGCCGCAATCTGATAAACGCTGTCGGATGAGGTATAGACGATGGGTTTGCCGGTGCGGATATGTTCTTCGCCCAATTCGTCGATAATCTGCGTGCCCGAGGCGTGGCGATCGCCCAGAATTCCGGGCACTCCGGTTTCGCGAATAAAGGCTTGGGTTAATTCGGGCGGAAACGACGGCTGGGTATCGGGGAAGTAGCCCCAATCGAAATCGACCGGAACGCCCGCGATTTCCCAATGGCCGCTGGGCGTATCCTTGCTCCGGCTTTGTTCGGCGGCAAAGCCATAAACGCCCGTGGGATTCGCAATCTCGCTCATGCCTTGGGGCAGGTTTCCGGTGCTGGCCCTGGCCGCCAGACCCAGCCCCAGGCTTTCCAGATTGGGGATCGACAGCGGGCCTGAACGAACGCCATCGACATTTGCCTGCCCGGCGGCGCAGGCGGCAGCTATATGGCCGAAGGTGTCGGAGCCGACGTCACCGAACGCTGCGGCGTCGCTGGCGGCACCAATACCAAAGGAATCCATCACCAGAATGAGTGCGCGCGTCATGTGTCGGCCCGACCGATACGGCGGATAACGACCGGGGACGAGGCGGGAGCTTTGTCGCCCAGGGAAATTGCCGAGCGCAGGCGTTTCGCCGCCACCTCGAACCCGGTCTCGTTACGGGCATGGACGAAAGCCAGGGGCCTTTCGGCATCGACGCGTTCGCCGATGGAGCAGACATCCGAAAGGCCGACCGCATGATCGATGGCATCTTCGGCACGCCGCCGCCCGCCACCCAGTTCGATGATGGCCACGCCGACGGTCCGCGTATCCATTGAATTTACGATGCCCGATTGATCTGCATAAACGGGCCGGACCAACGGCGCGGCGGGCAAATAGTATGACGCGCGCTCGACAAGATCGGTTGGCCCGCCCAAATCGGCGGCCATGCGGGCAAAACGTTCGCAGGCCGCGCCGCTATCCAATGAGTTTTGCAAGCTCGTGCGTGCGTCTTCATCGTTGGGTGCGATACCACTTAGCACCAGCAGTTCCGCCGACAGGGCCATGGTTGCTTCGTGTAATGCCAGGTCACGCTTTTCACCCGTAAGGTATTGGATGCATTCCATGACTTCGGTGGCATTACCTGCTTCGCGCCCCAACACCTGGTTCATGTCGGTAATCAGGGCCGTTGTGGCAAGGCCCGCACCGTTGGCCACCGAAACGATGCTCTGCGCCAGATCGACGGCCATTTCCATCGATGCGGCAAAGGCTCCGGAACCGGTTTTTACGTCCATGACCAGACCGGTCAGACCGGCGGCCAGCTTTTTCGACAGGATCGACGCCGTAATCAGGGGGATCGATTCCACCGTGGCTGTCACGTCACGAATTCCATAAAGGCGACGGTCCGCAGGGGCCAGATCCTGGGTCTGGCCGATGATGGCGCAGCCCGCGCTTGCCACCACCTTGCGAAATTTGGCGAGGGTCGGCGCCGTGTCATAGCCGGGCACGGCATCCAGCTTATCCAGCGTACCGCCGGTATGACCAAGCCCACGGCCTGAAATCATCGGCACAAAACCGCCGCACGCGGCAATCATCGGAGCCAGCAGCAGGCTGACCTTGTCGCCGACGCCGCCGGTGGAATGCTTGTCCAAAACCGGGCCGTCCAGTTGGGCGTCCACCCAATCCAGAACCGTGCCCGAATTCATCATTTCGCGGGTCAGGCTGACGGTTTCGCCGCTTGCCATGCCGCGCAGGAAAACGGCCATGGCAAAGGCGGCGACCTGCCCTTCACTGATGGAATTATCGGTAATGCCCCGAACAATGAAGGCGATCTCGTCATTGCCGAGGGCTTCTCCGTCGCGCTTTTTGCGAATGACCTCCTGGGCAAGCACGGCTTCAGGCTCCGCCGGTGTAGATCAGCAGGTCGTCAAGAAGGCCGCTGGCCCCGAAACGAAATGTCTTCGGGCTTACCCAATCAAGCCCCATGATCTTGTCGGCGAGTTGCAGGTAGGCAGCGGCGTCCTCCAGGGTGCGAATACCGCCCGCCGCCTTGAAGCCAACGGTCCGGTCGGTCTCGCGAATAACGACGAGCATGGCTTGTGCGGCCTCCAGGGTGGCCGATACGGCGACCTTGCCGGTTGATGTCTTGATGAAATCGGCCCCGGCGGCAATGGCGTCGCGGGCGGCTTCGGTGATGTTTTCTCTGGTTTTTAACTCGCCCGTTTCCAGAATAACTTTCAGGTGGGTGTTGGGTTCGCATTCGGCCTTGCATGCCGCCACCAGCTTGCGCGCGGTTTCACGATCACCGGCCAGCCATGCGGTGTAGGGCAGAACCACATCGACTTCGTGTGCGCCGTCGGAGACCGAGCGACGGGTTTCGGCGACGGCCCGGCCAATATCAGTCGATCCATGGGGAAAATTGGCGACCGTCGCGACACGCACACCGCTGTCGCCCAACTCGAAACGGCTGACGGCTACAAATGGCGACCAGACGCAAACGGCTGCGACGTTTGTGCCATCGTGTACGGTGCGGGCACAAAGATTGATGACGTCGTATTCAACGCAATCGTCGTTCAGATTGGTAAGGTCTAAAAGGCCCAGCGTGCGCAGCGCAACGGCGCGTTTATCCATGACTGATTTCCTCCATTACCCCACCCAACAGGGCGATCAGGTCGGCCGCGCCCTCGGCCGATTTGGCCATGCTCATTTCATGCGAAAGTTTACTCTCGCCCATCCCGGCAGCCGCGTTGGCAATGATGGAAACGGCGGCGACGCGCAATCCCAGCCATCTTGCGATCAATACTTCGGGGACCGTGGACATGCCTACCGCATCGGCTCCCAGTATTTTGGCGGCGCGAATTTCAGCTGGCGTTTCGAAATTAGGTCCCGAGAACCAGATATATGTTCCCTGGTGCAGGGTGATGCCCAAATTGTTTGCAACATTATTAAAGCATTTCCTTAAGTTTTTATCATAACCTTCTGTCATATCGACAAAACGTTCGTTTCCACCTTCGCCAATCAGGGGGTTCATTCCGGCGTAGTTGATGTGATCCGTGATCATCATCAGGCTTCCGGGACCTGCCTCCGGTTTTAAGGAACCGGCAGAATTTGTCAGGATGACAGTTTCGCAGCCAAGGGCGGCCAGGGTGCTTAGCGGCGGCTTCATGGCGTCGGCCAGACCATTTTCATAATAGTGAGTTCGCCCCTGCATGATGGCCACCGACACGCCTGACAGGCGGCCCAGAATCAATGATCCCGCGTGGCTCTGAACCGTGGGGACGGGGAAGCCGGGCAACTCGGAATAGGGAATCGTGACCGCGTTCTCCACCGCGTCGGCCACGGCACCGAGGCCGCTTCCCAACACCATGGCTACCGATGGTGTTAGTCCTTGCGCGCGCTCGCGGATGATGCGGGCGCTCACATCAAAACTTCCGCTCATTTCAGATTCTCCGGTCCGAACGAATGGGGCAAAAGATCGCCCAGCGTCGTCGTCATGCGCACGCCTTCGGGGCCGCAAACGTGGATGGTCACATCCGAATGGGCGAATTCACGCAGCTTCTGGCGGCATCCGCCGCAGGGGGTGCAAAGTTCGTCACCCCCACCGGCAATGGCGATTTCGATGATTTTGCGTTCACCGTCCATAATTAGTGCCGAAATGGCTGAGGCTTCGGCGCACCATCCTTGTGGATAGGCGGCGTTTTCAATGTTGCATCCCGAATAAATACGCCCCGAACCCGCGCGAACGGCAGCGCCGACGGCAAAGCCGGAGTATGGAGCATAGGCCATTTTCATCGCCTCTTGCGCCGCTTTTACGATGTTCGTCATTTAGTGTTCCTTGATATAGGGAACGCCATCGGCCTTGGGCGGGATCGCCTTGCCAATAAATCCAGCCAAAAGAACGACCGTTAACACATAGGGAAGAGCCTCGATGAACTGAACCGGGATTTGGCCGAATACCGGCAATTCAACCCCCTGAACACGGATGGCGACGGCTTCGAGGAAACCGAAAAGAAGGCAGGCCAGCATGGTCGGGCCCGGCCTCCACTTTCCAAAAATCATTGCCGCCAGGGCGATATATCCTTTGCCTGCCGTCATGTCGCGGACAAACGACGCGCCCATGGCAGTGGAAAGGTAGGCCCCGGCAATTCCGCAAAGAAGACCACAAATGATAACCGAGCGGTAGCGCAGCCAGGTTACCGAAATACCTGCCGTATCCACGGCTTGCGGGTTTTCGCCGACGGCTCGCACCCGCAGCCCGAAGCGGGTTTTGAACAAAACCCAATAGGACAGCGGGACGGCAAGAAATGCCAGATAGACAATCAAGTTATGGCCACTTAGCAGCTCCGAATACAATGGTCCGATGATGGGAGCGTCGGCCACGGCCTCAGCCCCCGGCCATTCCAGCGGCATAAAGCGCGCCTCGTGAGACAGTTGCGGCGTTTTTCCACCCTGCGAAAACCATCTGGCCCCGAGAACGACGGTCAGGCCCGAGACGAAGATATTGATGGCCATCCCCGATACGATGTGGTTGCCGTGATGGGTGATGCAGGCGTAACCGTGAATGAGCGCCAGCGAAATGGAAACGGCGATACCCGCGGCCAGTCCCAACCATACAGACCCCGTGACGAAACCGGCGGCGGCGGCGGCAAACGCAGCACCCAGCATTTTGCCTTCCAGTCCGATATCGACAATGCCCGAGCGTTCCGAAAACATACCTGCCAATGCGGCTAGAATCAGCGGTGTGGAAACGCGCAACGTGGCGTCGAGAACCAGGATGAAGAGGGTAAAATCTTCCATGTGCTGTATCCCGTCCCTCTACTCGGCCGCCGCCGCTTGCGAGCGGCGCGGGGTTAGCCAACGGAATACGGCCTCGACCTGTGGCTTGAACATGAATTCCAGCGCACCGGCGAAGATAATGACGAGACCCTGAATGACGATGACCAGTTCGCGGGTAATTGTCGGGATTTCAAACGACAGTTCGGCACCGCCCTGATAAAGCGCCCCGAAAAGTATCGCCGCCAGACAAACGCCTACCGGATGGCTGCGGCCCATCAGCGCCACCGCGATGCCGACAAATCCGTATCCGCCCGAAAAATGCAGGAGCAGGCGGTGGTGGTAGCCCATAATTTCGTTAAGCCCCAAAAAACCGGCCAGGGCACCGGAAATGCACATGGTGACGATGATGCTCTTGGTTTCGGAAATTCCAGCGTAGCCGGCGGCTGTGGGACTGGTGCCCACGGTTCGCATCTCAAAGCCCCAACGGGTATGCCACACGTAACCCCAGACCAGAACGCAGCAAACCAAAGCCCACAGGAACGACAAATTCCACGGCGAGGCGGCGAACTCGATGCCTAGCCAGCCCAACGCCTCGTGGACGGAAGGGATGCCCGCTTCGGTGAATTCGCGGCTTTGGGGGTGCATAGAGCCGGGTTCGATCAGGACGTTAACCAGCAAGTAGACCATGACCGACGACGCGATGAAATTGAACATGATCGTTGTGATGACGATGTGGCTGCCGCGTTTGGCTTGCAGGTAGGCCGGAATAAAGGCCCACGCCGCACCGAACAGCGCCGCGCCGACCATACAAAGGGGAATCAGAACGATCGGCGGTAGAAAGTCAAATTGCAGGCCGACCAAGGCAATCCCAAGACCGGCGAAATAGGCTTGGCCTTCGCCGCCGATGTTGAACAACATGCAGTGAAATGCGATGGAGACCGCAAGACCGGTGAAAATGAAGTTGGTAGCGTAAAAAAGCGTGTAGCCGATGGCTTCTTGAAACCCGAACGCGCCCCAGATAAGGATGCGCACGACTTCCAACGGATTTTCGCCGATGATCAGAACGACGAGACCGGAAACCAGAAACGCGGCAATCAGGTTGACGATTGGCAAAACGACCACGTACGCCCAGCGCGGAATATCGGTTCCCAAGGGGCCAGATCCTTTGGCGGCCATTATGCAGCCTCCAGGTCGGTCGGTTCGATGCCGGCCATCATGCAGCCGAGTATCCGTTCGGTGGCGTCGACGGGTGACACTTCACCCATGATATGACCGTCGAACATGACAAGGATGCGGTCGGAAAGGGACATGATTTCGTCCAGCTCGACCGAAACCAATAACACCGCCTTTCCGGCGTCACGCATTTCTATCAGGCGCTTGTGAATAAACTCGATCGCCCCGATGTCGACACCGCGGGTTGGCTGACCCACCAGCAGAATATCCGGATCGCGATCGATTTCGCGGGCGAGCACAATTTTTTGCTGATTGCCGCCTGAAAAATTACCGGTCACCAGATTGGGGTCTTGCGGGCGAACGTCGAAGGCATCCATCTTGCGCAAGGTATCTTGGATGACCTTGGGTCGGTCGATAAGCGGGCCACGGCTGTAATTCTCGTCGTCGTGATAGCCCAGAATTGACGATTCCCAAGCCTCGAACGGGATGACGAGGCCCATTCTCTGGCGGTCTTCGGGCACATGGGCAAGGCCCATGCGGCGCACATCGGCTGCGCCATGCGGCGGCCCGCCAACAAAGGGTTTTCCATTGAGCAAAATTTTTCCGTCGGTGACCTTGGTAATCCCGGACAGGGCGGCCAGCAGATCGCTTTGCCCATTTCCCGAAACCCCGGCGATACCCACGATTTCACCGGCGCGGACATTGAAACTGACGCCTTTTACCCTGACCACGCCCAATTTGTCGGTTGCGGTCAGATTTTCGACCTCCAGAACGATCCGGCTGGGCGAGGCTTCGCCCTTTTCGACCCGCAGCAGCACCTTGCGCCCGACCATGAGTTCGGCCAGTTCTTCGCTGCTGGTGTTTGCAGTTTGCCGGTGCGCGACCATTTCGCCTTGGCGCATGACCGAAACGGCATCCGTAATGGCCATGATTTCGCGCAGCTTGTGGGTAATCAGGATGACTGTCTTGCCCTGGTCTCTCAAGGTATTGAGTATGCGGAAAAGGTGATCGGCCTCTTGCGGCGTCAAAACGCCGGTGGGCTCGTCCAGAACAAGAATTTGGGTGCCTCGATAAAGCGCCTTCAAGATTTCGACGCGCTGTTGAAGGCCAACCGGCAGGTCGCCGATCAACGCGTCGATGTCGACTTCCAGTTCGTATTCGCTTTCCAGGCGGTTCAGTTCGATGCGGGCCTTGTCGACACCGCCTTTCAGAAGCGCGCCACCCTCGGCACCCAGGATAATGTTTTCAAGAACCGAGAACGTGTCCACCAGCATGAAATGCTGGTGGACCATTCCGATACCGGCATCAATGGCGTCTTGCGATGCCTTGATATTCATTTTTTTGCCATCGACAAAAATCTCACCCGCGTCGGCCGAATAGAAGCCGTAGAGGATGCTCATCAACGTCGATTTGCCAGCCCCGTTCTCGCCGACGATGCCGTGAATACTTCCACCGGCAACGGTCAGATGGATGTCTCTGTTGGCATGAACGGCACCGAAGCTTTTGTCGATACCGACGAGTTCGATGGCGGGTGCCACATTGTTTTCGCTCATGTGCTCACCCGACTATTGAAACCCGTTCAAACAGCGCCCTGATGCCGTTTAGTAAGGGCACTTGCTGTCGGCCATGTAGTCATGGACAACGACTTTGCCGCTGATGATGTCCTGCGTTGCCTTTTCCACGGCAGCCTTCATAGCGGGGCTAACCAGCTTGGCGTTGTTGTCGTCCAGCGCCCAGCCGACACCGTTTTCTTTAAGGCCGAGGGCCGAGAAGCCCGCCTTCCAGGTGCCTTCCTTGGCGGCCTTGAAAGTGTCATAGGCGGCAACATCGACGCGTTTCAGCATCGACGTCAGCACCGAACCCGGATGCAGGTGGTTTTGGTTGGAATCAACGCCGATGCCCAGCTTTCCGCTGTCCGCTGCGGCTTGCAGAACGCCAATTCCGGTTCCGCCGGCGGCGTGATAAACCACATCGGCACCCCGGTCGAACTGCGATTTGGCAAGCTCGCCGCCCTTAACAGGATCGCTCCAGGCAGCACCCGTCGAACCGGTCATGTTCTGGAAGACATCCATCTTGGCGCTGACGTGCTTTACGCCGCCCACATAGCCGCAGGCGAATTTGCGAATAAGCGGAATGTCCATACCGCCAACGAATCCGACCTTGCCACTTTTTGCCGACATGGCAGCCAGAATGCCGACCAGGAACGAGCCTTCATGTTCCTTAAAAACGATGGATTGCACGTTGGGCAGATCGACGACCATATCTATGATCGCGAAACGAACTTTGGGGAATTCCTTGGCCACTTTCTCGACGGCCGCCGCCTGCGAGAAACCGACCGCCAGAATGGGGTCGATGCCGCGCCGCGCGAAGTTGCGCATGGCCTGTTCGCGCTGCGAGTCGTTAGCGATTTCGAAACCGCGGTACTCGACGCCGAATTCCTTCTTGAATTTTTCGGCACCGTCGTAGACGCCTTCGTTAAACGATTTGTCGAACTTTCCGCCCAGGTCGTAAATGATGCCGGGCTGGAAGTCCGCTGCGAGAGAAACGGCCGCCGACATGGTGATCGCGACGGCGGCGACTGATAGTAGTTTTTTCATTTGATCGCCTTTCTGTTGAATGCGTCTCCCGTTTCGTACCGACGCCGGGAAACGTCCTGAATTTTGTTGTGCCCTAAACATATCCTGATCGGGACAGGCGGGCGATACCCAATTTTAGTTGTGCCGTTAGAACTTTGTCCACAGGCAACGGTTCGATCACTACTCGACCAACGCAGTTTCAACACATAGAATATTGCGTGTGAGCGGGGCGAATTGAAATAGGTTTCGCCCCGAAACAACAGAATTTTGGGGAGATGGATTATGCTCATCATGACTCGTCGCTGGCTGCTTGCGCTGGTCGCAGCGGTTGCGGTGGTTGCGGCTTCCATGGTTTCGGCGGGTGCCGCGGCAACAAAGGTGACTTTCCTTCATACGAACGACGTTTACGAAATCTCGCCAAGCGGCGGGCAGGGCGGTTTAGCCGAACTGATGACGCTTCTGCGCAAGGAACGCGCCGCAGCCGACCACGCCATTACCACGTTTGGCGGCGATTTGATTTCGCCTTCCGTGATGTCCGGGCTGACCAAGGGCGCACAGATGATCGACATCATGAACGCCATCGGCGTTGATGTGGCGGTGCCGGGCAACCATGAATTCGATTTCGGTCCCGAGGTTGCGGCCAAGCGCATGGGCGAATCCAAATTCCCATGGTTGGCGGCCAATGTTTCGGGTGCCGCTGGCATGACCGACGTGCACACCGTGAAGGCTGGTGACTTCACCATCGGCTTCTTCGGCCTGCTGGCCCCTGAAACCGATGTTTTGTCCTCGCCGGGCACGGGCATCAAGTTCGCGCCGGTGATTGAAACGGCGGAAGCGGCGGTGAAAAAGCTGAAAGCTGCCGGAGCCGACGTGATTGTCGCCCTGACCCACTTGGATATCGCTGATGATCGGGAACTGGCGATGTCGGTTCGCGGCATCAACATGATCCTGGGCGGTCACGACCACGATCCGATCACCTTTTATGAAGGCGGCGTCCTGATCCACAAGTCGGGTTATGACGCGCACTATCTGGGCGCCATCGATGTTTCGCTGGAATGGTACGAAAAGCGCGGGAAAAAGAGCCTGCGTGTGCTCCCGGCATGGCGCATGGTATCGACGGCGGGTGTGGCTCCCGATGCCGAGGTCAAGGCGATTGTCGATAAACACAACGCCAAACTCGACGCCGAAATGGCCTTGGTTATCGGCAAAACGTCGGTGGAACTGGATTCGCGCCGCGCCAGCGTGCGTACCGGCGAAACCAATTTCGGCGATCTGATTGCCGACGCGATGATGAAAGAAGTCGGGGCCGATGTTGGGCTGACCAACGGCGGCGGAATCCGCGGCAACAAAACCTACGCGGCGGGAACCGAACTGACGCGCAAGGACGTCCTGACCGAACTTCCCTTCGGCAACGTGACCGTCAAGCTTGAAGTGTCGGGAGCGGACCTTTGGGCGGCGCTGGAAAACGGCTTCTCGCAGATCGAGGACAAGGCCGGGCGCTTCCCGCAGGTGGCCGGTCTGACCGTTGTTTATGACCCCAAGGCGGCCTCGGGCAGCCGGGTCGTTTCCGCCAAAGTTGGCGGCGCAGCGCTGGACAAGGGCAAAACGTACACGGTCGCCACCAACGACTACATGGGCGGCGGCGGTGACGGCTACAAGTCGTTCAAAAACGGCAAAATGCTCATCGACGCCTCGGCGGGAACCCTCATGGCCACAACGGTCATGAACTACATCACCGCCAAAGGAACCGTAGCCCCCAAAATCGAAGGGCGGGTGACGGCGAAGTAAGACGCTTTAATTTTGAAGATCGGGCCGCGCTACTTGTTGGCGTGGCCCTTTTTTTTGCCTTTGAAATTTAGCGAATCTAGGGCACTAAGAACGCTGACTTTCGGAGAGTTCCGCATGGATGGACGGGAAGACCCAACTCGATACCCCAGATTGTTGCGAAGAGTTCAAGCCGTTCTTATCGACGCCATTTTGCTTTCCGCTGCTTTTTTCGGAGCGGCAGTGTTTATGTCGTCGACCGACATCAATGCATTCGTGAAGATCGGGTTCGTATTGTTTTTCCCTATAGCTCTGGAGCCGGGTTTGGTTTCCACTACGGGCGCTACAATAGGACATCGACTAAGGGGATTGAGAGTCGAAAGAGCGGATAATGGCAAGAATCTCGGTTTCTTCCATGCCACGGCCCGTTTTCTTGTAAAATCTCTCCTTGGCTTTCCCTCTTTGGTTTTTGTTTTGTTGACCAAAAGACACCAAGCAATTCACGATTTTGCAACGGGGTCGGTGGTGGTTTTGGAAAACCCATCACAGATCAAAAACCATGAAGCCCTTCCGGAACGCGTGATGGAGGAAGATGGGTTTGCGTATCCTTCAAAACTCCGACGGGTAATTTTCATTTTCATGTACACCTGCGGCGGTACTGCCCTTGAGGTGGTTGTGTTGGGGGGGGCATCGTTATTGCGTCCAACGTCTGTGCTCGGCCTATCGATTGTGTGCCGCTGAACCAACTTGTTGAATATTTGTCGGGTGTTATCTGGCTCGTGATATTTCTGACTGTTGTTGTGCTTGGATGGAAATGCCGGTTGTGGGGATGTAGAAGGTCCAAACGTAGCATTTAGCAGCAGTCGTGCGATATCTGCTGTCTGTCGTCCGCAAATCATCTTGATTGCATCGCTCCGCCGGTTTTTTCAACCCGGTCCGAACGCCTGTATCCCGGTTTGCGCGCGGCCCAGGATTAGGGCGTGGACGTCGTGGGTTCCTTCGTAGGTGTTGACGGCTTCGAGATTCAGGACGTGGCGGATGACGTGGTATTCGTCCGAGACGCCGTTGCCGCCCAGCATGTCGCGGGCGGTTCGGGCGATGGCGAGCGCCTTGCCGCAGTTGTTGCGTTTCATCAGGCTGATGGATTCGGGGGCGGCGGTGCCTTGGTCTTTCATGCGGCCCAGTTGCAGTGAGCCTTGCAGGCCCAGCGTGATCTCGGTTTGCATATCGGCCAGCTTTAGCTGGATCAGCTGATTGGCGGCCAGCGGGCGGCCAAAGGCTATGCGATCCAGGGTATATTGGCGGGCCGTGTGCCAGCAGAATTCGGCCGCACCCATAGCTCCCCACGAAATGCCGTAGCGCGCGTTGTTCAGGCAGCCGAAGGCGGCTTTCAGGCCCTTGGCCTCGGGCATCATGTTTTCTTCGGGCACGAACACGTCGTCCATGACGATCTCGCCGGTGGGCGAGGCGCGTAACGAAAACTTGCCCTCGATTTCGGGTGCGCTCAGGCCGTCCATGCCCTTTTCCAGAATGTAGCCCTGAATGCGGCCCTCGTCGTCTTTGGCCCAGACGATAAAAACGTCGGCGATGGGCGAGTTGGTGATCCACATCTTGGACCCGGACAGGCGATATCCGCCGTCCGCTTTTCTGGCTCGCGTTTTCATGGCCGCCGGGTCCGACCCGGCGTCGGGTTCGGTCAGGCCGAAGCAGCCGACCCATTCGCCGGTTGCCAGTTTGGGCAGGAATTTTTCGCGCTGTTTGGCAGTTCCATAAGCGTGAATTGGGTGCATCACGAGGCTGGACTGCACCGACATGGCCGAGCGAAAGGCACTATCCACGCGCTCTATCTCGCGCGCGACCAATCCGTAGCAGACATAGTTAACGCCCGCGCACCCATAGCCATCGATGGTCGGGCCGAGAAATCCCAGCTTGCCCATTTCGCGCATCACCGCGCGATCGAACACTTCGTGGCGATGAAATTCCAGGATTTTCGGCATCAATTCGTTTTGGCAAAACGCACGTGCGCTGTCGCGAACCATCCGTTCGTCTTCGCTCAACTGGGATTCCAGCGCCAACGGATCTTCCCAGGTGAATACAGGTTTCTTATTCATCAACATCGCCCCTTTTCTCGAACGCCATACCAAGTTACACCACGGATACAACAATAAGTGCGGGGAGCGCAAAATGGTTTCGGTCGTGTGCCTTGGTATCGCCATTATGGATCAGGTTTTCGCTGTGGAAAACCTGCCAAACGGGTCGGGAAAGAATTTCGCCCTTGATTTCATGGAGATCGGCGGCGGTCCGGCGGCAACGGCGGCGGTTGCGGTGGCACGCCTGGGTGCCGAAGCGATACTTTGGGCGCGCGTTGGAACCGATACCATCGGCAACCAGATTATCGCCGAATTGTCCGGTGATGGCGTGGACGTGACCGGTGTTCGTCAAATCGAAGGAAGCCGTTCGACCTTGGCTTCGGTTTGTGTGGACCGGGTCGGCGAACGAGGCATCGTCAGTTTCACGGACCCTAAGCTCGATAACGACCCTTCGTGGTTGCCGTTGGACCGGGTGAAGAGCGCGGGCTGTGTTCTGGCCGATTGCCGTTGGCCGCGCGGAGCCGAGGCGCTGTTGCGCAAGGCCCGCGAATTGGACGTTCCTTCCTTGCTGGATGGTGATCTGACACCGGATAAGGCCGTCATCGGTCTTGTGCCGCTGGCCAGTCATGTGGCGTTTTCCCAGGGCGGGTTGGAGCAATTCAGCGCCACCGACGATGCTGTGCAGGGGCTTTGCATTGCGGCCCAGGCCACGGATGGCTGGGTCTGCGTAACCCTGGGCGAGAAGGGGGCCATATGGCTTGAAGACGGGGAACCGGTTCATGTTCCCGGTTTTGCGGTTGAGGCAGTTGATACGGTGGGCGCCGGAGACACCTTCCACGGGGCGCTTGCGCTGGCCTTGGCCGAAAAGCAATCCATCGCCGACGCCGTGCGTTTCGCCGGGGCATCGGCGGCCCTGAAATGCACACGATTTGGCGGACGCGCCGGGATACCAACGCGAAGCGAGGTTGATGCATTCCTGCACAAGGCTTGAAATGCTCGCTTGATTAGTCGGCATTCTCCCCGCTAAGGTTTACCTAAGTTTCAAAACGGGGGAGGTATCGTCATGAGCTTTACGTTTGGACCCAGGCGCGGAACCTATATCGATATTCGCGACGAAATGAATGGCGCGTCGCCGATTCTGTCGGCTGATGACATCACCCACTTCGAAGATTTCGATCTGATCTACCGGTCCCTCTGCGCGCTTCTTTTCAATTATGTTCCGACATCCGGGCATCCCGGAGGGTCGATTTCGGCCGGACGAACCATGTCCACTCTGCTTTTCGATGGCATGGATTACGATCTTTGCGCACCGGGCCGCGATGACGCCGATTTGATTTCGTTCGCCGCCGGTCACAAGGCACTGGGCATTTACGGCATGTGGGCGCTGCGCAACGAAATCGCGCGTTTGGCCGCCCCTGAACTATTGCCCGATGACGAACGTCTGCGCCTTCGCCTCGAAGATTTGCTGGGCTTTCGCCGTAACCCCAAGAACCGGACCCCGATATCGGCTAGTCTGAATGCTAAGGCCCTGGACGGTCATCCGACCCCGGCCACGCCCTTCCTGCGCCTGGCCACCGGCGCGTCGGGCATTGGTGTGACAACATCACTGGGCTTGGCGTTTGGAGCCAAGGATTATTACGGCGATGCGGCACCCTGGGTTCATATTATTGAAGGCGAGGGCGGAATGACACCGGGCCGCGTCTCTGAAGGCTTTGCTGCCGCGGGTACCTCGTCGATGGGCAACGTGGTTTTCCATCTGGATTGGAATCAGGCGTCCATTGATTCGAACCATGTCTGCCGGGATGGCGACGAACCGGGCGATTACGTCCAGTGGAACCCCATGGAATTCGCTTACTTGCACGACTGGAACGTGATCTATGTGGATGACGGAACCAACTTCGCGCAGGTTGGTGCCGCCCAGCACCGAGCCAAGGCCATGGGTAACGGGCAACCGACGGCGGTTGTCTATCGCACCACCAAGGGCTGGCGATATGGCATCGAAGGCAAGGCTTCACACGGCGCGGGCCACAAGCTTTGTTGCGCGGGCTTTTATGAAGCCCTGCGCCCCTTTACGGAAAAGACCGGGGCGGTAATGCCAAGCTGTGTCGCCGCCGATCAAGTGCCGGGTGGCCCGGACACGCGTTGCCGTCAGGGGGCGGATCCCGACATCGTCGAAGGCTGTTTCTGGGATGCCCTGTTGGCGGTTCGCAGTGTTCTGGAAAACAGCGAACCGATGGTTGCCGCGCTGGCGCAAAGACTCGTCCAGGCAAAAAGCCGCCTAGACGGATTGGCGCGAAAGCCGCGCACCGGCGCTCCGAAGATCGATGCGCTCTATGACGTCGTAAAAAAGGCGGCGACCGTGCCGCAGGAATTGGCCCTGGAGCCAGGTCAGAAAACGACCCTGCGCGGCGAACTGGGCCGGGTTCTTCAGTATTTCAATGTGGCCGGTGACGGTGCGATTTTGGCCTCGGCCGCCGATTTGTACGGATCGACCAACGTTTCGACCATCGGCAAGGGATTTGGAGAGGGATTCTACAACGCCGTGGGTAATCCCCAATCGCGGCTGCTTTCCACCGGCGGCATCTGCGAGGACGCCATGACCGGTATTCTTGCCGGTATCGCGACCTTCGGCCACCATATCGGCGCGGGGTCTTCCTATGGCGCATTCTCGGCCCCGCTGGGGCATATCTCGGCGCGCCTTCACGCCATTGGCAGTCAGGCCCGTCAGGCCCTCGACGAAGGGCCGTATTCGCCGATATTCATTATCTGCGCCCATGCCGGTGTGAAAACGGGAGAGGACGGACCGACACATGCCGACCCGCAACCCCTGCAACTGCTACAGGGGAACTTCCCGGCTGGCACGATGGTGACTTTAACGCCGTGGGACCCGCAGGACCTTTGGTATCTGACGGTGGCGGCGTTGAAGGCCCGGCCCGCAGTGATCGCGCCATTCGTTACGCGCCCATCGGAAACGGTTCCGGATCGTGCCGCCCTTGGCCTAGCACCATCGTCCGCTTCGGCAAAGGGCGTTTACCGGCTGTACGAGGCACAGGGACCAAGTGCGGGGACCGTTGTTCTGCAAGGCAGCGATGCTGGATACGGGTTTGTCGACGGGGCGTTGCCACGCCTCAAGGCCGACGGTATCGAGGTGGATGCATATTACGTCGCCAGTGTCGAACTGTTCGACCTTCTGCCACTCGAGGAACAAGAGCGGATTTTCCCCGAAGCCAAAGCGCGCGAAGCTATGGGCATTACCGGCTTCACCTTGCCGACCATGGATCGCTGGGTGCGTTCGGACAGGGGAAGGCGCGCCACCATCTATCCCTTCATGAACGGCCACTATCTGGGCAGCGGCAAAGCCGACATGGTCGTCGCCGAAGCCGGTCTGGACGGCGAAAGCCAATATCAGGCGATCAAGCGGTTCGTATCGGCAGGGGATTAGCCAGCGTTATTTGCCTTCCTCGAACTCCGGTATCTCTTCCATCGGGGCTTGATCATCGTTGAGGATTTGTGCTTGGCGTCTTTGCAGGTATGCCTCGCGTTCGACGATGTAGGGGTCCAGTGCGCCCCTGGTCATCGCGTTCAGGTCATCCTGATTGTTGGAATAGGCGGTGGCGTTGTCGGCGGTATTGGCCAGTCCTGCGGGTGGGATGGCAATGCTGACGGCCACGTCGCCCAAGGCATCACGGGTCGAACTTGGGCCTAAGATCGGCAAGACCAGATAGGGACCGGCGTTCATTCCGCCGGCTCCTGCGGCTTGGCCTAAGTCTTCCTTCCGGCGCTCCAAACCCAATTCATCGCCCGCGACGTCGTTGGTGCCGCCCAATCCCGCCGTCGTATTGATGAGAAAACGCTTGGTTGCGATCCCGGCGTTTTCGGTATCACCCTGAAACAGGCTGGAGGCGGCGGTAATGGGTTCGGTCAGGTTTGCCGTGAAATTGGAAATCGCTTTTTCCATGGGGTCCGGGGTCACTGCCTGATAGACGTCGATAACCGGATCGATCACCATTTTGCGCAGCACTGTATTAAGCTGGAAGGTGAACCGATTGAGCGATTCAAGAGGGTCTTTGTCATTGTTGACAGCCTCGGCCGCACCTTGATTCGCAGGTGTTTTTGGCGGGTCAGCCTCAGCCCACGCCGTACCGGACATCACCATAGCCGTCAGAAGAACAATCGGAACCGCACGAAATCGTCCCATGATCGCGACCTTCCCTGCTTTTTGTTCAGAACCCCCATTGTATCACGTCGACGAGACGCGTCTAACTTTTTTGGAGTTGTTCTACGGGGTTCGCGCCGTGAACGGGCGGGAGGTCAGGAAATCCATGTCGCATCCCTCGTCGGCCTGCTGGACATGGTCCATGAACAGTTTGCGGTATCCGCGAAGGCCATCGCTACTGATCGGGGCTCCTCGCGCGGCCTCGCGTTTTTCAAGTTCCGCGTCGTCAACCAGCAGTTCCAGGGAACGATTGGGAACGTCCAGACTGATCCGGTCGCCGGTTTTAACCAGGGACAAAGGTCCGCCAACCGCGGCTTCCGGACAAATATGAAGAACGATAGAGCCGAACGCCGTTCCGCTCATGCGCGCGTCCGACATACGGACCATATCCTTGACCCCTTGTTCGGCCAATTTTCTGGGAATCGGAATGTAGCCGGCTTCGGGCATTCCCGGTGCGCCAATGGGTCCGGCATTTCGCAAAACCAGGATGTCCTCGGCTGTTACATCCAGGTCGGGCAGATCGATCCGGTTGGTCAAATCCTCAAGGGAATCAAACACCACCGCACGACCGGTGTGGGTATGCAGGTTGCTGCTGGCTGCCGATTGTTTGAAGATGGCGCCGCGCGGGGCAAGATTTCCGCGCAAAACCGTTATGCCGCCCGTTGGGTTTATCGGATTGGCCAGCGGGCGGATGACGTTTTGCGGCCAGGGGTCGGGCGCGGCCTCGATTTCCTCGCCCAGCGTCCGGCCCGAAATTGTCAGGCAATCGAGGTTCAAAAGGTGTTTGATCTCGCGCATCACCACGCGCAGCCCGCCCGCCTTGTCGAAGTCGTCCATATAATTCACGCCAGACGGTTTAAGATCGACCAGGACCGGCGTTTCCCGTCCCATCTTGTCGAAGGCGTCCAGATCGACTTCGATGCCCAAACGCCCTGCCACCGCCGTCATATGGACAATGCCGTTGGTCGATCCGCCAATGGCCATCAGGATACGCAAAGAATTGGCGAAGGCGTCCGGCGTCATGATTTTGTCGGGGGTCAGGCCCTCGGCCGCCAATTGCACAGCTCGCCGTCCCGCCGCTTCGGCGTGGCGCTTGCGCTCGGCTGCGACGGCTGGGATCGAGGCCCCGCCCGGCAACATCATGCCCAGGGCTTCGGTCATGCAGGCCATGGTGCTGGCTGTTCCCATCACCCCGCAGAAACCGACCGACGGCACCAACTCGCCACTGATCTGATTGATTTCCGCCTCGTCCACCTCGCCGGCCCGGTGCATGCCCCAATAGCGGCGGCAGTCCGTACATGCGCCTACGCGCTCGGCACCGTGGGTACCGCTCAACATCGGCCCCGAAACGACGGAAATCGCGGGGACGTTGGCACTGGCGGCGGCCATCAGTTGGGCCGGGACCGTCTTGTCGCATCCGCCGATCAAGATCACCGCATCCATCGGTTGGGCGCGGATCATCTCTTCCGTATCCATGGCCATTAGGTTGCGCAGATACATGCTGGTGGGATGGGAAAACGACTCATGCAACGAAATTGTTGGGAAATCGACCGGCAGACCACCCGACAGCATGACGCCGCGGCGAATCGCCTCTATCAATTCGGGAACATTTCCGTGACAGGGGTTGTATCCGCTGTAAGTGTTGACGATGCCGATGACGGGCAGACCAAGCGCCTCGTCGGAATAGCCCATGGCTTTGATGAAAGCTTTCCTGAGAAACAGCGAGAATTCTGAATCGCCGTAACTGGTGAGACCCTTACGCATGCCGGTTTTTTTCGTATCAGTCATTTTTTTCGCCATCTGTTGTCTTGTGTATTTCAAGCCGGAATTCATGGGTCAAAAAAGACTTTGCGTCAACAAAATTGTTGACAATTCTGCGAGTGGAAATGAAGCTTTGCGTACCGGTGTCGGGGGAGTATGTTTTGGCGGGCAATTCAAGCCGGGTGAAACCGGGTATTTATGGAAGTGCCGTTAGCGGCATTAATATGAGGAAGTGATCAATGGGTAGTGAAAGATTTTCGGGTGTTTTTGTTCCAGCGTTGACGCCGTTCAAGGCCGACCTTACCCCCGACCGCGAGCGGTTCGTCGCTCATTGCCGCTGGCTTTTGGGCCAGGGCGCAGACGGCCTTGCCGCCTTCGGAACAACCAGCGAAGCCAATTCGATGTCGGTTGAGGAGCGCATGGAGCTTCTTGAGGCCTTGGTCGAAGCCGGCATTCCGGCTTCCAAAATGATGCCCGGAACCGGTGCTTGCAGTATCACCGACAGCATCAAGTTGACCAAGCAGGCTGTGGCACTGGGTTGCGGCGGGGTGTTGATGCTTCCGCCGTTCTACTACAAGGGCGTTACCGACGAAGGCCTGTTCGCCAATTTCTCGGAAATCATTCAGCAGGTCGGAAGTTCGGACCTTCAGGTCTACCTCTATCACATCCCGCCGCAGGCCGTGACGCCAATCAGCCTGAAACTTATCGAGATGCTGGTTAAGGAATACCCCGACACTGTCGTTGGTCTGAAAGACAGTTCGGGCGACTGGAGCAACACCGAAGCCGTGATCAAGAACTTCCCTGGATTTACGGTTTTCCCCGGTTCCGAAACATTCCTGCTTCAGGGGCTGCGGGCCGGTGGTGCTGGCTGTATCACCGCGACGGGCAACATCAATCCCGCCGGTATTCGCAAGGTCTATGAAAACTGGCAGACCGACGAAGCTGACGCCCTTCAGGCGCGGATCACCGAAGTTCGAATGACGATCCAAGCCTATCCGCTTATTCCGGCGATGAAAAGGATGGTCGAACATTTCCACAAAGAGCCCGGTTGGGAGCAGACACGCCCGCCGCTGGGTGTCCTGAGCGCGGAAAAGACCGCAGGCCTTCTGACCGATCTTGAAAAGGTCGGTTTCGAATTGGCCCCGCGATCATAAGCCGTGAAAGAAAATGCCAAACCAGATGATGCCCTGACGCGGGTGGTCGAGCAGCTCGAAGAAGATATCGTCTTCGGGCGGCTTCGCCCGCGTGAGCGGCTTGTCGAGGAAGATTTGGTCGGGCGTTTCGACGTGAAGCGCCATATCATCCGCCAGGCGCTTATTCAGTTGGAACAGGTTGGGATCATTATTCGCCAGCGTGGCAAGGGCGCACGGGTGTGCGAATTTACACCGACCGAAGTCTCCCAGCTTTACGCGGTGCGTGAAATGCTGGAAATTGAGGCCGCCAGGATGGTTCCGTTTCCGGCAGAAAAGGGACTTATCCGCGCCTTGATGGCTATTCACAAAGTCCATGGCCGGGCGGTTGCATCGGGTGAACTTCGTCTGATTTACCGCTCAAATATCCGCTTTCATGAAACGCTGTTTGCGGCATGCGGAAATCCTTATCTGGTCGAAGCGATTGGGCAGTTTGCCATGAAGGCAAATGTGATTCGCTTCTACGTGGGGCGCAATCCATCCATGTTCGCTGGTTCCCGCGACGAACATGCGGCCATCATAGAGGCCCTGAAGGCGGGTGATCGTGACAAGCTGATTGCCCTTTGCGTCGATCATTTGCGGCCCTCGCCGAAGGCCTATATCGAAGCCTACCGCGCTTTGTTTGGCGAAAGCTGACGGCGTTAATTCAATCCGGGGGGGAAGAATTGAAACGTGTCGCGTTGATGGGTATCGCGCTGGAATCCAATTCCTTCGCACCGCGCGCCGTCAAGGCGGATTTTCGAAACCGTTGTTATCTGGCCGGTGATGAAATTCTTGCCGAAGCCGCCAAACCGAACCCCGGAATGGCTTCCGAATTGGTGGCTTTCATCAAGACAATGAACGCGACCGGTCCGTGGGAGCCGGTTCCTGTTCTTCACTACGAATCACAACCAAAAGGCCCCGTCGATCAGGCGTTTTTTGACGCCTGTCTGGACAATATCGAGCGCCGCCTGCGTGATGCTGGGCCTGTGGACGGCGTGTTTATCGCCAATCACGGCGCCATGACGGCGACCGGCGGAACCGACCCGGACGGGGAGATGTATGCGCGTGTGCGCGAATTTGTCGGTCCCGATGCGGCGATCATCGGCACCCTCGACCTGCACGGAAATATTTCGGAACGAATGGTTGATGCGGCAGATGTGCTGGTGTCGTACCAGACCAACCCGCATGTCGATATGATCGAGCGCGGCGAAGAGGCTGCCGTCATTATGCGCCGGATGTTCGCTGGGCTTCGTCCGAAGTCGGCCTTTATTCGTCTTCCGCTGACGCCAGCCAGTATCAATCTTTTGACCGCCGCAGGGCCGTATGCCGATCTGATTGACTATGGGCAGCGCCGCAAACGGGAATTCGGCGGACGCATTCTGAATGTTTCGATCTGGGGCGGGTTCGTTTACAGCGATACGCCAAAAAACGGTCTCGCCGTCGTTGTCACCGCCTGTGGGGAATTGGATGATGCTCGTTCTCTGACCGAGGAAATTGCGGTGCGCGCATGGAACGATCGCGCGCGCTTTCGCAAATCGCTTACGCCCCTGGACGAAGCGCTCGATCTGGCCGTTGCCAACGGCCTGGACAAGTCCAGACCCGCCGTCATCTATTCGGATTCCGGCGACAACCCTGGCGGCGGCGGAAGCGGCCGAACGACCAAGCTGCTTGAAAGTCTGGCCCGGATCGGCGCCAAGGGCGTTTACTACGGTTCGTTTTTCGATCCGGAATTGGCGTCGGAGGCTCACGGGCTTGGCGTCGGCGCTGAGTTCGACGCCGTTTTCAATCGCGGCAGCGAGGATGACCTCGCGCCGCAGTATTCCGTTCGCGCCCGCGTGAAGACGCTTACGGATGGACATCTGGTTGGGCGGCTTGGTCTGTTTGCCGGGCGCACGCTGGAACTGGGGTCGTGCTGCCTTTTGGAAATCGGCGGCGAAGGCGGCATTCTGGTGGTCGTCATCAGCAATCGCCAGCAAACGGCAGACCCCGGATTCTTTGAAATGTTCGGCCTAAACGTTGCTGATGCGCGCACCGTCGTCGTCAAATCGCGCGGCCATTTCAGGGCCGGTTTCATCCCCTGGTTCCCACCCGAACACGTGTATGAGATCGACACTCCTGGCCTGACCTCGCCGGTCCTCGAAAACTTCACCTGGCGCGGCTTACCCCGCCCGGTCTATCCCCTCGATGAAGACACGACCTGGACGATGCCCGACTGGTAAGTGGCTTAACGTGGCCCGGCGATGATGACCGTTGCGCCCACAAGGCAGATGGCGACGCCTGAGACGTCCCATCGATCAGGGCGGACACCTTCGATAATCCACAGCCAAGCCAGCGACGCGGCAATATAGACCCCGCCGTATGCGGCATACGCTCGTCCGGCTGCTGTGCTGTCAACGAGTGTCAAAAGGTAGGCAAAGAGGGCCAGCGATACCATGCCCGGAGCAAGCCACCAGACCGGTTTTTCCAGCCTCAACCAGGCCCAGAATGCAAAGCACCCAGCGATTTCGGCAATGGCAGCGCCTACGTAAGCTGTGATCGTTGGCATATGGGTATGACCTTCCACTTGGAACGCCGAGGGGTTGGCTACGTTTTCACCCGTTCACAGCAAGCCTTGTACTTCTTGCCGCTGCCGCAGGGGCAGGGGGTGTTGCGGCCGGGTTTTGCTTTGGTATCGCCTGACGCCCGGGTTTTGCGTTGGCGGATGATGTCCATGATGCCGGCGGGGGCTTCGTTGCGATGGGCCAGATCGGCCATGGTTCGCAAGTAGGGTGCGGCGTGCTTGAAAAAGCGCATGTAGGACGCGCAGAAGTAATTAAGTCCGGGCTCGCCGTCGGGCGTTTTCAAAAATCGGTGTTTGGGGCAGCCGCCGTTACACGCGAACTTGTAGCGGCACTCGACACACTTCTTTGGCAACGATTCTCTTTTGTCGAGGCCGAACTGCGTTTGTGCGGGCGAGGTGACCAGTTCGTCCATGGGCGTTTCGGTGATATTGCCCAAAAGGTATTCTGGATAGACGTAATGATCGCAGGCGTAGAGATCGCCATTGTGTTCCATGGCCAGACCCTGGCCGCAGGTTTCGGCAAACCAGCAAAGACCTGCCGGGCCGCCCATCCATAAGCCCAGTTGCACGTCGAAAAACTGGACGAAAATTTTACCCACATCGGCCTTGATCCACTCGTCGAAAATGCTGACCAGAAAATCGCCGTAGGCCTTGGGCAGAACGCTCCATGGTGTGACCTTGGCCTTGATGTCTTCGTCGTCCTGTTGCGGCGCACCGGCCAGATTTTCGCCATCGGTCGAACGTTCGACCAGCGGGATGAATTGCATGAATTCGACGCCGATTTCCTTCAAGAAGCGATAAACATCGCGCGCGCGGCGTGAATTCTGGCGGTTGACGACGACCAAAGCGTTGAACTCGACCTCAAAGCGTTTCAGTGTTTCCAGGCCGTTCATGACCTTGTCAAACGTTGGAAGCTGGCGGCGATCAACACGGTAATGATCGTGCAGATCCGCAGGCCCGTCGATGCTCAATCCAATAAGGAAATTGTTTTCCTTAAAAAAGGCCGCCCACGCGTCGTCGATCAGGGTTCCATTGGTTTGCAGGGCGTTGCGGATCACCTGACCTTCGGGGCAATATTTTTTCTGAAGTTCAACGACGGTCTGGAAGAATTCAACGCCCAACAGGGTTGGTTCGCCGCCCTGCCACGAAAACCATATTTCCGGCGCGCCCGCGCGTTGCTGCGAGGCGATATAGTCGCGCACGAAAACGTCAAGGACCTCGTCCTTCATGCGGAACTTCTTGGTGTCTGGATAAAGGCGATCTTTTTCCAGGTAATAACAGTAGGTGCAGTCCAGATTGCACCTGGGACCGTTCGGTTTGGTCATAACCTGGAAAGGTCGGGGCGCTTTGAAAGTGGCAGGTGAGGCCGTCAATATTCTTGCCGATCTATTTTTTGGATTAGGCACCGGTCCATCGCTTCATTAGGTCGTGCTCGAATCCGAATTGGTCAAGGATTTTGCCAACAGTATGGCGCACGATGTCGTCGATGGATGTCGGTTTGTTATAAAACGCGGGCATTGGCGGAAGCAGGATGGAACCCATGCCGACAGCGCGACTCAACAAGTCCAGATGGCCCTTGTGAAGGGGAGCTTCGCGAAAGACCAGAACCAGCGGGCGGCGTTCCTTCAAGGTTACGTCGGCGGCGCGAATCAAGAGGTTATAGGTGAACGAATTGGCGATGCCCGATAGCGTTTTCACCGAACACGGCGCGATGACCATGCCGCGCGTCACAAACGATCCGCTGGAAATAGCGGCCGCCATGTCCTTGTTGCTGTAAACCTTGTCGGCCAGGGAACGGACTTCATCGAGCGTGAAGTCCGTTTCCTGTGCGATTGTTTGTGCCCCCCACTCGCTGAGAATCAAGTGGGCCGGTTGCCCCATGGCCTTGAGCGCACGAAGTGTCTCAACGCCGTAAATCGCACCGGTCGCGCCGGATATACCAACAAGAATGGGGGCGCTCATTGTGGGTTCCTTACCAGTATTTCAGGCCATCGCGATACATGTCGGCGACGTCTTGTTCGGTCACCTCACGCGGGGCCAAAATCAGAAGGCGTGGCTGATTAAACCCGCGTTTGGTCAGTTCCGGAATATCGGCTTCGGTGAATCCAAGCGCGCCCGTTCCGTTGGGCAGACCGGTTTCACGCATCATTTCGATCAGCTTGTCGGTCAAAAGCTTGCCGCCGTGTTCCGGGGTGGCGTTTCTGACGTCCGCACCCAAGGCTGCCGCTGCTTCCAGATGGCGTTCGGGGCAGGCCGGTGCGCAAAAGCGAAATGCCGCCGGCGCATTGAGGATGCAGGCGATGCCGTGCGGGACCATGGGGTTGTCGTCTTCATAGCCATCGGCGACCAGGGTGTGGCACAAACCGGCAACGCCATAGGACATGGCGTGCGGCAAGTGAACCCCCGCATTGCCGAACGATAATCCGGCGGTTGTCGCCGCCAGCATCAGCATATGGCGCGCTTCAAGATCGCTGGGGTCTTTAACGGCGCGAACCAGATACTTGCCACCCAGGCTGATGGCGTGAAGGCTGCTGGTGTCGCTGTAGGGATTGGCGCCCTGGAAGACAGGTCTCTGGTCGGGTGTCGCGGGGCGTGCGCGCGTGGTGTAGGGCCGCGCGGTGTAGCTTTCGATGGCATGGGTCAGCACATCAAAACCGGTTGCCGCAACGACGCCGCTGGGCATGGATTCGGCGGCTGTTGGGTCGACCAGCGCCAGGGTCGGTTTCATAAGTTTTTGAGAGATCGCGGTTTTGACCTTCAAATCGACGATGTCCATGACCGCGGTGCTGGTGGTTTCGCTGCCGGTTCCCGATGTCGTCGGGCAGGCGATATGGGGCTTCAGCGGACCGGGTGCGGGCCGAAATTCGCCGTAGGGGAGGTTGACGTAGGCCAGGAAGTCCGCCGGATGGGTGGAATAAAGGTTGGCCGCTTTGGCCGTGTCCATGGTCGAACCGCCACCCAGTGAGACGAATCCGTCGAAATTCCCTTCGGTGGCGAATTTGGCCGCGTGCATGAACGAGCCATCGGTCGGTTCGATTTTGATCTCGTCATAAATAACGAAATCAACGCCAGCTTCTTTCAGGGATTTCTCGGCGACCGAAGCCGGTTCCGTTTTGCGCACCTTGGGATCCATGAAAAGCGCCACTCTCTTGAGGCCAAGAGCCTTCGCATCAGCGCCCAATTCGGTAAGGACACCCGCGCCAAATTTGACCGCAGCCGCCGCCACGGAAAAAGCGTAATCCCCATAATCTGTTGGCGCGTAATAGACCGGCTTTTCCATTGGAACCTCTCCCCATTTAGTTTGGTAATCTATGGACGTTTTTGCTGTGGCGCAGTTTTACGCCGACAAACGATCCCCCGCATCCGATTTTACGGTGTTCTTGTCAGACTTCCAGTACGATCTTTCCGATATGACCGCCTTGTTCCATCATTCGGTGGGCATCGGCGGCTTCATCCAGGGGGAAGACCGCATGGATCGTAGGTTTGATGTTTCCGGCCTCGATTTCCGGCCAGATGCGTTGGCGTAATTGGCGGGCCACCTCGGCCTTAAATTCGGGAGATCGCGAACGCAGGGTCGAACCTGTCAGGGTCAGGCGTTTTAGCAGGATCGGCATCAGGTTGAGATCGACCTGAGCACCCGTATCGAAGGCGATTTGAACCAATCGTCCTTCGACCGCAAGGGCCTTGATATTGCGTTGAACATATTGCCCGCCGATCATATCGAGGATGACATCGACGCCGCGATTGGGTGTCTCGGCCTTGACGATTTCAACAAAGTCTTCGGTGCGGTAATTAATGGCGCGATCAGCGCCTATAGCTATGCAGGCGTCGCATTTTTGGTCGGTCGATGCGGTCGCGAATACGGATGCTCCCATGGCCTTGGCGATCTGAATGGCGGCGCTTCCAATGCCGCCGGATCCGCCATGAACCAGGAACGATTCACCTTCCATTAAACCCGCGCGCATAATCACGTTGTTCCACACGGTAAAGAATGTTTCGGGAAGGGCGGCGGCTTCGATCATATTTAGCGCGGAAGGGACGGGCAGGCATTGATCCGCCGGAGCTGTGCAATACTCGGCATATCCGCCACCGTTGACCAGGGCGCATACGGGGTCGCCCACAGCCCATCCGATCGCGTCCGCAGCCATCGCTTCAATCGTTCCCGACACCTCCAGGCCCGGCAGATCGGACGCTCCCTTGGGGGCAGGATAGCTTCCGGCCCGTTGTCTAAGGTCGGGGCCATTTACGCCTGCCGCGGCGACACGTATCAAAATCTCGCCCGGTCCCGGTTTCGGGCAGTCTCGTGATGCCGGTTTCAATACCTCCGGTCCGCCCGATTCGGATATTTCGATTGCACGCATCGTTTTAAAATCGCCGTCGGGCATTGTTTTTTCACCTGTCATTTGCGGGACTATACAAAGGCTCAGTAATAATGCTTTCACATGGTGAAAAAGCCAAGCCCGCGCACACTTTGAACGAAAGAAAAGAACGGGGAGTAAGTGCAAAGCGCCAAATGATAGCAAAGGTGTCTGGCGAAAAGAAATATTAGAAAACCCTAATTAAACATGCATTCGCAAGTTTGAATAATTCCCAATTTTGAGAAAATGGTAGGATGAAATGCGGAAATTGTAGTAATTACTTAAACGTGGATAAGATTGATAAGCCAGATCATGGTTATATTACATTGTAGTTATGCTTCATTTCTTTTGTGTATTGATAATTGTTTTCAAAATCAACAAAAAAATGTTTACTGTGTTACCCGTCTATATTAAAGCAAGTCATCTTCGCACAGGATGCGTCGGCGATACGACACCCAGTCAGACTCACCAAGGGAATTTCAGGGGAACATGACGGCCAATAAATCGACCAATCAGGCGTTTGTTATCGACGCCGACAAAGGGCTTCAGAAACTCATCACCGTGCTGGCGACCGAGGGTTATCAGGTCGTGGGACCAAAGCTTGAGGATGGAGCGATTGTTTACGCTGAGCTTGCCTCGTCGGCGGATATGCCCGTCGGATTAAAGGACGAGCAGGACGGCGGGAAATACAGGATCGTCAAGGGACGTGAAGGGGTCTATTTCGATTATGTCGTCGGACCTCATTCGTGGAAGCGTTACCTGTTCCCGCCCGATCAGAAAATTTGCGAATTCAGGCGCCAGGGAAAAGCGTTTCGGATTGTCGAGGAAAATGCCGACGTGCCAGCGTTCGCCTTTATTGGGGCGCGACCGTGCGAACTTAAGGCGTTGCAGATCCATGATCAGGTGTTTGACAACGGCGAGTTTGCCGATCCCGGTTATCTTGCCCGCCGCGCCGCCGCCTTTGTCGTTGCGGTGAATTGCACGCGCGCTGGCGGAACCTGCTTCTGCGCGTCAATGAATTCGGGGCCCAAGGCGTCCGGCGGATTTGATCTGGCCCTGACCGAAATTTCCGAAAAATCCCGTCATGTTTTTGTTGTCGAGGTCGGCTCGCCGCGCGGGGAAAAAATCGTGGCCAAGCTGAAGGGTGCCGCCGCCACTGACGGCGATGTCTCTATGGCCGATAGCCTCGTCGAGAAGGCGGCTGCCAATATGGGCCGCGAAATGATCGAAGGCGTCGGTCCGCTGCTGAAGCGCAACCTTGAGCACAATCGCTGGTACGAAGTCGCTAAGCGTTGTCTCAGTTGCGCCAACTGCACGATGGTCTGTCCGACCTGCTTCTGCAACACGGTCGAGGATGCCACCGATTTAACCGGTGCCAGCGCCGTGCGAACCCGCCGCTGGGATTCGTGCTTTACCATGGATTTCAGCTACATCCACGGTGGGTCCATCCGTCGAGAAGGTGCATCGCGCTACCGCCAATGGATGACCCATAAACTGTCTTCGTGGTTCGATCAGTTCGATACGTCCGGCTGTGTCGGATGCGGACGCTGCATCACATGGTGTCCGGTTGGGATCGATATCACGCAAGAAGCCCGGGCAATCCGGGATAGCGAAGGGAAAACATAGTATGGTGCAGGATATTGGCCTCGACAAACTGATTAAGGGCCATCCTTTTTTTGAAGGGATGGATGACGAAGCGCTGGAGCTGATCGCCGGCTGTGCCGCCAACGAGCGTTTCGATGCCGGACAGTACGTATTTCGCGAGGGACAGCCAGCCGACAAGTTCTATCTGGTGCGTCATGGCGAGGTCGCGCTGGAAGTTCGGGCTCCCGGACGTGATTCCATCGTCCTGCAAACCTGCGACGACGGGGACGTAATGGGCTGGTCGTGGATTGTTCCGCCTTTCCGTTGGAAGTGGGATGCCCGCGCAACTCGGCTTAGCCGTCTGGTGAGTTTCGACGCGATTTGTCTGCGCGGCAAACTCGACGCCGACCCGGTGCTCGGGTACGCCGTGTACAAGCGGTTCGTAAGGGTCATCGCCGAACGCTTGGCCCATGCGCGTCTGCAAATGCTGGATCTTTATGGTATCGGTAGCGAATAGATGAACCAAATGGCTCCCCTCATCGACCCGATGGTTCCGGCTCCTTTCCGAATCGAGCGGGTCAAAAAAGAACTAAGCGATACGTTTACCCTTGACCTGGTTCCGGCCGAAAGGAAGCCGAATATCCAATTCCTGCCCGGTCAGTTCAACATGCTCTATGTGTTCGGGGTGGGCGAAGTTCCGATTAGCATCAGTGGTGATCCGGGCGTAAAGGACAAGATCGTCCATACGACCCGGGCCGTTGGCACTGTTACCAACGCTATGTGGAAGTTGGGCGTCGGGCAGACCATCGGTGTGCGCGGCCCCTTCGGCACGGCATGGCCGGTCGAGAAAGCCGAGGGGAGCGATGTCATCATCGTTACCGGCGGCATCGGTCTGGCCCCTTTACGCCCCGCCATTTATCAGATTCTTGCCAATCGTCAGGCTTACGGCAACGTCTGCATTATGTATGGTGCACGCACGCCCGAAGACATCCTGTTTCGCAAAGAACTCGAAAAATGGCGCGGCCAGTTCGACATGCAAGTCGATGTGACGGTCGATCATGCCACCGGTCGGTGGGGCGGGAAGGTGGGCGTCGTGACCAAGTTGATCGGTCGTGGCGGGTTTGACCCCCATCATACCGTTGCCTTTGTATGCGGACCCGAGGTGATGATGCGTTACGCCGTTGATACGCTTATCGAACGCGGTGTCGGACCAGACGATATACACGTGTCGCTGGAACGCAATATGAAGTGCGGCGTCGGTTTTTGCGGCCATTGCCAATTGGGTGGGGATTTTGTCTGTAAGGACGGTCCGGTCTTTCCGTTCGATGCGGTCGCTGATCGTTTCGTGATTCAGGAGCTCTGACAATGGCGGTGCAGAAGAAACCTAAACTTGCGGTTTGGAAGTTCTCGTCGTGCGACGGGTGCCAGTTACAGCTTCTTAGCTGCGAAGATGAACTTCTTCAGGTGGCCGGTGCCGTCGATATCGCTTACTTTCTTGAAGCGACGCGGGCCGAACTTCCGGGGCCTTACGATGTCTCGCTAGTTGAGGGATCAATTACCACGCCTGAAGAAGCCGAACGTATTCGCAAGGTGCGCAAACAAACCAAATTCCTTATCACAATCGGTGCCTGCGCCACGTCTGGCGGCATTCAGGCCCTGAAGAATTTTAAGGATGTGGATGGGTTCATCAACGCCGTCTACTCGAACCCGGAATATATCGAAACGCTTTCCACCTCGACTGCGATTCGCGACCATGTGGATGTGGACTTCGAACTGCGTGGATGCCCCATTAACAAGAACCAGCTTCTTGAGGCGATCAGCGCGCTTCTTAACGGACGCAAGCCCAACATTCCGCCTTACGCCCAGTGTATCGAGTGTAAGCGCCAGGGCTCGGTGTGTGTCATGGTCGCCAATGGAACACCCTGTCTCGGCCCGGTGACCCAGGCCGGGTGTGGAAATTTGTGTCCTCCGTTCACGCGCGGTTGCTACGGATGCTTCGGCCCGAAAGAGACCCCCAATACCGAAGCCCTCGGGAAGTGGTTTGCCGGCATGGATATGGATGAAAGATCCATCAAGCACTTCTTCCGGTCATATAATGCGAATGCGAGCGCTTTCCGCAAGGAGAGCGAGGCTCATGAGTAAGGGCAAATCTATGGTTGCTGCGAAAAGTAAGGGAAACGCCAAGTCCAAGGCGGTCAAGAAAGTGGTCTCGTCAACGCGGAACATCAAGGTGGACGCCCTTGCCCGCGTTGAAGGCGAAGGGGCGCTTTATGTCCGCGTGAAAGACGATGTTATCGAGGATATTCGTTTTCGTATCTTCGAGCCGCCGCGCTTTTTCGAAGCGTTTCTTCAAGGGCGCATTTACAGCGAAGCCCCTGACATCACCGCCAGAATTTGCGGCATTTGCCCGGTTGCCTATCAGATGGGCGCCAGTCAGGCCATGGAACAGGCGCTGGGCATTCAGGTGACCGGCACGCTGCGCGATCTTCGCCGCCTAGTTTACTGTGGCGAGTGGATTGAAAGTCACGTCCTGCATGCGGCGATGCTGCATGCGCCGGACTTCCTGGGCCTTCAGGACGTGCTTCAGCTAGCCAAAGACGATCCGGAAATCGTCAAAACCGCGCTTCAGTTGAAAAAGCTTGGCAACCAGATTCTGGAAGTTGTTGGCGGTCGTGCGGCCCACCCGATTAATTTGAAAGTCGGCGGGTTCTATAAGGCGCCGCGCAAAGAAAGTGTGCGTACTCTAATCGAGCCGCTGAAATGGTCGATTGATGCGGCCATTGGCTTGGCCAAGGTTTTCGGCGGGTTTGAATTTCCCGACTACGAAGACGACTACCAATGCGTTTCGTTGCGCCATCCGGACGAATACGCCATCCACGAGGGGCGCTTGGTATCGAACCGTGGCCTCGATATCGCGGTTGCCGAATTCCCGGAACACTTCAAGGAATCCCATATCGCGCACTCCAACGCCCTGCACGGCCTGATGATGGACGGCAGCGTCTACTTCACCGGCCCGAACGCGCGCTATAACAACAACCACGCGCAGCTTTCAAAGCTGGCCAAAAGCACAGCCAAGGACTGCGGGCTCGGCAAAAAGTGCAACAACCTGTATCAGAGCATTCTCGTGCGCATGGTCGAGACCGTTTATGCCTGCGAGGAAGCCCTGCGCATCGTCGAAGCCTATGAAGAACCCGATGCCTCGTGCGTGACGGTCACGCCGGGACCGGGCATTGGCGCCGGGTGTACGGAAGCGCCGCGCGGGATTTGCCTGCACCGTTACGAACTTGACGGTGAAGGCCGTATCCTCAGCGCCCGCATCCAGGCCCCGACCTCGCAAAACCAGCCGCAGATCGAGTGTGACTTGCGCGGGGTTGTCCAGGGTAATCTTCATCTTTCCGACGAGGACTTGAAGTGGCGCTGCGAGCAGACGATCCGTAACTACGATCCCTGTATCTCATGCGCGACCCATTTCCTCGATTTCACAATTGATCGTGGGTGACGCAACGGCCTCTGGCGTTCTGGTCATCGGAATTGGCAACCGCTTCCGGCGCGACGATGGTGTCGGGCCGGTTGTTGCTGATCGCTTGGCCGGTCACGGAATAGAAACCGTCGAGCTCAGCGGTGACGGCACTGAATTGATGGAAGCCTGGGCGGGGGGTGACCATGTAATTCTGGTTGATGCCGCTCGTTCGGGTGCCGTCGCCGGAACGGTTCATCATCTCAACGCCAATTCTTCCGAAATCCCCAGCGGATTATTTCATTATTCCAGCCATCAGTTCTCGGTCGCCGAAGCCATCGAAATGGCGCGTATTCTTGGGCGTCTGCCGCCCAGGATGGTGGTCTACGGAATTGAGGGAAAAGACTTTTCCTATGGCGAAGAGTTGTCCCCCGAAGTTTCCGGGGCGCTGGATGCGGTTACGCAGGCGATTCTTAGCGAAGTTGATACCGGAGCCAAGTAACGTTTTTCCTTGCTTTTTGGGGCGTTTTGGGGCTTTTTTCCCGGCCCTTGTTCCCTTTGTTGGATCAGGATGCCTGACCGTTGGTGCGGTCTTTTGAAAGGGCCGTCATGCACGAGATGTCGCTTTGCCAAGGCGTCTTGAAGATTCTGCAAGAGCAGGCCGAAATTCAGAACTACAGCCGGGTCAACAGCGTGACCCTGGAGGTTGGCGAGCTTTCTACCGCCGTTCCGGAATCGATGGAAATGTGTTTCGAGGCCCTTACGCGCGGAACTTTGGCCGACGGAGCCGTGTTGAAAATTGTTCGCACCCGCGGCGAAGCATGGTGTCACAAATGCGAGGAACTGGTGCCGGTAAAAGAACGTTTCGGCCCATGCCCGAATTGCGACGGCGTCGATATCGAACTGCGGGCCGGGGACGCGCTTAGAATTCAGGAATTGGAGGTCGACTAATGTGTTTGACATGCGGCTGCGGACAGCCGGGCCACGTTCATTCCCATGACGGCCATGATCATGACGACGATCACGACCATGACCATGACCACGGGCATTCCCATGATCACGATCATTCGCATGAACACGCGAGCACCATGGGTGTGACCCATGACGCCAATCTGAGCACCGCGCGGGTCGTGCAGATTGAACAGGATATCCTAAGCGTCAACAACCGCCATGCGGACGCCAACCGGCAATATCTGAAAGAACGCGCCATTTTCACGGTGAATTTCGTGTCCAGTCCGGGCTCTGGAAAAACCACCCTGCTGGCCCGCACTATCACCGACATGAAAGCCAAGTTTCCGTTTTCGGTGGTTGAAGGCGATCAGCAAACGAAAAACGACGCCGAACGCATCCGCGCGACGGGGGCCAAGGCCACTCAAGTCAACACCGGCAAGGGCTGTCATCTGGACGCCCATATGGTGGGGCACGCGCTGGAACATCTGGACCCGGCCGCCGAGAGCGTTCTTTTTATCGAGAACGTGGGGAACCTTATTTGTCCGGCCGCTTTCGATCTGGGCGAGGCCCACAAGATCGTCGTTCTTTCGGTAACAGAGGGCGAGGACAAGCCCCTTAAATACCCGGATATGTTCTATGAAGCCGACCTGATGATCCTCAACAAGGTTGATTTGCTGCCTTATCTGTCCTTCGACGTGGATCAATGCATTGCCTTTGCCAAACAGGTTAATCCCGATATCCGCATTTTGCAGCTTTCGGCGACCGCGGGCGATGGCCTGGACGAATGGTACGATTGGTTGAGCGCTCGGCGCGATGCGACCATCGCGGCACGAAACCGGGCCAATTAGTCGAGATTTTCATGCCGACTGATTGCCCAGATATCATCGCCCTGGAATTCGATTTGCCAAGGGACGTGCCGCCTGTTCTTGGGGTGGGCGCGTTTTTGAAGAACACTGTATGTCTGGCCGCCGGAAAAAAGGCGTTTGTTTCGCCCGATGTCGGCAATCTCGATACCGTGGAAGCGCTAATCCGGTTTGAGGAATTGGTCACTCAAATGGGTGTCTGGACAGGTATTGAACCGGTTGCCGTCGCTCACGATCTGCACCCCGATTTCCACAGCAGCCGCTTCGCGCTGGGCTTGGGGCTGGAAGCGATTGCGGTTCAGCATCATCACGCCCACGTCGCGGCAATCATGGCCGAGCATGGTCTTGAGGGGCCGGTCCTGGGGCTGTCGCTGGACGGATTCGGATTGGGGCCGGGCAACGCGTCGTGGGGTGGCGAGTTGCTGCGGGTCGATGCACAAGGGTATGAACGCCTGGGCCATCTGGCGTTGCTAATGCAGCCCGGCGGCGATGCGGCGGCCCGCCAACCATGGCGAATGGGTGCTGCGGTTCTGCATGCCCTCGGCCGGAACGACGAAATTGCTCGGAAGTTTGTGGAAATAGACGGCTCCACCGTGATCGCAACCATGCTGGCGCGCGGTGTAAACAGCCCTGTGACATCAAGTGCCGGACGTCTGTTTGATGCCGCCTGTGGGCTTTTGGGCGTCAAACTGGTGGCGGAATTTGAGGGTCAGGCCCCGATGTTGTTGGAAAGCATGGTCACCCATCCCCAAATTCAACCTGATGGTTGGCGCATCGAAAACGGAGTTCTCGATCTTTTGCCGGTTATGGACGCCTTGACCCATATGGAGCCCCACGCGGGTGCCGATCTGTTTCACGGCACCCTGGTCGCGGCGCTGACCGATTGGGTCGAACGCGCTGCGCAAGTCAGCGGCATTTGCGATATCGCCTTTTGCGGGGGCTGCTTCCTTAATGCCGTCATACGTGAAGGATTGGCGGATGCCTTGGAAAGAAAAGGACTGACGCCGCGTCTCGCACGCGCTATCACTCCCGGAGACGGTGCCATCAGTTTAGGACAAGCTTGGGCCGCCGGGCTTTTGTTGAACGGAGAATAAAGAAAATGTGCCTTGCAATTCCCGCCCAAGTGATCTCGATCGACGATCAGGAATTAGCCACGGTTGATATGGGGGGCGTTCGCAAGGACGTGTCCGTATCCCTGTTGGAAGGGGTCGAGGTTGGCGACTATGTGATCGTTCATACGGGCTTTGCCCTGTCCAAGCTGGACCCAGAGGAAGCCAAGATAACCCTTGATCTGTTTGCCGAGATGGCAGCCCTTGTCGAAGCGGCAGACCGTAAGTGAAGTTCGTCGACGAATTTCGTGATCGCAAACTGGCCCAAAATCTGGCCACCGAAATTGCCGGGGCAACGCGTAGCGATCGCGACTATTACATCATGGAATTTTGCGGCGGCCACACGCACGCGATCTTTCGTTACGGCGTTCAGGATTTTCTGCCCGCAAACGTCCACCTCGTTCACGGCCCCGGCTGTCCGGTCTGCGTTCTGCCGGTCGGGCGGATAGACAACGCAGTCGAACTGGCTTGCGATTCCGGCGTCATCCTTTGTACCTATGGTGACCTTTTGCGGGTTCCAGGGTCGAACGGCATGAGCCTGCTGCGTGCCAAGGCCGAAGGGGCGGACGTGCGCATGGTGTATTCGTGCCTGGATGCGCTGGAAATCGCCGCCGACAATCCCGACCGCGAGGTTGTCTTTTTCGCCATCGGGTTCGAGACGACAACGCCGCCCACGGCGGTTGCCCTGCAACGGGCAAAGGCACAGGGTCTTGCCAATTTCAGCGTTTTTTGCAATCACGTTCTGACCCCGGCGGCGATCACCAATATTTTAGAAAGCCCCGAAGTTCGAAACCTGGGGAGCGTGGCTCTGGACGGATTTATCGGCCCCGCGCATGTCAGCGCCATTATTGGCAGCCAACCGTTCGAGTTTTTCGCCGAGGAATATCAACGCCCCGTGGTTATTGCGGGCTTCGAGCCGCTTGATGTTATGCAGGCGGTTCTCATGCTAATTCGGCAAATGAACGATGGCCGCGCGGAGGTCGAAAACGAATATACCCGTGTCGTCTCGCGCGAAGGGAATGTGAAGGCTCAAACCCTTGTCGCCGAGGTTTTCGAACTGCGCGCCGCTTTTGAATGGCGCGGGCTTGGTCTGGTTCCCTACAGTGCGCTACGCATCAAGGAAGAATACGCGGATTTTGATGCCGAAAAGCGCTTCAAAGTTTCGAGTAGCCTGGGCAAGGAAAACAAGGCCTGCGAATGCGGCGCTATTCTTCGTGGCGTAAAAAAACCGACGGATTGCAAGATTTTCGGAACGGTCTGCACACCCGAAACGCCAATGGGATCGTGCATGGTGTCCTCGGAAGGGGCGTGCGCGGCCTATTTCACATTTGGCCGGTTCCGCCAAAACGAAACATCTTAATAGGCTTCAGGCATCCACCGGCTGCATCGCGCCATCAAAAGGAAGCGTGAAGCTAAAGGTCGTTCCCGAATGGCCGTCCGACGACACGCTGAGTTCCCCGCCATGGCTTTTCACGATTGTCCGGCAAATGGTTAATCCCATGCCCAGGCCATCGGATTTGGTCGAGAAAAACGGGTCGAACATTTGTTCCTGCAATTCGTTGGTCATGCCTGGTCCGTTATCGGAGACGCTGACTTCAATTCCGCCATTGCCAGTCTCGGGAGCATCAGTTTCGCGCGTTCTGATTGTCAATTGCCGTGGCCCCTGACCGGCGGCCATCGCTTCGACCGCATTTCGCGCCAAATTTAGAACGACTTGCTGAATCTGAATCGCGTCTGCGGGGATTGGTGGCGGCGTTGTTGCCAGATCGAGGACGATGTTCACGTTGTTCCCGGTGGCGTTGACGCGCAATATTCCGATGGCGTCGCTGATTGCTGAATTGATGTCGATCGGTTTTATTTCCGTAGATTCTTTGCGCGTGAACCCGCGAATGCGCCGAATGATTTCACTGGCGCGATGGGCCTGATCCAAAACAAACTGAAAGGCCTTGCCGATTTCCTCCGGCTTCATCCGATTATTTTCAATCAACCGAATTGAACCGCTGGCGTAATTGGAAATGGCGGTCAGCGGTTGGTTGAGCTCGTGCGCCAATTCCGCCGCCATCTCACCCATGGCGCTTAAACGCGAAACATGGGCAAGCTGGCTTTGAAGGTCGTGAAACGCTTCGTCTGCGGCGGTACGTTCTGTAACGTCGACGACGGCTGTCAACAACACACGTTCGCCTTCAAGTTCCATGTGTTGAAGCGATGCCAGGATCGAACGAACCGTGCCGTTGGAGCGCCGAATGACCCCCTCAAAATCCTGAAGCCGTCCAGCATCCTCCGCAACCTTTGGAAGACGTCCGCCGTCCCGGGCTTCAACTCCAAATTCATCGAAAAACCGGTTGACGATATTGACTGGCATTTCTTCCAACAATTCGCCAGCCGCCTTGTTGCAAAAAAGGATTTGCCCGTCTCCGTAACGAATGATGAAAATGGCAATTGGTGACGTATTGGCGATAACGCGAAATCTTTCTTCGCTCTTTCGCAGTTCCGCCTCGACCGAATAGCGGCGCATGAATTCCGCGCGCAAAACAACGAAAAGAAGAAAGGTCGTGATGACGACAAAAATCCACCCCTTGAAAGTTTGAATAAGGGTGACTTGGTTGGGAAACAGAAAATCGACGGCCTGATCCGAAACGGCAATCCACAATATGGCGAAAAGCGCATATAGCGCCGCTACCTTCAAAGGAAAAGATTTCATAGTCCGAATGTCCGTTCAATAACTCTTTCTCAAAGCGAAATTCCTCAAATCCCAATCCACTATACGTAATTAGTTCATACATTTGTACCGTCGGTGCGGAAGGAAGGATTTTAAATTCCGTGGGCTGTACAAATTGGCCGATTAGTTAGAGAAATCAAATATGGTTGACTGATAAAAAGGCCGTGCAATATCTGTGATCACCGTTATGTTCGGCGCTGTTTTTAGAATCTGGAAAGCTGCAAGCCAATGACGCGAGCTCGGAAACCCTATATCCGCCCCATCGATTTCAAGAACAGGCGGGTTGATCTGACCCACGGAAGCGGTGGCCGCGCCATGGCCCAGTTGATTGAGGAGCTGTTCGAAAAGGAATTCGACAACAGCCTGCTTTCGCAACGAAACGATCAGGCTGTATTCGACGTTCCGGCGGGCCGCATGGCGATGACTACCGATGGTTTCGTTATTTCGCCGCATTTTTTCCCGGGCGGGAATATCGGCTCGCTTGCGGTGCACGGGACCGTAAACGACGTTGCCATGGCCGGCGCCAAGCCGCTTTATCTTTCGGTGGGCATGATCCTCGAGGAAGGATTTGCGCTGTCCGATCTGAAAGTCATTGTCCAATCCATGGCTGCCGCAGCCCGCGAAGCCGGCGTCATGATCGTAACCGGCGACACCAAGGTCGTTGAAAGGGGAAGTGGCGACGGAATCTTCATCACCACCACCGGCGTTGGTGTGGTTCCGGAAGGTGTTGTGGTTTCAGCCGATCGGGCAAGGCCGGGAGACAAAATCTTGGTTAGCGGCACCATGGGTGATCATGGCGTGGCCATTATGTCGAAGCGCGAAAACCTGACGTTTGAAACCGAAATCCAGTCGGACTGCGCATCCCTGAACGGTCTGGTCGAGAAGATAATTGAAGCCGCGCCCGCCGTTCATGTGTTGCGTGACCCTACCCGTGGCGGGCTCGGCGCCGTGCTTAACGAGATCGCCTTGCAGTCGGCGGTCGGCATCAAGGTGCGCGAGGCGGACGTTCCCATTCGCCCAGAAGTCCACGGGGCCTGCGAACTTCTTGGCCTTGATCCGATGTATGTCGCCAACGAGGGAAAACTGGTTGCGTTTTGTGCGGCCGAAGATGCCGAAAACCTTCTTGCTGCTATGCAAGCCCATCCGCTGGGTGAAAACGCGGCGGTGATTGGCGAGGTGATTGAGGATTCGCGCAATTTCGTGCAAATGGAAACGACGTTCGGCGGAATGCGTATTGTCGATTGGCTGGCCGGTGAACAGTTACCGCGCATTTGTTGAGCGCACCAGCCGATGCGGATTTTATTTCTTACCCACGCATTCAACAGCCTGACACAGAGCCTTTTCGTCGAACTGACGACGCAGGGGCACGAGGTATCGATTGAATTCGATATCAACGATGTCGTAACGCGGGAGGCGGTATCCCTTTTTCGGCCCGATCTGGTTGTCGCGCCCTACCTTCGCCGCGCCATACCGGAAGATGTCTGGCAAAACAACATCTGCCTGATCGTTCATCCCGGCATCAAGGGAGACCGGGGGCCATCGGCCCTGGATTGGGCGATCATGAACGCCGAGACCGACTGGGGCGTAACCGTCCTTCAGGCCAACGCCGATATGGATGCCGGTGACGTTTGGTCAGAAGGGCTTTTTGTTATGCGTGACGCGACGAAAAGCAGCCTTTATCGCCGCGAGGTGTCGCAAGCCGCCCTCAGCGCTGTGCTCAAGGCTATCGGTAAGTTAGAGGCCGGTGACATCGTTACCCTACCCCTGGATCCTTCCGCCCCCGATGTGCGCGGTAAACTGCGGCCCCTGGTCAGGCAGGATGATCGCACCATCGATTGGGCGGGCGACGACACGCGAACCGTTTTGCGTAAAATTCGGGCGGCGGATGGGTATCCCGGCGTTGACGACATGATCAGCGGAAAAAAATATGCGCTTTTCGACGCCCATCCGGAAACCGGCATGAAGGGGGTTCCGGGCGATATAATCGGGCGACGTTTCCACGCGGTTTGCCGGGCAACTACGGACGGCGCGGTATGGATCACGCATCTAAAACCGGCGCGCACACCCGAAGAGCCTTCGTTCAAGCGCCCGGCGTCGATGGCATTGGGACACGACATCGACGGTGTGCCGGAAATCCCCGAAAGAACGGGCGATACGACGTGGCGGGAAATTCGCTACGAGGAGGCGGGCGATATCGGCTATCTGTATTTCTCCTTCTACAACGGTGCCATGAGCACCGATCAATGCACGCGCCTGGAAAGCGCTTACCGCGACGCCTGTGCGAAGGATACGCGCGTCATCGTCCTTATGGGGGGCGATGATTTCTGGTCGAACGGCATGCACTTGGGGGCCATTGAGGGGGCCAGCAGCCCGGCTGAGGAATCGTGGCGAAACATCAACGCAATCGACGATTTGTGCCATGCCGTTTTGACGACCGAGACCCACCTTACGCTTGCCGCAATGCGCGGAAACACTGGGGCCGGTGGCGTGTTTCTTGCGCTTGCGGCGGATCGGGTGATCGCAGCACCCCATGTGGTCTTGAACCCGCACTATAAAAACATGGGCAATCTGTACGGGTCGGAATATTGGACGTATTTGTTGCCCAGGCGGGTCGGCGAGGCGGGTGTGCGCCACGTCATGGGCCGCCGGTTGCCGATCAGCGCACAAGAAGCCAGGGAAATGGGGCTCATCGATGACTGCATTGAAAGTTGTAACATCAGCGAATATGCACAATCTTTGGCGGACGGCGGGGAATTCCCCGCTAGGTTGGCCACGAAACGACAATCACGAAGCAACGATGAAGCCGCCAAGCCGCTCGCGGAATATAGGGAAAGCGAGTTGGAACGGATGCGCTTGAACTTTTTCGGATTTGATCCCAGTTATCATATCGCGAGATACAATTTCATGCGCAAGGTGCCCGTGTCCCGGACGCCACTATTTATTGCCAACCATCGCCACATTGGCAGAAACTAGCGGAAAAGTCGTTCCGGCCCTGTCATACTCAACTTGATGGTTTCCTCTGGACAAAAGGGAGGAACGGCTTTTTTTTTGATTACCCTCTCTCGGGGGCTGAAACGGCAATTTTTGGTCAATTCGGTCGTTGACTCGGGGGAGGGGGTGGAGTCACGCTAATACCAACGGAGGAATTGATTAGCGGCCTGGGCAATTCGTTTTTTTTGTGTGGACCGCATTAACCAGATGTGGACGGGTCGGTCGTTCGAACGGGCGTATTTTCGTTTGAATGGCCGAACATTGTTTCTTGGGGAAAAACAGGTTGGGCAACATGATGAAAACGGTGACGGCGGCTGGGTTGGCGGTATTCGTGGCATGCGCTGGTGCATCCGCGTTTCCGAATTTTTCTTTTGCCAGTGATGTGAACGGAAGTGGTGCGAAAAGTGCGCCGCATGGTGTTCAGCTCGCAAAGAGTAATTTGTTTGATAGCGGCGGCATCTTCGGCAGAATGTTACAAAATGATGATAGCAGTAAGGGTCGCAAAAAAAGCGGTGGCGGTGCCGGAAATCTTCGCATTACCGGCGATCCGATCGCAAACGCATTGCGGCAGATAGATGTCGGAAAGGGTATCCAGGAAAAGGCGCTCAAACTCGAGGAAAGCGTCCGCCGGGTGGTTTATACGGTCAAATTGTATCAGGCTCTGAACGGCGGAATCTGGTACAAACTCGGTCTCCAACTCAACGATATCTACAAACTGAATGATCACGCCGAGGCTGCTTGGGTGCGTGAATTCATCGCGGCAACCAAAACCAAACGGATTGCTGGGCAAAACGCTCTGAAGTTCGTCGAGATTAACGCCGTCGAAGACATTGAAGGCCAAAACCACACGATCTCAGGCAACAACAACAAAATTGCCGTATTGCGAAAATCTGTCGCCGCCTATGCCAATGCAGTTGCCGGGCAGGGCAGTTTTGAGGGGTTAGTCGCCAACCAGAATATCCCGCTCAACGATATGATGGGCGCCTACCTGCTGCACGTTGAAGATATTACAGCGACCATGGAAGGTGCCGCGCTGACCTTCGACGATATGTCCAAGTCCTACGAGGATGCAGTCTTCGAAATGGACCGGGCCATCGCGCTTTTCAACGAACAAGGCGGTCTCGTTGCGGCCGAGGTTACCAAACACATCGCCATTCTGGCGCTGGAAGTGGCCAACCTGACCCAATCCATCGACCAGGCAAAGGATAATCCTTTTGGCATGATCCTGATTTTGGCCCAGGGAATAGGCATCATCCAGGACCTTAACGCCATGCAGGAGACGTTGAGCGCTTTCAACAAAACCAAAGACTGGTTTGACGCAAATTCGCAGGAAATTTTGGCGGCCAGCCGCGGTGCGCGGGTCGAGCTGGCCCAATCGTTGGAAACGTTGCAGGAAATCCGGCCCACGTTGGTGGCGTCTTGGCAGCGTCAATGCAGTGCTGTAGCTACGGCGGCGGCCAGCCAGCGTCAGGAAACCACCGCTTTTGAAACAGAGTTGGAGGTGGTTCGTCAACGCGGGCGGCAAAAGGCCCCTGCGGTCGAAAAAGCCGATATGGCCGAATTCGATAGCCTCCTTGTAAAACCGCGGCGACTGAAGTCGTCCAAAAAGAGCTAAAGCGATTGCCTAATGTCACAATTGCGGCGCGCTTGTTCGCGACGCGGAGGGATTGAAAATATGAACGCGTTAAAGTTTGCAATTTTGGGAACGGTCTTTCTTGTCTTGGCGGCCTGCGCGCCGCAATCGGCCAAACAGGCGCGCGGCGACCTTCATTTGACGGCTGGCGCGGCTGCTGCGGCGTCGAGAACGGCGGCCAACGAAAGCTTGATGATGGGAGAGGCGGCATCTGACATCATGATCGATGTTCAAAATATTCAGGAGATTGAGGCCATGTTCGACAAACGGCGGCTTATTTCGTTCGACTGATATTTGTTCGTTTCTTTTTTGATGGAATGAGAGGGACTTCAATGCGGCGAAAGGACCACAAGGTCAGGCGTATCCTGTGTGCTGCCGGGCTTGCCGCATTGATGTGGGCCGCATTGCCTGTGGGGGCGAACGCCGCCGTGGCTGAATTCTTCTGGGCCGGTTTCAACATATCGGACCCAGGCCTGGAAAAGGGCAAAGTCGAAAGTGTTCTTTACAAAGATGCCGATCCCTTATTCCGAAGCCGCAACAAGGGATCGATAGCCCCACTCTTGGCGGGGTTGAAATGGGATGAGTTCAACTACTTCGAAACGGCGTCCGAGACCGGCTACGTCAAAGAGAACATGCGCGACGTTTATGGCGTGTTTGTCTCGATCGACCGTGTTATGCGGTTCAGTCCCAGCATTGTCGATATCGGTGGAAAAACGGTTACGAAGTATTACACCTACATTTTCGTAACCCTGAACGTATTCGCCGCCGATAGTCGAAATCTGGTTTTCTCGCACCCCCTGTTTTTGACCGACGTTTTCGAGCAACCGCCCGACGTCGCCGACGTGCTGCGCGTAACCCTCGGAAAATTTGCGATGCAGTTGAAAGCCCCCGCCAATCCCTATACGCAAAAGATCGCACAGAGCCTGCAAGGCTATTTCGGCCCTCCGGGCGTTTCGTTTGAGGCGATCCGGCGCACGCAGAACCCGATCCACCCGATCGACGGTTATTTCGCCAACACCTTCGGTGTCATGGCCGTTTGCGACGAGTGCGTTGGTGTCGCCGACAAATCCGGCATGACAAAACCCGACACGGCGATGATGGGCAACTTCGCCCGCTTTTTCCTGAACGCGCGACTGGCGCAATACCGGCAGGTAGCGTTCTTGCCCGAGCAATCCCACTCGGTCGAGGAACGAACTGGCGATGCGGCGGCCACCGCCAAGGAAGGCGATATCAAACGCGATTGGTCGGAGGTCTGTCTGCCGGAATATGATGAAACGGGAAAAAGCCGCATTTGCGTGAAAGTGTCGCCGCCCAGGAACCCCGTTTGGATCAGCGTCCGTTCGTTGGTCAAGCCCACCAAGGGCGCGGGCGCATTGGTAAAGCTGGGATTTGCCGCCGTCGTCGATATCGAGGCCGAATTGGTGGGACGATCCCAACCCCTTGAGGTGCGCCTGGCCGAAATGGCCTATCAGGTTCCAGCCGTCCAAGGTGAAGCCGTGTCAAACGTGTATTATATCAACGTGTTAGTTAAGGCAATTAATAAGATGAATGAAGAAACAATCAGGTGATGCACTGATGAATTTTGCCGTAATGATTTTGTTGGCAGCCCTGTTTGCAGGGCAATCGGCCCTTGCCGCCGTGGATGATCCGGGGATCGTTCGGGTCAATTCAGTTGTCGTCGCCCCGGCGGCAAGCGTTGGCGAGGCCGAAGCGAGCGCGAAGCGCGAGGCTTTGCAACGCGCTATCGGAATGCGCGGCAATTTACAAATTCGCGATGCCGACGTGCAGCAAATTCTTTCCGAGGTGGATGGGATTGTTCAGACACGCCACGTCTTGAATGCCAACGCCATCGGTGGGCGCTATCAGCCGGCGTTCTATTTCACGGTCGCCATGGACCGTATTGACGAGATAATCGAGCAAGCTGATGTCGGTGATATTGCCGGGTTGGGGTCGCCGCGCATTCAGGTGGCCATCGTCATTCGGCGCTTGCCCAAAGCGTTAAGCGAAGGGGATGATCGCGAAGTCTATGTCGACGATCTGAACGAGACGGTTAAGGAATATTACGGTCGCGCCGGATTTACGCTGGTCGACTTCCTGAATTTCGATGAAGAGGAACTGTATTCGATCAAGCGCCTGAAATCCCTGGAAAAGAAGGTGTTCAATCTGGCCAATCCACCAACGGCCATTGACTTTTACCTGTTGGGGCAACTCGATATTCCGGGCGACAGCGTTTCGGCTCGCGATGGCGGGGGCTATTGGCGGGCCAACGCCAAGCTGCAAATCAAACTGCTGGATCTGAATAGCGGCCAACCGGTTTCGTCCAGCCGCACGGTCGAGGGAACCGGGCAATCGGCGCGCGAAAGCGTCGACGATGCCCTTCGAAACGTGGTTAAGGCAATTCAGCAAAAGGCCAGTGCGCCGGACATCCTGAAAACCTGGAACCGCAACATCCAGACTGGCATGAAGTACGAAATTACATTTTGCGAGAAGGAACTGAAGTACGAATATTTTAATAACCTTGCCAAACACCTGGAACAATTCGGTACACTATCGGGTGGCAAGAGCGATCAGGTGCCTCTCTATGTATTCCGGTTCCCTGGCGGAAAAATGATCGACCCGGCCAAGGAATTTGAGAGAATGCTTCAGTCGGTGCAAGGGAGTTCAGGCGAATACAAGGATACCTCGGTTAGTCCGATCATATTCAAGAAGCACAAAGTGTTTATGTTTGGAAATTCCCCCAACTGTTTTGGCGGGGGCCGCGGGCAACAGGCCGTCAATTGACGGAAAAAAGTGATAAGAGCCTTTCATAGAGTGGAAGGAGGGGCCGATGATAACGGTCCAAGTTCTTCCATAGAAAGGCTGAACGGCTTTATTAACGAGGCAGGAGAATGTGCGATGGTTAGGTTGGCTTCACTCAAGAAAGCAATTTTCGGTGTTGTTGGGTCGTTGGCGCTGGTTTCGTGCGTTACGACCCCGACGCCTTCACTGGCGCAACAGGGAACGGACATTCCCGTCATTGTCATGGGTGAAGACTCCGATCCCATGAGCGTTGCGCGTACTAGCGATATCTTCCGCCGGGTCATTTCCCAGATCCAGGAACAGATGAGCCGCTATGACTTCTACGTTATTGACGAAGAAATTTTGGCGGTCGAACTGGGTTGGCAGGTGCGTGCCCGCCGTCCGAAAACCGAATTGATGCAGGTTGTCCAGATGGCCAACCAAAGCCGCGACCCGCGCTTGCAAGCCCGCGCCATGGTCGTCTTCAAGATTCGTGCGGCGGCCCAGAACGTTGGTTTCGCGACCAAGGCGATGGTTCGCATCACCGGCGATATTTACGATTATCAGGCCCGGCGCTTTATCGGCAGTTGGGAAGCCCCGCGTATGGAATTCCCGGCCCCCGCCAATTGCGCCGGTATGTGCATTCAGGAAGTTGTCGGCGATCACGCGCGTGACGTTGCCGGTCAGGTTGGCGACGTGCTGCGTAAAAAGCTGGCGTATTTGACCCGTGGCGCAGGACGCCCGATGGCTCAGGCTGCTCCGGCTACCGCTGCTCCGGCTCCGGCCGCTGCTCCGATGGGTGGTGCCTGCCCGGCTGGCGTTAATACCGGACTGGCCTCGACCTTCGCCATCGTCATGAGCAACTTCACGACCCGCGAATACCTGGAGATCAAGAACGTGATGGAGAACGAATTCCCGTGCTTCATCACCACCCGCAATCCTACGGGCGGTACCTCCAAGCGGATCTACGGTTATGTGACCTATGCATCGGCCAGCAAGATCGAAGAATGGATCAACATTCTGCTGATCGACATGGGCCTCGATCCCGACAGCCAGGTTAAGGTTCTGGTATCGGGCACCGAGATCATGATCGACAAGCTCTTCGGCAGCTCGCCGCAGACGCCGGGCGTAACCCCGCGTTTCCAGTAGGTCCTTCGAAGATATCCCCCTCTCCGCCATATTCAGGGGAGGGGGACTTTCGTTAGATAATTTAAGGCAGTTCGGGCTGGAGGATGAAATGCGTTTTTCACCATGGATCATCGCGGCGAGTTTCGTTGCAGCCTCCACGACCTATTCGGCGGCCGATGGCGTTGCGGTTTTGCAAGAGGGCGAAATCGAATACCCCGCCGACTACTACGGAAGGGTCGATCTGCCATTGCCGCAGGCGTTCGGACACCTCAAGCGCCTGATTGGCGACGCCGACAATTTCGAACCGATCAGCAAATTCTCCGAACAAAACCGCTATCGGATCATGGCTTCGCCCATCGGTCGGCTGGATCTTCTGGTCAAACGCGACGGCAAGCAAGGCACGTTTCTTTGCACCGGATGGGTTATTTCGGTCGATTATATCATGACCAATAACCACTGCATTCCGGGACATTCGGGCCAGGTACTTAAGGCGTCGCTGCTAATGAATTATATCGAAGAAGGCAAAACCAGCGGTACCCAGCGATTCGAAGTGGAAACAAAACCGGTCGAAACAAGCAAGGTTCTAGATTATTCCATCGTCAGGGTTCGTGGAAATCCAGCAATGAAATACGGGATCATTCCCATGCAGGCCCGCGACCCCAGCCCGGAAGAGGAGCTTTTCATCGTTCAGCACCCGGCGGGCAAGGCCAAGCGTCTGACCCGCAGGAACTGCCGGGCCGACAGTCAGACCGAGCGCCCCGAAGAACTCCGTCATTTCTGCGATACCTTGGGCGGAAGCTCCGGCTCGCCAGTGTTCTCGGATAACGACATGTCATTGGTTGGCCTGCATTTCGCTGGAATTGAAAAGAAGGTGAATTTTGCCAAGCGAATGACGGCCATCATCAAAAAAAGTCCGATTCTCAAGCAACTGGGGCAGGCCCCGCAGGAAAGCACACCGGCACGTGCGCCTGCCCCAAAACCCACTATCCGGCAGCCAGCACCGCAAACCGTAGCGCCCGTCGAAGCCGTGCCGAGTGGCGGTTGGCAGCCCATCAACTGATTTGATATGGACAGGAGATTTCCTATGTTTGCGCGATTTGGTTTTGTCTTATTGGCCGGAATGGTTCTTGCGGCCTGTCAAACAACCTACAGAACCCAGAACCAAGCCATCCAAGCTGTGTTGGGCAGTGGGTTAACGAATACCTATGTTAATACAACGCCCTATCAATCAGGAAACAGGGCGGATGGCGCTTATTGCCAGGACTATCGGATTCGGCAGTCCAACAGTTACGGCCAGGTTCGTTACGGACTTGCTACCGTTTGCAAAAAGCAAACAAGCGGGTGGTTCTTGGCCGGTCATTCCTTTGATGGCGGGTGGATAAACGCCAACGCGCCAATACCCACGCCCAGCTATCCGGTCGCAAACCCCAGTTATCCGGTTCAGAACCCCAGCTATCCGGTTCAGAACCCGACGGTTCCCGTGCAACCCACGCAACCCGCGCCAATGCCCCCGGCTCCGGCACCCGGTCAGCCCGGCCAGTGGGTTCCCGTTACCCAGTAATCGAATTCTAACCATTTCGGTCACAAACGCCCCGTCCGGGATACTCCGGGCGGGGCGTTTTAATTTTTGTGCTTCCGCCTTCCATAGTCCCGTTGAACAGAAAATGGGAATGTCGAAGTGGAAGATACCGGCTACGGAAACGCGATGACCGAAATCGCCCTGGCGCTGGCCATGGCGTTTTTCAGCATTATGGTTCTGACCATGATTTCCATGGGCGTCGGTGAGGGTGAACCCGACCCGGCGATCGGAGCTGTTATGGCCTCGGCGCAAGCGGATACGGCCCCCGCCGCCAAGATTTCTCGCGAAAGCGACGATCAGATCGTCGTCTATTTCGCGGGCCGATACATGGACAAGGATATGGCGACCCTTGACCCCACATCCTTGCGCCCAAATTCCCGCGTCATTCTGGCGCTCGACCCCGCGTTGCCGATGGGCGAAGCGCTCGCTGCGCGCGCCACCATAAACGTCGAAAACCTCGTCGTCTCGGTGCTGGACGGGCGTTGGCTCAATAGGTTGAAGGGATTGTCCAATGACTAAATCACATGCAATTGATCGTTCCATTATTTTCGCAATCCTTTTTGCCGGCGTATTGGCTGTGACGTTTGTATTTGCGAACCGCAGTTATGCGGCCCGGACCAGCCCCAGGACCGATGTTCAGCAAATGGTTGTTGATGAAGCGGTTAGGGTTGGATTGCCCGCGTCGCTCGCCTTGGCCGTGGCCAAGGTTGAAAGCAACTTCAACCCCAAGGCTCTGAGTTCAGCCGGGGCCAGAGGCGTGATGCAGATCATGCCGAAAACCGGCAAAGACCTTTATAACGCCAGCCCCAACCAACTGTGGGATGCGCAACTCAATATCCGCCTGGGCATCGACTTTTTGAAAAGCCTGATCAAGCGGTATGAGGGGCGTTGGGACTTTGCCCTGTCTCATTACAACGGTGGCTCAAGAGTTGGCAAACCGCCTCACTCCAAGGTCATCCCAGCGACCCGCAAATATGTGGATGCGGTCCTCGCCTGGCAGCGCCGTTTCGAACGAAAGGCAACGGTCATTGCCATGGCGGACACGGCCAAACGCAACCAGATTACGGCTGATCGCCGCGAGGGCAGTGTCCAGCGTATTTCCGATGCCACGCCCGAATACTGGATGTTTGATGATCCGACTGCCACCAAGGACTGGCGCCACTATCTGAAAGTTGCCGATTATTGGCTGGGTAAAAAGCAGGCCAAGGCCGAGGCATCAGGCGAGACGCAGCCTGAGGTCGTTGCAGAACTTACATCACCGCCCGTGGCCAATGACTATGTCGCGCCGTCCGAACCACGCCGGTCCGATTCCCTGAAGCGTCGGATAACCGCCCGTCGTCTCCAGTTTCGTGATCGCATAAACACGCGCAAAATGAACCGGCAGTTCCGTCGGGCAAACCGCTTTGGCGTCGAAGGGTAATCGATAATGTCTGCGAACTCGGTAAAATACGTCCGTGTAGAACCGCACTTGTCGTTCTACAATGGGGGACGCGGGGTCGATACCCCAGGAAACCGTAAGGGAAGGGCATTCGTGATGTCAGGCGTTTCGGCAGAACAGATCATCATCGAAGTTGGCAAGAGCTCAGAACTCGTTGCCGCCTTCAGGATGGTTGAAGAAGCCGGAACCGAAGGCGAGCCGAAGTTCACGGCGCTGGTTTGCCGCGATCTCGCCAAAGCCATCGCGTGCCGCAACTATTCCAAGGCGATATTGGAACTTTGCCATCTGGTTCGTATTGCCGATGCGCTTGGCAGCGGGACCGGTTACGAGATGTTTTTCTGGGCTGGCAGCGTGGCTCGCGCTTCGGCCTTTCGCGCCCAGGCCAGTGAAGGCGTTCGTATGATGGGCGGAAAGATTGCCGGATTGAACCTGTTGGACGGCGGCGTCGAAGCCGTTTATCCGGAAGGCTCTTTCACCGTAACTTTTGGCCGCATGCCATTTTTGTCGGCATTGATGGAATTTCTGCTCTCCAGCGTTGGTTACGGCGAAATAGATGGGGTCCTGCGCGATTGTTTAGGCCCCGGTGTTTCGGCGAAGGACATTTCCGATCAGGCCAATGGACTGTCGCGGCTGATTTACGATTATCTCAAGGATCACCTGCCGACGGCGCAAAATCAGCGCAAGTTCCGGCGGCTGATCGAGTTTATGGAACAAAGGGTCGGCGACGACTTCGGCGCTGACACAATTGACGACGAGGTCGTTTTTGACTTCTGGCGTAGCGAATCGACGATGGGAGCCACGGACGGCGTTGATTTCAAAACCTTCCCGGCGGCGTTCAAGACCTTCGTCAGATTCCGCCAGACCCTGGATGCGGCGGGCGATTATCAGGCGATGGTCAACCCGCACGCCATCGGCTTGGATCGCGAAGCTGGCGAGATAGACCCCGATGCGGTCTACGGTCTGGTCGATACCGTTGATGAATACCAAAATCCGCTGCTCGCCCTTGATGAGCCGCCCGCAGCCGCGATCAAGTTTCTTAATCGCCGCGAGGCCGCAGCAATAGGATTGTTGTTCGAGTGCGGGGACGCGGCGTTTGCCCTGCCGCTGTCGCTGATGCGTTGCGAAGTGTTCGGAAAAGGCCAGGGGCAGATTACCCAGGCCCTGCGGCGCAAGGCTGATGAGGCGGAACTTAAAAGCCTGATTGCCGATTGCGCGCCCGAAACCTACGTTGGTAGGGTGCTGGAGTTGGCGGCGGTGGCCGCTCATATCGACAGGGCGCTGCTGGCCAGCCTTCATGCCTTGGCCAGAAATCGTAATTCGGCCGCCGTCAATCTGGTTGTGACGTTGCGCCCGCAGGCCGATTTTTCATCTCTTCGCAAGGTGCTGGAGGTGGACCAGGGGAGCGACGGCAACGTTGTTATGTTGCGTGCCGCCTCCGTCGCCGAGCGCTTTCTTGAAGTGGTCGAAGACGCCGATCAGGTGGGCGACGAGATCGCCGGGCTCATGAATGACGCCAGAAAGGCTTTTCGCGGCATTTCCCGGCAAGGATTCAGTGATGCCGAGGCCGATACCGCCGACGTTCAGGAAGGGTTCGCCGAGGGTGCGACGACCCTGATCGAGGTTGGCTCCCAAATAGCCGCGTTCGTCGAATTCCTTGGTCGCGTGACATTGCCAAATTCCGATTGGGAAGGGCAGTTCTCCGCCGACAAAACCGATTTTTCGAAACAGTTTGAAATGCTGTATGGAGGTTCCTGGTGATGGCTACCTGGAAAACCCTTAATGGTGCGCAGAAGGCTGCTGCTGGCCAAGTTTTCGATGCCCTGTCGACCCTGGACGCGCTAACCGCAAAAGACGAAACCGCCAGTGAAGCGAAGGGCGTTGGTTTTTCCGAACTGTACGCCTTCGCCACCGATCCGCAACGCGCGATGGATAATCGGTTGCGCACGGCCCTATCGGGTAACGCTGATCTGCGCCGGGATATGAACCGAATTTTGGATAAGACGGCCCTCTATCACTTTCCGCTGGTTGCCGCCGCCAGCTCCGGCGAGGTGGAAGAGCGCGACGGCGAGGGGTTCAAGATCAAGCTGCGCACATCGCGCGCTGAATCGTCGCAGACTTACGTGATGATCGAACTGGACGAAACCAACACGTCGCGGCCCTCGACCCTGTTTGTTCGCAATAGCGAAAACGATTACGAAAAGTATCCGTTGCCCGAATTGCAGGGCGGCGTGATCCAACTGCTTGTTGAATCGAATTCCGATTTGGTCAAAGCTCTGCGCGATGTCCATACGGAGGTGTTTATTCGGTGACTGCGGTCAGGGTCTACGTTGCCACTACCCAGGGACCATCGGAAATCCAGCGCATTGCGCAGGAGGATCCCGAGGTTCGCTCGGTTGTGTGCCTGAACGGCACGTCTGAAGCCCTGCCCATCAGCGCCGCTTACGACGCGTTCGCGCGCAAACCCACCGGTATTATCGAGCGCCTTTTCGGCCATCCCGTCTTCCGTCTGGATGTTTCCGAACGCGTGTCCGATGGCCGCAGCTGGCAGTTGCCAGTATTTGCCGCCCACGCCCTTCATGCCGCGGGCCGCCTTGCCGGTCGCGATGACACTCCCGGCGCCGCTATCTGGCTGACCGGAACCATCGACAACGACCTCAATGTCGGGGCTGTCGGACATATACCCGAAAAATTGAAGAGTTCGAAAAGCCTGTTTGCGGAACTTCGCGCCGAGGGAATCCCGGTCACGGTCTTCGTGCCCAAGGCCAATGCGGTCGATGTGCCGACCTCGTCGGGCCTCGATGGAGTTAAGGTTGTCGAGGTGGGAGATGCGGAGGCGCTGTGCCGCCACTTGTCTCTGCCCTGGGCAGGCCCATCCGTCGCGCGTCCGAAGAAGCGCTGGCCTTTGGTTCTGGCTGGCGTCGTACTGATTGGGGCGGCTTTAAGCACATTTCATAACCAAGACAAAATTGCAGCCTGGGTCGATGCAATCATCGCCGAACCCGCCCCGCAAGTCGTCGATACCCCGGTTGCCAAGCCCGAACCCAAGCCCGAGCCCAAACCTGAGCCAAAGCCTGAGCCAAAGCCTGAGCCAAAGCCTGAGCCAAAGCCTGAGCCAGTTCCGACTTTGGCTGCCGAAAATCTTGAACTGGCCGCCGTCGAACGCCGCGCTGCGGGATCTAAAAGCTGTGCGGTTACCGGCTTTGGCAATGCCGCGTTCACGGAAAATGCAATCGGCTTGTCCGCGCCGTCACGTTTTGATGTCAGTGCCGCGAAAGGGCTGTGCGCGATTGATTACAAGGTTTCCAACGCGTTCGCAAAAAACATCCGTGTTTGGGTGTTTGCGGCACCCGTTGGAACCCGCAAACGGTTCGGGGCCACGTCATCGGCATTTGTTGGCAAGGTGTTGGCACCGGGCGAAAGTTCGTTCGTTCAGCTGAACCTTCCGCGCTGGGTTAGTCAGCCCCTTAGCCACCGCATCATCGTCATTGCCACCGGCGACGAAACGCCCGGCAAATTCGCGTGGATCGACGAAGGATTGCGCGGCATCGAAACCGCGTTCGATTTCGCGCGCTGGGCTGAGTTGCGTGAGCGGATCAATAACGAAGGATTGATCCTGCTTTCCGCCTTTCACGAGATTAATCACTAACAGCGCGCTGAAAACGCCCCAGCGCCTTCCATAGCCCCGTTGAAACCAACAGACGGGGGTATGTCATGCATACTTCATTACCACGAACGTTACCGACGCGCCTTGCCTCGCGCGGAATCGCCATGGCGGCGGTTTTGCTGGCATTGGGTGCTTGCAACATGAACGCGCAGGTCAATCCCTTGGAAGGGATCGGCTTCCGCGAAGCTCGCTTCCAGGAAGTTTCGGCCATGCAGCAATACCGGCAATGCCGGGACGATGCGCTTGCACTGGACGAACAGGCCCGTACCACCGGCAATGCCGGTCGTTATCTGGCCAGTGCCCGGCTTCTCGAAAAATGTGAAGCCGAGGTAGGGCCCGAGGCCACCGGGGTCGCCAAGGATGAACGCATGAGGGCCTACGCCCTTAGCGTCCAGAATTATCTTAAAGGCGGTGACGCGGCCAAGGCCGGAGAGAACTTTGAAGCCTTCAAGCAGGCTTTCCCTGGCCAGGACCTCTACTTCTTCGACGGATCATCCTTCATCGAGACAATGGCTGCCTTGTTTGGCCGCAAGAAGGATTCCGACTTCGGTCGCTTTGCCATGCTCAACGTGAACGACACGTTGAAAGGTGAAATGCGCCGGGTCAACTACTGGAAACGCAATTAGACCCGCGAAAAAAGGAGACGTAACATGCAACCCATTTCGTCCTCCAATCGCACTATCCCGACCGGCCTTTTGGCGGGGATTGCGTTCGGAATATGTTTCTTCCTGGTGTTTTTCCTGGCGACTGCGTCCTGGGCGTCCACTCCTTCGTGGCAACCCAGCGCCAGCGAACGTCTGGTCAAATTGCCCAGCAATTACCTGAAGAAAGCCGTCGACCGGGACTTCGCCGAATCTGATCTGGCGTCGGCTCTGGGCGATGTTAATTCGCGGGTTCAGTTGAAGGGGCAAACCCTTGGCGATCTGCAAGCCGCAATCGACAAAGCCGAGGGCGAGGTCAAAATCGAACTCAGGCACCAGTTTCTGGCGGAAAAGCAAGAGTTCATCAAAATGATGGGCGAACAGCAGGACATGCGCCGTAAACAGGTTGAAACCAAAATCAAGTTGTACGAGCGCCTGTTGGCCAAACTGGAACGCCGGGGTGCGGGAATGACCCCAACCAAGGCAAAGCTGATCGAAAACCAGAAGGCCGCGCGCGAGCGATTTGACGGTACGGCCAGCAATGTTGATATGGCCATCTTCGGTTCGGCCGCGGTCTCCGAAAGCCGCTATTCGCAGGAATACGCGAAAAACATGACGGCGATCGAAGCCCTGGTCGAGGCGATTAAGGAACACCCGATGACGGCCGAGCCGGAAATCAACGGCCAGCCGGTCAGCAAGCAGGACTATCTGCGCCAGCTGATTGCCGAAAACCAGTCCCAGGTCGCCATCGTCGATCAGGAAGAAACCCTTCTCGGATATATGGCCAAAATCGTCGCTCTCGACGCCATGGCTCTTTCCGAGGAAATCGCGGCGGAAGATTTCGAGGGCACCGGCGTCACCGGCGAAGACGGTGAAGTCAGTCTCTCGGCTGCCGTCGATTTCTTTGTGCCCTGAGAATTTAGCCCTCACTTTTAGACAGAGGACAAAACAATGACTATCCACACCAAAAAACTGTTGGCCAGACAATTATTGGCCAGTCTGGTATTGGTCAGTTTGGCGATTGCCGGTGTCATGGCCACCGGTGCGGCCCAGGCCGGTACGTTGGAAAACCTCGAACGCGAGCGTGCGATTTTGGTCGAAACGCTGATTTCGCCCACGCTTAGCGCCGAAGAACGCCAAGACAAGCTTGCTGTCTCGAAGCACCGCCTCGTCGATCTCGAACGCATGGTTCTTCGCGACCAATCCCTGGTTGGCAAAAACCGCCCAGTGGTGCGCAAGGCTTTCGAGAACTACGACCTGACCTTCATGGTCCATTCGGCGATTGAAAAGGACCTGGTCCTTATCGATCACTGGCTGGAACAGATCGGCGTATCCACCAACACGCTGATGAACGCCCGGGTCGGGAGGCGCTAAGATGCGCGCCATCCTCCTGACATTAAATACCGGATCCCGAGCCGCCGCTCTCATGCTTGGGGGCGTCGTGCTCGGGCTTGCGGCCATTGCGCTGGCCACATCCTGGTCGGCGGGCGATGTCGCTGGTTGGGCGCATCAGGTATTTGGTGCAACCTTTATCGCGATCATGGCGGGGATGGTTTTTACCGCCGTCTTTTGCTGGGTGAAACTGCGCGAGACCAACGGCCAACATGTTTGGCTGGAGGCCGGTTTGCAAGCCGCCAACGGCATCACCACCCTGGCCCTGACCTACACTTTGTTGGGAATCAGCTTGGGCGTCGGCGGTTTGGCCGCGCAGGAACTGACACCCGAAACGGTCCGGGTTGTGATCCGCGAACTGACCCAGAACTTCTCTTTGGCATTCCTGACCACCGTCATTGGCCTGCCGCTGTCGGCTGCCCTGCGCACCGTCCTCGTCGTCACCAATGCCCGTATTAAATCAGTGAGTCACGTGGTCACAGCCAAGCAACATGGGGGTTAATTATGAAATTCCTTCTCTTCAACGCACTCGTTATCGGGGCGCTCTTCTATCTTTTCAACGCTGATCGCTCGGACATCGCATCCGTGGCCGATCAGGCCCATGCCGTGGTGGCCAGCGCCGAAAACGTTGCTGGAAAAGCCGTTGATCAGGTTGACGGTTTCATGCACCGCGAAGCCGAGGTCGAGGCTGAGGCTGAGACACCCGAATATGCCAATGCGCCACCTCCGCCTCCGGTTTCCGAACCTGTGGCTCCAGTCGAAAAAGAAGTCGTCGTCGAAGAAAAAGCGACACCGAAACCGCCGGCGATTCCCGAGGTGGAGGAATCCGGAAATCTTGACGCCAAGCGCTCACGCATCGCTGCACAGGAACTTCCGCTTCAGTTGGTCCCCGAGCGTGCGCGGCCCACGGTCGATTACGCTAAAGCCGAAAAAACCGTAAGCACGCCCCGAGAAACCAGCGACGGAGAAATCACCATCGCCGAGGGTGAAACCCTGATGACGCCTCGCGAACGGCGCAATGAACTTTTTGCGCTGGCCGAGAATATGGAAATGATGTTCCTCGAAAAGCTGGGCAAGTAGAACAATGCCTGGCAACGGTGCGTGGGGAAAATTGTCGGTCCTGGTCTCTCTCGTCGCGGGCGTAATCCTCGTTTTCGTCATTTTTTTCGAGGATCGCCCGGACGAGAAGATGGAGCCTCGGCAAACGCAAAGTGAACCCGCCCCGCCGCAAGCTCCACCACCGCCAGAACCTTCCGAAAAGGTGGCGCTCGCAGCCGTCACGCTGCCACCACCACCCGCACCGCCTGCGCCGCAGAAACCCGAGGAAACCGTAAAACCGATGCAGCCGAAAGAAAAAGCGGCTGAACCGGCACAAACGGTCAAGCCACTGGAACCCGCAACGAAACCCGAAAAAATCGTGGCCAAGCCGATGGTATTGAAGCCGCTGGAAAAGAAGGCGGAAACACCCCCAGTGCCAATGAAGCTGACACCACGCAAACCGCAAAAGGCGGCAAAGGTTATCGAAAAAGCTCCCGCAGTCGAACCACCGAAACGCCTGGAACCCATGCGTCCGGTTGCCGTCGAAAAGGTGGTAGAGCCTGCCAAACCGGAACCCCTGCCAGAAAAGCCGGACACCGTTCATGTCTCCGTGCGCAGCGATGGTTCTGTTGCCAAGGAGGGGCGGGCCTTGCTGCGCCTTCTCGAACACGGGTCGGGACCGACCATTGAAATTTCCTGGCCGACGGGATCGTCCAGCCGTCGCAGCCTCTATCGCGCACTTTCCGGATGTTTCGGGATGCAGGCAATCTTGATGGATGGGGCAGGGAACCTTTACGCCGCGACGGGAGAAAGGGGTCGCAAGTGGGAGATCAACCTGGATCGCTACAGCGGTTTCGTGCGCCAACCCGCAGGTTTCATAGCGTCCGAGGAAAGGGCCAGCGCCGAAGCTATTCGCCGCTATCACGGTTTTGGCCGTAACCAAGGTGTCGTCAGGGTATTTCCGCGTCAGGTGGACAGTGTTCTTCTTGGTGGACTGCAACAGGTCCTGGGCGAGAACTACCGCCATACCAAGCGTATCCGGGCGTCCTACAGACAAGATGGTCGGACCCTTTATGTCGAAGGGATCGAGGCCGACGGAATGCGAGTAGATGGTCGTATCGCGTTTAATCCGAAACGTGGCAGTGGCTGCCGGATTTAGGGGAGTTATCAGCATGGGCAAACGCATCCTTTTGTTACTGGTGACGCTTGGCATGCTGGGTGCCTGTGCTCAAACGCATTACACACAATACGGAAAAGACGACACGTCCGGTTTGCTGGACCGAAATGTTGGATTTGAGGTAACGCGGGCATATTTCGAAAACCCGCCACGTTGCGCCGTGATCGCGCCGTTTGAGGGGGCCGAGAAAATAGGTGGGCGCGCCAGGATTATCGAAGAATCGTTGGCCCGACAGGTGTCCGCGCGCATCGACCGGGTGATTGGGCCGGGTAGGCGAGATCGCATGGTTCGCAGGTTTGCCGTCGATCTAAATCATGCAGGCGACCGCAAATCCTTCGCCCGCTTGGCAAGGTGCGAATTCATGGTGCAATCCCGTCCGTGGGGCAGCGAATCGGTATTCGCGCTGTTCTGGACCCAGGAACGCATTGGGCTGGACATCAGCATGATCCGGTTGCGCGACGGTGCGCTCGTTTGGAGAGCAAGGCACACGGCGACCCGATCAGAAGGCGGTCTGCCGCTTTCGCCGCTTTCCGCGATATACAATCTGGCGACGGTCGGACAGTTCAAATCCGACGGTGACCTCGCCTTTTCCCTGGTTGACGACGCAACGCGCCGCATCGTCGCCACGCTTCCCGATGCGCGAACCTATGGCCTTGCCTCGGCCAACGACCATAAACGGCCCAATAAACGGCCCAATAAACAGCCCAATAAACAGCCCAATAAACAACAATGACGAGGGGGCGCTACGGTGTTAGATTTGCTCATCAGATTAAGGGGTTTTTCGTGATGTTCCATTTTTCCGGTCTTGCAAAAGCGTTGGCTACCATTGTCGTGGTTGGTTTCATGGGCGCGGTGGCTTTTGCCAGCGAACCCGTAAGTTCCAGCTACATTCTCGGTAAACTCATGCCGATTACCGGGGAAGAGGAAGGCCGCTCGATCGACCTGCAAATCAATTTCGAACGCGGCTCGGCCAAACTTTCCAAATCGGCCACAGCGCAGCTCGATGCTCTTGGTCAGGCCCTGACCTCGCCACGCATGGTGGGTGCCCAGATCGGCGTCTACGGGCACACCGATGCCTCAGGCAAAGCCTCCTACAACCAAAAACTGTCGGAACAACGGGCGGCTTCGGTCAAAGCCTATCTGACCCAAATGTTCGCTATTGCCCCCGATCTTCTGTTTTCCGCCGGCTACGGTGAGGACAAGCTGAAGAACGAGGCCAAACCCAACGCCGCCGAAAACCGCCGCGTCGAAATCGTCAACCTGACACCGCCCAAATCAATTCCGGCCCAAAACCCGGCCCAGCCAGCCGTCGAGTCCATGCCGCAAATGCCCACCCAACTCCCCGAGGGCGGCGGAATGCAGACGATTAATTAGGGCCCCGACGTCGCGAGTGGAATTTCGGGTGGTCAGCCCCTCCAAAAGCTACGACCGAACAATACGAAAATCGTGAACACCTCGAGGCGCCCGATAAGCATTCCGGCGACCAACAACCATTTAGCCGCGTCCGGAAGCGATTGAAAATTGCCTGCCGGTCCGATGATGGAACCCAGTCCAGGGCCTACATTCGCCATTGCCGTGCCGACTCCGGACATGGCCGTTATCATGTCGATTCCCAGCCCATTCATGGCGAGGCTGAGAAACACGAAGACAATGCCAAATATGAAAAAAAAGCCCAGCACCGATCCAATCACTTCGTCCGAAAGGGGGCGTCGGTTGAAAGTTGGAATAAAAACGCCGTGCGGGTGCGACAGATTATAAATTTGCTTGCGGGTTGCGGCGAAAAGTACCTGGAAGCGAAAAATCTTAATCCCGCAAGCGGTTGATCCGTAGCATCCTCCGACGAACATCAAAAAGAACATGATACCAACCGGAAAGGTTCCCCACAGGCCATAGTCGGTGGACGCGTAACCGGTCCCGGTCATGATTGATACGACGTTGAACGACGCGTAGCGAAACGCCTGAAGTGGGGTCATGTCCTGGAATTGCCAAAGCCAGATCGAGATCATCATGACCACGGATGCCAGAATTGCGAAATACCAGTGCACCTGAGTGTCCCGAAGCAAGCGTTGGCCGTCTCCGTGCACCAATTTCAGGAACAGAAGAAATGGAACGCCACCAACGACCATCCCAACCGTGATGATGGCCTCTATCGTTGGGCTGTTGAAATGACCGACCGAACCGTCCGACGTGGAATATCCCCCGGTGGCGATTGTCGTCAGGGAATGGACGACGGCTTCCAGACCGGTCATCCCGGCCGCCCACAGGCTCAGCGCCAGAACAACGGTGAAGAAGATAAGAATAAGCGAAATCCCCGCCGAATGCTGGGCCGCGCGCGGCAGCATCTTGCCCTCGGTTTCGAAGGCTTCGGCACGGAACATCTGCATTCCACCCAGCCGAAGCATCGGCAGAATACTGATTGCCATGACGATAATTCCCAATCCCCCCAGCCACTGCAAAATTCCCCGCCAAAGCAGCAAGCCCGGCGGTAGTCCGTCGAGACCTGTGAGCACGGTCGAACCCGTGGTGGTGATCCCCGACATGGCCTCGAAATAGGCGTCGGTAAAACTGAGGCGCAGTTCGCATAAGCCAAACGGCAACGCAGCGAACAACGTCAACACGATCCAAACCAGGGCCGCCAACACAAAGGCCTGGCGAACCGACAGCGTCGGCCTCTTGATGCGAAAGCTGAAAAACATTGCCACGCCGGAAAACAGCGTAACGCCTGACGACACAACGAAGGCTTGCCAATCGGGATTTCCAGACGTTGCGTCAACGACCGCCGGAATCAGCATTCCGAAAGCCAGAATGGTCAGCAGAACTCCGATGGTCATGAAAACCGGTCGAAAGTCGATCATGTGCAAATATTTCCTGTGTTCTGCGCGCGACCCTGAAAAATGGCGCGTACGCACTCGCACATCCCATCAACATGCGGGATTGTCGCCGGGATCGTCGGAACGGATTGTTAACTTGCGGGTGAAACCCCTTTGTGCCGCCACCCGGAAATTCGTGCCAGATCGTCGCCACAGAAAAGTTGATCGCCGCGCCGGGGATCGACGTGGATATCCCCGTACTCCTTATCCAGAGGCCCGTAATACACACGGGTACGATCGGCCTCGACGATGCCCTTCACGAGACATGCCGAGTGTTCGGCCTTGGGATCGAATACGAGATCGCCACCCTCGAGTTTCCAAGGCAGATCGCCGTGAAGTTTGGACCCGATTCCAAATTTGTGTTCGCCCGGAAGACGCTTTGAGTTGCGCCAGTCCGAGGGTGGGACAAATTCTCCACCCCAAATCCCCAGGGATGCTCGCTGGGCTTTTTCCTGAGCACCCTGATAGTAAGGCGCGTTTTCGACAGTGACAGTTGCGAACCCCGATAAGATCAGGGGGATCACCAGATCTTCGCCGCCAATCTTGCATTCGGCTCGGTCGGTCAAATCGTCGCTCACGTCAACTGAACACTGAATTAGCGAATTCTGGAAGCCGATAAGACGTTGCAATTCGTAGGCGGCGGCAAGACCACACAGCCAGTAGTGGCCGTTGTGATCGCAGGCCTGCCCCAGTTCGGGGGTATCGATTCCGGACAGTTGTAAAACCCGGTCATGAACCTGAATTGTATCGCCGTCGATCACAGTCACGGCGTGGCGGTCAAATTTCAGAGATTCCATCGCCAAGGGCGAATTCAATCCACCAAGAAACGTGGCGGTAACTGTACCAAGCAACAAAAACCATCGCATTGTGATGATCCTTCTGCACACGCGGCGATCCTGCGCCTTGAAATTGTTCTTACCCCGGTGCGCGGGGGCGCAATAGTGTGGCCCTTCGGCCCGCATTCGTGGATCCGCCGCGTTGTAGCCAATTCCCCGGACATATGCCGGGGGCGGCAATTCACCTGCCCACCGCCCACGATTTAACTCGGGCGCGAACGGGAAGGTACGAATTCGGCCTGAGTGCCTTTGCGGGTCTCAGGTCCGTTACGCGGATTTAGGCTGTTGCAGAAGGGGGAGCGTTGCCAGGAGGGAGCGCGAAGCGAACAGATGAGAAGAATGCTCCGTGGAAGATTTCGTTCGCGCGGGACCAGGCGAGCTTTCCGAAGGAATCTTTCGAAGCAGCGCCGTGAAGCAAAAGCTTATCATCTTCGTCCTCGTCCGGTTCATCCGGGTCGAGGTCGGATCCGTCAACGATATCAGCCCAGAAATCAACGGGCACACCGTTGGCGGCCGGATTCAACGGGTCGGCTAACGGAACCGAACCAAGCAGGATACCAGCAAGGAAGATAATGGTTAGCATCAGCACCGTTCGCGGGTGCCTGTGCAATTCCGGCCTGAATGTTCGCAGGGAACACCCGAAACCTAGCTTGAACATCGTTCTTTTTCTTTCCTGGATCAGCGTCTGATTTATGCAGACGACCCTACCAACCGGCCCCAAAGTGTGGGCCTGGAAAACGATGGCGCGCACTCAATCACTTTTTCTCCGTCACTTCAACTAGAAAATTGTGGACCCGTGGTTTGTCCGCAGTCTCGTCAGGGAGATCGTCATGGCATGTCCTCCACCGGAGTGCAGGCGAATAGCTAGGTGCGTCTGGCATCTCGCCGGGGAAGCGCAAACACCAGCAAATTGGCGATCAGGATGGTTCCAGCGAGCATGAAAAAGACCGGGTGAAGGCCCCATTTGTCGGCTATTAGGCCACCGATGATGGGGGCCGTGGCGGAAAAAGCTGATTGGGTTCCGAATAACAGGCTCATGGCGCTGCCGCCGACGCCTGGGGGCGTTAAGTCCATCATCCAGCTTTGGATAACCGGGCGGATGCTGAACAAAAGGAAGCCGACGGCGGCAACCGAGGCGACGAACAAAACGTTGCTTTCCACGAATATCATGGCGATCAGCGCAGCCGTCGAAATCGTCAACACCGCGATCATGATGGTACGGCGGCTCATGCGGTCGGAGGCAACACCGGCAATGGGTGTTCCGATCACGGCTCCCAATTGCAGGACGGTCATCGTCGCGCCCATCATGATCGGCGAAAATTCCAGCACATCGGCAAGGTAAAGCGGCAGGAAAACGTAAAGGCCGTTGATCGTCATGTTGCGAAAACCCGACATCACACACAATGCAATGACGGCCCGATCCGCGACAAGTTGCCGAATTCCCCGGAAGTACTCGCCAAATGCCATTCCCTGGCGAGCATTTGCGTCTTTGGTGTCGCCGCGCAGAAAAACGAATGCAATCAAAATTGCACCGGCAAAGGCCGGAATTGCGCCAAAAAGTGCGGCACCTTGCCAGGCAACCCAGGAAATAAGCGAACCGGCCAAAAGCGGAGCCAGCGAATCGGCGACGCTGGCACCGGTGACATGCAGGGAAAGCGCGTATCCCTTCTTCGCGGGGTATCGTTGAGAAAGAAAGGCAATTGCGGCGGGATGCCAAAGGTTGGACGACGCACCCATTAACACGACCAGGGCAACTAGAACCGGATAACTCGGGCCAAGGGAAAACAGGGCGAAAGCACTTCCGCCGACGATTAGCGATATGACCAGGAAGATCACCTTGCGACCGGTGACATCAACGACCAGCCCGCTGCCGAAATTGGCCGAAGCCGAGCTGATATGCACGACCGATACAAGAAAGGCAGCTTCCGTATAGGAAAGCCCCAGATCCGTGCGCACGAACGGCAGGATCAAATAGAACGTCATCAGGATCCAATGAGTTCCGGCATGGCCAAAACTGATCAACAGGGCCAGACCCTGATCTTTCCAACTTAAACCGGTAAGGCGTTCAACGGTGGACGGCATTTGTTAATCCCAACTCTTACGCTCCGATCTTTGGTATAGAACATTGGATGAATTTTTCGACGCCCTTTTTCTTGACTTGATGCCTACATAGGACTGGGATGCACAAAAGTTTGGCACGTGGAAGGAACGATCATGGCTGACACCGGCAAGGGAAAAGCGGCAAACTCGAGTAGCGACATCGAAATCGCGCGTGCAGCCACGATGCTTCCGATTGACGAAATTGGCGAAAAAATTGGTGTTCCCGCCAAGTCGCTTTATCGCTATGGCGCGTACAAAGCCAAACTCTCGACCGAATTCGTCGAGGGATTGAAGGGCAGGCCGGAAGGCAAGCTGATCCTCGTCACCGCCATGACGCCGACTCCGGCGGGCGAAGGAAAAACAACGACCTCCGTCGGATTGGCCGACGCTTTGGATCGTATTGGCAAGAATACCATCGTCTGTCTGCGCGAACCCAGCCTGGGCCCGTGTTTCGGCGTCAAAGGCGGGGCGGCTGGCGGCGGCTACGCGCAGGTTGTTCCGATGGAGGATATCAACCTTCATTTTACCGGCGATTTTCACGCCATCAGCGCCGCCAACAACCTTCTGGCGGCCCTCATAGACAACCATGTCTATTGGACCAACGAGCTGAACATCGATCCTCGCCGCATTGCATGGCGCCGCGTCATGGATATGAACGACAGGGCCTTGCGCTCGATCGTTTGCTCCCTTGGCGGCGTACCCAATGGTTTTCCGCGCGAGGACGGTTTCGATATCACGCCTGCTTCCGAGGTGATGGCTATCCTTTGCCTAGCCGAGGATTTGCAGGACCTGCATCGGCGCCTGGGCAACATCATCGTCGGCCATTCGCGCGACCGCCAACCCGTCCGTGCAAGGGAGATCAAGGCCGACGGCCCGATGGCGGTGCTTCTTCGCGATGCCATGATGCCCAATCTCGTGCAAACCCTGGAAAACACCCCGGCCATCATTCACGGTGGGCCGTTCGCCAATATCGCGCATGGCTGCAACTCGGTGGTGGCCACGCGCACGGCCCTTCGCCTTGCCGATTACGTGGTAACCGAAGCAGGCTTTGGTGCCGATCTGGGAGCCGAGAAATTTTTTGATATCAAATGCCGAAAAGCCGGACTTCGCCCCGACGCGGCGGTTCTGGTAGCGACGATCCGTGCCTTAAAGATGCACGGCGGGGTCGCGCGCGAGGATTTGGGTAAAGAAAACGTCGAAGCCTTGGAAAAGGGCGTTGAAAACCTGTCCCGACACGTCGAAAACCTGCGCAATTACGGCGTTCCGCAGGTGGTCGTCATTAACCGGTTTACCTCCGATACCGATGCTGAAATCGATTTTGTGCGCCAGCAATGCGCGGAACTCGATGTCCGGGTCTCGGTTGCCAATCACTGGGCCGAAGGCGGCGCGGGTGCCGAAGGCTTGGCCAGGGATGTGGTCGAGATGATCGAAAATCAGCCCACCGAATTTCGTCCCCTTTACCCCGACAACATGCCGCTTTGGGATAAGGTGCGCACCGTCGCGCAAATGATTTACGGTGCGCGCGGAATTATCGCCGACAAGAAAATCCGCGATCAGTTCAAGGAATTCGAGCAGGGCGGGTTCGGCGATTTTCCGGTTTGTATCGCCAAAACACAGTACAGTTTTTCGACGGACCCAGATTTGAAGGGCGCGCCCAGCAACCATGTTGTTCCGGTTCGTGAAATCCGTCTTGCGGGCGGGGCCGAATTTCTGGTCGTGTTGTGCGGCGAAATCATGACCATGCCGGGTCTGCCGCGTGTTCCGGCAGCCAACCATATGTTTGTCGACAAACAGGCCAGAATCGAGGGGTTATTTTAGCATCGATGGATTGTTTTAGGGGAATGGGCATGAAGCCACTTGCCGAATTTGCGATTGAAGCACGGCGCAATATTCGAGGCGTCCTTACCGATATTGACGACACCATGACGACGGACGGCAAACTGACGGCCCACGCGTACGGAGCGTGCGAACGGCTTCACGATGCCGGGTTCCTGGTAATTCCCATTACCGGTCGTCCGGCGGGGTGGTGTGATCATTTCGCCCGAATGTGGCCGGTCGATGGGATCGTCGGCGAAAATGGCGCGTTTTATTTCCGTTACGAGGCCGGTTCCAAGAAAATGACCAAGCGCTTTTTGGTGTCGGGTGCCTTGCGCGACGAAAATAGAAAACGTCTGGAACGCTTGCGCGATGAGATATTGAAAAAGGTTCCCGGAACGGCTGTGGCCTCGGACCAGCTATATCGTGAAGCCGATCTGGCCATCGATTTTTGCGAAGATGTCCCCGCTTTGGGGAACGAGGCGATAAGCCGAATCGTTGCTATCATGACGGCGGCGGGTGCCACCGCGAAAGTGAGTTCCATCCACGTCAACGGATGGTTCGGTGACTACGATAAACTGTCGATGACGCGGATCATGATGACGGAATGTTTTGGCGTCGATATCGAGGCCGAAAAGGAGCGATTCGTCTTTATTGGCGATTCGCCTAATGACACACCGATGTTTGGATTCTTCCCCCATTCGGTTGGAAACGCCAACGTGCGGAATTTTGAAGGGGCGCTCGAGGCAGAGCCAACCTATGTTACAAAGCGCGGTAGCGGGGCGGGTTTCGCGGAAATGGCTGACTTTCTTATCGCCGCCCGCAGATGAACGTTGAAGTTAAAATATAAACTCGACGCAATCCGGCCTTGAAATTGTCGTATGATGAATGACATCTTTGCAAACTTTTTTTGCTTAGGTGATTTGGTAGGATACGGAATGGTCTATCGACGAAGCGTCCTAAGCGTGTTCGCGGCCTTTATTTTCGCGATCGGCGTCTGCGAAGTTCCGTCGGCGCAGGCCGACACGGTCGAGGTGCGTGCTAGCGCGTTTATCGAATCCCTGGCCGAGCGTGCGATTACGGCATTGACCAACGAAACCGTCTCCCGTGACGAGCGGGTCCTACGTTTTCGCGAACTTCTCAACGAAAATTTCGCGGTTAATACGATTGGGCGCTGGGTCCTTGGACGTTATTGGAAGCGGGCGTCCAAAGAGCAGCAGAACGAATATCTGCGACTTTTTGAAGATCTGATCGCGACCACGTATGTTGATCGTTTTGAGGCCTATTCTGACGAGGAAATCATTGTCAGCAAGGCGGAGGCCGGAACCGGGAACGACTTGCTGGTGAAATCAACGATATCGCGGCCTGCGGGTGGACAAGCGGTAAAGGTGAGTTGGCGTGTGCGTGAGCACGACGAGAAGTTTAAGATCGTCGATGTGGTGGTCGAGGGCGTCAGCATGGGGCAAACCCAACGTTCCGAATTCGCATCCGTTATCCGGCGAAATGGCGGCACCGTCGAAGGTCTGTTGTCGAAATTGCGTGGCGATTTGAAGAAAGGGGCATAGCGCTTTTGTTCCGCGCGGCCCGTTTTTGATGGCTCCTTCCCCAAACCAGATTGTTGAAACGCGATCGGGCAAGGATGTCGCTTACGAAAATTTCCCGGTCGGGTCGTGGCTGCTTCCGGCCGCTGCGCGTCCGCATATAGCGGTTTTCTACGCGTTCGCCCGCGCCGCCGATGATATCGCGGACAATCCGCAACTCCCACCCGACGAGAAGGTTGCGCGGCTCAATTCGTTCGAGGACGTTCTTCTGGGTCGCGATGCGGCCAAGGCCGACATACCCGAGGCAGCAAGAATGCGGCACTCCCTTGGCGAAACCGGCGTGAGTGCGCAGCACTGTGTCGATCTGCTTGCCGCCTTCAAAATGGACGCCACCAAACTGCGCTATGACGATTGGGACGAGCTGATGGGGTACTGCACCCTTTCAGCGGCCCCTGTGGGCCGGTTCTTGTTGGATCTGCACGGTGGGAGCCGATTGGGGTATGAGGCGTCGGACGCGCTTTGTGCGGCGTTGCAGGTGATCAACCATTTGCAGGACTGCAAGGACGATTACCTTACGCTCGATCGGGTCTATCTGCCGCAAGATTGGATGGCCAACAGCGGGGTGACGGTTGAGGACCTGGGAGGGGCTGAAACGAACGCTTCGTTGCGCGGTGTAATGAACCGAACTCTCGATGCCACGGCTGAATTGCTATTGCGCGCGCAGGCTTTGCCATCGGGCTTGATTTCGCGTCGCTTGGCTATGGAATCGGGCGCGATTTTGACCATCGCCGACCGTCTTGTCGGTCGGTTGCGCCGTGAAGACCCGCTGGCGAGCAGGGTGGAACTTAGCAAGTCTGGCTATTTGTGGTGTTGCGCGCTGGGCGCGATCAAAGCGTTGGTTTGAGGGGAGCCCGTGTTGATATTCGCCTGGATTGCCGGTTTTTCGGTTCTTGCGTGGCTTTGGCTTTTGTTGTTTCGCGGAAGGTTCTGGCAGGCGGATCAACGGCTTCCATCGGTCCCCGGCAAATCCGATGGCGCTGCGCAGGTCGTTGCCGTCATCCCGGCGCGAAACGAGGCAAATACCATAGGCCAAGCCCTTGCCTCCGTTTTTGCTCAGGAATATTCGGGGCTGCAGGGTGTCATCGTTGTCGATGATAACAGCGATGACGGAACCGCCAGCGCCGCCGTTTCGGCTGCGCGAGGGCGGGACAATTTTCACCTAGTTGCGGGGCGAACCTTGGAAGCGGGATGGACGGGTAAGCTTTGGGCTTTGTCGCAGGGCATTGAAAAGGCCGCTGAAATTGCGCCCGAGGCCGAATTCATTCTGTTAACCGACGCCGACATCGAACACCATCGCGCCAACCTTGGTCGCTTGGTGGCCAAGGCGCGCGAAGACGGGGCCGATCTGGTTTCCCTGATGGTTTTGCTCCGGTGCCAATCTTTTTGGGAACGATTGTTGATCCCGGCTTTCGTCTTCTTCTTTCAAAAGCTCTTTCCATTCGCATGGGTCAATAACGCTGCGCGAAAAACGGCGGCGGCGGCCGGAGGGTGCATTCTGGTTCGGCGCAAAGCCCTGACGCAGGCAGGCGGCCTGTTCGCCATTCGCGATCAGTTGATCGACGACTGCGCCCTGGCCCGCAAAATCAAGCGAAACGGAACGCTTTGGCTTGGGCTGTCAACGGCCACGCGAAGTCTTCGTGCCTACGAATCTTTGGGTGAAATCCGGCAAATGGTTGCCCGCACGGCCTTCGAGCAACTGCACCATTCGGCGCTGTTGTTGGTGGGTGCCGTATTGGGCATGGCGCTGGTTTACGTGGTTCCCGTCATTGCCTGCGTGGCCGGTATCATCTTGGACGATACGACACTAGGCTCGATGGGGGCGGTTGGATGGGGCTTTATGGCAGCGGCCTACGGTCCCACGCTTCGTCTCTACGGGATCGGGCGGGCGTGGGGGCTTTCCCTTCCGCTGGCGGCGATTTTGTATACTTTATTTACCATCGATTCGGCGCTTCGCTATTGGTCGGGACGCGGCGGCGCATGGAAAGGTCGAGTTCAATCTGATATGCATAATTAATGACACTATTGGAAAAATCAGACCAGTCGGCGGAAGTTTACGTCGAGGCGCTGGCCCGTAAATCGGGAAGCTCGTTCTTGGCGGGGATGCGGGTGCTGTCCGCGCAAAAACGCCGGGCAATGTTCGCCGTGTACGCTTTTTGCCGGGAAGTTGACGATATTGCGGACGAGGAAGGGACGCCGGCACAAAAACAAAGGCAATTGGGCGAATGGCGAACCGAGTTGGATTTTTTGTTCGATGGATTGCCGCAATCGTCCATAGGCCAAGCCCTGCTAGCCCCGGTGGAACACTACGGCCTTCGCAAATCCGATTTTCTGGCGGTCATCGATGGCATGGAGGTCGATGCGCAGCCAAGTGTGCGCATTGCCGACGATGCGGCCCTTGCCACCTATTGCGATCGCGTTGCCGGTGCGGTTGGCAGGCTGTCGTGCGGCGTGTTCGGTGTGCCGCGCCAGTTGGGCGACCCGCTTTCCGACGCGTTGGGTCAAGCCTTGCAGCTGACCAACATTCTGCGCGATTTTCACGAGGACGGTCTGCGCGACCGCTTGTACGCACCGATTTCCTTGCTGCACGAACACGGGATTCCCGCCGATGCAGAGGTTGTGGAGATTCTCAATCATCCTGCGTTTCCCAACGTATGCGGCGTGCTGGCGGCGCGAACCCGCAAATTTTTTGCCGAGGCCGAAGTCGTGATTGCCAAGTGCGAGCGGCGCGCCGTTCGCCCCGCCGCTATCATGATGGAGGTTTACCGGTGCGTGTTCATCGCCCTTGGCCAGCGGGGATGGGACGGCCCCATGCTTGAAAGGGGCGTTCGCGTCTCGTCGGCGCGCAAGTTATGGATTGTCTTACGCCACGGGGTGTTTTGATTTGAGCGCGAAGACCATCATCGTCGGCGGCGGAGTGGCGGGGCTGGCTTGCGCGGTTTATCTGGCGCAGGCTGGAAAACGGGTATCGCTATTCGAATCCGCCAACGTTGCCGGTGGTCGTTGCCGCTCATTCTTCGACCCGACCCTTGGCTGCCGGATCGACAACGGAAACCACATCTTGCTTAGCGGCAATAAGGCGGCTTTTGACTACCTTTCGGTAATTGGTAGTGCGGGTAGCATGGCTGGGCCGCAGCGGGCGGAATTTCCGTTTTATGATCTCGACACCGCCGAGCAATGGACGTTGCGGCCCAATCGCGGTCGTTTTCCCTGGTGGTTGTTGGTAAAGAACCGGCGGGTTCCGGGCACCAGGGCGGTCGATTATCTGTGCGGCATTGGCTTGGCCCGCGCACGCGCCGATCAAACGGTTGACGATGTTCTGAAGCGGCCCGGAGAGCTTTACCGGCGTTTTTGGGAGCCGTTCGCCGTTGCCGTTATGAACACAGCACTTGATGAGGCCTCGGCATCTCTGCTATGGCCGGTGGTGCGCGAAACATTCGGTCGCGGTGAACAGGCCTATCGTCCACGCATCGCGCGTGAGGGGCTGAGCGAAAGTTTTGTCGATCCCGCGCTGGCTTTCCTGGCCGAACGGGGCGCCGAGGTGCGAATGGGATGTCGCGTGCGCGAATTGGTGTATTCGAAGGGTCGTGTCAGCGCCATCGATTTTGGCACCCAAACCCTGCCGATTGAGCCGGACCAGCGGGTCGTCCTTGCCGTTCCGCCGTCGGTGTGCGCAAAACTCGTTCCCGAAACCGACGTTCCAACCGAGTTCCGTGCAATCTTGAACGCGCATTTCCGGGTGGGGATGTCGGTCGATGAACCAGCGTTGCTGGGTTTGGTCGGCAGCGTATCGCAATGGGTATTTCGCCGCCGTGATATCGCGTCGGTGACCATCAGTGCGGCGGATCATTTGATCAACGTCCCGGCTGACAAAATCGGCGCGTTGATCTGGAAAGAAATTGCACGGCCCTTGGGAATGGAAAACGATCCGATTCCACCTTTTCGTATTGTTAAGGAAAAACGTGCGACATTCGCCCAGACGCCGGACCAGATTAAAAGGCGGGCAACAACGGTGACGAGCCGGAAAAACCTGTTTCTTGCCGGTGATTGGACCGATACTGGCATTCCGGCGACGATTGAAAGCGCCATTATATCGGGAAAAAGGGCGGCGGGTGCCGTCATTTCCTTGTCAGAAAACTCATGAGCAGGTAGGAATAACCCTGCACGAAAACGGTCAGTGAACCACCTAGCAGGTTGAAGTGTACCAGGATTCGGAAGCTAATCGCGTCGCGGGGGAGCGAGCGAACGTGTCACGGGAGTTGGAACGGGGGGAGATGTCTCTGCCCGAGAAGGCCTTCTTCGGTCGCGATCGCATCGATTCCCTGATCGAAAATATGACCGAATCCCTCCTGGACCGGCAGGCCGAGGATGGACACTGGGCCTTTGAGTTGGAGGCCGATGCGACGATCCCCGCCGAATATATCCTGCTCAATCATTACCTGGACGAGATCGACAACGATCTGGAGGCCAAGCTCGCTCGATATTTGCGCAACATTCAGGAAGACAACGGCGGCTGGCCTCTTTTTTTCGACGGCGATTTCAATATCAGCGCATCAGTGAAGGCGTATTTCGCCTTGAAAATGGCTGGGGATGACTTGGACGCGCCGCATATGGCGCGCGCGCGCGCCGCCATTCTGGCCCATGGCGGGGCGGCCAAGGCCAACGTGCTTACGCGATTCACCCTGGCATTGTTCGGTCAAGTGCCCTGGCGTGCAACGCCGGTCATGTGGCTGGAAATGCTGCTGCTTCCAAAGTGGTTCATATTCCACACCGACAAGGTCTCGTACTGGTCGCGGACCGTTATGGTTCCGTTGATGGTGATTGAGGCGTTGAAGCCGAAGGCGCGAAATCCGCGTGGTGTCGGGGTCGAAGAGCTGTTTGTTAAGCCGCCGCAGGAAGAAAAAAAATATCTGGTCAACCCAACCGACCATTGGGCTGGCGAACTGATGCTTTTTTGCGACCGGATTGGACGCATGGTTCATCCGTTTGTGCCGAAATTTCTGACGAACTGGGCGGTCAAAAAGGCGATGACGTTTGTTTCCGCGCGTCTCAACGGTAACGACGGCCTTGGCGGAATTTTTCCGGCAATCGCAAATTCGCTCATGGCCTTCGATGGATTGGGTTATGGGAAGGATCACCCCGACTATGTGACCGCACGAAAGGCGCTGGACGGCCTCGTCGTGACGCACGGTGATTGGGCTTATTGCCAGCCTTGTATGTCGCCGGTTTGGGACACGGGGCTTGCGTCCCACGCACTGCTTGAGGTTGGGCTCAATTTGGACGAGCCAGCGGTCGCCGATGCGGCCCGTTGGTTGATCGAGCGCCAAATTCTTGATGTCGACGGTGATTGGATCGCCGACCGACCGGGGCTTCGTTCCGGCGGTTGGGCCTTTCAGTATCGTAACGATTTCTATCCCGATGTCGATGACACGGCGGTCGTCGTCATGGCATTGCACCGGGCCGATCCCGAACGCTACACCGAAGCCATCGAGCGCGCGACCGAATGGATCATTGGTATGCAAAGCCGAAACGGCGGTTGGGGCGCATTTAACGCCGACAATACCCATTTTGTCCTTCAGCACATCCCATTTGCCGACCATGGTGCGCTTCTGGACCCGCCATCGGCCGATGTCAGTGCGCGGTGCATCGGGATGCTGGCGCAACTCGGTTATGATAGCACCCATCCTGTGGTGGCGAGAGGGCTGGAATACCTGAAACGCGAACAGGAAGACGACGGATCGTGGTTCGGGCGATGGGGTAACAACTATGTTTACGGAACGTGGTCTGTTCTTTGCGCGCTAAATGCTGTCGGCGAAGACATGGACGCGCCTTACATTCGCAAGTCGGTCGATTGGTTGAAGGCGAGGCAAGGCGACGATGGAGGCTGGGGCGAGGATTGCGCCAGTTATTGGCAGCATCGCCGCGACGAAGTGAAGATCAGTACACCGTCGCAGACTTCATGGGCCGTTCTTGGCCTGATGGCCGTCGGTGATGTGGGGTGCGACTCGGTTCGCCGTGGTATCGACTATTTGCTGGATGCGCCAATTGAAAACGGAAAGTGGAAGGAAGAATACTTCAACGCCGTTGGTTTCCCACGCGTCTTCTACCTGCGCTACCACGGCTACAGCGCCTACTTCCCTTTGTGGACGCTCGCACGTTATCGAAATCTGAGCGCATCCAACAACAAAATCACGCCGTTTGGGATGTAGGTGCCCAGGCTCGGGATCATTACCGGCCTTGAAAGCGAAGCGCGCTGCTTTGCCCGGTGGCAGGGCGATTGCCAACTTGATATAGCCCGTTCGGGGGCCGATTCGGCGCGAGCGTCCATATTGGCCCAGGCGATGGCGTCGAGCGGTTGCGATGGTCTCGTCAGCTTCGGACTGGCGGGTGGCCTACACCCCGATTTGCATTGCGGCGATCTCGTTCTTCCCGAAACCGTGATTTGCGGCTCCGCCGTCCGGCCCGTTGATGAGGGGTGGCGCGACCGCCTTTTTCGGCGCCTGGGGACGGAATTTAATATAATGGGAGGTGCAATCGCCGGATCATACACGCTGGCGGGTTCGCCCGAAGAAAAGGCAGCGTTGCGCAGGGAAACGGGCGCGATCGCCGTTGATATGGAAAGCCGCGCGGTCGCCGGGGCGGGTTTGCCGTTCGTTGTCGTCAGGGTGATCGCCGATACTCACGACAAGGCTATCCCCGATTGGGCGACAAACGTAGTTGGTGCTGACGGCAAGGTGTTTCCTGTCGCCGTCGTGAAAGCGATTTTCGCAAATCCAGGAAGTATTTCGCGATTGTTCGGCATGGCTACGGAAAATCGGAAGGCGACGACCGTTCTACGCCGCGTCGCTACGCTTGTCCAAGGGGACTTCGGATTCGCTTAGGCCCGCTGCCAACGGAATTTCGGGAACCATTGGCTTTTCGGTTTCGATACCTTTGATGGCAACCTTTAGTGCGCGAAGAGGATGAGCGAGCGTATCGATGACGGCCGTCGGTTCGTAACCGCAATGCACCATGCAGTCGGCGCATTTTTCATAGTTGCCGGTCCCGTAGCCATCCCAGTTGGTTTCTTCCATCAGCGCCTTGAAGCTGGGTGCGTAGCCTTCCCCCAACAGGTAGCACGGACGTTGCCACCCAAAAATGTTGCGTGTCGGATTTCCCCACGGTGTGCATTTGTATTGGCGATTGCCAGCCAGGAAATCCAGGTACATGCCGGATTGATTGAAGTCCCAGTTGCGGCCCTTTCCAAGCCGGAACAGCGCCCGGAAGAACTGCTTGGTGCGTATCCGGGTCATGAAGTGTTCTTGCATGGGGGCGCGTTCGTAGGCATATCCCGGCGCGATCGTCACCCCTTCCACATCCAGGTCTTCACAAACGAACGACAAGAAATCGGCGACGTTTTCCGGCTGCGCATAGTCGAAAAGAGTACAGTTGATGTTGACCCGGAACCCACGTTTGCGCGCGGCACGGATCGCGACGACGGCGCGATCAAACACGCCGTCCTGACAGACGGCCCGATCATGATGATCCTTGTCGCCGTCGAGATGAACGGAAAACGTAAGATACGGGCTGGGCGTAAACAGATCGAGGCGCTTTTCAAGAAGCAGGGCGTTGGTGCACAAATAGACGAATTTCTTGCGCGCGACCAAGCCTTCAACAATGCCGACGATTTCCCGGTGCAGCAGCGGTTCCCCGCCAGGAATAGAAACAATGGGGGCGCCGCATTCGTCCGCGGCTTCCAGGCATTCCTGAACGCTCAGGCGTTTGTTCAGAATGTCGGTCGGATAATCAATTTTTCCGCACCCCGCACACGCCAGATTACAGCGAAACAACGGCTCCAGCATCAGAACCAGGGGATAGCGTTCGTTGCCAAGAAGTTTCTGACGAAGAACGTAGGCGCCGACGCGCATTTGTTGAATAACCGGAACGGGCACGTGAATTGTTCTCCTATTTCTTTTTGGCGTTCATCCGGATTTCAGCGTCTTCAAGGCTGCGGGGAAGCTTGAAGTGCAGGTTTTCCTGAACGTTGCCGATTTCTTCAACCGATACCCGGCCGAAGTTGTCCAAACGGTATATCAAATCCAACACCAGTTCCTCGGGTGCCGACGCCCCTGCCGTGACGCCGATGGTTTTAACCCCGTCAAGCCAGGAAGGATCAAGCGCGTTGGCATCGTCGATAAGGTAACTGGGAATTCCGAATTCATCGCCGATTTCCTTGAGGCGATTGGAATTGGAACTGTTTTTTGCGCCGACGACCAGCAAAATATCGGCGCGGTCGGCCAGTTCGCGAACAGCTGTCTGGCGGTTTTGGGTGGCGTAACAAATATCCCTTACGTCGGGCCCGGAAATTGCCGGAAATTTATCTTTCAGGGCCGCGATAATATCGCGCGTTTCATCTACCGATAGGGTGGTTTGCGTGACGTAGGCTACCCGCTCGCCGTTTTTCACGTTGAGATTTGAGACATCCTCGGCGGAACTGGCCAAATGTACGCCGCCCGGAATTCGTCCCCGTGTTCCCTCGACTTCCGGATGGCCCTCGTGCCCGATAAGGATAACCTCACGCCCCTGTTCGGCTTGACTTCGTCCTTCCTTGTGGACCCGCGAAACCAGAGGGCATGTCGCGTCGATCACTGGCAGGTTCCTGCGCTCCGCTTCATCGGCGACCGCTTCGGATACACCGTGGGCGCTGAAAATCGTGACCGCGCCGTCGGGAATGTCGGTTAATTCCTCGACGAAAACGGCACCCTTGTTGCGAAGGGACGCGACCACATGCTTGTTGTGAACAATCTCGTGGCGCACATAGACCGGCGGGCCGAATATTTTCAGTGCCCGTTCGACAATTTCGATGGCACGCTCGACACCGGCGCAGAATCCACGCGGCTGGGCCAACAAAACCCGAAAGCTATTTTTTAGTTCTTCGCTCACGTTCAACCTTCCGCAAATTTGGCAACGGCGGCATCATATTCAGACGCCGATGGTTACTCTAGAAAATAAGGACGATTTCCCATAAGTTGAAGTGAATTCACTAGAATTGTCTCCGACGCAAATTAGAATGACGGAAATTGACGGCTTTGTGGACGGTGGCCGAGTTGGAATTCGCTTAAATGAAAATTCTGGTAACGGGGGGAACCGGGTTTGTCGGATCTGCGGTCGTCCGCAGGCTTTTGCTGTCGGGGCATGACGTCCGTGCACTGGTTCGCGCTGATGGCGACCGGCAAAACCTGAGCGGCCTTGCCGTCGAACTTGCGACCGGCGATCTGAATGACGCATCTTCCCTGGCCCTTGCCTGCAATGGCTGCGAGGGGTTGTTCCACGTCGCGGCCGATTATCGGCTTTGGGCCGGTGACGGCACACGAATGAACGGCGTCAATGTTGATGGTACGCGTAACCTTGTTCTGGCGGCGTTGGACGCCGGTATTTCGCGTATCGTTTATACAAGCAGCGTGGCGACGCTGGGAATTCGCGCCGACGGCGTTCCGGGTGATGAAGACACGCCCGTTTCCTTCGCCGACATGATCGGGGTTTACAAGCAATCAAAATTCCGCGCGGAAGAAGCGATTCGCGAGATGGTCGCGGATGCCCGAGCGCCAGTGGTTATCGTTAACCCATCGACACCGATGGGTCCGCGCGACATCAAACCCACGCCCACGGGACAGATGGTCGTCAGGGCGGCGGCGGGAAAGATGCCGGCGTTCGTCGATACCGGTTTGAACGTCGTTCATGTGGATGACGTGGCGGCGGGCCACTTGCTTGCGTTTGAAAAGGGGCGAATCGGCGAACGATATGTTTTGGGGGGCGAGAACCTGAGCCTTCGCGATATCTTAGGCGGAATCACCAAAATAGCCGGAATTGCCGCCCCGAAAATTCGTTTGCCGCATGGGGCGATCCTTCCTATTGCCTATCTGGCGCAGACATGGACGCGTATGGTCGGCGGCAAGGAACCGTTCGTCACGGTGGATGGGGTTCGCATGGCAAAGAAACGCATGTTCTTTTCCAGCGACAAAGCAAAACGCGAGTTGGGCTATCAAGCGCGACCGGCGGAAGAAGCTTTTGTGGATGCCGTTAACTGGTTCCGAACCAATGGTTATTTGAATTAATGGCGGCGGGCGCGTATTTTGACCGCTCACGAACGTTGGGCGGTTTGGAAGGGTCGACATAGATGATAGCGTTGATGCTGGCGGCGGGGATTGGGAAACGATTGTACGGTGACGGCGAAACTGAGCCGCCCAAGGCCCTCCTGCAATTCGAGGGCAAAACCCTGCTTCAACGCAACATCGATTCCCTGCGGGCCTGTGGGGTCGACCAACTGGTTATGGTTCTCGGCTACCGCAAGGAAGAAATTGAGGCCGAGATAGCGAGCATTGATGTGGACGGCTTTGTGCGCACGTTATTCAACGCGGATTTTCATGATGGCCCAATTCTGTCCTTCTGGACTGCGCGAGAACTGTTAACGTCGGGCGAGGACATCGTTTTCATGGATGCCGACGTTTTGTATCCACCACAACTTCTCGCGTGCCTGATCGACGCACCCGAAGCAAACGCATTTCTCTTTGACAGCGCGATTGAAGCTGGTGAAGACCCAGTGAGGATTTGTCTGCGCGATGGCCAGGTCGTTGAATTCGGAAAAATGATCGAGGGCGAATTCGACGCGGTTGGTGAATGGCCGGGATTTATGAAGATGTCTGCCGAGATTGCGGCCCAGGTTGCGGCGGCGGCTGGTCGTCGTGTGGAGGCGGGCGAAATTGACGTGACTTACGAAGTTGCGATGCGTGATGTTATGTTGGCATCAACCCCCGGTACTTTCGGCTGGACCGACATATCCGGAATTCCTTGGATCGAGATTGACTACCCAAGCGATCTTCTGCGTGCGCGCGAGCGAATTTACGCGCGGGTCGCTGCGTCCGGCGATATTGGCACCGATCAAGCTTACGAAATGCCACAGCAGGCCGAGGTGGCTTCCGGGGATTGAAGGGGAGGGAGCCATGAGCCACAACACATGGATTCACCGCGGCGTACGTGTGTTCGTGCGACCCATAGCCAACACCGCAGTTACGCCCAACCAGCTTACTTTTGTTAGGTTGCTCACCGGGATCGGTGCCGCTGTAACCATCGGCATCGGTATCACCCCGTGGGAACATATCGGCGCGGGCATTTTCGTCATTTCCGTAATATTGGATCGCGCCGACGGCGAATTGGCGAGAATGACCGGCAAAACATCACGTGGTGGCCATGTCCTGGACCTGTCGGCCGACGCGCTGTGCAATGTGCTGATCCTTGTTGGTCTAGGCGTCGGCCTTCGTGAAAGCGCATACGGAGGCTGGGCGGTGCCCATGGGCCTGATTGCGGGCGCGGCCGTGGCGACCATTCTGTGGATGACCATTCGCATGGAAGAGCTTGAGGGGCGGCGGGCGGCCGAACGCGGGAATTTGGCGGGTTTCGATCCGGACGACGCGATCCTGGCTATTCCGGTTTTCGTGTGGTTGGGGTTTTCCGCAGGGCTGCTGATGGCTGCCACAATCTGTGCGCCCTTGGTAGCCCTATTCTTCTTCCTGCGTTTCCGACGGCGGTTGTTTACGGCTGCGCATTCGTAAAAGCCGGGTCAATGTCCAGATACAGTAGACGGACGCGCCAATCCCTGCTGCCACGAAGAATGGCTGCAAAAAACCAAGCCACGTAATTGGGGCCAGCAGATAAATTCCGTCTTCCAGCTCAAACCCTGCGTATCCTGGATATCCAACCGCATCGCCTTCCTCTGCAATATCGGCCTCGGCGTCTATCCCCAGGTTCAGGAACATGGATATCAAGGCCGAAGCAGTGCCCGCAAATCCCAAAACAAAGGCCCACGGCCCAAGGCCGCTATCACGCAAACCAATGCCGATGCACGCGAACAGCGCGCCGTAGCAAAGGGCACCAGAAATGTAATCCAGATAATAGCCAAGCTTTGAGGTTTTTCCCGATTGGCGGGCAAGCTCGCCGCCGAAGTGATCGAGAAAGCGTGAAAACACGAAAAGTCCGACCCCCCAATTGGCGGCGTTAAGGTCCCCGATGGCTAGCAATCCGGCCCCGCCAAGCGCCAAAACAAGCGTCAGTACAGTCACTTGATTGGGCGTCACAGGCGTATGAATCAGGGGTACGCCAGAATTCTTGCGGTTTTCTGATCCCAGGAGATGTTTTTCATGAATATCTCCGTCAACGGCGCAATCCTTGGTATAAGCAGCAATCCTTGGGAGGTGAACCGTTCATATGGGCGTAACAATATCCGAACTGGGCCGTCATTTCGTCGTCGGATGGGTCAATCTGATCCGCCGCTTTGCAGCGGTGTGTGCCCTGATAGCCGTTTGCGCGACGTTGGGGATCGCCTACTTCGTCGTTCAGAACGTCTCGATCAACACGGATACCGAGGACATGTTGTCCGCGGATCTGCCGTTCCGCGTCAACTCGCGCGCGCTAAGTGAAGCCTTTCCACAGTTTTCCGACAATATCCTGGTGGTTATTGACGGCCATACCCCGGATGTCGCCGACGACGCGGCCATCGCTTTGGGCGAAGCGATGCGGGCCACACCCGGTCAATTCGGCGATGTCTATGATCTGGCCGGTCATCCATTTTTTCGCAAGAACGGCTTGTTGTATCTGGATGTTGATGAACTTTACGACTTAAGCGACCGTTTGGCCGAGGCCCAACCGTTCCTGGGAACCTTGTGGCGCGACCCGAGTCTTCGCGGACTGCTCGAATTGCTCAGTCGTGCCGTCGATGAGCTAGTGAAAGACAATGGCGGGGATGTGCCCATTGAAATCGCTCGTGTGCTTGATGCCATGTCGGCAACCCTCGAGGCCCAGAAGGAGAGGCGTTTTGGTCGTCTGTCGTGGCAGCAGTTGATGATGGAGGAGGCCGATTCGCAAGGACCATACCGGCGTTTCATTCTTATTCAACCGGCCCTGGACTTCGGATCGCTTCAGCCCGCGCAAGACGCCATTGATGCATTGCGCGCCCTGGCCAACGATCTTCATTTGACCAGCGAAAACGGGGTGCGGGTTCGGCTCACCGGATCAGCGGCAATGGCCCAGGAAGAATTGAAAAGCGTCGAACAGGGGATGGGGCTGGCTGCGCTTCTGTCCCTGGTGCTTGTCGTCGCCCTTTTGCTGATTGGCCTTCGCTCGATAAAACTGGCGGCGGCGACGCTGGTCACGTTGATCATGGGGTTGATATGGACGGCCGGATTCGCGGTTGCCGCTGTCGGTCAACTCAACCTTATTTCCGTGGCGTTCGCGGTTTTGTTTATCGGGTTAAGTGTCGATTTTGGCATTCATTTCGGGCTCAGATACAAAGAAGCGATCGATCACGGTACCGATCATGCCGACGCCTTGGGCGAAGCGGCGCGCAGTGTGGGCGGTGCGTTGACCCTGTGTGCGGTTGCCGCTGCAATCGGGTTCTTATCTTTCCTGCCCACGGACTATCGCGGCTTGGCCGAATTGGGCCTGATTGCGGGAGCGGGGATGTTTATCGCACTCTTTTCCAACATGACGGTTCTTCCCGCCTTGATTTCCCTGGCACCGCTTTGCCACGGCGCAACGGGATTTGGAGGCACAGGGTTTTCGCTAAGTGCCGTCGCCGCACGAAACGCACGGGCTGTGCTGTGGGGAGCGCTGGCCTTGGGCGTGGGCTCGGCGCTGTTGGTGCCAAAAGCGCGGTTCGACTTCGATCCGCTGAACCTCAAGGACCGAAATACCGAGTCCGTTGCGACCTATTTTGATTTGATCGAAGGGCAGCACACAGGCCCGTATTCGGTGACGGTTCTTGAAAAAAATCTGTTTTATGCAAACGAGTTATCAAAAAAATTTAATGTATTAGACGAAGTTAAGGAAACGGCAACGCTCGCCGATTATGTCCCGTCCGACCAACAGGAAAAACTCGACGTTATCGGAACCATGGCGTTGTTCATTGCCCCGGCATTAACTGGCGAGAACAGAGCCGCTGCCCCGCAAATCGACCAAAACCGCGCGGCTTTAATCACCGCCATCAACCGCCTGAACCGCCTCGTGATCGCTCGCCCGGACAGCAATGCGGGGCGCTCGGCGGCGCGGCTTGCACTGGCGATTGACGCGCTTGGCGGCGCGCACGCGGGCGATACCGAAATTGGTGAAATGCAGGATCGTCTGGTCTCGTCTCTGCCCAAGCGGCTTGCCCATTTGCGGTCTTCTCTTGATGCTGCGTTCGTGGATTTGGACGCACTTCCCGCTCAACTTCGGACACGCGAGATTGCTTCCGATGGTCGAGCGCGGCTGGAAGTTTATCCGCAAGAGGATCTGACCGACCGTGAAGCCTTGAAACGCTTCGTTGCCGCCGTACGCGAGGTTGCTCCCAACGTAACCGGGGGGCCGGTTATTATTCTCGAGGCCGGGGACGCGGTGGTTGAAGCGTTTCGCGACGCAGCCCTGATCGCGCTTGGCGGCATCGCTATTTTGTTGGCGTTGGTGCTGCGTAATGTGCGCGACACGCTTTTGGTCTTCGCGCCTTTGGTATTGGCGACTTTGCTAGTGGTTTCCTGTTCCGTTTTGTTTGAGCTGCCATTTAATTTCGCCAACGTCATCGTGTTGCCGCTGCTTTTTGGTCTTGGGGTGGCGAACAGCATTCACGTTGTTTTGCGGTCCCGCGACGACGCGGGGAAAAGCGGAGTGTTTGCGACCAGTACGCCACGGGCGGTGGTTTTCAGCGCGTTGACAACGGTGGGATCTTTCGGCTCCATCGCGCTATCCAGCCACCCAGGCACGGCAAGCATGGGCGTTCTTTTGACAATCGCTATTTCCCTGACGCTGATTTGCACGTTGGTCCTGCTTCCGGCGCTAATGGCCCTGTGGCCGCCTTTGACAGAGCGATAAGAATGCCTGTGTTTCCGTTGATCCGTCATGTTTAGGCCCGTGTAACCCCGGTGTTGCTGCGCACGCCGATTTAGGCAAATTAGGTGACGGCGCTTTCTCTGGTGTTCGGGCTGGCGGGCGTGGCCTGTATGGCAATGGGTAATTGGCAATGGTCGATACTGGGGCCGGTCTTTCTGGTCGTTGATTACATTCTGGACAATTGCGACGGTGAGATCGCGCGGATCAAGGATCAGTGTTCCGATTTCGGACGACAGTTCGACTCCTTCGTCGATTGGATCGTCCATGCCACTTTTTTTTGCAGAACTGGGTTATGGCGTCAGCCAATCGACGGGCGAGGTCATTTGGCTGTGGCTGGGGGTGGTCGCAATGGTTGGGGCAACCGTGAATTTCGCCATCAGCCAATATTTCGACCCGCGCGCGACGCCAGGCCACCCAACTGTCGATTCACCGGAGGAATCCGCCGATCCGTCGGGATTTGGCGAGTGGGTACTTTTTGCTTTTCGGGAATTGTCCCGTGCCGATTTTTGTCTTCTGGTCCTGATCCTGACTGTATTCGACATCATCTGGGTGTTGGTGCCGTTGGGTGCAATCGGGGCTCAGGCGTATTGGATGGCGCATTTTTTTCGCGCGGCGCGAAAATTCCATGTTTAAAGCGGAGCCTGCGACGTGAAGGTTTTGAAGATCCTTTATCTGCTTTTAGGGCTGGGCCTTCTCGTTTGGGTGTTCCAGGGCGTCGATCTGGCAGAACTTTGGCATCTGGTCAGCCGGGTGGGCTGGGGGATGGCCGTTGTTCTGGGCTTATATTTTGTCGCTTTCGTTATAGATTCGTACACTTGGCAGCTAACCCTTCTGAGTGTGCCGCGCAGCCTGCGCTGGCTGTATCGCACGTGGAAGGTGCGCATGGTTGGCGAGGTGTTCAATTCGGTCATGCCTGCCGCGGGCATGGGTGGGGAACCCGTGAAGGCCGTGCTGCTGAAGAAATACTACGGGATCGGCTACCGGGAAGGCACGGCGTCGCTGATCCTCGCCAAAACCATCAACATGATCGCCTTGGCGATATTCCTCGCTGGCGGATTTGCCTTGATGATGTCAACGGATGTTCTGCCTGTCTGGTATCAGGTCGTGGGCGGGGCAGGGCTGTTGGCTTTCGGCATTGCCATTGCGCTTTTCTTCGTCGTTCAACGCTACCGAATTTCATCGGCGACGGGGAATTTCATCAGCCGCTGGCGGGTGGCGGGCGGCATCGCGAAAATTATCCACCACGTCGAAGACATGGATGGGCGGTTGGCCGAATTTTACACCCGTCACATCGGGCGGCTGGTGCTGGCCACCACGTTCGCCTGGATCAACTGGATGCTTGGCGTCGCCGAGGTCTATTTCGCCATGATGTTCCTGGGCCATCCGATCACCCTGGCCGAAGCCTGGGTGATTGAGGCCGCCGCCCAATTGGTTCGTGCAGGTGTGTTTTTCATTCCGGCTGGGATCGGCGCGCAGGAGGGGGCGTTCTTGCTTGTTTGCTCCGCCGTGACCGGGGTTCCGGTTCTGGGTATCGCCGTTGCCCTCGTGCGGCGCGTCAGAGAGTTGGTCTGGATCGTCTGGGACAGCTTGCTGGGTGCGATGTACTCAATGCGCTCCACGCACCGCTAATCGGCCAATAGCGTGTCGGCCTTGGCGGAAAGTGTGGCCTCGAGCCCTTCGATTCCCGACTTTTTTAAAATGTGCCGGTATTCTGACCGCCGAACCGCCAGTTGACTGATGCTGTCGTCCAGCAGGACATCGGCGATCAGCCAACGCGAGGCAGTTTTTTTCATAACGTAGGTCAGGCCGACGGCGTCGCCGTCCGTTTCGATAATCTTGGTGGCCACCAAAACCGTTTTTTGCGGGCCGGGGCGTTCACCCATGGTTTTGAATTGCTGCCCGGAATAGCCGTCGAATTGGGCGGCATAGGTCGCGATACTAAGCCGCCGGAAGGTGTCGAAAAGCTTTTGCCGCTCTGGTTGGACGGCGGATTTCCATTGCGGACTGGCGGCGACGCGGATCATGCGCCAAAGGTCGAAAGCGGCATCAATGGGTGCCGAAAGGCGTTGGAACCTATCATCGACGGAAAGGCTTTTGGCCTCTTTCATAACGCCGAGAAGGTGCCCATGAAAATTCCCGACGACAGCCGAGGCGGAGGCGGGCTCGGCGCGCAGCGGCTGGACACCGGTCGAGTTTACGACGATTGCCAGAAAAATCGCTGCAACGAATCGATGGTGCATGGAGCAAATCCTAAATTCCGCCAACCGCTATTCGGCTAGAAGGTCGTCGGCTTTTTCGTTCAGAATTGTGATCAGGCCCTCAACCCCTTTTGTTTTGAGGGTTTCGCGAAACTCTGATCGGCGTACCGACATCTCGCTGATGCCGTCATCGACGATAACGTCAATGATCCGCCACTCTCCGCGAATTTGGATAGCCCGGTAGTCCAGACTCACACCCGATCCGTCAGGATTGACGATGCGGGTTTTCACGAGGCGCGTGTCCTGTGGCGCGGGCTTGTCACTGATTGTCTCGAATATCTGGCCCGAATAACCGTCGAACAGGGTGGCCACGGTGCTGACATTTTTTCGTTTGAATGCTTCCACGAGTCGCCCTTTTTGTTCGGACGACAATTTCTTCCAATACGATCCCGTGGTCATGCCGACCATCATCGGAATAAAAAATGTGGCTTCAATTGGCGGACGTAGGCGGTCATATCGTTGCTTGACGCTAAGGGATTTCGCCTCCTTCATGACCGCGAGAAGGTGTTCCTGGAAAGTTTCGACAACCTGATTTGGGCTATCTTGTTGCGCCGTTGCGGGCGAGATAAAAGCCAAAAAGAACAGACTTATCAAAGTGTTACGAGCCGTTGGTCCGAAACGCATAAAATCCCTCCAGATGTTCCCACCGATCCTGCGGCGACAGTCGCGTCATTCAGAAATTACGTTGGCGCGATAGCGATGACAACGATTTACTCAATTGAAACTGTTTTGTGCGTATATATCGAATTGGGGATCAAAGATGCTTTGACGGTTGCAGCCTCGGGAAAGTTAACTTAAAACATGCTAGCTTTGAGTTGACGTTTGATCGTCCTCACATGGGGAAATAAGCGGCTTTTATGATGATTGGTTTCCGAAAGTCATTTTCCGTACATTTTTCGGCCCTCTTTGCCGCTATTGCGATGGTCGTCGCTATGCAGCCGGCGTGGGCCGATTCAGAGCAGATGGCCGCAGCTGTTTTTGCTGGCGGCCCCGACGAAAGCACGGCTGCCGCTAAGGCCCCCGAGATCGCTGCAGCGGAAGAAGGCGACGACGTTAGTGATCCGCTGGAACCGTTGAATCGGTTGATTTTTGTTTTCAACGAAGCGTTCCACAAAGTTGTTCTGTATCCGGCAACCTCACTCTACCAAATTTTCCTACCTCCACAGCTGCGCAACGCGATCGGTAATGTGATCGATAATTTGAGTACGCCGGTCGTTCTCGCGAACGATATTCTTCAGGGCGAAGGCGAACGGGCGTGGCGGACGACCCAACGGTTTTTGATTAATTCGACCGTCGGGCTCGGTGGAATGATGGATGTCGCTGAGGATATGGGCATTCCCGAGCATGACGAAGACTTCGGCCAAACCCTGGCCGTTTGGGGAATTGGCGAGGGGTTTTACGTTGTCCTGCCGTTGTACGGGCCTTCAAATCCGCGCGACGCCATCGGCAAACTTCTGGTGGACGGGTATTTCGATCCGCTGGGGCAATATTTGTCAAACACCAACCAGGACGAAGCATCCTACGCGCGCATGGGAGTTGGTGGTGTTGACGAATACGGCGGCGTGATGGACGAACTCGAACAAATTAAAAAGACCTCGGTCGATTACTATGCGGCTATCCGCAGTATGTACCGTCAGAAACGTCTGGCTGAAATCGGCAATGGCGAAGCGGTTGACCTACCGCCGATCCCGGATTTGGGGTTTGATCTTGACGAGTCGGCACCCAACAAGATCGATGCCGGTTCCGCCTCAAGTCCGACGGAAAAGCCCAAGGGCGAAGAAGATCAGGTTTCTTCCCGCGAAGAATAGCCGAACTTCAATCTCATTCTTTTGCGTAAAGCTGCCGGACAATCGCGAGCCGTGATTTTTCGTTGCTGTTCGGCGTTTTGGAATGAAATAATTGTTTAAACTCAAAGGGTATTCCCAGTACCCATTGACATTCGTTGGTTATTATGAGGATAATAAATGCGGATCGGTGCCCTAATGGGGCCGGTTTTCGAGGGCTCGACCGAAATGGTGGGCCGAACAGGCGTATTGCTTCTGATGGAGGATATAAGCCATGAGCTATCTGAATGTGTCTCCCAGTTGTTTTTCAAAAAGGTAAAGGCTTGGGTGTGTTCGCGTTGATGTGCGTTCGCGTATGTAACGGGCGTGTCTAAACGCTGCCAAATCCTGCGATAAGATGTTTGAGCCGGTCGTTGCATTCCTCGCAGCGTTGGCCGAGATAGGGAGATTAAATTGATGTCCGGTTTTGCTTTACCCGCCATTCCGTCCGATAGTGGCCTTGCCCGCTATTTCCGAGATATTTGGCGTTTTCCGATTCTGGAACACGATGAAGAGTTCATGCTGGCTCAGCGCTGGCGCGAACACGGCGATGTTGAAGCCGCCCATAAGCTGGTAACCAGCCATTTGCGGCTCGTCGCAAAAATGGCCATGAAGTACCGCGGGTACGGGCTTCCGGTCGCTGACCTTCTGTCCGAGGGTAATATCGGCCTGATGAAGGCCGTAAAGAAGTTTGAGCCCGAGCGCGGTTTTCGCCTTGCCACCTATGCGATCTGGTGGATCAAGGCATCCATGACCGAATACGTCCTGCGCTCCTGGTCGCTGGTGCGTATGGGGACCGTGGCCACGCAAAAGAAGCTTTTCTTCAATCTTCGACGCCTCAAAAGCAAGCTGGAGATTCTGGACAACGGCGACCTTGACGGCCTTCAGGCGAAGGCGCTATCGGATCATCTGGGTATTTCCGAAGAAGAAATCGTCCGTATGAACCGGCGTATCTCGTCGCGCGATTCGTCCTTGAACACGCCTGTCGGTGAAGGCGAGGGGATGGAGTTTCAGGATACCCTGGTCGATGAGTCGGCTTCGCCCGAATCGCTGGTGATCGCGAACGACGAATTTTCCTATCGGCACGGGCTTTTGACCGAGGCGCTGGACGTTCTGAACGAGCGTGACCGGCATATCTTTATCGAACGTCGCCTGAAGGAAGATCCCGTCACTCTCGAGACCCTAGGGAAGCATTACGGGGTTAGCCGCGAGCGAATTCGTCAGCTTGAGGCTCGCGCCTACGGGAAAGTGCAGGCGGCGGTTTGCGCTGCCGCCGCTGCCGCAAACTGATTTCCTCAGGAGGCTTGACAAGCCCGTCTCCGGATATAAAACACTTGCGTAGGTCGTCCCCCGCGCCTTGCGGGGGGCGGCTTTCGGGTTTTCATTTTTCCGTGATCTTTCGGGGAGGAACGGGGCGACAATGATAACGCTTGACCGGCTAACCAAGAAATTCGGGCCAATCCTGGCTGTTGATGGCATTTCGTTGCGTGTGCGACAAGGCGAGGTTCTGGGGTTTCTCGGGCCTAACGGTGCAGGCAAAACCACCACCATGCGAATGGTCACCGGTTTTTTGTCGCCGACAGAAGGAACCGCCGTCGTCGGTGGTTTCGACGTCGCCAAAGACCCGATAGCGGTCCGCGCAAAAATCGGATACCTGCCCGAAGGTGCGCCGTTGTACGGCGATATGACGCCGGCGGCTTTTCTTGGATTTGTTGCAAGGATGCGCGGGTTTTCGGGTGCTGATGCGCTTCGCCGCGTTGATTGGGCGGTCGAAACTTTGCAATTGCGCGATGTCTTGCACCGGCCCATCGATACCTTGTCCAAGGGGTTCAAACGGCGTGTCGGTTTTGCGCAGGCCGTTTTGCATGATCCCGACGTCCTGATCCTGGACGAACCAACCGACGGACTGGACCCTAACCAGAAACATCAGGTCCGTTCGTTGATACGGGGAATGGCCGAGGAGAAGGCGGTTATTATTTCGACCCATATTCTGGAAGAGGTCGAGGCGGTTTGTACGCGCTCGGTCGTGATTTCGAATGGGCAAGTTGTGTTCGACGGAACCCCGCGTGAACTTCAGCGCCGTTCGGAAAAGCACAATTGCGTTGAGATCAGGCTGGGTGTCGATTCTTCGGCAAAGCTGGAAAAAGAACTCGCGGGGCATTCGCGCGTTCTTCGTGTGGATCGCGGCCCGACAGTTGACGGTTTGGCCGCGCTGATTGCGCTTTCAAAAGACGGCCGACCCATCGTCCATGACCTGAGCGAATGCATTCAGGCCAGTGGCGTCACCATCGAAGAGGTCCATGCCGAACGTGGCGATCTTTCCGAGGTGTTCCGCCAATTGACGATTGGCGCGTGAGGGGGCAGGCAATGAACAACGTTATCAATATTTTCAGACGCGAATTCGGGGCTTATTTTTCGACTCCGCTCGCCTATGTCTTTATCGTCATCTTTCTTGCGCTCAGCGCGGCCTTTACCTTCTTCATGGGGTATTTCTTTGACCGTGGGCAGGCAGATCTTCAACCGTTTTTCAACTTCCATCCCTGGCTTTATCTGATCTTCGTGCCGGCCGTTTCGATGCGGCTGTGGGCGGAGGAGCGAAAGACAGGGACCATAGAGCTTCTGATGACCCTGCCGGTTTCGACCTTTCAAGCCGTCTTGGGTAAGTTTCTGGCGGCATGGGCCTTCATCGGCATCGCTTTGGTGCTGACATTTCCGATCTGGCTTACCGTCAACTACCTGGGTGATCCCGACAACGGTGTGATCGTCGCGGGATATTTGGCCAGTTTGATAATGGCGGGCGCTTATCTGGCCATCGGAACGTGTTTCTCTGCCTTGACCCGAAACCAGGTCGTTGCCTTCATTCTGGCGGCCATGACCTGTTTCTTGTTCCTGACTAGCGGTCTTGAACTTGTGCTCGCGTTTTTCCGCGGGTGGGCACCCCTGATGGTCGTGGAGATTGTGTCCGACATGAGCTTCCTTACGCATTTTGCATCGATTACCGCCGGCGTTATTGATTTGCGCGACGTTGTTTTTTTCGGGTCGCTCATCGGCGTGTGCCTTTTCATCAACGTACTTCTCGTTGACGGACGAAAGGGGGCCTGAGGTGTCGGTCATGAATGCATTAAAAACAGTCGATCAGAAAAAACTGGGCATCATCGCCGGTGTTTTGGCAATCGTACTCTTTGTTGCGCTCAACGTGTTTTCGGGCGCGCAGTTCAAGTCGATCCGGCTTGATCTGACCGAGAACCACATGTTTACGCTGTCGGATGGAACGCGTGAGGTCCTGAAATCTATCAAGGAACCCGTCGTTCTGCGTCTGTATGCATCGCGCTCGCTGGCCGAATCCGCGCCCGCATATGGCGACTTTATCCGCCGCGTACGCGAAATTTTGGATCACTATTCGGATATTTCGGGAGGAATGCTTCAGGTCCACAATTTCAATCCCGAATCTTATTCGGTCGAGGAGGACGAGGCCGTCGCCTATGGTCTTCAGGGCGTCCAATTGGATCAGGGGGGCGAACTGGTTTATTTCGGCCTTGCCGCAACCAACAGCACCGACGACCAGCAGATAATCCCATTTTTTGACACCCAGCGCGAACGCTACCTTGAATACGATCTGACAAAGTTGATCTTCAATCTGGCCAATCCGAAGAAGAAGGTAATCGGCCTGATGACCTTCCTGCCCATCGATACCGACCCAATGAAGCAATACAAGCCGTGGGTCGTCGTCGAACAGATGGAGCAGTTCTTCGGGACTTACGCCATTGGCCGTAGCGTGACGGCCATTCCGGACAACATCGATCTTTTGATGATCGTCCATCCAAGCGATGTCGGAGACCCGACGCTTTATGCCATTGAGCAGTTCATTCTTCGCGGTGGCCGCGCCATGATCTTCGTCGATCCGCAGTCCGATGTTGAGACTGAAATGGCGGCAGCCATGCGGCAGCCACCGAGCATCGCGAATTCGGATCTTCCGAAACTGTTCAGCGCCTGGGGCATTGATTATGATGCCGGCAAATTCGTCGGTGATCGGACGGCGGCAACGCGCGTGGAAGTGCCCAGCGGGGGGCGTTCGGTGGTTACCCACTACGTTTCCTGGATCGGTTTGGGACCGGATAACTTCAATTCCGACGATGTAAGTACCAGCGAACTGAACCGCATATTCATGACCGGCGCAGGCAGTATTGCCAAAAAAGACGGGGCGGACATCACGTTCACGCCACTGATTTCAACGGGCGAACATTCGATGCGGATCGATGCCGACAAAATTCGTATGCGGCCTGATCCGGTTCAGTTGTTGAAAGATTTTCGTTCCGAATTGACGCCCTATGCCATTGCGGCGCGCATATCCGGAAAATTCAAAACAGCGTTCCCGGACGGCCCGCCGAAAGGCAAGGACGATGCCAAGGGCGTTGAGCCCAAGGGCGGGCACCTTGCAGGGTCGGTCGAACCAGCGAACCTGATTATCATCGCCGACACCGATATTCTTGCCGATCGCTCGTGGATTCAGTTCCAGAGTTTCTTCGGTCGGCAGGTGCCGGTTCCCACGGCCGATAACGCGTCTTTCGTGATTAATGCGCTGGATAACCTTCTTGGCAGCAATGGGCTGATCAATTTGCGTTCGCGCGGTGTGGCGGCGCGTCCGTTCCACCGGGTCGAGGCATTGAAGGACGAGGCCGAGCGCCGTTTCCGCAAGACCGAGCAGGAACTGCGCGAAAAGATGAAGCTAACCAAGGAAAAAATCGGCAAGTTGGATGTTTCTGGGGGCGATACGCAAGCCATCCTGACCGAGGCGCAAAAGACGGCGATGACCAGCTTCAAGACCGATCTCGTTGACATCCGACGGCAGCTTCGCGGGGTTCAGCACAGCTTGAAAAAGGATATCGACGCCCTAGACACCTGGCTCAAAATCCTCAACATCTGGGCGGTCCCAGCAATAATTTGCTTGATTGCCGTGGTCATGGCTTGGGCACGGCGGCGGAAATATCGCCAACGTGCATTGAACGGTTAACGGGGATGACAATGACACCTAAAGCATTTACCGCGCTGGCCGGCGTTACCGTGGTTGCCGTTGTTGCGGCATTGGCGAGCGTGGCCGGTCAACTCGGGTCTGCTGATCCGTCGCGTATTGAGCAGCCCATGCTGGCAGGCTTCGAAGACCGGGTTAATTCGGTGTCGGGGCTGTCGGTGCAAACGACCGACGACAAATTCTCCGTCGTGCAGACGGAAAAGGGATGGGTGGTTTCAGCAAAGGGCGGCTATCCGGCCGAGCGCGAGCATGTTCGTCGCTTTTTGCTGCAACTCTCGCAATTAACGTTGGTCGAACCCAAAACCAAAATGGTCGACCGCTACGCGCGCATTCAGGTTGAGGATGTCGATACCAAGGACGCCAAGTCATCGCTGCTTTCGCTAAACGATGCGGACGGGGTTGTTGCCCAGCTGATTGTTGGCAAAAAGAAAAGCAACATGGCCGGTGGCACCGGAAAGGGTGTTTACGTTCGTAAAGAAGGCGAAGCGCAGGCTTGGTTGGCGCGCGGTGAGTTGGACCTTCGCAAGACAGTCATTGGCTGGTTGGATAAAGACGTTCTGGATATCGACGAAAAGCGCATCAAACGCATCACCGTCACGTCACCCACGGGCGACATCCTTGTCGTTTCCAGAGACGATCCCGAAAAGGGAAAACTGGCTGTGCAGGACGTTCCCACGGCGTCAAAGCTGAAAAAAGACGCCCTGGATGGATTCGGGGCGGCGATTTCGGGTGTCAAACTCACGGATGTCGTGCCGTTTTCAGGCGCGAACTTCCCCTCCGAAAAGGTGACATGGACCGAGGTGGTCTCCTTCGACGGTCTGGTGATTGTTCTTGGGTTGGTGGATTCCGAAAACGGAATTTGGGCCAGAATGGAGGCGTCGAGCAGCAGCGACGCGGGCAAAGCCGAAGCCGAAAAAATTAATTCTCGTGTCGCCGGATGGGCCTATCAGATACCCGATTTTAAATTCCGCCCTCTGTTGAAAAGGATGGCGGACCTGCTGGAAGACGCGAAGCCCAAGTCCTGAACATCACATCTGGATCATGAGGCTTGTGTGGGGGGCAGGGATGGTTACATTCTGCCCTTATGATTGTGCTTTTCTCAGACTTCGGAATTTCCGGCCCCTATATCGGTCAAATGAAAGCGGTTTTGCATCGCTTGGCGCCGGGGGTGGATGTCGTTGATCTGTTTGCCGACGCGCCCGCCCATGACCCCAAGGCGTCGGCCTATTTGTTAAGCGCATACGTCGGCGAGTTTCCCCGAGGCACTGTTTTCCTGTGTGTCGTCGACCCTGGCGTCGGCGGTGAACGGGCGGCGGGAATTCTCGGGGCGGACGGAAGGTGGTTTGTCGGTCCCGATAACGGGTTATTTGCAATCGTTGGCAGGAGAACAGTGAAGGCCGGTTCGTGGATTGAATTGCCTGACCCTTCTGGAAGCGTCTCAGCGACATTCCATGGACGTGACGTTCGCCCCCGCCGCAGCCGAACTTGCCACGGGTAAGCCGCCGCAGGGTGTTGTACGGCGGATCCATGATATATTGCGCCCCGACTGGCCCGATGATCTGGCGCAAGTCGTCTATATCGACGGATTCGGCAATGCAATGACCGGCATCCGGGCCTCTACGGTTGGTGAACAAGCCGTTGTTGCGTTATGCGGGGTTCAACTTCGCCACGCGCGCACGTTCTCCGACGTCAAATCAGGAAAAGCATTTTGGTATGAAAATTCCAATGGATTGCTGGAAATTGCCGTGAATTGCGGGCGCGCTGATGAACTTTTGGGCGTACGCGTCGGCGAAAAAATGGAAATTTGCAAAGAGTGACATAGCTCACGGACAAACGCAGCATATGTATGTATCTATTAACTTTACGTTTTTGTTTTCCTGTTTATGGTAGAAACACTAGGTGCTGTGTGGGGGCTCAACAGTACGTGGATGTAGACCCAAATTATAGAAACGAGGGTTAAATGGGGTTCGGCGTTAAGTTCTGGGGGGTGCGGGGAAGCATTGCAGTCCCATCCGCGCAGCATATCGAATTCGGCGGAAACACCAGCTGCGTTCAGGTGCTTGCCGGTGATCACCGGTTTGTTCTGGATGCGGGAACCGGCATTCGTGGCCTTGGCGCGGAGATTCTTCGCGAAGGCGTGAAAGAAATAAACCTGCTGCTGACCCACACCCATTGGGATCACATTAACGGATTTCCGTTTTTTACACCGGCATATATCCCGAATAACAAACTTCATATCCGGGCCGGTCATCTTCGGGGGTCATCCACCATCCGCGAAGTCCTGTCGAATCAAATGGATAATCCCATGTTCCCGGTCCCGCTGGAGGCGATGCAGGCGGAAATGATCATGGAGGACTTCGACGCGGGCGACTCCTTCGATTTATTCTCGGATGTTCTCATTCGCACAGCACCGTTAAATCATCCGAATAACGCGACGGCCTACCGAATCGAATACGGTGGCAAGGCGATTTGTTACGTGACCGATACCGAGCACATGCCGGGCGAACTGGATGAGAATATTCTGGCCCTTGTCGAGGGCGCGGAAGTTATGATCTATGATGCGACCTACACCGAAGATGAGTACCCCGCCAAGGTTGGTTGGGGGCATTCCACATGGAATGAAGGCGTTAAGCTTTGCAAGGAAGCAAACGTCAAGCAGCTGGTGCTATTTCACCACGAACCCGATCACGACGATGCATTCATGACGAAGCTGGAAATCGAAGCCAAGGCCGAATGGTCAGGTTGCCTTGCGGCGCGCGAGGGCGTGCTTCTCGAAGTCTGATTATACGAAAGCGCTATTGTTTCTTGGTATTAGCGTCCGCCTCTGTTGAACCCTCACCCTTCTTCGGCTTGCCCCCGCTGAAATCACCAGCTTCCTCCGATTCTTCCGCGCGCCGGTAGTAGTAGACTTCCTTTTCGTCCGGGTCCATCGGTCGAATATGAATGGCCACGCGGCGGTTGGCCTCTTGGTTTTCCAGAATCGGAACCCCGTTCAGGTCTCTGTTGGGGTACTTCGGCTGTGTTTCGGCGTATCCAACGGCTTTCATCTTATAAGGTGCGATTCCTTGCTCGGCGAAATACCTAACCACGGTTGACGCCCGTCCCGCCGAAAGCTCCCAGTTGGATGGAAACTGCACCGTACTAATCGGATCGTCGTCGGTGTGGCCTTCGATCTCGACAAAAAACGGTTCGTATTTCGGTGCCATCGCGGTGGTTGCCATGTTTTGCAACACCGGGAATGCCTCATCACGAAGCTGGGCCGTTCCGGGGATGAAAAAGGCCGATGTATCAAGTTCGATAACGATCCCCATGTCGTCTTCGGCAACGGTCACGGCTTCGTCGGCTTGCATGGTGAAGACAACGTTTTCCAGGTCCACCTTCAGGCGCGCCGTCACGCTCTCGAAATCCTTCGTCCCCATCCCCATTTCGTTCTTAATGCCTGCGGCCACCTTCTCGAACATCGGAATATCAATTTTCGAGAACGACACGAGCATGACGAAAAATGCCATCAGAAGAGTGACGGTATCGGCGTAGGTCAGCAGCCACGCTTCGCCTTCGTCTTTGGCACTTGGGAGGGGAGGGGGAGCCATCTAGCCTGTACTTCCTTTTCGCCAAAGAAAAAATGGCGGTGCTAACGCTTCATCTTGTCGATATTGAAGTGAATCGCCGGATCGAGATAGCTGTTCATCTTGTCCTGGATGTAGCGGGGGCTTTTGCGATCGGCCAGCAAGGCCAACCCTTCGGCAACCAGATAGTTGCGGAACCGCATGATCTGTTCGCGTTGCAACACCTTGGATGAAACCGGACTGAGGAGCATGCGGGCGAACAAAACGCCGTAAAGGGTGGTTAACAACGCCACCGCCAGGCCGGGACCCAATTGGGTCGGATCTTCGCCCATTTTGCCAAGCATGATAATCAGGCCTACGAGGGTGCCGATCATTCCAAATGCGGGGGATATGCCAGCCATATCCTTGAGGATGTTCACCTGCACCGTATTGCGGCCATAGGTCGTTTCGATGGTGTTGTGAAGAATTTCGCGGACTTCATCGCCCGTATATCCGCTGACCACCATATCAATGCCGAATTTCAGAAATCGGTCGCTACGGACGGCCTTGCGCGATTCGGCTTCAAGTGCGGGAAGGCCGTTTTTCTGCACCGTATAGGCCCAGCGAATAACCCGCCCGACTTCGGATTTCAGGATATCGCGCTTGATCGATGCCCCACCGAAAACGCGGTAACAAAGTTTCAGGGAAAGGCCAACGTAACGCGCCTCGTAGGAAACGAAGGAAGCCGCCATGGTTCCGCCAACGACGATTAGGAAGCTGGAAAAGCTTATAAACGCGAGATAATTGTCGGTAGCCGTGAAAATAGCACCGAGAAAAATGGCAAGCGCAACGACGAACGCGATAACTGTGGTTAGGGACATGCCTCAACCCCGAAATTCATTTCCTGTCGCCCGGCGGCGACGCGCCGAGGACACCGAAAGATACCCCCACACGGCGCACACGCCGCAAACAACCGCGCGATGTGTAAAGCCGTATGACAAACAATTATCACAATTGATCGCGAATGTTCAGACTTTTCAGAACGATAGGGGGATTTGTTCTGATAATTACCGTGGTCGGACAGGGCGGAGAGTGCTTCAGCGTTCACGGAATGCCTCGTGGCGGAGTTTGAGAACGGGTTTGACGAGGTATTCAATGACCGTCCGCGTACCCGTATGGATATCAACGGTGGCCTCCATTCCGGGAATAATCGGCAGTTCGCCCCTGGCGTTGCCCAGATAGGTTTTGTCGGTTTCCACAAGAATCCGGAAGAACGGGGTCCCGTCCTCGTCCGTGCTGGTATCCGGTGCCACCAAGGAGACGATACCGTCCAGGCCGCCGTACCTTGCAAAATCATAGGTCGAAATTTTCACCACGGTCGGTTGGCCGACGGAAACGTACCCACGATCTGTTGGGCTTATCTTGGCCTCGATGATCAGATTTTCACCGATTGGAACAATTTCCATAATGGCGTCACCGGGTTGCACGACGCCGCCAATGGTGTGGTAACGAAGGTTTTTGACGATCCCCTCAATCGGGCTGCGGATGTCGGCGCGAACCTTCTGTTCCGTGGCTTCGCTCAGAAGTTCGCGAATACGACTGATATTTTGTTCGGTCTTGACCATTTCATCCTGAGCCTCGCGGCGGAAGCGGATTTCTTCTTCGCGGGCGCGCTGCTTTGCTTCGTCGACGGCGGCTTCGGAACGCGGGATCGACGGCTCAAGCGAGCGAATTTCAGAATCGATGGCCTCGGTTTCTTCCTTGAGGATGCCTTTGACCTCGGCGACGGCGGCGCGTGCGCGCGGGATCGATTGACTTAGCCCGGCGAGTTCACCTTCAATGCTTTTGACTTCTCCCTCCAACTGAAGGTGTTCCATTTTTGGGACGAGGCCATCGGCCAATAGCTTCCCCGACATTTCAAAGCGTTCGCGGATCAGTTTCAGGTTGTTATTGACTGTTGTGCGCTGGGCCTGCAGTTCGCTGATTTCCAATTCCTTCTGGCGCGCTTGTTGGCGAAAGGAGCCGGCGGGCGAGTTTAACTCGCGCTTGCGATCCTTAAACGCGCGCATCCGGGCCTTCAATTCGTCCTGAACATTCAGTTTGGCGGCAAGCTGTGCCTTTCGCGCTTCATACGAGCGTTCCTCGGCAATTGCTTGGGCCGGCCGGCGTTCTGCAATTTCCCTGGGTAATTCAAACGGGGAACCGCGGGTCTCCGCTTCCAACCGCGCGCGAACCAGAATTTCGCTGTCCAGACGAACAATAAGCTCCTCGCGGTTGACGCCGGTGTTTCCCAAATTGAGTTCCATCAGAATCTGTTCGGGCTTCACGATATCGCCGTCTTCGACATTAATGGCTTCGATGATGCCACCTTCGAGGTGCTGAATGACCTTAATGCTTCCACGGGGCACGACTTCGCCCATGGCGATCGACACCTCATCCAGTTCCACGTAATTGGCCCAGGAAACGACCACACCCAGAAAAATCATGACCGGCCAGGCGATGATCCGCCAGGTTGGCATGGGGTGGGTATCCACCAATTCTCCGAGACGGGTCATTCGTCGTCTTCCATCCGGCCGCTACTGGGCGGCAGAGCCATGCCGTTGGTGCCGGTTCTTCTTCTCTTACCACCCTGCGTCACCGTCAAAACCGGGCGCTGCGGTTTTGGCGGGATCGGGGGGGAGGCTTCAGTCACCGCCACCTCGTCGTTATCGGCCACGGATCGCGGTCGCATCACCGGAGAAATCCGCAATACCGGCTTGGTGCCCGGTTCCGGAGCGGGCGGCGCAATAACGGCCTCACGCTTAACAGGTGTTTTTGCGGCCTTGCGTTTTTCGGCAGCCTTCTGTTTTTTGCGCAACTGACTTCCACGAACGGACAATTTTGCCTGAGATTTCTGTGTTTCAATCGCCTTCAGTAAGGGGCTTGGTTCGACGCGCTTTTTCGCGGCGGAAGGTACCTTTGCTGCAGGTGCGGCTGTTTTCGGCGGAACCGCTGTTTTGCCGGATGGACGGGAAGGTTTTTCATCCACCGGACCGCGTGCCGATCCGGTCCCCTTAGCGGCAGTTTTTTTGGCCTGAGATTTCTGTGTTTCAATGGCCTTCAGCAACGGGCTGGGTTCAACACTCGGTTTGGCGGCGGGTGTCGAAGCTGGCGGTGTTTGGCTGGTTTTCGGCTTGGCCTTCGGGGGCATGGATTTCGCGATCGAAGGTTTTTTCTGTGGAGCGGGAGAAATCATCTCGTCCTCCGTGGCGGTTGCGCTCGCGGCCGCCTTCTTTTGGGACGCCGGGGCCTCAGCCTTCTTCGCGGGCGATCCTACTACGGCTTTTTTCTCAGGTTCCTTGGACTCCTCGGTCGCCTTGGGAGCCGGTCGCGCGCTGCCACCGAATAGGCGCGGAAGGATTTCACTGGCCGGACCGGCGAGGGCAACCTTGCCACGATCCAGCGCGATCAAATCACGACACACCGCCAAAAGTATTGGGCTATGGGTAACGACGATCACCGTATGGCGCGTCGCCAATTCTTCAAGCGTTTTGCGAAGATCAATTTCGGCTTGCCTGTCCAGGCTACTCGACGGTTCGTCCAGAAGCAAGACAGGGGGGTCGCCAACCAATGCACGCGCGATGGCTATGCGTTGCCGCTGGCCACCCGAAAGGCGTTGGCCGGCCTCGCCGATATCGCTGGCATAACCATCGGGTTGGTCAATGATGAAGGAGTGAATCCCCGCCGCTTTGGAGGCGCGTACGATTTCCTCGTCCGTGGCGTCGGGCGCGCGATGGGCGATGTTGTCGCGGATTGTCCCCGCGAACAGCACGTTTTCCTGGGGCACGTAGCCCATCCAGGTGGCCAGTTCCGGGCGGGAAAATTGGGAAATGTCAGCGCCGTCCAGAAGGACCCGACCGCTTGACGGAAGATAGAGGCCCATTGACCTGCCCCCGAAAAAGTGATCCAGGCTGATTGAGAGATTCTGGTTTATTCTGGCTCTTGATATAGGAGGAAAGAATGGGCCTAAGAAGACGTTATACTGCTGAACAAATCATCGGTTTTCTGCGTGCGGCGGAGGTGTCTCTGGCACAAGGCCAGACGATAGGACAGGTCTGCAAGTCGCTGGGTGTTTCCGAGCAGAGTTATTACCGTTGGCGCAAGGAATACGGTGGTCTCGGGATCGACCAGGCGCGCCGATTTAAGGATCTGGAAAAGGAAAACACCCGTTTACGCAGGGCGGTCTCCGATCTGACATTGGACAAACTGATCCTGAAGGAAGCCCTCACGGGAAAATACTAAGCCCCGCCCGTCGCCGCGCCTGTGTGGAGCAATTGCAAAAGGCACTTCCGGTGTCTGAGCGCCATGCTTGCCGTGTTGTTGGCCAGCACCGCTCTACACAGCGGAAGCTTCCGCGAGGCAGGCCGGACGAGGATGCTCTGACGCGATCGGTTATTGCCTTGGCATCCGAGTATGGTCGCTACGGTTATCGTCGGATATGGGCCCTACTGAGACAACAAGGCTGGGATATCGGTATGGGCCGTGTGGAGCGCATCTGGCGGCGGGAGGGGCTTAAGGTTCCGCAGAAACAACCTAAACGAGGCCGATTATGGCTCAACGACGGATCCTGCGTCCGACTGAGAGCTGAACGGTCGGGGCATGTCTGGTCCTATGACTTCGTTATGGACCGCACGCACGACGGCAAGGCGTTCCGCATGCTGACAGTGATCGATGAATTTACCAGGGAGAGCCTGGCCATTATCGTTCAACGCAAGCTTAAATCGGACGATGTCCTGCAATGCTTGGCGGACTTGTTTGTTAAACATGGACCTCCGGAACACATTCGATCGGACAACGGCGCGGAGTTTACGGCTAATGCCGTGCGTGAATGGTTGGGGCGGGTCGGTGTGAAGACGCTCTACATCGAGCCCGGCAGTCCGTGGGAGAACGGCTACAACGAGAGCTTCAACGGCAAGCTCCGGGACGAATTGCTGAATACGGAGATCTTTTACACACTGAAGGAGGCAAAGGTGCTGATTGAACGCTGGAGACAACACTTCAACACGATCCGGCCGCACAGTTCGTTGGGCTATAGACCACCAGCACCACAAACCATCTTGCCACGCCCTGTGGCACCGACCTACGCTATGCTCCGGTCGTCACCACAGGGCGATCCAACCGGCCAGTCTCTCTCATAAGAACTGGACCACTTAGGTAAGGCTGGTCAAATTTAGGAAGAGCTCCTCCCCATTCCTCTTTTAGAATTCCAATTATTTTACTGGACTCATGGCGACCGTGATAGCGACGTTTCTTTCCTTTATCTGTTGTTTCAGTCTGCGTCTTAATATAAATTCCACGAGTTTCCGACTTGCTGTAGGTTATGGCTATTGACGTACTATCATTTTGCTCTATAGATATGCAAAATTCCCTTTTGTTATCTCGTTTATTCTTGTGTTTTGTTGTAATATTCTCAAAGTTGTTTATTCTTGCGTTTGGTCCATTTAGGAGAAGCGCTCCCGGATCGAATGTGGCATCAAGAGTTTGCTTTAGAATCAGTAGTGGTTGAAAAATGCTCGATTTTCCCGAACTGTTTGATCCGGAAAAAATAGTCAAATTGTTTAACGAGATTTCCGTAGGTTCTTTGATCGACTTGTAGCCTTCGACCGTGAATGACTGAATGAGGGGGGCAGTCATTGTTTTCGCCTCTCTGAATTCATCGGGTTCTGATTCCAAGCTAATAGGTGCAAGCGATCCAGTCAACTAAAGGTCGTGCGGATCAACGGGATCGAAGGGACGAATCCCTTCGCGGGTCTGGGCGGAGCCCAGGGGTGTTCGGCCTTTAAAGAAACAACCTACAGGTCAAGCGTGCCGCCGGGTTCCAGTATCTCGACCCGGCCATGTTTGACCATTCCGGCGAACTCGTCAGCCGACTGGGCGAGGATCGGGAAGGTTCCGAAATGCATGGGCACGATGACCTCCAGGTCCAGTAATTCGTTGCAGGCCAGCGCGGCGGCCCTGGCGTCCATTGTGTAGTGCCCGCCAATCGGGATAAGCCCGACGTTGGGTTGGTGCAGCCGCTGGATCAGGGTCATGTCGGAAAAAACATCGGTATCACCGGTGTGATAGACCGACCACTTGCCAGCCTTAATCACAAAGCCCGCGCAAACACCCATATAGGTGGCCACGCCATTATCTATGAGCCCGGCGCTGTGAACCGCGTTGACCATGGTGAAGGCCAGGCCGTCCGCTTGCGCGGTGCCGCCGATGTTGATCCCGACGCAGTTGGAGAGCCCTTGATTGCCAAGCCAGGCCGCGATCTCATGAATGCAGGTTACCTGCCCGCCATGCTCCTTGGCGATATCCAGCGTATCGCCCAGATGATCGCCATGGCCGTGGGTAACCAAAATATGATCGACCTTGCCGATGGTCTTTCGCACATCGGGCGGGAAGGCCGGGTTTCCCGTGAAAAAGGGATCAACAAGAACGGTTTTGCCTTGGGCGGTAATGCGAAAAGCAGAATGTCCCAGCCATTGGATTTCCATGGTTTTCAATCGCCTCCCTCAATTGACCTGTGGGACATATTTTGAAACATTGAGGGGGTGCGGGTCCATACTCACTTTTGTCACGGGAAAATGAGGGCGCAATGCAATATATCAACCTCGGAAAATCGGGTCTTAAGGTTAGCCGCTTGTGCTTTGGCTGCATGAGTTACGGCAGTAAATCCTGGCGCGATTGGATTATCGAAGAAGCCGAAGCCAAACCGTTTTTCAAAAAAGCCCTGGATTTCGGCATCAATTTCTTCGACACCGCCGACATGTATTCCCTTGGCGTCAGCGAGGAAATTACCGGCAGGGCCTTGCTGGAATACGCACCGCGCGACCAGTTGGTGATCGCCACCAAGGTTTGTCAGCCCGTAGGCGACGGCCCCAACGACCGGGGTTTAAGCCGCAAGCATATCATGGATGCGATTGATGCGAGCCTGCGTCGGCTGGGAACCGATTATGTCGATCTGTACCAAATTCACAGATTTGACAGCCAAACCCCCATCGAAGAAACCATGGAAGCCCTGCACGACGTGGTGAAGGCGGGCAAGGTGCGATACCTCGGGGCTTCGAGTATGCACACGTTTCAGTTTGCCAAGATGCAGTTTGCCGCCGAGACAAATGGCTGGACCAAGTTCGTGTCCATGCAGAACCACTACAATCTGGTTTATCGCGAGGAAGAACGCGAGATGATCCCCTATTGCCGCGAGGAAGGCATCGGGCTTATTCCCTGGAGTCCCCTGGCCAGAGGGTTTATCGCGGGCAACCGAAACACGGCAGGCGGTGGAGAGACAACACGCGCTGGCAGCGACGACTTCGCCCGCAATCTTTATTTCAAGGAAGCCGATTTCAGGGTTGCCGACCGCGTTGCCGAAGTGGCGGCCGAGAGGGGACTGAAACCGGCCCAGATCGCCCTGGCGTGGATGCTAAACAAGCCTGACATCACGGCCCCCATCATTGGCGCCACCAAAATGCTTTACCTGGATGATGCCGTCTCTGCGCTGGATATCACCATGTCGGAGCCCGAAATGGCGCGCCTTGAAGAACCGTACGAGCCGCATCCAACGCTGGGATTCTAGAGCACCCTGCTAAACAATCAAATGGGCAGAAAAACCACGATGTCGGCCAACAGAAAGGTGAAAATCAGGAACAGATAAACGATCGAAAAACCGAACATGGGGCGCGCCGATGCGTCCGTGCTATCGCGCCAGACGCGACCAGCGTGACGCAGAAACATGACGCCCAAAACACTTGCGGCCACAGCGTAAAGAACGCCCGAAAGGCCAATTGCGACCGGAGCCAAAGAGGCCGGGACCAACAAAAGCGAATAGACAAGGATTTGATTGCGCGTCGCCCGGTCACCGGCAACGACGGGCAGCATCGGCACCCGCGCGCGCGCATAATCATCACGCCTGAATAACGCCAACGCCCATGAATGGGGCGGCGTCCACAAGAAAATAATGGCAAAAAGCGTCAGCGCACCGGCATCAATGCCGCCGGTTACCGCGGCCCAACCAACGACCGGTGGCAAGGCACCCGAAGCCCCGCCAATCACGATATTATGGGGTGTGCGGCGCTTCAGCCAGACGGTATAGATGAAAACGTAGTAAATGAACGTGGCGCCAAGCAATGCAGCCGCCACGACGTTGACAAAAACTGCCATCGCACCAACTGACACCACCGCCAATACCGATCCGAATATCAGTGCGGCGCGCGGGTTCATGCGCCCGGCAGGGATCGGTCGCGCGCGGGTTCGCGCCATCGTGAAATCAATATCGCGGTCGTACCACATGTTCACCGCGCCCGCCCCGCCGGCACCCAGGGCGATACAGATCACGGCAATAAATGCGGTCGGCGCGTCGATGCTTCCGGGTGCCAGAAAAAGCCCCACCAGCGCCGTAAAAACCACCAGCGACATGACGTTCGGCTTCAGGATTACGGCATAATCGGCAACACGGAAACGATAGTTTGGTGCGTCTTTGGCAATTGCTGAAACACGCGCAACACTGGCATCCACGCTCTTGGTCATGCTTTGCGCCATCGTCTCTCCATTTTGCGATCTAGCCTTTCCGCTATATGGGAACGCGTTTTTCAGCCGCAAGGAATTCCACCGCGTTCCAAATGGCTAGACTAAGAAGCGCCACCGCGCCCGCCTGATGCAATAAGGCCAGCGGAACCGGCACAACCAGAAGCAATGTCACCACGCCCAGAGACGCCTGCGCCAGCGCCCCTACCACCAGAAGATTTGCCGAAAATCGTAGCCGCGCAACCATGCCCGCCGCCCGCACCCAAATCCAGTAAGCGATGACGAGGACGACAATGCACGTTGCAAGAACCCGATGGTTAAACTGCACCGTCGCTATATCCAGAACGAAATTGGAATAGAAGGGTTGCAACGCATAGAGGCCGTCGGGCAACCATTCGCCATCCATGGTCGGAAAGGTGTTGTAGCCAAATCCGGCGCTGCTTCCGGCCATGAACCCACCGGAAATAATCGTCACGAAAATGAGAATAACCAGCACAAACGCCCCTCCAACCCTCCGTTTCCGCCCCGGCAAACGCAACAGGCCCAGCGCCACCCATAGAATGTAGCCGTAAATGAAAATCGCCAGGCCGAGGTGGGCAGTCAACCGATAGGGGCTGACGTCGGGATTATCGACCAGACCGCTTTTCACCATGTACCAGCCCAGCACCCCTTGAAGAGAACCCAGCACGGCCATGAACAGGAACTTCGGCAAATCCCGTCCGTCGATCCACCCGCGAATGAAGAAAAACGAGAATGGAACAAAAAAGGCGACGCCAATCAAGCGGCCCCATAAACGGTGAATGAATTCAACCCAGAAGATCGCCTTGAATTCGTCCAGCGCCATTCCGGTATTCAATTCCTTGTATTCCGGGTATTCGCGGTAGGCAGCGAACGCCGCTTCCCATTCTTGCGCGTTTAACGGCGGCAACCAACCGCTTAGCGGCTTCCAATCGACCATGGACAAGCCAGAATACGTGAGCCGCGTGATTCCCCCCAACAACACCATCGCGTAAATCATGGCGCAAAGACATAGCAACCACACCACGACACTCGTTTGTTGGTGGGACCGAGAATCCATTCATGCCTCCCGCAGGTCTTTTATTTTGCGTTCGCCGATTATATATCCAATTGGAATCAAAACTCGTTAGGATTATGCATGCCCGCAACATCACGCATCCGTTGGTATCCTCCGCTCGATTTCGTTAAAGGTCGGGAGACCACACTTGAGCTTGAGGATCCGATCCTGATGGGCGATCTATTGAGACGCTTGTGCCAAGAGGATGCAGGGCTTCAAAGGTTCGTGCCAACCAGCGTGGAAAACGCTGAGGTTGCGGGCTTTTTGGTGCTTCACGGGGAAAAACTGCTCAGGCCCTCCGACACCATCCAACCAGGCTCCGACCTGGACATCCTTTCAGCCATCGACGGTGGTTAACAACGCCCGCCCGCACACCCAGATAAACACCACCCCACCGACCACGGCGACCAGTGCGCCGATGCCGTTCATGGCCATTCCGACGATGGCCCCCAATTCCTCCAAGCCCTGAGCGTCGCCCGCAACCTTTCTGGGCGCGCCGTAGCCACCGGCCAGAAAAAGGCCAATGCAAGCCAGCGTCTGGCCCCCGGCAAACGCCAAAACCAAAAACCGAACGGCCCCCGCGCTTCGCCCCAAAAGCGGCAGAAACAACCCGAAAAAAAGTCCCATGAACGCCAGGGTCACACCGGCAATCACACCGTGATAATGGGCCGGTGTGCGGGTGTCGGTGCCGTCGATAAACATGCCCAGAATGCCGCCAACACCAAACACGATGATCGACAGAACCAGGCAAAGGAAAGCGGGATCCTTCCACGGCAACTCCTGCGCCTTTCGCCGAAGCACGATTGTTCGTCCGGCAAAGGCGGCAAGTACCATTGTCGGTGGACCCAGCGCCCACAGAAGCGCCGAAAAAGCCGTCGTCTGTTCGGCGGAAAACGGCGGATACACAAAATAGAAAACAGGCGCGGGCAGTGCGCAAAGCACAAGAAATACAAGAGCCGCGTGAACAACTCGTCGCGGCGCAATATCACACCCCAGACTGATGCGGGCCAGTACCGACCACGCCCCAATCAAGAGAACGGTGCTAAGGAATTGCAGCATATGCCCGCCGCCCCAGAACAGTTCCTCGTTGAAGGCGTGCGACGGCGTCTCGCCCGCCAACTCGTTCAAGGCCAGGCCGAAGCAAATCAGGGCCAGCAGAAAAATGGCCGCGCCACAGGCCACACTTAGCGAAAACGTATCAACCTGCGCCATTCCAGGAAACGGCGTTACCAACAGTCTGTAGACGGGCAAGGACAAGCCGAAGGCAAGGACCCCGAGACCGAGATAATAAACGGGATCGATAATTGCCGGGACGTAGTTGTTCAGGGTCGGCTCGCCCCTGTCCAGAAGTGCGGGGATCAAAAGCAAGACGCACGCGGTAGCGGTAGCCAGCAGCGCGACCCGTCCGGCAAATTCAAATTTCGGGCAACCCGGCGCAATCTGCCAAACGGCCAGATGCAGCCCCGCCCCAAAAACCGCCAAAAACCAGATGACGAAGGCGAAGACGACGTGGATGACCAGGGCTTTGCCAAAAAACGCCAGGGGCCATGGCACAATGTCCTGAACACCGGGCGTTCGCGACAAGGCCAGAAAAAGGGCAAAAACACCGGCAATCGCCAGCGCCGCAATGGCCAGCGCACACCAGCCCCACAATTCGCGCTGCCCGGCTTGCCCGGCTTTAAAAACTTGGATCGGATCCATAATCGCCTTACCCACCGCCATAGGGGAACAAGTGGACCGCCATCACATAGACCACGACACCCGAAATGCCAACGGCGATCCACAGCGGCCATGTTTTGCGCGCCAATTTGCGATGCCCCGAAAATTGGCTGCTCAACGCGCGAAAGACCGTCAAGGGAACCAACGGCACAAGGGCGATTGCGCCCAAAACGTGAAGGGAAAGGATCGTGAAATAGACGGGCCGGACGATGCCCTCGCCGCCAAATCTAGCGAACCCCGAATTGGCTTTGTAATAAAGATAAACCACCAAAAACGCCGCCGATAGCGCCAACGCGCCTAGCATCATTGCCCGGTGCCCAGCCCGTTCGCCCCGGCGGATCAACACAAAACCGGCAATCAGGCACAGCACCGAAGCGCCGTTAAGCGCCGCAATGACGTGCGTAAGCTCGCCAATTTCAAAGCTCATCACGACATCTTGTAAATGATGCTGACGTACATAATCGCAGCCGCCGCCAGCATGATCGCAGCCATAACCCACTTGTTCATGATTTTCGTTTCCCCCGCAGTCTTTTTATATGTTCGCAACCAACTAGGCCGGAATCAAGGCTCCTGACGTGCAAATCAGCAAATTATTCACTCGTTCTGATTTGCATTCGCAATACCCACGCCTAATATATGGGTGAGTTTATTTTCGGGTGAGGAATATGTTTAAGCATTTTCGCTGTGTCGCTACGTCGAGTGCGCTTGCTTGCACCATGATTGCGGGTGAGGCGTTGGCGGACGGTCTGGCCACGCCCTGGCAGATGGATATGCAAGTCCCCGCCTCGCCAGTGGCCGAACAAATTCGAAGTTTCAACGTTATTCTTTTTGGTCTCGAAGCACTGATTACACTGGGCGTCCTGGGTTTGATGGGGTTCATCATCTGGCGCTTTAACGCCAAGCGAAATCCCGTTCCCAACAAGCGCACCCACAACACCACGCTTGAAATCCTGTGGACGGTCATCCCGATCGTTATACTGGTGGTCGTTGCGGTTCCTTCGTTGCGGCTTCTTTTCTTTATGGACCGCACCCAAGAAGCCGACATGACAATCAAGGTCGTCGGCCACCAATGGTATTGGTCCTACGAATATCCCGACCATGGGGATTTCACCTTCGACAGCGTCATGATCCCCGATGACGAACTGGAACCCGGCCAACCGCGGATGCTGAGCGTCGATAATCCGGTTGTGGTGCCGGTCGGCGTCAATGTACGGGTTCTGCTGACATCCGACGACGTTATCCATTCGTGGGCTGTCCCGTCCCTGGGTCTGAAAACCGACACGGTACCCGGACGCACCAACGAAACCTGGGTTCGAGTCAATGCGGAAGGCACCTATTACGGCATGTGTTCAGAGCTGTGCGGTATCAACCACGGCTTTATGCCGGTGGCGGTCAAGGCCGTTTCAAAGGCCGACTTCGATATTTGGAGCCAAAGCGCGAAACAGGAATACGCGCGAAAGGAAGGGCTGACGACACATGTCGTTCAAGCCCCGGCGGAGGTCTCCCAATGATCGCGGCACATCATCCAACCGGCTGGCGCCGATGGGTTTATTCGACCAATCATAAGGACATCGGCACGATGTATATCGTGCTGTCCATGGTCGGCGCGATTATCGGCGGCGGCATGTCGTGGTACATCCGCCTGGAGTTGGCCCAGCCCGGCATTCAGTTCATCGACGACACCCAGCTTTATAACGTGATGGTCACGGCGCATGGCTTTTTGATGGTGTTCTTTGTTGTCATGCCGGGGTTGATCGGCGGTTTCGGCAACTGGTTTGTGCCGCTCATGATCGGCGCGCCGGATATGGCATTCCCACGCATGAACAATATCAGTTTCTGGCTGCTGGCCGCAGCCTTGATACTGCTGGTCATTGCCGGACTGACGGGTGGTGGACCGGGGACGGGATGGACCGTCTATCCACCCCTAAGCAGCGCCACCTTCCACCCCGGACCGGCGGTGGATTTCGCCATCCTCAGCCTGCATGTGGCGGGGGCATCATCCATTCTGGGCGCCATCAACCTGATCACCACCATCATCAACATGCGCGCACCGGGCATGACCATGCACCGCGCGCCGTTGTTCGTGTGGGCCATTCTGGTGACGGCATTCCTGCTTTTGCTGGCTATACCGGTTCTGGCAGGCGCCCTGACCATGCTGCTGACCGACCGTAATTTCGGCACGTCGTTCTTTGTGCCCGAAGGCGGCGGCGATCCGATTTTGTGGCAGCATCTGTTCTGGTTTTTTGGCCATCCCGAGGTCTACATCATCATCATTCCGGCGTTTGGAATTATCAGCCAGATCATCGCGACGTTTTCAAAAAAGCCGGTGTTCGGATATCTGGGCATGGCTTACGCCATGTGCGCAATTGGTTTCGTCGGCTTCGTGGTTTGGGCGCATCACATGTACACGGTTGGCCTGGACGTAAACACGCGCGCCTATTTTGTACTGGCCACCATGGTTATCGCGGTGCCGACGGGCATCAAAATATTCAGCTGGCTGGCGACCATGTGGGGCGGCTCGATCGAGTTCAAAACGCCGATGTTATTCGCCACCGGTTTTATTGCATTGTTCGTCGCGGGCGGTGTTACAGGCGTTGTTCTTTCCAACGCCGGAATGGATGTGGCGCTGCACGACACCTATTACGTGGTAGCCCATTTCCATTACGTTCTGTCGATTGCGGCGGTCTTCGCCATGTACGCAGGTTTCTATTACTGGATCGGCAAGATGTCGGGCCGCCAATACTCGGAAGTCCTGGGCAAAATCCATTTTTGGGCCAGTTTCGTTGGCGTCAATATGCTGTTTTTCCCACAGCATTTCCTGGGTGCCGCCGGAATGCCGCGGCGCATTCCCGACTACCCAGACGCCTACGCGGGCTGGAACATGGTCAGCAGTATCGGGGCGCTGATTACGGCAATTGGAACGATATTTTTTCTTTACATCGTCTGGCATACCTTGGCTAAAGGCAAAAAGGCCGAAGCCAATCCGTGGGGTATAGGGGCGACGACCCTGGAATGGACGGTACCCTCGCCCGCACCCTTCCACACCCACGAAGACCTTCCGGAAATTGAACCCGCGCAAGCCGCGCAATGAGAAATCGACGCCACATAATTACAGCCGCCCTGCTGTTTACGCTGGTCGCGGGAATGACAGGCCTCGCCTTTGCCTCGGTTCCACTTTACCGGCTTTTTTGTCAGGTTACAGGCTTTGGTGGCACACCGCGCGTGGAGACCGCTGGACCCACCGGCAAGGTCGCCGGGCAAATCACGGTGCGTTTCGACAGCAATGTTAATTCCGGCCTGCCCTGGCGGTTCAAGCCGGTGCAGCGGCAAATGAAGGTTGGCATCGGCGAAGCAACGCTGGCCCATTTCACGGCCGAAAATCTTTCGGATAAACCGGCAACCGGCACCGCAACCTTCAACGTTACACCGCACAAGGCCGCCCAGTATTTTGCCAAGGTTCAGTGTTTTTGTTTTGATGAACAGCGGCTGGAGGCCGGGCAATTGGTGGATATGCCGGTCTCATTCTTCATTGATCCTGAAATCCTCGATGATCCCAACGCGCGGGACGTCTCGACGATCACGTTGTCCTACACATTTTTTCGTGCGGAGAGCTAATGAGCCAAATACAGAGACATCCGTGGCATATGGTGGAGCCCAGCCCGTGGCCGATCTCGGGCTCGATATCGGCCTTCCTGCTGGCGGTCGGCGGGGTGTTGTTCATGCACAATTTCACCCCCCTAGTATTGATCGCCGGGTTCGCGCTGCTGCTGTTCACGTTCTTCGGCTGGTGGCGCGACGTAGTGATTGAGGCCGAACACAGCGTAGCCCATACCCACCCCGTACAGCACGGTTTGCGCGTGGGTATGGTGCTGTTCATTGCCTCCGAGGTGATGTTCTTCTTCGCGTTCTTCTGGGCATATTTCAATGCCAGCGTCCCGGCCATCAGCTTTGTCGCCCAGGCCCAATGGCCACCGGCGGACATCGTTCCCTTGGACACCTGGACCATTCCATTCCTGAATACCCTGATTTTGCTGACCTCGGGCGCAACCGTCACCTACGCCCACCACGCCATTCGCGAAGGGCTGCGCAACAAGGCAATCAAGAGCATCGGGCTGACCGTTCTGCTGGGTGCCATTTTTCTCGGGATTCAGGCCTATGAATACGGCCATGCGACGTTCGGCTTTACCGATGGTATCTATGCCTCAAGCTTCTATATGGCCACGGGTTTCCACGGCTTTCACGTCTTCGTCGGCGTTTGCTTTTTGACCGTCTGCTTTTTCAGGGCGCGGGCTGGGCATTTCACGCCCAATCAACACGTCGGTTTTGAAGCTGCCGCATGGTATTGGCATTTCGTCGATGTGGTGTGGCTGTTCCTGTTCACCGCCGTCTACTGGTGGGGAAGTTTCGGCGTTTAAGGCCGAGAAAGAATCACCACGAGAAGCGCGCGGGCAGACTTGTCCGTATCATTGCAAATAGAGTGGGACTGATCGGCCCGGTAACGAACCGTTTCGTCGATCACCACTTCTGTCTTCTCGCCCCCCACCTCAATGGCGAGAGCACCGTCAAGAACCGTCAGATGTTCGGTGGTGCCTGGATCATGGGCCTGTGAGGCCAGGAGTGCGCCGGGTTCAGCCCGCACTTCGTACCACTCCACCAACCCGCCTAAATCCAGCGGCCCCAAAATCCGCAATTCGCATTTGCCGTCGGCGCTTCGAATCGACGGCGTGGCATGCGCCTGCAGAACGTCCAACACGGGTGGCTTTTCCTCGCGCCCGAACATGGCATCAACCGAAACTCCCAGGCTTTCGCACAGCCGCCACACGGTAGCCAGTGTCGGATTGGTCTTGTTGCGTTCGATCTGCGAAAGCATGGATTTGGAAACGCCCGACCCTTCGGCCAGCCCCTCCAGCGTCAGGCCACGCGACCGACGCAGCTTGCGTACGAATTCGCCGACATTGGGCGGGGTATTTTGAAGACGATTGGGCAAAATTTAATTTCCGTTATATTAAACCTTGATTCCACTATTAAGAACCTTGTACAATATACGGGAATTCGATGATCGGTACAATAGCGAAGGCCGGTTTCAGACACCACATTATCAAGAGGCACGAATAGTCGAACTGGCCACGGGAGCGAACGCAGATGAGCAAGGCAATTATCGAACATCTGAAGGGCGAACTTCAGGGCGTTCACGAGGCCGGGCTGTACAAAAACGAACGCGTCATCGCCTCGCCCCAGGATGCGGCGATAACCCTGGAAGACGGTCGCAACGTCATCAATTTTTGCGCCAACAACTACCTGGGTTTATCGAACCACCCCCAGCTGGTTGCGGCGGCCCGGGACGCCCTTGAAACTTACGGCTACGGCATGTCGTCGGTGCGCTTCATCTGCGGAACCCAGACTGTCCACCGCCAATTGGAAACCCGCATCGCAGGCTTCCTCGGCATGGACGATGCCATCCTCTATTCATCGTGCTTCGACGCCAACACCGGCCTGTTCGAAACCCTTCTGGGCGAAGAAGATGCTATCATCAGCGATGCCTTAAACCACGCCAGCATCATCGACGGCATACGCCTGTGCAAAGCGCGACGTCTGCGTTACGCCAACAACGACATGGCAGAGCTGGAAACCCAACTCAAAGCATCCGGCGACTGCCGTTTTCGCCTGATTGTCACCGACGGCGTTTTCTCCATGGATGGCGTGATCGCCAATCTGTCCGGCATCTGCGATCTGGCGGAAAAGTACGATGCCCTGGTCATGGTCGATGACTCCCACGCCGTTGGTTTTCTTGGCGAGGGCGGGCGCGGCACACCGGAATATTGCGGCGTTGAAGGCCGTATCGACATCATCACCGGAACGCTAGGCAAGGCCCTGGGTGGCGCTTCGGGCGGCTATACGGCGGCGCGGTCCGAAATTGTCGAATGGTTGCGTCAGCGATCCCGCCCCTATTTGTTTTCCAACAGCTTGGTGCCGGTCATCGCGGCCACCTCGCTAACCGCGCTGGATTTGTTGGAACAAAGTGGTGATTTGCGCCGACGACTGGCCGCAAACAGCGAAGAATTCCGGGAACGCATGGCGGCGCTGGGCTTTACGTTGGCCGGTGCCGGGCACCCGATCATCCCGGTGATGCTGGGCGATGCCAAGCTGGCCGCGAAGATGGCCGAAGGGCTGCTGGCCGAAGGTATTTACACGGTTGGATTTTCGTACCCTGTTGTGCCCCAGGGCCGGGCCCGCATCCGCACCCAGATGTCGGCGGCCCATAGCTCGGAACAACTGGACCGGGCCATCGACGCATTCGCCCGTGTCGGGCGCGAACTTGCCATCATACCGGGAGAGAAACAATGAAGGCGCTTGTCAAAGCAAAGGCTGAACCAGGGATCTGGCTCGAAGACGTGGCCCGTCCCGAGATCGGCCCCAACGACGTTCTGGTGCGCATCCGCAAGACCGCCATCTGCGGAACCGACGTTCACATCTTTAATTGGGATGAATGGTCACAAGCGACCATTCCCGTCCCCATGACCGTGGGCCACGAATTCATCGGCGAGGTCGCCGAACTAGGCAGCGAGGTCCAGGGGCTCAAGAGGGGCGACCGGGTTTCGGGCGAAGGGCATATCACGTGCGGTCACTGCCGCAACTGCCGGGCAGGACGGCGGCACCTGTGCCGCAACACCATTGGCGTCGGCGTCAACCGGACGGGTTGTTTCGCCGAATATCTGTCGATTCCGGCGGTCAATGTTTTCGTCCTGCCGCCCGACATTCCCGACGACGTTGGAGCCATTCTGGACCCCTTGGGCAATGCCGCGCACACTGCCCTTTCCTTCGACATGGTCGGCGAGGACGTGCTGATTACCGGGGCCGGTCCTATCGGAATTCTGGCAGCCGCCATTGCTCGCCATGTGGGGGCACGTTACGTGGTGGTCAGCGACGTCAACGACTACCGCCTTAATTTGGCCCGCAAGATGGGGGCGAGCCGCGTCGTCAACGTGGCCCGCGACAAAATCGAAACCGTGATGGAAGACCTGGGCATGACCGAGGGCTTCGATGTCGGGCTTGAAATGTCGGGCAACCCCACGGCCGTCGGCGATTTATTGCGGACCATGAATCACGGCGGGCGCGTCGCGGTGCTGGGCATCGTACCCGAGGCCGTTCCCATCAACTGGAACGACATGATCTTCAAGGGCCTGACTCTGAAGGGGATCTACGGTCGCGAGATGTTCGAAACCTGGTACAAAATGACGACCATGCTGCAAAGCGGCCTGAACGTCGCCCCCATTATTACCCACCGCTTCCATGTCGATGACTTCGCCGAGGGCTTCGCGGCCATGCGCTCGGGCAATGCGGGAAAGGTGATTTTGGACTGGGATTAGAGTACATTTCGACCAAATGCGGTCTAGGCAGCGAGCCCCGCCCAATGATGAGCGGGGCCCGCGGTCGTTATTAGCCATGGTCGCGTACCGACGATCAGTCGGTTACCTGCACCTTCAGCCTTTCTTTGCCGTCCTCGCCGACCAGATGCACCGCGCAGGCGATGCAGGGGTCGAAGCTATGGATCGTGCGCAGGACCTCGATCGGGCTCTCGGGATCGGCCAGCTTGTGACCGGCCAGCGACGCTTCGTAAGGACCGGGCTGGCCCTTGCCGTCCCGTGGACCGGCGTTCCAGGTGCTGGGCACCACCGCCTGATAGTTGGCGATCTTGGCATCCTCGATAACGATCCAGTGGGCAAGGGCCCCGCGCGGGGCTTCCATAAAGCCCACGCCCTGCGCCTTCGACGGCCACGTTGACGGATCCCACAGGGTTTCGTTGTGGGTTTTCAAATCGCCCGAACGGATGTTGGTGATCAACTCGTCATAGTAGCCTTGCATGGAATCCATATAGACTTTGGTTTCCAGCGTACGCGCCGCCGTGCGCCCCAAGGTGGAGAACAAACCCGCGACCGGCAAATCAAGGGTCTTGAGGGTCATATTGACCAGTTCCTTGGTTTGCTCGTGGCCCTTGGCATAGAGCATAAGCACGCGAGCCAGGGGGCCGACTTCGACCGCATGACCCTTCCAGCGCGGCGACTTCAACCACGAATAACCCTTGTCGATATCCAACTGATCATAGGGCGGCTTGGGACCGGTGTAGTTGAACTCGGTCTCACCCTTGTAGGGGTGCAGCCCCTTGTCTCCACCGCCCTCGTAAGAATACCAGGAATGGGCGATTTCTTCGGCGATCTGGTCTTCGGCGTCGAGATCGATGTCGTGGATGGTCGAGATATCGCGGTTAAGAATCACCCCGCGCGGTATCATAAAGCCTGCGGGATCGTCCATCTGAGTCGATGGCATATCTCCGTAAGTCAGGAAATTGCCGACGCCTTCGCCCTGGGTCGCCCAGTCTTTATAAAAACTGGCGATGGCCAGGGTATCGGGAACGTAGACCTGATCGACGAACTCCTGCATCCGCCCCATTAGCGTTGCCACCCGTGACAGACTTTCGGCGTTCAGGGCCGAGTCCGAATTGGGGTCGATGGCGCAGGGCATACCGCCAACCAGGAAGTTGGGGTGCGGGTTCTTGCCGCCGAAAATGGCATGAAGAGCCACAACCTCGCGCTGCCATTCCAGCGCTTCCAGATAGTGGGCAACGGCCATCAGGTTGGCCTCGGGCGGCAAGCGGTACGCCGGATGCCCCCAGTAGCCGTTACCAAACAACCCCAGCTGCCCACGATCAACAAACGTTTGCAGCCGTTTCTTCATGTCGCGGAAATAACCGGGCGACGATTTGGAATAACTGCTGATCGATTGCGCCAGCTCCGATGTTGCCGTCGGGTCGGCACCTAAGGCAGAAACAATGTCCACCCAATCCAGCGCGTGCAGATGATAGAAATGCATGACGTGATCGTGCACGTACTGCGCGGCAATCATCAGATTGCGGATAAGCTGTGCGTTTTTGGGGATTTTGTAATCCAGCGCATCCTCGACGGCACGAACCGAAGCAATTCCATGAACCAGCGTACACACGCCGCAGATACGCTGGGCGAAAGCCCAGGCGTCCCGTGGATCGCGATCACGCAAAATCAGCTCAATCCCGCGCACCATAGTGCCCGAGGAATAAGCCTGCTTAATGGCGTCACCCTCCATCTGGGCCTCTATTCGAAGATGGCCCTCGATGCGGGTTACCGGGTCGATGACAAGGCGTTTACTCATTGGTCTTCACCCTCCGCGGCCTTGTCTGCGGCCGGCTCCTCGGTTTGGTCCGTTTCCATGTATTCGGCAACCATCTCGGTAAGCCCCAGAACCGGAAGATCCATTTCGTAATGGTCCAGGGCTTCCTCAATGATGTTGCGGCAGTTGGCGCACGAGGTCACCAGTTCGTCGGGTTTCACCCCGTCAAGCTGGCGCTTTTTGCGCTGAAACACTTGTGTTCGCAACTCATCGGCACGCTCGTTGGCACCGACGCCGCCGCCACCGCCACAACACCAGTTCCACAGACCCGCATCCTCCATCTCGACCAGGTTGTCCGAGATTTCGGCAAGAATTGCGCGCGGCGGCTCGAGAATGCCGCCCCGGCGCGCCGTCTGGCAGGGGTCATGGTAGGTGATTTTGCCTTTGTGCTTGCCCTTGAACTTGATCTTGCCTTCCTTGACCAACTGAGCAACCAGTTCGGTGATGTGGACAACGCCGAATTCGTAGGTCCGGCCGATCAGGTTCGGGCCTTCCCAACGCAGCGCCGTATAGGCATGACCGCACTCTGGCGCGATCACGTATTTGACTTTCAATTTCTCGGCCGCATCAACAACCTTCTGCACCAGTTGGCGGGCGATATCGCGCGAGCCAATCTGGATGCCGACGTTGGTACCCTCGAAAGTTTCGGTCGAAATGGTCCAGGTAACGCCGGCCTGTTTGAAGATTTTCGAATAGGCTTCGACGATTTCCGGGAAACCGACCGTTTCCTGGGCCGAAAGGATGACCATGTAGTCGGCGCCCTCCTGGTCCAACTGAACCGGAATGCCGGTCGCCGCTTCGCTGCGGCGGATCACCGCTCTCAAGGCAGGCAACAAATTACCCATCGGCCCGCCACCTTCAACGGCGCGCGTCGCGGCACCGATAAGACCTTCGGGCACGTGACCGGAAGCGACCATCCCTTCGCGCGTTTTGCGCACGACGGCAGTAATGTCGATGCCGACCGGACAGGCCATGGTGCAGCGACCGCAAAGGGTGCACGAATCGTAGATAAGTTCTTCCCACTCATCCAGGAACTCGTCCGTTATTTTGCAGCCCATCCCGGCCATGGAAGCTAATCGGCCCAACAAGGTGAAATCGTTCTTCCAAACCCGGTAGAGGGGCTCCAACTTGCGCTGCGGTGTGTATTTGGGGTCGCCGGTCTCGGTATAGAAAAGGCAGGCCTGGGCGCAAAGGCCGCAGTGGATGCAGCTCGACATATACGACGAGACCGAGGCGTCCACCTGTTGGCGAAGGGCTTCGATGCCCCTTTCGATGCTGACGGCTGTCATGACGTGGTTCCCTTCCGTCCGGCAAACGCGCCGTTGTAATAGCGCGACGACACCCAAGTGAAGGCATGCGTCAACCGCGTGAACGGGATCAACGCAAGCAGAAGTTCGGCCGACAGCAAGTGAATGGCCAAGACCACGGTGTAGGGGCCGATCGCGTTGAAGGCCATATATCCGCTGATCAGCGGCACCACCGTCAACACCCAGATCAGGTAATCCTGAAATCCGGAAATATAGCGCCGAACCCGATCACGAAGCCGCACGATCAGAAGCACGACCAAGGTGGTGAAAGTGACCACCGCCAACGCATTGATTACCGACGAGGAAATGCCCGGCCACGACAGCCCGAACGTGTCCTTAATCACCGCGATATGCGGAATGAAGAAGAAGACGATGAAGAACAGCCCGAAGTGAAAAATGATGCCGCCGATGATTTGTGTCGGTGCCACGGCCATGAGACCCGGTGCCGGAACAAATCGGGTGAAAATGGTCCGAAAGCCGCCCGATGCGGCCTCGCCTTTGGCAGGTGCGATATCGGCCTTGCGGCCAAGCGCGAAAATTTCGACCAGACGAAGGACGACACCGAACAGAAATACCGCAATGGCAATCTGAAAGCCGATGCCGCGTGCCCACATCAACAGGTCCATACCCGGTTCACTCATTTCTTGTCCCCCAATTCCTGGACGGTGACGGGTGTGCTTTTGGCTGCGGCCTTTTTCTTGGCCTGCGAATTAAGGGCGACTGCCGCCACCCCCACACCAATGCCTGCCGCTACGGCAACGCCAGCAACCGGCGTAATGTCCGCAGTCGGTGAGGCTACCGCCGAATAGAGGCTTCCCGCATCCCAGAAGTCGGGCTGCGAACAGCCGATGCAGCCATGCCCCGATTGAATCGGGAAGCTGACGCCGCCGTTCCACTTGATGGTGGCGCAGGCGTTGCGCGTAACCGGTCCCTTGCATCCTACCTTGAACAAGCACCAGCCCTTGCGCGCGCCTTCATCGTCGAAGCCATCGGCAAACAGGCCCTGATTATAGAAAGGCCGCCGGTAGCAACGATCGTGAATGGTATCGCCGTAGAAAACGACCGGTCGGCCCAATTCATCCAGTTTGGGAAGTTTCTGGAACGTCAGAAAATGTGCCAGAACGCCGGTCATAACGGCGCCAATCGGCGGGCACCCCGGAATGTTAATAACGGGTTTGTCGGTCACGATTTGCGAAACCGGCACCGCGCCGGTTGGATTGGGATCGGCCATCGGCAAACCACCGAAGGCGGCGCAGGTGCCGACCGCGATAATCGCCGCCGCTCCCTTCGCCGCATGACGCAGCATATCTTCGTTGGAAATCCCCGCAATCGTCGAAAAGCCGGGATTTCCCAGCGGGATGGAGCCATCGACAACCAACAGATATTTGCCCTCTTGCGCCTTCATCGCCGCCTCACGGGCGGCCTCGGCGGCATGGCCGGAGGCAGCCTGAAGAGTATGGTGATAATCCAGCGAAATCGCGTTGAAAATCAGGTCTTCAAGCGTCGGCGAATGGGACCGGGTGATCGATTCCGTACACCCGGTGCATTCCTGGAACGAAAGCCAGATCACCGACGGACGCGGAGCCCCTTCCAGCGCCTGGGCCACCTTGGGTATCATGGCAGCCGGCAACGCCATCATCGACGTCAGCGTCGCGCAATACCGCATGAACCCTCGGCGACTGACGCCTCGGTCCCGCAGAACCTCCTTCAGTATCGGTTTGTTCGCCATATCATCTACCTTCCTGGCCCACGCGCGCCTTCCCGGCTACGCTAGTGGATAGAATCCAACAAACGGCGACCGAGTTCATCCCGGCCTGCCTCAATATCTTCGCGATGCGCCCGGATAACCGATGGCGTTTCGCATATTTCGATGGTTTTCGCGAGAACGGTCCCGCCCTCGCCGTAATGTTCGACGATCCACACACCCGAAATGCCGGTTTCACGAACCCGGCTTTTTCCTCCGGCATCGATGGTCGCTTCAACTTCGCCGTGACCGAGAGCTTCCTCAAGCCGTGCCACTTCGGCCGCACCCAGGGGCATGGTGGATACGTCGATTGCCAATTCAGTACCGTTTTCCAGCAACGCGGAAACGGCCTGATGTATTTCAATCAGAACAGATCGCTCTGGTTCGCTCATCGCATCCAACGCCATCCGGGTAAACCCCGGTCATTGTAATTCTGATAATTCGTACAAAACCACTTTTCTCTCAGGGTTATGATACCTGATGTATTTTGATTTTCCAATCGAACTGTCTCTAATTTGCGATATCGGATTGTCGAAAAAAAACAAATTGTCTTGACTTTCGGATGCAACAAGCGCTTTGTCCCGCCAGCGACACTCCCATTTCGGTCGAATTTCGATCCCTCGCCGGTCCGGCAAAGCCTGTGACCGACTACGTTTCTTTCCGACATTTGCGGGCGTTTCGTAAGACGGGCAGCCACCCAAGCCTTTGGCTTGTGTTCGGCGCGTCGACAATGCTTGCATCGTGCTTGCACGCCTACCGTCCCGCAATCGGGGCGGGGGATTATGACTATTTGATCGAGAAAGAAAAATAACACATGATCGATTTCGCGGGCCTTAAACTGGCCCAACCCATTCTTCGCGCCATCTCCGATGATGGCTACACCACTCCCACGCCGATCCAAGGCGAATCAATTCCGCCGCTGCTTGACGGGCGCGACCTGCTGGGCGTTGCCCAGACCGGCACCGGCAAGACCGCTGCATTCGCCCTGCCCCTGCTGCACCGTCTGTCGGTAAATCACGCCAAGGCCCTCAGCCGCAAACCGCGCGCGCTTATTGTGGCCCCGACCCGAGAACTGGCCGGTCAGATTGCCGACGCCCTGCGCAAATACGGGCGCAATGTTCCGGTGCGCACCGCTGTCGTCTTCGGTGGCGCATCCATCCGTCCCCAGATCCAGGCTTTATTGCGTGGCGTCCACATTGTGGTTGCCACCCCCGGACGGCTTCTCGACCTGATGAACCAAGGCCACTTGCGGCTTGACGCGGTTGAGACGTTCATCTTGGACGAAGCCGACCGCATGCTCGACATGGGCTTCATCCCCGATGTGAAACGCATTGCCGCCGCCCTGCCCGATCGCCGCCAGACGATGCTGTTCTCGGCGACCATGCCGAAAACGATCCAGGGTCTGGCCGATAGCCTGCTGAACGATCCTGTACACATTGAAGTGGCACCGACGGCAACCACCGTCGAAACGGTCGAGCAACAGGTCCTTTTCGTCACCAAAGACAATAAACGAGCCCTGCTCGGCGCGCTGATGAACGACAAGGGCATCGAACGGGTGCTCATCTTCACCCGCACCAAACACGGCGCCGACCGCGTCGCCCGGCAGTTGCACCAGATCGGCGTTGAGTCGGACGCCATCCACGGCAACAAGTCACAGAACGCCCGGCAAAAGGCACTCAAGAGTTTCCGTTCGGGACGCATCCGGGCACTGGTCGCCACCGACATCGCCGCACGCGGCATCGACGTCGAAGGCGTGACCCACGTCATTAATTTTGAGTTGCCGAACGAACCGGAAAGCTACGTGCACCGCATTGGCCGCACAGCGCGCGCCGGAGCGACCGGCATTGCCATTTCGTTTTGCGACCGCGAGGAACGCGCCTACTTGCGCGATATCGAAAAGACGATCCGCCAGAGCGTCCCGGTTATCACGGACCATCCCTATCACGCCGCTGAAATCGCCAACGACACCGGCCCGGCCAAGCGACCCCAGCGCGGCAAGAAACGCCACGGGCAGGCCAATGACCGCAACCACGGAAATGCTCAAGGCCGCGGAAACGGCCCCAGGCAGGACCAGAGACAGGACCAAAGCCAGGGTCAGGGTCAGGGCCAGAACCAAGGTCAGAATCCCAGCCAGCGCCGCCGCGCGCCACAGCGCCACAGGCGGACCGTCGGCAAAGCTGCTTAAGTCTATTTACCCTGCCGCTACTCCTCCTGCCACCTGTCGATAACATCCGTTACGGCGGCAATGGCCGTGGGGAGCGCGGTGGCAACGGGCGGACTTAGATTTTCCCCCAGATTAAGGCGTTCGGGTTGAATGCCGACCAGGGCGCGCCTTTCAGGCAGTAATCCTCTGATGCGCTGTGCGTTCAACAGATCGTCCAGCCCAATGTCGTGGGCGCTGCGTGAGCGTGTGCCAAGAAACGCATCCATCGCCTCGCCCTCAAACGTGCGAACCGACCCCGGCGGTTCATCCATCGAAGCCGCGTCAACGGTGATCAATCCAGCGTAATCTTCGATCAATGACAAAAGCGCCAACCCCGCCGTTCCACCGTCAATGAACTCGACGGTTGGAAATTCACCGGCGCGCAACACCAGTCCCTCAATGACACGAACACCAACGGCCTCATCCGACATAAGAGTGTTGCCGACACCCAGTACGACGATTGTTTTTGGATCGTTCAACCCCACCTGATCGTTTCCTCTCATACAACTCTGATAACAGGCTCGACTTCGCGCAGATCGGCAAGCTCGATATGGCATGAAATTACGTGACCGTCATTAGCATTTTTTGTTGGTGGCGGTTCGTTTTCGCAAATGGTGCCGATCTTGCGCGGGCAGCGCGTATGGAAGGGGCAACCGGTTGGCGGATCAATGGCGCTGGGCAGATTTCCCTCCAGAATAATCTCGCGCTTCTCGATATTGGGGTCGGCAACGGGAACCGCCGACAGCAAGGCTTCGGTATAAGGATGATAGGGTGGGCCGAACACCGCGTCGGTTTTGCCCCGTTCCATGATCCGTCCCATATACATGACGACCACACGGTCGGCCAGATAGCGAACGGTGCTAAGGTCATGGCTGATGAAAAGAAGCGTGGTGCCGTGTTCGCGCTGGATATCCATCAGAAGTTCCGTCACCGCCGCCTGCACCGAAACGTCCAGCGCCGAAACCGGTTCGTCGGCCACCACCATGGCCGGATTACCGGCAAACGCGCGGGCTATGCCGACGCGCTGTTTCTGACCGCCCGACAACTGGCGTGGTCGGCGGTGAATGAAATCGCGCGGCAGCTTGACCGTATCAAGCAGGCGTAAAACGCGCTCGCGAATTTTCGCAGGGTCGGTCTCGACGCCGAATTTTCGGATCACCCGGCCAATCTGCGCACCGATCGTCAGGCTTGGGTTTAGCGTTTCATCCGGGTTCTGAAAAATCATCTGAAGCGAGCCGATTTGTTCGCGCGTGCGTTCGTGGACCGATGTCTGCCCGATCTCTTCACCCGCAAAACTGATGTTGCCGCCGGTGCTGGATTCCAAACCCACCAGAACCTTGGCAAAGGTGGATTTGCCACACCCCGACTCGCCGACAATAGCCACCGTCTCGCCCGCCCGAGCACTAAAATTAAGGGCCTCATTGGCCCTGACGTATTTGACGCCCTTGCCCGAAATCCAGGCCCCAATGGAACGGTCGTGAACGGCGTAGTGCTTCTGCATCTCGTCAACCGCCAGCACCACCTCGCCGACGGGAACGTCCGCCCGTTCGCTTTCCCCGGCTTCGCCGTGATCCCAGGTGATCTCACGCCAGCGCAAACAACGCGCATGGTGCCGCGGCCCGGAATCAGCGATCGCTTGCATTCGAATCTCTTCGCCGTCGCAACGACCCGGCACGAAATGATCGCAACGCGGACCGAAATTACAGCCGTCGGGCCGTTCATGGGGAAGCGGCAATTGCCCCTGAATGGGCATCAAAGGGCGCGCGTTCTTGTCTGCAGTGGGCAATGGTATGCATCCGAAAAGACCGTGGGTGTAGGGGTGACGCGGTGCGTTGAAAACCTCGTCCACGGTCCCTTCCTCGATGCCCTCGCCCGAATACATCACGCCGACTCGATCGCAGGTATCGGTGATCAAGCCCAGGTTATGCGAGATATACAAAAGTGCCGTGCCGTATTTTTCGCTAAGCTCGGCAATCAGGCGCGCGATACCCGCCTCAACCGTCACATCAAGCGCGGTCGTCGGTTCGTCGAGCAGCAGCAACGACGGGTTTGACAAAAGCGCCATGGAAATGACCACACGCTGCTGTTGGCCCCCGGAAAGTTGATGCGGATAAGCCGCCATTATGCGCTGGGCGTCGGGGATGTGGACATCATCCAACACCTGCATGGCACGGGCACGAGCTTCCGCCTCACCCACGCCCTCGTGGATCATCGGCACTTCCATCAACTGAGCAGCAATGGTCAGGCTTGGGTTCAGGGCGCTCATGGGTTCCTGATAGATCATGGCGATCTCGGAGCCGCGAATTCGGCGAAGTTCCTCAGGCCCCAACTCGCTCATGTCGCGACCCTTGAAACGAATGGACCCGCCGACGATGGCTCCATTACGCCCCAGATAGCGCATGATGCCCATGGCCACGGTGGACTTGCCGCAACCGGACTCGCCGACCAACCCGATGCTTTCTCCGGCCCCCAATTTTAGCGAAAAATCCTTCACCGCCGGAATTTCGCCGGCCCGCGTGAAATAGGAAATGCCGAGCTTCTCGATCTCAAGCACCGGGGTATCGGATATTTCACTCATGATTCTATCCACTAATCCCTTAGCGATATTTCGCGCAAGCCGTCGGCCAGAAGGTTAAAGCCCAGGATCAACGAGGAAATCGCAAGGCAGGGGAAGAGGGTCATATGCGGGAACAAGATCGCCAACGGGCGCGCAAAATTGACCATTCCGCCCCAGTCCGGGTCCGGCGGCGGCAGCCCCAGTCCAAGGAAGCCCAGAACCCCGATGGTGATGACCACGTAACCAAGCCGCAGGCAGGCATCGACAATCAGTGGCCCGCGGGCATTGGGCAATATTTCGACCAGCATGATGTACCAAGAGGATTCGCCCCGGGTCTGGGCGGCCGCAACGTAGTCGCGATTTCGCAGGTCCAGCACAAGGCCGCGTACTATACGCATGATCCCCGGCGCGCTGGCGAAGGTAATGGCAATGACGATGTTCAGCCCCGACGGCCCTATGGTCGAAATGACCAACACGTAAAGAACGAGTACCGGGAAAGACAGAATGGCGTTGGAGGCGAAGGACAGAATTTCATCCAGCCAGCCCCGGAAATAGCCCGCGGCGAGCCCCATGACAATCCCGACCGTATAGGCGCAGAGCGTCGCCAGGGGGGCATAAAACAGGACCGTCCGCGAGCCCCAAATAATGCGCGACAAAACGTCCCGGCCCAATTGATCCGCGCCCAGCCAGAAGGTGCCGCCACCGGGAAAGGCCGTACCCGGTTTGGCCATGGGCAGCAGTTGCGCGTTGGGTTCGAACGGCGCAATCAAGGGCGCAAACAGGGCAACTCCCACCCAAAACAAGACAAGAGCGGCACCGATCATACCGACCCAGCTTTCCCGCAGGAGCGAAAAAGACCTGAGCGCCCGGATTAAGGCCGTCGCCTTCGTCGAGGCCGGAAAGATGGATTTCACCAAATCTATCATCGCGCCCCCCTATTTGAATCGGATGCGGGGGTTGAGGTAGGTGTAACCGATGTCGGCCAGCGTTTGCGTCGCCGCAGCGACGAAGACAGCCACCATCGCGCAGGCTTCGATGACATAGATGTCTTGGTTAAGCGCTGCCTCCAGCAGCAGTGCGCCAAACCCCTTATAGGCAAAAGCAAACTCGACGACAATCACGCCCGACAGCAGCCAATTGATTTGCAGCATGATGATGGTGAAAGGCCCAATCAGCGCATTGCGAAGCGCATGACGCAAAATGACCCGGCGGTAAGGCAATCCCTTGAGGACCGCGGTGCGGATATAGGGCGTCGTCATCACCTCTGCCATGGAGGCTCGGGTCATGCGCGTCACATAGCCAAAATCGTAGACCACCAACACCATGACCGGCAAAACGAGCTGCATCGGATCAAAGCCGTCGCTCATCGTGCTGGTGCCGGGCAGCCACTTCAGACCGAATACGAAGATCGCGGAGAACAGGACGGCGCTGGCGAATTCAGGAATCGAAGTGGTGATCACGCTGAACTGCGAAATACTGCGATCCAACAACCCCCCTTCGCGCATTCCAGCCAACACGCCAAGCACCAGCGATACCGGAATCATGATGGCAAAAGTCCAGAAACCGAGGATCGTCGTATTCCACAAACGCGGCCAAAGGACCTCCGCGACAGGAACCTTGAAGCGGATGGATTGGCCGAATTCGCCCTGGACGAAATTCTCCAGCCAACCGCCGTAACGCACCCACAATGGCTCCATGTAGCCATGGGCTTCCAGCCAGATCAGACGCTGTTCCTCGCTGGAATAGGGGCCAAGAACCTTGGTCGCAACGCTGCCCGGAGTTAATTCAAGCAGCAAAAATACAGCCACCGACACCACGGCCATAATCAAAGCCATGTTGGCGGCACGCTTAAGAACAAAAAACAGCATTGCGATCCGAATGCGTCGAATGAAGAAAAAAACCAGGCGGTGTTTTCCGCCTGGTCCGCAATCGTCTTAGCTGGCCAACCACACCTTGTTGTAATGGTGTTCCTCGGCCACCTGGCAGTAAATGCCGCGCACTCGTTTATGCGCGGTGGAAAAAATGGATCGCCAGGATGACTGGTGAATAATCGCGTCGTCCTGCAAGGTTTTCTCGATCTTGGCCATTACCTTGCGCCGTTCGTCGGCGTCCAGCAGGGTTCCAGCCTCATCAAGAAGCGCATCGAACTCGGGGTTGGCGTAGGAGGTCTCGTTCCATGCCCCGCCGCTACGGTAGGCCAAATTCAACACCTGCACGCCCAGCGGTCGATGGGCCCATGCGGTCAAGCCGAAGGGCGTCGTCAGCCAACGGTCCCAATAGGTGCCGCCCGGCATGATGTTGATAGCCAGATCAATCCCCGCTGGCTTGAGCATTTCTGCCAGCGCCTTGCAGGCATTCTGTTCCCAGGTCGGATTGGCCACGCAATCAATCCTGATCTTAATTCCGTCCGGATAGCCGGCATCCACCAGATACTTTTTCGCCAGATCGTAATCCTGCCTGATCGGCGGCAGCTTGAAGTATTCGGGATGGACCGGTGCAACATGGTGGTCCTCACCGGGCGCGCCACGACCGAGAAACACGATCCGCAAAATCTTGTCCTGATCGACGCAGACTTGTATCGCCTTGCGCAGGTTCTTGTTGTCGAAGGGTGCCTCGGTAACCTTCATTCGGGCAACGCCGCACTGCGCCGTAACCGCTTCGTAATTGATCAGATCGGGGATGTTCTTCATCACATCGACCTGCTCGGCATTGGTGCGGAAATTGGCGTCAATCTGCCCCGATGCGAACGCCGCCAACTGGGCCGACGGATCGTCGCCATGGTCGATATATGTAATCTTGTCGAGATAGACGTCGCCACCCCACCACGGAACATCCGTACGCCGTTCAAGAACGGCTTTTTCACCGACCTTGAATTCCTTGAGCGTGAACGGTCCGGTCCCGACTGGATTCTTGCTTAGATCCCCGCCTTCGTCATCGAAGCGACGATGGACAATCAAGGCCGGGTAGTCGCCCATGCTTTCCGGCAAGGACAGATCGGCACGGTTGAGGTGAAAGCGCACTGTATGGTCGTCGACCTTCTCGACGGCGCCTTGCGTGCCCACCGTCGACATCACCGGTTTGCCGTCCTTGTCTTTTTTCCCGGTGTCGATCTTTTCAGTCATGGCGCTAAAGCGCCCCTGATTTGACGAACCGGTCGCAGGATCGAGCCAACGCTTGAAATTAAACACCACGTCATCGGCGCCAAAATCGTCGCCGTTGGACCACTTGACCCCCTTACGTAGTTTAAATGTCCAGGTTTTTAGGTCTTCGGACGCGCGCCAGCTTTCCGCCAAATACCCTTCGGCAACGTTATCGCTGTTAATGCGCACCAGGGGCTCGGTCATGTGCCGCGCGATGTTTCCCTTCTCCGACCAGTCATAGGTCGCCGGATCGGTTATCTCTTTCACATTCATCGAAACGCGAAGGTTTCCGCCCTTGCGCGGCGTCTCAGCGGCCATCGCAGAGCGGGGGCTCAATACGCTGCCCGCCATGGCATAGGCGGCGGCAGCCGAAACGCCCAATAACGTCGCCGTTCGCAAAAATTCGCGACGATCAATCGTTCCTTGGCGTAACTGGTCCCTCAGTTCCGGAATATAGGGATGATGATCCCCAATGTGTTTTCGCGACATACCCATCTCCCCTCCGGTGAAACGATCACCTTCTATAGTAGGAAGTCAAAACGATATGTCAAATCGGCGACCTGTCCTAATCGTCGGAAAACTCGAACGAATATCCAGCTGAACGAACGGTGCGGATAGGGTCTTGTTCGCCTTCGTCGTTGATCGCCTTGCGTAAACGCCGGATATGGACATCGACCGTTCGTTCCTCTACGAAGATATCCCGGCCCCAGACATCATCCAAAAGGCGCTCGCGCGACAGAACGTGCCCGGTGTGCTCAATGAAAAACCTAAGCAGCCTGAACTCGGTCGGCCCCAGTTTGATCGCGCGCGCGCCACGCCATACCTTGTGGGCGGACAAATCCATGACCAGATCGCCGCAGGAAATGGTTTCCTGGGTGTCCGACGGTTTGGCGCGGCGCAATAGCGAGCGAATGCGCGCCAGTAATTCTTTCGGCGAAAACGGTTTGGTTACGTAGTCGTCGGCACCCATATCCAGTCCGCGAATGCGGTCGGACTCTTCGCCGCGCGCCGTCAGCATGATGACCGGAAGGCCTGCGGTTTCGGGATTTGACCTTATGCGGCGGCAGACTTCCAACCCGGAAAGAGACGGTAGCATCCAGTCAAGAAGGATCAGATCGGGCTTGCATTGTTTGATTTTCAGCAATGCCTCTTCGCCGTCGCCCGCTTCTTCTACTGCGTACCCGTCACCCTCCAGGTTATAGCGAAGCATGGTCACGAGCGCCGCTTCGTCTTCGACAATAAGAATTTGCAGAGTCATGGAAATTGATTTCCCAAGTGCTGACGGTCGCGCCGAGCGGTCGGCAAGGTTACGCTGAAAGTGCTTCCAACACCTATTTCACTTTTTATTCCCAGATGGCCCCGATGCCGGTTCAGAATGTGTTTAACGATAGCCAGCCCCAGGCCAGTGCCGCCCATGGCCCGGCTTCTGGCCTTGTCGATGCGGTAAAACCGCTCGGTCAGGCGTGGGATGTGTTCATCCGGAATTCCATCGCCCTGATCCACGATCAAAACTGACACGGCTCGTTTGCTCTTGATACGGGGCACGACATGAACCGTGCTGCCCTCACCGCCGTACTTCACCGCGTTGTGCATAAGGTTTTGAAAGACTTGAAGCAACTGGTCGGAATCGCCCGGAACCTCCGGCAAATCGTCTTTCGTTTCAACGAGAATGGTGACATTGTTTTTCTGCGCTTCGCTTTCGAGCATGTGGGCCGCCATTTGCAGTATATCCTGAATATGAACGTTTTCGGTGGGGCGCGTGTGCTCGTTGGCCTGAATGCGTGAAAGCGACAAAAGGTCCTCGACCAACCGGGTCATCCGGTCCCCTTGTTCTCCCATGATCTTCAGAAAATCCTCCCGTGCTTCTGGATCGTCCTTGGCCGCGCCCTGCAAGGTTTCAACCATTCCGACGATGGTCGAAAGGGGTGTGCGCAATTCGTGACTGACGTTGGCCACGAAGTCGGCGCGCATTTCCATCGTCCTGCGTACCGCCGTTAAATCGTGGATTACCAGCACCGCGGCCGGACCGACATCGCGGTTTGAAGGCAATCGGACCAACTGCGCCAAAAGGTATTGTTCAACATATTCGCCACGGGTGTATTCGACGGTCCGGGAAAAACCGCTGTCTCCACCAAGAACCTCTTCGACCGCCGCAACGACATCGGGATTGCGAACGGCGTCGGTCAAATCCGAATCGATGGGGTCGTACCCGAACAGCTCGATCACGGCACGGTTGGCGTGGATGATACGGCGGTCGCGCCTGAACACCATTACCGGGTCGGGAATAGCGTCGAGAATAACCTCGTAGGATTCGGCCAAGCGCGACTGGCGAACAAACTCATCTTGCAAGGTGCCATCAAGAGCGAAATCCGATTCGGCCATTTCGGTCAGCGCGTTTTTCAAACGCACCGCGACAAGCAGCACACCCAGGCAACCGAGAGCTCCGCCCGCGAACGCGACTTTCGGGGCCAAAAAGCCCAGTCCGCCCAGCACCACAAAGACCAGCGCCACCGGGGCTGCCAACAGGGCGAAATAGCGATTGTTCATCCGCGCCACAGAAAAAATCCAACCATAAAATGACTGCTGCAAAGAAAGCGCGCGCATCGGGCTCCCGTCAAGGATATAGCACCCCGCCACCCTTCTTTTCGGCGAAAAAAACTCGCCCAAAAACCCCAAAATTAGAAAATGATATAATTTACAAAATAACTTTTATAGGTTATCAATATTCATCCGTTAATCGGCCCCCGAATGGTGCTTGGTGAGAAGCCGGACCAGACGGTGGCAAAGGGCGAAAGCCAGCAAAATATAGTGTCGGGGAGGCCGCTGGTCAGTTCAATTTGGTCATTCTCGTCCGAGACGGTATCATCGAGTGCGAAAAAAATGGAGGAATATGGGATGAAAAAATTGTTTCAAGTATCGGTCTTGGGTCTGGTCGCGCTCGGCGTCCTGGCGATTGGGTCGCTGAATTCAGCGATCGCCGCGTTCCCCGAGAAACCGATCACCATCATGGTTTATGTAAAGCCCGGCGGCGGCGTCGATGTCGATGCGCGTAAATTGGCTGAGATCGGCGAGAAGATCACGGGCAAGAAATTCGTGGTCAAGAACAAGACGGGGGCCGGTGGCCTTGTCGCCATGAAGTACATTCTTGAGCAGCCCGCAGATGGCTACACGCTGTTCGCAACGACGAAGTCGGTGGTGTACAAGGTTGTTACCGCCAAGAGCGACGTCAAACTTACGGACTTCGAGTGGACCGCGATGACGCAGTCCGACCCCGAGGCGATCATCACCAACAGCGAACTTCCGGTAAACACCTGGGAACAGGTTGTCGCCGATGCCAAAGCGAAGTGCGCAGTTGGCAAACGCCAGATCTGGGTCGGCCCTGCGGCCGGCGGCCTTGACCATGTCATGGCTATGAAGACCTGGAAATTAGCCGGAATCGATCCGAAATGCGTCAAATACGTGCCGTTCAAGGGCGGCCCGAAGGCGATGATCGAGCTTCTTGGCGGGCGTGGCACCGTCTACGTCGGCAACCCACGCGACACCCTTGGCAAGCCTAAGTTCAAGATTGCCGCGCTTTCACGCGGGAGCCGCCTGTCGGCCTACCCCGATGCCCCGATTTTCAAAGAACTCGGCATCAAGGGTCTCGACAATGAGATCATGTGGCGTGGTTTCGCGATCAAAAAGGGTATTCCGGCTGATGCGCAGAAGTTCTACGCAAACCTGTTTGCCAAACTGCAAAGCCATCCCGACTGGGTCGCTCATGTTGGCAGGATGAGCATTGATCCCGTCTATCTCGGCCCCAAGGCGTTTCTTGACGTCGTCAAGAATGACAAGGCCGAGGTTACGGAATGGGCAACCGCAGCCGGTATCTTGAAATAAGACCTGGTCGACGGTTAACCTGAGAAAGAGGGTGGGGGCACCGGGCGATTTTTCCGGTGCCCGTCGCCTGTTTTGCATACCAGCGAGGATCGGTCGATGACGGCACATGCCAGCGACACCGCGCAACCCAACAGCGACAGCGCGCAACGCAGTTTTATTGGAAATCTGCTAATCCCGCTGGTCCTTATGGCGCTGATTGCCGCTTATTTCTTTGAGACTTTCAAATACCCTGCGCAGGAAGATGTCGGCCCCGCTGCGGTTCCATACCTGTGGATGATTTTCACCACCATGTTCTGCGGGTATCTCGCCGTTCGGGCTTTGCGCCGCAAGGGAAAGCCCGATCCGGTTTCCGGCCACATCGGTTTCGTCGCCATTTCCGTTGTCTGGCTGGCGCTTTATCTTTTCGCCATTCAAACGGTCGGATACTTTGTCAGCACCTTCGTATTCCTGACCGTTTCTATTTATGCGCTGACTTACCGCAAGCTGTGGATCATTTTCGCGTTGGCCACGGGTTGGATGCTGTTTTCCTATTTCGTCTTCTTTAAGCTTCTCTACATCCCACTGCCGATCGGCCCCCTTCTGGAGCCCTACCTGGGTTATTAACGAAGCGAGCTAAGATAGAAGTAATCCCTCGTATCGCAGCGGCTGCGACGCCATTCTACCGGCGCATCACCATAGGTCATGGCGATCCTGTCAATTTCGAGCAGGGGTGCGCCGACCTCGACATCAAGTGATTGCGCTTCTCGCGAGTTCGCTCTCACGGCACGAAGGCGCTCTTGCGCACACACTACCCTGACGCCGTACGCGGCCTCGTAGTGGGGATACATTTCATTGGGAAGCGCGTCGCGCAGGGTTTCGCAAAGATCAGGAAAGACGTCTTCGGAAACCACGACGGTTTCAAAGACGCGGGCAATTCCGTCAAGGGTGCGCAGCCGTTCCACGACGGCCACCATGGTTCCGTTTTCCAAACCGAGGCGAGCCGCCATCTCTGGTGTCGCGGCCTGCTTGGCGCACGAAATCGGAACGGTTTGCGGCAGTTCCTTCAAACCGTCTTCGCGGTGAAGGTGAAAAAAGTGGGAATGTTCACGCTCATCGGTATGGCTGGCCACGAACGTTCCTTTGCCGCGAAACCTGACGACCAGATTATCGGTCGCCATTTGGGCAATAGCCTTGCGAACCGTGCCCTGACTCACGTTGTAATATTCGGCAAATTCACTCTCGCTTGGAAGGGGTTCCCCCGGCTTCCATTCGCCAGCCACCATACGCTCGGTGATAATCTCTTCAATTTGCGTGAAAAGTGGCCGAACCGTGGGTCGGACGGTCTTTTTGGCCATGGTCACTTCCTTCCATCAAAGCCACGGTATTCCGCAACCGCCACGTTTTTTATCAGATATCTTATAGCATAATATGTCGGCGTTGCTTCGACAAGGTCGTGACCGCGTGCAAAGGCGTTGTTTGACTTCTGCTCCCGATACGGATTTACTCATATGCGCAACAGGAAAGAGAAGTGGGAAAGATGGCCGATAAGTCGAAATCGAAGTCAGTGAAGGAAATTCGCGAAATTCTCAAGGACATCAATTCGCCCCTGAAAAGGCTGCTTGAGCTCACGGATGATCCTGGTGAGATGGAAACCGTCCTGTTTGAAAGCATTCGATCAGGCGCGCGAAGCCTTCGTATTGCCCGGCGTATCGCCAAGAAATATTAGGGTCGGAACCCTTACCGCCGAGGGTCCCGAAACAGACCATGGGCAATGATGGTCGCGCGGCTCCAGCGAAGCGCCGCTGTGCTGCCGTCGAGTGCGGGATGCCCTTGGGCAATTCATATTCACAAATATAAATTATATAATTTAACATTGACACCGGTTCGGCCTCAAATTACGTTTTTACGTCGAAGATACGTTCGGCGGAATATGGGTGACCGACTCCCTGCCCCAACGTACTGCGCTTGTCGCTCTGACAAACCTGGGAGTTGCGACAGGGACTAAGAAGGAACGCGAAATGTCATTTTCGAGAAAGACGGCATTGTTTGGCCGGACGCGCGCCTTGGAGCGCCAGATTGACGAGTTTCTGGACGCAATTTCCGAAGCGGGGCTGATTTTCCAGCGTGGAATCAAGATTTATCTTTTGGAAGGGGCGTCTGCGGAATTCATGGACGCGCTTTCCGACGTCAGTGCAATTGAGACGCGCGCCGACGAAATCCGGCGTTCGGTTGAAGCTCAACTCTACGAAAAGACACTGATTCCGGATTTGCGGGCGGACGTATTAAGCCTTCTTGAGGATATGGACTGGCTGATCGGGGTGTTTCAGGCAAACTGCTACCGTTTCGCGACCGAGAAACCCGACATACCGAACGAGTACCACCGCGACTTCATAGATCTGACGGATACCACCGTGACCTGCGTTGACAGTCTGGTGATGGCCGCGCGGGCATTTTTTCGCAATATCGAGGCGGTTCGCGACCACAATCACAAGGTCATTTATTACGAGACCGAAGCCGATAAAATCTGCACCAAGATGAAGACGGCGATTTTTGAATCCGACTTGCCATTGGAGCGCAAGATGCATCTTCGTTATTTCGTCGATCGTCTGGACGAGGCAGCGAACGCCGCCGAAGACGTGGCCGACGAGTTGGCTATCTACACCATCAAACGTAGTATCTAATACCAATACCTGGGAAGGCTATTAGGCGAAAGCATGGACATCGTCGTTCTCCTGTTCCTGACCAGCGGCCTGTTTCTCGGCTGGTCGCTTGGCGCCAACGATGCGGCCAATGTGTTTGGCACGGCGGTGGGCACAGGGATGGTGCGTTTTATAACAGCGGCCATGGTGTGCAGTTTTTTCTTACTGTTGGGGGCGGTGATCAGCGGCGCGGGCGCGGCGCATACCCTGGGAAAACTAGGGTCGGTGAACGCGCTTGCCGGGTCGTTCGCCGCTGCCTTTTCGGCGGCATTGACGGTGTACTGGATGACCAAGGCGGGCTTGCCGGTTTCAACCAGTCAGGCCATCGTCGGGGCGATCATCGGCTGGAACTGGTTTTCCGGATCAATCACCGACTCCGGGGCGTTGATCAAGATTCTCGCCACCTGGGTGGCCTGCCCGCTTCTGGCCGGTTTTATCGCGGTACCGCTGTATCATTTTACCACGCGGTTCATCAAGCGCGCCGGGTTTCACCTTTTGCGTCTGGACGCCTATACCCGCGCGGCGCTGATTTTGGCCGGAGCGTTCGGGTCATACAGCCTTGGGGCCAACAACATCGCGAACGTGATGGGCGTGTTTGTTCCGGTTTCGCCATTCACGGATTTCCACGTGGCGGGATTGTTTACCTTCACGTCGATTCAGCAGTTGTTTTTGTTGGGCGCGGTGGCCATTGGGGTTGGCGTGTTCACCTATTCCAAGCGGGTGATGCTGACGGTAGGTTCGGACCTGTTACCGCTTTCGCCGGTCGCCGCCTGGGTGGTGGTGATGTCCCATTCCATCGTGCTTTTCCTGTTTGCTTCTGAAAGCCTGGAACATCTTTTGGCCTCGTCCGGTTTGCCGACGATCCCACTGGTTCCGGTGTCCAGTTCACAAGCGGTGGTCGGTGCGGTGGTCGGCATCGGCCTGTTCAAGGGTGGGCGCAACATCCAATGGCGGGTTTTGGCCACCATCAGCGGCGGTTGGATTACAACGCCTGTTATCGCCGCCTGTGTCAGCTTTATTTCGCTGTTTGTTTTGCAAAACGTCTTCGACCAGCAGGTCTATCGCGTGGTTCATTTTGAACTCTCGGCTCCGGTGATGGATCGCTTGGTGGCGCGCGGGATTTCGGTCGAGGATCTGAGCGAGCTGCGTGGTGCTGACTTCCCCTCGGCAAAACTTTTGCGCGACGCGGTAAGCGAACGTACGCCGCTCAGCAACTACCAGGAAAGAAATCTGCTGGCTTCGGCAGAGGTGTTTCGCACGTCGTTCGACCCGGCACATCTGGCCAACATGAAACCGGACGGCCTGAGCGCCAGCCAGTTGAGCGCTGTCAACAGCCTGGCTGGGCAGTCCTTCAGCCACAAATGGCAGGTCGCAGTGAAGCTGGCAGAAGCCAGCGCAGATTGGCAATTGCATGAGGAAACGACCGTCAACAAAATCCACAACAAACAAATCGACCGCCAAATGAGCCAGATATTCAGGACATTCGGCGTGGAAAACTGATTGAAAGGGAGCCTTTGCGAAAACGCAGCATCGCCCAGGCGCAAGTCACGGCGATGATATCGTGGAGGTAGGGAAGTAAAATGGAACTCATAGAAAGTTTGGGCTTCGGCTTTTCGGTTGTTCTTGGCTGGAAACCCTTGTTGATCATCGTCATCGGCGTCACGGTCGGCATTATGGTCGGCGCGATGCCGGGACTTTCCCCATCTACCGGCGTGGCTTTGCTGGTTCCCTTCAGTTACACGATGTCTCCGGCCCTGGCGCTGGTTCTTCTGGTCTCCATCTACATCGCGTCAAACTACGGTGGATCGATTACGGCGGTCCTTATTAATACTCCCGGCACACCTGCGGCGGCGGCCACTGCCATGGACGGATACCCGTTAACCCTGAAAGGCGAAGCCGGAAAAGGTTTGGGCATGTCGTTGATCGCCTCGACCATCGGCGGGATTTTCGGCGTTATCATTCTGATTTTGTTCGCCGTTCCCCTGGCCAAACTGGCCATCGCGTTCCACCCCGCCGATTATTTTGCATTGGCCATTTTCGGATTGACGACGGTGGGCTCGCTGGGAACCGGAAACGTTGCCAAGTCGATGCTGGCGGTTCTTTTCGGATTGCTGATCAACACCATCGGAATTGATCCGCTAAGTGGCGTGACGCGGTTCACCTGGAATGTAGATACCCTTTACGACGGGTTCAGCCTGATCCCGGCCCTGATTGGGTTGTTCGCCCTTAGCGTGGTCTTCATCGCCATGGAGAAGGGGGAGTTCGGCAAAAAAGTCGTCGATAAGGTTTCCGGCACTTTCCCGACCCTAATGGAGACCTGGAAAGTGAAAATGACGATCACGCGGTCCAGTATTCTGGGCACCGTTATCGGCGTTTTCCCCGGCGCTGGCGCGACCATCGCATCGTTTATCAGCTATGGTATAGCAAGGCGTTCCAGCAAAGACCCGGACTCGTTTGGCAAGGGCTCGCTGGACGGCGTTGCAGCCTCGGAAGCGGCCAACAGCAGTTCGGTCGGCGGCGCACTCATTCCGCTATTGGCGCTGGGCATTCCGGGTAGTGCCACCGACGCCGTTCTAATCGGCGCACTGCAACTGCACGACATCACCCCCGGCCCCATGCTGTTCCAAACCAATCCCGAGATCGTCTACGGAATTTTTGCCGCCCTGATCATCGCCAACGGAATCATGCTTCTGATGGGTTTCTACGGGGTGCGTGTCTTCGCCAAGGTCGTGGAAGTGCCGATCAGTATTCTATACCCGCTGATTATCGCCATCGCGTTGATCGGTAGCTTCGCGGTTCGCGGTTCGTTTTTCGATGTCGGCGCATGTTTCGCATTCGGCGTGATCGGATGGATTTTCAAGCGCTACGGCTTCCCCGTAGCACCCGTGGTTTTGGGCATCGTGTTGGGCAGCCTTCTGGAGGAGAATTTCCGCCGCGCCATCATGATGGACGGGCCAACGGTGTTCTTTACCGAGCCTCTTTCCGCCACCATGCTGACCATCGCAGCGGTTTTGTTCATCCTTCCGATTTACCGGAATTTCAAGGCCAAGAAGGCCGCGTCCGCCAAATAAAAAAAGGGCGGGTCCACTCCCGGACCCGCCTTAACTTTCGGTACAAACCGGCGATCTACCAGTTCGAATACGGATGGGCGATAAGATTGGCGTTGAAATACCGGGGATCGCCACTGACTTCCTCACCGATCCAGTCGGGTTTCGTGAACGCCTGATTTTCGTCGGCAAGCTCGATTTCGGCGACGATCAACCCATCATTCACGCCAGCAAATTCATCCACTTCCCAGGTAAACCCTTCGAAGGGAATTTTGTACCGGGATTTTTCGATGATCGGTTTTTCACACAGATCATCCAGCATCTCGGTCGCATCCGCCGTCGGGATTTCGTACTCGTACTCGGCGCGCGTCATCCCAACTGTTATGCCTTTGATGGTCAGAAAGGCCGCATCATCGATGGTTCGCACTCGAACTGTGCGTTCCTTCACGGTTGAGAGATACCCTTGCCGGTAAACCGTTCCCTTCGCCAACGCCCGCCAGGCGTCTCCGACGACCAGGAACTTCCGTTCAATTTCTTTTGCCATAACTTATTGTCTCCTCGCCAAACGCCGAATTATTCGGGAAGCCGTTCCATGCCGATGACCCGCTTGATCGCGCGCAGGTAATTGACGTTCTCGTATTCCTCAAGCCCCAGCATCTGCTTGGCTTTCAGAATTGCCGGGATATCGACGGATTCGACGGCCACGGTTTGCAAACCGGCGCCGTTGATTTCGATTTCGGCGAACTCGGTGATGCAGTCATTGACCGTGAATGCGAAGCGCCGCTTGAAAACCCGTACCGCCGCCAATTGCGAATGTGGGCGAATGACTTCGTCAAGATATTGATCGAGAGTGTACTCGGCGCGTTTCAACGTGGGCATCTCGACACCAAACGCCGGAAAGACGTCAGCCTGGAGAGCCGCCGCGGACATTGGAAATTCCCCTTTCATGCGGGGATTCCACTGCTCCAGCCCGTCCTTCTCCTGGACGTACACCTTGATGTCCATGAGACGGTCGCGAACCTTCGTATTGTTCTCGTTGTTGGCCGCCGAGACGATATAGATTTCGCCGCTCTCGCGAATCCCGGCACAGGGCGACAGGGCGCGCATTTTCTGCTCGACCAGCCCAAAATTCTTCGCCCATGTTCTGAATTCGAAACGTGGTTTGATTTCAGCCATCTTGTGGCTCCTTCTCCAACGATTTCCTCACCCGGATAGCACCGTCGCAATCAGCGAATAACACACGGCACCTCTATGCCAAGAAGCACTGAACCGGATATATGCAAAACTATTACGGCTTATTCTGCCGGTTAAGGATTCTGCCGAATTCCGCCGCTCAATGTCAAATCATAAATTATATAAGTTATTTATTATGAAGCGCTGATTTCAGCATTTTCGGCAGCGGGTAGAACGAAACGAAAAGCCGCCCCACCCTTCTTTTCTTCATCGACACTCAGTTTGCCGCCATGCGCATCAATGATGGACCGGCAAATTGAAAGGCCCATGCCCATTCCTTCGTCTTTGGTTGTAAAGAATGAATCAAACATGCGTTTGCAGATATCTGCGGGCATTCCCGGTCCCGAATCTTCAACGATGATTTCGACATTCACCGCGTTCTTGAACGCCGTTCGGATGCTCAACAGGCGATCACCATCAACGGAATCCCGCGTCGCTTCCAGGCCGTTTCGCGCCAGGTACAACACCACCTGCGGGAGATGAACCGAATCCCCGCTTATGGATGGCAGACCTTCTTGCAGCTCGAGTTCGATTGTCGCATTGCACTGAAGGGCTTCATTTTGCACCAAACCCGTTGCTTCGCGGATAGCCGCGTTTACGTCAACCGCCCTGCGTTCGGATTCTTCCTTCTGAATGAATTGGCGGATATTGCGAATAATAGAGCCAGCCCGTTGGGCCTGTTCCACGACCAATTCCAAAACCCAGGCGAAATCTCCCATTTCGATAGCGCCGGATCGATAGCGCCGAAGGGTGCCGTGGGCGTAACTGGTAATTGCGGTCAGTGGCTGGTTAAGTTCATGGGCAAAAATAGCTGGCCCGGCCACTGGTGAAATCATCGGCGGTGACGCCGAATAACTCCGCAACGTTTTCGGTAGCAAATTCGACCGGCCACCCCTCAGCCATGGCCCACCGGAAAATGGCTTCCAAATTCCGACGCTTGGCGCAGGCCATCAATACTTGAGGAGATTGAGAAGAAGTTTAAGGAGAAAGAGAAAGTGCGTGGGCTGCTTCGATACCTGCTCAGCCTACGGCGTCGATACTAACGATGAACGCGTCGTCGCCGCCACTCGCCCATCCCGCCAAATCGTCGGCATCGATCCCGCTTAGACGGATCGACAATCCGTCAACTCCGTCAAAACTAACCAGGGCATCATTTCCCGTTTGCGAGAAGATAAGGGAATCGGCGGAGAATTCCGCGCCCTCGAACCATAGTTCATCGCCGGCTGCAAAGTCGTAAACCCTGTCTTGACCGCCAGAGGCCTCGAAAATGAACGTGTCTCTGCCTGCACCACCATAAAGCCGATCCGCGCCGTCGCCGCCCAAGATCACGTCGTCGCCGTTTTCGCCGTACAGGCGGTCCGCGCCCGAGCC
>FLOH01000109.1_pt1 | contig 237719 bp, 182 predicted proteins | sample 756751 | NCBI WGS metagenome assembly FLOH01 (sample SAMEA4026879, study PRJEB14308) | marine metagenome | biome: coastal water; material: water | depth 74 m
GAAGAGTATGGCCACAGGAAAGCGTCAGCGGAGCGCGGTGTTGCCATCGACACACGATCTTCTTGGTATCGTCCGTCTCTAAGTACTCGTTGACGCAGTGATCGACATCAAACTGATTAAAGCCATTTGGACCCTGTACGTACCCGCAGTCTGCACAGGTCAACGTGGTTCGAGAGTCTGGGTTGTCTCTCAGGTAATCGCTTATTTCCGACGAAACGGTGTGCACTGGTGTCATGTTTGCGCAGAATAATCGGTTCAGGCCGATTACGGAAGGAGCGCGCGCGGAGTCCGGAGGATGTGCGCCGTAAAATCCGCTATGATCATGATGAATCGCCATTATTGATCATGATATTGCGATACAATCAGTACCAGAAATATTCAATTGTTAAATGCCTTTACACATTCGTTAAAATTGAATATTGGTGATGTTAAGCGTAACGGTTCACGATGTTTATCACGGATGTAACGGCTAAAATAACGTGGTTGACCCCAGGTAACCATGAAGGTAATCTACCACAACAATACGATTGTTTCATCATAAAGACCGATAAGGGCAGGAAATTCACGGTCGGCATTACGAATGAACTCGATTGTTGTGAGATCCCGTCTATTGAAATCTTATGGGATGGCAAAGAGTACGCCCACGACGAATTCGATCCCGATTTGATCTTAGGTGCCGATATCGTCGGCGTGACGCATGCCGACGATGAATATTTCAATTCGGTTTACCGCGATAGATATGAATGTTTCGCGAGTGGGATCAAAATAGACACAGTGAACGCCGGCGAGGCGAAATCACTTTACGTAACCGCTGTAAATCAACACAACGGTTACTATCCGCACGATTATTTCATCAAGTATACATGGGTCGGTCAGAAGATTCCAGAAATCGGCAAACTCTGAAAATTTAGTTGAACATCATTATGCAGACTATGAAGACGTCGTTGAGCCTTTCGTTTTTACACGCCACACTTTGTTGAGTTCCTATATTCGACGAATTATCGATCGTGACAACAAATGTTTCTTAACATTTTTTTCACGCGATTGTATACTGCCTATCTACCAATGGCTGATGCTGACAAGGATAGTTCCGACAGGACCCAGCTCCGCAGGGACTCCATCGGGGGAACTTATACGGTGCGATCATACATAACCGTCGCTTTGGTAATTATCCTAGTACTTATCATTATATGGGCAGTGCTGAGATATGCAGATAATACTTACACACTGGCACTTCTATTACCGGAGGATGATGAATTAACATATGGCCTGGAAACCGCATGGGTCCTCGGCCTCTCGGACGGCGGCGCGAAGAACCTCCGTATAATCAAGCATCGCGTAAACAACACGCCAGAAGACATGGTGACGGCCGTCAGAAATGTGGTGGAGAATGTTTACTGCCCTAAAAACAGGACCGCATTCGTGGTCGGGTTCACCACCAGCCAACTGCACGCGGTCCTGAACTACCTCAACAAAATAGGGCGCACCGATATATTGTGCATAAGCCCCGGTTCAACCGCGACTACTATACCTAAAGGATCAAATGCAATACAAGCTGTCCACAGCGATGATTTCAGTCGCACAGCGATCCAAATATTCTTGCGACTGGACAAAGCGCAAAGTGTGACACTGGTATGGAAAATCGGAGATGAGTACAGTGAGTCGTATTGTCGCGGGCTGGCGAAGGATATGAGAAATCAGGACATCGCGATAAACGGCAGTATCGGCTACGATGGCACCAATGCCACAGACGTCGCGACCACCATGGTGAAAAGTTCCCACGTCATAATTCCCATGTTCTCGAAGGATATTACCGAAATCGCGCTGGCCCTGAGAAACATCAAAGATGGCAACAGGCCGACTATCGTAGCAGGAGACAGCGCTTCCGATCTCAGAGACATATTTCCACCGGAGCAAAAATGCGTGGTCGTCGTGCCGGCCACGGTGGACTACACGGACACCACGCGGAGTCTCGTGAAAAGAATAGGCAACCATGTCGGATTCATGACCCCGTTCAACTATGACTGCGCATACCAAATCGCATTCATGACAAGAAACAATCTGGATCTAACCTGGGACAACTTCGAAATGGCAGGGGATACCTGGCGACCGCGCGCGGCAGTTGTTTCGTCATGGTACAAAAAAGACAAGATGGGGCCTTCGGTCGGGGGCTATTGGTTTATCCACACCCACGACCCGCAGATGGGAGCTAAAATAAACGAGTTCAGGAACAGATCTTTGGGCTATGTGTTCACACTTCCGCAAAGCGCGGCCGCACCGTTCCACATCGGTAATTTTGTCTGGGCTGGGTCTCTCGGCTGGAACATATACCAAAATTTGTGGGAAGAAATGTCACTCCCGGACGGTAAGAAAATTACGAAATTGTCATACGAGTCGGTCGAACTGCCGGACATAACGATTAACTGGGCTCCCAACCACGTAAAGCTGGCGAGAGATCGCAATGGAAAGTGGTACACAGCGAAGTTGGTTACTGAAGGATACCCCTTATCAACGGCTAAGTATGTCATGATATAAAACACGGGACATTGTCCCACAAGCATCCGTTGTCGTGAAAAAAACAAACAATCGAATACAGTCTGGAGCATCAGCGGTTCGTAATCACCGCCATTTCGTCGGCCGAAGCTGAGCTATCTGAACCATCAAACGAGTCGTTTTCAACTGGGATCGTCTTGTCGGTCGACATATCGATAGTCAGGTTCACGCGACCGTCGCGTAAATATGCCGGATCGAGTTTGTCTATTTCCGCCTTGGACTTGTTGGAAGTCATCACGAGTATGATGTTTTTGTAACACCCTCGATCGATCTGATCCAGGAATCGAGACCACCCAACTTTGTTGGTGATTTCGATCTGGTGGTTATCTCTGGATTGAATGGTTTCGTTATGTATGTTATTCAACAAGATGTCGACCTCATCGAGAACTACGATCAACGGGTGCTGTTCATCTTTTTTCGCATTGCTGTATATTTTGGAAAATCCGTCTCCTGGCTCTGTTGGATTGTAGAATTCGCATATGGTCAACGCTTTGAAATACGGAGACAGCAAATAAGGCACGGTCGACTTCCCCGAAGTGATGTTCCCGTGAAGAAACACCGAGCAATGACCATTTTTCTCCTTGTATATTTTAACTATCTCGGCGATCGCCTTGTCTTGATTTGCCCACGGGGTCAGATGTCTATCGGAATCAAACACATCGTGCATATAGTTGTACGATTTGGAATTCGTATTGTAATACCTCTGGTATGAATATATCGTCTCTCGTTTTTTAACATCAGAATCTCCAGTAATACGCGTAGCAAACGATTTAGTCGTGATCACTGTGACGTCTGCGCAACCACAACGCACCTTCAAATACGCCACATAAGGCCAACCACAAAAGTACCCGACCGGGTTGTTGTTAAAGTCCCTCTGAATAGCATAATTTGTCGTTAAATCAAACAAGCGTTTTCCTTCGTTATTCAACTGTACATACATGGTAAGCACGCGTAGACCAAATATTCTGAGTATAACAATAGGAATCATGGACACCAAAGCTATCAATGGCCCATATAACGTTTCTCTAAAGAGATCCCCCACAATAATGAAAACGAGATACACATCAGAACCTATCATTTTTCATAAAGTTAGTGTCATTCAATTTCGCCGAATCCACCGTATAATATCTGCTCGATTGCGTGTTGAATTCGAGAAAACAGCGAGGATAAGACCACAGTACGTCACCGGCATCGACCGACCCCACATGTTCTTCGAAGGCTCGAACGATCGACCCAACGGTATGTTTGACGTATGCTGGGCGTCAACTACGGCCCCTTATTTTTTTCGCCCAGAAAAATCTGGAAATATTATACGGTGGTGGATTAAGAAAATGACGATCGGCGGAAATGATGGCGACTGGATGACTATAATGTGGTACATGGCGATAGTCGTGGTGATCACGCTCATCATAGTTGGGGTGTTGATCATGCTAACCGCCCCGAAAGACGAGGGACTGACATTCAAAGTCCGATTCGGAGACAGCAACAAGAAGGTGATCAACGAGCTGACGCAGGAACACGCGAAGCTCAAGAAGCCTTTCTCGTTGACGGCTCCTGCGGGGGCTAAATTCATAATGTGCGGTTTGTTCGCGTCACACAAGGCCAACAAGTTTTGGACTCCGTGGCAACCGTACGCCGGCCAAAAGAATGTCGACATGAAATACGAATTCGTGAACCACGTGTTGACTGCTTCCCTCGACCTGACCGACACGACTCTGGCAGGCGCAGACCGGACCGTGACGTTCAAACTGGTGTAAAACTCTACACAAAAAACAATTGAGTAATTGTCTGATATTTTTCACTGTGTAAAGCGGGCATATCTCTCTATTTTTGTATGGTTTCAGACACATATTGAAACCATCTGACTTCCGTACCATCACGTTTAATAGTGCACAGAAGTCTAAACTTGATATGCGCAAATTCTCGGAATTGTTCCAATTTCAGGGTGATAACGCTTAACTGTCAGTTATCGAACAACTTGGTTTTTCGTGAAATTGAATAACAGTTAGACTTAACAGAAATTCGAGTGGTTGCATTCCCATGTTTATATATCAGAATCTCCGATAATACGTGCCGCGAACGATTTAGTTGTGATTATCGTGATCTGTCCGAAATCGCTAACACGTATCTTCAAATACGCCACATAGGGCCAACCACAAAAGTACCCGACTGGGTTGTTGTTAAAGTCCCTCTGAAGAGCATAGTTTTTCGTTAAATTGAACAGGCGCTTTCCATCATCGTTTACCTGTACATTCATGGTGAGCACGCGTAGATCAAATAGTCTGAGTATAAGAATAGGGATCATGGGCACCAAAGACATCAATGGCCCACATAACGTTTCTCTGAAGAGATCTCCCACAATAATGAGAACGAGATACACATCAGAACTTATCATTTTCCATAAAGTTATTGTCATTCAATTTTTCCGCATCCGTTCTAATTACATACGTCTTAAAAATAAAGGAGCGACTGGGATGAGCGCCCGATTACTCGTCTTGATTGCTGTTTTTTTCTGCGGGGAAACCGAGTCCCGCTTGCGGTGTTTTCAACGTCGGTCATATGCGCGATCGATTTTTTAGGGGGCGAAGCCCCCTATAACCCCTTTATGTTTAGGGGGCGAAGCCCCAGACCCCGCAGGGCGGGGTCGCCCGATCCGACTCCGTCGGATCTTCCCCTATAACCCCTTTATGTTTAGGGGTTCGTAAGGGGACCCCTTACATTTTTCGCAAGCGGCTTTCTGGACCACGCGGACGAAGCGCTGAAACAGTTCTCGGAAATCCGTGCCTGGGTCGATCTCGATATCGTCCATCTGGTACTTTTCGCGAAGTTCGTCGGCGCACGCCTGATACTCGAAGAAATCGTCTTCATACAGCCAGGCCCAGGTCGAACGGCTGAACAAGTGTTCCATCTTGTCGAACAGCCACTGGCATACTGCGTAGTCCTCGCCGAGCACGGCGTCGATGAAACCGTCGACAATGTTGTGCGCGGACCAGATCACGTCTGTCGCCTGGTCGAGCGACCAGAGGTAGTCCAGAATCTCGACGCTCTTGACGCGCCGGAGGACGACCGCGTCCAGCGCGTCCAGCGCCGCGGTCTCGTCGCTTCCGAGCCAGGCCGTCATCACCTGTATGAACGCCGAGGCGTTGTTCCCAGCGTTCGAAACGAGCGCCGACATCGCTTGCTGCCGTTCTCTCCCGCTTTCTGGAGAGAAGTTCCTCACGCGAGAATCGCCCCAAGCGCCCGCGTAAAGAGCTTTGATCACCTCGTTGTCGACATTCATCGCGACCTCGGTGTCAATATACCTTCATCAGAAACGCATTCAAAAAAGAAATATCTGTCTGTATGATACGTGTGGCGCTGCGTATCGGGCCGTCTGCGGTTTGCGTGTTTTTTTCGCCACACGTCTACGGCCGAAGCCGTCAGTCCAGTAGTCTACTGACTTTTGACATAGGTATCCCACCCGGAGTTGGCTGTGAGCGCTTCGGTGGCGACGTCCTGCGTCCGCATTTGGCCTGACTGTCGCGCCGTGCTGAAGATGAAGCCGCCACACTGCGGGTTCTCCGCGCACAGTTTCTCGAGGTCTGCGACGGTGGTCGGCGAGATGTCGGCCCCCAGTCCGTTCCGCGACGACACCATCCCAATACGTGGATCGTAGGTCACTGGCTTCTTGGACGACTTCTGGTTAGCCACGTACGCGAAGTACGCGACGATCACCACGACGATGATGACGATGATAGCGAACATATAGCTGTGCTTCCCTTCACTCGATGTCGACCCGGTATGATATAGCCAGAAAATAAAACGCAAGATTATTGCCGGCACAGAAGTCGTCGGTCCGCGGCGAAACTTCACTTGAACGGATCGTATGCCCATTGTAGCAGAGCCTGACGTTGTTTTTTCCGGTGTTCTTTCTTCTGTTTCCTGGTGGTGATCCCGCGCTTGACCTCGTCGGCGTCCTGGATCTTGAACGCCGAGTTCGTCGTCATCCTTTCTTCCACAACCAGAGCATTCAATTGTCTCGGAATTGGATGCACCTCGTTAGGTATACTGCAATAACAGCATTCCCGCGTATTCGCCGACCGCGCGGTCGGCCAGATCCCGGTCTTCGGCCAGTCGGCGGACCGCAGGGTCGTTCTGGTTCGTTGCGTTTTGAACGCGTGTTTCGTTCAGTCATATCGAGGGCCCGACACATGGATTTCAGCGAGCTCCAGTACGGCGAACTGACTGTCGGGAAACACACGCCGTGTACGGCCGACAAGCTGGCTTCACAGCCCGTCTGCCCCGTTCACGAGGCGAAGGCCGGTGTCCCGACGGCCCAAATTAGAACCATGTCGAGTATCGACGTTGGGGCGTCCACACGTTCGACCAATTAGTCGACAAGATCGCGCCGGCCACCCTGGACGGAGACATGGACTAGTTTCTCTTGGGTTTTCACGAACCAACCCGTTTTTTTCGCAACCCGTCAAGCTGTTATCTGCCAAAACTGAATTCCCATTTGATAAATACACATTATTCGATGCAAACTACGGGATCGACAAAAGAAGAGACCACGAGATCGACAGAGGAAGAGACTCCGTGGCCTGTGGATCTTTATCTCGACTTGATCTCGAACGGATTCGGGCGCCCGTCGATGGTCTCGGATGTAAGGGACATGCTGAGATGTGAGTTATATAAATCAATCTATGGAAAAAACTTGATTGTTGATCTTATCAGCTCGAAATCAAAAAGTAAAGTCCATCGATTCAGCGAACACTGAATGATCGCGAAATTGAATAACCGTCAGGCCTGCGAGAAGTGCGTTTTTTTCAAACTTCTCCCCTAGCCTTCTTGGGTATCAATTTCCTATGATTTTCCAGCGGACCCATAGAGGATTTTACTGTTATTTTTGAATTCACGTGTAGTCCGTCAATTTGAACAACAGAACCTATCGGTTAATGATGAACAAGTATACTAAAGAGGATTTGGTGCTAGTAGCCAGACAAAGGCGACTAGCGATGACCGTCGCCAAGTTGTGGCAACACAACCAGTATGATTTGCGGGAACTGGTGACTCCGGTCACGTTGGCCGAACGAGAACTTGTCGAGAAAGCTAGAGCCGAAAGAAAAGCCTACCTCATCAACGATCAGAAGCCCACCATGACGATGTTGAAAAACAGACTCAAAGAAGTCGGACTCACTTCCCACGGCGGAATCACTCGGGGGGGTCTAATCGACCTTCTCATCGAAAATTCGGACAAGGTCGGGGGCGGTAAATTTTCCCTGGATCCAGACCAGACGGTCGCGGTGTCCAAGTGGAACGAGCCTTCGTTGCTAATCAACGCCGGACCCGGCGCTGGAAAGACCACGGTTGTCTGTCACCTGACGGCCGAGTGCGTAGCCCACGACGACAAGGTATTGTTGCTCGTGTACAACAGGGAAGCCGAACGCACCCTCACGAAACGACTGCGACAGCTGAACGTCCAGCTGATCCAGAAGAACAAAATCGACGAACCAGGAATCGTTGGGTGCTCTGTGATGACTTTCGATAAGTTCGCGTACCAGATCAACACTAGGATGAGTCGTAAAAACGCAGACGACGATGAAGATGATGATAACTACGACAACGATGACTACGCATGTTATGACGAGGAGATGGGGCCTGATGAGCCTGCAAACGTGTTGTCAAAAGACGACAGCGTGGGAGATAGTTATTTCATCGAGATGAATAGAGCGGCGATGAACATCTCGGCCGACGGTTCGGCCACGGAATCCCTGCCCAAATGGAGCGTCATCGTTGTTGATGAAGCCCAAGACGTCACAAGCGTCCATCGCCGTTTGATCGACGGCGTCGTCCGACTCAACCCAAGTATCCGGAAAATCATCGCGGGCGATCCCCGGCAGGAGTTGTATTCCGGTACCGGATGGTTTTCGGAGTCGTGGGCGACAACCTCCGACGATTCCCGTGTCGTTCTTCGCTACAACCACCGATCTTCGCCAGAGATCGTTGAGGCCATCAACATTTACAGTCGGAACGCGTTTCCGTCGCTCCATCATGAACAGATATCAGCGGTAGACGTGGCCGACCAGGAGACTGGTGTGTTCCTGCACGAAGTTCCATGTAACGATGACCGTTGGTGGTTGAACAAGACAGAACTAGTCAACACGAGTCAACAGGTGGGAACAGTGGTCGGCTCTCTGCTTGCCAGTAAGGAGCCAGGAACCGTGTACGCGGTGGCCCCCGTGACGATCGAAAAGTACAACATGCAGATCGCCACGACCACAGCCCGACAGACGGTTGAGGATGAGAGACCTGGTGAGATACTGCACATGGCGCACATGCTCGAAAAGTCGGCGTTACAAGACAAGGTGTACATTGTTGCCACATCTAGGAAAATCAAGGGCACGGAACGCGACTCGGTAGTTGTGTACGGGGCCGACGTGGAGTACTCCATCGAGACATCTTCGTTGTCCAAGATGCTGTTTGTGGCGTTGTCCCGCGCCCAGAAGACACTCCACATCGTAACTCGGAAACTCACTGGCCAGAAGGTCGGACGTCTGCTCCGCCCCGTCATCGAACACCTGGGTGGCGTCCGCGTCACCGACATTGTGACGCCGAAGACGCCAGTCCGCAACACGGTCCCGGTCGCCGATACGGGAGCAACGGGTGACGCTGTCGGATCGTACGGCATTTGCTACTCTGATGCACTCCGTCCTGTCGTTTCGGCCCGGCGGGCGACAGACCCGGTCGACATAGAAACCAGGGGCGACAACGACTTCGTCGGGTGCTTCGCGGAGGCCCTGGTTGCCGAGGCGCTGGGCGTGGATCTGTCAAGAGACGTCGAACTGGTGGTCGAAAGTGACAGAAATCGGCGGGGGATATGCTACGACCCGATCGCCCACAAGTATCAGATTCGAATCCCTAGCGTAACGGAAGCGTATGAAGAAATCGCGACGGTGAAACGGGTCGCGGAGAAAGAGTATCTCGCGTACGAGTACGCCCGCATGAAATTTTCCGTCCTGTGCGGAAAACTGTGGACCGTGAGCCGGCACGCGGTCGAGGACCCTGCGAGATACAAAGACATGCAGACGCAGACGGCGGCGTTCGCCGAGACTCTATTCGAGTGCGTCCGCGTGTGGTCCCGACAAGACGCTTCGGTGGGCGCTGGGCTCAGCAGAACCGAGCTGGTAGAGTACGCGAATATGTTCGAGCACGAATTGTTGACGGAGAGATCCGACAAGGAGGCAGGGGGGATCATATACGTACCCGACCTTATTGTGATGGGCATCCCTGTTGAAATCAAGTACACCGACGAGACGACTGCCAATCACAGACGGCAAGCCGGGATCTACGCCACGTTGCGCAACGCTCCGTATGCGGTCCTGGCCAACATGAAAGTCGGTGCTCTGGAGAAAATAGAGCCACTCAATGTTTTCGTCGTGGAGGCGGTGGGTCGCGCCATCCTGGCCGTGACAGCTGGACGGGATGCGTTGGTTAGGCTCGAGGCCCGCGCGATTCGGGCCCCGAGGCGACTGACGCCAGCCTGTGTCGTGACGGTAGACGTCGAGAAGTCGGCCACCGGGTCTATCACAGAAATAGGGGCCGTGGCGTTTTCAGCCACCGACAACTCGATCATCGACACATACCGTGGACTGGCCGACGGCGTTGAGGTGATCGTAAAAGGCGACGAGAAACCAGCCGTTCAGACAGGCGTTGGATGGGCCTGGGGAGAGGAAAAAATACAGCAGTTGACTGGCCTTCGGGTTGTCAATCTCGGAAAAATAGTCGCCGCGTCGAAACGATTGATCACTTGGTTCAAAAGGTGGGTGGCCACTTTGCCAGAACCGCGGACCTTCGTGTATTGGGGTGGCTCCGAATCCGAGCTCTTGTCTGACGTGCCAGGCGAGACGTGCGATGCCTACCAGGAGTTGTTTAAGCCATGGTTAGACCACTGCGACCGGATGCGAACAGGCGCGTGTCAACTGACAGACGCCGCTCGTCAAATAGTTCCGACTTTCAAGTTCACCCCTCACAGGGCGTACGAGGACGCGCTGGCCACAGCCTCCGTATTCATTGGCGTAACTTCGTTCACGGGCGTTGTTTGATCCTGTCGGAAATAAGGAATGAAATCTTTAAGGTGTTATCTCAACTGAACGAGCGACGACGTTTTTTTCCTGGCAATTACGTACGATATATGAATGATGTTTAATGAATATACTCTGCTCGGTACGGACTACGAACACTGATGAATCTGAGGTTAATTATTGACGCGATTCCACGAAATCGCTAACCTATTGAGGACTCGAAAAGGCAAATCACGCCGAGTGAAGAAAAGGTAAAGTCACATTATCTTATTCCTTCATGTTATGAGAATCGGAAAAAATCGAACTGACGCACCAGACGTTATTTTTTATGCATCATTTCATAAACGAAATCAAGCAAATTATCAACGGTACCATTCACCTTGGACGTGGGATATTCTGTCATCACGTTACGATGCCATGTACCGTTAAATAGATCGAAGTCATCATTATACGTTTTGGAACCACATGGTAGAACTTGTGATAATTCTGACTTTATTAGAACTCGTTGATCCTGGAAGGCAGTAAGTTTCATCACGAATTCTATTGAATGACCTCCAGATATCTGATCTGTTGTGAAGGCGTACAACACCCATGTGAATTTGTCGTCTTTAGCATGGCTGATAAACTGTTCCCAAACTTCATCTATATTTTCAACCTTGGCACCTAAACATAGCCATTTTTCTTCAGCCGTAGGAATGTTTAACTTTTTTCCTTTAAAGAATTTCCATGTGACGCTTCGAAATTGTTTTTGTTCTCGAACTACGTGAAAATCGTCCGTTGCGTCATAATACTCACCTTCTGTATAGAAATAATCTCGATGTGCGTCATCATAGATGTTACAAATATCGTCCTCGTTATTTATGTAAAAACCAGTTTCGACGTCACATTCTAATATGTCTACAAGTTCGGAATAGTTAAGTTCAGTTGGTTCATCAGAACAGTGGTGCTGGGTTCGCCAGTTTTTTATAGCAGTTTGTGAACAAAATGCGTTTATCACTGCTTTTTTATTTATGAATTTCCTGAAATTTGACATATCTGTTGTCAAAACTTCAGTGGTTAATGTTGAAGATTTAGCGGTAGTGTTTCGTTCAGCTGAGCGTGGCTCTTGTGATGGTAATTGGATGAGTTTTGTGTTTATCGCAAACTGAACTATCTTTTTTAACAAGTAGCAATCATATCTACTGTCGTGCTGACGACTTATGTCTGGTTGTTCACCACAAAGGCAATGGAACAGGTCTCCCAATTTGGGAAACGTAGTTTTACCAGTTTTTCGACGAAAGAATTGACGAATGCCGTTGTTCAACATAGTACATATGATTTCACATTGTGATAGTACATTTGCATCCGCTGGTTCTACGTTATGGAGATTTGCTTCATTCCTTAAAATACCAATATCGTATTCGCTATTATGCGCAATCACACATTTTACTTTCGCGACATCAGTCACGAACTCTCGAAACGCTGTTGCGAAAGGTACACCATTTTTACGTACGAAATCAACGGTGATATTGTGTGGGAGATCCTTTCGAACAGATTGTGCTGAATTCGATATGAAATAGTTTTTTTCAACATCGTCTTTGTAAGCTTCAACAACTACCCAAGATAATTGCATTATTCTATGTGTTGGTGGTCTGAATGACCCTATACCATTTGTTTCCGTATCAAATATCACATACATCGTATACGTCATATCGATATCTGTTTAAATGACCATAATGTCATCGAATTATGGAAATGGAAGATCAAAGAATAACCGAAATTTCTACGAATTTTGGTCTCAAGTTTGTGAGAAGTGTGTTTTTTTGAACTCGAGCATGTTTCTTTTCCCCATCGACCGGTTGCACGACCGACAAACGGGCTCGAGATTGTCCACGCTGTCGTTTCCCCCGTCGGCCACTGGGATCACGTGGCCGACCTCGAACGCCTCGAACCGGAGATCGGTCTCGCAACAGAAACATCGCCCGTCGAAAGATGCTCCGTTACGTTTTTTCCAAACTTCTTCTCTGACCTTTTTGGGTATCGCCTTTCTAGGTTTTTTGGCGGGCGATGTGGTCACCGGTAACGTTCCCGACGAAGTTGAAACTATCGATTCCGGTACGGTGTCGGGCGGTTTCATCCCGTCGAGTCTGTGTATGAGATCTTTTTGGAGGGCGATGACCTCGTCGAGTCTCGCGGTTATTCCGCTCGATCTGTCGTCGATGGCCAGAATGACGGTGGCAAGATCGAGCAGGTTTCTCAAGTCACGCCCCTCGATCTTTCTCGCCGATTTTTCGATGTCTTTAGGCAACTTGTCGACGAGAATCCGCGAACCTCCCGCCAAGGTAAGAATAGAATAGATCGGCTTGCTCCCGTAACGAATCGTTTCGACTTCGACGAAGTCGTCGGCCCCGACTTCTTCACAAGTCCCGTCGTAATACTTCCGGTAAAAGTAGACATCGCATTTCTGGTTAGTTTTCAACTCTTTCTGGAAACTGTACACCCTGCCGTCGATGTTGAATTGAGCTGGAGCCATGAAATGCTATATATACCGACTGGGTAGTCTAATTAGAATCCCGACAGTTCCCACTTCGTGGGAACGACCGATCCCGCCCAGGACCCCGCAACGCGGACCGACACAGTCGGTCTGTCGATCCCTCTCCGAGGGATCTCGCGGGGCCCGTCGTCCCGACCCTGGCGGGATTTCAGTGGGAGGATCTCGACAGTCTCTGTAAAAATTGAAAATTCTGGTGATTTAATTGTTGTGGCGTAGTCGACAATGAACAATCTCCACGCACTAGTTTATCAGATAGAAATGACCGATAGAGACAGATCGGACGTGCTGATCAAGATTTCCGAGTATTCGCGGTTGCTGGGAGCGGAAGTTCCCAGCGGAGCGAGCTCAGACGACAAAAGGACGCGCGCGATTATCCTGTCGGAGATAGTCAGTATCCTGGCGGGTGTCAACGATCAGACGGGGATCCAACAAAGTCGAATCATGACGATTCTACTCAGCGAGTTCGTGAACACGCATCCGTGGAACGTCCCTCCGGTGATGGAGTCGGAGGTTCCCACGTTGGGGGGACTGTCGGAGATGGGCCCGCCCCGAACCGTGCTGTATGACGAAAACTTCGACCTGATGCGAAAATGTCGCGACTACATCGGAGCGATGGACCACACGGACCAGGCAATCGTGTGGTACGAAGATCGTCTCGCGATCTTGGCCGACGGGGTTAACGGTAGCTCCAGAAGAGAGAAGGCCCAGGCTCTCAACGCGAGTGTGATGTTCAACCTGTTCGTGGTGAGCGCGAGCGCGCACGTGGCCGAGTACGTGGCGCGTGCTGACGTGGCGCTTCGCGACGAAATCGCCTACATGCTCGATCACCTCATCATCGGGCTCGTTTCCGAGATCGTTTCCTAAATCATTTCCTAAATCATTTCCTAACTCATTTCCTAACTCATTTCCTAACTCATTTCCTAACTCATTTCCTAACTCATTTATTGATTCTTTATTTTTTAGGGGATATGTCACCAGTGCTCCTAAAAAACATATAGATCTATACAAATCAGAGACCCACTACGTGGACGCTCAGACATAACTGAGCACGACCCTCCACAGCCTGCGCGGAAATCGTATGTAACGTGCTACATTGTCGCTATCGAGCATATTCGCGACTAGGTCGAAACAAGAAAGTCTCCGAACCACGTCGAGTATGCGTTGAATCAGTCCAACGCAGTTTTGGCCTGGCGTGAACTTCATCTTGACCGAAGGATACTTCTCGGCGAGATTCTCGATACATTTCATGATGTCATGTTCGTAGAAGTCATCAAGTAGCCAATCTACTGTTCCCCTGTCATACAGGATCGTCATTTTTTCGAACAGCCAGTTGCATAAAGTGTAATCAACACGGTTCACAGCGACGAAAAATCCTGCGATAAGATTATATGAGTGCCAGAGACTGTGGCTCGGAAGGTCGAGCGACCACAGATATTCGAAGATCTCCACGGACCCGATGTATCTGAAGAAAATCACGGTCAATATGGGTATCATACGACGCCAGTTATTATCGAGCCAGGCCGACAGCGTCTGTATGAATCGTTCACTGTCGTTGCCGGCGACCGAAACCAGTGCCAACACAACCAGTTTGTTTTCCTTGTCAACACCCGAGGAGAATTTGGCGATGCGCGGATCGTCGGCCACAGTACCCCCGCAATGGAGCGACTCGCACACAGCGATGTAAGGGAATATTCTGATGCCGTGATCGTTCATCGCCGAATCGTCCGTCACCGCTATAGAACGAATCACTTTGCATTCCGAAAACGAGTACATAACGTAGTTCCCGATTTCGCGACAAACCGCGCTTCCTACTGGTAATTCCAACACGTAAACAGTCGATGGTGGTCTCGGATAGCTATCGATCTGACGGTGATCCACAATGTCGTAACCGTAAATTTCTTCTCTATTTGTCATGTCCGGCGATTCCGATCCATTCCCCAGAAACGTAAGATCGGACCGAGAGTGTCGACGAAAACATAGTTCTCCGCAGTAGTAGTCTGGTTCTCTGTAGGAAAACGAGTAGATTATCTTGGGACTGGGTAACGAGACCTCGTGGTACTCTGTTTCACGGTACAATTTTCTTTCACCCATCATGGTCATCAATATCGTATATAACAATTCAGTTTTCACGGACAAAAAATGTAAGGGGGTTATAGGGGGCTTCGCCCCCTAAAAAATGTAAGGGGGTTATAGGGGCTTCGCCCCCTAAAAAATGTAAGGGGGTTATAGGGGGCTTCGCCCCCTAAAAATTCCGTATGCCCCTTCAATCTCTCATGAATCCAGCCTTGCGGGGGATCCCATATATTCGGGTATCGAAGTGATTTCGTCCCCTTTCGATATCGAGAATTTCGTTATGGGATACTGTTTCTGGTCGTACACTTTTTTCCTCTCGTAGAATTGACGAGCCAACGTCGAATTCTTGTCCACGATATCCGCGACACATCGCACGACGGCGGGATCCGAGCCGAGCCGTAGAATTCTCCCGACGATCTGTCTGAGCCCATTTCTGCGCGGAGTGGCGAGAACCATGCCGGTCATATTCGTGATGGAAATACCGCGCCTGCTAAACCCGTAAGTGGTCAGAACGATGCGGAGGTTTTTCGCCTCTTCCACATCGTCGTGTTTGCATCCCCCGCGTAGAACCGTGCTGTCGAGTTTCGGTCTCCCTTTGCGATTTACTGGCCCACCGCCCGAAGCACCGCCCGAAGCACCATTCGAAATATCGTCGGCATCCTCGTCGTCCTCGATTTCGAGGATACATTTGATATCCTGCTGTTGAAGGAGTTCGGCCAAAATGCGTTGCAGTCGGGGAAGAAATTCCCTCAGTTCCGCGAAAACGAACACGGAATGGCCTTGTTTCAGCAACCGCAACACTTCCAGACACACGATATGGGTTCGGTACGGGTCCTCGATGAGATTGTTTATCGTGCTCATGTACTGGAAACTCGGCCCGCCCCCGCTGTCTTCTTCGGAAAACACGTCGGGGCAGTCTCCGCTGTAGAGCACCCGCCGAACCGCCCCCTGGAACGTGATGTCGGCGATTTCGTCCAGCACCCCCGGCACGGTTTCGCCCAAAACAGGCCTCCCGATAAAGGGGAAAACGAATCGGTCCAGCTCGTCCGGTCTTTCTTCCGGAGTGGCACTCAGGCCGATCAAATATTTCGAAGGGCACCAAAGGACGTTGGAGTTGACCGGAGTGTAGTATTCGTGGGCTTCGTCCAGGATCACCAGGCCGAAATTCTCGAACACGTCGATGTGTTTGTCGCGAACGCTGTTGATCACGCCAGCCATCATATCGGGCATCCCCGTCGCCCCGCGCTCGATTTTGGCCCACGCAGAATTGGTGAACGTCGTGGCGTTCGCCCCTGGGAACATCTTCCGGAACTCGTCCACCCAAAAGTCTCTGATTTCGCAGGTGGGCGTGACCACCAGGGTCCGAACCCCGAGACGCCCAGCTATGGCCGACCCGAGGAACGTTTTGCCCATACCAGTCCCCAACTGAAGATACAAGCGATTAGCCCTTCGTGGTAACAATTTCAGCGCGTGTTCTAAGATCAGTTCTTGGTGCCGATAGAGTGTTATTTTCGGCGCTCCGAAATCTATCACGTCTGGGGGGCGGAACAACCGCGTCCCGTCTAAGAGCCTGATACGGTACTTCTGGGCGAAATACCGCACTGCGTTGACGGGGAACAGCGTCATCGTCTCGGTCTCTTCGGCTTCTGTCCCGTCGGTTCCGCGTGTCTTCGTGCGGACCCGCATTTTTTTGTACGCTTTTTTCGTCTCGGGCTTGTAGCGAGCGGCGAAACCCGTTTTTTCCGTGAACGCGAATCTCTTCTGAATCTCTTCGTATTCTTTTTCGAACGAAGCGGAATCGACCAACAGCCCATGTCGGGTAAGACAAACATTCATAGACCCCCCCTCTTGGGGTCCTGGAGGATCTCCTTGCTGGGATCTCATGACGTGACAATGTACCCGTGACGATATTACTTAAGCATACGGACAATCAATTTGAACGAGAACATTTATCAGAGGGCGAAACGTCAACCCTCCCCAGTCGTAAATATCCAAAGTCTGTTGTTTTTAAAATTAAACATCGGTAGGATAGCAAAATATCGACTCATGACTGAACCTGTACCCGAAACGGCGAAACCTGGCGAACCTCACCGGGTCAAATTTGTCGACTTATTTTGCGGCATCGGCAGTTTCCATTACTCGTTCAGGAAACACGGATGGTCGTGCGTCATGGCGTGCGACATAAACCGTAGCGCCAGGGAAACGTACAGTAAAAACTACGGCCTTACGCCTTTGACAGACATAGTTGACATTTCGCCAGAGAGTGTACCAGCGTACGACGTGCTGTGCGCGGGATTCCCGTGCCAGCCATTTTCACAATGCGGAAAACACGGCGGTTTCAACGACGAAAGAGGGACGATGTTCTACCAAATCATGAAATTCGTGAAATTCCACGGTCCCAAAATAATCGTCCTGGAAAACGTCCAATCACTGTTAACCCACGACAATGGAAAAACGTACAAAACAATGGCTGATGAGTTGAAAAAAGAGCATTACATCGTGTGCCATAAAGTGCTGAAATGCTCCGACTACGGAATACCGCAGATGCGAAAGAGGCTTTTCGTTTTCGCGGTCGGAGACAGATTTGTGACGGCCGACAGTCTGAACAAAATGTTGGACTTCGAACATTACAGGAAAACGACGACCTTGTCCGAGTATCTGAGTCGGAATTTCGAAAAAAATGTGGCGTATACCATCCGATGCGGGGGACGAAATTCCCCCATCACGTCGCGACACAACTGGGACGGGTACATTGTCGACGGGAAGGAATATCGCCTGTCGCTCGAGGATTGCTCCAAGCTTCAGGGGTTTGACGAATTCGCGCTCGAAGGATCTGATACCGAGAAATGGAAACTGTTGGGGAACACGATCCCGACGATTTTCGCGGAAATGATAAGCGACACAATTAACGTGTTCATCAGAAGTGTGACAGTCAAAGGGTTTAACTCGCCGGAACTGGTAGGTCCACCCGACGACCGGATGTACGAACGAGGGTTCAAAGATCTTTTAACCGAGCTCGAACAGATCCATATTTCTTCTGAAGCGTCCGGTAACGCCGAAACTCCGCATCCGGAGACGTGCGCGGGAGCTGAAGAGGACGTCGATTACGCCGGTAAATCTGTCAAAGAGCTCAGAGAGTTGTGTAGAAAATCTGGAATTAAGGGATATTCGCGGAGAAGAAAACCCGAGCTGGTCGGACTCCTTTCGAAAACCACGGAAGGATGAAAAAGAGCGGGCTCCTGTAGGGCCCAGAACCGTTCGGTTGTTTTTAGTGCCGAGAATTGTTCGACGACCCGTTCGCCCGATCGTCAGATCACCTCTGGTCGGATACGAATTGATCATTCCACAACCTTGATGTCGTGGCATATTTTTTACCAAGTCGTTATTGGGTGTTCGGTACCGATCGCGCATAATTCTAAAATTGAAAACGCAATATGATAATCAATAAGGACAGGATAAAATGGCAATGGCCAGGATAGAATTACGAGATCTGCCTTTCGCAATTCAACGATCCGAAAAACTGGTCGTCAGTGGCAGAAGCGCACTCGCCGACGTCCCGAAATTTCGGGGAGAACTCTACAGGAAGCAGAGGGCTATCATCCAGTCGATGATAGCCGAAGAAAACCAACCGATCTCGAACATAACCAGCCGTTCAAAGGCAGATTTGATAATCGAAAACGGGTTTCTTACCGAACCATTTTCGTACGGGAAGACAGTGACGTTGCTCGGGCTGATATGCTCCGACAACGTGCCACCCTGCACCAAAAAATGGAGACACGCGTTCAGTTACTCCGCGAACCGTGTGTTCAACAACCCCACGAGTCACGTCTACGAGGTCGAATTCTCGAACTTCATCCATTCGACGTTGGTTTTGCTCAACCGTCCTTCGATAGTGGAGTGGGAGAAAAACATCCTGAAATTTTCCGACAAGACTTACACGATCATCCAAGACAAGAAGGGGCTGAAGAAATTCCAGGCGATGATTGAAAACGACGACCTGAGCGAGCTCGGCGAAATAGTGCTGATGAAGGTCGGCAAAGTGGCGAATTACAAATTCGACCGTGTCGGTTCGGTCCCGGATTTAGAGCTGGACAGGATAACCAACGTCATGGCGATGCTTTGTGAGGGTCGCTTGTGGGATCGCATCATCGTCGACGATTTCGACCACATAGGGTTCCACTCGTCGGACAGTTTGCTCAACGCGAGATTTTCTTGGTACGCCTCGGCCACCAGAAAGCCCAACAACTCCAATCTCGTCGACGGCAAATTCACGTTTCTGGACGATATGTGGAGAACGATTTACGATAAACGCATATTCGTGATGACGAAGATCGCGATGTTGGGCGACGAAAGACACGACGGTTTGGCCACCTTGTCGGCCATAAAGGTCAAAGAATCGGATTTCGCCCAACTCGAAGGCACCGCGATCCGATACAAGCAGTACATAATCAAAGGGGGTAAAGGATACGACATGCTCGCTTCGTTGGGGGTGACCGAAAGAGAAATCGAGGAATTCCAGCTGGATCCCAAAAACGTGAACGAGATCATACTGGAACTCATCGACAGAAATTTGGCGGAAATCAGAATTTCCACCAGAGTAGAATCGGTCTTCGACGAGATGCGAATCGGCGCCAAGTCGTCTTACGACAGCGCGGGAACGTTGATCGCCAGCGTGGTCAACCTCGTCAGATCGGCGGAAAATAAAGGTCGCGACGACGAACAAAAGACGTTCCAACAATGGCTGAAACGCCACGCGGTAACGCCCGACGTACTCGGCGGAGCCCGTAAAACACTCAGAGAACGGAAAGAACAGCTGTTGGCGAACCTTGACCGGTTCAGGAACAACATCAAAGAAGGGGAGTGTCAGATATGCTGCGTTCCAGCCGGCGAGGTCGACATTTTCTACATAACCTCGTGCTGTCAGACTATAATTTGCAAGGAATGTTTGAAGCATACCATACATCGCAGAAAGCCACATAGGAACGAAAACGAGCATGAAACGGTATGCTGCCCCAATTGCACAAGGTCCATCGCGATCGATTCGATGCTCTGTATCGACGTCCGTTCTGACGATTTCGACAACATCGTGACGGTGGCCGATCAAATAGTCGACCAGAAAGACACGGTCAAGGTCGTCGAGCAGATCGAGCAAAAACTTGCGGAAGACATGATCCAGAAAATATCAGAAGCCACGGAAGAAATCATCGCCGGCCAGTCCGCACTGCCGGAGAAAAAATTGGACGACAAGACAGCAGATCTCCTCGAATTCGTTTCGGAGATGATGGCAGAAATCGACGAGACCAAGACGGTCAACAAGATCGACATGTTGGTCAAGCTGATCAGAGAAGGGAACATCGGGAACACCCACGAGATCCACGAGATCAAAGAAACCCAGTTTCGTATTCCTGGCCTGCTCGAAACGACGAGCGACGTACCGAGAACGAACCAGCCGCGAAAATGGCTGGTGTTCATGATCCAGAACTCTTCGACGTCGATAGTGGTCAGAAGACTGGCCGAGATCGGTATTTTCGCAGTATCAGCCACCGGCACGGTCGATCAAATCAAGAACGCGATAAACCTGTACGAATCGTCGGAAATAGAAAGTGTTCTGGCCCTCAGCGCGGAGAAAAGTAGCGCGGGCTTGAACCTCCAACAAACGACGGACGTCGTGTTCATGCAGGCGTTGGCGCGCGCAGAAACCATAGCGCAATCGATCGCCAGAGCGCATAGAACAGGGAGAACGTGTAACCTGACCGTACACTGGATCGTGTACGGTCACGAATACGTCGATCTGGAAAGCAAGTTTAGAGCCGCAGAAAACGCGGCACCGCTTGCGCCGTTGCGCCCCGCACCGCTGGCTCCCGCACCGTTGCAGCCCGCACTGGTGCCACAAGCACAGCCCGCCGCTGGGGGTCATTTGAGACTGCGTGTCCGCGAACTGTTGGCTCAAATCATGCAACAAATGCCAGAAATGCCCATGAACGAGGTCCGACAGAGAATAGTCGAAATGATGGGCGGTGATCCGCTCGTCGGAGACGATTTCGACGCGGCCGACGTTTAAAAAATAACGGTCCGCGGTGTGATCGGCATGCGACCATTTTTTAGGGGCGAAGCACCCTATAACCCCCTTACGTTTTCGGGGCAGGCTAAAACTTCGGTAAATCTTCGGTGAAGCGTCACCGAAGCTTTCGGAAAGGTTAAAGATTCAGGCACGGAAACGGTTGTGACACTGTAGGCAGACGCAGACAATGTCGGCGGCCTCGTCGGCCGACCTGAACTGTCGTTCTTCGTACGTGGTTCTTTTGTGGAAGCAGAAAGGACAGGTGTACATGGTCGATTCTTTCACGACGATCGTCTGGCCCATCCTGATCTCGAGTTCGGCCCGTTCTTCGGCGCTGGCTTCGGGTATCAGCTCCCTTTCTGTCATGTTCCCGACGTTTTCGCCGTCGTAAATTTTCCGAAGCAGGGTTTGGCTGTATTTCGACCCAGGGTCGGTATCTGGGTCCAGATTTGATAAAACCGTTCCACAGCGTGTTTTATACAGATTCTCGAACTCTTTCGAAATCCAGTGCCTCGTCACTTCCCCGTCGTTCACTTTACAGTCTGCCACGACGTGCTCGAAGCACGATTTTTCGGTGTCTTTCGCGTACTTGACCGCCGAAATCGCGTCGATATTCGCGTCTTGGCGAAGCATCGCTTCGAAAAGGGATTGGGCGTACTCGGCCCGTATCGCTTCCAGACCGAACCCCTCGACGTACTCTTTCGTTTTTTCCACGATTTCTTGTACGGTCCAGTTCGTCAACGGTAGCCTGGCAGTCTCTGCCCATTTCCGTATTTGTCTGAACAGATTCACGAACTCGCGAACGTCGCCGGACGTCGTTTTCGTGAGTTCCTCCACGATGCTTCCAGCCCGCTCCGACGGCATGGATTCCGATAACAACGTTATTCCGTCTTTTTCCATGGTTATATCTCTGTGACACCAGGATTCAAATCATAAAAAACACCCCGTTTACGTTCGTTCCGGAACGAACGTGAACGAACGTGAACGGACGTGAACGAACGTGAACGAACGTGAACGAACGTGAACAATTCATACCAGCGCGGTCTGGACCACGGTGTATATCGTTATATTGGATTCGGTCGGGGAAATGAAGAGGATTTTTCCGCGGAGGCAAGAAATTTTGATCCGCGTTATCGCCGAGCAGGTCGTGATGGACTTGGCGAGGTTTATGTCAGAAAGAGTGCAAATGAAACTTTCCGTACTTTTCACCGTGCTCTCGAGAGAGATTTTCTCGGCGTCTTTGTAGATTTCGGCGTACTGGAGCTCGTTCTCTTGGGTGTACGTGAGTTTCAGAGGCTGGTCGCCGTTTTTCTCGATGCTGAACCCGTGTTCGCTGTAGTTCGAGATGTGGGTGATCGTGTTTTTGAAGTCTTTCAGCGAAAGCGTGAACGACAGTTTCACGCTGGCGAGCGAATTTTTCACGCCCTCGGAGCACGAGTAAAGATCGTGGTCTTCCTCGTAGTTCGACAGCGTCACGTCGTAGCAACAGTCCTTGGAGATAGTGCTGTTCTTCAGCACGATTTCCAGGCAGTCGCTGTCGTTCCGGTTGACGCTGAGTTCTATCAGGTAGAAGTCTTTGTCGATCGACGAGAATATTTTCTCGACGCGCGACCGGTTCAGGCTGAACACCACGCGGTCGTCTTTGCAGAAGTACGAGTTCATTTTGGCCCCTTCGACCGCGATCACGGTCGACGACATTTTCGTGTGGTCCCTCGCGTAGATGTTCATCTCCGTTTTCGAACAGACTACGTGGATTTCATCGGCCTTGATGCTTTTGAGGTAGTTGAAGATCCCTTTGAAATCCAACGGGTTAACGTACGTCAGCTCGAAGTTGTGGTACGCGACATCCGGCTCGTCGATCACTCCTCTCTTCTCGACCGTGGGGGCTGGCGGGTTTTTCGGAGGGCGACCCGGCCCTTTCTTGACTGGCTTCGACATGGCGCGGTTTGTCTGCGTTCGACGTATGGGTACACGCCGAAGTGGTTGCTCGAGTTCACCGCTCCCGCACAGACTGGTATACCATACTGCGCAATAACTTCAAATGCTCTACGTGATAGACCCACCTTAGTTCCGCGGGGAGATCCTCCAAGGGAGGATCGGACGACCCCCCAGGGGGGTCTTGGGCGGAACGACACACGGAACGTTGTACTTTGCGGGTCTGTCGATCCCCGAAAATGGCTCTTGCTGGGCCCGTCGATCAGCCCTTGAGTCCCCCCGCGGGGGAACTGATATCGTAGCCGAGGATCGCGAAATGTTTGGCCGTCGTGGACGGGCCCAACAACAGTTTCTTTTCGATCACGTCCGTGCGTTTCCGAATGGCCACTTCTATTTTCTCGTTTTTCGGCATTTTACTGGGTAAGTTGAACGTTCTCATGGAAATCGTTTCGGCCCCCACCACCAGTTGCCTGAAAGTGGTCAAACTTAACTCCAAACGGCGCGAATCCCGCGCCGAGTCGACCGTCGAGGCGAGTATCTTCACGTTTCTGACGTTTTCGGCCGAGGTTTCCAGCAACGGCCCGTAAATACTGTCCGCTTCGACGTAACTGTCGGATCCACGGGGATTCTTTTTTTGGGGTGCCCGCTTGTCGTCCGCCCGCTTGTCGTCCGCCCGCTTGTCGTCCGTCCGCTTGTCGTCCGCCCGCTTGTCGTCTGCCCGCATGTCGTCCGCCCGCTTGTCGTCCGCCCGCTCTCTTTCCTGTCGGCGTATGTTGGCGATGATCGCGTCCTCCGATACTTTCAGCATTCCGTCGACTCTCGTCTGGGCGTTGCGCAACGCGTCGACGTCGGTTTTCCCCAATTTGGTCAGGCGTCTGTTGATCTCGGCGTTGACGACAATGTTGAAAAGGCGCACCCGGTCGTCTGGCCCGTTCCAGATGTCGCTGCTGGTAACGGCCTTGTTGAACGTGGTTCCGCCGTCGATCGACCGGTAAACGATCAGCTTCTCCGAAGACCCGCGAAACTGTTCCTTGCGGATTTCCGACGAATCCGACTGGTCGGGTCGGTCGACCATCGCGGGCTTTCTTATTCTCGGCACAGTATCGGTTACAGGCAGTGTTTCCACGATATTCTGGATGCTGTAGATCACGTCGGTGTTAAGCCCAGACACCAACGATATCGGGTTTTCAAGTATTTTTTCGATCCGGTAAGCGGTGGTTCTGTCGGAGCCGGGAAGATGATAGTAGATTAACGCGTTATCGGACGCCGTAGCCGTCCCTGGCGGTATTTCCTTGAGGTTCCGCATGCCGAACTGCATCCCCATAAGTTCGATGGGATGGGTTTTTTTGTGGACCGCGGGGGCCAGATAGACGTTCGGCGTCGTCCCGAGCGAAAACAACTGGATCGACCTGACAGTCGATTCGACAGTGTCGCGCAATTTCGGCTCTTTCTGCCAAATGCGCTTCAGAATCTTGGAATAGTACATGTTTTCGGTAAAATCGACGTCGCGGGTGTTGAATCGCTGGACTATGAAGTTCACCGAATCGATATCGGCGGGAACCGATTCCGACAGAATAGAAGCCAAAACGGTGTCGTATTTGTCCAAGCCGAACGCGTTGACCTCCGAGACGAGTTTGTCGAATTTATCATGGAAAGACGGGCTCGTTCGGGACCGTATCACGCTCACGATTTCTGGCTGGGTCAACTTCGACTTGACCGTTTCGATGTTGTTCCGGAGTTCGTCGATGGTCCCGAATATCTCGGAATTCTGGGGGAACCCGGTGACCTTGAGTTCCGCCAAAAGTTTCCGCGATTCCTCGATTTTGTTTTCGCAGACGAAGAAGTCTTCCGAAGCCAATTTCCTCAGGTAGGATTCGGAGTATTCCATCAGGGTCGACAATTTTCCTACCGTGTTTTCGAACGACCTGTAAATGTTGTCGAACACTTCTTCGACGGTTAATCTCCGCTTGTTTTCGGCGCGCGGGTCTGGAACTGTGCTGGCCGAACGCGACATGTTGAAGATTTGGCGGGCTTATTGTATACTTGCGTCTATAATATAACACGATATTATGACGAGGCACGAATATTTCCCCGTAATCCCGAAAATACCCAGAAGTATGGCTCCCTCCGCCGAGATCGACGAAATCGCAGCGGTCGAAGAAAAAGAGCGGGGCTTCTTCTCGCGGTACAAACTCATCATCATCACGGTTGTGATAGTCCTGGTCCTGCTGATACTTTTCTACCTGTTCATCAAAATCCGCCCGAAGAAACAGACCGACGAGGACGACGAAGAAAAAATGAAGCGACTCGAACATTTGCGCCGAATAAGAGCCAGTCGTCGGGAAAAATCGGACCAACGGAATAAACGTGTCCGCTTCAAAGACGAAGAGCCCGACGACCAAACGCAGTCGCCCCCACAGCCAGGAGTTCCGGTGAACGTACATCCAGGGATGACATTGCCAGAAATCGCGCAACCAGTGATGGCACAGCCAGGAATCACGCAATCGGGCGTTCCGTCCGCTCAGCCTGGTGCGGTTCCTGCCGGAATGGTGCAGTCGGGCGTTCCCGTAAGCGCTCCGGCGAACGCAAGCGTCCAGGGCCCCGCAACGCGGACCGACACAGCCGGTCTGTCGATCCCTCTCCGAGGGATCTCGCGGGCTCCGTCGACCGGCCCTGCCGAGACCCTCCAGGACAGAGTTCCGAACAATGTCCCGAGTCGACCGCAACAAGCCAACATGACGAATCACGCGGGGCCGTCGGCGGACGGACAACCGCCAGCCCCGATACCGAATCCCTCGAATAGTCCGGCGGGGATAGTCATCGAGGCCAACGACTCGCGGCGGTCGCGTTTCCGGAGAAGGGTAACCCAGTCGCCGAGAGTCGAAGACGTCACAGACAACGAAGACTTCGCGGATACCGAAGACTACCCCGCCACCCCAGCCAACCAGACCGAGCCCGAAATGAACGCCGAGAGCGAGGACGATATATTCAACCTAGACCTTTGAATATACCGTATTCGATATGATAATAGGGGGTGGGTAGGTTTTTTTGGGTTCGGGCGCGACCCAGCAAGGCTGGCCGATCCCAGCCCAAAAGAGGGCTATGGAAGTTGCCAAAATTGAAGACGGCGAGACGAAAACAAACAACCTATTAAAGAAATACCCGGGTTAAGGATAAGGTGTAACAGTGTGAAGTGAACGTGTGCGAAGGTGCGAAATTGAGATTGAGAAATGTCAGCTTCAGATGAGGAAACCAGTGAAAAGGGCGGTCGCAGAAAGATCACCGACGTTTTGGGAATCCGAGTGGCTCCGTCCCGTGTGAGAACCATCATGGTCCAAAAGATCGAGGAAATGTACCCCGACGAAACCGCGGAGATCGCCGCGCTTAAGGAGCAGAAGATCAAACTGAAGAGCGAGAACGAAGCGGGCGAAAACAACGACAACGACGACAAGATCAAGGAAATCACGGACCAGATCAAGGTCGTCGGCCAGAAGATTCCGCGACTCTCTGCCGCGGCCCCAGTCATCTTGGCGGGCATCGTCGATTTCTCGATGGTCGAGCTGATCAACTCGGCTTACCTCGTGGCGAAGGACGATAAGAAGGCCACGATCCGTCACGATCACCTGCTCGGCCCGCAGATCGAGGACATCATCACGTTCCCGTTCTGGGCCCCGCTCATGTCGTACCGGTCGATCGACGCCGAAAAGACGGAGGAGAGCGCCGACGAGAGCGGCGAAAAGACCCCGACGTTCGCCACCTACATCACCAAAATCATCAACCACGTGAAGCAGGAACTCGTCGAGGATCTCCCCGAAGAAGAGAAGGAGGAAGAGGAGGAAGACGAAGAAGGGAAGAAGAAGTCCAAGGGCCCGTTCAGAGTCACCCGTATATTCAACAGCACTTGTTCCAGCATGGTCCAGGAGTTCGTCGGCGTCGTCACGGAGCAGGCTTACATCATGGCCGTTAACGTGAAGAAGGCGAGAACTATCAGCGCCGAGCACGTCGTGTTCGCTTGCGAATCGATGCTGACGACCTACGGGCGAGACCACGACAGCATCAAGGAGTTCACGGAACACGTGGGTAAGTTGACGAAAGAGTACGCCGCCTACAACGTCCAGAAGAAGGCGGAATCGGAGAAGGCCCCAGAAAAGGAGCTGACCGAGGAAGAGAAGAAGGCGAAAGTCGAAAAGGAACTGGAGAAGGCGAAAGCGCAGTTCCTCAAGGCTCTGTTGAAATTCGGCGGATTCCTTCAGGAGCACGGCCTTTCTCTCGGCGTCCTCAGCGAGATCATCAAGGAGCAGTACGGAGGTGGCAGGGGAACGAAAGGAAAGAAGTAAATTTGACCGAATCAATCATTCGGATCATCCGATCGAATCAATCGGGTAAAAAATGAATTATATGTGATACGCAGTATCGAAGTGTTCGTAACGTGTGGAAGTTATGTGTGCGATTGTTTTTTTACTCGGCGAGGATATCGCGCAACGCCGAAATGAATCGGTCGATCGCGTACGAATCTTTCGCGGTGGCGTCGTCGAACGAAATCCGAATCGACGACTTGCCGATTTCGATCGGAACCCCCATGGCGTTGAGAACGTGGGACATGTTTTCGACGGAAGTATTGCACGCGCTCCCCGCACTGACGATGACTTTTTTCGTCAACATTTTATCGATTATCATCCTGTTGCATAATCCTGGCTTCATCACGGAAATCATGAGCGTATTGGGTAGGCACAGCGGGCTCGCGGGGCTCGCGGGGCTCGCGGGGCTCGCGTCGCGAGGGGGCGAAAGGATCCATACGCAAACTTTCGGCGCGCTGGCGATATCGTCCGCGCCGAATTGGTATACTCTCCCGTTGAACAGAACGAATAATTTATCCACGAGTTCTTTCCTGCGCGATGCCAACACCGCGTTTTTACCGTCGCGCGCCCGATGATCTCCGCCGGAGTCCCCCATATTTTCCTTGAAGGCAACGTACGACGCCACGATAGCCGGCACGTTGTGGGTTCCTCCGCGCAGTCCCTCGTTCTGGGTCCCGCAGATCATCGCTGGGATGAGATCTGGGAACGTGGTTCTCCGGATCCCCAACAATCCGCACCCGATCGGGCCGGAGAGTTTGTGGAAACTCACGCTGAAAGCGTCGCAGTTGACGCAGAACGAAGGATTTTTCCCGAATATCTGTACCGCATCGGTATGGAACGGGATGTTGACGGATCGCGCGTATCGGTAAATATCGACGAGATTATTGACGGCCCCGGTTTCGTTGTTCGCCGCCATGACGGTGATCAGACACGTGTCAGCCCTCACCGCGTTCTTGATGTCTCCCAAGTCTACCGCCCCGCGTAAAGACGGCGAACTGCGTACGAGAGTGTAGGTTATCGCCCGATAGTTCTCGAGTTCTTCCAGACAAAGGATGATCGATTTGTGCTCCGCGGCGGAAGCGACGACGTGCGGGATCCGTCCGGTCCTTTTCGCGAACGCCATCGTGGTGCTACGGATGATGTGGGCGTTACTCTCGGAGGCCCCCGATGTGAACACGAAGTGGAAATCTGGCGAGGTGTACCATGCCAACTCGGAGCGGAAATTCTGTATCATCGTTCGGGCCTCGACCGCCGACTGGTATCGGGCCGAAGAGTTACCGCGGTTGAACCAGTTGTTCATCACCTTGATCGTTTTGTCGCTCATGAAAGTGTTGGCGTTCGCGTCGAGATAGGCGGTTGTTTCCGATTTCCAAAACATCGCGTAGGATCTGAGTTAGGGACTCGTTATATGAAGCCGAAAAAATAAAAAAACGAAAAATGCGGAGGGTACCCCTTGAGACTCCCACGTCGTGGGAGTTGACGGATCCCAGCATTGTTGGGATCCTTACGAACCCCTTATGTTTAGGGGGCGTTGCCCCCTAAAAAATGCGCGCCTTCGGCCTTCAGCGCGAACGGAATACGTCGTCGAGCACTCGGTAATCATTCTCGAGCAACGATTTCGGCTTCCTTTCCAGGATGACCGGGATGTTGTGGGTCTTGGCGAACTTCGCGAACGACCCGAGCCCAGAATTCTTGGCAGTTCTGCCACGCCAAATTAATCCCCGCATGAGCTCGGCGTGTTTGTCCTTGCCACTGTTGAACAGACTCACCGAGTCGTTGAAATGAAATAGCAGTCGTCTACGCGGAATATCCCCGATATGCGATTGTCTGATCCATTCGTTCGCTTGCTCGGCCGAGTTTATGGGTACCCCAGACGCCCACAAGTGACCTATATCGATACAAATCCCGATGTTGGGCCTGAGTTTCGACACCAACTCAGCCATCCCTTCGGCCGAACAGTAATAATGGTTCCTGGAATGTCCGACCTCCAGAAGTAGCGTGGTGACGCAATCTTCCACGATACCCGAAGCTATGCGGATCGTCTCGTCGACGTCGACCGTCTCGCTCGTGTGGATCACCAACCCTTTGATTTCGCACCGATCGCAAATCTCCAGTTCTCTTTTGATGAAATTTTTCCGCCGATCGTCGTCCCGCCACGGAAAATCGAGGTACGACCCGTGGGCGTAGACCTTGACGCGATCCCTGCTCAGTTGTTTCAATTCCGCTTCGTCGCCGTCGCTTATCAAAATTCTGGTCGATCGCGGTCCCGCGACGAATACTTGACAAACGTCTGGGATGGTCTTAGTCGTGTGGCTTTGGCACACCTCCAGCGCTCTGACTATATTTTCCGCGATCGTTCCTTTTTTCACCCAGTCTCTGGTAACGTGCGGTCCGACCGAGGCCATGTGTTCTCGTGTGCCGGAGCGGGTGCACTGAAGCGTTATATTGTGGGTTATAAAATACTATATGGAAGATTTCGACGTCGGGCCTGGAAATTGAATACTATTTCCGCGGAATAATTGAGTTTGATGGGAGAACGGAAAAGTGACGTATACTTCGAACACGCCTCGATTGACGACGGCAAAATAATATTCGACCTGAGAAACGATCCAGATTCGGGGGCGAATTCGTTCCACACGGAACCGCTGATCTGGGAAACGCATTCGGCATGGTTCGCCGAACATTACCCCGAATGGTATTTATTCAAACAAAACGACGAAATAATAGGGGTTTGCAGAATTGCAGTCCAGCACAAAGTCGGAACTCTATCTTGGATAATTTCGCCCGAATATCGGCGACGAGGTTACGGGAAACTCATGCTGTCGAGTTTCGTGAAATTCGTCAAATTGGAATGCCCAGGACCCCGCAACGCGGGGCCCGTCGTCCCCCCGTGGGGGACTCCAGAAGTAGCAATACTTCGCGCCGAAATCAAACCATCCAACACGCCATCGATAAAAATCGCGAAATTTGCTGGGTTGATTCAAATCAACGAATCGCCAGAAGTCATCGAGTTCGAGTACTGACGCGACGACTGAAACAGACAGCGACGTTAGTAGTTGAATGTTTTTTTCACATTTAATGCATTAACGATATAAAAAACAAACCTTCATGTTCACAACAAACCACGTTCACAACAAACCACGTTCACAACAAACCACGTTCACAACAAATCATATTTACAACAAACCATATTTACAAATTTCGCCCCAAAGCCTCGCTGGATATCGAACCTCGCCAGCTACCGAATCCGAATCGACCAAACAACACACCGTCATAGGAAACATCACACGATCGGCGATCGACAGAAGCATCTCTACCATTTCGCGCGGTGTCGTCATATTCAGGGTGCGCTCAAAGAATGGTATAGATTCTTCTGTCGCATCGGACAAGACGGTTCGGTGGTTAACTTCGTCGCACAAATCGCCGAACGATTCACACAAATCAGACCAATTCCGGAAACAGTGATTATCACACGACGTCATCTGTTCGAACGGAACGTCGAGATCTCTCCCGTATTCGAGATATTCGCGGATGAACGAAAGTATTCCGAAGAAAGTTTCGGAATACTCGCGCCCGTCATCGTAAACGCTCGAATCGTGAAGATAAAACCATAGGCTTTCGAAGTTCATGATAATATGCCTGGTCTCCTCATCAGCGAATTCGAAAATTACCGTATTATCGATGTTCAGATAGTAACTACGTATCATATGCTGAAGCTGATCTTCTCCGTGCTTATCCCTCAACATCGCGATAATCAAACGAAACATCCGTTCGTTTCTGACGCCTCCGAAACATATCCCGTCGGCCAAGCGAGTCAGATCGATCTTGTTCAAATAAGATCTCAACTGGAATTCGCTCAACTCGGGATTCGTCGCCACCGTCTCGGCTACGATATTGATCTTGTCTTCGTCATCGAATTCGTCGCAATCCAAAACATCCACGCCCGACGCGCGGGACCCGAACGGAATGATGTATCGCGAAACGTGACATCCCGAGACCCATTCGTCGATTGACAACACATACTCGTCATCCGGAATCCGAACTTTGAAGATACACGTGTCAATAAGCGGGATATTCATTTTTTCCGCGAAGCTCATGAGATCATACGAAGACGCGAACCCGAGCACAGGAACACCGATTTCTCGGAATTGTTCCAACACAGGCGGATCGGCCGGTTCGCCCAGCGAATCTGTTTCCTCTGGCTCATCCGCGCGAGGCGGACCGTTTTCGATCCCGATGAACTCGCGATAACCGCGCTCGGGTTCGAAAGCGACGACGAATCCGTCGTCGCTACCACTATCAAACTCAACGTCACTGTCGTAATATCTGTTATCAGACGTTATTTCGATTCGGCCAGCTTTCATTATGACACCCGTGGAATCGCCAGCACGGCGATCTTCGTGGCTGGCTCTCAACTCCTCAAGCAGGAGCATTTTCATCTCGGGATCACGTTGGCCACTCAAGGCCAGCGCCACTTGGTTTTCGTCATAACTGTCGTCATACCGCTCGTCGCATTCTCCGAATCCGAACTCCATATCGTTGAAGATTGTCCAGTAACAACCAATCATGTCCAAAAAAATTCAATTTTTACGTCCTACGGATGATGCCGACAAGTACACGTTCCGCGAAAAATACAAGGGGTACCCTTGAGACTCCCACGTCGTGGGAGTCGACGGATCCCTAAACATAAAGGGGTTATAGGGGTGGCGCCCCCTAAAAATGAGAAATGGGCATATTTAGGATGAATAAGGCTTTGGTAAAGCATTTTGGGAAGCTTGATTAATCCCTATTTCTTCTTTTTCCCGATGGTTGCCAGTTTGAGTTTGTGCGAGACCGAGTCTTCGTGTCGCCGCAGGTTCCTCAGCAGTACGTTGCGGCGACAGACTTCGCAGTAGTGGCACTCTTTAGTTCCGACCTTGTCGGAGATCGGCAGATCCCGCAAGGCGGGCTGTGGTTTGGGGGGAGGTTCCGTTTCTCTCCTGATTTCGGGGGCGAGCGATTCTCCGTAATCCGCCGAGTTGTTGACGTAACTGGTGCCGTCCCGCCTTTTGTTGACGTACAACGGATGCTCGATGTACGGGGCCAGCCCTTCGACGTGGCTGATGACGAGAAGTACCCCGCTGGTCGAACCGCCCCATCTGCGCAGAAAATCGCCGACGTACTGGATGTTTTCCCCGTCCAAGCACCCGAACCCTTCGTCGATGATCAGGCATTGCGGCAACGGAACCGAGGCGATCTCCATCAGCCCGACCCGAATAGCGATATCGGCGGCGAATTTCTGGTATCCCGAAGCCAGCTCGATGGGCACAGAAATACCCAAAAGACCGTTGTTGTCTATTTGGCGTATGAATATGTCCAGGTCCCCGTCGATCTTCATCTCGAAGTCGGCGTACTCGTGGAGAATGGCGTTGGTGACTTTCTCGATGACCGGCGTGGCGCGCCTCAACAGCTGGAAGGGTATGCCTTTCTTCTCGCCGATCAGGTCCCGGTAGGTTTTCACGAGCGACTCTTCGAGCTTCAGCGCGCAAAGACGTTTGCGAAGGTCTCTTTGTTTCTCGATCTGTCGGACGATGTGGTCCTCTTCCATCATGAGCTCTTGCTCGAGCAGACGGGCGGTTTTCAGCTCGGCCTCGTCCGTTCCGATGAGGAGGTTGAGTTCTTCCATTTTCGACTGGATTTCCTCGTTCTTCGCCCTGAGTTCTTCGCACGAGTCCGCTTCGAGGCGCTCGCACTCCAGATCCGACAGTTTCTCGACGGTCGGCAAAAGTTGCTTGGCGTACGTGAATTTAAGAATCGTGGTCAAATTTTCCCGGAATTTCGCCGACTCCCGGTAGGCTTCGTAAGTTTCTTTGAACTGCTGGGCTTTGACGTATTTCTGGTAGTCGGCCCAGCACGAGGACTTTTCCCAGTTCGCTATGTTTCTCTCGATTCTGGCGAGTTCCGCTTTAAATCTGGCCACGATCGTGTTTTCGGCCTTGGTGCCGGACTTCATGTTCTTCTCGTACTCGTCGTACGTCGCTCTCAGTTTCTCGAGTTTTCTCAAACGGAAAGACACGTATTTTTCGAACCCCTCTTTTTTGGCTTTCGACACGAGTTCCCCCACTATGTTCCGTATCTCTTGGCAGTTTTTCAGGTGGTTGATCAGGTCCTGTTTCTCGTCCACGTCCGTCGACGACCGGAACCTGTCGAGCGCGGTCTGCTCTTCGAGGTCGCCGAAGGTCGTCGGGAGTAACCTCGCCGTGATCAACTTCGGGTTGAAATCTGCTGAGCCCGCCACCGAGCCCGCAACGGTGGCGTTATCGGTCGCTTCGGCACTGGCGACCGTTGCGGTCGGCGTCGGGCGGATGTTGGCAAGTTGCTTTCTCATCAGTTTGTGTTCGCTGGGGTCGTACGGCGGTGGCCTCAACGCTTCCTTGTTTTTCATGAGTTCGGTTAGTCTGTCCAGATCGAGCCCGTCGTCGTAGACGTCGGACCCGCCAGGTTTGCCGTTTATGAAACTTTTGAGTGTTATTACACGCTGTTTCATGCTGTTCACGACGTCTTCCGAAAGAACGCTGAGAGTCGCTGGTTTCGTCGGCGGGGGTTTTCCCGCGAATCTGTCGTGAAACCGCGAAATTATGATTTCGGCGGAGGTAAGCTGATCTTTGGCGTTCGCCGAAAATTGCCCGGCCTTTTTCTCCTGTTCGCTACAGCGTTCGGCCACTTCCGACAAGTTTCCGCCGTACTCTTCCACGAATTTCCCGACCGTCTCGGAGCATTCCCTGACTATTTTTTCCAGAAATTCTTTGAATTTGGTTATGCAGACCTTCGCCGAAATTTTCGCCCCGCCTCCGAGCTCCGCAGGTTTCGACCCCTCGGGTCGGGATGAGTCCCGCCCGGTATCTTCCGTGATCGAATCCAGCATCTCGTCGCGCATTCCCAAGATTTCGTCTCTGTCTGGCACCGACGGCACGTCGATCGTGACCGACTGTTTCGCGTCGGAGATGTCTCCGCGGATTTCGGAAAGTTTCCGGATATTTTTCTTCGGGGGGCTGAAATTGAGCATGAGAATCGACAAGTCGTGGCGCAACTCGCCGATCTCGACGATGGTTCTCTCTATTTTTTCGCGGGTTTTCTGGAGATATTCCCGCAAGGTGAAAAGATGTGTTTTGTAGTCGGTCTCGCCCTCGGATCGTTTCAGGTCCTCGAGCGCCGAAGTGACGTCTTTGATGAGCGCTTTGAGCCCCGTATGTCGATCCCTGGCCTCTTTGGCGATACTCGTGAACATGTCGAACTTGAGGAATCTGGCCAGCAGTTTACGTCGGTCGATCTGTTTCATCCTCGTGAAGCTGTGGTCGCGGTCCTGCGTGGCGAAAGACGTGGCCAGCGCGTCGACGTACTCGCCGACGTGCTCCTTGATGAGTTTCATGGTCTCCGGTATCGTGGCGGCCGTGATGTCGGTGTCTCGCCGCCAAAACCTGATGTTGGTCGACGACCCGCCCGATTTCGCTATCGTGTACTCGACCCCGTCGATCGTGAATTCGACCGTGGATTCGTACGATCTGGTGCTGACGTTGGCCACGGTTTTCTTGGTGCCCCTCGGCGGGTGGTCGTACAGCGTGTAGATCAGCCCGTCGAACAGAGACGATTTGCCGGTCCTGTTAGGGGCGATAACGCCGTTCACCCCGGTCATGCCCGAGAAGTCCACGGTGTTCCCGTCCCCGTAGCAGAACATCCCGGAGAAACTGAACTTATTGATGATCCACCTGATTTTGTCGTGTCCTTTGACGTCCCGGTTCAGCCAGTACTCGGAGTGTATTTTGCACAATTCGCCGACTCTGTCGAACTTTTCCGGCACGAATTCCATCTCGTCGAACTCGTCGCCCTCTTTCTCGACCATGATTTCCCTGATGATGTTCTCGTGCGTAGCAATATCGGAGGCGTCCAAGTCGCCCATTTCTATCGTCGGGGGCGGGTTCGTGACCTCGCGCACCTTGCCGAAACACTCCACCACATGTCCGACTTCTTCTCGGATGAAACATTCGTCGCAACCGGAGTGTTTTATCCTCACCGATATGGGATCTTTGGGCCACGGGGTCAACGTGATGTCTTTCCCCCCGACGTACTCGATCGTGAGAAATCCGGCGTCGTTGAATATCTCGACGAATCGGATCGACGGGGGTTTCGGCTCGTCCGAGAACACCGCCCCCCCAGGATCCTCGAAATCCCAGACCAAAAACCCGTGACCTCTATGGGATTCGCCGAAGTCCTGCTGAATCAAACTTCCGCAGAACGCCACGTTGTCGGACAATTTTTTGGCCGCGTGGATATGTCCGGCCATGACTCCGTCGAAGTGCTTGAAATCCTCCACGTTAAGCCTACACCCGTGGCTGATTTTCTTCTTACCCGCTACAGTATTCTCCGTTTTCGATACTTCTGCTGGGACGTTGGCGGGCGGTTCTGCCGATGGTTCTGCCGATACGTCAGCCGATACTTCAGCCGATACTTCGGCCGATACTTCTGCCGATACGTCAGCCGAGACGGTGGCGGGCGGTTCCGCCTCTGTTCGGTTGTACATGCCTGAACTTTGGCGCAATCCGTCCACGAAACATTTAAACGTTTCGTAGGATATTTCCTCGTGCGTGATTCCTATGATCGGCCGTTTGGTGTTTCCGCCGAGCTGGGGAATATCGCCGTCTGGCGCGACCGCTACGAAGTTAACCCCCAGATGATTATAGATTCCCGAATCTCTCCAGTACGTCGTCCGGTTCAGTCTTTTCGACTCTCTGACGACTGGGGTGATCAAATCCATGGCTTTTTTGGTGTTCATGTTCATGTCGTGATTCCCGGGTATGATCACGACGTTCGCCAATTCGTCCAAATTCCCGAGAAATTCGATCGCGTCGGCCAAATTTTGCGCGCTTATGCGTGTTTTCGTGTCGAATAAATCCCCGGCTATGACTATTATCGTGTTCTCGGTCATTTCTTGTTTAACGCGTTCTATTGTTTTGTTCCATATGGTCTTGTATTCTTCGAACCTGCGGTCTTGAATGTGGATGTCGGCCAAATGTATTATCCGCAAATAACTCATAACTCGTATCGTTAACCGAAATATAATTTTAATTTGATTTTTATCGGATAATTATACACGATGGAGTCGCATGACCGTCTCACCGAATCCGTGGAGGATAAAAAGTTCTGCGAAAACAAGACGACGTGTGTTTTGATATTCATCCTGCTGTTGATCAGCGCTATCGTGATCGTGTGGTTAATGGCCAAGAAATCGCGAGGAAAAAACGAAAAGGCCCCATTTTACGGGTCTGGCCACGTATATTCTCTGACGAATGCCCCTTACTACAAGAAGTGAGGGTGGCCTGTGCTGATTCCTGAAAAATAAAATTTCGACACATTCTGAGTCGGCTAACTTTCTACTTAGGAACAAAACAGTCCAGTTTAATGGAAAGTCGAGATCAGTTTCAGGTGTTCTGTCAGTTTGCCGAATAATGCCAACGAACACATATCCTTGGCGAAATTATAGTATTCGTTGAAAACTCCTGGCATTTTGTCTATCGCATCCCACAACACTGGCCTGATATCAATCAGCCACAAATTGCCTTCCGTATCTGGGAGAATGGTAATTTCCATCGCGTAAAACATGATTCTTCTTGTTGACGTAAGTTTCGGCGGGTTGAAAATCGGAGAAAGGCGGGTGATGAAGTCCTCGATTTTTTCATGATCTATACTCAGTACTTCGAACGGATATGAATTCGGGTTTTTTTTCGTATGCTGTGCCACGCCAGTGTGGAACACTTTCTTGTTTTCGTTCAACACCGTTCTATCGTACGGCTCTCCCGCGGTCCATACTCTGAATTCGTCGTGGAGAAACACGCCGACATGGCCGACTGTCATTATTCGCGCTCGTATAACGGCTTTCTTTCCTTCGTGCAACATAGGATTATCAATACATCTTTGGATTTGCGTATTGACCCTCGGGAAATTCCAGAAAATTTCGTCTTCTCGGTAAGGTATGTCTTCGGGAAATTCGTCTTGATGTTTCCTCAATCGTCTTTCTTCTTCCTCCGTCTCCTCCGTCTTGTCTTCTGTCTTCTCTTCTGTCTTCTCCTCCGTCTTCTCCTCCGTCTCCTCCGTCTTGTCTTCCGTCTTGTCCTCTGTCTTGTCCTCCGTCTTGTCTTCCGTCTTGTCCTCCGTCTTGTCTTCCGTCTTGTCCTCTGTCTTGTCCTCCGTCTTGTCCTCCGTCTTGTCCTCCGTCTTGTCCTCTGTCTTGTCCTCCGTCTTCTCCTCCGTCTTCTCCTCCGTCTTCAAAGGAAGCAAATAATTAGGGTAAATGTGAAGAGTGATGGGGACGGAACGACGGATTTGATCCGATTTCACGACCGAAATTAGCCCAACGTTCCTGATATCTGACATTTTCACGACCCATAAGTTATCGTCATCTATCTCGTTCCTGCCCCTGTATTGATACGTAGTTGGGATCATATCGGTCAACTCATGTGCAACAAGCGTTTTATACATCGCATTTTTCAGGATGTATTTTTCCGCCCCAAAATGAGGACAGTAAATAAATCTCAGAAAATCCGCCCGTAACGTCATACCGAGTTCGGGACTGAGTTCGGGCTCGAAAGAAAACATAGCGTTGTCGCGGGTCGTTAAGCGTTGGATGTCGATGTTTTCTTCTCGAATCCGATCCGTGAAAGCGATCGCGATCACCCTATCGTATTTCCAGAGTTTCCGGTCAAAAACCTTTAGACTCCCTTTGGTTGATTTCGACATCGACAATTATAATGTTACAATACTTGTTTTCAATTAATATTGAATTCGCGTCATTGGGTACTGGTAGGAAAGCATATTAAAAACTGGATTTATATTGTCATAAGTATACAATGGGAAATTGTAAAACGAAATTGGTGAAAACCGCGTCACAACTGGTATACATAAGCAATCCGACTGATTTCCCGATCCGTATCAACCTGATCGGCGGGCAAATCAACGCCGATAAAATCAATCAGATAGATCGATTCGAAGCGAAAAACGAGTACATGATCATGCCAGAAGGCGAAATCAGGATCGAGTCGGAAACTAACAGTCACATTGTCATCACGCAAGGGACAAAACGATGTATATTCAGATTGCCGAACGTCGCGGCGGTTACGGTTCATCTTAACGAAATCGACGTCGAACTGTCGAGCGCGGTGGTACACGACTTGGGCGACACGTACCAAGAAATTTACTACAAGTTCCTCACGATGATGTCGTCTTAGCCAGAAAACTGCGGAGATCTAACTGAAATTGGCTGAAATCAGATGAAATTGTTTACTGTTTCTTTTTTCGCGTCTTCGAAAGCTGTTGGATTTTGCTGTACGAGTAATCCGATCTCGCGGTGTTGAGGTCTTCCATCAGTCTGTGTTTCTCGGGGTATCCAGGGTATATTCTCTGTATCAGCGGGTCGCTGCTGACTTTGTCCTTGAGTTTTTTCACCCATTCCTGGAACCGGCGGTTGCATTCTTGTATGTAGGTTTTATCGGGTTCGGCGCGCCCGTTACTGCGCCGGGCGTGGAACATTTTCAACCCGTAGGGCTCGCAAATCGCGGTCAGTTCCATTTTTTTCTCGGGTTTGACTTTGTTTTTGACCGCCGCGTCTTGCTGGTTCATCGTCGTCAGGTACCCGCTGAGCCGTTCCATCGCGGTGGCGTTCAGCCCTATATATCCTCCGTTCGAGACGTTTATCATGATTTCGTCGAGATTGTCTTTGTTTTCCTCCAAGAACTGCTTCAGATACGGGATGACGAACGAACGGGCGTACGGTCCTTCCGCCCCGAAAGGCTCCCACTGCGGTAAGCTCGCCAGATCGAACATCTGGTACGACTGAAGACCGACTGTTCCGCCAGCAACGGAACAGTCTTTGACGGCGGAAGTAGCCGATCTTAAGGGGTCCTGTCCCTTGTTTTTCGTGTCCAAATAAAGTTTGGCGTACGATTTGTATACCTGGCCCAAGTTAATTTTGGCGTTGCCGATGTCGACTATTTCGGTGTTTTTAGGGTAACGGTTGCGTTTTTCGATGGAATTCCGCATCTCGGCCATGAATATCGGCCACGGCAGTTTGTCGCGTTTCACGAGTCTGTTTTTCCGGTTCACCGTTCTCCTGAACAGCTTCGTCATGACGTCCGCCGAGTATTTCCCGACCCATTCGACTTTGTATTCGCCGTTCCCTAACAAATACTCGTAAAGGCTCGGATCCTCGTCCCGAAGAGCGTCGGCGAAATACGTCAAATGTTTGTTCGCTGTGTTGAACTTCTCGACGAACGCTTCGTCGTCCGCGTCGATAGGCGACAGCGGGGAGACCGTGGGAACCGTCACCGGTACGAATATTTTCGACACGCCCTTCCCGTCGTACTTGCTCAGAGGCCGGCACATCGTTTGAATTATATCTCTGGGGCTTTTGCGGGGCGAGGCGAAAAACACGGCGTCGAGTGGCCTGCATTCGACCCCTTCCTGGAACAGCCGGCAGTTGAAAAGTATGCTTTTTTTCGACTCGCAGAATCGCGCGAACGTGCCGTTGATCACGCGCCTCGGAAGTTTGGAATGCGCTCTCAGACACAAGTGCTCTACCCCCGAGTTGCGCACGAGTTCGCATAGGCGGTCGGCGTGCGCGATCGACTTACAGAACACGAACATTTTGTCGACTTCCGACGACGCCGTTTCGATCTGTCGCGCCGAGATTCCGTCTTTATCTCCGCCCGCGTCGGGTTGGCTGGATGTGTCTGGTTTCGCCTCGACGGGTATCAATTTGACCTCGAAATCGTTTATTATGTGGTCCTTTATCCCTTGGCGTAAATGGTATTTGTACGCCACGGAGCCGAAAATTTCCTTGTTTTTCATCGACAGCCCGTTGGCGTCGTACCTGGGGGTGGCGGTCATGAACAGATGGGAACCGCCGTACGCCAACGGGACCGTGAATTTCTTCTTGTCTCCAGTTCCGCACGCTTCTTCGTTCAAATCCACGGATCCGCACAATCGATGGGCTTCGTCGAATATGATCAGATCGAATATGTCTGGCAACAGATGCGCGGAATGGTACGTCGATATGACGAACAGTTTCGTCTTCGACGGAGATCGGCAGATCCCGTCTTGGGGGGCTGATACTTTCTCCTTCCCGCGCAATGTTTTCTCGATATGCTCCGTATCGGTCGTCATACTATCGTCCGACCCTACCAGCATGTCGGGTACCCTCCCGTAGTTTTCGATTTTCGCGGCGGTTTGTTTCAGGAGCGAAAGACTCGGAACTATGAACAGAACCCTGTCGAAATATTCGGACACCATGTATCCCACTCGTGTCTTGCCACTCCTACAAGCCATCTGCAAGATGGTTTTCGAGTTATTCCGCTCCGACGGCGACGCCGTCGGAGTAGCCGATGGATCAACGCCGAGTTCTTTTAAACACCGACGACATGCTTCGTTGTGGTATTCTCTGTCTTCAACAACGACAGGTTCGTAGATGTCGACGTGATCGAAGTCGCCTATTTCGTCCTCGGAATTTAATTCTTTCTCGTTCAACTTGATAGTCTCGGAACCATCGCCACCAGTTGGGTCGCACGAGCCGAAATCGATCAAATCATGGTCGCCCGAGTCGCACAGGGATAATGTTTTCATCCGATCGACGATAGAATCTATCAGTTTCTCGTCGATGTACGACCGTTCCAACTTCGTCGGGATCGCTCCTCTCACGTTGCCGGTTAGTGAATCGTCGACAGGACGAGCAGGTTTTTCGTATTCGGGGCGAACCCTGACTATTCCGTCTATTTCCATGATCCCAACTATATTTTTTGCGATCTTGATAATTTCATCGGGGTGTTGGTCGACCAGCTCCCGATTCCTCACCCTACTGCGGTCGCAGATCTTCAGCACGGCTTGTTCGATGACGTACGCCGATTCTTTGCTCTGTGTCTCGACGGTGTAGGCGTATCGCCACCCCTCGGGGAAGTTGGTCACGTACGCGTCGTTGTGGAGACGACTGCCCAAATCTCCGCTGTGGCCAACCTTCACCCGTCTTGTTTTGTTGTCGGTCTGCGCGTCCAGACACGGATGTTCGGCGATGTAGAACCCTGCTACGGCTAATTTTCCCATAAGTTACCGGTCTGCTTTCGTGGCGCTCTTTAAAGTCTTTATCTAAGCTTTATTGAAGCTTTATTTATCAACTCGATTCAACCATCTAATTTAAATAATCGCGACACGAAAAAAGAAGGTCGACGTCTGACCGACCCTCTTTTTTTGGCGACCCGACAACAACGATAAACCTATATCGCTGTTGTCGCGGTCATTTGATTTTTTGACATTTTTATTTTGTTTTCAACGTCAACGGCATCTCACACACTCGAGGTTTTGTTGATGCGTCCTGACATTTTCGGCGGCGCGGTAATAAAATGCCCTTGTTCTTTTTTTTTGTTTTATTTTTTGGATTCGATGAACAAACCTCCTTTTTATTTTGCTTTTATTTTGTTTTTATTTTGTTTTTATTTTGTTAACGTAACATATATGTACAAGCCACGCCACTTATATCTAACGACGCACGTCTTCAATTAGAATGTCACTCGTTATAGGCATCATCATAGTACTCATCATCATCATATCCGTGTTCTGGATCACCAAACTCACGGCAAAATACTGGTACCAACGAATAGCGCTGAGAATCATGCTGAACTTGGAAAAATTAAGGGACAATTGTCGGGAGATCCAGGCGAACATGAGTCGGAAAACATCGACGCCGTTCGTTGAGATATCGCACATGACCCATCTCGTCGAGAATAATTTCGCGAGGTCGGCGTACGACCTGGCGAAAATGATCTACACGAAAGAGATAGGCTTGTTCGGCAAGGACCAGATCACGAAGCTCGTCAAGACGTTCAAGTCGGAAAATACGAAACTGTTGAACCTGACGGACACGTTGGCGTTGATCACAGAACAGTACGAAAAAGAATTGGAATCGATAAAAATAGAGCTCGACGAGTTCATCGAGATAGTCAACAACATCCAGAAACGCAACAGCGAACTGATCATAAACGCGTGAACCTCATTTCGACAAGTACGCCATGCTGGTCAATCCTAATCCGGCTAACAACGCTCCACCGAGGAAATATATCGCTTTTTCATCCTTTTTTTCGGACTCGGGGGCTTCGGCGGGTTGCGGTTTCTGGGGAGTTGATTTCGAGGGAATCGGTTTCGGGGGAGTTGATTTCGGGAGAGTTGAATTCGGGTACCTTGGCCTGCCTATCGTGTCCAACACGCGGGCGTCCCGTTCGTCGAGTCTCCGCCTGATTTCGTCGACGTTGAACCCCGGTACCATGTTGTATACGGGGAGTCCGTCGGCACTGCTGGCTGGGAACGTGCTGGTCGACAAAGCCGATTGGTTGCTTACCATGACGCGGATTGATCCGACCGTGGCCAACCCCACCGACGAAAACTCGTCGATCCGCGTCGGGCCGACAGACACGACCGCGTTCTGATCCTCGTTGAAATTACTTCCGCTGTAGAATACCGCGAGAACTCCGGCGGGTATCCTGGCCGATCGCGTGTTTCCGTTCAGCGACATGCCTTCGTTGGCCAATCGGGTGGCGTCGAAATCGCCGATGGGAATGTTGGCGGTCATGCCGGTCACCCCGAAATCCGAAGCGACGACCACCGAAGAATTGACCGCTTTCCCCCCCGCGTTGTAGTACAGGCTGTCTATTCCCTGGAACGGGGCGACCAGTATGGACGAAATGCGATCGTTCATGCCTATGACGGCAAGGTCCGGGATCTCGCGCGGGCCGATTATCACGCGGGAGTCGCCAGAAATAGAGTACGAAGAATGTATGGAGACCACGAAAAACGACGGCACCCTGATGCTCGAAATTTGTTTGTCGAGCTGTTCCCCGTTTATCGTCGGCACCGCTCCGACGTAGGTGTGGCCGACGAGTTTCTCCCCTGAGAAAAACCCTTGACCTAATCGCATGAACGGCCCGCCGTAATTCGCGTCCCTGTAGACCGATACGTAAGCCATTTTTATGATAAGCGAAAAAAATCCCCGACCGTTTTAACTTTTCACGTGAGCACGAGGATCGGATGGTCGGTCGTTTTCGTGGCGTCGTCGTAGTCCGAAGAATCGCCAGAATCCGACACAAGTTTATAGGATTCGAAACCGATGCCGTACGCTTCGGCGATGATCGCCAGCGCGTACGCCTCCATGTCGACTATGTTGCGTTCGTTCCGGAGCTCGTTAACGTCTTTGACGAATTTAACATGCGTTTCGAGATTCACCCCGTCCCGATCCGAACCGAGTATGACGGGCGGGCTTCTGAAATCCGTCGGTGTCGTCATATCGTATATTTTCGCGACTTTCACCCACTTCGCTCGCTGGTCCGCTCGCTGGTCCGCTCGCTGGTCCGCTCGCTGGTCCGCTCGCTGGTCAAAATGACCTCCGGCAAATCCGATGTTCAAAATGTGCGAATAATAACGATTCGGTAAAGACGACAGATGTTTCAGCAGTCTGACGGTAGAACTCATGACCCCGGTCCCAGTGACGAGCACGTCGAATCCTATGTTTCTCTTCACGAGCTCTTGTTGTATACGGTTTATCGTCTTCACCAGCGAAATTTTCTCTTCGTCGGTAGCGACACAGAACAGAATTCGTTTAGGGGGCGGGAATTTATCCTTGTACGCCAACCATAATATGAGTATGACCAATAACACCGCCGATATGAGGATCTCGATCATGAAGCGGACGACGGCTGATTTCAAAGATTCGCCGAATCTTCCGGCAAGACGGTATAACTGAACCTATTTAAAAAACACATTTTTAATCTTCCCGGAAACTTTCTGGAAGCGTCAAACAAACCCACCCGACCTCGGGACTGAAGACCACTGTCTTACTTTTCGGCAAGATTCGCCGGCTGGAATATGATTCCTTTCCTGATACTGGGCCCTACGTTTCCCAGTCTTCTGGACTGGCGTTTGGGTCGGACTGGGGCCCAACACTTTTCCGGCGGTTGGTACCCAGTGGTAGGGGATTCTGCATTGGTTTCTGTACGATTGCCTTCCATGATACGACACTGATATATACTATACTCTGCTCATTTAATATGTGAAAAAATCAATTTTCACGCTTTCATGACACGTCGGGATCGGGCGTGCCGTCTGATATTTGGTAATCTTCAAAGTAAAATACTGGCAGTATATCGACGATTCCGATCATCGACTGGGCCGTTATTTTTTCGTGGACTTTGACCCGAACCAGGTCGAATCTTCTTGCGTCGCATACGAATGTCCCGTTCGTCAACATATACAAACCGTTCTCTATTGTCTTGAATTTCGCCGGGCCGTTCAACTCGGGCGGGATCAATTCGGTGGCTATTTTCATCAACTCGATACACCTGTCCGCGTCGCGTGAGATTCGACTGGCTGGGACATCGTGGCGCCTGAGACATTTTTCGCATATTCTCTCGTTATTATATCCGTACGTGTAGTATTTTTTGCCCCGCGATATGACGGGGATCCTTACTAGAAGCGGAGGGTCGAAATAATCGTTGCACCACTTGCAGTAAATACTGCCCTTGAGTAACTCGTATGAAAGGGGTATTATATCATATCCGTTCGCCAGTACTTGGTACATATCTCCAACTTCTGCGTTCACGACGAATAACCGTGGGATCCCAATCATGTACGGCGTATTACTCGTGGTTTTATCAAATCTAATTGTTCCAACTGGGACTTCAGTTCCGCCGAAGTAGTTTTCTTTGACGTGATCGAAATGTTGTATCGGGTTAACCAGTCGTAAAATTCTTCTGGAACACCACCAGTCACGATAAAGGGCATCAACGTATGTTGGATAATGATCATAATTGGTTATTCTCATGTCCAAGTCAGCGATATTTTTCGGAGAATATATAAACCACGGGTCGTACAGTATAGTTAACGGGTTTTTGACGTATTCTACCATATTAATCAACGAATGGAACTGAACCAACGGATCGTCATCGTCGTCACCGTCGGGCACGTTTAACGTTGTCGACAGTTTGAGAGGGCGGGTATGCCCAGATCTATCCTTTCTCATGGAAATAAACGTGTCTAGTTTCCCGTCATGACCATACGGATATGTGTCGACTATTTTATAAGTAGAAACAGTTATATCACTATCATCCCACACGGTTCCATCGTGAAAATCGCCCGTCCCAGCGAAATTATATTGGAGTGTTGTGAAACATTTGACGACACCCGGTATCATCGTCACTTCACACGATTTTCCTTTCCTGTACAAAGGATCCTTAACAATAGTTACCCCCGCGTATAATTTACGAATCATATTTTTAAGATCCGTTTCAGATCGCACAATTTCCATTTTGCGTTATTCGTTTATCCTGATTCCACGCCAGATACTTTAATCCGCCGATATTGTTGCCGTAATATCACCACGATGTAGATTCAATTTCAGGAAATCCAGTGTTCGGCCATGCCACATCCCCTACAACGGTTAGAAAAAATAATGTAAAAATTGCTAGTTACAATGGTATTGCTGAAATTTCGCCCGTTGAACTTTACATCGAAAAGCTTTTGATCCAATCCTGGATTTGTTTCACTGCTTCAAGACAGTTGTCGATTTTCTTAGACATTTCCACTATATCCACGATCACATATTCTTCTTTTTCGGCTGACTCGGCTGACTCGGCTGACTCGGCTGACTCGGCTGACTCGGCTGGCTCAACTGGCTCGGCTGGCTCGACTGGCTCGGCTGGCTCGGCTGACTCAACTGGCTCGGCTGGCTCGGCTGGCTCGACTGGCTCGGCTGGCTCGGCTGGCTCAACTGGATTCTCTTCGACCGAAACGCCCACTGTCAAAATTTCCTCAGTATTCGTGACGGATTCCTCTAATTGTTCCATTTCACAAGCCAAAAACCGAAACGTACCTATTGATATAGCGAATAAAATCCATCCCGTGAAAATTGAATTTTCGTCCGATTAAATTGTGTATCCTGTGTCAGTTAACAGTACGATTCAATCAAATCTGAAAATGCCTGAGGACTGTATTGATTGTGATGTATATATCGAGATAGCTACATCATCTTTCGGTGTGTCGAAAGTAAACACCCAAAAACCAAATTTCGTTTTCAATTAAATACAAAGGAAACAGGACAATCCCAATGTTTTGCTCGTAATGCTCCAATGAGGACGTTACAATGATGTTGTTTCCATGGTATTGTTTCACTGATGCTGTTTCATCGGTGCTACTTTCCTTGTGACGTTTTACTTTTACTTTTACTGGTCTACTTTCAATGTTTTTTGCTAGTGCGCGGAATATACACAAATATCCGCATATTCAAATATTTGAATACATTTTCATCATACCTTATAAGATGGATCTGGAACTTGAATTTCCGATCAACGATTTAACGTACCCCATCGTGAATCTCGAAAATCTGATCAAAATCGAAGACACTCATTCACTACCTGATCCGTTGGACGAGAATTCGCAACTTGTTGAACTCGCATCGAAACACTACTTGAAATACGAAAGGAATTTTATGGTCCAGATGGTGGCGCAGGATATACTTTCACGATATCTGTCCGAAAAAGTATCGGATATCAAGTCGATCAACGCTTCGTTATCGATCGCCAGGAAACTCGAATCCCAAAACGAAGCCATCAATGGCCCTAAAATCATCACGAGTATTTCGTACGAGTTGGATATTTTAAGCTCGTTGAATTGGATGTGTCTGCGACCAAATCGAGTCACCATGTTCGGGGCGATATGCCACGTTGTGTGTCCAGGAAAAAACGTGTTCGAATACGGGATAACTATGTTCCAAAACACGTTTTCCAAAGCTGATCTTTGCCGATACAGCACCATGAACGTGGCCGTCACGGTTTTAGCGTTGTCTTGCGTGAAGTTCCGTAAGCGTTCGTGGGTTCCAGACGTCGTAAATTTGAACTCTTGGAGGGGGAAAACTAAGAGTATACTCGGTATCTTAACGACGAACCGGAAAATCACACTGGGTTTGTGTGAGTATGTACTTTCGCTCCCGAGTCGACTCGGAAGAAAAAAGAAAACTAAGATGCTCCGATACTGGAACAGCGGAAAAATATTCGTCTGATGGTTTTCGCACGCGTCAGTTCTCGCCTGCGTCGGGTCTCGCACCCGTTGATCGGAGCGACAATTCACGGAGATATGTAGTTCGTGAGGCGGTCGACGATTCGCCGGAACCTCATGGGGATTCGTATGCGGTTCTTGGCCACTATGATTTCGATCCGCGTGTAGGAAAGGATCTGACCGACTGCGAAAGCGGAGACGTCGACATCGGGGTTCAACCGGAAGGTGGTTGCCGCGATACCGCCAGAGCCGACGGTGTGCCCGTCTTCTCGGTTCACCCAGGCGTTTATAACGGCGTTGATAATAGGCCCAGCCTGGTATCCAGAGAACCCCCTCACGTAAATCCTGTCGTCTTGGTTGAGATTGTGGGCGATTGCCACACCGTGCGCGTTTTGGGTCGTGAATCGCAGGAAAGTGTTGAGCCCGACCGTCACCGCGTCGGCACGCACGCGATAGAACACGTCCGGCGGGAACTCGATCGGATAATACGGGTTGCGGAACGCCATGGTGAGCCCGTTGATGTCGTTGATCGGAGTGGTGAAGACGTATTTTTTGCTCCCGTCGATGGGGGTCAGCAGTATCCGGTCGACCCCGTTGGTGCTTCCTTCGTACTCCTCGGCGGAGAATTCGAAGTGGTGACGGACTCCTTCGTCGTCGGAGAAGGATTGCATCCCTATCTGTTTCATTTCCATCGTGATACGTTGCCCGTACGGAAGCTGAGACATCGGGACCATGATGTTCCCGGCCGGAGGAGCCGCCGCGTTGGGGACGAGCCGAGGGATCGACAGATCAGTCTGCGGGTCGTTCGTCTGGTACGCGACGTCGTTGATCAGGGGGATGTAGAACGGCATGACCTCGGCCTCGATGACCGTGTCGACGGTATCTATGATTCCGATCTGTTGGTCCCCTGTGATCCCGTTGATGCTGAAATTGAACTGATACTCGCCGTTGTCGATGTTCGAAGTCTCGACTTTTTCGGCCGAATCGAACACCATGTACTGGTCGGCCACCCCGTAAACTTCGTGGGGACACGGGCGACTCTTGTCGAGGTGGTCGTCGCACCCCCTGGAACGGCTTTGGAACATTTCTTGCTTTAGCATTTCTTTCATATCGAAAGCTCCGATCTTCGCTTTCTGTTGCGACCCGGCCAGGGCTTTCGGTTTTTCGTCCGCCGGTCCAGCGACCACCGTCGAAACTGGATACTGCTCGCTGGCCTTGTAAACTCCCACGCTGTAGGGATACGCCTCTGGGTAATAATCACTCGGACCGGGCTGGAATCTCTCTCTTCCCGACGAAGTTGGGACGCCCGAGATCGGCAAGCCGACTCTCTCTCTTCTGGTATCCTGCGCCACTGGTCTTCTTTTCGGTGGCATTGTTCGTTTTGCTTTCTCAATATAGTTACGTATATAAATATTTAAAAAGGTTTAACAATTTTCCGCCTTCCGCTGGTCGGTCGGATTCGCCTGGACCCGAACGAAACGGGAACGTTAAAATTTGATTTCGTCGATGTTGAACACAAGGGACAGGTGTTGAAGTAGTGGCGCGAATTTGTTATCGATCGCGGTAATTATATCAGATATGAATAGGGAACGACAAATGGGAAAAGCCGACGTAGATTCGTTCGTGACGCAATGTTGCAGGAAAATCGGTCTGGTTTCCGTCGCCAAACAAGAGGACCATATTCATCAGGGAAGGTACGTGGGATTAAGTTTGTTCGCCGTGTTTTGTTACGCGGGGATTGTGTTGTTGTGCACTTTGATTTACATCAACCAGAAACATTACACGTATTCTTGCCAGGAAGACGGCAAACTCGTTTCCGAGTTCGACGGCGATTATATACTCGGCCTTTGTAAATGTAAGAAACAAGAGTATTTCAGCGGAGAATTCTATCTGAAGCGGAATATATCGAAATTATACTGCCCGGTTTCAGACACGTATAAAGTATACCGAGCGAATGTGTTTCCGATGTGCATGACGACAAATGACCCTAGAATGCGGAGTTGTAGTTATGATGGCGTATATTTCAGCTGTATAATAATCAATCACATCGATAATAAACTGTCGTGTAATGTGGATATATTGGTGATACAATATAACTGCGAAAGTTTGGGCATCTGTTCTCCAACTGGGATTTATTACGGTTTGAAAAATATCGTGAGCTCATCTGGCGCATTGGGATCTGGGGCGATTCAGTCGAATGTGACGGTAACTAATATCCCCGTTTCGTGTTGCGGATTTAGCGAAGAAGACGGGTCGGAAAGTCTAATCACCCTCGTCTCTTACATCGGAGGAGCGCTGGCGATAACACATTTCGTGATAAAGCAACTCGCCGACTTACTCGTGAGGAAAAATTTGTGTCGGTGGCAGAAACAACAAATTCAGCCGATGTTGGACGTCAACCCAGTTCGCCACGATTCCGCGGACTACACTGACGCTCCGTAAATTAACGTTCTTCGCATTTATGTGTCAGCGGTAATTCCCGCGACCTTTGTTTTTTCGCCCGGGTCTGAATCATACCAAAATCAAATTTGAATTTGGATTTTTTTAATCAACGTCGACCATACCAGTCTCGAATGGGAAATCTGTGTTGTAAAGACGAGTTATCCCGACTGGAAAAAACTGTCGACTTCAGTTTCACCGGGCTGGTATGTCGCGCCAAAGTCGTCGAGGTCTACGACGGTGACACGATCAGGATAAGATTCAGATGGGGGAAGGAATATCCTCAGTTCAGGGTGAGACTGTTGGGCATCGATACGCCAGAAATCAAGCCGAAAAAAAAGAAAGACACCGGAGAAATGAGGTCCGACGATGACATAGCGGGAGAGAAGGAAAGAGCGGTACGCTCGCGCGACGCCCTGCGCGAAAGGATCGACGGCAAAGTAATCAACGTGGTGTTTTCGCAGAACGACAAATACGGCAGACCGCTGGTAACGCTGTGGGACAAAAAAATCAGAAAGTTCGTCAAGGAAAACAGCGTCAACGAATGGATGCTGGGGAACGGGGCCGTCCCGTATTTCGGAGGAAAGAAACAGTGAACGATGAATTGCCCGAGTTAATCGTAGTTGCCCCACCAGTCACGGTTTTCTTGCTCGTCGAGTTCTTCCCCGAAGAAGCGCTTCACGATGTTCGTCCGGGAGAGCGTCCCGACATCAGCCCTGCCTTTGTAATCTATCCGTCCGCGGTTGACCATTTTTTCGTTCACGTCCAGCACGTCCACCGCCTCTTCGTCTTCGGTCCAACCGACTGTCGGCTCAATATCGGCTTGAAGATACGGGTTGGGCCATGGTAGCGGGTCCCCGCTTTGTCGTCTGGTGTGCCCGTAGTACATCAGGTCGTCGTACTGCGGAACGTACCCGCTATCGACCTCCACTGGACTGATGGCACCTTTATACGGGACCTGCGTCGTTGCCAAGGCCTGCGTCGTTGCCAAGGCCTGTGTCGTTGCCAAGGCCTGTGTCGCTGACGACGAGGCGTTGGTTCCTGGGGCTGTGAATTTTTCGTTGCGGGTCTGGTTCACGTAATTCGGGCCGATATCAGAATCGTCGACGGCGTTCGACGTCTCCTTCGCCTCCTCGATGTACTTTTTCGCCCGGTAGTGGGTCAAGTTCATGTAACTGCTTATCACCAGCAGGTTAGAAACGAGACTGATAATGATCACGGCTTGCGACAACGTGTCCGATATGAGGATGATTACTATCATCATGATGATGGTGACCGCCAAGAAAATCCGTTGGTGTTCGATGATGTGTTCTTCTTTCGACTTCATCGCCTATATACCATTCGGAAAAAAATATAAAATCTATTTCGTCTCCGCCGATCGTCCCGATTTATTTCAACTGTCGTCCATCAGTTCCTCTCTCAGGGTCTTGGGTTTACTCTTCCTCGTTTTATTTTTGCCTTTCTCGTTTCGCTCGGTTCCTTCATCCCGCTCGGGTCGATCGGGTCGATCGGGTCGATCGGGTCGATCGGGTTTCTCGCCATTCTCGACGGTGACTTTCTCGAGCGCCATGTCCTCGATAGACAAATTTTTCACGTGTTCCTCGATAGACTTGTCCAGTTCTTTGCGCATCTTGCTGCGTTTTTGTTTCTCCCGTTTCTTCGACGACCTACTCTTCTTCGTCCCGCCCGAGTCCACGACGTCGTCGGTATCGTCAGCAGGGGGATCCGGCTGATCGGCCGATAAGTCGCCAGTAGACGGCCCTTCGTCGTCAACCGCGTCCGTCGATGCGTCGGCTAATTTCCGACGACTCTCCATTCTTTCGGTCACCGACGACATGTTCCTGTCGACCTCGGCAAACAGAGATTTCATCGTGGGATTTTGCGAGTGCTCTTTCGCCTGTTTCCGATAGAAGTCGATGATTTTTTTGAACTGCCCCATGAGAGTGGGCGACGCTTTGGTCTCGACGGCCACGTCGACGACGAAATTTTCCATTATGATCGTCGGATTGCCGGTGGCGATGAAATCGCGATTGTAGCTCGTGAAGTTCGTTTTGAGCAGGTCAACCGAACTCAGGATTTTGTTGAAGGCCTCGTCGCACCGCGGTACCATACCTTTGACGGACCCCAAACTATCGTGGACAACGCTGACGAACTCGTCGATGTTGTAGTCGGGCGAAGTGATTAATTCATACAGTTTATAAGATATTTGGTATGTTTTCGACAGCACCAGCATCATGTAGGTTTGCCCCTGACTGCCCCTTTCGAGTTGGTTGTACATGAACTTGACGTCGATGTCGAGCCCGTCGAAAGGATTGACCGTTCCGACCGCGGTCCTCGTCAGGAAGACGTCGTGCAGGTCGTTCTTGTCGCCGATGAACTTCTTGAATTCTATGAGGTTACTGCACGTCTCGATTATGGATTTCACGATGGCCGAATCCTTGCAGGCGAAATATTTCTCCCCGAAGGCTGTGTGGACTTCCTGCGGGCACTCGTAGAATGACAAAGTCGAATATTCGTTCAGGTCTGGGACGTTGAAAGTGACACCGAATTCTTTTTCCAACCTTTCGACGTAGTCGTTGACCATCATCGACTCGTCGGGGAACAACTTCATCATCGTCGAGTTGGACAGAGTCTTCATCAGTCCGATGAACTTCCCCACCGTTTCTTCGATGTTTTTGTACTTCGGCCAAACGATAGTTAGATCGCATTTGTCTGGTTTGTTCGATCCTGTGAGCATGTCTTGGAACGTTTCGATAACCTCTTGGTTGTCGAGCGTTTTGACTTTCTTCACTTTTTTCTGGATCTTAACGCGACTCATCGTTATTATAATATCACGCCTGTCTTCAAAAAGAAAAAAAGTTCACCGCCTGATATCGCAATATATAGCCTTTCCGAAGGGGGTTTACCGAAACTTTCCGCCGACAATTCGCCGACAATCTGGCAAACCTTTGCCGACAATTCGCCGACAATCTGGCAAACCTTTGCCGACAATTCGCCGACAATTCGGCAAACCCTTGCCGAAAGCTTGAAACCACGCACGTTCATCTTGGCGGAATCGTTCACTCGAGCAACTCGTATTCGATGTAGTAGTCCAATAAATCGTTGAGCGAATCGATGTAGTTTTCACGGCGCGACACGCTGATGTCTTTGTATATCCTCTTCAGCACCGAAAACATCATATTCGCTATCTGGGTATCTTCGTTGTCCAGATTCCGAGACCCGACCTCGGCGGAGAACGCTTTGCCGTTCAACAAATTGCCCAAATCGCGTGTTTGAATGTTGTCCGAATACTTTTCGAGATACGGGCCGACTATGCTTATCAAAGCGAGCGGGCTGATTCTTACGACAGTGTTGAGTTTATTTTTCAGACTGTTTATTTCATCGTGTTCGGCGAGATTCGCGGAGTCGTTGCAAATCGCCCCGTAAATGGCGCGGAATTCGATGTTAAACAAATCCACCAGTTCGCTTTTCGCGTTCATAACGGTCGGTCTTATAGGTATAATATTCATCTGTCTAAAAAAGAATCGATTCCGGCCCTCGTCATCTGTGTTGTCCTCGAGTTCCGCCCCTGCCGAGACCCTGGAGGGCTGACCGATCCCTCGGAGAGGGATCTCGGCGGAACTGACGATCCAACGGTGTGGAATCTATTCGTTGGGAACTTTTTCGTTGAACTGTTTTTCCAGGCTCGTATATAATTCGAAGCATTTGTGGACGATGCCCGCGATGACTTTCCTGAGTTCTTCCGCCGGGATCCCGGCGCGAACCGTCAGTTCGACTTTTTTTCCGACACACCGATACCCGACGAACATCACTTCTTCGAAATTGTCGAAAATTGCCTTACGGAGGAGATTTCCGATGGTATGCGTCTCGTCTGGTATATCGAGCTGAAGTATCGATCCGGTTTCGGTCTTGGTTATCGAGTATTTCCCCTCCGTTTCGAGCAGACTCGTGACGTACTGGATTCTCGACTTGATGTTTCTGCAGGCGTCGACGCAGATGATTTTTCCGGTGATTCCTAATTTGGCGTCGCGCGGGACCGCGGGGATTATCGTGGACAGCCGATGTGCGCGTGCGTCGGTGAGCAACGTGCTCCGCTTGTATCCACTCCAATCGCCCAGCATAATTTCACCTGGCAGGCCAGTGGCAGTTTCTTTCTCGCCCACTTTCTCGCCCACTTTCTCGCCCACGAGCGAAGATTTAGCTTTTTCGAGCTCGTCCATTTCTTTCCTGAAATCTGGCCAATCCTTGAGTTTCTTCTCGATCCCGCTCAGCAAAACATTCTCCCAGCGTTTGGCGTTATCTCTGTCGCCACCCACAATTACGCCGTATTTCGCCAGGATTTCGGGGTATTCTTCTAAATCGATGGGGACGCAACTACTGCGCCGCCCTATGCCGAAAGCGATGTCGTCTTTGCCGATTCCTTTGACTATCCGTATACCTTCGATATGGATTTCTTTCCTCGGCTGGATCAGCGCCAGCTCGAAAGCAGGATCGAACAAAGGGTGTTTGAGTTCGTCTTTCGTGACTCCTTCGACGGACATGTCGCCGGCGTAAAGAATTTTGGGGCTGTGCGAAGTGTTGGCGAAATGGACGGAAAACTGTATCTTCTTGATCAGCTCGTCCGGTATGTGGGGGACGAGGGGAATCAGCCTTAGCCGCCGGTAAATGAAGTGGTCATTCATGAATTTCTCGGTGGTGCGTGTAACGTCGAACGAAAATTTGTTGGTCTCGTCGGTATTCAGGCCGCGCACGTTCATGTGGAGACAGTGTCCGGTCATTTCGTCAATTATGACCCTACAAATCGCGTTCGCCGCCGCGATGGAGCACCCAGACAGATCGAACGTTATTTTTTCTTGGACCAACGAGGGTTTGTCCACCCCGTACACGGCTTTGTAATCGGCCAACAAGGATTCGTCTATATCGATGGTTTCTGCGATGAAATTCAGGACTTTCGCCATCATGAAGCTTCTGGATAAACGACCCTTTGGTGAAGCTTTTGGAAAGGTTATACAATATACTGTCTATTTTTCAAATTCAAAATTATATTTTATTTTCCGTATTGTTCATATTGTTCGCATCAATATACGATGAGTCAACGCCATTACATGTTCGTCAAGACACAGGGCGAGGGGGCCAAAAATATACTTCCAGTCCTTCGATGGATCAAACGGGTGGCCCCATCGATCAAACAGTACGGTTTCAGGCTCAAGATCGTCCCGGTAAACGATAACACCAGAAAAAGGCTGAATAACGTGTTTCAGAAAATGAACATAACCCGTCTCCCCACGCTCATCGTGTCTTCGGACGAAGAGAGTGTGATCCTCACGGGAAACCAGAAGATCCAAGAATTCTACAAAGAACTGGTATCGATTTCTCGGGAGGAAGAAAACGGGAACCGGGCGAGAGGGGGGCGGTACAACAGGTTCATACCGCCTCGCCAGAAAACCATCGAGGACGAGAATCTGGACGACACGCGAAATTTGCTCGTCGATCGTTACGGGCTGTTCGACCAAGAGGAAGACCGGGACGAGGGATTCGGGGAAGCGAACGAGAAAGCCATGATGTCGAGGTACGCCGAATCGATGAACGCCAGGAAAGAGCGCATGCAGAACATGAGTCGTAGACCGTCGCGACCCGAATACGACGACGACGACGACGATTCGGAACCCCAGCCGACGGTTGTGCGGCGTCATCGCAGGCAGAACATCGCCCCGCCGACGCGACCGGACGCGATAAGAAGCATCAGCAGGAAAAAACCGCCACCGACGAGAAGCGACAACGTGGGTTCGGCCAGGATCGACGAGCACGCGGGCGTCAGCGAAGCGATGTTGCAGAACGCCAGACGGAAGACCGGCGATTTCAACGCGATGGACGACGAGCTCGAACGGGCGCTTTATTCCAAAATAGGAGCTGGCGACGAACTTTAACGGCGGTCTCGAACGCCCGAGCTCATCCCTAAGTTCCGCCGATCGTCCCGACGGGTTCTACGAGACCGTCGCCACGCGACGATCGACCGATTCCCCAGGGGGAATCTACGGATCTTTCGCGGGGTCGCCCAGGACTTTCGACAATTCTATGCGGTTGCGGACCAACACCCCGCGCAGTTCCCCGGTCGGGCCCAACAGTCTACGGGTGGCATTCAACGGGGTTTCGCGCAGTTGGCCTATGATTTTTTGACTGCTGTCGATGTCGGCGTTGTCGGGGGTGTCGCTTTCGCCCGGCCACGGTTGCTTGTCCAGCGCCAACTGCACACTTTTGGCGAGCATCGGGGGCAGGACCATCGTCACGGGCTTGATTTTCCACCCCATTCCTTCGTGCACGAGTGCGTTCGGGGATTCGCCCGGCAGATAGCAGGTGATGTTCTCGGGGTGTTCCGGGTCGCTGTAGATAACGGTGGCCAGCCCGAGGATGATCTGGACGGTGGCCTCGTCCGGGTGGATGTTTATGAACGGCTCCATGATTTTGTAGATCATCCCGCATGTGATATGGTTCAACGATTCGTTGCCGAACACGTTTATCGTGATGTTGATGGTGGTGTTGAGATTCGCCCCGCGGGCATCGATCCGAATCGGGGCGACTAGTTTGGACCCGTCGGAGCGACCCCCGACGGCCGATGATCTGCCGGCTTCCGCCATTTCTTTCTCTTTTATCAGCGAATACAGACGTGCCATGCCATCCATCCCATTCCTGAGGTTCGGGGCTATTTTACAGCTGTTCCTGATATGTCGGTACATATGTGTTTTTTTGGTGAAAGTCGTTCCGCAGTACTTACACACGACGGAGGGGGCGGATTCGGACGGGGTGGATTCGGACGGGGTGGATTCGGACGGGCCGGATCCGGCGACTTTGGTTTTTTTCTTTTTGGCGAACGCGGGCACACATTTGCGCTTCGAGCTCGAATGGCGCGCGAGCTGTGAAGGGTAGTTGAACACTTTACCGCATAAACTACACGTTCGGTCGGCTTTATCCATCGGGGGAGATATCGGGTGAAGATACCGTATTGTTATACGGTACGACGTTTTAAATGAAAAAAAAACAGTTATTTGGACTGATATGAAGACTGGGGAAAGGTCATATGTGGGTTCGCCTCATACTTCTTCGAGACTTTACTTTTCTTCCCAGGGTCGGACACATTTCTGGTATTTGTCGGACCACACGTAACCGGCCGCGGTGTAGCAACCGTGGGAGTCCTTCGCCCCGCCTATGGATTTCCCGCCCGTGGATTTCCCGCCCGTGGATTTCCCGCCGGTCGGCTGTTCTTCCCAGGGTCTGACACATTTCTGCGCGGAGTCGTCCCACACGTAGCCGGCCGTGGCGATACAGCCGTGTTCGTCTCGGTCCGACCCCAAGAAAATGTCGCGGTTGAACCATAATACCAGAACGATTGTGATTATCACCAGAACGGCTATGATGATATTCGATTCGTAATCCGATCCTCCGATCATTTTAACACTTCCTTATAAAATAGCGCGATCAAAATATTCGGGAATAAATTATATCCCGCGGTCTCAGGATATCTCGCGCGCGGCAGATCGTCGGCGCAAAAAATAAGGGACATTCATGGTTCAGTTAACCGTGGTGGGTGCAGAATCTAGCAACAGCAGAAAACCCGCTTGCGCGCGAAGTTGTACGCCCCCTTGCTCGCGGCGATCATGCTGTCGACGAACGTTTCCGCCGTGGTTTTCAACATTTCGTAGACGGCCGTGGCCACTTCTTCTGGGATGTTCTTGTCGCCGTTCAGGTTCTCGACGATCTGGCCAGTCAGCCAGATCGCCACCTGACGCTTATCTTCTTTGACCAACTCGAATGCTTTGGCGATTTTTTCGACGTACTCCATCGATTTAACGAGAGTCTTCGAGAACAGGCCGCTGGCGGTGGCCTCGGTTTTCGAAAGGTCTTCCTTGAAATCGTCCAGCCATTTCTTCTGCTCGTCCTTGAATTTGCCGAATATTTTCAGACATTCGACCCCGAAATCGCTGACTTCGGCGACGACCTCTTCGATCTCGGTCATACTAACTACACTTATTTACTGCGCATAAAAAACATCATGGTATTATATTGGCCCCATCTGCAGGACGTGAAAAATACGGGTCGCTATTATTTGCGAGTTTTGAACATTCCTGGCAGTAATATAAACCTTCGGCGAACCATCCGGAAATACCGCGCGGATCATGGCCTACTCGGAACGTCAGTTGAAGTTTTTGCGATCGAAAGGATTGTTCCCGATCAGGCCCGAATATTTCGGGGAGCCCAAAAAAATCTTCGAATCGTTCACGTGCGACGAGCTGGCGGATATTATGAGGGTGTCGAAAAATTCGCACGACGCGAAAAAGCACAAGATCCCTGTCGTATTCGACGATCTGGCGAAACGGTTGCCGTACAGGACCAGTGTTTGGAAATTGTACGACACCAACGATGAACCGGTCAGGCTGAAAATTCCTCTCCACATCGGACAAAGAAAGTTGCTACTCTCCGAGGTTCAGTTTCTGTCGCAACTCATCGATGGGAAACCACTCTGCGACGTGGTTGACTGCGTCGTTTACGCTGGCGCCGCGCCGAGTATCCACACTCCGTTGCTGTGCGAGTTGTTTCCGGGCCTCGAGTTTTTCCTGTACGATCCCGCGAGATTCGCGATACGCGACACGAAAAAGATACACGTGTTCCGATCGTTGTTCACCGACGGTATCGCCGAATCTTTCAGGAACAAAAAAGTGGCGTTCATCTCGGACATCCGCTCTGGCGACTCGGTTAAGAAAATCCAGGAATTCGAGGAGGCTGTCTCTACCGACATGGGAATGCAACGCAAGTGGGTAGAAATCATGCAACCGGTGGCGTCCCTGCTGAAATTCAGGCTCCCTTACACGGAAGACGGGGAGGCCGAAAAAGTCGATTATTTCGACGGGATCGCGTTTCTACAGGTCTGGTCGCCGAGGAGTTCAACCGAACTGCGGTTGTTCGTCACCGACCCAGATTCGAAGAAAACTTACGATCCAGCCGAATACGAGGAGAAATTGTTCTATCAAAACATCATCTCGAGAGGATGGGAGTTCTTCCCGCACAATTTTCCGTTGGGCCTGGTAAAGGGACTCGATTACTGCTTCGACTGCAATCTCGAACTTCATATCTGGAACGAGTTCCTCGAAAACTGTTGCCCCGAGGTCGACAAAGACTACTACGTCGATGCCACGGCGGAGCTGATGAACCGATCCTCGAGAGTGATCAGTAAAGGACTCGATTTGTTCCACCACGGTATGTTCCCGGACACGCCGATGATCGAAAAAGTGCAAAAAATATTGCCAGAACTTCAGATGTACCTCATTTCGAAAAGGCGCGACTAGAATTAAGGTTCGAACGAGACGGTGGTCGGGAATTCAGCACGACGTTGTTTTTCCGGCTGGCTATGCGCCGGTCCCCTATTTTTTCCCGTTGTAGAATTTTCGTCTGACCGCACTGACATATTCGTCGTCGTCGTCGTTCGTCAACACAGGGCCGACAACAGTTTTCGATCTGAAAAAGATTGTGTAATAGCTGGTCGGCTCCTCGTGGAATTTGCCGTGGATGAACTCGTCGATCTTGTCGTCCATCAACATGCCGACCAATTCGGCGTGCGACGCCCTCCTTTGAAGTATGATGGCCTGGTAAAGCCCGAGTATAACGTCGCGCCTGACCATTTCCGGATACTTGCTCGGATTTATGTTCTCGTCGCCGGACACGCCGAATAAACCACACTCTTCCGCCCCTGGCGCGATACCGAGGAATATGTTGTTTTCGAATCTACGGGCGAGGTTGTCGATTGTTTCTTCGTCCATTTCCGCTTGTTCACTCGTCGTTAAACATGTGTCATATGAACGTTGTTAATTTCTAATTGTGGCCTTTCGTATTTATATTGAATACATATTCAATAATATTAAAATTACGTGGAATTTCTCCAATAGTAATATACCTCCGACACGTATAATTCCGTTATATTCACGATCCTGAGGGAGACTACTATGGATCACGACCAGCCCCACGATTCTGACAAGGCCGACATCACCGGTAAGACCGATACGGGAGATCAGGCGAGCAGTTCGACCGAGGTAACCCGTTTAAGCGGTATGCTCGGAGCAATCGCGCAATCCGTGACCAGTACAGAGATTGAAGCAGAGGAATTGAGGAAAGTTTCCGGGTTAGAGAGATTTTTCGAGCCTTTGGTACCGACTCTGACCGAGCGTTCGTCTCACGAGGAAATATCCAAATATTGCAACTTTATCCATCAAACGTACAGCGAAAACATCACTTTCGCCAGAGTCGGCCTCAGGATGTTGAACGAAATAATACCCGGTATCAGAAATTCCAATCTGTCCCAGAAAGAAAGATCGGAAAAAATCGCGAGCATAAAACAGTTATACCGCGACGAGATCAATTATTTCATGTTCGTGAACGATTACCCGAACACAACCCTTTTGACGATCCCGTACCACATCATACTGAAACACCACGATAAATTTCGTGATGTTCTGGACTTCTACCGAACGAAGTTCTGGACCTTTAATTTGGGCCATAACCTGACACCCAAGGCAAAAAATAAAGCATACGGAAAAAGTCCGCAGTGACACCATTACAGTAAACATTACAGTAAACATTACAGTAAACATTACAGTAAACATTACAGTATGTGGTGCGAGCAGATAAACACATGGTAAAGTTCTTGGCAGGATTAAACTGTCATGTTTTGATTTTTGCGACTTCGAACGGGATGAAAACGTCATTTTCGTCCATCGCGTTGAATATTTTTTTGAATTTGTCTCCAGATGTAGAGCCGACATATATCACCGCCCCGATACTTTTCGGAACGTTTTTCGAATCGTGGCCGTTGAATCGTTCGTTCGGTTGCCTGGAACGGCACCCTTTGTTGTAATATCGGTTGAATATGTTACACAGTATAGAGGGGTTGATGCTCGGCAACTCGACCGCCACTTTCACCCCCGTCGACAATTTTTTCCGGATAATCTGCACCACCGTACGGTAAACTTCCTGCGGGTGTTCGCAACGAGCGATCAACTCGGACGTGCTCAACTTGTAGTATCCCAGCGTGTCTTTGATCTGTGATAATGCTTCCAGTCGATCTTCGCCGATCAAGAACAGCACTTTCTGCCTGAACATGGACTCAAGGCGATACAACGAGACGTTGAATTTTGTCACAGTGTGGGCGTGATTTTCCGATTTGACGAGCATTTTGCTGATCGTGTACAACGCATACTCTTCGTCAATCGGTTCCTTCATCGTCGATAATCCCTTCCTGACCAATTCCGGGATCGTGTTCATGGAGAATTCGAAATCGTTGACCAACACTTTGAACTGTTTGACGAAACCGTCGACCTCCGAATGGTCGTAATTGTACGCCCGTAGCATCATGTACTTGTCGGGAAGGAACATGACTTTCCCGTCTCGGCCGAAAATTTGCCAGACGTCGAGAAATATTTCTTCGAATGTTTCTTCGCCAGATTCGACGAACAATTCTCGGAGAGACCGATAAACCCACTCTTTCGTGGCAAATTGAGTATTGTGACAGCTTTTAACGAAATCCGTGACTGAAGAGATAACGCTTCGACCCCATTTCGCCCCGAATTCGGGACACTTCCTTTCGAAATCTTTGGTGATGAAACCGATAGCCATCGCTCAGATTATACTGGCGAGATTTCAATTTTTAAGGAAAAATGTAAGGGGAATACTCCTTGAGACTTCCACTTCGTGGAAGTTGACGGATCCCAGCATTGCTGGGATCTGTACGAACCCCTAAAAACAAGAGAAGCTCAGTTTAGAAGGGAGAGTGTAAAAATTGAATATTTCATGGATATATCGTGTTGGTGTATTCTGACTTGTGTTATTGAGATGTATCGTGTTGCTGAGAAGCGTGTTGCTGAGAAGCGTGTTGCTGAGAAGCAAGGAGTTAAAGTTTGTTTCCACTTTCTCAAAGGAAACTGCAGGTTCGGCCCCAAGTGTCGCGACTTTCATCCCGAAGAACCGCCCAAGGTCCTGGAAAAACTTCTGGAACAGGTTGTGGGAAAGAAAACAAGCTGGGTTTGTGGTAATGCCGATTGTTTTCACGGGTCGAAAGGTTGTTGCCGGTTTGTTTGCCCGACGGAGGCCAAGCGGGCGACGATCGGACAAGCCGAACCGGATCTCCAAGAAGAGAGCGACCTGGACGTCGAGATCCCTGATTCGATCGACGACCTTCAACTTGACGACAGTTCTGTTGATTCGGAATCGCCGAGAACGCCACCGTATACCCCGTATACTGGTGAAATACCTGGGTGGAATTCGTACATGAAGAATTATCGTCAAAAGAAGTACAACGAAATCATCGACGGGGTCGAGAAAACCATCGGTCTACTTCCAGATTATTTCGGTAATTTGGATATTCCGGTAGAAGAGAACGCGAGAAGATTTCTCGCGCTGGTGTCGTTGATATTGCGCAAGAACGAAATCATGATCGAATCGTACGAGTCGGTTCTTCTTGAGGTCGTGGACGGCAGTAAAATCGATGTCAGCGTATGTCAATACGCGTTCGACGAATGGAAGGTGGAATGTCCGGAAGCAGTTCCGTACATCGATTCGAAGCTGTCGTGCTGGACGGACAAGGTTTCGTGGTTCAATCTTTCGTGCGCGATGAATGGTAAATTCATCGAGTAAGAAGTGCAGGATTGGCAAGTTCGACGGAGTCGGGAGGATCGACCGACTGTGTCGGTCCGCAAGGGTCAAGAGGATTGGCAAGGGTCAAGAGGATTGGCAAGGGTCAAGAGGATTGGCAGACTGTGTCGGTCCGCAAGGAAGTATAATGGCAAAAAACTATTATACAGGATGGGAAACATTTGCAAACACGCCTCCACGTGGCGTTTCCTGGATTTGTGTCAGAATGAACAATATATTATATATTAGGTTCTGGGCATCAAAACTAAGTGTTTGCTTTTTTCGGGGGCGCTGGATCCAGGCACCCCGTTAGTCCGGTCCTCTGTCGTGCAGGTCGACCCACATGGTGGATCTTCGTTAATCTTTGTATTTTCGGACGTTGGCGGTATCGTAGAACGATTCAAATTCTTCGATCGTGTATTCGCTTTTAGGGCGAACTTTCAGTCCACTCGTGAAGATACGCGTTTTTTTCGATAAAAACCACTTTCCTTTGGTCTTCCTGATGTCTCTGGTGAAATAGTCCAGGTCGTACATCACTCTGTTGATGTTCGGCTCCCAAAACGTTGAGACGTCGATCTCCAGGACCCCGCAACGAGATCCTCCAAGGGAGGATCGGAAGACCCCCCCAGGGGGGGTCTTAGGCGGGGGTCGACCGTTTGTCTCTGACCTCTCCACGATCTTTTCTTTCCCCTTTCCGCGAGTCCTTCCCCTGACAGTTTCTTGGAAATTCGCATCTATTTCATCGCCACTTGCATCGCTCGCATCGCTCGCATCGCTCTCGTCGCTCTCGTCGCTCTCGTCGTCGCCGATGAAATTGTCGTACCTGACGTCGACGATCACGGACGCGATGAGATTCATCCACACGCAGTACGCCGAGTCGTTTTCGTCAAGCGCCCGATACCATTTTCTTGCCAGTCCTATATATTTAGGCGGCACGAAGTCGACCAGTATCTCCATGATTTTCTCGTACGGCATCGTCCATCCCCGTTCGCGGGGGGTCCATTTCTTCGTGACCAGCGCTTGGGCGTACCAAACCGCCATCCAATCTTTGGTATCCAGCGCTTCCCATAATTTGTCGGCGAGTTCCGGGTACTCCATCGAATTCACCCCCTCCGCAAGTGCTCGCCTGCCCAATCTGAAAACTTCCGGAAACTCGTCGGGACTGCATTGGATTATCAGCGACGGGTTCGTGATCGACCGTATATGCGGGGATAACCGTACTTTGCTCGAGCCACACAATATCGTTACTAATTTGACGATTGCGTGTTCCGCGTCGCCTGGGCCTTTTTTCCGGAACTTCAGCAATTCATCGACCGGTTCCCACTTCTCGATCCCGCCGGGTCCGATATCTTCGACGAAACTCAGCATCAGTTGTTTGACGAATCGGGCCCTGATGACATCCCGACGGTCCAGCGGTTCGGATGACTTTCTAGCCGAGGCGCGGGATGCCGTTTTTCCTCCCGCGGGATGCTTTTTGGCGAACCTGAACAGTTCGAATTCGCCGGCGCAATACAGCGCCATTTTCACTTCGTTCCTGCGGATATATTTCCGCAACGCGTTTTCCAACACGTCCAACGTGTAACCGTTCCACGATTTTTCGTGATTCGTCTCGATCGTCAACTGTTCCGACACTCTATCGGCGCCCGTTGTTCGTTTACGTCGTAGTCTCATTTTTGACCTATTTCCGACAACCGGCAACGATTGTCTCAGTATAGGCTTAAATTTTGATCCATCCTCACGGCCTGGGTGGCCTGAACGTGCAACTCGACGAACGCGAATCATATTATATTATAGGACCGACAATCTTCAAAATTGAATAACTGTTTCAATGACTAACACGCAGACGTACGAAAAATGTCGTCTAATTCCGAAGAAACCAGCCCGCCCAGGGAAATCGAACACCTCGAACGATCCGAACGACTCGAACGCCCTGATCGACTCGAACGCCCTGATCGAGTCGAACGCCCTGATCGAGTCGAACATGTCAAACGTATCAACCGAATATGCAAGTATGGCGACAAATGTCAGAATTTCGATTCGGCCAAAGGGTGCCCGTTCGTCCACCTCGACCATCTACCGAGACCGATCGCTAACAAGCTGTTCGTCGCTGGTAGGCGGGGGGACTGGTCGATGTGTACCAAAATAACGTGTGACGGCAATTGTAGCCGTTCGGCGTGCCTCATCCGCGTCATCCACGAATGGTTCGATGCGAACCCGAAGGCCGACGCCTCCTCGTCGGTGGACGACGTCAGGCCGAACCTGCTCGAGGCCGTCGTGGTTTCCCAAAAATTAGCGAGACTCATCGCCGATATCGATTACCATCTGGGTTAACTCGGCTGGGGTCTAAAAAATTCGGCGCCGTCCTTTATTTTTTCGGTCCGTCGGCGATCGGTCCCGGCTACTTCCGACCGAAGCGAAGTTGCAGGAAAATGCTGATGATCGACAGCAACGCGTAAATGATAGCTTTAACCATCTGTGGCGTCACGTACAAATTATGCAGTCTGAAACCTATGGGGTTGTCTTTGCAGTGGTTGATGAACCCGTCGAACTCTTTCAGGATGTTGTTGAACATATTCGAACTCGACGCTTCGTACGTCTCCCGGATCGGGGAGCGGTCCCGGATGTCGTTGAGGTAGCGGACGACGAAGCACGACGAGCTGTAGACCAGCGAGGCGAAGGACAGGACGTAAACCACGAACCCCAGCAGCACGACGGACACGAAAATGTAGGCGAGCTGGCCCACTTCCTCGACGTCCATCTGGATCGCCCTGAACGTGAAGCCGACCGATGCGATCGCGCAGACCGCCACGGACCAGAACGCGAGGCGCCAGAACCGCCGACTCAGCCCGTCGGCGAAGGCCGACAGCTTGTGGCGGTGCCCGCGGATGTAGTCGAAGTCGGTGTGGGTTTTCGGGACCGTGTCCTTGAAGAACTCGTGGATTATGACGTGTATTTTCCTTATCTTGTGGTCCATTATCACCATGGCCAGGGCGAAAACGGCGTACCACGGCAACGCTATCATGCAGAGCGCGAACGACCAGAAGAGCCGGTTGCAGAGCATCAGTATCCCCCAGAACACGCTGTCGAAGTGCGGGAAGTACATCACGTACCCCTCGACGACGGTGAAGCCAGAGCATATGAGCGACGTGACGATGAGGTACATGAAGGTGGACACCCCGAGAGACTTCACCTCCCGAGTCTCGAGGCCGTTCAGGATTTCGCTCATGGACCCGTGGGGGTAAACCGGCGGCCGGAGCGACGTGGTCTCGATCTCGAGGTCGATTTCGAACCCGTCGATGTCCTGCTGGGCCAGATCGAAGTTCTTCACCTGGTCGTTGACGAACTTCAGGGTCGGCACCCCGGCGATCCAGAACAGCGCGAGCGCGACGACCCACGCCCCTCCGATGTAGTACCAGATCTGGTACTCGTCTATGTTCCTCCACGATTTCTCCATGGAACTGAACCTGTTGACGATGTAGTAGTCTCCGTAGAAATACGCCCCGATGACGATAAGCAGCAGGCCGCTTATCGTGGCGGCGCCGCTCATCAAAACGTGCCCCTGCCCCTTACGTTTGAGCCCGATGAGTCTGATCAGGTAATACAGCGGTCCGAGTCCGGGAAGCCCTTTTCTCGGACTCTCGTACTTGTCGATGACGTGATCGATCGTTTGTTGTGCGAGTTCCATTTGCCTTATTAATCATGTATAAGTTTTCTTCGAACAATTTGAATTTGGTTCCGGACAAAACATACCGGATAAAATGGACGCCTTCAAAGCCAGGGGTGCCGTCGAGAACGTCTGTCCGGGGTGGCTCGAAATCTTCGACTGCCCCGAGGTCAAACCGCTCCTGGAACGCGCCTTAACCGGTATACTTCCCGACATCGACCATCTGGCCCCGAGCCCCGACAGGCTGTTCGAGGCGTTCCGGTATTTCCCGCCGGAAGAAACCAAAGTCGTGATAATGGGGCAAGATCCGTACCCGAAAGCGGGAGACGCGGTCGGCCTGTGTTTCTCGAGCCGAGGGCGCCCGCCTGGGTCGCTGAGGAACATATACCGGTGCCTGAAAAAATCGGGCCTGATACCGACGGTCCCGGCGTTCTCGAGCCTGAAGCTCTGGGCGTTCCAGGGGGTTCTAATGGTAAACGCGGTGCTGACGACGCGGGTCGGCAAGACCAGGGCCCACGCGGGAACGTGGCAACCGTCCGACGGGAAACCGGCGGTCGCGACGATACTGCGCGAGCTCGACAAACGGGTGCCCGGTATCGTTTACCTGCTGTGGGGTAGGGACGCCCGAGGCTACGTCTACGACCGGAGCGACGGGCGTCCCAGCGGAACGGCGGGCCCGGTTTTCCTCCAGTGGTCGCACCCGTCCCCGCAGGCCGACACGCGTCTCCCGCTCGGTTCGCGGTTCGAAGACTGCCGTCATTTCGCGAGGGTGAACGAGTTACTGTCCGAAAAGCGGGAACCGACTGTTGAATGGAGCACGTGGGCGCCGGTGCGGGTGTTCACGGACGGCGCCTGCGCGGGGAACGGCAAGAAGACCGCGAACGCCAAATTCGGAGTCGTTTTCACGTCCGGGCCGATCAGGTCCACGCGGATCCAGGGCGTGGTCCCAGCTTTCGAGATCGCGTTGGTCGGGGACCGTTTGGCCTGCACGGGAGCCGAACAGACGCCGACGAACAACCGGGCGGAGTATTTGGCCGTGTGTTCGGCGCTCCTGGCGCACAAAATCACCGAATCGCGCGGGAAACTCACGATATACACCGATTCGGCGCTGGTCATCAACACTTTGACGGACTGGTATCCGAAGCGGCTGGCCGCGGGGACAGAACACGAGCTCAAGAACCTGGACCTGATAAGGATCGCGGCCGAGCTCATCCGAAAGATAGAGACGTCGATCCCCGCCGAACAGTCCGAAATCCCGCCTGGGTCGGCCTCGGTAAGGTTCGTCCACGTGCGGTCGCACGAGGAGAGGCCCCCGAAAGATTCCCCCGAGTATTTCAAGTGGGCGGGAAACTACACCGCGGACAAGTTGGCGACGACCGCCACCGAATTGGCCGTCACGGGGTCCCCGATACTGCGCGACATGTTCAGGTTCGCGGGCGGAAGCGGCCCGGTTTGAACGGCCACCTTGTTCTTCCGATTGTTTTTTTAATTGTTCATTAAATACGCCTTAATATAATGAACGTTATTATGTAAAAATTGAACTTCGTGTGATATTAACAGGACTTAAGCAATCTATTTCGAACAGAAATGACAGAACCAAAGACATTTTCGAGACCGAATTCGATACTGACTTCGACCCGGTCGGGCCCGACCGAAGCAACGAGAACGGAGCCCGTGTTGACGATCCCTGTGACGTTCATTTCGGCGCTGATCGGCGACAACCGATACACCAGCCCAGCGGAAAAAATCAAGCAACTGATGGAGAAGAACTGCGAGTTCGCCAACGAGATATACAAAGTAGCCGATAACGGAACGATATTCCTGCCGGAAGCCGTGATGTACGACGTCAACACCCGGTGCTTCATCGATGTCATGCGAAAAACCGCACCGTTCGAACGGTTCGTCAGCGCGGACCAGCCGACCGTAGAAGACAGAGAATCCGTGAGAAGGCTGGCCAAAGAGTACAGCACGAAGTTCGACGTGGAGACGGTCGACGGCGTGGCGGTGGAGAATTTCGGTTTCGTCGAAAGAGGTCGGCAGCGCGAAAAAAACACGATCGAGATGATCAACGAATGCCTGTTCGAGGGGCGACAAATCGTCGAAGCCATGAAAAGAGAGTACTGTTCGGAGTACAAATTCGTCCATCTGGCCGACAAAGACGGAACCGAGGAGGTTTGCGTGCCGGCGAAATACCGCGTCCGCGGCAAACCCGACGGTATAACAGAGGACGACGGCGTGATAGAGGTCAAAAACAGAATGTACAAATTCATCCATCTCAGCCACGAGATCGAACAGGTTATCGCGTACGTGGCGCTCGGCGGTCACGCCTACGGGACGCTCGTGCAATATTACAACGGCCAGTTGCGCTTCTCGAGGCGGTACGCGCGGGCGGAGTGCGAACAGAAGTGGGCGAGCATCAGGAGGAAACTCGAGACCGTCCTTTCGAAAATATTCGCCTGTCTTTATTCCCGAGACAAAGCCAGGGAATTCATCAACACGTATTTACGCGGATGTACAGTGCCGATCGAGATAACCAGCCCAGATATTCCGATCGACGGTTGCCAGATATTTGACGGCGAAGAAAGCGAGGCGCACGACGCGAGCGCCGCAAGCCGTGCGACTATACAGAACAGTATATTCAGGGACGTTATCGACTCCCCGGTGTAAAAAACACCCTGGATTACAATATACTCAACGGATTTTTTTCCCAGCCGTTTTAAGACGCCTGGCGTCCTCGTCGCTCAAACTTACGAACTTGTACACGGGGCAAAAGTACCAGTCCCCTTTTATACCGGTGATCATGGGGTATTTGTACGCGTCCCGGGAACGAATATTGGCAACAATCCGCATCTTTTCGGTGACGTACAGATCTTTCAACAGTTCCTTGGTTTTACACTGGACGAGATTCCGGTATCCCAGTTTGTAATGGTAGCCGAAGAGATCGCCCAATTTTTCCGAACCCCGATACGATTCCAGACATCTCCCGCAAACGGATTCTCTCCCGGTCATGAGATAAAACCTATGTTTGAGTATACCATCTTTGTACTCGCCGTGATAAAACCCACATTCGTTCGACTGCGCCGAACAGCCACAACATTTTTTACCCTCCCCGATGAACTTGAGGGCCGAATAAGACACGTGTTGGGTGCTACATACGAAACTATACGAATTGTCGACAACCATCAGTAATATATCGAACACTCGGGTGATACGGCTGACTTCTTCGTTTTCGAGTCCTGGGTCACGACTCTTGGCGTCGTCGGCGGTGAACACGTCTTCTTCGGGTCGGCATAAACTAGGGAATCCTCTCGTATCGTCGTCTTGGACGAACAGAAGATCGTACGGCGATCTCAACAGATAGCACGGATCGAACACTATGATGGAGAATATTTTAGGCACCTGGTACAGATTGAACGCCTGCAGTCGACCGAGAATTACCAAATCTTCGACCATTTCGCCCAAATTTAGCTGGAACTTTTTACGGATCTCTTGTGTATTAGAGTGAATGACGCTTACGGTCTTCGTCCGTTTGGCGACGGCGGTCAGTTCGATGGACGCCGTGTCGCAGACGATGAATCTACGGGTGCGATACAGAATAGCCTTAACTATATTCCAATTCGTTTTCGGGGATTGTCTAAGATACGTCGACAAACGAGTTAAATTCGCCTTGTCTTCGCTCAGATCAAACAGAAACAACCGCAACGGCGGTCTTCTCACCGTGACTGGTTTCCCGAACCCGTTTTTAGGCGGAAATTCGTAAGAATCTTCTAATTTTCCGTTGAAGAAGCTTTCTACTTTGGCGCACAATTCTTCCGGAAATCTCACGAAATGGATTTGTCTGGTCATCGTGGTCATCTGTTCATGCGCGCAAATTCAGTATACTGTAGTTTTTTTGCATTCAAATTACGCACTTGTGAACAACCCAGGATCGAAAATAATATTTTACTATTTCCGTGTATTATATAGACCTTCGGTGAAGCCTTCGGAAAGATTAAAGACATGCCGAAGTCGTCCAGCGCCAGACTCGACATAATATTGGCCGTCGTCCTGATAATCCTGGTGATAGTGGCGTACCTCCGATTCAGGAACATCGAGAAATTTTCCCCGTCGAAACGAGCCAGAACTATCCACGACAGTCTGAGCGAGCTGTTCTCGAACAACGTCCAAGGGTTCTCGGAAGCCAAAGAAAAAATATCGGATCTCGACGCGATCGAGCATTCGGACGCGAGAAAACTGTGGAACGAGAACAGATTCACGGTTGACGCCATTTATCAATCGCTGGTTCAATGAAGAGGTATTCGCGCCCCACGTCGATCACTTTGACGCAACCGATCGCTCCGCTACAGTCGCGACATCGGAAACCGGTAACTCATTTTTTATGGCGTAAATTTGAATCCCGATCACTTTAATGAAAGAGAGAATGGCGGGTACTGGCCGTATGTCGATCAAGAAAACCGAAGACCACATCCGTGGCAAAGAGATGTGGGCGGGGCCGTCCGAAAGAGTCGAAATACCCGAGTTGCAAGGGCTGTTCAAAATCGACGAAACTGGCGATTTCTGGACCGACTACGAGCTCCGGAAAATCGACAGCCACCACACCCCAGCGCTGTTCAAAATATGGGACGAAAGTATCGTAAACGCCACGGATCACAAAAAAGCGTGCGAGCGGTTCACGAAGTCGCTCAGGGTCCAGAACATCGAGGTGAACTTCGACGGGACCGAGTTTCGCATATTCAACGACGGCCAAGGCATACCCGTGTTCGTCCACGACGAGGCCACCGAGGAAGCGAAACGGCCCGTGTACAATCCCGAGGTAGCCTTTTCGAGACCGTTTTCGGGGACGAACATGGATAAGCCAGAAGACTGCGTCAAAGGCGGAACCAACGGGTTAGGGGCCAAGATCGTGAACCTGTACTCGAGCGAGTTCCACGTGGAGGTGTGCGACGGCGCGAGCGTCTACGAACAGACCTGGAAGAACAGGATGAAAACCGCACTCCCCGCCACCGTGACCGAAAAAACGCGGAGAACAAGGGACGGGGACCGTTCGGCGAATCCTCCGACGGATTTCGGACAGAGGACGGTCGTGACGTTTATCCCCGCCTATTCCGAGCTGGGATACGAAGAAACGACGAGAGACGACACGGACGACTTCGACGCGTGGATAAGGTTCAGGCTGTGCCAGTCCGCCGCTTACGTCGGAGCCGGCGCCGCGGTGACGTACAACGGCGAGCGCATACCGATTTCGACGTCGGAGGAGTTGTTCCGCGTGATCTCCAAGGAAAACTCGCCGATCAGCGTCAAGTGGGAGTCCGGCAACAACCGGTGGGACGTGGCGTTCGACGTCTCGGCCCGACGGAAGAAGTTCGAACAGTTCTCCGTCGTGAACGGGGTGGCCACGGTCCGAGGGACCCACATCAACCACATCCGCAAAATCATCGCGGAGAAGGTCAAGGCCAAGCTCAAGTCGATGGCGAAAGACAAAACCAAAACAGTCAACGTCGCCGACGCGATGTCTTGCGTATCGCTGGTGTTCAACGGGGCCATCCCCGGGGCGCGGTGGACCGGCCAGAGGAAGGACGAGGTCCAGATCCCCGACAAAATACTCAAGGAGTTCAGGCTGTGCCGCGGGAACTCGGCGTTCCTGGCCGCGGTGGTCGAAGCGATCTCCGTGGTCATCCTCAGCCGTAAGCGGAAAAACGGCAAATCCCAGGTGGACATAAAGAAATACACCAGGGCCGAAGTCCTGGGCAACACCAGCTACCTGCTGGTGGCCGAAGGAGACAGCGCGATGGGCTTCCTGCGGATAGGCCTGGGCGGTCGCGATCCTGGCGAGAAGGAGAAACCGAAACGCGGAGGCCGTAAACCTGCCAGGACGGCCAAAACGTCAAACCCATCGAAAAGAAAAACCGCCACCGCGAGCCAAGCGGGCCAAGCAAGCAACGCGAGCCACGCAAGCAACGCGAGCCACGCAAGCAACGCGAGCCACGCGGACGATCAGCGCGGTGGGTCAAGTTCCGACGGTCCGTTGCCGCACCCTTCGTTCAGGCAGTACGGGACGCTTTCGCTCCAAGGCGTCGTGATGAACGCGCTGAAGAACGTGACGGAGATCGACGGCGACGACGGCAAAATCCTGGTCAGCACCGAGAAGCTCAAGGACCACGAAAGATTCGTGGCTCTTTGTCAGGCGCTCGGGCTCGATTTCGACTGCCGTTACGAGACCGAGGACGAGATGAACTCGCTCAACTACGGCGGGCTGATAATCTGCGTGGACCAAGACCTCGACGGGTGCGGGAAAATCCAGCCGCTGTTCCTGGCGTACATCCATAAATTCTGGCCGGCCCTCGTCAAGAACGGGTTCGTCAAGCGGTTCATAACCCCGGTCGTGCGACTGTTCCCCAAAAACGGGGAGCCGATCGAGTTCTTCTACGAAGAGGAGGCCAAAGCGTGGCTCGAAGAACAGGGCATCTACGACGACGACGTGTACAAGATGTTTCAGCCGAAGTACTACAAAGGACTGGCTTCGCACAAACCGGCGGAAATCAAAGAGATGTTCAGGACTTTCCAGAGCAGGGTATTCACCATCACGACGCGAGATGCCGACGAGGCGTTGTTCCAGGTGTTCTTCGGGAAGGAGACGGCCGAGCGGAAAGAGATACTGCGCGACGGCCTGATATTTCCGACCCGCGACTACATCGAGACGCTGAAAGCCAACCGAATATACCCCGTGTCGGACATATTGAACGTCGAAACGGTGGCGTACAAGCTGGACGACATCCAGCGGAAAATACCGCACTGCGTCGACGGGCTGAACAAGTCGAGGCGGAAAATTCTGGCGGGTGGCATTCAGGCGTTCAAGCAGACGGCTAAAGCCAAAAAAGTGTTCCAGTTCGGCGGATACGTGGCCGACAAGATGGCGTACCATCACGGCGACGCGTCGCTGAACGGGACCATAATAAACATGACGTACAGGGGCCCAGGAGGCAAGTTAACGCCCTACTTCGTCGGCGAAGGCGTGTTCGGCACGAGGCGCGGAGACGACGCAGGCTCGCCGAGATACGTGGCGGTCCGGCTGGCCTCGCAGTTCGTCGAGGCGATGCTCCCGCGCGAAGACAAGTACATCCTGGAGTACAATTTCGACGACGGCAACCGCGTCGAGCCCGCGTACTACGTCCCCGTGTTGCCCATGGTGCTGTTGGAGTACCTGAAAATTCCGGCGGAGGGGTGGAATCACGTCTCGTTCGCCAGGGACGTGAAATTCGTGGCCGAACTGGCGCTTTTCATGTTCAAGGAGAACGACGAGTTGGCCGACAAGCTTCGCGACCTGGCCGACACCGTGGCCGAAGACGGCGACGCCGTGCCGGACCTCGTCGCCGAACTCGAAGGCGAGATTTGCGAACGCTTCGGTCGCGACGAGGCGCTGCCGATCTCGCTCGAAAATTTCACCGGGTCGATAAGACGGGTGAAAGGGGTCGATTACAGCGTCGGGAGATACCTGTACGACAGCCGGAGCAACACGATAATAGTGAACGAGTTGCCCATGTGGGTGACTTCTCAGAAGTTCGTGGACAGCCTGGACCCGTGGTGCGAGTCGCAGAAAGAGCCCAAGAAGACCGCGAAAAAGGCGCCGAAAAAGGACAGAGACGTCTACATCCGGCACGTCGACGACTTCAGCGGCGAGACGCATATCGACATCCACGTCGAACTGATGCCGAACGCGTGGGACGCCATCAACGAGAAGCATTCCACCAAAGACTTCGACGGGGTGTTCAACCTGTTCAAGAATTTGAAGAAAACCATCACTCCGAAGCTCAACTACGTTTCGGTCAACGGTGGCGTCATGGAGTTCGACAAATCCTATTTAGGAGCGTTTCTGTACTGGTTTCCTTTCCGCAGAGATATGTACAAGAAGCGGCTGGAACGCGAGATCAAAATACTCCGGACGCGGATAGCCATGGAAGAGGAGATATGCAGGTACATCGAAGCCACGAGGGCGAAAAAAATCCACATCTCGTCGATAGAGGACGAAGAGAAGGCCGAAAAGGAGCTGAAGAAACTCAGGTTCAAGATTATCGACAAATCGTTCGTGAATGCCCCGAAATACGCCCCAGTCTCCATAATAGAGGACAGGGCGTTCGGGAACGACCCGCTGTCGAGGGCGAGTTACGACTACCTGCTGGATCTCACCGAAAGAGAGACGCTGGAAAATTCCTACAACAAACGACAGAGCAAGCTCGGAAAATTGCGCGAGGATTTGGCCGACTGCGAGAGTAAAATGGACGAGCGCCCGTTTCCAGGGGCCTCGATCTGGGCGACGGACATCGTCAAGGTTCTCAGAGTGATCGAGTACGGGGTCGAGACTTCATGGGAGTTCGTTTGAACTCGGCGACAGTTATGAGATCCCAGAGGCTCGTGAGAATTCGCCTCTTATTTTTTCGGGGAGCAAAGTTTCCACCCCCCAGGAGCGAAGCTTCTTACATTTTTTTCGTCGAATTTTCTTACTGCGCTTATGAGACCGTCGCGGACGACGGTCGATCGGAAAAGTCGATCTCCATGGGGGAATCTACGCGTCGAACGTCGAAAGACCAGGGGCAACGCCGATCGGTCTTTCGTAGTCGTGCGTTATGTCGATGGATTTCCAGCGTTGCGGCATATCGTCGTCGGTCCCGGCTGTGTCGCGACGTCGGTCGAACTCGTCGCCACCGTGCACGCCCCCGTTTTCCGCGTCGATCATGTATTCCATGCCCATCGCTTTGTATCCCAAGCGGTAATCGGGATCGTCGGCGAACTCGTTCCATTTGGCTCCCGGAAAATATTTCGGCGGGTCTCCTCGCCATACCGAGCCGTCGAGGACCGGCAGCTTACCCGACACCGCTGGAATCGGAGAAATATACAAAGCGTTATTTTTTTGTTCTAATCTCGCTTTATCTTGACGCACTTTGTGTATGCCGTACGCGAGCAGGACGATTATCACGATGACCAACGCCCAGAAAACGACGATGAAAAGTTGTTCCGATGCTTCGCGCATTGTCAAATATAAACACCGCAAAAAATAAACCTCGTCGAAAACAATTAAGATCTCGAGGGCCTAACCGTCCGGCGGAACTGCAACCCGTTCCTCGAAATATCGACGTTTCGTGGCCAAGTCTGGTGCGTCAGAGGGCCACCAATGGGCCACCGTCGGTCAGAGTCGAGCGCAGTAGTTGCCGTTGAATTCCATCACGGGGTCGATCGACGGCATCGGCCCGCTTGTTATACCGCGACATCCGAACCCTGGCGCTTCCGGAACATGATAGTAGTGGGGCGTATTATGCCCACCGTAGTCCGCGTACTTACATCTCGGGGCGTACTCGAACGGGGTCATGTCGAAATAATTGTCTTTGGTCACCGACAGATAGATAGCCAGGAGAATTACCACGAGTGTTATTACGGCGATGGCTATCGCCTGAATATACATTCTCGATAAATTTTCGCCCATTCTGACCGGCCGTCTTGTATAACTGGGAAAAAAATTTACCGTCGGCTTGATTTACCTCACTGGAGTTTCTGTGATTTTGTCTTCCTGTCTCTTCGGTCGCCCGAAAATTCAGACGAAGCCCGGGCTGTATTTCGTGCGAGAATGCGGCAACTGGTCGGAGATTAGACCTTCCTTATTCTGGTTACACTTGACGGGAACCGGGACCGAAAACATCGGCTTGAGCTTCTGAAGAGACACCGGAAGGTAGTTGTCGACGTACGTTTGGAGATACGCGAATATCATCAACACGAGCACGACGAGAAGAGCCGTGTATATGGCCACTGTCAGCTTACCCATATCCTCCTATCTTATGAAGCGCGGGGAAATTTCCGCAAATCTCTAATTAATTAGCGCCCGCGGGGCCGGATTCAACCAGCTTCGTCGGGTCGGATCGACCCCGCGAGGCGGACCGCCCGACTCAGTATTCGCGAAACAGAAGCTCCCGAAATTCGTACATCGCTTTGTCCTTTATAGTGTTGTTCCTGAAAAATTCGTAGCTCCCGGGTCCGTTTTCGATCCGGTGGCGGATGTACATCAGCGCGTAAGGGCCACATTCGCTGTCCGAATTTTGATGGCGGTGCGTCGAGGCCACCACGGTTTTCACCGAGGAGCTGTCGTGCTTTTTCGCCCGGTAACTTATCAGCCTGGCTTTGGTCCTTTCCATCCACACGACGATCTCCTGCCGCGGTCTCGAGCCCGACGAGTTGAAGTACTCGACCGTCCAGAACTCGTCCTGACCCGTCGGCCGGCAGTCGACGAACACGCTCAACCAGTGTTTACCCGGCCCTGTCGACACGTCGGTGTTGATCACGGCGCCCATGCACGCGCACGGGCGGAAAACGGGGCCCGCTTCGTCTCCCACCAGATGAACGGGGGCTTTCCCTTCCAAAACATCGACGGCCGTGTATTTCGCCAAACTTCCGCCAACCTCGTCAAAATCTATCATGTTGAACGAATAAGGGTAAAAACACGGAAACTTCAGAGCCCAGGCTCTCAGCGAGAAGTCGATGTGCTTGTCGTTGAACCAGTCTTTCGTCGTTTTCGGCCCCTTCATTTTGAACCGCTCGTTCAGGTTTTTTTCCAGCACGTCTTTCCCTTTCTCGCCGACCGCGTCGACAACGAAGTCCTGGAATTTTTTGTGCGTTATGACGCACGACTCGGTGTCGCAGTCGAGTATTTTTTTCGCCACGTCCAGTTGTCTCGACTCGGGCGCCGCGGTGTCTCCTCCGGTCGCGACGAAGTCATCGATCAGCTTGACGACCTGAGGGACCGAACAGACGTCGCCCCCGAGTAAACATTCTCCCCGTATTTCCGACACGTCGAGTACCTCGGCGATTTTGGTTATGTCTCGCCCGCCGACCTTCGGCCCGCGTTTCCTTCCCCGCTCGGACGAACCCAGGATGTCCCCCATCCTCTATAAATCGCGTTTATCTTCCGACGAAATTATTTTGAACTTATATAAACCTTCGGTGAAGCCTTTCGGACAGATTATATACACCGCCGAAGTATCACAATTGACATGTCGACGATCGATTCGAACCCCGACCCCGATATCTATTCCGACAGGGAAACATTCGTGACAGTGGGCGGAAACGAGCTTGTCGTCGGCGGATGGGCCGATTACGAGCTCGACAGGTTGCGCGAGGAGAGGAACAACGAGACGGCTGACCCGTTCGCTGGGCGGACTTTCATCACCGTTAACGATCTGGTGCAAAAAATGGGAGGGATGGGCTCAACTTTGGCCGTACCCGTCGCCGTGGCCTACGAAAATCTCAGGAGGAAAGCGGACGAGTACACGGGCAAATTCGTCGGCGGGGATCAGTCCGTGCTGTTGATACCGCCCGAAGTCCGCACCCCTCGGAGTATGGAGGACGTCTACGAAACCGTCCACGAGTTCGAAAAATTCGTCTCGGCCACACGCAAGACCTCCCGAGGCGCCGGCGGAAAACGCGAAGGCGGCAACATCTTCGACACGATCCCGGTGATCCCGCCGAGGTCGCCGGTTTTCGTCGGCGGAAACGAACCGCCCGAAAAACTCGCAAGAATTGAACACGAGGCGCGTAATCATTTATACGAGGTCGAGAAGTTCTACTTGTCGACGGCCGAGAGAATTGAAAACTTCACCGGGATAATAGGAGAGTTGATCAACGATGCTGAAGAATAAAATAGTTTCGGCCCGGTCCTTGGGACTGACGCTGTCGAACGACGAAGAAATCCTGGAGTTCTTGGATCTTAATTCGTTGCCCTTCGAACAGCGAGACGAGAACTGGCTGAACTTCATCGCGAAATCCATCGGAGGTAGCGATGCTGGCATGTTGAACCGCAAAAACCCGGTCGATGCCATAGTCAAGAAGAAAAGGCAACCAATGGGTAACTATAGCATAATCCCGTGTATTTGGGGGACGATGTTCGAGCGGGTCGGCGAACGACTCGCCGAGATCTGTTTCAAGACGAAACTGAGAGGTAGTGATAGTTGCGTAGTCGGCCCGTACGGATCGCATTACAGTCCGGACGGAATATGTTTCGTCGAGGAACCGTTCTCGGGGATGAAAACGATGTCGAACCGCCCTTTATCACCCAGAATTGCCGCGAAACGGAACCGCGCCGACTCTGACGTAGCGAACGTTAATGCCGACTCTGACGTAGCGAACGATAATGCTGACGGCGAGAATAAATTCACCGCGGTGATCGAGATCAAGATGCCTTTCAGCAGAGTGGCCGACGGCGGAATAATGTCCGATTATTTGGCCCAGGAAACGATGGGGTTGTGTATTATTCCGGCGACGAAAGGGGTCTTCGTCGACGTCAATCTACGGGTTTGCGGTATTGACGATTGGGATTTCGACAATCGATTCTTCAACAACGAGTTCCACAACGTCTACGCGGATAAAGCAGTGTGGGATGCCGATCCCGTGATGCTCGGGGCGAGCGGTATTTACCGGAACACAGGGCCTGACGAGTTTCTCGACTCGAAGATGCGCGAGGTGTACGACGGGCCCTGCGACGTCGGGGAGTTTTCCCAAGACGATTTAAACGAAGTGCTCAGACGAATTTCCAGCGGAAATTTGGCGGTCCGCCATCTCGACCCCGTCGCCGAAAAAACACCGTTCATGATGTGGGAACTGATCGACGGCGACGGCGACCGCGACGACGACAGAACCCTGTTCGGAATACTGCCGTGGAAAATTTTCGACGCGTATTTCGTCGAGGTGAAACGGGTGGGCGATTTCCTCGCGAGCAGAAGCGAGGTGATCGAAGAAATCCACTCCGCGCTGAATCAGGAACCCGTTTCCCCCAGACTCACCTACGCCGAGAACGCGCGCGAAGAAGAACTGGCAACCCTCATCGAAATCATATCGAATTGAAAAAATAAGGGACAGTGTCTCTTTACCCTTGGAAATAAGGTTCCGACCCTTTACCCCGAAAATAAGGGACCAGTCCTCGGAGAGGATCCAATAAACAACCGAGTGTTTCGCGTTCGCTGGGTGACCTACTGGATGACCCGGCTGTATATCTCGGCCCCTAAGAACGGATCTTCTGTTACGAGACGGATGGTGATGGCTTTCCCGGTCGCCTCGGAATCCCGTTCGATCTTCACCAAATCGCCGGGCCTACCCCCGCACCAGACAACCGCTGGATCGGTGTGAAACGCAGTCGGAAGCTCAGATTTGCTCATCAAGAAATAATCCGTCACTGCTTTGACTTCGTCTTCGGCCATCACCGTATGTTTAGGGACCGACTCGTGGCGCGGGATTTCCATGGTGAAAATCCCGTAGGGGTACACGCCGAAGTGGTTGCGCTCTTTTTTCGCGTTCCTGAATATTTCTTGAGCCTTGCTGAGAAAATTTTTCTTCAGGAAGAAACCGCGCGGAACTATGACCGCGAGCTCTTCCCATTTGTTCGTCTGGGCCAGACGCACGAAATCGGCCGTTTTGGCAAAATATCTTCCGGTTTCCGACAGAATCAGCACCATCAGCTTGTTTTTTCCGCCGGTTTCGATCTTGTAGAATCCCTGCGACTCGAACTTGTTGATGAACTGATCTTGGGTGAGTTTGAAATTTTCGGGGGTCTCTTTGTTCCGATACGCCAGGAAATGTTCCAACGATCTGTAAATCATGAATGGTTCGTAACTGTCCATTATTCTCTGTATAAATACCGATGAAAGTTTAATGCGGATTCAATTTTAGTTCATCGTGAAAGTCGGCAGCGCGTCGTTGAACAAATAAACGAACCGCGTGCCAGTCTCCATCCCTCTGGCTTTTTTCCGCTCCTTGTACTCCAACGACAACAGCGCTTGGTACATCTGCGTGCAAAGAGCCGACATATCGGAAATGTCGTCCGAAGCATCGGAAACAGACCCGACATTAGTTCCGCCAGGGGCGGAACTGCTGAACAGCGAAGCTGTTCCTTTGCTGGGCCGACCTTTCCGCCCATGGGCGGAACCGAGGTCGAGTATTTTCGAGGGGTTGCCGAACAGCTTCGATATCATGCGCAGATATTCCACCTGCCTGTCCCGCGGCAACGATCCGCACACGATTCCGCGGTCTATCGAGCGGAGATCTTTCACCCCCTTGGTGACGACATTCAACGGCCGTCTCACTTTGAACTTGCCTTTCCCGTCTTTTTTGTCGATGAAGCCTACTACTTTGTCGTTTTCTTCGAACCGCGCGGTGTATTTGAGCATACTCCTGGGGTGTTCCCTCCACGCGTTCCCGTCGAACACGATCACGTCCGTTCGTGTGAAATACCCGACGTATTGGCGCCTCCCGGACGTCACGGATATCCCGCTTTCTTTCAAGACCGCGGGGGTGAGCAGTAGCTTGTAGTCCTCGTACAGCGATTTCAGGTATTTCAGCGCGTTCGGATAGCCGGCGTCCTTCATCGAGCCCATCAGACGGGCCTCGTCGGAGATCAGCAGGCGCATCAGGCCGTAATGGAAGTCGTCGATCTCTTCGACGAGCGAGAACTCCGACGGCTTTTCTCCGCTTTCGTATTTCGCGCACACGAATTTGAGCTGGCGCTCGAACATCGACGTCGACCTGACCTTTTCGACGTACTCGTTGATGTTGACCGTTATGGGGGAAATGTCCGGCTGTTCCCGGTCGTACACCTCGACGTCGACGACCGGCCCCTTCTCGGAGATAGGGACGGCCACGAATATGTTCTCCCCGCCGCTGATCTGCGTGATCCTTTTCCCGAGCTTCGAGCGCATCGCCTGTTTGAGCGCCAGGGCGAAATTTTCTTCGCTGAACCTCCGGCTGTCTTCTTCTATCCCCAGCGTGAAACTCGACTGCCTGACGGCCTCGAACAGATCGTCGTAGCTCCATATTTTCCGTCGGTCGAACAACGACCAGATCGCGAACTTGATCGTGTCCACGCTCTCTTTCGAGTACCCGTAGGCGTAGAAAGTCGAGTAGTTGATTTTTCCGGGCCTGATCGGCGTTTTGAAAGGCAACGCCTCCAGCGTCGGCTCCTTTCCGATCGCCGACTGGATCCTCAGCTCGTTCACGTAGGCGTCGACCGCGTAGGTCCAGAGTATCCTGTTGATGGCCTGGATTTTCAGGTATTCGGCCATTTTCGTCTCGTACTTGCCCAGCTCGAAGGTCAACTCGCCGGTTCTGTGCGTCGTGCTTATTTTCGGGACCGTCACGTATATTCTCACCCTGACGTCTCTTTCCTCGGGCGGTAGCATCAGGTGGGACTCGGACCGGACGCTCCGCCCCAATAGTTGGATCAGCGTCGAAATGTCGGTGGGGCACGACAGTATGAGCTGAAGCCGAATGGCGCTGAAATCGTGCCCTTCCTGCACCATCCTCGCCCCCAGCAGTATTCTGCACATGTATCCGTCGACGTTGGCGGGCGAATCGAACTTCTCGAGGTTCTGACGGATGGTGGAGTGGTCGATCCCGTAGTGCATCGACACGAACCTGGCTGGCGTGAACTCGTGTCCTTTGTGCGTTTTTCGCGGTTTTCCGCAGACCGCGCATATCGTGTGATCGGTCGGCTCGCCGTCGTATTCGAGTATGCCGAACTGCTTCAACAGTTCCTCCAACAGCAGCACGCCGGATAGTTGGACCCTGTCGTGGTATATGAGAATTTTCCCGGGCTTCGACGATATGAATTTCAGGACGTCGCGGATCATGTGATCGTATTTCGAGGAATACTTTTCGATATGTTTCATGAACGGGCCCGAAACGACCGGAATTCTTTCCCCCTCCTGTCGCCAGTCGATCCGGATGCCCGTTTTCGTCGCCCATTTATCGCTCGCCCGGGCCAGGCCGGAGACTATTTCTTCCGTCTTGAACGTCACGTCCCCCTCGCTCGGGAACGCTATGTCGTAGACGCTGTAGGAATTGAGCGGTATCTTGGCTTTGGAATTGTCGGCATGGGCGGAACGGGCGAGCCCGCGGGCGGGCTCTTTGTGGATTTCTTTGATCATGGACCGGAACCCGTTGTAGTGGTACGGGGACATTTCGCACAGCACGAACCTCAGATACGGTATCTGCGGGAATCCCACCCCCTCGATTATCCGTTCGGGGTACGAGGCGCGGTTGGTGTCGTACAGGAAAGACACGCGTCCGATGGACAACCGGCCGATCACGTCCAGCGCCCCAGGAAGCAGGTTGTTCTTCTCGTCGAAGAAGTCGTTTTTCCTGAGCGGGACGGAGTAGCCCCCGTCTTTCAGGTACCACTGCGGGACGAGCAGGTTGAGCAGATCCACTATTTCGGTCACGCTGCCGGTCATCGGGGTGGCGCTGAGGTACAGCGCCCGGATCGACAACTCTCCGTCTTCCGTGTCGAGTTCGTTCAGCGCGTACTGGATCGCGATACCGTACGTGTTTTTTTCTTTGATGTTGTACGTGTTGTGGATTTCGTCGACGATCATCAGACAACCCCGCATGTTTTCGATCAGATCCGTGTTGATCTCCACCAGCCTGTCTTCTATGGCCTCGTCGAGTCTGGCTTTGACCTCGTCGAACGATTCCGAGGCGTACACCGACTGGAGATTGAAGTCTTTTTCCGCTCCTTTCGCGGTTATTCGGAACAGGCGGTTCGCGAACTCTTTGAACCCGTAGAACTGGTACACCCCGCCCCGGCTCGGGTCCGTTATGCGGCGGCGCAGCGAACCGAGGTACGCGGTGTAGTGGTTCACTTCGATGGTCCCCCTGGCCATCGCCAACCGCAACAGTCTCAGCCGGGTAATCTCATCCTTCGATATGAATCCGAACTCCGGCCTGACGAGCATGCTGTCGATGAACAAGTCTTTGGTGAATCCTATCACGTAGACGCTCGGTTTCAGCCACCCAGGACCCCCGCGGTTGGTGTGTTTGATGAACTCCAGACTCGTGCCGATCGCGGTGTTGGTTTTCCCGGTCCCGGTCCACCAGTTCAGCAGACACCGGGTGAAAGAAGTGCGCGGGTTCTGGAATTCTTTGACGAACTTCTGCTCGCCGTGCATCCTGAAACCCGAGGACAAGTCTCTGCGGACCTCCACGCGGTATCTCAGAAATTCTTCCCTCGAAGAAATGTCGTCGAGGAATTCTCGCGTCCTCTCTCCGATATCCGGCTCCTCTCTCAGACTCGGTATCGATTGGTACGCCATTGCGAACTTTTCAGCGAACTTTTCAGCGAACTTTTCAGGAAAATTTGTTCTGGAACCCTCCGGAAAACGATCTGGAAAACTGTCCGGAAAACTCGCTTATATTATGTGAATATAGTACTTTACCCCAGAAAATATAATTTTAAACGACGAGGATATAACCGGTCGGCTGGCGCGGAGAGCCGACGGAACTGTCCCCTGTTTTTTCGGGGATGGGGCGGTGTCCCTTATTTTTTCCGGCGCGGTCGGTGTTTTGATTTTTTCAGTTATTTTTTTTCCGCGTTTTATAACACGCGACAAATGGGTAGACTCTTGGAATTCATCGACGCAAAACCGGGATGGACTATCATAATCCTGCTGACTTTGATCATCGTCATCATCATCGAGATGGTGTTCTTCTTCCGTAAGGAGAAGTTCGACGTGAAGAACAACATCGATTGCTATGCGCATGCCAAAGCACTCGATCCGATGGTCGCGCACGAGATACTCGGCCTGAACATGGCGCAAGGATTGTCTCCGGACGCGATTTCTAAGGACCCCAAACGGGATCAATACGACAAGTATCTGGATATTAACTACGGAATCGGTCCCTACGTCAAAGACGTGACGACGAACCCCGATTTCGTGGACGATTACTCCGACCCCGACCCCAATTTCGTGGACGAATACTCCGTCCCCGACAGCAAACCGCCGCTCACCCCAGTTCAGAAGAAAGACAACGGTTCCACGGTGGACATGTCGAACTCCGACTCTTCGTAAATTCCCTCACAAAAACTATGATCTGGATGGTCTGAATTATCCGTCTCGTCTCGGATTTTTCGGCGAGCCATTTCGAATCATCGCCGGCGGTCGTAATTAAATTCATATTTTCGTTCTTTTTTTTTCTCCCCCTTTATAAGTCTGGTGTGTATCGATGGAAAGTGTTACCAATCTTGTGCGTAATAACCCCAAGTCAACTTCGTGGATTCTTATCCTGCTCGTGGTGGTGGTAATCGTCCTAACGATCCTTCTCCTGTGGAAGATTTTCAAGAAGGAGAATATGACGCCCATGGGAAACCTTCTCAACGGAATGGCGAGTCCTATTTGGTATCTCGGCGGAGCTAACGCGGGAAGCGACCCGAACCTCACGAACGAGCACATAGATAAAGAGCTACCGGCCCGTTTCACGCAGGAAGGTCGCGACCTCATCTCGAAGATGCAACTCGGAATCGACTATCCGCTGAAGAATTGCGAAATGGGTAACGACGCCGCGCAAGAGGCTATGTGGCTTCACCAAGCCGGCGGGGGCGAATACGTCCAGATGTACGACCAGGCCCCTGCCATGTTGACGGTTGTTTGAGGGATTGCCCACCTGAATCACCCGAATTTGACTAAATTGGACGGAAACAAAATACCTAAACGTAAAAATATGTCCGGTCTGGCCGACGGATTCGTTTCGTAGAATCCGTCGGTCAAATCTGGCACGATTCGATCACCTCGGTAGATTTCAAATTTTTTTACGGGTTTTTTGAACCGCATTTGTATAAGAAACACATTCGTGTAAGGAATGGAGAGTCAGGAGCAACCGAAACAAACGCCAGTCGGGAAAAAATCTTGGTGGAAGTCGTGGCAAGTGATATTGGCCGTCGTCGTGGTGGTGTTGCTGATGATCGTGTACTTGTTCTTCGCTAAACAGACTGTGTTCGCGCCGAAATACACGAACGACGAGAAGGAGGTATCGACTATCATCCGCGAAGTGAACAAGTTTTTCACCGACGCTTGAAATGCCGGGCGCGACGTATCGGCGTGCGGTCGGGCGAATATACGAAGCTTTTGGTACCGCCCGGAAAAGCTTCCGTAACGCTTTCGGAAAAGGTTATATTCACAATTGAATTGTTTTTTGGTTAATGATAAGTACAAATGAGAATAAAGAGACAATTCGACGTATCGCTGGGGATCAAAGACGCGATCGACTTCTGCGCCAGGAAAAAAGAAAACGCGGAACGGTTGATCGAAAACACGTACGCGGGAATTTGTTTCATGGGATGCTATATTTCGGAAATAATTTCAGTGGATACCGTCTCCGAATGCGAGATAGTCCTGGACAATCTCGACATGGAAGGACGCGTGAACGTCCAGTTTACCGCCTACGTCATCCTCTACGGCATGTGGGACATTATTGTCGGGGTGCGCGTGGTCAGGAAATCCGATTTCCTGATCGGAGAATTCCAGGGGTCCGACGACGACGCCCCGATGACGGTAACCGTGCTCAACACGGATCAGGCGGAGACCGTGGCGGCCGATCAGACCATCGCGGTGAGGATTCACACAGTGGACTATCCCCCGTTCCAACCGAGAGTGATGGGGGTCGGCATCATGCTCACGTGCGACAAGAAAAGCCCGTCGTACAGTGTTGTCGGCAAGTTGTCCCCGAAAGAAGTGGCGAAATGGGTAGAACTGATAGAATACGAACTCGGAAAAAGGAGCGAATTTTATGACGACGAGACGACTTTCAAGCGCCTACTCTTCTTCGAGAATTTGCTGATCACAGGGGACTCCAAAACCACCGAAAAAATACCCGTCAAGGGTGCCGGCGCGTGGGTCGGCCCGAAAATCAGCGTCGCTAATCGCGTCAACTTGATCGAAATCGCCAAAACTGGCGGGGATGTCTCTGGTTCCTGGTCCAGACCCACGAACGTGCCGAGATCTTCCCCGATCGTGGCTTTCGATTCCTCGGCGGGGTCCGACGCGAGCACCAACCTGATATCCACCACGATGGTGTTCGAAGAGTTGTTGAAGAACATGTACACGTATCTCAAAGCGACCCGCGAACTCACCGCGTCGTTCGACGAAAGTATGATCATATCGCACGAAAACATATGGGCCTCCATGGCGAAAACCAAGAAACAAAAGTAAACCCAGGTCGTCACGTGCGATAATAAACCATGTGCTTTTTTGGAGGCAACCTTCCTTATTTCCAGGGGTTCCGTAACGGACAACCTTATTTCCGACAAAACGATCGCCCGTGACCGATCGCGAACGCCACCATGCCGATTTAAAGACGAGGACGAAGTTCGTATAGCCTCCGATAAAGTTTTCGGTAGACGTTGACCAGTCCGCGTATGGATCTCAGTATCGCCGAGATGATCATCTACATCGAAAGAAACGGCAAGTTTCTTTGTCCCGCCAACCAGAAAAGCATCTTGGACACCATATTACTAAGGGGGGACCCTAACTGTCTTTACGAGAACGAAGAACACACCGAGGTCAACGTAGATCTGGATAAAATCAAGGATATAAGCTTATTGCGCCAAATTTACGGAATCGTGTTATCGCGGGTCGATCGCCTGAAAAACGGAATAATTCCGACCTCGCGTGTCCGGAACACGTATTTAAACGTATGAAACTGTTCACCGCCGACAGTACGCGGCGAGACCCTCCCCAAGACCCCCAGAGGGGGTCTTCAATCCGCGATGCGGATTTCTTTTTTGAACCGCCACGCAATTAATAGAGGCGGGGCGAAAAAAATCGCACTATACATATCAGGATCACGTGATACGTTCAACGATGTATTCCGAATACGGGCCTATGTTCGAATCGGCTTTCGGACGCGATACGGACAACTCGTGGGACGATTTCGACATAATACGCGACTACAGCGGAAACGGAAGTTATTTGGGGGGAAGCGAAAATGACGACAAGAAGGTCGGAGAAGACTTTCTGAAAGAACTCTCGAAATACATCGAGAGCTTCTCCGCGTCCCCGCAGGAGATCCGCATCGCGGATCTACGGGTCTCGGCTTTGCCGATCGCTGGCGGGAGTATACTGGCAGAAGTCGTCCCGAAAATGGCTTCCCGAGTGGCCGATGCCGTGGCGCTCAACGAGGAATCTATGGCCACGATTATCACGAGTATCCCGATGGCTCCGCCGCCCAACAGCGGGCACAACGATACTCAACCGGCATCCGAAAGTTTCACCGGTGGGGCGAGCGGCTCGAGTAAAATTGATTTCGACAAATACGTCGAACGTTTCGGCGGGGACGACGACCAAAACGATTTGAATGACGATTCGAATCGTCATTCGAACGTCGGGGTCGTCGACGACTTCGACAGCAGATTTGTTGAATATCCCGATGAAACCCAGTTCGAGACGTCAGGCCGAATTTCGGTCGAATCTGTCGACGCGAAGCTGGACGACTTCGACAGATACACGGAACCGAATGCTTTTGAGGGATTCGTCGAAAGCATCGAAAAAAAGTCGCCCTACCGTGGAACGCCGGAAGGTCTCGACAGATTCGTCGAAGGCGGGCGACTAGACAATGTCGACCTGACTAGCATCTTGATGTGAAGGGCGTGTTGATGATTTATTTTTACCGGTCGGGATTGGATTTTTCGCCGTCCCGTGGATTTAAATTTTATTTTCTTATTATAAACATGTGGGACTTCGAAGACATTTTCCTTGTAGTATGGATAATAATCATTATTATCGCGTTGATATTCGGGGCGTACAAATGGAAGACCGACGATTCGAACAAGAAAAAAGCGGTTCAAAAATTCGCGTCGGCAGAGAATCAAAGAACGCGGGTTCCGATCGATCCGTCTGAAGAATTAGGGCAACAGCTCATGGCTGAGTATCGCAAAAAGCACAGTTCGGTACTCTGAAAATTCTCCCAGGGAACAGGATCAAACGTTTTCGTGATTTTTCACGATCTCTTCGCTATTTTTTTGGACCTTCCGATGAAAATAACGACGGAGAATTAAAACAAATCCCGAATAATATTCGTACATTATAGACAGTATGTGGGACTTGGAAACGATCATCGCTGTGATTCTGGTGATTGTCACCATTATCGTGATTCTGTACGTGCTGTACAAGCTGGCGAACCCAAGCGTCCCGAACGGACAGCAGAAATTCTACGGGTTGGCGTCTCTCTCGGATATGAGAGTCACGCCAGGAGTGAGGAAACATATCAAAGGATCCAACAGTGATCCAATGGTCCGTGTCACCAAGTTGGATCGACCAGACGGAGCGGAATTCGATTGGTTTGTATTGCCGTAAAACCACTCGCATTCCTGAAAGTAACTTTATTTTTTGGTTGTTAGTTTACGTCGACTGGAGCCCGCCTCGCGGGCCGGCAGTCTCAGCTCTGCTGAGTCTAATTAGAGCCCCATTACCGGTTTAAAAATGAGTAGCGTCGTGCGAGATGCCCACTTGGAGGGTCGCACTGCCACCACCGAGGAAATCATAGAAGAAGGCCGTAAGATCTGGGACGCGGTGCTCAAAGCAGATATCGACCGGAGCGACGAAAAAGGTAGCGAGAAACTCTTGAAAGAGATAAGAGATAAGTACCCAGATTTCGCGTACAGTCTCCCGTTCGTCCTCAAGTGGATCGTTTTGATGAAAGACTACGACCCGAAGGCGTTCAAAAAATACGTCAACTGGTACGTGAAGTACAAGGCCAGCACGAAAGAAAGGATAAACTTCGTGAAAAACCAAAGTAAATACTTGGTTTTCTTGTTCAAGGCCCGATACCCGAGATCTACGCCGGTCGTGCTGAGAAAGTTCCAGGACGAAATCAACGAGAAACTGGAGGAAGAAGACAAGGAGTTCAAAGAAATGGCCGAGTCGGCCAAAAAAGAAATCGAGGACATGAAAGACGAATATGACGATCTTAACCGCGAAGAGCTGTACGAACTCGTCAGAAAGCTCAAAGAAGAAAAAGATCACCCTCAAGCCCCGACCGAATCGTGAGACGACCTGTTAATTCCGCCCCGGAGTTTCGACCCCGTCGAATCTATTCGTTCGCGCCACCAAATTCATCCGATAGTTTCGGATCGGGTTCGACCATCACGACGTTGGTCTTGTTCTTCACGTATTTTTTCGCGAACTTGAAAAACGGCCTCAGCGTTTTGTACAAGTGGTACGAGCGGTCGTCGTCGAACCGCGCCTCGTTCAAAGTCATCCACCGTATCGAACTCACCTCGTTCAGCATTTTCCCCGAGTGGCCTTTCAACGCGACGAACCCGCGGGAATCACACCGGGGCGATCTGTCTTCGTGGAGCACGGCGATGAAGTAGCGTAGCACGTACCGGGTTTTGCGATGGTCGTATTTGACCTCGTGGATGAACGACGGCACGATCTTGTACGTGTCCGGCGTGAATCCAGTCTCCTCTTCGAGCTCCCGGATGGCGCACATGATGTCCGTCTCTTTGCTGAAATCTTTGTGGCCCTTGGGGATTTCCCAGGCTATGTTGCCCCTCGTCTCGGTGTTGTTGATGATGCCCTGTACCGTGCTGGAGTTCCGCATGACGTACGAAGAAAATTTGGCGTGGGTCTTCATGTAGATCTCGTCCCTTATGAAATGCGCGGGCCTGGGCATTTTTTCCTTCCACAGCATATTCCACATCATTTCGAAGTTGAACGTGCGGGCCGTCAGCAACTCTTCCGACGTCATCGCGTTGAACAGTCTGCTCAGGCCCCGCGAGTTCTTCCCGTACCGCCCGTAGACGAAATCGACGAACGCGTACGTGTACCGCCGTCTGACCAAAAGCACGCGCGTACACCCAGGCTCGTACTTTCCGTCCTCGTCCCGCTCGGGGTCGTGCCAAAATAGCGCTATGCCGTACGAAACCTTGGTGTTGCATACCCCACCGCGCGGGGGCTCGGCCGATTTCGGAGCGTCCTGTTTTTCCGCAGGCGATCCGAGACGGTAGGACTGCTTCGCTGTTTCTTGTCGGGTCTTGCCGGTCTCAGACATACCCTATTTATTTATTTATATCCCGACTGTATAAATGTGTGATGTTATAAGGTCGACCGATGGAACATTTTACTCAAGAAAATTACGACCACGACCCGTCAGCCTACGATTACGAGTTCGTCCACCATCCGAGCGGATACGAAGTTTTTGGGCGGGTGCGCCAGCGTCTGATGCCCAATCGTCTCAGAGAGAGGGTCCTGGACAAGTTCAGGACCAAAGACAACGTCGGATACCTCCAGAAACTATTTTCCGAACATCTTCAGCCAGGGGAGGTCCAAGACTTCATCGTCGGGAGCGTCCCCGATTCCGTGATGACCTACGAGCGCGCGGAAGAAATACTCGAGTCCGACCCGCTGGCCCAGCGCGGAAAATTGAAATCGGGGATGAGCGTGTGGGACGAGCTGAGACGACTGAATACCGCCTATTTCTACGACCGGATGAACATCGCCAACGAGTTCCAGGAGCGGTTGGACCACGGCATGGCCTCGAACGAGCCGTACCACTACCTGATGTTCATGGCCGACAGTTTGTACCCGGTCGGGGCCTCGTTCCTCAACACGAACCCGCTCTGGCAGACCGAGGAGAACCGGTTCGTGCCCGACGCGAGAACCGTGACTTCGGACACGGGCGACCCGATCGATAAACGCACTCAGACCGACAGGCCGTACACCATCAGGGATCCCGAGAAAAGGCTGGCGCGCCGTGTTCTGGACTACATGGACCGAGGCGACCAGTCCGACCTCGGGAAAGCCACCGGGGCGTACAGGCCGACGGACGAAGACGAAAAATTCAGCTCCGGTGTGACGGCGAACTCCAGACGGGCCGAAACTCTGCCAGGACGAACGATGAAACAGAGCGCGCTGGAAATCATCAAGAAACTGAACGACCCTTACTACGACAGCGGGAAAGCCTCCGCGAGACCTTCTCCGAACGGTCGTTCGGTCGAGAAATTCGCGGGCCGAAGACCAATTCCGAGATCGGGAACGAGGGGCAAAGAACGGTTCGCTTCGGGACCGTTCCCCCAGTCGGAGCTGGGAGTATGGACCGCAGACGCCGTCAACCAAAGGCTCGAAAGAAAAATAAACATCGACCAAGACGCCGTGACGAGGCATCCCCCCCAAACGTGGCAAGACAATTTTCTGGTCCCCGATAGATACGACGGAGTCGATTTCGTCACGGAGCCATCCAACGCCCTCAGGTACACGGACAGCACCGGAAGACAGCGATTCCAGCGACCCAAAACGGGGGAAGTCTACCGGAGAAGATTCCGCCGATACACCGGTTTTCCGAGACACAACTGGGTTAAACGCGGGGACGAGTACGTCGAGCGCGGTGGCGAACTCGACGGCATGGGGGTCCAGTTCGAGGCCTATCCTAAAGGCATGGATATGACGATGGTCACGAATCCTTACGGTTTGGACGGTTACATGATGGGCTACAGCTCCGTCGACGGCTGGAACGGCGGGGATGATAAACTCGGAGCCATTTGAGCAAAAAATGTAATGAGTGACCCTTTACGAACCCCCAAAAAATGTAAGGAGTATCCCCTTACGAACCCTCGACAAAAGACCGCGACACCGGGAACATCCTTACTTCGACGAGGATGGACCCCCCTTATCTTTTTTCGCCCTCCGTGGAAACTTGCCGGCACTCTTGAACTTGCCGGGTTTGACGGCGGTGCCAGTTTTACCCGCACCGCCGGTGATTGATTCGATCGCTTTGGCGGCGCGTTCCGTCGGCTCGGCTATTCTCGACCCGGCCGACACAGCGGAATCGGGCGTGCTTTTCTGGGAAGCGCCCGCTTGGCGTCTCGCGGTCGATTTTTTGCTCGCCTTTCTTCGGTTCTTCTTGAAAGTCATCTGAATCTGGAGAGACAGCCACGCTTGGTCGCTCTCCGTCAATTTCTCGCCCATCCCTGGGTTCCTGATCTTGAACTCGGGGACGAACGCCGACATGTTCTTGAATTCCGTGATGTCGAACCCGTATTCGACCAAAACTTCCTGTATCGTGGCGGGGTCGACCAGATACTCCGAATAGTAACGGCCGTCCGAAAACGGCAAAATCACGTCGATTTGCTGACCGGTCGGCCTAAGAACGCTTTCTTCGAATTTTCTCCGGATCGAAAATTTGAGTTCGTCGCCGTCGTGAAGGTCCCAGCTTTGCCCTCTCGAGATACCGCGGTTGACCAGCTCCGACATGATCTTCTGCCCCGAGAACGTCGTGATGATCAGCGACCCGCCGAGCTTGGTCAACACCGAACAAACCGACAAGAACGCCCGCAACGTCTTAAGGTTGCAGCAGAAATAGTTGATGCCGAAATTGCTCACGACGAGATCGGCCCCGTTCGAGTTGAGGCCCGCTTCTAATATTCTGTCGACCATGTCGGGTTCCAGCACGTCCCCGCAAACGAGCGAGACGCTCATCGGCGAGCAGTCTTTGTATCTCCGGATGATGTTGTATTTCCGCTCGGTCAGCGTGACCAGCGCGGTTTTGTCGACGTCGACCCCTATGAGGTTCTCGACCTGCGCGTCCATGTACCGTTTCAGGTCTTGGCCCTGGCCGATGCCCAGATCGACGACCCACGCCGAATGAGCGAAGTCCATGATTTTTTTCGCCTTGATCGCTGACGACGCGGCCGCGTGCGCCTTGTGCGAGTCGCTTTTCGTGACGTTGAAATACGACGACTTGGGCTCGTACAGATCCTCGTAAGGGAAGTCTTCCAGGGTCATCATCCAGGTCTCTTCCGCCACGGCGATGTTGTTGTAAACCATCCCCCCTCTGTCTTTGATCTTGTCTTCTCGGATTCCCACGAATATCCAGTCAGGCGGGCCGACCGAGAACGTTTCGCACCGCATTTCGACGATTAACGAATCGAGCTCGGGCAGGGCTATCGGGTGGTAATACAGATACGCCAGGTGGTTCGACGAGGGGGAGAACTGTATGGGAACGTAGTCCCCCGTGGCGTCTGGAAACAAATCGTCGTATCCCGGGCACTTGTTCAGCCGCAATTTTTCGATCTGGTACGTTGACGCGGCGGAGAAAAGCAGATACAAGTCGAACCCTGGGCGTTTGACGAAAGGAGACCGCCCTTCTATCCTTCCTGGGCACCTGCGGGCGAGGAAGTCGATGGTAGAGTGCTCCTTGTCTTTCCATTTGTACGAAACCGTATCTCTGTAGTTTTTCCCTGGCTCCGTCAGTATCACGCCGTCGGTCCTGTACCCGAACCCGTCGCCGTCGAATCTTTCTTTGAGCTCGATGAAAGCCGACTTCATCGTTTCTTCGTCGCTGATGTGGACGAACCGCTTCGGGGTGGCGTCTAATCCGTAGTGGTAGAATATTTCGGTGGCCTGGGGCAAAACCCGCTGGCGCTCTTTGAACGTCTTCTGCGTGAAATTCTCGCCCTTGAAGGCTATCACGTCGAACGACAAGAACTTGTTGAGTTTCGGCAGGAATTCCCCGTCGAGCACGGTTGCGGCCTTGGTGTCGTGGGCGAACACCCGCTCTTTGTACTTATCGAAGTCGATCGATGGGCGTGGCGCTGGTTCCACCGCGGTGGCCCCTGATGTCGCCGATGGCGCGGAACCTTCCGTCGCCGATGGCGCGGAACCTTCCGTCGCCGACGGGCCGAAATCTTCCGACGGCGTGAGCTTGATTTTGGTGCTGAATTCGTACAGATCGTCGCCCAACACGTAGCAATTGCCCGCGCGCAATACCGCCAGCGCTCTTATCCCGTCCGCTTTTTCGGTCAGGTAGAAACTGAGAGGGGGGAATATGCTCCGGTACGTTTTATGGCTCAACGACCGCACGGACGGCAACAGTCGTTTGAGCCCCGTTTGTGTTTTACGCGCGGTTCTGTGGATGAGATTCGAGACGAACCCCAGTTCGTTCTGGTACAGAGTTTCTTTCGCGAAGTTCGGGTTGAACACGGTGAACACCGCTTTTATCATCTCCATCATGTCGTAACTACTGAGGGTGTCTTTCCCGCTCTTGTTGATTTTCTCGATTTCGATCTCGTACTTGAAGTCGTCTTTGAACGGCCCCACGATCGACTGGAACATGTCGCGGGGCTCGAACGATCCTCCGTGTCGGAACATTCGGTCGATGACCATCGGCAAATTTTTGACCGATCTGCCCACCAGTTGCTGGACTATTGTCGTGTCTATGTACCATTCCGGCGTTTTCGCTGGGTATTTGAACCGCAGCCGGTTTTTTATCCTGAGTATCGGCGACGAGCCCAGCGAAAATTGGGTCATCGGTTCCTCTATGGACAGGTTGACCGAGAACGGAACCACCCCGTAGTCGATGCGGATAGAATTCCCTATCCTCGACTTGATGCGATACTCCTGGGCTCTCGGCTCCCCGTCGATGTAGACAATTTCCCTGATGAGCTTCTCGAATTGCTTGCTACCGTTGATTATGCCCTCCACGCTCTGGATCAACTCAGGATTCCGCACGCCCAACTCGTCGTTAAACAAACTTTGCAGGAATTTCTCGAACACGCTGGACGTGATGTTTTTGATCCTCACCTCGAATTCGATGTCGACGTGGTCGTCGAAAGAGCGACGGACTTCCGCCATTTCGGTGTGGTAGTTGTCGATTATCCTGTCCAATCTGTCGTATTTGTTTGTTTGGCCGTAGTCCATTACTGTCGAGCCCGAACTACTCCCCCGAATGTGATGAAGGGTTATATATGAAGTTTCCTGGGTTTCAATTTATATTGTTGCGCCATCGGCGCGATCTATTGTTACGTCGTCCGTCGGCGCGGATGGTCATATCGATGCGTATCGCGACTCGGGTAAATTGAATCCCGCCATCGTATCCGTATAGTATACTCGGTAGCAAGACTTGAAGCACCAGGGGCGGAAAAATGACCTCCACGCATACGCATATCGCCGATTTCTACTCGGCGCTACTCGACGGATCTATACCAGCCGAAATAGTCGCTTCCAGGATAGAATTCCGCCCGGTCGAGACCGTCACGAGCAGAGGCAAAAGAAACTCTTGGCAAATACTCGTCACGTTCATCGGCCCCGATGGGGAAGAAGTGGCGATCGAAGAAGCCCACCTTGCAAACCAGTTGGAACCAGGATTTAAAGCCTTCATCAACGTCCGTTCGAAGCTTGAAGGCCCCGACGGAAAATTCGGAGACTGCAGGAGTGCCGACACCACCGTCGTGGACAAAGGCAAAAATATCGGTAAATCGAATGAAACGAATGCGCTGACACAAGCGGTAAGAGATGCGTTGGGGTTGTACAACCGGTATGTCAAAACACATCAGGCGAGTTCGTCGAAAAGCACGGGAGCCCCCGTCCCGAAGAAGGAAAAATCGACGCCTCGCGACATTATACGCCCGCCTCCGATGCTTATCCAGAAGGAAGGGTCCAGCAAGGCTGGAACACTCCGCCAGAAAGATTTCGACAGAGGAATCGTAGCCCAGCGAAAATTCAACGGCGTCCGCCTCGTGGCGCACTGGTCGAACGGGGTGGGGTCTGTTGCGGGATCTGTCGATCTTTATTCTGGCCGCGCACAGAACACGTACCGCGGGTTAGACCATATCCGAGAAGAACTGGCGCCAGTTTTCCGGGATTTTCCGGACCTCTATCTGGACGGCGAAGCTTATCTCCACGGGAAAAGTCTCAATTGGATTTCGGGCCAGGCGAGGAGAGAAGACGACGCTTCTTCGTCGGATGTTCTCAAATTCCACGTGTTCGACTGTTTCAGGATCAAACCGTCGGCCGACGAAAGGCCAGAGGCAGACGACACGACGAGCGAGGACCGACAAAGAATCTTGGACGAAATATTCTCGCGCCACGAGTTCGAATTCGTCGTCAGGGTCGATAACTTTCCGGTGAGGACGATGGGAGAAGTCCAAGACCGGTTGAGGAGGTTTCTGTCGGAGAAGTACGAGGGGGTCGTGTTGCGCAAAAATTGGGAGACGTACCAGTTTTCGTACGCCAACTATCATTGCGCCAAAGTCCTCAAAATCAAGCCGAAATACGACGACGAGTTTCCGATAGTCGGGTTCGAGGAGGGGAAAGGAAAGGACAAAGGAGCCATCATATGGGTCTGCGAAGTCACGAAAAGAGTGGCTGGGGACCAGTACGACCCCGCCGACAAAACTTTCTCGGTCGTGCCCAACATGCCCCTCGCCCAACGGAAAAGGCTGTACGCGTGTCTGGCCGAGAACGAAGGATTCGCGAGATCGGTCATGGGAAAACCGCTCACCGTCGAGTACGCCGAGAAATCGCCCAAGACGGGCAAACCACTTCAGCCCAAAGGCATCATCATCAGGACCTACGAGCAGGAAGACGACCCGGTGGCGAAAATTTACAGATCGTGCCTGAACGGGTGACAACGGACCGCCGTTTCTGGGTCCGATCCCGTCCCTTATTTTTAAGGGGCGTGGCCTCTTATTTTTCGGCCCGAACAAAATCTATTTAAATGTATAAAACAAAATTGAATAATAACATGTCACGATATAGCCGTGATACGAAAACCAAACCCGACGCCGGAACGATGGACGACGCTGAACTGCCGAGCACTCCGAGAGCCGACCCACAAGAGAGGGCCGAGAGATCCAGCTCCGAGGGCTGGGGACCAGCCGCACGGAACAGGAATTCCGTCAGGCATCGGGGTAAAACCAGCATCCCAATTTCGGACATCGTCGCGGTGAAATTTTCGTTGTCGGGCGACGAGGACAACAAAGCCGTGTCGGTGGCGAACATCACGAGTTACGAATCGTTCGCCGGACAGATCCCCGTGAGAGGCGGAGTTTACGACGCCCGCCTGGGAACGACCGACTACAGCTACCGTTGTTGGACCTGCGGGCTCCACAAGCACAAATGTCTCGGCCACAGCGGTCTTCTGGCCCTGACGACCCCTGTCGAGCAGGCGATCATGATCGCCGACATCCGGCGCTGGCTCAAAGTCACCTGTTTCAACTGCGGACTGCCAGTGATGGAAATGGCCAAGTTCGCGCAGACGGCGAAGTCCAAAAGACTCCGGTTGATGGCCGCGGTGCCCGGGCAGGCGCTCAAGACGTGCCCGCACTGCGACACGCTCCATCCCAAGGTCGAAAAAAATCCCGACGACTATTTCAGCTTCGTGGCCAAGGACGAGGACGGAAACCTCACGCACTTGTTTCCCGAGAGGATAAAAGACGTCTTCAGCCGGATCCCGGAATTCGTGGTCGAGTTCATGGGGAAGACAAGCGCCCCCCCAATGAAACTCATCGTTTCCAAGATGATGGTATCCCCCGTCACGATCCGCCCGAGCGTCCGGACGATGAGCAACCGGGGCTCTTCCTACCACAACATGACCACTATAGTCCATAATTTGACCAAGATGAACATGTCGATGCCGGCCCCCGGGACCGTGTCGGATTCCGACTACCTGAGGGCTTCGTTGAACTTCAGGCAGTTGTACTTCGACATGATTCTCGGCAGTAGCGCCACTTCGGACGCGAAGACCGCCCGCAAGAAGCGGAGCATCATACCTTCGTTCCGGGGCGGGACGTCCTCGATAATGCGCAGGATACCCGGCAAACAGGACGGCCGGTTGCGCCATTCCTTGACCGGGAAAAGCACCTGGAGCATGGGAAGATCGACCATTTCCGGCAACAACAGCCTGCGACCGTACGAACTCGGCTTGCCGATCGACATGGCGAGGACCCTCCAGGTCCAAGAAACCGTCCAAGAGTACAACAAAGACTGGTTGATGCAGTTTTTCATCAACGGGAAAGACCAGTACCCTGGGTGCACAAGAATCCGCAAAAGGAACACAGGGGCGATTTACGACATCGAGGTGGCGAGAAACGACAACTCCACGATGACGATCGAGATAGGCGACGTCATGTGGCGGGACGTGGTGACCGGGGACATATGTTTCTTCAACCGCCAGCCGTCGCTGGAAAGGTCGTCCATCGGCGGCCACCGGGCGGTGGTGCTCGAGTCGGACCAGAAAACCCTGCAGATCAACGTCACGACCTGCGCGTTCTACGGGGCCGACTTCGACGGGGACCAGATGAGCGTGATAGTTCCGAGCAGCATCGTCGCGAGAGCTGAGGCCAGCATACTCTCGTCGATCACGAACTGGTTCATTTCTACGAAGTCGTCGGGGCCCGCCACTGGAGAACTCCAAGACTCCGTGATCGGCATGGCAGAATTGACCCGCGACTACGTCGTCATGAACCGGGAGCACGTCATGATGAGCCTCCAGAAATGCGGGATAAACCCGCCCGAGATAGCCAGGGCGAAAAAAATGTTCACCGGGCGAGAAACGGTTTCGTTCCTGTTCGAGACGGTCCCGTTCGACCTGAAGAAGAAATCGAGCATCAACAACGAAACGTTCTTGCCTTTCGTCCACATCACGGACAACGAAAAGACCGTCACGGTCGAAAACGGCGTGATGAAAAACGGTATCCTGGATGACTCGTGTATCGGAGGGGCCCGCGAAGGAGTGTTCCACATCGTGGCCAAGCGGTACGGGTCGAAGGAGGCGTTCGACCTGGTTTACTCCGTCCAACAACTGGCCCTGCAATTTCTCCTGATCAAGGGGTTCACGGTTTCGGCCGGCGACATATTTCTCTACGACGACCAGTACAAGAAAATCAAGCAAATCGTCGGGGAGCTGGTCAAAGATTCGGAGCTGATCACGAAACAGCTGATCGACCAGAACCTGCCACCGCCGATAGGCATGACGGTCCATCAGTTCTACGAAGAATCCCAGAAAGGCACTCTGCAAACCCCCGACGACATCCTCAAACCCGTCATGGAAAACGTTTTCTCTGATTCCAACGGGCTGTTCAAGATGATCGCCCACGATTCTAAGGGGAAAAAGGCCAATTTGGTCAAGATCATGGGGAATATCGGGCAGATGAACGTGAAACAGGAACGACCCGCCGAAAATTTCGCGTTCCGGCGGACGTTGCCGACGTTTCCGCGATTCACGACCGACCCGGCTGGCTACGGATTCGTCGCGAGTCCCTACATCGTCGGAATGACGTCGTCGGAGCTCGTGTTCGCCGCCATGAACGGCCGGTTCGACCTGATCACACGAGCGCTGTCGACCGCTGTGACTGGCCATTTCCAAAGAAAGGCGGTCACGTGTCTCCAGTCGATCGTGATCGACAACTTCCGACGATGCTACAGGAGTGGCAAAATCTGCGCGTTTCTCTACGGAGATACCGGGTTCGACACCCGTCGGGTGGAAGAAGTCGCGTTCGAGTCCGTGATGTTGACGGACGGAGAGATCGACGAAAGGTATGCTCCGAATTTTCCGCGGAAGGTCGGGGGCTCCGGAAAAGACCAGCCCTCGGAGCGGGATCTCAAGAAGAAGGTCCAGAAACTTCTGGATTCGATAAAAGACAGCCGAACGGCGTTCCGGGATATCCTCATAAGGATGGAGAATTCGACTTTCAACCGACCCGCGACGAACCGGCGGTATTTACCGATCGACGTCAAAAATATCGTGCAAAAGATTCCTGAACGGAAACTCAGGTCGACAGAAGAATTCGTCAGCAACGTTGATTGGTTTCAGGATCATCTGAACGATCTGACGTACATCTACTCGAACGAGATCCGCCGGAAATCACGCATGCCGAACATTCCGCTTCACGAAGTGGCGTGTTTCCTCTTCAAGCTTCACATTCTCGAGACTATCGTCCCGAGATTAGGGAACATCAACCGCAACGATCTCGAATTCATCTTCAAAGAAATCCATTACTACTCGGCCGAGGCGATGGTCGACTACGGCACGGCCGTGGGAGTACTCGCCGCGCAGTCCATCGGGGAGCCCCTGACCCAGTACATGCTCGACTCTCACCACAGATCCGTGGCCGAAGGGAAAACTGATTCCGGAATCGGAAGAATCGACGAAATCTTCAAAGCCTACAAGGTCGAGAAGGAGAAGAGTCCCGAAATGCTGATCAGAGTCGTCGAATCGATCGAAAACGACAAACAGAAGGTGCAAGAAGTAGCCAACATGATCAGATTCGTATCGTTCAACCAATTCGTAAGTCGTTACACGGTTTTGTTCGAACGCACCCCGACGTATCCGTCGTACAAGTCCGACGAGGTCTGGATGCGCCAGTTCGAGAAAAATTACAAGATCAAGCGACCCGGAGATCTGACGAACTGGTGCCTGCGGTTCGAGATCTCGCGGACGAACCTCATACTGAATTCGGTTTCGCTGGAGAAAATAGTGAACCGACTCCGGAAATTCCACGCCAAGAACTACATAGTCCATACGCCGGAAAACTCCAAATCGATCGTGATCAGAATTTATTTGAGCAATTCTTCGATCACGGGTAAGGCCGACATCGAAGGGCGAGTCAAAGGGTCGTTGAACCGCATCCTGAAAACCATAATCCAGGGAGTTCCCGGTATCGTCGACGCCAAGGCCGAAAAAACTCTGCTCCACAAGATCGAAAACGGCAAGTTCGTCCAAACCGACATATACGCCATAAGAACCAGGGGAACGAACATGTACGGCATTCTCAGAAACAAGCTGATCGATCCGTACAAGTCGACCTCCTCCTCGGTCGGCGACACTTACTCGTTACTGGGGGTCGAAGCGGCGCGAGGTAAAATAATCAACGAGACGATACGCTTCATGTCCAACAGAGCCCCCGCGATAGCCCACGTGTCGCTGTGTGCCGACCTCATGAGTCAGACCGGCAAGCCGACGCAGTTCGAAAGAGGGGGTATCGTGGCGAGAGGACCCACCGATTTGTTCACCCAGATGATAATGGGAGATCCTATCCGAGGGCTCATCGATGCCACTTCGGCGGGCATGAAAGTACCGACCGATAACATTCCAGCGAAGTTGATACTCGGGGACATACCGCGTATAGGCAGTAAATTCAACCGAGTCTACGTCGACGACGATTTCGTCGAAGAAAACGGGATCAGCGTCGATAAACTCATGGATGATCTCATCGGCCCTCCCAGGGGCTCGTAAGGCGGGCCCGTCCGCGAAAAAATAAGGGACAACCGCCCCTTGAAATCACTGAACAGTTTTGTATTTTTTGGGCCACGAAAGACGTGGTTCCATGTAGGTTTTGGGTAAAGAGGGCTTGCCCCTTGTTTTTCAGTACGCTCCCTTCCACATGACCTTGGTAACCATGTGTGCGCGACAGCAATCGCCGTATATCCTCATTTTATCGAGCACGTCGCACATTTCGATCTCGGTTTCGGCGTTGTGGCTGACGAGGTAGGTCAGGTCGCCGTAGTCCCCGCCGACTTTTTCGACCAGTTCTTTCGTTCTTTTTTCGCGCAATCTGTTGAACAACGTCGCCAAATGGCCTAAAGGTAGTCCGCAACTGGGGCACACGATATCGATCAGCATTGTTCGCTTCTTATAACTAATCGTATTTCGCTTTCAATTGTCGAAAAAAGTAAGGGTTCGTACGAACCCTAAACATAAAGGGGTTATAGGGGGCTTCGCCCCCTAAAAAATGACGGCCGTTAATCGCGTGACGATTCATCTTTTTTCGATGAAATAGGTCTGAAATCGGTGGTGGAATATGTCTGAAATAGGTCTGAAATAGGTCTGAAATAGGTCTGAAATAGGTCTGAAATAGGTCTGAAAATAGGTCTGAAATAGGTCTGAAATAGGTGGTGCGATATGTTTAAAATAGGTGGCGAAACGGTATCAGAAATGGTATCGAAATTGGTATCGAAAATGGTAGTAATTCAATCAGTATGAGACCCAGCCTTGCTGGGATCGGTCGACGCACAGTTAACTGTGACGTTCATTCAACGTGTCGTTCTCGAACACAGTTTCAAACGTTGTTCATCACGTACCCGATTACCGGAGTTTGGAAATCGATGAGTTCGGAGCTGTCGCTCGCGATGATGACCTTTCCTGAATACTTGTCCCCGCTGAAGTTAACGGTGCTTCCGAGCCCGTTACTCAGGACGTAGACGAAATCGGTCGAAGAGATGAACATCGTCGAAAGATTCCATTGGTCGTCCTTGTCGACGTTCGACCCGAACACGAACTGGAACAGATCGCCGTTGTTCACTTCGTTGAGCATCTCGGCGAGCGTGATGCGTTGGTCGACCGCGAACGCGAATTCGCAGACTCCTCCTTCGTCGTCGTACTTGGGCGTGAACAGTCGCGAGTGGATCATGAACCGGATCAAATCGACGTTCAACAGGTGGTCGGCCAGTTTGTTGACGTCTGGCACGAGTTTCTGGAGCGCCGCGACTGTCCCGGGCGGGTACGAGATGGTCGAGCCGTCGGAGACTCCCCCCGACGACAGCGCTTCCTTGTACAGCTGGATCACGTAGGAGCGCAGTTCTGCGATCGTCGGCACGTTGTCCTGGAATTGCTGGTAGTTGACTTTCACGTCGAAATTCTTGCGCAATTCTGGGTACCCGATTCCGCCCTTCGCGCTCTTGATGAATTCGCTCATCTTGGCGATTCCGGCGTTGACCAGCTGGTCGTACCGCGTCTCTGGCCTTTCGTGAGTCCGGACGAAATTCGATAGGGGCACGATCGAGTCGACCACGCCGACCGATCCGACCGACGACTTGACGTGGAACAGCTGTTTATCGTTCGCCATCATGAACAGGACGTAGTTGACGACCGGGTCGGCGTCGACGAGCGGGAAGATGTCGACGAAGCTCGGGTCTTCCGGGCCGTCGAACAATCGCGCGAACGCCCCCGCCAGTATCGGCAACGCGTCGTTGGCGCTCTTGCCAGCCAACTCGACGTTGAGTTTGCTGATCGACATCTTCGCGTCCTTGAGTTCCTTCCCTTTCCTTTGGGCCTCCGCGAGTTGTTCCTCCTCTTCGGGGGCTCCTCCCTGCATCCCCATCTTGCGCGGTTCGTACGGGATCACGTAGACTTCTTCCGTCTTCACGGGCGGTACTCCGCTCACGAGAGTCCAGATACTGATTTTTCCGCTGACGTACGATCCTTCGAGTTCTCTGTAGTCGTCGGCGCGTTTGATACTCCAATCGCCAGAAGGCGAAGAGAACATCACTTTGTCGCCGGATACTTCCTTAACTTGGTAAAGGGCCCCGTTTCGTGAGCCCACTGCTTTCTTCTTGAAGTCTTCCGGGGCGATGAACCGATCCGGAAGAATCAACGAGAATATCTTGTCTCGCGCCACCTCTTCGCGGCCGTTTTCGAAGTCGTCGATGATTTCCTTCAGCATGTCTTTGCTGGGGAAGACGAAAGCGACGCCCATCATTCCTTTCTTGAGGGACATGGCCCCCTCGATACAAAGCGACGAAATGATGTCGGCCAACTTCTCGCTGTGATTTTTGACGTACACGTAGGTTCGACAGATCGCCTGCTTCTTCGAGTCCTTACCTCCCGACTTTCTTTTTCCTCGTTTTCCAACCATGGCTACTGTATACCAACGGTATAAAAAACTCTGAATGAAAAATAAACCCGAGAAAACCGATATGAAAATAAAACACAGTACCAATTAATTATGGACGACTACCAAGATCTCTTGGACGTCGTCGAAACGAGGACGAAAAAAACTCGGAACACGAAGATATTCGAACGGGTCTCGACGTCGATGTTGCTGTTCATGCGGGAAGAAATGCCGGAAAAACTCGGGCGGATGATACACATGCTCGACGTCGATCCGGTGGTGACATTTCACCTGCTGACTTGCGAACGCGGGCCCGTGCGGGACAATTTGCGACGATGGAAAGATTGGGACCAGACGTTCGTGCCAGGGAGTTACAACTACCCCGAGACGATGTCGGTCGTGGCTGGGCGACCGAAAGGGAAGATAAACCAGAGGGAGAAAGTGATGTCGGTCAGCGAAATAGTCAACACCGGCAAATTCAAATCCAGGGGCGAACTGTGCAGGACGATAACGAACCGATACGAGAACACGAAATCGTCAAAAAAGTACCGCGACACTCATGAAAAATTGTGGGCGGACGAAGTCCGGTATTTACTGCACAGCAGGGCCGTGAAACTCGGGTTCCATGGGCCACCGTGTATTTACGACACCGGAACAATCGTGAGTAAAAAACACCACAAACGCACCAGCTCGAGTTCAGGGGTAGTTTCCCATAGTTGTTACGATCTTTTCGGGGAGTATTCGGCCGATGCGATCAACGAACTGTTTTCGGTGATCCGCACGTACCCCGGCGAAGATTACGAGAACGAGTTGGTCGTTCTGAATGCCGACATCCCAGATGTCGGGGGCGATATTTTCCAGATCGCCAAACAATTCGTGTTCTCCAGCGACTTCATGTACCGACTCGACTTAACTCCGAACCCCGAGAAAATAATCGAAATCGGCAACTCTGAAGGCGGGATCGATTACTTCGTCAATTTCCAAGCCATCTTCCTGTAGGCTTCAAACTCTCCCAGGGGTCCGCCCGACAGGTATGCCTATATGACGAGAAAAGCCACGAATTCGAAAGTTACCAAAATTGAACACGTGAAACATGATATAATTAGGTGTTGGTGCGGGAAAGCTACTGATAAACTCGTTCGAGTTGACTGAAGAAAAGTTGTTGAAGAAAAGTTGTTGAAGAAAATTCGTTGAAGAAAAATCCGTTGAAGAAAAGTTGTTGAAGAAAAGTTGTTGAAGAAAAGTTTGTTGAAGAAAATGTCTAAAGCTATTCCTAGTGTGACCATTTCAGAATTGCGCGAAAATCTTGAGTACGCGAAGAAACACGCCACTGATCCCGATCGCTGGTATGAAAATGTCCTCAAGTTTATCGACTGGAAAAAACCGAAACAGCCCAGTAGTGGAAAGGGTAGCAGTGTGAAGTATATTAACATTCAGTTCAATCCGGTTATTGGAGACAGATCCAATAAACGATTTCTGACCAACGTTATCATCAATGAAGAAGAGTTTCATCGCGCGTTCATCGCCCCTAATTCACAAGAAGAAGCGGCACGGCTCACCGAGCAGTTGAATTTCAAAGACCCCATCAATCCGCGTAAATACGACATTATTATCAGCATCAAGAAATACAAAACCAAAGTCGAAACCGAAGACGACGGTATTACAGTGAAGACCGACGAAAAAGGCGATCCGATCTATCCCGACGACAGTCAAATAAGTTCTACTTATACGGTGTTGGCTCTTCTTTCAGAAGCGTTCACACTCGAGTTCAACTACCAGCGAAAGAAGAAAGTAATTTATATCGAAGATGTTGACGAGCCAGTCCGAGGGGCCGTGCGAATTACATCATCGAAGCGTTTCACCCCCATTCAACAGATCGTGAAAGACGGACCGAAAGAAGGAATGCCTCTTCCGAACCCGATTTCGCGGCTCAAGGTTGTCGAGGATAAGGAGACGAATCGGATACTGACCAAGTTTCTCGACCACCGCACGATGTCGATCACCGAAGGACGGATAAAGAAATTCGAGCCACTTATGGTCGACGGCGACCCGCTCGGGCCGGACAACATCCACAAAGCCATCACTTCCGGCACAATTATCAAGGCTGGCTCTTTCAAGATCTACGTCTCGATCAGCATGTTCGGAACGTCGCTGACGACGAAGTTGAATTCGCTGATCGTCGACCCCTACGTGTACAAGAAGAACGAGTCTCTGGAGGACGAGTACGGCGACATGTTGGTGGCGACGGACGAAGAAATCGAGACGATCGGAATCACGAAGGAACCCGTGGCCGAGACTAAAGATGGGAATGTCGAGAAAGTCGTCTCCACGTCGGCCGAAGCGGAATCAACGGACGGCCCGACCAAAAAAGACCCAGCAGGCCCGTCTGAAGAAACCAACGACGAAGTTCAGTTCGATCTGGGGGCGTTGGATGATCCCGACGACGATTGAACGCGGTTCGCGTATGTAAGACCCATCAAGGGCAAATCTATGTTTCAGTCGTTCATGTTTTGATAAGACTTGTTTGTGTTTACGTCTGTGTTTACGTCTGTGAACCTGTAGTCGTGTGAAATTTTTTTGATCGCTTCTCAGTACCCGACTTCACGTTTCGCGATCGGTCGGGGACCTGTAGCGGACGCCGATCCGTCTGGCGATATCCCTCTCGGATTTCAGCCCAGGCGATCGCCTGTTGTTGATGAACAGCCCGTACTGGTTCAGTCTGTAGCCTGCGTCTTTGGCTTTTTTCCGCGTGCGAATATTGTACTGTTTGCTACCCGTGTAATGATACAGCGCGAACGGCTTCTCTTCGGGCAACGTGATGAATATGTCCACGGGAATCGTTTCCCCCCTGGAGATCCGTCTCTGACGACTCGACGGGCCCAGCTCTGCTGGGTCCCTGGAGATCCGCCTATGAGGACTCCTTCCCCTGGGCGGATCGGACGGCCCGCATTTTGGCCCGCCTTGCGAGACCCTGGGATGGACCTCGCGGACCTTCAACATGACGTGCCTGTTTTTCCCGCTGTACCGATGGACCGCGAACTTGCTGGCGGGCTTGAGTATTATGCTCATCCCAGGCTGAATTCGTCTAACGAGGGCCAACAAATCGATGTCTTCGGCGGTTTCGTGCCCTCGTCGGAAACTTCCCACCAGTATCAGCTCCGACGGCCTGGATTCCTCCCCGTTTTTCCCGACCACGTACAAATTCCTCTGGAAATCGGCCAAAATTTTCCTGGCCTGGTCTTTGGTGACGTCCATGTTTATAACGGCCGAAAATTATTGTCCGTTCCAGATTAAATCAGAACTGTTCTGGATTAATTTGGATCCGTCCGAGACGTGCGGGCCAGCCCGCCAGACCGATTCGACGCCCGACCGACAAACGCGCCGGGGATCTTATTTTTTTAAATTGACATTATATTCACAATGTATACTGTGTGTTGTGTTGTCGTCCGTTGTTTCAGAAACCAATCAATGGGTGGGGGATCGAGTAAGCTGTCGTCGTCCGTAACGGAGCTCATGAAGTGCTGGAAGGCCCGCAAAGGCGCCACGGGTGGCTTTGAAGGCGGTGATGAAGGGTACTTCGGCGGCGATTTCACCGACGAGAAGGCCGAGAAGGCCATGGAGGAAATCGCCCAGTACCGTTCGACCCTTTCGGCCAAGTTCAAGCAAGACGTGGTGCAAGGGATCGCCCAGGCCCTCAAACAGCTCGGCATGGCCATCGACCCCAACGCTTCCATGAAGGAGATCGCCGAGACCATCAAGCAGAAGCTTCCCAACCCGAGTGTCAACGGGCGCGCTTTCAAGGTCGAAAGTAGCTCGCAGAAAGAATTGTGCGAGCTGATCGCCAAACACCTCAACAGTGTGTTCACTCCCGGAGCCGAAGGGTCCAACCGACTCATCGACCTGCGCGAAGGGCCCGCGAACGTCTGCCGCGCTGTTTTCGAGCTCACCCAGGCGCTCGCCACCGGTGCCCAGACCGAATTCTTGAAGATCCAGGCGCAGGTCCGCAAGGCTCTGCGCAACATCGAGATCTTCGACCTCGTCATGCAGAAGATGTACAACAAGGTGATCGAGAAGGCGAAACTCAGCGCCGACGAGAAAACCGCGCTCGTCATCGACCGCGCCAGCGAGGTGTACAAGAAAGCCGACCAGTTGCGCCTCCAGCAGTTCGAAATTCTCAAGGGGCTTTTGGACACCACTCTGGGACCTGCGGAGAAGGAACTGCTGAGCGCGATGCGCAAGTTCGACACGTCCCGCGACAAAATCGAGTCCCTACTCGGGGAAGACCTCGAAAAAATCGGAACCCAGGACTTTTCGCAGGGCATGAGCGAGGTGTTCCAGTCTCTCGGGGTCTACGCGTACATCGCCGACCTCGTCGACAAGTCGCTCGAGAAGACCGGCATCAGCCTCGAACAGTACACGGGGTCGAAGGACATGAAGGAGTTCGAGAAGCTGGTCGACGACAAGGAGAAGTCCCGCAAGACAATGAAGGACCTCGACGAGTTCGTCAATTCGATCAACGTCCTCAAATCCCAGTTCAAGAACCGCGAAAAGATCAAGAAGATCATCAAGCAAGAGGAGACGGGCGCCGACATGGGCCCGTCGGACCTCGACGTGTCCGGCGGCGACGACGACTGCGGGTGTGGCGCCGTCCAGGAAGGGTTCCAGGGCGGAGACGAGCCGAAGACTGTGCTCGAGAAGCAGATCGACACAGAGGCCGACCAACGCAGACTTATCGTCACACGGTTCGTCGAGGTGACGAACGACATCTACGCCAAGCTGTTGAAGGACATCAACGCGATGGCCTCGAAGATCGGCAAGGAAATCCCGATCACCGACAAGCTCCGCGACCTTCGCGACGCCATGATCGACATCCAGGACATCGACTTGATCAAGATTTCCATTGCACTTATCGGGCTCAGCGACCGCGCCGCGGAACGCGCCAGCAGGGACAGATTTAACTCTCGCATCCAGACTTTGCTCGAGGTGTTGGACGAGATCATGAGCCTGAAGGCGTACGAACAGTCGTTGTCCTTGTTCGCGGCTGTCCGCGAAGACATCAAGAGCCTCAACGACACCATCGACCACTATTCGGACATCGTGAAGAGCAAGTACGGAGGTGCCGACAAAGAATACGACGCTTCTGTCCTGCACAAATCTTCGTTCGATCTGAAGACGGCCATCATCACGTTCAAGTACCACTTCTATATCGCCGACATGTACGAGAACCTGGACTCGATGAAGGGCGAGTTTACTGGCTACACTGAAAAATACGGAGAGATTCTCGGGGAAGCAGTCGCGGCCAAATTAGCCGACATCAAAAAGAAGTACGACAACCTCGTCGCAGAGATAAAACAGGTCCAAGACGATCCCGCGATCAACTTAGGTGGTGGTATTGACGCAGAAGCTAAGAAGAAAGCGATTGATTACATTGGCAAGAAACTTAAGGAAGAGTACGAAACCAAAAAGAATTTCTACTACGCGTTGCAGGCTATCGATATCTACTTGAAAGAATTCGCCAAGGCGGTCGTGGCACACCCCAAAGATATTCTTGAGGTTCGCAAAATGCTCGAAGGCATTCAGGTGATCGCTAGATGGTACAATGACGCTTCTGGCAACGCTTTGGTGAATGCATTCGAACAATTCCGAAGTTTGGATCCTGCGCGAAATGTATTAGCACTATCACAAGATATCAACGTTACGGATGATCATTACTACAAGATGATTAATGGGACCGCTTTGGGAATTCCTTTTATTCCGTTGAACCTCAAGGTTGAAGCTGAAAGAACGAAGAACGACAAGGTGAAAGAGAACATCTCCAAGGTCGTGGACAATTTCCAGGCGCTGAAGAATATTCTGAACGCATTCGCTCGAATCGGAGACAAGTTCGGCGGGGTTGAACTTTACCGACAGACTTCGATGGGACCGAGTAAGATTTATGAAGCCTTGCGTGACTTCCTGAAAAGTTCGGCTGTTTCCCATGGTTTAGGTAACGATACTTTTGCCCATGGAATTAATATGCTCGCTGCCGGGGCCGTTCCTCAACTTAATGCTGGTGCTGCGGTCGTTGTTACTAATAACGCCAATTTCGATCATCTGTTCAGTTCTTATTTCAGTTCTATTCAAAATAATATCAATGTTGCCCAATTTGATCTCATGGGGGGTAATTTCAAGGATGAGCATACGTTCTTCTGGTACATGATGAAAGCTATTGCTGCCAAGATTATGACGGTGCTCGACGTGTACGATCTTCTCAACAAACCTGGTAAAATCGGGCGCGACGCGTTTGACGTTAGGACTATCGTCGGTGGAGCTATTTACCAGCCGAAGATTATCCCAGAAGCCACTGAGTTGTACTTCAGAATCGTGCGATTATACGAATTTTACAAGAAATTCTTCGACTTGAAGGAGAAGCGACAGAATGATAGTCAGAAGAATATCTTCTTCATCAGTGGCCTCGACGGCAAATTCGCCAAACTCACTAGACTTATCATCGACAGCCCAGTCGAGGACGGCACTTATACCGATTACGATGCGTATGAGATCATCGGGGAAATCAATTCATTGTACACGCAATTTGCCGAAGAGTACGGAAAAGAGAACGTCGTCAAAAAGTTCGTCGAGGCGATTATCAAAGACGTTAATCAACGATATGGGTACCTCAAGAAGTCTGAGTTCGAAAAGTACATGAACGAACTCGATGCTACTGGTCCTAAGGTATCATCGAATCCCCATGAAACCAATTACTCGATTCTTCCTGGTGAAGGCGAATACGCTCCTGCGATGAGCGGACCTTCCGATCGATACGAACTACCAGCAGGAATCGCCGAAAGGAATCCGTTAACAGGAAAATACGACATCGGAAATGACCCGCGTGATAAGCTCGTAGATTTCCGTGACCGGTTCGAACGAATGTTCGCCGACGAGCCGTCAGACCAGTTTAAAGATACTCTTCTTGACATCACATACCACGATGTCATAGCTCAGGCGAAAAAAGACATGGAATTGGAACAAGATGAGGACAAACGTCGCAAAATCGCGCTTAGACTGATTCAATCTTCCAATACCATGCTCAAGGCGGATAGATTGAACTATCTCATGTTTCACGAAACCGTCGTAACATCCGTGACAATGTTGAAATCGATCAAGAAGGTGTTCGAAAACTATCGTCAAATGGTCATATTAACCGATGTCAAGGGCATGACAGAAGTGGCTTCGGAGTATTTCTCAGACGCGGGTCATTATGCCACCTTGCAGGCCATCGGCGCCGCCGCCGACGCTCGCACCGTAATTTCGCCCATTATTGTTGGGCGCATCAATGAGAATGATGGCGATACTATCGGAATTGACCAAGCTAAAATCAATGAATTCTTGTTCAATACTGCTGTCGCAGCCGGAACGGATGGACGAGGTGGGTACGTGGCCGATTTTGCACTTAATGACATCACTGCCATATTCCCTGCGGCTCCTCCTCCTCCGGCAGATATTGCTAAATACTTGGCCACATACTTGCGTCTTGTGATGAATTATCAGAAGATGATGAAGTACATGTTGACAGTTTTGCTTCAGATGTCGCTCGATCTCGATGATAAGTTCAAGGTCGAGTTTACGGATTCGCCAGATCACCCTATTCATATCAATTCAACTGGACTCGAGAACATGGTCGACGATCTCATGAGCTACGCGAAGGATTATCTCAACAAGTTCAGACGGATTATTCACAAGGACACCGTTCATTTGTATGAGGATACGTTAAAGACTCTTGAAGATCAACTCGTTGACGTGTTCATTCGACCGCAGAAATCTCTCCGCGGTGTGACGGTTGGAAACAGCGACAAACATACGTTAAAGCAACTCGAGATGAGACTCAATAACGCTTTCAACATGATGATCAAACCCCACGCGTATTCTCCTGTGGATACGTTTGGCAATCCACCAGCAGCACTAGCGTTTAATGCACTTACCGAGGGGATCATCAATGATCGCACGGAGCATTACGCTCAGGTATTGGCAGGTTTCTTGTTCTATGATGCTACGATCAACGAAAATTCTGGACTTTCTGACGTCGGTGCTTTTGGTAGAATTGGCACATTGGGGGCACTACCGGGTGTGCGATCATTCAACAGTGATTTAAGTAGATTTAAAGAATTGTTTCAAAATCGACCAGAAAACCAGAATCCGCTCGATGGCAATGATCTTTATCTGTTGGATATATTCGGTGTTAATTGGAATCATCGAAACGAATCATTCAGCATGCTACTCAATTTTAATCGTTTCATTGTCAATTATCTCAGAACGTTCACGAGTGATACCGACATCAAGATTTATGTCAAACTAATTGATTCGTTCGTTAATGGAGCGTTCAGTGAACAAGTTCTTACTTTAACCAATGCTTATCCTGATATTTACATTATTCCGGCGCCGGTGGGAAATAATCCACAGAATAATCTGAGATTTGGACGGCGTGGTGATCCGAAAGCAAATAATTTATTGTTCGCTTCTGTGGCTGTATTGCTTCAGAACATCATGTTGACGAAGATTAGTCAAACCAAACCGAACAGACGTTTCGTGAACGATTCTATGGCTGAAATTCCTTTGTACATGAAGGAACGATTCAAGGCCGATCTTCCTGTGTTCAAAAAATTGTTCACTATGTTGATCAAAGAGGGCAACTATTTCAACCAACTCATCAACAAAACCAAAATCAGTCTTCAGCGGACGCATAGTAAATTTGTGAATAATGTTCCAAATGCTAGTATGTACAATGGTAATAATGCATTCGGCATACAAGTGGCTGGTGTTGGTGATCGGAGAAGAATTGTGATAGCTGATTTGATCGGCAATCGTGGAGGAGGAGCAAACCACTTTTGTTATGTAGTTAACGATGCCATCGCGGCTGGGTTCTATAACGGACAAAATCTGATTTACCGGTGGGGAAATCAGTTGCATGAATTGGTCCCAGATGATAACAATGAACTTAATAGCAATGTGGTTTCAGATCGATTCATCGGTATTATCAGTCAGCTGACGGCTGGTTCTTCTGCGATCATCAGCTGTATTGATGGTGTTATGGCTGAACTCGGCGACTCTGGGAAATACTGCGAAGTTGCCGACAATTCTATCGAATCATTTAAAAGCCTCAACGGAAAGTTGCCACTTATGCCAACATCGCTCATTCAGCTGTATTTACGCGACGTTAACGATATTCCGACAGATATGTTCCCGAAAGACTCCGTGATCACACCCGAGTTCAAGATCTTGTACGGTGTGCGCAAACTTCTCAATGATCAAAAGGCCAAAGTATTCGACTACAAGGATATGCCGTGGTTGAAATATGCGTTTGATGCGTTCCTGGCACAGTCGAAGAAAGCCAAGATTTCCGAAGCCGATCTTATGAAATACATGAACCTGCTGGTCAGTGGAATGCGGTATTTCACGTCGTTGCGCAATTACGGGTACATCTTCAGATCCGTCGGATTGGTCATCCCATATGTCGCTTTCAACGATTTGGTTGACTTCGCCAACGATAATGAAATTTCATATCCTCTGAATCGTCTCGGTGGAAACCGAGAACCCGTAAGAGTTATTGAGGTCGTGGAAAACATCAACCCAGACGATAAGATCGACGATATCATCAAAATGTTCAACATCAATGAGGGCAAGATTATTACACGTATCGGTGAAATTAGAGCGAACATCGTCGACCTGAATATTGTTCCGATCAACGTCCACGCTCTGATGAGAAGCATTCCGCTGGCCCCGACCTACAACTACGCGTACTCGTTCGAAAAAATGGTGTGCGCTATGTTCCGCAAGATCCGCAAAGATGTGACCGCTCGCGACGTCGCCAATCCATTCAAGGACACTCGCGAATTGTTCGCGCGATTGATGATCGACCCAGGATACTCGCCCGCAGTCGGATTCATCGGATCCCATACCAGAATCAACGGAGCCAACGGTCTCATGTACCGTTTGATGCGTGGCAACGACGCGCTGGGACTCGGTCGACCGAAGTACATCAGCGACCAGATCTTCAACAAGGCCCTCCTCGGAAACATATACCCGTACGGCCAGAGTCTGGACGAATCGGGAGTCGGAGCCAGCCAAGCCCTCCACATGACCCATATGTTAAACGATAATGGGACGGATATGAGCCGAGATACTCAATACAATCGTCTAAATGTGTATAATAAAGTGAATATCACACGGAAACAAATGGTCAAATACGTATCTGATATATTTGACGGGTTACGAAAAAGAACCATTACTGTGAATGCTGGATTACTTAGTTCTTTTCCAGCCAAACCGAGCAATGTTACCGACGATATGTACACTCGTATTAACACATGGTTCCAAGCCATCGCACCGGCACAGCCTGGAGTTGCTAACGTTAACGTTAGCGGTGTGATCATACATACTCCAATAGTACCCCAAAACGCAAATGGTCAGGTGGTATTTACTCGTGCTGGTGTTGTTGTTAATATCATTGATTTCGCCACAAATACTGAAGATATGAACGGTCTGCCAGCTGACTGGACCCTCGCGGAATTGAGTCGCAACGCGAACCCCGCTACGATAAATGGTGGTGGTGGTGCTTTGAACACATTACGTGATTTGCTCGAACATCTGATCGCCCCTAATGGTAATAATCTGGGACGATTTAATGGTGTCCCAGTACCAGATTTCCGGGATATACATTTATACGTCTGGGCTAATGTCCCTTTGACGTTAACACCAGCCAATACGTTAGTTTCGTTCGGTGCAGAAATTTCGGATCAAGCCCTTAGATTGACATACATCGGCAAGGAACCCAACCAAGCACCAGATTATGCCCCGCAATATGATCCGAGTGATCCGAGAAGCTATGTGTATTACTCCGACAAAGTGTTCACGATTGATGAAAGAACGAATCTCGATATCATAGGAACATACCGTATGAATACTCATCTGGTTAGAAATCTGATGTTCATCACGAACGTATGGCGGGTGTTACGAGCCGAGCTCGACAGGAAGGCGACAGAGTTCAAGACCGTGTTGGTCAAGGACGAGCAACTCATCAACCCGAGCCTTGCGGAGTTCAACGACAGCATCGAAGAGCGTCAGTTCAAGTATCTGATGGAGGAAGACATCTAAACAAGAAGTGAAAACGAAAACACAAACAAAAAAACAGAAAAAAACAAAAAAAACAGAACACGAAACACGTAAAAAGTAAACCAAAATAAAAAAACACCCGCGCGAAATACGCGTGAACACACATGAAACACAAATTAATCATTTTTTTTGGGTAAAGAGACAAGGTCTCTTATTTTTCGCGATATGTTTTGAATATTAATAATTTTCATAAATAGAGGCTTTGGAATGGAAATCTACAACGGCGAATTCGTCCCGCGCCCGTTCGGGCTGGCCAACACGGGTTCAATATGTTACTTCAACTCGCTGATGCAGTCTCTTCTGAGTTGCCCCGCGTTCGCTTCGAGTGTTTCCGAAGACGCCGAAACCGGTACGGCTTTGGCGTACGAATCGTTCGTGCGCTCAGCGTTGAGCATCGGCGAAACATCGGCCGTGGATCAATCCGGAATAACGAAAGGGAGTATTATCGTTCTCAAAGCTTTGCTCGGAGACATATCGACGAAACGCAGGTTCAAGTTCGGGAACGGACAAGAATGCGCGTCCGAAGCATTCATATACTTCTCCGAAGCGATAGGCGAAAAATTCCAGGACTTATTCGCACACGCCTACAGTTGCGACGTGTTTTGTCCGAAATGCGACAAAGTCGTGTCAACCTCGCGGGACAGTTCCACGCAACTCGACTTATTCTTCCTCACGAACGAATTCATCGAAGCTCCAACGTCGGGCGCCGACGCCAACGCGATCAAAGACCCCACCCCGTGGGGGATCTCAAGGCGGGATTTCATAACCCAGATAATGTACCATAAACAAAGGCTCGACGATTATGTTTGCCCAGAGTGCCACGGGAAAGACGAAAAAATACGTATATATAAACTGGCGCGACTCCCTGACATCCTGGTATGTATTTTCGATATTTACGGGTTTAAACACCCGCGTCCAGTGGTTCCGAAGTATTTTCCCGAGGATTTCACCGTACCAGCCAAAGACGGAGGAAAACTGTACTACAAACTCGTAGCCCAGATCGAACATTTCGGGTCAATGTTCGGCGGGCATTACGTGGCGCGGGGGTTGCGAAAAGACGGTAAAGTGTTTAATTTCAACGATATGTCGGTATCCGAGGGGGCGTTTTCCCCAACGCCCAACACCTACATGATCATGTACCACATAGTCGATTGTCCAGACCGATTCGCAAAGGGGGCTTCGTCCCCTTAGTGACGAAGATCCCTTAAAACATTAAACTCGAAAGATTCGGCGTATTTTTTCGGCTAAAAAATGGGAATCGACGTGAAACAGTGTTGTCTTTTTTAATGGTCAGTATTGGCGAAGTTAGATGTAGTCGGCGTAATTCTTCGGATTGTAGTTGAACATCTTGCCGTACTCGGTCGCATCGAGATGCGACGTTGTTTGTGGCAAATCGTTGCGTTGAAGTGTTAAGTAACCCCCGTTCGTGCCCTTCGGTCTGAACGCGTTCACGCCCCACGGTTCGCCTCCAGGAAGACTATAGTCCTGATGAACGCCTAAATATCTGATATTCCCCCGATGTGCCGCTATCTCGTTGGCGTATTTCAGGTGATTGGCTTTCAGATCGCCCCCGAGAGTGTCCACCAGCATCGCGTTGTAATCGTAGTCGCCCACTTGAGCGGACTCGTTCATGTTCTGCTTCACCGTCTTGTCTTCGAGCTGATAGAAATCCGACGAGTTGTCGCCCTCTTCTGAGGGCCACGTCGTGTCGTACAGGCCTGGATTTCCCTGCGGGCCGTATCCCATCGGCTCGGCGTCGATCGCCGTCATCTTCTCTTTCTTGTAGTAGAGGAAGAAGACGACGGCTAAAATGATGAGCAGTACGACTATCACCCCGATGAGGATGTTAACTTTTCTCTCTTCCATCATAGTTTTCAACACCTTTATAGAATCGGGATAAAACAAAATGCGGAAAAAAATCAAATGGTTTTAATTCTGAAACGACGAAATAATTTCGCTAATTGTCGTGCTTGCGTATCAGGGCTTCGATTTCGTCGCGATCGATAGCCGAGACGTGCTTCTGTTCTTTGTCTCTCCGGTCCCGGAGGGCGGACATTATCGACTCGAACTCTTTGAGGTTGGCCAGCGCCACGATGTAGTTGATTCCTGCTTCCTTCATTTCCGCCAGGGTCCGATTGGTCCCGATGTGTTCCTTGTAGATATTCGCCACGGTCTCTGCCGGGCGTCCGGCGTCGGCCGTTTTCTCGAGTTGGTCCTGGATCGACCCCAATTCGGCCGCGAGTTGTTCGAATTTCGCGACGAAAAGGTTCCGCTCTTTCTCAATCGCTCTGCGGAGTCGTAGGTGTTTGATCTTGCCGACGCGACAACGTTTCGCCATCGGATCCAGCGAGTGGGCGAGCGAGCAGTAGCTCATGCCCATGGTTTTCCTGACGTTCGCCACGATCGTCTGCGGGTCCGTCGCCACGACGGATTCGGCCCTCTCGGAAGCGTTCCTCAGAAGTTCGTCCAGGGTTTTCTTGTGCTGGAGGGTGGCGTGGATGTCGCCGGCCCCCACCGATCCGGCGGTTTGTTCGTAGGCCTTCTGCTTTTCTTTGAACTTCCTGGATATGGCCTTCCGACGGGTGGCCATGTCTTCCTTGGTGCGGTGCAGGAACTCCTTCGTCTTGCCGATGATGTATTTCTTCGCCATCGCGATCTCCTGCTTGTCGGTCTCGGCCCTGAACATCTCGTCCACGACGATGAACCGCGCGAAGAGACCCGCGAGGTATTTTTCGATGTAGTAGCTCTTGTCGAGTTGCAGGCCGTTCTTGGCGACGACGTCGACGTACTCCATCTTGTCGCCCTTCGAACTTTTTATCATCCTCCCGCGCTCGTCGATCTCGGGCTTCGCCACGATCACGTACTCGAACCTTTCTCCGGGATCGGGTGGCGTGTGGATCAACTGCAACAGCTCGAGGTCCCGCTTCGCAGGACCGTCCGACCCGCCCTCGGCGACGGCTTCGTAGAGTTTGTGTCGCCTCTCGTTTTCGGCCAGGTCTTTCGCGTGCTCTTCCCTCATCCGGTTGACGAACCGGTGAACGGATTTGTTGTCTTTGTGCTCGCGAAAAGTGTCGATGAGGACGAAGTCGCGAATATCCGAAGTTCCGGTCAAAGCGCTCTGGATCATCTCGAACACGATGCTTTTCATGTCATTGCCAGTGTCGATCGACAGGGCTTTCCATATGACCTGCATACCCATATTCACGACGAACTTACATTGATTGCGTTTGACGACGTCTATTCCCTTGATGAACGGATCTTTCGGCCGGAAATTCGGGATTTTGATGTGTGCGATTCCGAAGTATTTCTTCTTCCCGGTTAAAACCGTCGGGAACAACACTTCTTCGTACGCCACGTTCAGGTAAGGCGTCCCGTTGTCGGCCGCCAGCATACTGTTGACTTTGTCGCGCAACACGGCGATGTCTTCCATGGTCAACGTGACCATCTCGGTCCAGTACTCGAGCTTCGATATCTCTCCGTCGCCGTACCGCTTGTCGACTTCCGCGTAAACCGCTTCCGGGCAGACAACATAGACGGAATCGGTATCGCCGTACATGACTTTGTACCCGAGTTCTTGAATATAGTTGCTGACCATTTTGATGTTGTACTGCCCCATCGAGGTGACGCCGCCCGCCAACTGGAGCAGGAAGAACGGCGAGCGCGAGTTGCCCGCCTCGCCGTAAAACGTGTTCATCAGCACCTTGAACGCTTTCTGCTTGGCGTCGAGCAGGCTCCGCTTGAACGCGTTCGCGTCGTAGAATTTTTTGAACTCGTCATCTAACGGGTTCTCTCGGTCCAGGTCTTCTATTTCCGACAGTATGCCTTCTTTTTCCAGCAATTCTTCGGTTATCTCCCATTTCTCGCTCGTGATCTTGTCCATCTTCTCCTTCAGCGACGTGTAGACCCACAGCTGTTTCTTCATCGCGCGTCGTTTGTCGAACATGTCCTTGAGGATTTTGGGATACAGGCCGAATTTCTCCGTGTCGTTCCCGTGCCGTATGAACCAGCCTTCGACATCGCCCCCGCCGAATTTGAACTTGGCGTGGTGGAGGTCGAAGCCCTGTGCGATCAGCCTCTCCGCTTCGTCCCGCGTGGCCACGAAGGTTTCGGGGGACATGTTGTAAGTGATGATGACCGACGGGTACAGCGAACTGAAATCGAGGCCCGTGATGGGCCGATCTTTGTGGATCCCTTTGATCGGGTCGAACACCCACGCCCCAGGGTATTTCTCCGAGACGGTGTCCTGCTTCCCGATATTGGTGCATTTAATTCCTACCTTGCGCGCCACCGTGTGCAGGATGTTGCACACCCGAAGGCCGCCGGCGTAGAATATCGCGTCGTCCAGAGATATGAAAGAGATTCGGGCCACTTCTCTCTTTTCTCGCACCACGTTCCGACGGAGCAACAGCCTTTGGCAACTCATGGCGTCGACGATGCAGTACTCGGCCACTTTCTTCATCCCGGCAACGTCGCGGTTCTTGACGATCTTGAACATCTGGTTGTACGGCATGTCGACTTTGAGCGGAAGGTTGTGGTACTCGAGGAAGAAATTCAGCGACTGCTTGGGGGTCGGCGGAAGGCTCTGGATCATCTGGATGCGGGAGTCCACGCAGATTATGCCGGGAACGTCCGGGCACGTGATGAACATGTCCGTCTCGGCGTCTATCTTTATCTTCCTGTTCTCCAGCAGCATGTCGCGGCGCACGTACTCCAACTTCGACCAGTTCGGAATCGCCAGGCCAGAACACTGCTTGTAGAACTCGAGTTCGATGTCGTACTTCTGGAGTTTCGCCAGCACGAACGGCCAATCGTAGGCCCCGTCGTTGAAGCCGACGATTATGTCCGGGGACATGCTGTGGATCATCTCCATCGTGGCTTCGAGAACCCCTCTTTCGTCGTCGCATTTGACGGTCCGCCAGTCGTCGCCGGGTTCGCTGTCCAAATAAGTCACGCATATCGATTCGATCGGCTCTTCCGAGTCGATCCAATGGAACGTGCTGCACACCATGAACACGCTGGATGTCGGGCTGGCCCCCTCCGGAACGATGCCAGGCTGTGCGAGATCCTCCGTTTCGATATCCCACGTCATCAACAAAGTTTTGTCCTTGGCGAGAAACGGGTTCTTCATTTTGATTCTCATGGCCACCGCCTGTTGTTTCTCGTCGAGCGGGTCGGCGATCACCCCGATGTCGTTGATGTCGAGCGCCAGGCGCTTGAAAACGCCCCCGTCGCCGTCAGCCACGGTGTAGTTCCTGATTTTCAGCCAATCCGCCCCAGTCAGGCCGTAATCGCGCAGTACTTTCCGGTAATATCGCTTGAACGGTTTGTCGTCGCAGGCGGTTTCGAACCCGGCGTTCCTTATGGCCTCCAGCGCCCCCCGCCTCGTCCTGGTGTCGTGGAATTCCAGGTGCGCGTATTTGACCAGGTCGCTCCTGTATCCGAACCCCTGTTTGGCCAAAATTTCTTCCGACGTGAAGTTTTCCGAGCCGGTGGCGTTGTACGTTATCTTGTTCAGATCGATCAGGACGGAGCCGTGATCCTTGCCGTCCGGTATCCTGACGTCGAAAGACGGGTAGATGCCGGAGATGTCGAGACAGACTTTGACGCCGGTCTCGAGACAGCCGAACGCGTGGAGAACGTATTTGACCGATTTCTCGCGTTTTCCTTGGACGTAGTGCCACGTCATCTCGTCCTTCTCCGTGAATTTGTTCGGCATGAAGTTCAGCGGGTCCCCGTTGCCGATCGATTCCTCCAACGCGGTCTGCTCCTTCGGATACAGTCGTTTGACGGTTTCGTATCTGGTAGGGATCCCGTACATATCCAACGGGAAGACTATACATTGAAAAAACAAGAATTCAAAATGTGATGGCCGTGCGGATTTCGATATTACGGGCTAAACAAGATCTTCCACACTGCGGTCGAAGAGGGGGCTGTGCTGTATCTTCAGGCCACAGTATTCCGTGGAATGTAACGTGTAATCCACGGGTTCGTATAGGCCCATGAGCACGGCCTCTTCGAGGACGAAACGGAACGTCGACCAGAATTTCGGCGAGTGCGGTTCGCTCTCGGGCCTCGTGCCGATGTGGGAAAGTTCGTGGAACGTCACGAACATCAGGGTGTTTATGTCGTGTATGCCCTGCCCCTTCTTCGAACGAAGACACAGCGCCAGCGTTTCGCCTTTGTTGATCGTGTAGGAAGTGTCCCCCAACGGGTCCAGGGGAGAATTTTCCCTGATGCTGTCCGGGTTGTACTTCTTCAGCATGAGCTTGGTGGCTTTCGTCCTGCCCGGGTATTCGACGGCTCCCGAGGTCACGTATTTTTTCTTGAGGTGCCGCATCAGGTCGACGACCCGACGGTTGATGTTCGCCATCGTGTCGGAGGCGTCCTTTTTGTCTTCGTACGCGTTGTGGACCCGGTACGGATAGCTGTCGAAATTAGACACTACCATCGAAGAATAGAATATGCTGTGCTCTAATTCCTGCGCCACTATATAGGCGACCACGATCAATATCAATATTATCAGTATCGCGCAGTAGTAGTCGCACATTCTCGGGCATTATAAATTCCGCGCAAAGTTATAGGGATGTTTAATCCGTACGTCGAAGAACCTTTCAAGATCGTCGTGTTCGACCCGAGAGCCAACGGGATCAAGCCGTCCACTCATATTTTCCTGACCAACGTGCCGAGAACGATAGTGAACCAATGTAAGCGAGCCGGAAAAAACGCCATGAAAATCCCGGCGGTCGGGTCGTTCTTCAAAAACAGCAACAGAACAATTTTCAGAGAAGAACCTGTGCCGAACAAATCGTCGATCCTGGGCGGGTTTGACCTTCCCGGAGCGAGTGAAACCATTGGAGCGAGTGAAACCATTGGAGCGAGTGAAACGGCCGAAACAGGCGAGCCCGTCGAAACGGATCTGTTCGAGGATTTCGACAAGCCGGGCGAGCTGGTCGTGAAAAACGCCGTGGAGTCGATCGCGATAGACCAGAAAGAGACCGTGACGGACACTTCGCAGCGAAACCCGGGCGTGATTTTCCACGGGATGGACGTGTTCCCGGACGACAACATCAACGAGCTGAGGAACAAAATTTTCGTCACGACCAGGATAGAGCCGTACCGACAGCATCTGTTCTGCGTGAAGTACGACGGGACCGAGAAACAGTTCTACGAGATATTCTTCAACAACACCCCCGTGAACGTGTCGATACTGGACGAGAAAGGTGAAACGTTCGACAAAGACCAGATTATCGAGAAAAACCGAGATCTGATACGGGTCGAACCGAGAGAGGAGTTCTCGACCCTGGGGAACGAAAGCATGAAAGTGGTCTACGTCGTCGACCTGCTCGAAATATTCCCGCCGCGAAAATTTTCGACGGAGCTGTCTAACAACCCTTATCTCCTCGATCGGGTGTATTTCGGCACGGTCGTCAAATACTGGCCGCAGACTTCGCACGAGATGTTCAAGCTGGCGATGATCGACCCGGGGAAGCTGTACGAAATTTTCCCCTTGCTGTCTCCCAGCGTGGAGAACAGCAGAGAAGTGATAGACACCGTCAACAAATTGTCGACTTTCGTTTACAAGCACTCGAAGCCAATCAAAGGGGGGTATTCGATAACGAGGGCCACGATCGTGGTCCCCACGAGAGTGCTGACCAAAGTGGACATCAGGAACGCTTTCGACTGGATACCCAGCACCTGTAGCTACCCCATCATGACCCTGAACTTCAAACCGGACTACATCAAAACCAGAGACCAGATAACGATCGTGAAACAGAACGTGACGATCTGTTCGATCAACGCGCAGGAAATCGTCAAAAGAGTCCCGAAAGAGTTCTCGGCGACCTTCATGTTGCCGAAGACGGTGGCCTCGTACGCCGAGATAGAGCCGGGTCTGGTCAGGACGGAGCGGGTGAAACACAACCTGGGCAACTACACCGCCCTGTCGATCTTCCAGAACGGCAAATACGTCATCCGGTCCAACTGGGACCGAGACATGGATTTCGAGAGGGTCAACAAAGAGCTGGCGGACTTCGCCGGGCTGATCATCCCGGAGGTCAACAAGATGGGGACCGCCGCGATCGTCATGGGGGAAGCGCTGAAGGTCCCGACCGGAAAGCCGTCCCCCGTGGTGGCGAACATGATCCCAGACGCGTACTACGGTTCGCTGGACCTTTACGTCATCTGGAAAAAGTCCGTCACGATAAAGGGGTTCAACATGATCAGGAACGAGCTGTTGAAATACGAAAAATACGGGCTGGTGGACATCAAAACGGCCGAGACGACGCAGAACATCGTCGGGTTTTACTTCAAGAAGGGCGACGTCTACCAAAAATCCTGCCTCGATCGGATCATAGCGATCAGTTCGGCGCAACAGGGGATCGTCAACCTTTACGACCACATGAGCGACCCGACCGCGATGGCGCGGTGGAACTCCGTCTTCCGGGGCAGGATGGTGACGCTGACCCACAGGACCACGGACGTCAGGATCGACTACAGTTGCGTGACGTACGACGAACTCATACACATCCACTCGTACGTGATCGGCCTGTTGCTCGACGTGTCCTCGAGGGAGGAATTCGAGGTGGAGACCAGCGACGTCCGGAATCGCCTGCGGGCCCTGCAGGAGGCCGACCCAGAGCTTTTCGACATGCGCAGGCACGATCCCGAGTCCAAGCTGTACTCGGTGCTGTGCCAGTCGGAGAGACAGCCCGTCACCACTTCCGACCGGGCCAGGGCCACCAAAATGAAAAGGGCCGTGGAGTTCTGGAACTTCACCGAGAAGAAGCCGCAGTGGTACTCGTGCCCGTCGAGTGACTACCCGTTCCTGACGTTCCGCGTGGGGGAACACCCGTTGGGCTACTGTCTGCCGTGCTGCAAAAAAGACCCGCCGATGGAGCAGACCCGCGGGAATTTCATCCAGAACAAATGTCTGGCCAAGTACGTGTGGAAAGAAGAGAACGAGGACGAACTGCGCGAAGACCTCGGCGCGGCGTTCTCGCAACAGAAGCGCCACATCCTCGGCTACGGGAAAATGGTCACGCCCGGTCGGATATCGGCGGTCCCGCAGCTCCTCGAGCAGGGGTTGTTCTACGGGGAAATCGATCCCGACTACACGTTCAGACTTGTCGGGGTAGAACAGACGTTGCCGTCGATACCGGACGCAGGATTCGCTTTCGCGCTGGCCAAGTGCCTCAACCTGACTCTCGAAGAGATGATAATGGAATTCGTGGCCACCATCAAAGAAATGGGGGCGCTTTACACGTCGGTCGGGTTCGGGTCCGGGAAATCGTTCGCGACGAACGAAGAACTCGTCGGGGCGTTGATGGCCGGCTTCGTGGAAAGAAGCCACGGGTTTTCGCCGTTCGGCCCTGGAGGGAAAAGCTCCGACGACTGGCAGGAAATGTTCGAGAGCCTGATTTACTTCTCGAAAAGAGTGGTCGTGCTGGTGGTCGAGGACGAGACCGGGAACGAGACGCTCAACCTCCGCGTTCTTTCGTCGAGGTTCGAAACCCTCTCCTACGCGAAAGTCAAGCTCGTCATACTGTTGAGGCACCCGAGCGGAATATACCCGATGGCGCTGGTCAACCAAAATTCGTACGTGCGACTCGCGAAATCCACCAAGTTCGTGTTCGACACTTCGGACGGGTTCGTGAAGATAATAATCGACATGGTCGGCAGAACCATCGAGACCAGAAGAGACAAGCCGATCGACTACACTCTGGTGAAGGATTTCTGCAAAGCCGGGAAGTACTGGATCGCCAAGAAGTACGTCAACAACCGCAACATCTGCTACGCGTTGTCGCTCGCGAAAAACCCGAAGTCGACCAGTTCGAACCCGTCGGCCGACTCCGGCGAATCGGCCCAGATTTATCTCCCGATCAGCTACGAAATCGTCCGAATCGACGGGATCCAGATAGAATACGGGTTTCCGTCCGAGAACGAGCTGTCGGAAAAGAAGGACTCGGTGAAGTTGATCAGACACCTGGCGGAATTCGTCGCGAACCGACGCAAGTACAAGGAAATAACGATCGGCGAACAAATCGTCGCGAAGAACGAAGCGATCGGGTTTCGGGTCCAAAAACTGAACATGTTCCACAAGCCGAGCCCGCCGACGAAAGACCCGACGATTTTGTTCAATTTCAACGTGTTCGACGTCAACGAAAAACTTTACCTGGTGGACACCGAACCCCGGTTGCCGGAGAAAAAAGAGGCGTTGGCTGATAAGGCGTCGTACGTCAACAATCTTTACGACTTCCTCGTGGGCGAGTTCGTGGCGAGACTCCGGCAGGACAAAAACGAGGAGGTCCGCGGTAAAATCTTGGCGGAGTTCAAGAAAAGCCCATCTTCGGCGAGAGGGCTGATGACGTTCAAAAAAGCGGTCGAGGGGCTCGGGGGCGAAACCGAGAGCCCCCAGGGGGATCGGCCGATCCCCCAGCAAGACGTGAAAATACTCTGGAACCTCCTGGACAGCTCGTACACCCTGGATAACAAGAATTGGAAGTCTATATTCGCCGACAAATTCAGGAGCACGAATTTCGCCTTCGACATGTTGACCCTCGAAAACATGAGGAAAGAAGACCCCCGCAAACTGGGAAAAAAGATACAGGATTACATGAAATCGTCCGTTCTGCTGAAGAAGATGCGCAATGACGGCGATTTCCCGTCGATAGGTAATATACTGACGCAGTGCTCCAACACGGACATGCAACAGGCCCAATGCGAGAGCGGGAAATTGATCGTGAGCGAAGATTTATACGCCGACTTCGTCGACATACTGGCATCGGACATAAAAAACCCCTACATCGACATTTTAATCCAAGAGGGGCAAAACGTCGACGAAATGGAATTTATCGAGCGACCCGAGGAACAATTGCTGTTCGTTTAGATCAGGTCGTGCTCCATCATGTACAAAGCCACCACGTAGAACAGCACCAGGAATACGCCCTGAATGATGCTCCCGAACACGGTCGGGTTGAACAGCGACCCGGTTCCCCCCATTTTCCCGACGATGTTCGATATGAAAACGTCGCTCGTGATGAGCAAGAACAACATGAACAAAACGATCAGCGGCTTGAAACTGATCGCCGAAATCGACTTCGTGTTTTTTTCTTCGTCGATCAAAACAGAATCTTCCTCAATATCTGTCATCTTATGTACTGCGAATAATTTATCGTATGCGTTAATTATGATCCCAGCGGGACCGGAAACCCGGCAAAAAATAAACGTCAGCCGTCAACCACGTCGACCTCATCGTCGACCGCGTCAACCGTACCGTCGACCGCGTCAACCGTACCGTCGACCGCGTCAACCGTACCGTCGACGTGCCGACATCATGACGACGTGCCGACATCATGACGACGTGCCGACATCATGACGACGGAAATGTTAATCGGGCAGGGGCTCAAGTTCGACCACGACGTCCCAATTTCTGACGAACAACTCCGACAGTCCGGCGTAAATCGTTTCCCCCTGAACCCTGGTCCTTGCTCCCAAGATGTTGACCCTTCCCTTCATGAAAATTTTGACCCTTATCAACTTGTCTTCTTCGGTTTCGTCGATGCACGCGAACGAAATGTGCGGGGCCTCCAGGGCGCACTTGATCTCGTCCACCCGGTACGGCTCGAACAGATCCGTGTCTTTCAGGAGGTCGGCCACGACCCTCCGGTTCACGATCAGCCGTTCGGTCGATTTGATCAGCCTGAACTTGAAGTTGATCATGAACGCCCGTATGTTGCTGAGCCTGATCGGCTCGCGCGGATCCAAGGCGAACCCGTTGTCCATCAGATACTGCGCCCATATCTGGATCGCCTCGAGCCCGTCGGACAAATTCTCTCTGAGAACCCCAGGGACTTGCGTCGTGCCAGTCGTGGGGAAGCACTTGACGTAGTACACTTTGGTTTCGTCGTCCGGCAACTCTTCGTCGGAGCCCTCGAACCCATTTTGCGTGATGGTTATGACCGGCTCGATGGCCGAGTTGAACGAGGCCCCGTCTCCCTGCTTCTTGCGTTTCTTCACGTCGACCTTCCTGCCTTTCGATTTTCTTTCTTTGGGCGTCTTTATGTACTTCTCCCAACCAGCCGCCGACTTATGGCCGAAATTACAGTTCACCGCCCGGATGTTGCCGTCTGGTTCTATTTCCTGGATCATGTCGGAGGCTTTGGTTTTCCTGAGGTTCGTCAGGCTCGTCATCACAGTAGTCGTGAACATCTCGAGCTTGGTGAAAGGAGCCCCCTCCACCGGCTCCAGGAGTAAATCGTCGTCCCGTAAGGAGCGTCGCCCACTGGATGACGACGATTTGCCCTTCCCTTTGCCGTCCATGAGGTTAAAGCTTTCGGAACGATCGATTAAACCTTCGTTAAAGCTTTTAGAAAGATCAATTAACCCTTTTTAACGAGGTTACGATTTCTCTAATTTGAATTCTGGGCCAGTATATTAATTATACACGTGTTCAAAAGTATCATAATACATCAAATAGTCCAGCTCGATGGAAAGAAGCAGGAAAAGCCACATGCTACGTCTGACGATACCGATGAACGGGATAGTCAGCATAGAAGACAAATTCGAGGAGCTGATACGCTCGACGCTGGAAATAGAGCACCTGATCGAGCCGGTTCAAACGGACATAATACCGAAAGAATTCAGGTTCCCAGGGGAATGGCCCCAGTCCATCAACACTTTCTGCTGGTTCTGCGATCGCAAGATCAACATGCCCAAGTTCATCCCCACCTTCATGCGTATCGACCAGAACGAAGATATCATCTGCGTGGTGATGGGAAGGCGGGACGAATTATTCTGCACTTTCAGCTGCGCGTCGGCCGCCATCGGCCAGATATACAACGACGACACGAAGAAATGGAGGGCCCATAATCTACTGCTGAAGGAGTACCAGATGATGACGGGCGATTGGACCCAGTCGATCAAGCCGGCTCCGCCGAAAATCAAACGCAAACGGTACAACGGGGATTGGACCGAAGAAGAGTACTACGAAACGCTGTCGTGCGTCGATCCCGAGTTGCTGAAGAAGAAAGCGCAGAGTATGGGGTTGTACCAGCCCAAGTTCACGAATCCGCTCCACGCGTTCGACGAAGGATTCAAAGCGTGGTCGATGAACGACATGAACAATACGGATTCACTGCCGAACAGCCAGATCCGCAAAGTGAAGGTCGAACAAAAGATCGTGCACGAAACGGTCGAGAAGTCGGAAACACATTCCAAACACTGGAAAAAACAGCCGAAAGCAACGACGCAACCGTCGCAACCGTCGACTATCCGACAACGAGCCAGCAAGGAACAGACGACACAGGAAATTTCGTTCGACGACATCGAACGAGATATTTTCGACACGTCATTCGACACCACGGGTGACATGACATTCGACACCACGGGTGACATGGTATTCGACACCACGGGTGACATGACATTTGACACCACGGTAGATGTGGCATTTGCCACATCGGATGACAAGTTGTTTGACATATCGTTTGACGTGCCGAAAACCGCCTCGAATGACATCAAAACGACCCACCAAGATAGTAGCGAAGACTCGCCGGATGATTTGTTCTCAGAACGCGACCAACGGGTCGATAACGTGGAAATACTCGAAGATTTCGCACGGGTGGAAAAAGCGAATACGGACAACGTCAACAACATTGTCAAAATATTCGACGACAAGTTTAAATCGATGATCGAAGAACTGGGGGAAATTTAATTCCGACCAGATTGACACAATTTTTATCATCTGACAATTTAGAGATGAACGCCAGTTCGTAATAAGACGTCGCGATGACGGAGCTCGAAATGATGATCTCCGGTAACACGGATCTTCGAGGGATCACGTCCTTGATGAACCCCGACACGTTGAAACCCAACATCGATTTGATGGAAGTCGAGAAGGACATGATAGGGACAGAGGAGCACGAGGAAGAAAACACGTCGGACGACGATATTGTCGACCCCGACAACCCGATATCGATATACTCCAGAGACATCAGCTTGCTGAAACACGAATTGGGCATCGAATTGGACGATAAACCGAGCGGTATGTCGCACCCGAAAAAGCCCGTCAGTTCGCGTAAGCCACCGAAAAGGCCGAATAACCCGTCGATAGCCGATCTCGTGGCGGAGTTAGACTTGAAAATAGACTTGGACAGCATTCAGCCTGGCCGGAAAGAACCCAGCGGTAAAACTCCTCCGAGCCGGAAGACTGTGAACAATCGTCGCGGTTCGGACGGCGAATCCGATAGTTCGGCGGGTTCCAGGCAATCCGAAAGATCGAACGCCTCCAGGGAGTCCAGGAGTTCCCGCCCTTCGAGGCGGGGCCGGGCTGTGCGATCCGTCCGGGATGGTCCGAGGCCCGACCAACGCGCTCGCGACATCTCGCGCATACAAAGCGAATATGAACGCAGGAACACGCGCCCCCCGCCTCCTAGAGCCCAACAGTCGCCGAGACGATATAATAGATTCGACGGGGTGGTCGAGCGATCCCGCATTGCGGGATCTGGCGGAACTAATACCTACGACCCGCAGTTAAGAGAAAAAAGCCGGTATCTCGACAGGAAAGATCAGGAACTCGCGATCCGAAACAACGACTACACCGATCAGGATGACGAACCGGACGACGGACAAGACGGAGCCGACCAGACCGAATACGGCGGGCAACGATCGGTTTTGCTGCCGCCCGACAGCAAATACATCTACCGGAGAGATCAGCCAGTGCTCAAACCGCTGGATTATCCCCAGCCTGGACAATACGAAGACGATCCGGACGCCCGCATCGCCGACGTGATGAACGAGTTCACGGAAGAGGTCCAGCACTCGTACAGCGCCATCGAGAAGCAAAACGAAAGGACCTTGAAACAGGAAAAGATCGAAGAAATCAGACAGCTCAAACTGACGTTGATCGACGAAGGGGTCAACTGCGACGCCATCGTGATCCCGAAGGAAGACGACACGATGGGGACGATCGACTCGACGTTGTACACGTTGCAACTCAAACTCGATAGGACCCATTATTCGACGATGGCGGAAAGTTTGGTCACAGGTTTCGTGGAAACTGTCGTCGAAGGTATATTCGACGGTAAGCGATCGTTTCCTCTCATCGGAGCCCCCGACTACACGGACTACCACAAGACGGTGTCGATGAAAATGTACAGAATGCGTCACCAGACGTCGCAGGTTGTCGGAAGGGTCATACAGAAATACAACATCGGCCCGATGGCGCGGATTTTCCTCGAACTGGTGCCGTCGGTGTTCACGTACCCGAAAGAAAGAAGAAAAAGGCAACAGTCGCGCTCGGGCCTGAGTAACGACCCGTCGTTCAACGACAACATCCGCAAGATCAGAGCGAGCGACTACGAAAAAGACGTCCAGGATCTGGAAGACATCGAATGATAATCGAATGATAATCGAATGATAATCGAATGATAATCGAATGATTTCGATCGGGTGAAACGGCGCGGAAATTGTTTAATTCTTTTCAACTGGGAAAATATTTTTAGGCTCATTATACAATGGGTAGCGAATATGTACCCGGGGTCGATTTCAACAGGGATCAATTCACCGTGCGAGATGACGAATACGGGCTGATACTTACCCCGTCGGAGTTGGGGAAAAGAGGCCCGTCGCGAGACACGATCAACGGGTTTAACTCCCCGCCGTATCAGAAAATAACGAGTAGCGGGAGACTAGTAGGGGACCCGTGGGAGGAACGCGGAGGACTGATGTACCCGAGAACCGACGACTTGCCGACGGTACCGATGGACAACAGGATTAATTCCATGTTCATCCCGCACGGGATCCGTCCGGAAGAAACTATGAGAAATCCTTGGTTGCGCCAGCAATATCCTAATTCGATGTATCCAGTTATGAACATGGGCCCAGCAGTGTTACCACAAACCACGATGGGTCCATTCCCGTCGAAAGAAGATTTCCGCGGATTTGGTCAGGGGCAGGGGAATTCACGATTTTCGCTGATGATCATCATAGTGGTGTTGAGTTTCATACTTATGATTTTGAACGCGATCCAGATAGTCCAACTGAACAATATGAGTCGCCAGCAGTGCAAGGGGCAGGCGACCTCCGAAGCGGGTCTATGAGTCATGCGTCGGTGAAAATTGCGTAGATCGAATCGTAATTCGGAAAACAAAAGACCACGCCCCTTAAAAAATGTCCGCGTGAGCCTGGCCCGTATCAGGCACATCGTGCGAGATCAACCGCCCCATTTCACCGAGCCGTCAGTTACGTGGCCGTTTAATCGGGCTCGAACCGATCAGGCTGATTTCTTTCTCGGTTTTCTGATCTTTCAGGTATCCCTGCGGAACTTGGGAAGGGTCGACGTTGTCGCACCGTCGGCTTTCTGAGCCTCTGCCTGACAAGATGGGTTTTGATGACTTCGTCCATCCTTCTTTTTTCCCCCTCGTCGATTTGGCTGGTCCAATGAATGAAAAGTATGTTTTTTTCGTCCCCCAACAGGATTCTGACGAGAAACCCGCGCCTCTCGAGACTCGTGATGATGTTGCTGTACATGACCCGTTGGATATCGGCATCGGAAACCCCAGGAACGTTCAACGACACCGGAAGCTCGTATTGGACCTCGTTCTCGCCCCATGTTTTTTCCGACCGGTTCAGCGCCTCGTCGATCCTCATAAGCTCCTCGTTCGCCTCTTTCACGACCATGTTCTCTCTGATGATATTTTGGGACAGCGTTTCGGGTGTGGCGGTCATCTTGATTTCATACTTATTAGCCGTCAGTATTCAATTTTAAAAATTTAAGTTCGAATTTTTCCGCCCCGCGGTAATGGCAAATATTTTTTGAGTCCGAGAATTTATGCTCAATATTATAAGTGTCGCGAGTTTGTAATGTCTGCTGGAGGAGCTTTCACTCTTATCGCCAATGACGGTAAGTCCGACCGTATGCTCATGGCTACGGCTCTCTTGAACGAACGTATTCACGCTATTTCCTGCGCTCGTCAGAAGAAGGGGTACCCCGACGTCACCCCGAGTCTTTACGACATCGAGCGTTCTCACGTGATCCTGGTCAACAAGTCTTACAAGCCTTTCGTCGCCACGGCTTACGAGTACAACAAGGTCCAGCCCATGTCTGGATCGACAACCGTGATCGGAGCCACCGCTGGTACGACCATCACTTTCAGTATCCCGCAGTTCGGAGACTTCTTCCACGATATGGTTGTCCATGTCATCCTGGACGAGTACACGCTCAGCGGTCATCAGTTGACCCCCCCTACTCAAGTGTCTGGAAGTACCACATTCCCGGCACATATGTGGTCGCTAACAGGAGGTCGAACTGGTTCTGGACTTGGTCCTGGTCTCGTTACTCAAGGTCTGTCTGGCACAAGACCAGTTGCTACAGCAACAATCACTGGTGGGCTCAGTTCGGGCGGAGGGGGTTCTGGTTCGACATACTATTTGGTCGATGCGTTCGGAGATGCTGTCACTGGTGCATATACTCCACTTTGTCGTTATGCTGAGTATCCTGGTAACAAGATCTTCACTGATTACTATTTCAACGTTAACGGTAATCCATTGGACGAGTACAATGATATCACGTTGTGTTTCCTACAGAAATTCACGGTGAACCCTGGAAAGGAATATGGTTACAATCGTCTCGTTGGACAAGAAAATGTCCTCGACGGATGGTCTGGACCTCACGTGAGCACAGTCCAAGACGATGAAGGTGTGGGTACTGCTTTCATTCCTGCCACGGATACTTTCCGTTACAAGCTGAACATGGTTAATGGCCCTCAGACCCCGAAGACAACACAGCCAGCACTTGAGATTTGGAACAAGCTTCGTTTCTGGTTCAACGATGACGTTGGTCTCGCAATCCCTTCGGTTTCAATCCCCCACGGTCAACGTTTCATCTCGATGAAGATGTGTTCTAGACAAGATCTCGTATTCCCGTTCACTAATCTTTATTTGAAGACAGTTGACATCGCTGAACCTGCCGGTACTGGTCTTGTGGTAGGCACTGGTAACGCAGCATCGTTTTTCGCCGACAATGTGATCGGGACAGGTACTACTGCTGGTTCATGGACGGTTTCTTTCTCGCCGATTGATCAGACCGCTACGCTGGCTAATATCACGATTTATCGAATCGAGATGTATATCAACAATATCTTCGTGAATCCCGAAATTCATGATATTTACATCAAGCGTATCGGTTTCTCGCTTATTCGAGTTTATCGTTATCATACCGCTCATAGTAATCAAGCTACTTCCGATAATCAACGTTTGTCTCAGCTCAAGTGGCCTGTCGAATATTTGTTCGTCGGACTTCGGCCCGATTATAATGTCGATAGTACTAACCTGGAGAAATGGCGAGACTGGCACAGAATGTCAAAGACTGTAAGCGCTACGTATGACAATTATTGCCGAGTGGAACAACCACTTGAAGTGACCAGAATTGCAGTTCTGGGCGCTGGGAAGACGGCTACTGGTACAAATCCCGTAGCTACATCTTCGTTCAACTGGCTGGCGTTGTGGCCTACTGTTCTCACCTACGGGCAGGTCGTTCACGATTCTTACACGTTGGAGTATCCTACGATCGACACCATCACGGTTACGGCCCATGGTGTCAGGTTGTACGACGCTATCGAAGACCGATTCTTCAACGCTTACCAGCCGTTCCATTACGGTGGGTCGAACATCGTGACACCCAAGGATCCTGGAGCCCTCATGATCAACTTCTGTCTGTATCCGCGTAGCTACCAGCCAAGCGGTCACGTCAACATCTCTCGTGCCCGTGAATTCTATCTTGAATGGACAACAAGCTATGTCACGTCCGCTTTCCCGGCGACACTCTTCGCGGTGGCTATCGCTATCAACTTCCTTGTGGTCAGCGATGGTACGGCACTGTTGCGTTATGCTACTTAAGCTAACAACCCGAAAACAAAAAAACAAAATCCGCACATTTGCATGTTGTTTAATCTGTGTCTGTTAATCAAGTTCGTTTTATCTGTCCCAAGTTGTGTTGTGAAAAAACTAATACAAAAATCCAGTGTGGTGATCAAAAAACATTTTTTTAAGGGCTTATGTCCCAGAGTAAAAAGACAAAGACTTTTATTTTCACGAAATATCTGCTGACGGTTTATTCTACAGAATATAGTTCGACGGAGAATATTTTTGTATGACGGTTCTGCGGGTTGGACGGTATTCGATTTCGTCGACGTACTGACACCGTTCTTTCCATTCCACGTCGTCTTTGGCCAACGTGTCGTCTCCCTGGAGGTAAATGTAGAACAGTATTCGTCTCTGCGGGTCGTTTTCGGGTATGATAAATTCTATAATCTTAAACAGATAATACGGATAATAGTCGTGGTTTTTCCGTCCCTCCAATGTTTTGAGCGAAACTTCCCCGCTGGTGTCGACGATTTTCGAGAACAGGTATATTATTTTGTGTAGCGTCTTTTCGTCGAGCAACGGTGGGCCGAAGCCGCTGATTTTCCGCATTATCAGCGGTATATTCCTGTACAAATCCGTCCTCCCTATTTTTTCCAAAATCGATCGGTAATCGTCGACCGACATGAGCATCATCATCATGTTTTCCTGTCTGATGACCTGCCTGATTTTCTCCAGCGTCACGGTTCCGCATATATCGTCTGGATTGTTCGGGTCCGACAACTCGTCCTCGGACTCCAGCCCCTGAATATGTTTCAGCCACATTTCCCGATGCCTGCTCGGTTTGAATTTTCCCGATTTGGCCTTCTGCCCCTCCTGACTGTACAGTTGCGACTCGTCGAACACCATTCCGACGAGAGATTTAATCCTGTTGCAAACGGGGCATCTTAATTCTGACCGTGTCGTGTCGACGTGCATTTCGACCCCGCAGTGAGAACATGTGGTGTACCGTTCCGATTCGAGTTTTCCTATGTTTCCGTTCCGTATCATGTTGTCCAACGAGTAAAGCAGGCTGTTGATTTTCTTACACTGCTTGGAGGTCTTCTCTTCTGGAGGAAAATCGTTGTAAACAGATCTGATAGAAACCCCGAGTTCTTTCAGATTAAAATCAACGTCCAACATGGATATGGCCCGTCGATAGGTCGACACGATTCCTTCTTTCCTTTCCGAGCCGAGAGCGTTTTTCAGGATCAAATCCGACGTCGTCAACGCGTAATCCATCTCCAAATGGTCCAATTGGGTCCTCAGATCGATACAACCAGTTTCAATCTGTCCACGAATTTTGTCGGTGAAATAAACCGATGTTTTCTTAGTCGCCACCGTGTGAAGGAGCCCTAATAGGGCTCTAACGGTCCCGAATTTGTCCCTTGTCTCTTTATCGAGAGGTTCCATCTCTTACAAAAAAAGAAACAACATAACAATTGGGGAACGGAAGTTTCGCGTCTACGCTACAGCAACTTATTCCAGGTTTCAGGGGGTTTCGCCCATTATGGCCCAGGAACAAAGACCCTTGCTTTCCTGGCGTAACGGCTTTGTTTTGTCCGATCAATTGAACGCAAAACCCATTCAATTTATGAAACCCGATGGCTGACTCTGAATTCGACGAGTTGTTGAACGCGATCCTCGAAGATCCCGAAAAAGTCTTGAACAAGGCTGATTTGGACACGGATAAAATCATCGCCCTCCAGAAAAGACTGAATCCGTACGGCATGAAAAAAACGGTCCAGAACAAATTTGCCGCCATATCGCAGACTAACCTGGTCGAAAGTTACGTGCGAAGACTTACCATGACTGGAATGGTGGGATTTCTTTACCAGATGCTTGAAGAGTACGAGATTGACCCCAAGCTCAGACGCTGGCAGACCAAGAAGAAGCGCGGAGGATCGGAAGAACCGCTGGCCAACCCCATGGACATCCTGGAGCCTGACAACATGATCCAGAGGGCCGAAACGTTGCTCGTGCTCGCCAAAAAAGTCAAAGAATCGGTGGATAAGGTCGAGCCGCTGAGACATAAAAGGCTCGAAAAAGAGTTGCTTATCGACGACACCGCCGATCCGATCGATTACCGGAAGCAACAGGAAGACGCCAGAGCCGCCGCCGAAGAAGAGAACGACAATCTCCAGTCCGTCGAGGCGATGAAATACCTGTTCATCCGAAACGCCTATTACACGGGCCAGGAAGCCGACGACAAGTTCGACGAGGTCGTCAAGGAGGCGAAAAAATACCCGAAGATCAAAACGGAACTCCAGTACGACGAAGTCAAGCGGAAGCGCATCCCGCTACAGCAACTCGAAGTGCCGGAGAAGGTCGTGAAAGACTTGTTCAAAGGATTCATCGACAACTGGTTCGAGTACAACCCGAACGATCACGTGAAAAACGCTTACGATCGCGATCAGATCGCAGAATCGATCAAAACTAAGATGGAAAACGGCAGTCTGAAAATTTACGACGAGGACGACCCCGACAGGCTACCCATCGAAGTGTTGGCGTACGAGAGGCCGAAGATGGACGACTCCGTGTTTTCTATCGAGGAACGGGAAGCCGTGAGAGAGTTGACTTCGTCGAAATCGCGCCACAACATGATTCTATCGCTCATTCGGGACGAACGCCTGTTCAAACAGGCCAGTTTGATCGCCGGAAATCCAGGCAAGTTCATGGACGTCATCGCCCCGCTCAGACCGGAAAGCGACGTGAGAAAAACGCTCGAGCATATCCCCCCGCAAGACACGTTCCACAGATGGGATTACTACATGGAAGTCAACTACGAGGAACTCCGGGCCGTCACCGAGTGTCTGTACCCAGAAAAGCCGTACCTCGAAAACGCGTTCATCATCTACGACACGTTCGAAGGGGACGAAAAATCCGCAGAACGTTGGTTCGGCGACTTCACGACCACGATGCAGGACCGTTTGGTCATGGAACCGTCGTTGACGCAAATCGGAGCGTGGGTTTTGACAGCTCCGTTCAAAGAAAATCGCGAGAAGCTCGAATTCCTCAACCGCGAGACCGAAGCGATCAAGCGTATCTTCGAAAGACGCGAGCAAGACAAGAAACTCGGAAAAGACCTGATGATGAAGAAGGGCAAGAAAGCGAAAGCGAAAAACATCAAGGAAGACGGCCCAGATGACCCAGGATTGGCGCGGTACAAGGCGAACCTGGCCGACTCTATCGGAAAACTCGGAGTCAAAAACGTCATCACCGAGAAGGAGCGTAAATATCTCGAGAAAGCGTTCGGCGACGAAGGTATCGCCAAAGAGCTGGAGTATATCGACGTCATGGAAGTGCGAATCGACGAACTCGAAAAGGAACTCCTGGAGAAGGGTTCGTTGAAACGCGTCGACGAGATCGAACTGAAGCGTCTGCGGAAGGACAGGGAGAAAGCCCTCGAGATGCTCAAAGTGCCGGAAGACCAGATTCAGGTCGACGTGTTCAACTACAACGCCAAGAAAGGAGAATTCACGAAGACCAAGTTTTACACCGACGCCGAAGCCCCCGATTACATGTCGGGAGAAAAAGAAGACAAGGGGAAGGCGAAAATAACGGAGGACACGCCATTGGCTCCGTTCGCGCAAAAGTATCTCGATGACGAACTGGGAGCAGAAAGAGAAAGAGAGAAAAACAAAATCATCACCGCGCAGGCGGCGATGAATGAGGCGGAGGAGAAAGAAAAAGAAGACGCCGAAGATGAAGAATTCGACGATTAAATTCGCCCACTGATACGGAACCGGCGCACGAAAACAAACCCATGCGTCAGAAAAAGAATTTAGTTCGAAAATACACTTTTATTTTTTAGGGGGCGCTTTTTCCTAACGAGTGAAACGAATTAAATCTTTGTTTACTTAGGAATAAGATATGAACAGTATCTCTTTGAAGGGAGAGAGCGGGGAAGTTCTACCCGGTATCGACATCACCGCCTCGATGCTCATCAACAAAACTTTGAACCTGTACGGGAGAACCGGGGCGGGAAAAACAGTCATAATCAAACATTGTCTGGAAGTACTGCGCGGCAAATGTAAAGAGTGCATAGTCATTTGCCCCACGCAGATATCGGACAGGCCGTACGAAGGAGTGGTGAGAGAGTCCATGATCCACTACGCGCTCACTTCCGACCCCGCCAGGGTGGTGAAGACGTCCAAGACCCAGGCGAAGTCGAAAAAAACCAAAACTCTCCCTTTAATTGAACAAATATGGGCCCGACAATCCATGAAAGCTTCTATTTACCACGTGGTCAACGATCTCGACTCGCTACGTCTGCTCTACGAGAGGTTCCCGGACGACTCGGTCGAGCAGTTGATCGACAAAATAGAGAACATATTCGCGAAACTGACGTTGGCCGTCGATCAGAAAACGACCATCGACTCGGGGAAAAAGCACAAGATGAAAGAGAAAATCAAGGCCGACGAAACCGCGATACTGGTCAAGATTTACCGCAGATCGATCAAAGACCATATCCAACGGAACGACTACGAAAGCATAAGGGACTATCTCACCGAGAAAGAATCCTACACCCTCGAGCACTTCAATTTCAACCCGAATCTTCTGTTGATCATGGACGACTGCGCCTCGGAGCTCAAGGAATATCAAAGACACGAAGTACTGCGAAAACTGTATTACCAGGGGCGACACTTGTTCATCACGCTCATCGTCGCCGCGCAGGACGACACCGATCTCCCAGCCAACCTCAGAAAAAATACTTACATTTCGATATTCCTCGAAGAAATCACGGCGCGGGCGAATTTCAACAGGAGCTCGAACAACTTCTCGAAAGCGTTTCAGCGGAGGGTCGAAGAGTTCATACCGCTGGTGTTCACCGGGAAGAAAGACGACCACAAGAAACTGGTGTACATCAACGCCGAGAAAAAACTCTACCACACCACCGTGCTGGAGTACGTGCCGAGGTATTTCGGCCCCCCAGTGCTCCAGAAACTCTGCAAGAAGGTCGAGCAGACCGACACCAGTTTGGACAAGCAGAACCCGTATTACGCCACTTTCAATCCGTCCCGAAGAAATCGTCGTCATTTTAGGGATAAATTTCTGAAAAAGAATGAAGACGAGACATACGACAGCGACGAGTAGCCCACGATGGAAGAAGAAGGAATGTTCAACGTCATCGGTTCGTACTTCGTCGACATATTGTTCAACCACGTCTACGTGACGGCCGAAGAAAATACCGACGACCCGAGACAGATCGGGAAAGTCTACAACGATATGCTTCTGAGGTACCTCAAATCGGTCAAACGCGACAAGACGTGTTTACGGGACACCGCGGGACGGCTCCACTACTACTTCAAGTCCACCACGATCTACACCACGATTTCCTACGAGGAGTTCGTGGGCATGGTGATTATGCCGTTTTTGCCCAAAGAAGACTTCAGCAGGCTGAAATACATCCAACGCGACATCGTGTTCAACCGCATAATTCTCCAGCTACTTTCGCAGATGGTTTCCGCGGTGTTGCGACCCGAGATGCAGTCGCGGATCATAAAATTCAGGGCGGAACAGCACGCCACCACGATACCGATCCTTCAGCAGTACGCCGTGACGGTCCTGAAATCCGTGGCGAGAGAATCGGTCAACAAGTTTCTCCGGAGGGAAGTTTCGAAAACTTCGGTCCCGTTTTCGTCTCTGGAGGAAATCAAATCCGCGCTACAGCAGGCGCTGATCGAGAAAGCAGAACTGAGCGCGAAGTGCTCGCGCCTCGAGAAAGAATTCGCCGCGATGTCGGAACAACTCGAGTTGGACAGGAACTACTATCAATACCGGGAAGCGCAGTTCACGAATCTCGTCGCGCAATTAGGTTTACAGGTCAAAGAATTCCAGGCGAAGACGTTCGAACCAGCGCGGGCCAAAACAACGAAAGACTCCCTCGGAGATCGGCCAGCCCTCGGAGGTGGAGCCGACCACCCCGACGCCATCGGGTCCAAATCGCTCGCGGAAGAATTCGAACACTCCAGCGATGACGGCGACGGAATGATGAGCGATGGTGACGACGAGGAAACCAACGATATTCCGATGTTGTCGGCAGAAATAACGAAAGAGTTCGAGAATTTCGACAAGAGCGTGAATTCTGTCGCCGTCCCGCGGCAACCTGTTCGCAACACCGGTTACAATCTCAGATCATCAGAACGGTCATCGCGACCGTACGAGAAGCCGAATACCGACACGCGTCCGAACAAAACGGCTAAACTTAACAAAACCACCGCGAACCGAGAAGATTACGAACCAGTCGCGAAAACTGCGGAGGCCGAGACTGGCGAAGACGGAAGCGAAGATGAAGTTGACGAAGACGCCGTTGATGACGATAACGCTGACGAAGGCGACGAAGTTGATGATGGAGTCGAAGGCGATGGTGGCGATGAAGTTGGCGATGAAGTTGGTGAGGGGGACGACGAAAATGGAGGCTCAGATGAAGGGGATTATGAAGATTCCGACAACGACGACTTTTCAACGAAGTTCGTCGATTGATGAACGGCGAAGTTAAAATCCGGTCAATTTTTTCGCGCTACAAATAAGGAAATGGTTTTCTCTCTGGGCGAGATTATCAACCGGGCGTCGGAGGGATTTTCTTCCTCGGGCGTCGTCAACACCCTCAGTTCGAACATATTTATCGCCACCGCGATAATGCTGATAATCATACTGATCATAATAATAGCGGTGGTCAACCAGAAAATCGACCGAAAACGAATAATAAAACTGCTGTTATACATAGGAATATCGATAATGGTGATTCTCACGATACATTACTACGCGCTGTCGGCCAGACTCAAAAGAGACTACCAGAAAGAGACTAACCGTGTGATATACGATAAAATCAACGACATAAACACCAGTAAAAGAATCCCTGTCGTCCCGAATTTCTCGATAGGCGACACCCCATTCGGAGCGCCAGCCAAAGAATCGTTCCGACACAATTCCACGGTTCCGACCGGGTCAGGGCAACCGGCCCCGTGGGGGGAGAGCGATCCGATCGGGCAGGGCGCGCTGAACGATCAGGGCGAGTTGAACGATCAAGACGAGCCGAACGAGCTGGCCCGAGTTGGCCGTGGCTTCCACGGCGGGAGGGAAGACAACATCCTCATGAGCTACGGGGACAGTCAGGATCTTTCGGATTTAGGGTTGAACACCATCAAATTACCGGACTAACCGAATTGAACAGCCATCACCGTGTGTGAAGCGGAGGTCGAATTTCTTCTTTATTATTTTTAGCACCCAATTTTCGCGCCCATAATAAACGGCTACTGCGGATTTAATCTTTCCGACCTGTTGCCGAAGGTTTACCATCAGAAACGTATGTTAAGCAGCACGGAAATCAACAGCCTCAAAGGAATGCCGTACGGCGGGATGCCGTACTCGGAGATAACGAGAAAAATGGAAGTCACCGATCTCGGTTCGTTCGAAGACGAAGACGGAATTTACCACGACCCGAGAGACGCGTACAACGACTACGTGCGGGCGGAAATCATCGACCGCACGCCCGATTTGCCGAATTTCGACGAAGATAGTTTTTCCAGGAGCCCCATGCGGGCCCGGAAAATCATCAACCTCCACTACGGAAAAGCCAACGAGTCCCCGGCTCATCCCGAAATGTTCATGGGTTTCACCGATCCCGATCCGCGCGGAACCAGCACCGATCCGAGAATGGACAAACTGAGGGAGCAGATGGCGGCGCGGGCCAGGGTCAAGGTCCAGACGATGGGGGAAAACAGCGACATGCAGGTCGGCCAACGCCCCTGGACCGGCCCCTCGATCGAAGCGGGTCGCATGGAAGCCTTCAAAATGGCCAGAGACAGGCGGATCAAAGTGTTCAGCCATCAGATGCAAAACGACAGGCCCAAGGGAAGAACCGTGTCGGAAATCGCCCAGCTGGCCCGCCGACACGTCAATCTCGTGTTCGGGCGGGGCGACCCAGCCGACGAGGGAGAAGCGTTGCAATACGGCGGTAACAACCTGGGCGACGTGGTGGCAAGCAGGAACCAACACATGTACGAGATCTCCGACACCGGCAGAGACCAATCGGTCAGAAATCCGGGTATAGTCAACGGGATCCCGGATTACTTCCAGTCCGAGCCCGACCACTTCGTCGACGCGGTGGCCGACCAGAACACGAGAACGAACATGGCCATCGTCATGAAAAACGCCGTGGACGCCAGACACGAGGTCTTGAACGACGCCATCGTCGGGGAGGAATTCTCTGGAGGGGGCGTTCCGGTCGGCCAGATGTCCCCTGGCGACGTGTTGAAAATCTACCGGATGTCCCAGAACGACACCTTGGCCGGCGAGTCGCGGACGATGGACCCCCGTTCCCAGCCGTTCTTGACGGGAAACGCCCCCGCGCAAGAATACAACCAAGTGCTGAGCAACTCCGATTACAACGCGATCAGCGGGGGCCTCATCGAATCCAGCGCCGGTTCCAAGCGAGCCGCCCAGTGGCTGGCCGATTTCATGACGGTGATGCAGACCAGCAGGGAAAACCCCGGAACCAAGAAGAACATCGTCTACGGAGATCCGACCCCCGTCGGCAAGGTAGAAGCCTCCATAATCGACCAAGGGCGGGCCACGAAGATCTACGGCCCGAAGCTTCCTGTGTGGGGCGCTGCCAACGGCGCCACCCTCGGGAAACACGAGCAGCAGTTCGTCGCAGCGAAGCACAACCCCCTCTACCGCCAGAAAATCACGAACTGGAGAAGCCACACGGAAACGTCGGACCCTTACTATTCGGACCGCAAATTCGGGAAAGTCGACGCTTACACGCCCAAAGCGACTGGCACGATCTTGAAGAAGCCGAAACGCATGACGGACAACAGTTTGTCGTACTCGCTGGATTCGGCGATATTCTGAATTCCGCGGGGTGGATCAACAGGTTGGAAATCAGGCCTCGGGGGGTCGACCATCCAAAACCCCGCAAAGGAACAGCTTCGCTGTTCCGCCCCTGGCGAAACGGCACACGGAACGTTGTACTTTGCGGGATCGCGGGAACGCTGGGCAATTAGGATTGGGTGGAATCTTTTTTATAGGGAACGATGGTGCCGTACAGAGACTTGATCTACATCGGAATAATACTGGTGTTGGTCCTGATCATCATCTACTTAATGGCCAGAACCCAACGGTCGCGCGAAATGCTGGACCGGCTGGAAAAAAACGAGGCGCTGATTTCGGTCCGGTTGTCGTCGGAAAATATCACGGGGCGGGACGTCGTGGACGTGGCGCACAACGTCATCGAGAGTTGCCCGTGGAAGTTCGACAAACCCGCCGCGGAAGTTCCCGCCAAAATATTCTCGTGCCTGGTCAAAGGCAAGAAAATCTCCGGTGGCAAAGCGAAGGCGATCAGCGCTTTCCTGACCAGCACGGCCATCGCCAAACTTCTGGACGCGAGCGGGGAAGACGGGGCCACGGTCATGCTGAAGAAATCGATGAGGTATCTCACGATCCTGTTCGACGACGTCCGTCTGGAAATATACAACAACGATTCGTTCGCGTACCAGATGAAGTTCCTGATCGTCGTTCAAGAACTCAACAAATCCGACGTCGTCGAACCCCTCAAATACGCTGTGCTTATGGCGTGGTTGTGTCACGGGGACGTCTCGGACAGCCAACACGTCGACAGCCTCGCCGAGGAGCTGGAGGATATGTCTTCGCTCCGGAACATGACCGAGTCGGAAAAAAATACTTCGTGGGACGACGTGAAAATTTACCTCACGAGACTGGACTACAGCGCGGATATAACCCCGATCCAAGAAGCTGTCGAAGTGTACAACAATTCATTCGAAGAATTGTGAAATTTGTTCGAGGAATCGCAAAATTCGATTAAAATATATGAGCAGAGATGTTTTATTTTTCGGACCGGCAACGTGTGGAACGGGAATAGTAAATTAAAACGACAATAATTTAAGATAATAATATAGGGCAAAACACAGCATGCCACCAACATTGTTGACTCCGGGATATCTGGTGCGGTACGGCCAGGTAGTCCCCGACGTGGTCCCCATCGACGAGCTGATGAGGTGGATACGGGCCCGAATGAGCGAGTACAGCTCGTTCAGGGTCAAGTCGCTGGCCGACCGGATCGTAATACTGAAGGGGAAAACCGCAGCGGGCAAGTCCACCGCCCTGCTCGTGTATCTGTTGCGACTGCTGAAAGGAGACAAAGCGGTCGAATACGAAGGGCCTGGCGTCCTCTCGGCCCAGCCGAAAGTCATCACGTCGAGGGAAATCGCCAAAGACGTCGGAAATTCCCCGTATTACCCCGACATCCAGTTCGGAGTGAACATCGGATACCAAACCGGAAGCGCCAACGTTTTACCGCGCGGCGGTATCATCGTGGCCACGATCGGCACGCTTCTGGCGCAACTCAAGCGGTTCGAGCCGTCCGACGTCTTCGGCATGTACCGGTTCATCGTCGTCGACGAGGTCCACGAGCGGAGCATAGAGGTCGACACCTGTCTGTTGATCCTCAAACGCATCATGCTGGAAAATATCGACAACCCGATGTTGCCGTTCGTCATCATAGCGTCGGCCACGATGGACCCAGAGTTGTACGCGAACTATTTCGGGGTCGGCGAAGACAACATCTTCGTGGTCGAAGGCAGAACGTTCGGGGTCGAAAAGCACTGGCTGAAAGTGTCGACGAGCGACTACGTCACCAAAGCGGCCGAAACGGCGGTGGCGATACACGAGAAGTCCGAGGACGAACCTAACCGAGGGGACATCATCGTCTTTCTGCCCGGAGAAAGCGCCCTTAAAAGCGCGGCGAAGCAACTCCTCGCGGTCAACGAAAAATTGGCCGAGGGTGGTAAGTCGGTCTTTCTCCCTGTCGTGCTCAACCGCGAATCGGTCGAGAAATATTCGGAGGGGTACCGAACACTGAACGAAGACATCGCGAACCTGAACGTCAAACTCGGCGACCGCCGACTGCCGGTGACGAGGAGGATAATTTTGGCCACTAACGTGGCCGAAACTGGGCTGACCATCAACTCGCTCGGGCACGTGATCGACAGCGGGTGGGGGAAAATCCCCATTTCGTTCCCGCCGATGGGCGTGATATCGCCGAGACCCATCGAACAGCCCGTGTCGCAGGCCCAGGCCGAACAGAGAGCTGGAAGAGCGGGTCGCCTGTTCCCCGGGCACTGTTACCCGATGTACACGGAAGAAACGTTCAACTCGCTGAAGGAAACGCAACCGTCGTCGATGGTCCTGCGCGGTTGCGAATCGATGATGTACGAAGTTATCCTCGGGAACAAGACCGACGTCGACTCGTTCAGGCCCGATAACATGGAAGCGTTCTCGCAGACGTGCGGAGAACCCGCCGACATGCTCAACGTGACAACCCTGGAAAAGCCGTCGCCCGACGACGTGGCCATGATAATGGAAAAAATGGTGACGTACGGGATCATCGACCCGAGGACGCTGATCCCTTTGCGTTTGTTCGACGTTACCTCGGCGCTGGGGCTAAAGATCGAAACGGTTCGGTTGGTGCTGAGTGGCTATATTTGGGACGTCAGCCTGCGGGACCTGACGACGATGGCCACGGTTGTCGAAACAACCGATTTCGAACTCGGGAGACGGTTTCCCCTGGTCAGCCAGGGCAACGAATACTTGGGAAAATTGTTGCGGATGGACAGGAAAGAGGTGTACCGGTTCAAAGATTCGATGTGCGACGACTTCGTGCTCATGGCTTTGTTGGTGGAGGGGTTCGCCCAGGAAGTCGACAAGTCGAACTTCGACAGATCCCACATCGAAGAGTGGTGCGCGTCGAACAAGATAGACATGATGAAAATGCTCGATTTCGTCGGAAGGCGCGACAACTTGATGGATAACTTCACCGGCGTGGGTATCAACGTATTCGACAACGACAACGATATTTTGCGCAACCCCCCAGATATAGAGACTTTAGCATTATATATCGGCAGGATCAAATTGTGCCTGTACGAGTCTCTGCGACTCAACATGTGTACCTTGGATGTGGTCGAGAAAAAGTACAAGAACCGGTTCGGGGCCGAAATAAAACACACCAAAACCATCGACGCGTTAATGCCTAAACGGTTCGTCACGGACAGTTTCCAGTTGATCGGCGTACCGGTCGAAAAAGGGACAAAAAAACAGTTCGTCCTGAGTGCGGGGGGCGTATCGGCTCTGGACTGGGGGAAAGGAATCCCAGGGTCGTTCAAGGTACAGTACGATCAGTTCTTCCTCCAGCCGAAAAACAAGACATGAACCCGAACGTTGAGGATGGGGATCGGAAACTAACTTCGAAAACTAAATCCGAAAAAGAATTCGGAAATGAAAGTCGCTCCGACGTTTACGGTTCCGGCGGGAAGCGGGGGTCGCTCAATCCAACCGCGCGAATCCTTTGGAGACTTATTTTTTGACGATCGCGTCACTTTTTTTCATCTCGTTGTAGACCCGCACGAAATTATAGTACGCCAACAGTTGTTCCAGCATCGCGACTATAGTTAAGAAAAAAAATGTCCGAGTTCGCCGTCAATTTTCTCGAGCCCCACGAACTGAACCGCGGAACACACATGAGCCCCAGAATCCGCACCAGTTAGCAGTAATTTATTCATGAAGAAGTGCCACTATGAGAAAATCAAAGATAACCGATAATTTCGCGTATGATTGTGCCTACCAGTTCTATTCTTCCCGTAAGTCGCGTGAAAACCACGAAGAAACCCATTGAAAATTTGTAAAACTGTTTATTTTTCTGAAGGTACGATAGACATTTGGGGGCATCGGAACATTCACAAATCAAGTTGTAAATATCGGAATCAATCGAAGAACTACAGTTATCCGAAATGTGCCGGTTCCAGTTGTCGCCGACGAACTCATCATGAAAACCGCCTATGTTGGCCCCACATCGTACCAATATGGAAAGTGCCTCAACATTGTCGGAAATTTGTCCATCGGGAGTACCAGGCTTGTTTATGCATAACCCCGCAAAACACGGGCCAAATTCATCTTCGTCGATCAGCGAGTCGGGATACAACGATATGATCATTTTCATGTAGTTGTACTTTCCGTGAACGATGGCGATCCTCAACAAGCGAGATTCTTTCCGATAATCCCTACGGTTCGTTACTACGTACTTCGTTCTGATGTTCTTGACCACATACTCGTCGAGGATCGGAAGCGAAAGCCGGAATATTTCGTGAACAATGTCGATATCGAAGTAAAATTTGTCCCGACTGGCGAGATAAACGGAACAATCGTCGCGTCCAGTTTCGACGAGTTTTCTGCACACCTTGTGGGGAGATATGTGGTCACCTAAATTCCACGTGGCTCCGTTCAGATACGGCTGTTCACTCATGTATTGGAACACGTGAAAATCGAAGTTAGGCACATCAATGTAGGACGATAAAGTCGCTGGAATATGACATTGACTGTCGAGCGCGTACTTGAAATACCTGAATTTCGTGAAAACGGGAAATAAACAAGTATTTTTCTTGGCTTCTTCGCTTACCTTGTCTATGATGGCCTTGAAGCATTCGAAATGATCCAATTTATAGGCCGATACGCCTACCCAGCAAACGTTTCCCAAGGAATGCCCCATACACTCGTCGCATATTTCAGTTTCGGGCATCGTGTCGATTTAAACCTTAACCGTCGATATTAAGAAAACTGTTTTTCAATTTTTATGAACACACCACCCCATCAATCACATGCGTTGACCCAGATCAAATTGCCACAAAAAAATCAAGTCCCGTTAGATCCGATCAGGATATTCTCATTTGTGCATCATATGTATGACATCGAGCAGATCGGACACTTTCTGCCCGTCGTCTTCGTCGATTTCGTCGACAGCAACACCACTTTCAACGTACTCTAAATCATCAAGTTCGTCCGCGTCACTTTCCGTGTCGTCGTCAACTTCGTCGTGTTCTTGGTCGTCAACTTCGACGTGATCTTGATCGTGATCTTGATCGTGATCTTGATCGCGGTCCTCATCTTCGCCGACGATGACATCGTGGCCGTATTCGTCGGCGATTGGTGAGTTTAAGGTGCCAAAACTGCTTTCGCGGAGAATCCTGGAAACTTCGCCAGGAAGCCACCACTTGCAATTTTTCGACCTTATCATATCTTCTTCGTTCATGGGGGCGGATTTGTTCGATTTGGCCCCGATATAGTCCTCGTCGGGACCCAGCTGTTCGGTTTCCTGTTGCAGGATCCTGCACCCGATCACTATTTTTTTGCCGTCTTTGAACTTGATGAATTTCTGGATCACGGATTTTTCGAGCTGTTCGATGCTCACCGATTTCAGCGGTTGCGACATGTTCCTTTTCGGCTGTTTCAGCCAGGCCATGTACGCAGAACTGAGAACGTTGATGTCTATCTGGTCGTCCTCGTCCCCGGTCGTGACGACCATCGAAGTGATGAACTGGTTGGTGACGTCCTGCGTGTTCCGGAAATCCTCGGTCTCTCTGTCGATGGTCGGCGACGGGACTTTCCGAATGTCCCCGTCGTACTCGTTCTGTAGCCTCTCGTAGTAGTAGACGAGGATCGACAAATTGGCCTCCTGCATTTTTTTGTCTTTCACGTACGAGTTGGCGAACCTCTTGTCCTCCTTGATCTCGTAAAGGCCCACGGGGTTGGCCTTGAACGTCGTTTTCGTGCTGTACCGCCAGAGTCGCCTCCACGTCCCGTGGTCCGACGTGTTGATCTCGAACATGAAGTTGGTCAGGGCGATCAGCGTGGCCACGACCTCGAACGTCTCCTGCTTCTGGAATTTCTCGGAGCTCGATATCTCCCCCGGGTTGACGATCTCTTTGATCCGGGTCGTGTTCAGGATGTCCCGCTGTTTGCTTTCGTCGAAGAACCCGCCGCGTTTGTCTTTGAGCGCCATCAGGGCGGTGTTGGGCCTGTCTGGCGACGCTTTCTCGCTGCACGTCAGCAGGGACATGTCCAGCTTGGTGGCGTAGTCGCTTCCCAGGGTGTTCTTCCAGAACAGGATCACGGACGACTTCCCGTTCTGACCGCCTCCGTCCATCAGCAGAATGATGGGCTCCTTGAAATTCCCGTCGAGGCCGGTCGACAGGTACATGAGGATCCGTTCTCTGGCGTCCGGCTCCGGGATGAAGTCGGCGTACCAGTCCAGAACTATTTTCTGTTCGGCGGTGGGATTCGCAGGGTCGAACCGCCTGAACTCGTTCTCGGTGTACTTGGTGACCAGGTACTCGTGGAAGGAGTCGATGAGCCTGCATTCCCTGCCGAGTTTGAGGATCCCGTTCCCGACCCCCAGCAAGCTCCCGTCCTTGTCGAGTTTGCTGATGAAGCCGGGCCTCTCGAAATGCACGCACGCCTCTTTCAGGACCCCGTTTTTGAACCCGTGGTCCCCCAGTTTCTCCTTCGACTTCGCCAGATTCTTGTAGACCCTGGCGAACCACCGCACTTTGGTTTCGATCGTTTCGTCTTTCAGGCACCGGTCGACGAAGTTCATGACCTCCTCGACCAAAATCGGGCCCGTGTCGCTCAAGTACTTGCTCATCAGGCCAGGGGCCTCCGAGTTCACGGCCCGCCATTTCCATTTCTCCGCGGGGTTGTTCGACTCGTTCGGCATCACGAACTCGTACCACTTCTGCGTCGGTTTCTTGGACAAGACGTCGTAGTCCGACACGAACTTGTACCCGTACACTATCTCCAACAGCTTGGCCATGGCCCAGTGGTTGTACACGCCGTCGAAATTGAGGGCGGTCTTCTGGAGGTAGTTTTTGTACCCCCCGTTGATGATCTCCCTGTATTTTTCGGGATTCTGGGTTCTCGCCCAGAAATAGATGGATCGGACGGTGATGCACCCGTCCTCGCGTCGGAACTGCGTGGCCTCGTTCCACAGGTTCTCGAACTCCTCGGATCCGCCGCTCTTCCATTTCTCGGGGCATTTCTGGGAGAACCACCTGCCCAACGGCTTCAGCGACGAATAAGGGCCCACCGACTCCATGGAGTAGTTCGCCAGGGCGAATACGATGTTGCGCCATTTGGTGCGATCCTTCGCGTATATGGGGTCGAGGATGTTGAGGAGCTTGTGCAAGATTTTGGCGTCCGGGTTATGCGTCGTCAGCTCGTGGATTTCTCCCTCCGTGTCGTCGGCCTCTTCCCGGGTTATCAGGTCTCTCCTGGTTCTGTCGTTCAGGTCCTGGACCAGGTGGACGTACTCGGGTTTACACTCGTAGCGGTGCTTCAACAGCAGGGGCGCATGGCCTTCGTACATCGCCTGGTGGAGGATGCTCATCTCGTAGACCAGATTGTATTTTTCGACGTCGGTTATGTCCGAAACTGTGATCAACCCCTCCTCGTCCGAAATGTTCACCTCCGACACTTTCACGAGGTTGTACGTTTTCCCGTTCTTGATTTTGCAAGAGCCGTAGCAGAACACCGGGACGCTCGCCGAGCCTTGGTCGATCACGCCGACCGAATCGCCCACGTGGCCAGCTTCGGCCACGGCTTGGATTATCTTGTTGTCTTTCTCGAGCCGACGGAGGATGAATTTTTTGACCCCAGGGGTCAACTGGATGCCAGGGATCAGCAGGTGAACCCCCGTGCGGTACAAAATCATCCCGTTGTCGGTCAGCTTGCGGGGCGACGGCCTCGCGGTGAGGAAGAACACGGTCGTGAACTCGGTCGGAATGTCGACTATCTGTTTGATGTGGGTCGCCACTCTCTGCATCAACAGCTGGTTGAACGACTCGGGGATTTCGACCGGCGTCCGGAATTTCATGTCGACGTCGATCATGACACCGCTGTGGACCGTGCCGGTGTTGGTCTGTCTCTCCGAGACGTGTAAAACCGCTCCTTCTTTGAGGCAGGCGTCCAGGTGCGACATCAAATGGGGTATCACGTTGTTCGGCAAGCAGTAGCAAAGGCTGCCGGCGACATCCGTGAAATTGGTGTCCTTCGAACCTTTCGGCTGGAGATAGTCCACGAGGGATTCGGCTTCGAAGTTTTTGAACGATTTCAACGAAGTTGTGCACTTTTGGTCGATGATGTACTGATCGGCGTCTCTCAGGTAATTCGCCGTGTTGGGGCTGTCTTTCGGGTCATACTCCTTTCTGGGTCGCTTACTCATACGTCCGACGATTTTAGTGTTGTATAACCTTTAGTGACGCTTTTAAAAAGATTGTATACACATACTGTAAAAAATATTCAAAAGGGATTAGTTACGGCATTTCATACTAACCAGATCCGCCCAGCGAATCATTCGGCCCGACCGTACCCGGCCAATCGGTGTCGCGGACCCGTTTCAAACCGATCTCGATTTCATGACTATTTTAGCCAAAGAGACCGATAGCGAAATTTTGAAGCATACTTCGTTGTTTTCGTCGACACTGTCCGTTATTTTCCGGATCCTTATGTTTTTTTCCTCGGGGTCGACCACGACCAGGAAAAAGTCGATTTTATCCCTACGTGTCCTATCCCGGTGCGGGTTGCCGTCGCGGGTTTTGCCGTCGCGGGTTTTGCCGTCGCGGGTTTTGCCGTCGCGGGGGTTTTCCGTGTCGGCCCGCGCCTCCCTGACCAGTATGAACCGCTCCGCTCCGCCGAATTCGCGTCCGAACTCGTCGATACTCCCCCCGTTCCCGAGTATGAAGAACTTCGCGAGTTTTTTCTCGTTCCTGCCTACCAGTCTGTACCGTTTGTTTCCAATGAGCTTGTGCGTCTTGTATATCCCCGCGCGCCAGAGTAAAAGTATCGCGCGGTCGTAAATAGACACGAATATATTAAAAACACTCAGTATAATAAACACCCAGTCCTGCTTGTGGAGCATCGCGAACTTATCCTCCCCCTGTGAAAGTTTCGTGCAATATTTCTAAATTGAATTTGTATAAACCTTTGGTAAATCTTCCGACAGGACCGTACAGGAGGGAGTAAAATGGACGACTGGGAAGAAGAAAACTACGACGACACCGACGAAATAGTCAACGAAGACTTAGACGACGATTACCCAGACGAGTTCCGGACACTCCGAGAGGACGAGGAGGCGAGCGAGGCGAGCGAGGCGGAAGGATCCGAGGACGAGCTGGGCGAGGAGCCGAACGACGAAACCGAGGCCGACGAAGACGAGGCGGACGAAGAAAAAACCGTGACGGAGTATTCCGACGAAGATCTGGTGTCGATCGCCCCCACGGAGGACGAAAAAACGGACTACACCGAATCGCAGAGCGTGGCGGTGCGGATAGTCAAGCCTGACAACAGGAAAACCTCGGAATTCCTCCAGCGAACCGAATTGGCCGCCGTGTTGGCGGTGAGGGCGCGACAAATCACCAGCGGGTCGCAAGTTTTCGTGGACATAGGAGACGAACAGGACGCGATAAATATCGCCAAAAAAGAACTGTTTTCGAACCGAAACCCTCTTGTGATACGGCGGTACGTCGGGAAAGACCCCGACGGGACGTTGGTTTTCGAAAACTGGGCAGTGAGAGAGCTGGGGATTTTCCCAGTGTCCGAAATTCGCGACCCGATCCACTCCAACTGAGCCACGTTGCGAGCCATGTCGCGAGGCTTCACTTGTTCGCGAGGCTTCACTTGTTCGCGAGGCTTCACTTGTTCGCGCGCGTCGCGAATATTTTTTTCACGGTCGGGAACTCGGTGGGTTTTTTCGGCTCGAGGTCGTGTTTCAGCAGCACGGGTTCGAATTTCGAGTGGAATTTCTCGAAAGAGACGATGAATTTCTTGACCGTGTTGGTGCGTATTTTGCAGTTCTGGCAGAACGCCGAGAACGATATTTCCGACCCGTGGTGGGCCAAAATCACGAACGCGGTCCCGACGACCTTGGTCTTGAGCAGGGAAGAGTTGGCGATGTTGTTGTCTTCGGCGGTCTTCACCAAGGCCATTATCAGGTTCCTGAGCGACTCGTATTTCTCGTGTTTGTCCTTCATCACGCCCACCGTGGCCAGCACGGTCGTTATCTGCGCCTCGTATTCGCGGATGTCGTCGAATTCCATGCTGATTTCGCCGCTGCTGGCCATCGACCGCAGGAAGTCTTCGCCCTTGGTCAGCCCGCCAGACCGCAGGCCCACGCAGTCGATGATGTCGCGGTCGAGCCGCGAAAACCCGGACTCGATGCAGGACCGCTTGAGGCACGCCCCCATCAGCTTGACTTTCTGCTGATCGCGCCGCACGACCCTTTTCTGGATCTCGTGGTACATGTCGGCGGCCTTCTGGATGACGCTCATCGCGAACCCGTCGCCCCCTTTCTCGATGTAAACCCGGTTGTAGTTCATGAACTCGTTGAGGATCGTCTGCTTCTGGATTTCCCCGTAGTCGCCGGACGCCATGCTGTCAAGACCCCGCTGGAAATATTTGTTCCCGGGGCCCACGATTTTCATCCGGGTCCCGATCTGATGCTCCGTCGTCGTCTCCGGCACGAACTCGATCTCGACCATTTTACCGCACTCCGAGCACTGGAAGACGCCGTTTTTCTGGTTGACGAGGCCCCCGCAGTTGTCGCAGATATCGAGGCGAAACGCGTTTTCTCTCGCGTGTCGGTCGCACGCCACAGGGTTTTGGCTGTCGAAGTCGTCGTTGCTGACGGACAGCTCGGCTTCTCTTTCCAAAACCTCCCGCTCGAACGATTTTTTGAACTTGATTCTGCTACTTTTCTTGCCAGTTTTCTTGCCGGTTTTCTTTTTGCCCCCCGCCGTTGAATCGCCAGACGGCGGACTTTTTTGTTCAAATGAATTTTCTGTCCCGGTCGTGAAAATGGACGATGGTCGCGAAGTGAAGGGGCTGTTCCACGAGTAGCTCAGTCCGCACCCGCTCTGTATCAGTTGGTCCAGACTTTCTTTGGACCCCCCGATGATCCCGAACGGATCTTCATCTTCCATTTAAGTGTTATCCGAGGCTTCACCAAAGCTTTGGCGAACCTTCTGTGAGTCTTATACTATACTGTGAACAATCACGGATTCAAATGATAATATTCCGATTTATTACGCAATTTACAGTTATGTAAGACATCTATATACTTCGCGGACCGACGATGACCGACAAGAAAGACGGCGACCGTCACAACATCCGAGAAAACGAACAGCTCGGCGCTTGGCTGGCCGACAAGGACGAAGAATTCAAAACCGCGATGGGCATGCGGGACAAAGATCGGCAGATGATCCTGTCGGCCTTGGACATCGTGAGAAATTTCATCATCAAAAAAGGACTCGTGATATACGGGGGATTGGGGTTAGACTACTGTCTCAGGCTGAAAGGGAGCTCCATATACCCCGACGACGAAATACCGGACTACGACGTTTACTCCCCGGATCCGGTCGACGACGCGTACGAGTTGGCCGACATCCTCAGGACGAGCGGTTACGAGAACATCAGCGCGATTGGGGCCAAACACGTGATCACGATGCGGGTGAGGATCAACTTCATAGTCGTCTTCGACGTTAGTTACTGCCCGCCGAGCCTGTTCAAGAAATACCCGTACTTGATGTACAACAGGATGAAAGTTCTCCACCCCGACATGCTTAAAGCTGGAATCCACAAAGTTTTGGCCACCCCGTACGAAAATCCGCCTTTCGAGTCGTTGTACACGAGGACCAAAAAGGTCTTGACCCGGTACGCGAAACTGACGGAAAAATACCCCTCGACGGTTCCGAAAGAAAGTTACGGGGCTTCGCTCGGCGCCCTGTTCGAAAAATTGACGGTCAAGATTCCGAAAGTCCAGACTCAACTCGTAATGTACGGGTACATAGCGTTCGGCTTCGTATGCAACTCGCTGAAGGAGCTCTCGAAGATGATACTGAAAGACAACGCCGAGTTCCTGGAAACACACCCCTGGGTGTCCGATTTCAGCGTCGAGGCGAGAGTTGACGGAAACGAAGACGTCTATTTGAGCTTCATGGCCCCGTTAGGTGAAAAAAAGGCGCAATTCCTCGTGACCGACATCTCCGAAGTGATGAAAGCGCACGACGACGAGTATTTCACCATGATGCGACCGATGGGGGATCTGGTGTATCCGACGTACACGTTCGGAAGCGGGCCGATCGCGTACGAATTCACGTCACTCCCCAGGAGGTTCGTCCCGGTGTACGTTCGCGAAATCGAAGCCGAATACGTGCCGGGAACCCCTTCCCAGACGGAGACCAGCCGTGGCGGGGCCGAGTCGCATCGGAACGGCGGAACGGGCAAAACTGCGGATAAGGGCAAAACTAAGCCGAACAGTAAATCGATCACGTTCACGGTGATTAACCCCCAGCACAACATGATGAACGCGATCGCGAAAATTCACCTCGCCGAGGTCATTTCGCCGGGCGTCCCGACTCCCGTGAAACAGAGAGAAGACGCGCATAAACTGCTCTACAGATGGGTCGTGGACGCCGTGAACCTCGGCAACGGATTCATGTCGAAACTCCCGGACGAGGTGGCAAAAAAAATCCTCGGCTTGAGCCCGTTTTCGTTGCTGGTTCAGTCGGTGGGCGACGAGAACATATCGCAGAGTCATCTGGTTTGTCTCCGGAAGCTTTCCCAAGAGCTCGGGCTGTCGAACTGGCACGTGTACCAGAAAACGTTCCTCCCCGACAACTACTACCCCACGAACAGTTGCGCGTGCAAGCATCCGCCCAAATTTGACTACAACGGCTCTGTTTTCTTCAGGATCGACGGCGCCCACGTCCGCATCTCGCGGAAAGCTGCGTTGGACATATTAGCTTCCCCCATGGGAGAGGCGCAGGATGGAAAAACAGACCCCGAGACGCCGAGCAGTCAGTCGGCCGAACCATCGACCAGCCCGTCGGCCGAACGCTCAACTAAAGGTAAAAAATGAGGAACTCGACCCGAAAATAAAGTTAACTGTGTTCACTGGCTTCGTTCCCGTTACTCTTCATAGCCACATTTACACTTGTAAAGAACCCTTTCCTGATCGCCGACCCGGATCTGCGTCATGTAATCGAGGCCACATTGCGGGCAGTCTTTCTTGATTTTTTCGTTCGTCTGGTCGAACGCCGACGTGGCAATCAGCTTTTCGTACTTTTTCTCTTCCGCCCCAGACTGGATGTCGTCTTCGGGCCCTCCGATCATTATCAGAGTGTCCCATTCGTCGCCTGGTTCTTCCTCGAAGCAGACGTTACAGTGATACATCACCTGCCCGGTCTGCGTCGACCGTTGGAGCACGCTACCGCACGTCTTACAGAACTTCATGGACGACACGATATTATGACAAGCAATTATTAAACAGTCGCGTATTATTCAAAATGGAACGTATTCAAAAATGGAACGTATTCAAAAATGGAACGTATTCAAAAATCGATACCAAATGCTTCACGAATTTCTCTTGATTTCTTCGACCAGCTCGGAGAACTCGTCCCACCCATTTTGAAGAGATTTAGTTGAAATGAGTTCTTTTTTCGGATCCAGCAACGAAAACTTCATCTCAGCGTTGAGATTGTACTGTAAAACACGTCGGGAGGTTCCAGAATCGTTCGAATCGGATTCTATCAATCGGGACACTTCGGCGATGTTTTTGACCAGTGAGTAGTCGCTGAAGAGAGTTTGACGCAGTTTTTCGTCGAACCTGTCGTCGATTTTGCCGAAATCCCTTTTGATCAGATGGTGGAAGTTCTTGAACAGTTCTTCTTTACAGAAAATTTCGCCTTTTTTCACGGCGCTGATTATTTTCTTGTCGATCAGGTCTGCCGTGAACGCGGTCCTCATGAGCATGAAGAAAATATAGAAGTCGATGATTCTCAACACTTTAGAGACTTCCGAATAATCCGTGAAAATAAGTCCTCGCAGTAATTCTTGATGTTTGTCAACATCTTTGACGACTCTGCTACAGAGTTGTACGATTTTGTCCCCTTGATTCATAAATATCTCATCGGACGCCGATTTACCCAAGATTCGTTCGACTGTCTCGCGGGAACCGTGAAGGAATATCGATCTGCTAAAATCGATAACATACGGAGCAAATGGAATAGATGGCTTTAGATACGAGTTTTCAATAAAATACGAATCGATTTGATTACGTCCGAAATAAACAAACCCGTCGACTGATTCAGTAAGGAGGGCCAACAACACGTTGTTCAGATGAAGATCGCCATGGACGATGTTTGATATTTCGTGAACTGCTGACAAACTAAACAAGTATCCTAACAATATCGAATTGAAACGTTTCCATTCATGAAGTGGATTTTCACGTATCTTCATCTTATATATATACGATGCCAATGTTGCCCCATAGTGTTTAGTTCCGAATACAATGGAGTAGTCTGACAAAATCAACTGTTGTTTCGTGTCTGTCACCAATTTCTGAACGTCTAATTCTATCGGTGTCATACCAGTGTACTCGTCCATTTCTTCGATCGTATTTATTAACTCTTTCGCTTTTTTAGAATACTCGTATTTTTTCACGATGTTTGAATTTTGGTAGTAATGCTCGTCTGCTTTCACCAAACTCCAGAAATATAAAGGGGCAAATGAATTACACACTTTGTTCACGACCAAATCGTAAACGAGTCGCTGGATCAATATCTCGTTCCACGGATTATATGACGGGTTCTCGATGTGTATAATACCTTCGACCGATATCGGGATCATTTTGGTCCCTATTCCGATCATTTTGGTGGTCCATTCCCGCATAAACGGACCTAAAATCATGTTAATTTCTTCGTCGCGGATCGGTAGGTTTCCGAGTTTCCCCAAAAACGGGGCGAAATCTTTTTCCACATGAAACGGAGGGGTCAAAATTGATCTCAACATCCAAGATAACGCTAAGAGTAAAATAGTTATTCTCGATGATTCGATAACGTTTATATCATATTTCGACCCGACATAACTGATTTCTATTTCATTGTTATTGATTCGATCGAGTATGGTTTTTTCGAGTTTGGCTATATGTTCCATGGATGGCGCGAGTTTGATCTTTATTTCTTCGGGAGAGTCGACCAGAAAATGATACTCCCCGTCCATCGACTCGTAAGTCGGACTGTAATCGACCGCGATCACCTTATCCCGAAATACGTACGCCCTCGCGAACAAAACTGATATATTGGCGATAGTTCCATCATCGACGGTACGACCGATCCGATTTGCGGATTCTACTACGCGGGCCCGTCGATCTGCCTGCGGGGTCTCTGCGGATCCGATAGTGGCGTTTAAACATACCAAATTGGCACCAATAACGGGAAATTTGATTCTGTGCGTTATTGTCGCGAATTCGTCAAGTATATCATCTTGAGTTTTCGCCTGTTCGGTCACGGTTTCGTACAAATGTCGGAAAACTGGGTCTCCTTCTGGGTTCATTTTCAAAGTTGTCAAATTTGAATGCCCTTATATATACATTACAAATTGTTGGATACAATTTGTCTAACTATATGATGTTAGATGACACGAACATACATGATGTTAACGGTGTGATTTTGCATAACTCGGATAATGTCTCGTTTAATAACAATTATGGGGAGTCAGCGGGTGACGACGATTCGCCAATATGGGTCTACCCCGTTTCGTTGATGTAGAAATTAGCATCGATGGCGGAACAGCCCACAATATAGACTAAATAGTATATCCCGACCCACGTGGAGGTTTCGGTATGCTAATAAATGTGGCTTGAATGTTTATTTGGGGATACATAAACCATTAGTATAAATGGGCGACGACGAAAAATACACACCGGAAAGACAGGAAGAGCTTCTCAAAAGTTATCTGAAAGTTCCTCGTGATCTGTACGACACGATTCATGGCAGATCTCACATACGGTTTTACATGACGGATGGATCATTCAACATCGGCGGCTTTGTTGCCAGGAATGACCACGACGCGAGTAATCCGAGATTCTTGATGCGAAACACGTTTAACTACGACAAGCGGGATAAATCTATAAGATCCTGGTCGGTGGTGTACGACGATATAGATCGGCTCTATATACGCATGCCTACTGAGTTACAACTCTTTCACATCAACATGACATTCGTGTTGAAAAAAATCAACGAGAACTTCCAGAAATTGGGTGAGAAGGTCGAGGCGCTGGCCAAATTGGTGGCGCAGAAAAAGTAGTGGGCCCGCGAAGGGCGATACCACTGAAAAAAGCCGACAACGTTCGGCAACAAAAGAACCCCACGGAATTCGTGGTAGGGGCTAAAAATGGGTCAGCGCAAGCTGGTTTCATTTTTTAGGGGGCGAAGTCAGACCCCCAAGGAACATCGAAGCCGTTCTGATGTCCGGTAAAAAAATCCAGTAACGCGCGTTTTAAGCTATCTTATGACGACTCCGTATTCGGCCTTGCTGGGGTCTCATATTTCCCCAATCGTCCCACCCTCGTAAATGACCCTCGGTGTTCCCCGAAGCCGTCTGTGGCAAAGTCGATTGGCGTTCGCCACAGACGGCGACGGAATCGCTCTGCGAATTTGTTGTCTGTACAGGTCGTCCGAACTTATGGTCGATCCGTCCGAAGCGTATCTGCGGGGCTGTTCGAGCCTGAACGCGTCGTGGGTGAACGGGTTCGCTCCGACCTGCGCCGAAACGTTCGGAATAACGTATTCCGAATACTTGTACTGTATTCCGTTGGTGTCGGGGGCGTTGATAGCAAGCGCGGCCTGAAGCGCCCGACGTTTACGGAGTACCGCGTTGAATTGCGACGAGTCGAAAATTTCGTTCTGCGATTTTACGCCTTCCATTCCTATACAGGCTGGATAAAAAAGCGAGCATATTATATACATAATTATTGCACGACGCGCGTCTCGTTCTCAGACGGCATACGCACCGTTTACTGGTCGATTCTGTTCTTGTCCTCTCGCCCGTGGAACCCCACCCTCACGTCGTCGCTTATCATGCGAGTGATATTCGCCCGCGACATGTAGTACGCTTCGTCTTTGACAACTTCAGGGGAGTAAAGCCGGCTTCCCTTGAGTCTCGAGTAACTCAGTATTTTCCGGTCTCTTCTGTCCGATATCGATTTCGGGTCGTCCATGGTCGGTATATCGTATAAAATACCGCACAAAATGTCGCGAAAAAGTATTGCCGGCGAAAAAGTATTGCCGGCGAAAAAGTATTGCCGGCGAAAAAGTATTGCCGAAAAAATTGACAGGCCCAACAAGGATCCATCGGCATTTTGCGGCGATTCCAGCTAATCGTCCGCTTCGGCGACGTCGCGGATGCCGGCGAGAGTCATCGCCTTAAGATACAAGTACGCGTGTTGGGGCTGGGTGATGATGCTAAGAACCACGGATTTGGCGTCTTTCTGAAAAGGGTTGATGTCCATGTTGCTGTCCTGTATGAAGCCGAACAGGCCGAACGCGATGATTCCGACGGGGGAGGTCGGCCGTTCTATCTTCTTGGCCCCGATCTTGGCCTGGCTCTTGAAGCGCAGTATCATGTTCGCCACGGAATCGATGAAAGTCTCGTACCGCGCGAACCGCTCGGCCAGATGCGGGAACAGCTTCGCGAACAACAGCTTCTCGTGATTCAGGTAGGCCCGCAGGGATATGAACTCGGATCTCGTTTTGTGCGTTATTTTGCCTCTGATCTCTTTGGGGGCCTTGCTGTAGACCATGTTTTTGATCGTCGTGTACAGCTTCGAAGGCAACAGCACATGGGAGCATTCGCCCAGATCGCGGGTGCCCCGCAAAATGAAGCCGTAGTTTATTTCGCCGTTTTCTATCAAGTTTTTGACGGATTTCGCCATTTTACGGCGTAAGTCTGCGAGGTTGGGGTACTTCTCCATTATCACAGTCTGTTTCGGCAATTTGTTGAATGGGGATTCCGGCGGTATTTTTACCGTCCAAGCCCCCATCGGGTCGCTTTTGAGCGGGTGAAAGTCGTGGTGCCGGATGATTACAGAGTAGGTGAAATTTTTGTCGAGACGGTCGAATCGGATCTCGCACGGCTCGGTCGGCGGGTTCGGGCCGACCGGAGGAACCGACTCACTCGGCAGAACCGGGTCGGGTCTGAACAGTTTCATCCCGCTTTCCTCGACGAATTCCGGATAGCCGTCCAGCACTTCGAACGCGATCTCGGCGAACGTCTTGTCGCCGATCCATTTCAGACTGGACACGTCGTACCCGTTGGCGGTGGAAATGCACCATCCTCCCAAGACCCCCCCTGGGGGGGTCGTCCGATCCTCCAAGGGAGGGTCTCCCCTCCAGGGGCCCGCGTTGTGAGGCCCATCGATCGACCTTGACGGTCTCCAGTAGTAGAACGTCATCAGGGAGCCGTCAAGAACGGGAATGATGTCGTACGAATTGTTTTTCAGGTGCACTTCGACGCCCCTGATATTCGGAGCGTGGTTCAGCGTGTTGGGGGGGACCACCAAAGGCTCCCACGTGTCGGCGTCGAACACGAGACCGTTGCAGTCGAACCATATCTGGGTCTTCGCGGTGGCGTGTTTCTTGGAGGACAGTATGACGCGAGTGGCCGATTCGCCCGACGACATGAGTTTGGGAAATTTGACGGGATGTTCCACCCCGTCCTCGAGAATTTCCCCTCTCATGTACAAATGGTTGCGCTCGGCTATCTTGCTCAGAAATCCGAGCACTTCTTTTTTCCCGTGGGCCCGGATCGTTCTGACCCGATCGACGATATCTTCGGATGTGCGGATCAAACCGACGTCGAAATCAACAATTTCCTCGACTTCTTCCATCGTAGTGTTTGATTCAGCTGGATTCAGTTTTATAACAAACAGACTTGTATTCAATTAGATTCGCAGGGAACCCGCCCGACCCGAATCAGTCGGTCGATTACCGACACGAACCGCGACAGCGTCGCAAAAAATGCGAAATATAAATTAATTACCGGTATCGTATTGTCGGCATAAATTATTGTCATTATATACTGATGGACGGCGGCGAAGAGATACAAGAAGATCTTTCACCTCGAGAAGGCCCCACCAAATCGATCCAGGATCAGTCTTCGGATCAGCTGGTTCGTCGCGCGGACGATAAAAGCCTGCAAGAGGGTGAGATAGACATAGAAGTGATCACGGCGCAAAAGACGCTCCAAGACGTTATTCGCACGAATTCGACAGTCCTCGAGTCGGAAATCCTGTTCGGCGAGAACGACCAAATATACCCCAAAGAAATCCAGCCCAGGAACAATCTCTGGAACATATCGGTACTGGGAAAATTCGTCGAGCGGTCCGTGTTCTTCGAATCCGACCAGCCAGATCTGACCGCCAGGCGACTTCTCGAAGAGCCGTACGTCTACATATCCGGGGAACCTGTTCTGCAGTCGGGCAGAACGGATTCTGTCGCTGTGGCGTCGCCGAAAGACTTCACCGTCGAGACCCCGCGCCCGGTGCTGATCCGGATCCCCAGGAAAAAAGACAACCGGCGTCAAGTAGGCGCCGGACAGCTGGTGACGATCGCGAAGTATTACGCCGACGACACGTTTTCGTCGTCGATGGCAGTTGTTGACGGCGAGCCGCCACAGCCAGTGGTGTTATTGGCGCTCTCTTCGAACAAACCGGTTTCCGGAATCGTCGCCGACGACGCCGAACGAATGTTGGGGAGTATTCTCCGGCTCAAGCGCGTTTTGTTTTCCGTATCGGGCATATTTTCGCTCGAATCGCTGATGCGGGCCCATTTCCGCGCGTTTCAACAACAAACCCCGTTGAAATTAAGATACAAGTTCGAGAACACGGATCTCGTCAAAATTTTGCTCGCCCTGTTCGAGAAGCTCGGCGAACCGGTCGTTTCCGGTTTGGAAATGGCGCTCATGGGATCGGCCCATAAATCTTGGATGAAGCGGTTATACAGCGACCTTATGGTTTACGGGCCGACTTCCAAAGAAGTGGAGTCCGGGTTGGCGGCGGAGGTGTTGCGTCGGGAAAACCTGTCAGAGAAAGTTAAAACGCTGAACCGCGCAACCAGAGACAAGTCCTTGTCGTCCCAGCTCGCCATGTTCGCCAACAAGTTGTTCGGCAAACGGTTGCCCGTCGTTTCCGATCCCGAGAAGGTGTTGTTGCCCTTGACCGAACAGGAGCGGGAAGCGGTTATGACCGTGTTCACCAACCAGAAGAACGCTATTTTGGCCAGAACGTTGAACGACTGCAGACACGTGGCCCTCGTGATGTCGCTGAGGAAATCCCCCTCGATCGAATTCAAAAACATTCTGATGATGCTACGCCCGTACTTGCCCAAAACAATCCCGACCGACTCGTTTCTGACGTGCAGGCAGTGCGGATACTCTCTGATGTGCCCGCACTTCCACAAGAAAATCAGCCTGGAAGCGATGGATAAACCGTCGGTCGACGCCGAATCGCAGTTGGACGTTTTCGCCTCGAAGTCGAGGCGAGGGAAAACATTCACGGTGTTCTGCAAAATATGCGGAGAGACTTTGTTCAGGAAAAGGAACGAAGAAAGGGATCCGCAGTTCGCGGGGCGGATAGGGTCGGTGGATCCCGAGCTCCAGAAATACGTGTGGTTCGTGGCCATCGACCTGTCGCGGTACCTCAAATTCGACACGTACGTCAACAACAAGAAATTCGCGAACTACGCCGCCCAAGACGTGATGCCGTTGATTTTGCTCGCCGAAGAATTGGCCCTGAAAAAGGGGGTGAAAATAGAGACGACCGGCGACAACATTTCGCCGCGACTCAGACTGTACTCCATCGTGTTCGTGTACGCGTACGTCCTGAACCTTATCTCGTCCGGCGGTGTCAAGATCGCCGAAGTCAACCGAGGGAAGCTTTCGGACAGCGCCGCCTTCCTCGTGAAAAGGATCAACAAACGGTTCGGCCTGGAAGTGGCGAGAATCAGCAGACAGAGCGACTACGCGCTGAACCGCTTCCGGGAAGCGTACAAAATCGTCACCGAATCGCTCGGAAAGCAGAAAATATCCAATCCCGACCCGGTTAAGATAACCGAATACAACATCACGGACGTCGACGTGATATTCAACTACGCGAAGGCCGCGTACTTGTACGCGGGAAAATCCAAGCCGACCCTCGAAAACATCGTCGGAAACATATGGGACGACGATTTCCCCGAAAACCTGTACGGAAAATTGTACATCCCGGAAAAATACGCGAACTCCAGGACCCCGAGTGGGATCCATCGAGACCCTCCAAGGGAGGGTCGAGCGATCCCGCAAGGCGGGATCTATCGATCGGCTCCGCCGACCTCCCCAAGTTCCGCCCTGCAGAACGACAGAACAGCGAAGCTGTTCCTTGGAGGGCCGAGCGATCCCGCAAGGTGGGTTCCGCCGAACTCCGCGCGCGCACACGAAACAAGTGGAACAACAAGTGAGACGGACAAACTCGGGGAGAAAAACGCCGTCGACAGGTTTCTGGCGCGGTACGCAAGTCTCGCGGACTATCTCAGAGGGGACCCGAACATAGTGATGGGCGACATCGGGCCGAAAAGGGCGATATTTATCGAAGAAAACAGGACGCTGCGGGCCGAAGACGTCGCCGAAGTGCGACTGGCTCAGAAATGTTGCGGAGTTCCGTTCCACGATTTCCATTTCGCGAGGGTCGATAGAGAACTGCCGTACGTCCCTATCACGGCCCTATTCGGCGAAGATGGTCACCGTCACGTCTGGGCCTACGAATTCAAGAGCGGGAAAGTTCGGCGAAACGTCTGGGAAAGACCGATAAACCCAGTTTGCAATATTTGCGGGGTGAGCAAGTACCATAACACGTTAGACGTTGCCAAAACACAGAAATCGTACAGTTTACTCACGGGCATCTCCACGTTCTACCAGTTCTACGACTCTCGTTGCCCTGAAGGAGACGTCCACACGTTCGGGCCGAAACACAAGTGCACCAAGTGCGGGATGACGAACGAACTTTTCGAGAAAGGGAGAGTATCGGACTTGGACAAAGACGTGGTATCGTACTACAACAAGTACGTCGACAAGTACGAGAAAAGCAAATGGCGCCGTCCGGGCAGAGAGGACGGCGCGAGGGCAAGCCCGCCGAAACGGACAGAAGACGCGAAATTCGTGGACGCGTGGAAATACGACTACGCCAGCGTCAAAAAAGTGGCGTCTATTCTCGGCGTCAGCGTGGCCACAGTCGAGTCGATCGGCAACTCGGAGGGGAGGATCGACGAAGAGGAACAAACGGCCGAGCCGACGTCAAAAGGAGATTTCCGGATATATTTGACGGCGGGGATGACCCGGTCGTTCATTTCGTCGGTGATGTTCTTCCGCAACTCTTCCAAGATGTCGATCGGGCGGTCGAAGAAGGTCGACGAATTCTTGGCCGAAATTTCGACTACGAAGAAAGGAAACCCGCCGTTGCAGAGAGACTCCCCAGGAGCCCCGCAGGCCGAAAAAATCACCTACGCGTCTTTGGGCAAAAAACTGCCCGATCTTTCCGACGAGATCAAATTCACCCAGCGATTTTCCGCGTTCCTCGACCGGCGCGAACCCAAAGACGCGAGAAAATTTTCGATAGACCAGTTCGCGCAGGCGTTGCTCAAGACTTGGGAGTTTTCCGACGTCGGGCGAAAACTGGCGGAAAAAATAGGGGGCGACATAATCCGCCGGAACGAACTGTTCCATCCTCCCGACTACGACAAATTCAACCTGTTGAAGTACGGGCTGAAAAACTTCAGCGGCGTCAACGACACGTCCGGGGATTTCGTAGCCCCCGAAATCGGGCTGACCGGGGAAGACGTACCCGAGACAAAGGACGACACTAACCCCTTTTCCCTCGAAAACATTGATTACGACGGGCATAACGACGAGCCTGCTTAGCCGTCCTCCGTTCTATGGTCGGCTGGATCTTCTCGACGGCACCCGGTGCCACTTTCCCGACGAACACCGCGCGCAGTTTCTCCGCGCGTCTCTCGCCGAAGCGTTTGCCAGATATCCTACACTCGGCCAGGTCTTTCACTGGAAGTCCGACGATCTCTCGCAGTTTGTACTCGTTAAGCATGTTTTCGGCGGTCTGTTTCCCGATCCCAGGACAATTCGACAGGAATTTTTTTGACACCTCGGGCTCAGATTTTCGCAGTCTCTCCAACGAGTTTTTCGCGACCTTGGTTAACGATCGGTTCTTCGCCGTTTGGACTTCCATCGCGGTGTCGTACTCGTCGCCGAAGAACTCTTCGAGGGTGCACACCGACCCGATCGACGCCGCGCCCACGACAGAGATCCCGGACAGGCTCGACCACATTTTTATGATCATGTCGTCCAAAGTTTTACCTTCCGATTTGAATTCGCTGAACCCTACGACGATATCGCCGTCCACGCTACCTTTTTCGCTCGCTCTGTCCTCCCCGCTCGCTTCGTCCTCCCCGCCAGCTCTGTCCGCCCCGCTCACTTCGTCCGCCCCGCTCACTCTTTCTTCTTCGACGGCTGGTTTCTCGGCGATAACAGCCGAACCGCCTGCGATATCAGCCGACAGGTTTTTTTCTTTTTCTCCAGCCGTACCTTCAGGAATTTCTTCTGTCGTGCCGTTCGTGCAGTTGGATCGACTCGCGGGGTTCTTAGCCGGCATAAGGACTTTGGCAACGTAAATTAACGCGAGATCGTACAATCTTTCGGCGGTATGCATCTGGTCTTTGGTTTGGACCACGAACACGGAGTCCCGAACCATCATCGAGGTTATCGCGGCCAAGATGTTCCGGTACGGGATGTGGTTGAATTTTTTGTCGAGCGGGGGGAAAGCCACGCCTTCGACCATGTAGAATAATTTACACCTGGTTTTGTCGCGGAAGTCGAACATTTTTTTCTTCTGCGACGAGTACCTCCCGGCGAACGAGGCCGCGAAGTCGGTCAACGTCTTCCTCTCGATGCAGGCCAGAACCGTGTCGTTGTTCAGGATGACGTAGTCGCCGACTTCGAGTTGCCTCGTTTCGAACCGGACCGACGCCAATTTCCTGGAGTTCCTGTATATTTCTTCCAAGAACGGTATCACCGCTCGCTCGCGGTTATCGACCAATATCGTCACGTTCATCGTTGTTCCGGGCGCGAATCGTGACGGTTATAAAAAACACTCGCTTCTGTTCAAATTCATGAGAGAAAACTGTCACGAAGAGATGACTCAGAGGCATGCCCTATCCGACCAGACACACCCGAGCGAACCAGAAACCAAAAAGTCCGCTCGGAAACATCGGAGTTCAGGAGAGAGGGGAAATTCCAGGCGTGGGTGGAACGACTATCGCGCACCCGTAAACCAGGAAAATTTCGACGGTGCCTGTCTGTCTTTTACCCCCGACCTATCCCTTGACTCGATCGGAGGCCCGTCAATTAACATGAAACTTATCAACAATTGAGTTCAAAAGGCAAAAAATGAGGCACGATGGTATTAGTTCCGCCGTTGGGGGAAACGGCCGACCCAACAAAGTTGGGTCTATTCGCCTGAAAAACAACGTGAAGCGTCGACGAATCGGATAAATTTGGTTTGATCCGCCCGATTTGACAAGATTGACGCGATCAATTTGACGAGATCGGCGACCGCGGGTATCAGACTAAATCAGAGCTTTTCACGCCCATGTTTTTCGCCATGTCCGTGGCTCCTGGGTCTTTATACATGAATCCGGCGATTTCATCGTCTTCGTCTATTATACTCAACGTCTGACTGTACGGGCAGTAGCTGAGCGTCATTCTCTCGGGGGAAAGCACCGTCTGTTCTTTAGTCCTGGCCGAGATGTTGTACTTGTACCCGAACAAAGTGCTCAGCGAAACCAGGGTCCGAATCGGCGACCTCCAGTAGACCAATTCGGTCATGAAATTGTCCAATATCTTCCCGTCGGACGCCTCCGCGAAAACGTAAAGGTCGCGGGTTTTCCTGAAAATACCCCTCGACTCCGGCGAAATATACAGGTACAACGTCTTCAGCCCAGCCTGTTTCAGGAACGACCGCCCTCCCGTCCAAAACCCAGCCAGCCCGTCTTCGCATTCCACCGACCGCATCCATACGATGAGGATCAGGAGGGCGACTAAAACGCCGATGATTATCCTGTCGATGTTCATCGATCTATATACCATCCTAAAAAACAAATTTAATTCGATAATATTTTTCGCGTTACCGGATTTTCGCGGTTCCGCGATTCACGGCGGCGATCCGACCACGAAGTCGTCGATGTCCTGCTCGTCCGACTTTTCTGTCCGAGAAGATCCGGACATTTTTTCGGCCCCTTCGTCGATCTCGTCGACTGGCTTCTCGTTCCCCATTTTCGCCTCGAACTGTTCGATCGCGTAGATAACACTCATGTCGTCGCAACGCTGATGCGTCGAGAGGATGATCGGGTACAATTCGGAACGGTTGAGGTTGTACATCCCCTTGGAGTACTCGGCCGAGTTTCCTACGTGCCACGCTATGTATTTGAGGTAGTTGGTCACGATCTCGGAAAGTTTCGCGAACATGACGTGTTGCTTGTCGTTCGTTATCATCGAAAACAGTTTGACGAAATCTTTTTCGAACCAGTCGTTATTGGCTAAAACTCCAGAGCCGAACTTGTTCCGAACTTTCCGGGACTCGTAACAGGCGATCATCAGTTCCATCAGAGTTTTGGTCTTGAACTCGTCGGATGCGTACAGCGATACCGTCGCCTCCGAGTCGAGATCTGGGCATTTGACGATACTTTTGTACGCGCTGTGGAATATCGCCAGCAGAGGAATTTCTACCGTCCTCGAAAGGGTCAGCGGTCGCGGAAGTTTCCTTTTCCCCTTGAGAGACCCGTCGTAGTTGTCCTGGTGGTCCCAGTCCTTTATGTCGAACCTGTACTTACAGCCGGAGCTGGCCAAATTCTTCTCCAGATCCTCCAAACGTGCGAGTGTGTATATGTAAACGGCTCTTTTCAGCAATCGCTTGGCCTCCGAGTATATTCTTCGCCTCGAATAAGCCTTCCCCGATTTTTGCGCGTGTTTTTCCATCTCTTTCTTGAATGCTTTTATTATTCAAATATGATGAAACCTGTCGCTGATCCAAAGGTGCCCCCTCACTTAATTTTACCATATTTGAATAAAAAATACAGTAATATATCACGATGACCGAAGATAAAACACCGACGTCGCCCACGTTGGAGCCAACCCGCGCCGAATCGCGCGGGGACGTCCTGATACCCAAGAAAAAATACCCAGACATCAGAACGGTCGCCAACGACGATCTCGGGACGGCAGACATGAACACCTACGTTTTGGGCGCGCTGCAACAGACCAACATCGTCGGGCACAACATCAGCTCGTTCAACAGCCTGATCGAAACAGGGCTTTCGTACATCTTCACCAACCTGTTCAGCGTCGACGTCAACCAGATCGACAACAGGAACCAGACCGAGATGGACAAGAAGCGCGAAAGCGTCCGGGTACAGATCAAGTTCACCGAATCCGACGTCGGCGTCCCCACGTACTCCGAGTTCATCCTCGGGGGGACCAAGTACCTGATGCCCAACTTCGCGCGGCGTTGCGCCTTGACCTACAACGCTCCGGTCAGCATCGCGGCGGTCGTCACGCTGACCGCCAAGTACAAAGACGGCCAGATACTGCCGAAGGTGATCAACATCCCCAAGTTCCAGTTCATGAACATCCCCATCATGGTCAAGAGCAATCGGTGCCACACCTACCAGATGTCCCGCGACGCCCTCAAGGAAATCGAGGAAGACCCGAACGAGCGCGGGGGCTATTTCATCGCCCACGGAAGCGAATACGCGGTCGAGTCCCTCGAAAACATCCGGTTCAACATTCTCCACTCGCACTTCAAGGTGATGTCGAACGAGATAATCCGCGGCGAATTCATCTCCCAGCCCGGCGGCACGTTCGAGAACTCCTCCGAAATCACGATCCGCCACATGATCAACGGGATGATGACCCTCGAAATCAACTCGACCAAATTCCTGAACGTCCAGATACCGTTTTACCTACTCTACAGGGTATTCGGCATGGCCGACCGAGAAATAGTCGAAACCATAGTTTTGGACATGGAGAGTTCCTCGCCCGTGGTCAAGAAAATGCTGAACATATTGGAGGTGGCGTTCAAACTGTCCGACAAGCGCTTCGAGGCGCTGAAAAACGTCATCGACCCCGAAACCATAGTGGAACTCATGGCCGACCGGATGTTCAAGTACACCACGACCGTCGACAAGGGGGAGGACGTCGTCAAAGACCAAAACGTCAAGCTTCTCACCCATCTCGATCTGGTCGTGTTGCCGCACATCGGCATCACACCGGAAACGAGGATCAAAAAGCTTCGCTACCTCGGGTTGCTCATCAACGAAATGCTACAGGTCGAGATGAAGATTTTCCCTGAGACGGACCGCGACTCGTACAGGAACAAACGCAACCACGACGCCGGGATTTCGCTGGCGAAGTCGATCAAGACGCACTTCAACCGGAGCGTCGTGACGCCGATCCAGAAGGCGCTCCGACGGCTCGTGAGCCAGAACCCGTTCGAGAACATCGACGACCACGACGTCGTCACAACGTTCCAGAACGTCATCTCCGGGGATCTCAACAAGGTCATGGAACAGGCCATCACGACCGGCAACAAGGTTCTGCGTCTCCACCTGAACCGCGTCGCCTCGTCGATGCTCGAGAGGAAGAACACCCTCAACACCGACCTGATGCTGCGGACAGTCGTGGCGCACAACCCGTCGAACGCCTCCAAGCAGGCGGCGCGGGCCGATCTCATGCGCAGGGTGCACAGCTCGTACTGGGGGTTGATATGCGTCCTGCGGAGCGCCGACGCGGGGGACACTGTCGGAGTCAACAAAGAGCTGGCCATCACGGCCACCATCGCCGGGTCCGGCGAACCCCTGTTGCTGAAGGAACACATGCGGTACGACCGCGACCTGATCCCGGTCGAAACGACGAGCGGCCTCGACATCGTCCGTCGGAACCTCACGATAGTGCTGGTCAACGGCGACTGGGTAGGGTGTTGCGAGGACCCCATCAGTTTCCTGAAACGATACAAGTTGTTGCGTCGAGAGGGCGAAGTCGTCGACCCCACCACCACCATAGCCTGGAACCCAGTGATCGGGCGCATCGAGTTCGAGCTGGACATGGGGCGCATCGTCCGTCCGCTGTTGATCGTCGATTCGAACATCGACGAATACGACGAGGCGTGTCGCTCGGCGTTCGAGGCGAAAAACGCGGGGGACGAAAACTGGGAGAAAAAGAAGGTCGAGTTCTACCAGAACATCAGGCTGACCAAAGACCACGTGAACGGTCTCAGGTTCGGAAAACTGACGGTGGACGATTTCCGGAAAGAAGGTCTCGTGGAGTACGTCGGCGCCGAAGAACAGGAAAATTGTCTGATCGCCGAGAACATCCACGTGCTCAGGAAGAACCGGCACAACGTGCTGAAACAGTACACGCACTGCGACGTCGACATCGCCGTCCTCGGGATGTCGTCGCTCCAGTCTCCGTTCGCGAACTGCACGCAACCGGTGCGAGTGACCTACGAGTCGAGCCACAGCAAATCGTCGGCGGGATACTACGCGTTCAACTGGCCCTACAGGGTCGACCGGCTTCGGTTCAACCAGTTCGGGGTCGAGACCCCGCTGGTTTCGACCGTGATAACGCGCGTGGAATACCCCAACGGCCTCAACTGTATGGTGGCGTACGCTTGTTACGGGGGGGACAACCAGGAGGACAGCGCGATTTTCAACAAAGCCTCGATCGAGCGCGGGATAATGGAAGGCAGTTTCTTCAACTACGAGAAGGCCGAAATCGAACGGGGTCAAAAAATATGCACCCCCGACCCTGCCACCACCAAGAACATGAACCCAGACGCTTCCTACGAGAAGCTCGTCGACGGGGTCGTGCCGGTCGGCACGGTTCTCCGCAAGGGAGACGTGATAATCGGAAGGACCGAGGAAATTTCCCGCGGGGAAGACAGACGCGGGGAGCAATTCTTGGCGGTCGACAAAAGCATCGTCTACCGGTACAACCAGCCCGCGGTGGTCGACGCGGTGTGGAAGCCGCACGGATCGAACGACGAAATGTTCGCCCTCGTGAAATTCCGCAACGTGCGCCCTCTCGAAATCGGCGACAAACTTTCGTCCAGGGCGGGCAACAAGCTCATCATAGCTGCGTGTCTCCAGCAAAGCGACATGCTGCGCACCGCCAACGGCATGACGCCGGACATCATAGTCAACCCGCACTCCATCCCCACCAGGATGACGATAGGACAGATGCTCGAAGCCGCGATATCGAAAATTTGCGCCCGAAAGGGATGCGTGACGGACGGCACCGCGTTTTCAGAGGTCAACACCCCAGAAATTGCCGCCGAACTGGTGCGGTACGGGTTCAGGTTCAACGGGCGCGAACGCATGTTCAACGGCATGACGGGGGAGTCCTTCGACGCCGCCATCTTCATCGCCCCGACCTTCATCCAGCGGCTCCAGAAGTTCATCGCCGACGATTACTACGTCGCCCCGATGAGCGGGCCGTCGGACGCCGTGACGGGCCAGCCGCTCGCGGGGAAAAGACTGCAGGGCGGTCTTCGCCTCGGCGAAATGGAGGGGTGGGTGTTCGAGAGTCACGGCTCGATGTTCTCCCTGTTCGAGAAGTTTTCGAACGACAGCGACGGGCGCAAACAGGCGTTCTGCCGCAGATGCGGGCAGATGGGCATCTACAACCCTGGCGACGGAATCTACCAGTGCAAAATATGCCAGCAGATGGCTGACCTGGTCGAAGTTTCCACTAGCAAGAGCGCCGCGGTGTTCAGGGAAGAACTCCAGTCGTCGGGCATCAAGCTCGAGTGCAAGATGAGACCTAAAGAATTCGAAAAATACGAATAGGGGCATGATAGCGGATTAAAGTTGGAACACTGTGTCGATATAGTCGTCTTGTTCATATCCTTTGATGGATAAGGCGGGTAGGTATTTATCAGGCCTGAGCCCAGATTCTACGAACATTTTTTGTCGGTCCCGACTCAGCGCGATCCTGTCGTCGACGAATTCTCCGACGAATCTCGTCGGGAATATAGCGTCGAACAGGTTTTTTCCGAGCATCAGGTCGAGACACTTTCCCAACTTGACGTAATCGTTCATCGTTTCGGCGATAACTCGCTCGGCGTATTCTTTTTCTTTTCCGGACCTGATTCCAGACACTATTTTCATCGACCACATGTCGACGAGGCGCATCCGAAGAAGAGTAGGAATCGTGGCTATTTTCGTGTCAGGATGCAGTTTGTTGACCTTCAGATACTCCAGCACTGACTTGTTCTTACTCTCCAACAGAGTTCTCACCCGCACGAACGGCAACATTTCGTAGGTGGCTAAGTTGAACACGTCAACTATAGATTTCCACACGCCTTTCTTGATTTTAACCGAGAACCTCGACAGTTTGAGATCTATCGGCAATCTTACCGAGGCATGTATGATTTGGACTTCGATACCCTCCGATTCTGCGATCTTGTTGACGATTTGTTCACTGTCGGTCGTTCTCTGCGACGTGACAATTTGCAGCCTGTTTTTACCCAGCACTATAGGACCGACCAACATTGAATGATTGCCGGACACACAGAAAGAATAAATCATCTTGTCGATGAAATGATCGTCTCTTCCTCCGTCCGTTTCGCTTCCTCCGTCCATTTCGCTTCCTCCGTCCGTTTCGACGCCTCCGTCCGTTTCGCTTCCCCCGTCCATTTCGACGCCTCCGTCCGTTTCGCTTCCCCCGTCCGTTTCGCCCTGCCGATTGCTCGCAGTGCGAGCACTGCTCGCACTGCTTGTTTTTTTGGTTTCATGGGCTTCGAAATCGATTCTTAGGCGTTTTTCGACGCCCACTAAGTACGACCACATGTCCCGTCGGCTGAGATTCGTGATGTCTTTGTATATTTCCATCAACTGCACGTTCGTGCCGACTACTAACAACGTCGCCCTGCTGAATCGCCCTGGCGATTCGACGGCATCCATTATAGCCGAAATATTCATGTCATGATACGTGGGAATTCGGTATATGGTGGCAATTTCGCGACAGTTCACGAATATCGTGTAGATTTGTTGCGGGACTTTAGAACTGACCCGTATCATCCTGCTGAATCTGCTGTCCACCGTGAGTAACTCGTTGGCCAATTGACGCGAATGGTTTTTCGGCGACTGGCTGTAGAATTCGAGCACGAAGGAATCGCTTGAAATCGGGTTCTGGAGATAGATGTCGTTTCCAGATCTGTTACAGGCCATTAATTTGTATCGGGCCGCGAAATCTTCCGTCTTTTCCATGAACGGTCTGTACTGGTTCCGGTCTTTCATTATCGTGTCGGTCGCCCTTTCTTCGAAGTCTTCCAGCGGATCCACCGAAGTATACATGGTCGTACGCAGTTCCCGCGGTATTCCAGCGTCACACTATACAAAACCTTTGATAAAGCTTTCGGAAAGATTATATTAATCGACGAAATAAAAAACGACGAAACTCACGAAAAATATGGGTAGACTTAGAATGTCCATTTATGGTTGATTGTGGAACATCTCGGTGCCGTTAGGGCTCGTGAAGTGGTGGGAAGCCAGGAAGAAATCTTCTCTACTGACTTTGTCTCGTCGGTTACCGCTCGCTATCCTCATGGCGATGGTGAACACGTCGACAAGTTTATACTCGGCGGCCTCTCTCAGTACTTCGATGGCTTCGTCGGTCCACGCTATTTCGTGGTGCGAGCCAATCCAATCGGTGACCAGACAACGTATGACCTCCGACGGAATGATTTCCGAAACACTTCTCTGTTCCTGTCTGATTTTCTGGATCAAGTGATCTTCCTGGAGATAGTTTTCGGGGAGAATTCCGACGACCTCTTCGCTTTCGAGGATGTTTTTCACGCGACGTTTGAACTCGTCAGGCGTCGTGTGGAAATTCAGCACGGAATTGGTCACGATAGCCCCCGAAGAATCGTACGAAACGGGATGCTCGCAGAGATCGGCAAGCGTGTCTGGTCCGACCAGATCGAGTAGTTTTTCTTCGATAACTGGTTCTATTGACGTGTCGTTAGTTATTCTTGTCAATTGGTCAAGCAGGCAGTCGCCTTCTTCGTCTGGCCCGCGTTGCTCCGATTCGTAAATTTCCTCGAGTTCGTCGATCAACAGGTCGAAATCGACGAACCCGTCACACTTGACGGATGCTGGGAACTCGTTATTTTCGTCCCAAAACCCGACAAATCCGTACAAATACAGCAATTCCTTGAATCGCCGGAAGCTTCCGACGTTATACTGTCGGGTCGGTGGCCCAGCGATGTTATTTTCCCTTATGAGCTGGTGGAAGTCCGTGGCGGTCACCGGGCGACGACCGTTGACGAGCGGTAGGTTGTCCAGGTCGAACACGGTTTCGAACACGGTTTCAAGATCATTGTACTGTCCTCTCCCGATACTAGTTATGGTCGGGTCCGTCGCGAATCTCTTCGCTACTTCGTATAACTCTCTGTTCAACACGGCCATATCGCGCGGTTCGACATATTCTTCGATTTCCCCGACAATATCGAGGATCCAGCACAGTTTACCCCCACAGTCGACAATGATTTCGTCGATCTCCCATCTGCGGGGCAACAGCGGGTTGCTCGACGGCTCGAACACGTCGTCAACCGTGGCCGAACTCAACATTTCGTATCGGTCGACGCCGTCCGTGTCGAACACGGTTTCGGCTTCGTCGGACATGCTTTCGTCGAAATCGCTGAACTCGATACACAAACGTGTTTCGGCACTCGCGCGGGGTTCGTCATAATTACCAGCGTCGCCGTCGTCGTACTTGATCTCGAGATCTGCCGATTCGAGATAACCCGCGATCCGTTTGGTCGTGTCCAGATCGGCCGTACCGTTTTTGAACGATATCGCCACGTCTTTCGGGACACCGACATGATCCGTCAAATATACAACTAAATTCGACACCACCTGGTAGTTTCCGATCGAAAATTGGTAGAACAAATCTTCGTTCGCGGTCTCGTAGTCCGTTTCTCGCAAATCGGCGGATACCTCCGACATGTGCTCCAACAGCTCCGAATCGCTTTTTTCGTCGCACCCGTGTTTAGCGATCAGCGCCTTTTCGTAACTGTCGTAGTCGAATTCGGCGCCCGACTTGCTCTTTACGCCGTTGAGTTTCCGCTTTTTATGCGATAGCGTCACTTGGTTGACGAAACTACTGCAGATATCGTCGAGTTCTTCGAAGTCGATTTCGTCAGATCCGCGTTTCATGTCCTACCACCGACGAGGAACGATTTACCCGAGTAATCTTTACCAAAGGCTTATATATTCAATTTTTATACGCATCGGGGTTTTTCGCGCATCGGGGTTTTTCGCGCATCGGGATCGTCCGGCGCGTCAAAAAATGTAAGGGTACCCTTGAGACTCCCACTTCGTGGGAGTCGACCGAGCAATCAAACACCCAGCGAAGACCGCTTTTCGCGTTCTTTGATCAAGTTCAGGGAAACCTTCGCTTCTGGGTGTTCGCTGACGAAATTGTCCACGGCCGTCATGATATGGGGATACGACGCGCGGTTGAACTCGTACGAATTCTTGGCGTATTCTTTCACCTGCTCGTCGCTCGCGCCGCTCAGTATCCGGATGCCGGCGGCGTCGACGTTTTTCCAGTCGACCATTATCCCGTACACCACGGATTTCGTGTACCCGACTATCCCCAACGTTTTCCTCCACCCGGTGGCGTATTTTTTGCCGTACGTGCTCGTGTCGACGTTGGAATGAAACTCGCCGACCGACACGCAAATCGATCCGCCGTCTGGGCTGAAGATTCCGTTAGGGGTTAAACACCCTATTTTAGGCGGTTTGTTCGGATAGTCGACGGTTGCGCCGTCGGAATCTTTCAATCCCAGTCTGAATAAGTATTCGCCGGCTCCGAATTCGCCCGCCAGGCCGAACACGAGGCAGTACGACAGTCTGAAATCGTCGGGATCGACGACCCATATTATGTTTTCTTCCTCGTTCTTCCGCAGGTATGACAGAAACTGGTTGTTGATGATTTTCGCCAAACGGTCCATTATTATCGGTGTTCGCGCGCGTATTTGTGACGTGACAGGTATTCAAATTTGACGACGGACGAGATACCCCATTAAAAAGATAAATTTGAATTGTATAAACTTGAATTAACCTGAACAAGTATAAACCCTCGGAAGATCATGGAAACGACACTGCGAGGAGACGCCGAGATCCGAAGTTACGTGTCCCGCCTGTCGACCATATGCAACACCCTGATGAATTCGTCGATAGTGTCGCGGGGAGACACGGATCAGACGTCGATCGTCGCGTTCAACGATTTGTTGGCGGGGGCTCGTTCGATCACCCGCACGGAAAAAATAGTGTCGGAACTCGTCCATCTGATATCGTACCGAGACGTCAACTCGTGTTACGAGTACCTGAGAAACATAAGGATGACGCATCTGCTTCTGTGCGGGGACGTGTCGGGACTCGAACTCTTGTTCGGCGACCACATAAAATTCAACGAGCAGGGGAAAATCACGGAAGTGTCGAAGGCCAAAACGGTCCGCAGAGAAAGGCGACCTTCGAGAAGACGCCCGTTCAATTCCCCCACCAGATTCAACCACCCGAGAGGGAGAAGATTTTACCCGAGGCCAGACCGGTCGTCGATCAACGGCGAAAGTTACATGGAAAACATGAAAGGGACGTTCGACAGTCTCGAAGAGCTGGAATGCGGAAACTACGTCGAAAAGGGCAAACGGAAGCCGAGTTCGTATTTGGACAAAGTCGTGAAAAGATCGGCGTCCGCCCAAGAGAAAACTTCTCGCCTCGAGTTGACCGGCGACGATCACGCGGGCGTCGATCAAGTAGCCCGTGAGTTGGCCATCGAGAAAGAAAAACGAACCATGATGGACGAAGCGTTCGATCAGTTGATCGAGAAGACGAAGGATTTGACGGGGAAAAGTTGGGCCGACATATTCGACGACGAGTCTGGAAATGACAAGTCCGAAGCGTCCGATAATGACGATTTGCCGGGTGTCGATAAAGATAACGCGGAAAAAAAAGCGCATGCCGATGGTGAGTTGAAGATTGAGTAGAATTTTATTTCTGCGTGGGTTTAGTCGGAGCTCCCCCGACCCCCAGCATCTCGCGAATATCTTTCATTTTTTTCATGATCGGCGAACATTTAGTTTTGAAGTTTTCTATGTTTTCGGCGATGATCGCTCCGATTTTGCGCGCGATGATGTTGTTTCCTATCGCTTCGCACAACGGTTTCGACGAACGGGTGACGTATTCGGCCAGTTCGTTGAAATCGACAGCCAGCGACTTCAGCAAATCGTTATATTCGGTCACGCCTTTCCACGTCAGCCCCATACTCCGCAGGAATTCAAGCTTCTTGGCTTCGCGTTCGAACGCGTACGACTTATCGAAAAACTCTATGCTCGTGTTGTCGATCTGTTCACGAACCTCGTCGCGGTGGTCGAGCGCGGTTTTGAACACGTTGACGAACGAACGGATATCGAGCGCCGCTTTGAGCGTCAACTCGTTCATGGTTGTTTTGTGCTCGTCGAATCCGCTGTTCCTCACCGACACGACGTCTACGTCGTCCTTTTCTTTGTTTTTCCTGGCCGCCGCGATATGTTGCATGAGCGCCTCAGAATTACGCTCCACCGCTTCGATCTGTTCCGCAGAAACCTGATTCAACAACTGGAAATCACGGGGTTCGTCATACGATTCGGCGTCTTCGTTCATGATCCTATTAGTTATTATCATACTATTTATCACTAATTGGTTCAATGATATCCGTCGCTGACGGATCAGGCAACCCGTCGGGGGCTGGACCGATGAGATGGCCCATAATTTGAATTGTACCAAAATTGAATGGATAAACTATTAGGTATAAGCGAGGAAAAGAATGGCGTCGAAGTCGGAAGATAAGTATCAGGCGTTCAACGATTTTACCCAGACCGTCACGGCTGAAATCACGGCCAAGGTCGAAGAAATGCTGAAACAATATATCGGCGAACTGTCCACGAATATCGAGACTCTGAGCAGTTTATTGCGAACGACCATCCTGAAACAGGAGCCGGAAAAGAAAACGAGGAAACCAAGGGCGGGCAAAGCCGACAAAGCCGACAAATCCGACGACGCGGAGCAGGCGAACGAGGACGCCGGTGAGGAACCCGAGCCAGTAGAACCGTCAGATAATGGAAAAGGAAAGGCGAAAGCACAGACTCGCGCGAAGCCCAAAGCGAAGGCGAAGTCCGATAAAGAGATCGACAATGAGATCCCTCGAAACCCCGACGACTTGGTGGTTCCCGACGACGAATACGACCCGAACAAACAGTTCAACATCCAGAAAATGTTCAAGTTGACGATGATGTTCTATCCCGACTTCCGAGACGAGTTCGCGAAACGATACCCCAAGGTCGTGACGGTCGTGACGAATAAGCCGGCGAACAAGAACAAATCGGAAAACGATTTGTGGAAATCGATCGCCACCGAAATGTGGAAACAAGTTAGCGACACAGAGAAAGAAACTGTCAGACAATTTATGGCCGAGTGGCTCAGCAAGGTGAAAAAAGATGCCCAACCCGATCAGTTTTAAACGAAGTGCGGTTCTCAAACCGCACGTTCGAAACCAGTATGATTTAACTTGTTAGTTTGAAGACTGTTTATTTGTTGTTTTTTTTGGTCTTGAAACACCGTCGGCATACTGCCGCGTAAATTTCCCCGCCCCCGACTAAGACTTGTTCGGTTTTAGGCACCAGACACGTAGAAAACGGGGCGTCGACTCCGCAGAATTTGCACACCGCCCTGAGTTTCTTGACCCGATCGGCTTTCGGGATGAGCTGAGAAACCGACTGGAAAATTTCGCGCGTGTCGTCTCCGTCCAGGGCGGAGACGTAGATCGTTTTCCCCTCGTCGGCCCATCGGTCGCACAGCACCAAATCGTCGAAGAACTGCCCCTCGTCTACTCCGACGACGCGTTCCCCCTCGAACTTGACTTCGGCCAACGATTTGACGACCACGGTCCGTATGCCCGCCCGCTGGTCCCTTTCTTCCAGGATCCCGAAACTGTCGTGGGTCTGCATCGCTTCCGTGCGAGAATCGAGGCCGTGCCGGACGATCAGCCCGGGAAATCCAGCGAACGCCTCTCTTTCTATTTTTCGCATCATCGACGTGGTTTTTCCGGAGAACATCGGGCCGATGAACATGAATATACCGCCGCGCTCTTTCATCGCCGTGTATGGTACTTTAATTTATATATTGAATTCACGTTCAAATTTGAACTCAAGCTTCAGACTTGCTGTTCTTGATGACAAGGCGTCTAACTCGGTTGTGAAACTCTATGTCCGTGGATGTGGCGAGTTTCGACTCCATCAACCGGAAGGTTTCGGCGAATCTCGCTCTGATCCTCCCCGCGCCAGCGTCGCGGGCCACGGAGACGAACGGCGAGATCGCCCGCGCCGATTTCAGGCAGTTGCTGAGGATGATCGAGTACGCGTTGTACAGACCGGCGACGAACGTGTCACCCGCCGAAAAGTCTATGAATTTGTCGGGCCTCCATTTTTTCACCAGTTTCAGGAGCGTGCGCGGATCGTCTAACGATCCCCGGTAATCGACGCCCACGACGTACACTTCGGGGCGGAACGTCTGCGAACTCACCGGCTTGAACAGATACAGATGCTCGAACAGCGTCGAAAGTTGATCCATCACGCCGATACTCGAAGGCGATGAGAAATCGTACTGGGTCATCACGAGATTACCGCCAGGTTTGAGCACTGTCAGCCCGACGATCGTCTGGAGCAGGAAGAGTTTGGGGTACAGATCGGGGTCCGTCGTCGGAGTTCCGCAGTCGGCGACGTACAGATCCAGGTCATTTTTATGGGTCCCGATAAAGACGTTCGTCAACACAGAATTATGTCCCCTGGTGGCGAATTTTTCCAATAAGACAGCCGTTACAGGATAAATTTCGGGATTTTTCCGAAAGGTGGCCATGAAGTGCGATATCGCGTTCGCCGACGAGTGCTCGACGTCTACTTCGCCCACGTTGTCCACGATTCCAATCTTGGGCACTTCCGCCCTCGGCCGATACAGGTGCGCCATGATTTCGAACAATGACATCCATTTCCTTCCGATATTCGTTGTCGTCGGGAAAACAACCCGCCTCTGGAAATTCCCGCACCAGTCGAAAATTTCGCAGGCCCCGTCGAAATCGACCAACGCATCGCGAATTTCGGCCGAAACCGCATTCAGCCGTTCGAATTTATTCGTGATTGAAGAATTTTTCGACGTCTGGCTCGACGCGTCGAGCAGGGTCGTCAAAATTCCGCGCCTGGTTTCGGACGGTCCGACCAGCGTAGGAAGTTTGATTTTGAGAAATCCCGCTGGAACGAATAATTCCTGCGATTTTTCCATGAAGGTTCGGTCACTTCTATTGAGGCCAAGACCTATATGTATAACGGGAAAAATATGGACGAGTCTGAAAGAACCAGAGCCATGCTGGAAAAAATGCTGGTGGAAGGGGCGTTCCACGACGAGATCGAAGCGATTGACGCGATTCCAACCGTTTCGGTGGCCGAAGAAAGCGATGCCTCGGAAATTTCGAGCGCCACGACTGGTCTCACGCCGGAAGAGGTCGAAAAAAACAAAAAAGCGATCGAAGACACGTTGACCCTGTTCAAAGGAGTGAGCGAAGACATCGTCCGCGACGCCGACCCTAACGCCGAAGACAAGCGGCCGACCGGATCCAGAGACTTCTATCTCCTGAATTTATCCCAAGGGTTCCCGATTTTCAACACTTTCGTCAGAGAGATGATCAGGCACGGTAGCGCATCGGAACGCGAAAAAAAGCGTATGCTGAAAAGTTTGGACAAATCGGCGAAAAAATACGGCGGGGGAGTTGGCGGTAGACGGGTCGATTTCATCGACAAGGACGACAAGCGTCGCCACTGTATCATATTCATGGGGCCCGCGAAACAGGGCTACGATATGACGGACGAGATCAACAAGTACAAAAACGTGGCGAACGAAGCATCCCACGACAAATTCATCGACGCCATCCAAGATCTTATGAATTTCGCGAGGCACATGTACGGGGGGCTGATCATGAAAGAAGAATGTCGCCTGTTCGAATGGGTGACGAACTATCTGCCAGACGACGTCAAGAAAGAATGCTACGGCATCCCCAAAATCGACGAACTCGAGTCGACGTTCTTCATACGGAAAGAATGGATGCACGCGGGGACGATCGTCGAAGTGGTCGATAAGGAAGTTTCCGATTAGCACACGCGACAGTTTCGCCGGCCGTCGTACACTGGTTTCGCCGTGGCACGCTCGCCGTGGCATTCCCGCGTCGACTGTGAAAGATACCAAAATTGAATTTTTTTCAAGCCATTAACGAATGAGAGAGTTCCACTATCTCAATCCCGGCTTGAACCGCGACCCCGAAGAGGTCTTGACCGACGTCAAGGAAAACGAGATAGTGGTCCGGAACGAGAACAATAACCGGTTCATCGTCCTCGACAGGGACGATCTGTTCGGATATGTCGAATCGTTCCCGCAGGCGTCGCGTAATTTCCACGAGGTCATATTCGGCGACAGCCCGCAGAAACTCAAATTCGATGTCGACATGACCGTCGACGCCTCGAAAACCGCCGTTATATCGGATGTTCTGGACGTGTTCGGCGTGATCTACGACCCTCTCGAAATCCAGAAAAAGAAAGCCGAACGTGTCATCGCCCAGTTGATCGGGGCGATTCAGGACGCGTTCTGTTTGGTATATTTCCCGACCGATTCGGTGGTGCTGGCGCACGATAACGTCGTCGTCTGCGACTCGTCGGGTTACAAATCGGGAAGCGTGTACAAATTCTCGTACCACGTGATCGTCGACGGGTACTGCGTCGACAGCAACAGGGAGGCGAAATACTTCACCTCGAGGGTGCTCGAGTTGTGCGACAACGAGACGCGGAAATACGTCGACACGCAAGTGAATTCTTCGGTCCAAAATTTCCGCCTGGTGGGTTGCTCTAAAGTCAACTCGGACCGCGTCAAAAGACTCGTCACGAATCACACGGACGATTCGACGTTGATATCGTCCGTCGACGACTGCCACCTCCTGAAAAAGGTGGCCCCGTCCATCAAGGCCGAGGTCGCGCGTTACAGCGACGACCTCTACCGGAAAGTCATCGAACTGTGTAAGGACAACGGCGTCACGCACGGCCACGTGTTCAGGTCGGCGAACGGCAGCATGCTGTTCTTCGACCGGGTGAAGCCGACGTTCTGCGAGTTGTGCGAGGAAACCCACCACAACGACAACACTTTGATGATAAGCATCAAAGAGGAGGACGGAGCGATGACCGCGGTCGAACTCTGCCGGCACTACAAGCCGGTCGCGGGGGAGAAATGGAAAGGGAAGGTGTTCGACGTCGACACGGACGACGTCACGATACACGACCTCGTGAAATACACCAAATCCGAACTGCTCAAGAAAACCGTGGACCAGGTAGTCAACCCTCTTAACCCGTCCGAAAATACCGCCCCTCTGTCTCGGGACACGAAGTACAACATATACGAGGAAAAGTTCATGAGGCCGTACGAACTGGTCCCCACTTTGATAGTGAAAGCCGAAATGGGGGTCGGCAAAACCAAAGCCCTGTGCGACTACGTCCGGTCTTATTTCGCCGAGGGCATGGAGAGAAAGTACATCAGGTTCGTGACGTTCAGAAGGACGTTTTCGCGGGCCGTCAAAGAATCGTTCCCGGATTTCACGATGTACAGCTCGGTGAGAGGCCCCATCGTCCACAACGACTGTTCGAAGCTGATCATACAGGTGGAATCGCTCCATCGGATAAACCTCGAAAGCTCCCCGGAAAAGGTGGATCTGCTCATACTCGACGAAGTCGAATCCGTGTTGGAACAGTTCAGCAGCAAACTCCACCGGAATATCTCGGCCTCGTTCGCGGTGTTCGAATGGATGGTGCGGTACGCCAAACACGTGATATGTATGGACGCGAACGTCGGCAGAAGGACGGAAAGAATGCTGAGAGACCTGCGGGGGACGTTCCAGCCGGTGTTCCACTGGAACAAATGGAAAAAAAGCACCGACCGCACGTTCGTCTTCACCGCCGACAAAAACTGCTGGTTCGGCCACATGGTCGAGGACCTGAAGAAAGGCAGGAAAGTGGTGGTGCCGACGAACTCCATAAACACGGCGGAAGCGATCGAAACCACGCTGAAAAAGGAATTCCCAGACAAAACGATCCAGCTCTACAGCTCGAAAACGGACCAACTCGAGAAAAACGATCACTTCGGCAGGGTAGGGGAAATATGGACGACCTTCGACGTCATGATCTACACGCCCACGGTCTCGGCTGGGATATCGTTCGAAGAGGACCACTTCGACATAATCTACGCCTCTTTCACGAACATGTCGTGCAACGTCGAAACGTGTCGGCAGATGCTGGGCCGCGTGCGGAGCGTCAGGCTCAACCGGGTGATGGTCCACGTGGACGCGCGCAGACAGTATTTGCCGACGGAATTCGGCGAGATCAAAAAATTCCTCATAAACCGTCGGGACATACTTTACTCCGACGTGTTGAGCCCTCAGTTGCCGTTCTCGTACGACGAGGACGGGCAAGCGAGGTACCAAGAGTCGGCCTTCTTCAACATCTGGGTCGAAACTATGTGTCTCGACCATCTTTCCAAGAACGACTTCACCAAACGGTTCGTGAAACAGGTGGCCGATACGGGGGCCGATATCGAGTACCTCGCCGACCAAACAGTGTCGTACCCGCTCGAACGCAGCACGGCGCACATCGAAGCGGTGGCGAACGCCAACGACGTGACCGACGAGGAGTACGACGAACTCCGGAAAAGGCACGAAGAGGGGGCGTTGGCGCATACGGACATCGTCCAGCTGGAAAAGTACCGCTTGCGGGAGACTTATTCGTGGTGGGACCGCGAAATGGATTTCAACTTCGTGGAGACGTACAATTCCCCTTCCGTGCTGAGGATTTACAAGAACCTCAACAGGATACTGGGCAACCCTTCGATGTTCGACGCTGTCATGGAAATCCAGAACGTCGACAGAGACCGCTCGGATCTGATCGGAATGGACGACACTAAGATCCTGACCCAGAAAATGGTCTACCACCAACACTACTACTCCTTTGCATTCTTGTCCATTTGTGGGTTTTCGCATATATTCGACAGACAGGAACATTTTCACACGTTCGTGGTAGAGCGCCTGTTTGGGGCCAAAGAATTCTTCACGGCCCATCACCACGTGTACTGTACCGAATTCGGGCTGAGTGTTCCGGTGAAACACATCGGGAACGAGCAGGATAAGAAGAAGTATTCGAAAACGGTCATCAAAATCATCAACAGGATTTTGTCCACAATGTACGGGATCAGAATAAAATGGTCGCGGAAATTCGGGAAAGACATGTTGGTGGCCATCGACACTAAGAAGATAGAATCGTTGTTCGACTTCTGGGACAAACACGACCTGCCGAAAGTGCCGTGCTCCGTCAAGCCGATAGCCGATTCGCCCGCCGTGACTTTCATCGAATCGCTGGAAGAAAATGACGGTTGATTTTTAGGGGCGTTTGCTTCCCTTTTGAAGTTTCGCCCGGTAATTTGTATAAACCGCTCGTTGTCTTTCTATGGAGATCGCAGAAAGTACGGGCGATACCGCCCCCCCTATCAGTCCTTCCGTACGTTCTCCGCCGGAGACGGGCGTATACGTAATATCGGACGCCGACGGATTTTTGGTGGGTTTCTACGAGAAAGAAGAAGCCGTCGAATTCTCCTTGAAGTCCGAGAATCCGGTGATAATTCAGCGCTTTCCGCTCGATCCGGACGGCGAACCGGGGACGATTTACGTGATTCCCTACTGCGAAATCAACGCCACCGCTTTCGTGACGAATTCAAGAGACAAGGCGAAATCTTTCCAGAAAGACTTCAACAAAGTCGGGCTGATTCCGAACGACAACGTCAATTTCTTCCAGGTCGAAGTTGGCAAGCCCAGAAAACGATTCGAGATAAAAACGCTCGCCGACGAAGAGGTCGAAGCGAACAGAAAAATCATCGAAAGATTTATGGACATGATCCGCTCGGACGAGAAACGGACGATAGAATACGTCGACAAAAATTTCGAAAGGGTGAGTATTTACGATTACGTCGAAATGGTTTGTCCAGATTTGCCCCCCCACCAAGTGCACGCTGTCACGGATGTCGAACCGACAGAGGTCGAACCGACAGAGGACGAACCGACAGAGGACGAACCGACGACAGACGAACCAGAGAAGAAAGGACCTGCGATGGAAGATAATGTAGGCCCCCTCGATCCCCTCGACGAGTAAGACCAGAGTATTTCGGTGAACGATTGTTTAAATCGTTCGGGTTTTTTTCACGGTGTTATAAGAACATGAAAGGACGATATTGGTTCGGATCGTGTATACTGATCTTGTCGGTTATCATACTGGTACTCGTGCTGATCATCCTGACGATCAACTGCAAAGATAAATTCGCCAGCGAGATGTACATATCGGATCCAGTTTCTGGGGAGTTAGACATACCGGATGACACGTGGGCGATTCGGATGGACCCGAGGGAAAACCAAACGATGTACAGGTTGCCTCCGGCAGAATCGACGCACACTTGTGTGCCGAAGTATCTCGACGGAGACGTGCCGGAATTCTACACACAGAAGATAGCCGACAGGAACAATCCGAGACGAGGGCTGTTTGAAGATTTCAGCGTATGAGACTCCAGCAAAGGAACAGCTTCGCTATTCCGCCGTTCCGCCAGGAGATCGGCACAGCCGATCGACGGGCCCCGCCTTGCGGGTCCTGGGGCGGAACTAAGGCGGGATCGGTCAAACCCCTTTGTGGGTCTACGTTTTCGCAGTCCGCACTCCTAATTAGATTTTTTTCGCATTACTGATAACGGAAACAAAATGCTCGCGATATCGTTTTCGATCGTGATCCTACTTCTGATAATCCTTTCGTACATGTATTTCGTCCACAAAGAACGGGTAACCGTCGACATGATCAAAAAATCCGTCGAACCAGCCGAGTTCGATTTCGCCCCCGCCACGTGCCCAGCCGCCGATAACCCACTGGGCCAGCCCGGGCGGGAGAAAATTTTGGTCGACAGGATAAGCCAGTACAGCCTGTTCAACGCGCTCGGGCTGTCGCACCCGAAAATTTACGCGATCCAAAACAACGTCCTGAACGCCTCCAATTTACTCGACAATTTCGTCGTCAAGTCTATGACGAACTTCGGCAAAAACAACGTGCTGGTATACCAGCAAGACACTGAGTTGCTCACGGGCGACAACTTGAGCAAAAAAGAACTCGCCGAAAGGATCGTTACCGTCCAGAATCCCTTCGTCGAAGAATTACTGCCGGTGGAATACGAACTGGGCTTCGTGGTTTACTGGGGGCGGGTGATATTGGCCACCGTGTTCAGCAGGGGGGGCATCGTCAGCTCCGTCACGAATTACGGGCTGATCTTGCGCAACGGCGAATACATACAGCCCGTCACGGGCGGGAACAAGAACATAGACCTCTACTGGTGCGAGATAATCTGGCCCGAACTAGTGAAAGAGGTGGAAGAATTGGCCGAAATAACCCAGGTGGCCAGGCTCACCGTCGACGTCGTGTTCACCGACGAAAAAAGAGGCGGTAACCTGTACTATCTCGGCTTCGGCGATTCCGCGCTCGAGGTCTCGAACTCGGTGTCGAAAACTCTTGACGAGATCTACGAAACAGGCAAGCGACTCGGGGCGAGTTGTTGCCAAGTTTCGTCGGGGCTCCGCGGTCCTACGCCAGACACTGCGCGATGATTTTGTTCGCGGTCGTCGATATGAGATCCGAACCCACCGGCCTGAAATCCTTGTCCGCCAACTCCGGCCCGAGAACCAGAACGTCGTCGAAACTGAACGGCCGAGTCGGCATGTCCGGGAATTCGTCCTGATGTTTGCCCTCGAGGAAACACTCGTGGACGACCCTCAAATCCCGCTGATAATCTTCGGAGACGCCACCTTGCCCTTTTTTCGCGAGTTCTCCGGTGCGTTTCCGGTTGTTGACGCGAGACATGCAAGAGGACAGCGACGGTTTCAGATAGATCATTTTCTTGATCTCGTAGTCGTACGGCCTCATCAGTTCTTCCCAGAGTGGCCACCAGTCGTTGTACATGTTCGTCTCGTGTTCTGGACAATATCGGTTCTGGAGTTCCATGAACACGAAACGGTCCGTGAGGATCGATCTTTCCAGTATGTACAGATCGGCGGGAGTCTCGAACGCTTCGAGCAGTTTTCGCATTCTGGTGACGAACGTGTAGGTCTGGAACTCGTACGCGTATTTCCCGGGGTCGCCGTAGAATTTCTGCAGAATCCCAGCTTCTAACCACTCGTCTACCGGTTCTTCGACGACCGCCGCGGTGTATCGTCGGCCGATACTGGCGGCGAAATTTCGGATGAACGTGGTTTTGCCGGCTCCTATTTCGCCGTCGACTATTATTAATTTTTTCTTGGCCGACGATGACCCCATAAATGTCTCTATACATTAAGTAATATGGTTTCAAATGTTATAATTTAATGTTTCGCCACTCCGACGGAGCCCCAAAAAATAAATCGTTCCAACGAGATCAGAACCGCCGTTCCAGTCGGATCCGCGATGCGAATCTCCTGGAACTAATAGGACTATCGTCCGATCCTCGGCCGTCGTCTACAGATGCCCGAGGATGAATTTTTCTGCGCGGTCCAGTATTCTCGCCTGGTTCGCGCCTGGGATCCTGAAGTCGCCGTTCGAGAACGCGCCGTCGAGAATTATTTTCTGGTCCCTGATCTGGTCGTAATACTTTTCGTGCTGTTTTCTCAAGGCGTGCTGGTACTCTTTGGTGACCCCCTGTTTCTTGTTTTTGTCCTGGTCGATCTCCCCGACGCGGTGTCGTTCTTCGATCCGCCGCATGCATTCGTCGATATCTGGCTTGAGGTAAAGATACTTGTTTATCTGAAAAGGCATCAGTTCCAGCCACACGTTCCACCAATCCCGATACATGATTTTCTGGGTGTCGTCCATCGCGTCGGACAACATCTCGACGAACACGTGTCGGTCTGTGAACGGGGATCTTTCGATGAGGTAAATATCGGCATCGGGCGCTTCCCTGTACGATTCAAGAATTCTTTTCAGCCTCGTGACGACTATGTAGGTCTGGAACTCGTAACAGTACCGGTCTTTGTCGGCGTAGAACTTCTTCAAGATTCCCGCCTTCTCCCACACCTCCACGGGCTCGAAAATTACGCATACTTGTTTGCCGATACTTCTGAAATGTTCGGCCAACACTTTCATGAAGGTCGTTTTTCCTGCCCCGATCTCGCCGTCGACGACGACAATTTCGGCTTCGCAAGACCCCAGTCTTGATGATGCCGACCGACCCCCGAAGGAGGGCCGTTTCCCGACGTGCGCCTCGTTTTCAGAATCCCCCATACTTCCCGTCGACTCGCTTATACAGTTCTGTTTTATATCTTCAAAAATGATAAATACTCTCCCAATCGCATATTTCGCACTATTGTCTTCGTGTCTCACGTTTCCGTGTTTTCACATTTTCATATTTTCGACTCCATCGTAGCGGGCGGTCTTTCGTTTTCTGGTAGCCTCAACGACTCGTAGTATCTTGGGTATTTGCGTAGTCCTTGGCCGTTGACGATGATGCCGACCTCGTACTTTTCCTTCGAGGCGCTGAGATAGACGATGAAGACTACTATTAACGCGATCAGCAACAGTAGTATGCTTATTTTTTTCGATTCGTCCATGCGCTTATACATAGGCGATATTTTATTTTTTCCCGTAAGTTTTTACCCGCACGTTATACGTGCGTCGCTAAATAATGGACAGATCAGACGTTATCAAGTGGATCATTGTCGTAATAGTTCTCGTCATGATCGCCTCCGCTGTCGGAATGAGTATTTACATGAATGAAGCGTCGTTGGCAACTGGCAAAACTGGCGGATGTGCGGTCGAAGGATTCGACAGGTTCGTAGAACCTGCGGTCTGAGTTTTCTGACCGAATACCAGCAAGGCTCGGCCATTTTCGGAAATCGCGATCTTTTGGAAACAACGTTGACGTTTATATTTTTTCGGGCGTAGTTTCCATTGTGGTCAATTTGAATCCCGTTCTCGTAATCGTATGTGAACACCGATGCTTATATACATACTCAAGGTTATCGGGTACGAAGAATGGGACGGGGTTTTAGCGAAAATGGCCACCCCTGACATGACCATCCACGCCCATCTGGGGGAAAGTATATGGGATCAGGTCAACGAAATGTTCGTCGAATGCGGGAAAAATCCGAAGTCGTACGACGTAAACGTGGTGCTGTTCGGACATTTCGGCCGAAAAAACAACGAGTTCGTCGAAGAACTCCGACACAACGGGCTTGACGTGGAAATCATACCGGAACTTGTCTGAATACCGCACGTCATCCGAATATTTTTTTGATCGACGTTTCGATGACGTCCGGAGAAGCGTATTTTTCGGCCTTCAGCAGTCTTTGTCGCAACATGTTGATCGTGGCGTTTTCCGATTTGGGGGCGTTATCGGACATCATCATGCGGTCGAGCATCTCGGCCAATTCGTCTTCGTCGATGTTCGGTTCCCGTTCGATCTTCCCGCCCCTGACGGTCAAATTGTCGTGGACCCATTCCGCCAGTCGCCGAACCTCGTTCTGCGGGCAATGTTCGGGCCATTTGTGTTTATTGAGGAGCAAATGGTGGATTTCCGGGGAGCAAGAAACCACGTCGGTCGCGGGAAGCCGACAGGTCTTCGGGCAGGAAAAACTGTTCAAATCGATCACGTTGTCGAGCTTGATGTTAATTTCGCACCCATCCGTGGCGTCACCGACGTCGGCATCAAAGGGGCTGTCGTCGCGGTGCTGGTCGCAGATGAGAGCTTTCCCCTCGAGCCCGCCTTTGTGGAAAATATAGACGGCGCGGTTTCTGAACCGCTCATCGTTCTCCATTAGCGTCTTCGCCCGACCCTTGAACACTTTCTGCCAGTTCGTCCCGTCTGATAGTTCCACCGTTTCGATCTCGGGGCCGAAACGAACCGGCATACCGTGTATCTTCCTCTGTACATACGTTATATTCGATTTGTTCTCCGAAACGTCTACTTCGGGCAGTCCGCCGTTGAAATATATTCCGGACGTATGAATATCGGCCTTTGGCAGATCTGGGGAAAACACGGAAATACCCAGTTCTTTCGGGACCATTCTGCCGCGTATGTTGAACCCGTCGACGTCGACCACCACGAAGCAATATTTGACCTCCATTCTTGTAACTACCGAATTCGGAATTCAATTATGGGGTGATTTGATTCGTGTTCTTGAACATCTCGGATATGTGGTACGTATTCTCCTGGGCGGAAATTTTGGCCCTGGCTTCGAAGTACATCAACGTCAGCGCCAGTATGCCCAGCACGCCGGACGAGAACGCGCACGCTTTCCTGGGGCTTTCGTCATCGGTGTAGAACGACATGAACGCGAGAATGGTGGCCACGACGATGAACAGTTTGCCGAATATGTCCGAGACGTTCGCGGCTTTGTTCCAGTAACGGCGGTAACGCAAAGCGTCTTTGGTTTCCTGCACGAATGAAGGCTTGACGAGATCCCTGAACAACGTCAAGCGGGTGTCGTTTATCGTGTCGGTCGACCTCCGAGGACTGGTCCCCAGTCCGTCGATATGCAAGGCCGATCTCCGACGGGGTATGTCCCCGTGGACGCTCCCTTCGCACTGCGAGGTCACGTCGACTTCGTTTTCTGGCGGCCCGAATCCGTTCTGAACCGGTTCCATTTTCTTTATTTCTTCGGACAATATAATTTGTATGTATAATAATGGATGAATTCGATATCCTGATTATCGCGATTATCGTTATCGGGGTTATATTCCTAATACATTTTATCGGTAGCGGGCTGGGCTCACTGTTGGGGGCGTTCACCGGAGCTGTGGGAGGTATTCTTGGCGGTTTAGGGAACGTCGTCGGCACCATCGTGACGGGTCTCGGATCCACCGCCGAGATCGTCACGGGAGGAATATCGCAGGTGTTCGGGGGCGGGAGTGGAGGAAGCATATTCAATCCCGGCGGTATATTCGGCCCCGGCGGGGGAATCTTCAATCCCGGCGGTGGCGGGGGAATCTTCAATCCCGGCGGTGGCGGGGGAATCTTCAATCCCGGCGGTGGCGGGGGAATCTTCAATCCCGGCGGTGGCGGGGGAATCTTAGGCGGAGGTGGCGGTGGCGGGATCTTGTAGAAAATATCTTCAGAAAGTCTAAATGCGCGTTCTCGAATACTTTGCGATGAAATTTTACTCGGAAGATTTTTTGTGTTATTTGTATAAGACATGGAGAAAATCATAACTCTCGGGAAGAAAGAAGAATTTGCTGTGCTTGACAGCAAAGGACGTTCGTTCGTCCAAGCCGACTCGGCTAACAAGTGTCTTGTGCTCGGGGATGGTCATGTCGTCGTTGACTTGAAGGACAACGTTATCCAGCTTTCAGGGGACTTCATCCTGGTCAAAGACGAAGAAATCCTCCTGAAAGTCGACGCGAAAAAATCGCTCGCGGAGATAAACACAGAAGTGAACATTTCGAAGCAGGTGAAATGTGCCGACGTGGTGACGAAGACCCAACTCGTGGAAGAAGTTTTGACCGTGGCGACGGGCGAAAACGTGTTCGTTGCCGACGGGAAGAAGAAACAGGTCGACATCAACGGTAAACTTGTAGTTAACGGAAAATCACAGCTTTGCGGTAAAGTATCGAACATCAAACTCAACGAGTCGAAAAATATCGAATTCGACGGGATCCCTCCGAAAACTGGCACGTTGATGTTCGAAATTGTGGCCACCGGCAAAGATAAGTTCGCGGGCATGTTCGTGGCTTCGAAATTTCAGGAAGAGGATAGACGAATGACCGCCATAGATATGGCCACCGAAAAAATGGTCGACATCTCCTTCGTTTGGAAGAAGAACGGGGATGTATCGATCGTGATAGGCGACCTGGGCTCATCTGACAAATGGAAGGGTGAGTTCGACGCGAACATTAGAGTTGTGTAGTTAACTAACGCTACATAGTTTGTTTTTTTCGGGAAGCATACGATATCGAGCGGAACGGCGGACTGCGTGGCATGACTTTATTAAAAATAATGCCGTACAATTTTCCGCGCTTACATAAGCGTGATGGAAATCCCAGGTGATGTTAATGTTCGCGGGAAATTGAAACTGGGAGGAAACGACGTTCTCTCGCTGGTTCAAACGCTTCAAAAACAAGTGGCTGATATGCAGAAAAAGGTCGAAGACCTGTCTAAAGACGTGCTATCGGTCAAGAAGATTGATCCCGAAAGGATTCTGCCAGTCAAAAAGGTCGCAGTGGCTGATACTCCCAAAGCAGAGGAAAATCCCCCAGTCGAACAAGCTATCACGGTGGAAGAAATAACCGCCGTCGAAGAGTCGATCCCGATCAAGTCAGTCGAGCCGATCAAGTCAGTCGAGCCGATCAAGTCAGTTGAGCCAGTCAAGCCAGCCGAGCCGATCCCCACGGTCAAACCGTGTACTCCTCTGGTTCAGAAGAAAAAAGACCGTATGGTGTCCTCAATGAAGTCTCCGCGCGTCAAAAAGGACAACGTGGCCATAAAATCGCCTCCGCCGCCAGAACCCAAAGTGGTGAAAATAACACAAGACAAGGAAGCAACCGAGCCAGAAAAAGTCGAGAAAATAGAAAAGCCAGTGGCCCCGCCGACTCCTTCCAAACGTATCCATGAAGTTGTTTCTCCGAAAAAGAAGAAAAACGAATCGGTGATCCCCGAGCCCGTGCTGGATCCAATCCCAGAACCGCAGGAAGTAAAAACAGAAGAGAAGCCAGTAGCGGAGGAAAAGCCAGTGCAGGAAGTCAAAGTCGAAAAGGAACCAGTGCTGGAGGAAAAGGCAGTGCGAGAAGTCAAGGCGGAAGAAAAGCCAGTGGTTGAAGTCGCGAAGAAACCCGAAATTCCAGTTAAACCAGTTGCTGTACCGATAGTTCGGATCGCGGTCGACTCGAACGGTAAAATGTTGAGCGGACCTCAGGGGGCTTCGTCTCGCAAAATCGGGCCAGGTCAGTATTCGTTGATGTTCAACACGTTTCCTGGCGTACCTGCGATTCAGATACAAGCGGGCAGACGCGTCGCTCAGGTTAACTCCGTGTCGAATTCGTCGGCGGTGGTCAGTTTGTTTAACGGGGTCGGGGCCAAACGGAAGAGTCTCGATACGAGATTCAGCGCAGTAATACGATTCAGCGGCAAATAAACCTTCACGAAATCCTCGGCGAACTGCGTCAGCTCGATAAATTCGGGCGGTCGGTTCTTCTGGGTACCTTCCTGAAAAAAATATCAAACGACAACATTTTTTTACAGTCCGAGTATGTCTTCGATATCGGCGTGAAGTAGCGGACAATCGGAACGAGAACAGTCTCGGCGACAACTGGTGACGTAGTTTCGGAGCATGTTGAATTTCCTGGAATTCCATACCCTGCGGACAGGATCGTCGTACATCGCGATTCCAAATTTCTCTTTCTTCGTTTTGTGGCACGGGTACAACACTCCGTTATCGTAGTACAGACTGTATGATAGCGCTGAACAGGGAGGAATCGATTGCTTGATTTTTGTCAACTCGTCATCACTTATTTCCCCCTCTCCGCTTAATTTTTCGGCGGTCACGATAATATCGTGAGAAGCGCACATATCTACGCAAGTTGGTATGTTCTTGTTGATAATTCTGGAAACGCCTTTATCGAAGTTAATACGGTTGACGGAGTTAAATACGTGGACGAAATCGATCTCGGCCCCGATATGTTTAATCATCCTAGGAGTGAGTTGTTTGCTCCCGTTGAACGCTAAACGCACATTTGTGTTCAACTCGTGTACAGCTAATGCATTGTCAACCGTTTGTACCGTCACGATGTTCACTATGGGACATATCGATTTCAATATATCGTTGTCGACAGGGCAACCCAATATGACCTCCACCCGTATACGGGAATTATATACAAGTAGCAGTATATCGGTCAGCATTTCAACTTGGTTGATATTTTCAACGTAGTACACCACATTGGTATCAAATAAATCGCTTTTGGGAAACTTCACACACACCACTACGACACAAAGCGTCTCCGAAAATTCGTCAATCAGATCGGTCACTCGCCTTGTCGTGAATTCATTCACGGTTTCGTCTATTTCCAATACTATGATTTCGGGCCCGTTGGGATTCATGATGTTCTGCTGGACCGCATGATAGTGTCTGTCGAAATTTCCTGTGCCGATCTCGAATTTGAATTCGTAAACTGCCGTTACCACTTCGATGGTCGCATCGGTATGCGTTTTTCCTGTGATTACCGCTTCTCTCGTTTGGATCATCGGTGTCGTACGGGATGAAAAATTCCCCGGAACCGACGTAGCCATTCACGTTTTGAAGTTATAAGGTCTTATCGAAAATAACTGGACAAGTTATTATTCTTCAGATATTAAATTTTCAATTCTTATAGGTAACCATTTGATAAGGGGTGAAAGCTTACCGCATAGGGATGGAGTTGGATCATTACGAGACCTTGCTACTTGACATCATACAGCGTGACGTTGGCACTACAAGATCGGAGCCCGCGTGGACGATCAACGACAGAACATTCTTGCGCAATTCGAAAATACGCATAAGTGTGACTATCCCTCCGATTCAACCAGTTTACAGTAACGCAGGCGGGTCGTCGAATAACACGTTTAAATTCACTATTGGCGCCACTACGTATACCGTTACGATCGATGCCGGATTCTACGAAGATGCTAATGATGTCGTCAATATTTTCAACACTGCGTTTCTCACCGACGCTGATCCAGTCGTACAGGCGATGGTTTTTGCTTTGGATTCGCATACGGCTAAAATCACCGCCAGACACGGAGCCAGCGATTTTACCGTGGCTGAAACGTCAACACTACTCGGGTTCGTGTTGAACCAAGCCAGTGCGGCATTATCCCTTGTGGCTACCGATGTTTGTCAGGTCGGCGATAATTCGATATTCTTTTGCTCTGATCTCGAGGCGTTGCTCTATCACCACTCTGCCGCGACACAGCGGGAATCGTTCTTGCCCGATGAATTATTTCTGACGAGTACATTACCGGTCATATCGGCGTATCACCACGTTCAAAGCGCGTGGATAAATGTTCTTAACACCACGTCAGTTTCGAGCGTCAGTTTTCATTTCGCCAGGCCTGCGGATCCCGACACGGCGGTAACTATAGAGCATGATTGGGCAGTCATAATCGACGTAGCCAAAGCCGTGTAACTGGAAGGAACAGCAGGATTCTTAATTCCGAAATCTTTTTTTACAATATATAACCATGGATTCTCTATATGCGGGAGTTCCGAAAAACGCATTCTCTCAACAGCGTGCAAATCTACCGAACTTATTCGACAATACCGTAGAGATCAACAGTGTCGACTTAGTCACATCCACTGTGAATCCGAGTTTGAAGATTAAAAGCCACACGTTAACCGGACATGTGCTGGAGATCATCGACTCAGCGGGAACGCGTAACGCGTACATGAACGCCGATGGGTCAATCTCGGCTGTATCATTCACCGTTACGGGAGCTACAATCAATACGATATCGGTGAATACGATCGACGAAAAAACAGTAGGTCACGGCGTTGACATTGAGACGGTGCATTTCGAAGACGGTGCCATTTCTGGCTGTTCCACCATCAAAGTAGACACGATCGTTGAAAATTCTGGGGGTCACGGCGTTGACATTGAAACGGTGCATTTCGAAGACGGTGCCATTTCTGGCTGTTCAACTCTTAAAGTCACTAACATCACTGGTTGTACGAATATCGTGGCAACTAATGGTACATTTACTAATCTTAATGTGAGTTCGTCAATGACCATATCTGGCAATATTTTACCGGGAAATACAGGGACAGACTTCATTGGCTCGGACGCTAAACCATGGCGAGGTGTTTATGCAACAAGTTTATACATCAACGATTATGATACGGATAATAATAGCGGTACTAATGTCAGATTCGTTGATTTGCCGTATAATAACGACAATTACAATGCTATGGGACTTGTTATTAATGATGGTGATGGTGGTACTGGTAAAGTACACATATCAACAGCAGACGTCTCTTCGCGAAAATACAAGACGAATATCGAGATGGTGACTAATTCCGACTGGTTGCTAAATCTGGATACCGTTACATTCAACATGTGTGGAATAAACAAAGACCTGACACCGAACAATATTTTCCACGAGACGAAACATCCTGGATTCATCGCCGAGGACGTCGAAAAAATAGCAGATATTCCCGATTTTATCGTCAAATACAAAAACGACGAAGTGTTCGGAATTCGGTACGAAAACATCTGGCCGTACACAGTCCACAAGATTAAAGAGCACCATAACAAAATCAACAAACTCGGCACATATCTCGAATCTTCTGATTTGTTGTTGAAGAGTCTATGTTGCGATTACGACGGACTTGCTTCCCGAATCGACAGCGTCTCGCGGAAAATAGAATCCGAAGATACGGTAATTTCGAGAGAATACAACATTTCTTTAGACTCGGATGGAATGCCATTACATGCCAGTGTTTTCACCATTGATCATAATGAGACAGGCGAGTACAGTATCACTTTCGATAAAGCGTTCATCAAACCACCGTTCATCCTCACTACCGTTAAATCAGAGTACCCACTTCTGTCACATGTGATCGTGGCCACAGTTAAAAAAGTCGTCATCGGCGTTTGCACGTTGACGGGAACGCCATGTGACCCAGAGCTATTATACATCAAGATTTCAGAAAAATAAGAACCGGACCACAAACGGATTTAAAACCAATTGACCGTGTCGGAAAATTTCCCGAGTTTCATCAGTCGCCTACTCACTTCACTTTTAATGGAAGCTACGGTCCCGATAAATTCGAACTTCGTCGTGTTTAGTGGTTCGCATACGATGGCTATTTTAGCTAAATCGCAGTCGATGAACAATACCATGAAATTGCTGTCGGTAGGCTGAGCCGCGAATTCCACACGATTGCGCAATATATCACGCGCCAACGAGAATGTTTGCGTTTGATTGATCGCCGATATCATCGTCTGTTTGTAACTCCGTATCATCAGAGAAAGATTCATGTTCTTAAACACGCCGATATTCAGATTTTTACACGGCATATCATCCATACATGATCGTATCCAATCGCTATCGTAGATAGTCATCTGTTCTAACGTGAACTGAAGAGCATTTTTTTTAGCCCTACTGGTATCGGTGCTCGATGTCGCTTCCGTCGAATGATCCGCCGAATGATCCGCCGACTGTTCCGCTGCCGTCTTGGTCACCGCTTCCGTGTCTACGTTATCCATGCCTTAATTATATTTAATTGCGCTCTAATTCAATCAACAACTTATTCGATCCGCGTAAAAAATTCGTTGATTTCTGTTTAGTAGGTCCCTGGTCGAATCGGGTCGCCTTGTATGATTTCAGGCGTCGCGAAGGTTTCGACGGGGTTCGGCTTTCTCATATCGATCAACTTGTACACGAGGAATATTACCACGAATATGAGAACCGCTATCGTGATAGCTTGGAGGATCCACCAGTCGTCATTTTTAACCATGGAGTTGTTGTACGGGAGAGCCTTATACTTGGGTGCCCATTCTTTTCTCGCGTTTTCCTCCATGACTTCGAGTCTCTGATAATAGTCGGGAAACTCGATCAGATGGGCCATCGCAATCATGCCAGTCGAGAGCAAATCGTCGTGGGTGACGTTCGAAATTTTCCCGTGTTTGCTACCGTGCTCGAGTTCCACCTCCATGCCTTTTTTCCACCACTCGAACGGGATCACATTGTAGTCCACCCCGAGTACGGTACCTATCTCTCTGGCCTCATTGTCGGTTATTGTCGAAATTTCCTCCCGCGATTCTGTTGGATCCATCATATACGGTCTTCCAGCAAAATTTACCAAGGGTTTATACGACGTCGCGTTTAATACCGCATATAAAAATACCCATATATTTTAACCCGTAAAAAATGAATATTTAATGGATTAATGTGGTTATCGTGAGATAATAGGAGTTTATGATATGGACCCGCGAACTGTGTTCGGAAACGAGAACGAAAACGAAACAAACCCCGTGCCTGGGAGAAAGACACTCGATGCCGTGCCAGGAGCTGGTGCGCACGAATGTCCTGGCAAGTATCCTTCGAAGGATATCAATCCGTCTCCCCCGCATCTTGAATGCCGCTATCTCTACAATATCGGGTCGGATGCGCGCGTCCCGAGTAGCGCTGGTCCGATCGGTCGGAGACTTGCAGGAGCCCCCGACGAGACGGAAGAAGTGTGGATATCTTCGCAAAAACTGACAAGGGACCATCTGTGCCCAGTTCATGCCTCAAGATTGGTATCCGACTGGTGGAAAACTCGAGGCAACACGGTGATCCCGTGCACCGATCAAGACGAGCGCGGCACGCGGCACATCTTGTACGAGATAAAGTCCGTCGACAGTTTCCGCAACAGAGTTTCGGTGGGGCTGGCCGAAACCCGCCCGAACGAATATTTCCGGTGGCTGATGCAACAATGGGAACAATTCGTGTACGATTACGTCCAAAGTGTGCACACGAACTGTCCGTACTGTACCAGAACTGTCCTGGTGTGGGCCTCGTACATCAAGATACGCGGATACATGTCTGTGACGGCGTTGACGGCGTACCCCAAATTGGCAGATCGGTTACGGGAACTTGGTTTCGACACGAATAACGCCGAGTGTTGCGTGTCGTTCATGAAGTTCGTCGAAAATTGGTTCTGTCGGTGCCTCAGCGAAACCGAGTGCGAGATGCGGATCGGGACCATGATCACCACGATACAGTTCCGCAAAGAGCAAGAGCTCGCGGGGATTCGGTACCCCATATCGTTCAGCGATATGGACGAGGCGTTCCTCAGTTTCGACAAGTACCTCGTGGACGCGTGGAAGAACGGTTTCGATATCCGTCAACTCCTCGGATTGTAACGGATCTGGGCGGGATGATGGGACTGGAAGGTGTGATATTTCATTCTGATCACACAGAAGAAAGGGTGAAAAAGAGAAAAAGAAGAGAAAAAGAAAAAGAGAAAAAGAAGAGAAAAAAGGAAAGAAAAAGAAAAAGAGAAAAAGAAGAGAAAAAGAGAAAAAGGAAAGGAAAAGAGAAAGAAAACAAAAAACATTTCATGTTGGTGCTATTTGTGGTGTGGATGTTGTGAGCGGTTGGTGTTATCTTCGTCGTCTTTTTTTGCTGGGCTTGAAAGAATTGTCCACCCTTTGACAGATCGAACACGGTTTGTTCGATAAGTCTACCTGGTGGTCGCACCCGGCGTTTTTCATCATTTGTGTATAACAACAGCTGTGATACATTTTCGAGTGGGAGCAGTTCCACACCTTGATGAGTTTATTCTGGTCGGAAGATTTCATGAAGTTCGAATCGATGATTTTTTTGCAGAAGTTACATTGTCGTTCTCCTTCGACGTCGTGGGGGGCGTCGTGAAGTTCCAAGAAAGCGATCTCGAAAGCCGATAGACTACGTTTCCAATCTATGAACCCCTGCTTCGGTGATACGCGTGTTGTCGGTGACGGTAAAGTCGGCGAAATAATTTCCGGCGCCGTAACTGAAGTATGGGACATCGATCCCATGTGGTCGATCGATATTTTTAATCTGCTCATTGTGGCGCTGTCGTGGATACGGTCGTCGTTCCCGAACTCGACAGAATTTCCGAGACGACTCCCGCCATCCGCATCACTGAACAAAGCCATAGAAAATAATGATCCTATGCTGTTTTTTGTCATAGATATGAACTTTCGAAACAGTGTGGTCATTGTTAACGTGGCGCGACGATGAACACCAATATCACGTTATAAAGTATTCAATTTTTAATTCCAATAGTGTGGCGCACGAAAACGCACGTGTATATTACAGAGAGATCATAATTTTATGATAATTGGTGGAGTTATTTTTCGCCACCGTGCGGAGCGTTCTCCGTCGAAAACACGAATAACATATTTTTAGCGCGAAATGACACAATATTAAATAATATACGCGTATATTTTTTTAATTATTTTCTTTTTTCTGCCCCCTGTATAGGTGGTAGTGTTATTGTTATAAGATGCCTGAGGGTGGAAACGCAAAGCGAAAGGTCGCAAAGAAGCCCGCCGCGCGCAAGCCGGCGAAGAAGGCCGCGAAGAAGCCCGCGAAGAAGCCGGTTGCTCGTAAGACTGTCAGTGTGAGTCGTACCAGCCGTGCCGCCCGCCGACGCGTGAAGAAGTAAATACATCAATGATGGTGTAGCATTGTGCGTGCGCGGTGTTCATATCGAAAATGTACGTACCGAACGTACGCTAAGCACTTAGTTTAGTGATACTTATTTTTTGCCACAAAAAATAACTTGATCCCGTTACCGAATCCAACCTTGTGGGATCGCTGGTGCGTCTCCTTGGATCCGGTGGTAAAACCAGGCGTCAAATGGGAAGTCGCGCGGTTTTCAAACACTCGGGTGCGGATGTTTCTCCTCGAAGTACAAATGGTCGGCTATCCTGCCCCATACTGGGTCATCAGGCATATTTAACACGGATTCGGGGATCGGCTCGTTGTGCAACATACGGATACCGGCGATATGGTACGGCACCGGATTCTCGGGCAGTTCCTTGAGGCCGTTACCTATCTTCTTGTCGGTTCTGACGATCTCGATCCAGCCTTTCCCCCCGAAAAACTCCTTGTTGACGAAGTTGACTATCGGGACAGTTTCCCTGGTTGTGGCGGATTTCACCCGCCCCCCCTCGAATTTCATCCAGCCTTCTTGCAAGAATTGCCATACTTTCATCAGTTCTTGCGGGAAGATTTTTATCTTCACGTCGGGGTGGAATTTTTCGACGAATTCTAACAGCGAAAGGAACGAAGGGAGTTGTTCTTGATATTCTTCCCCGCTGATGTAAAACACCGCGTGGACGTGGATTTCTTTGGCCCCTTGTTCGATAGCGTGGGCTATCATGTAGTTGGTCGACGTGAGGAAGTTTTTAGACCCGCCGAATCTGTCGATCATTGTGAAATCAAATTCTCTACGAATTTTCGGGTCTAAATCTTTGTGCTGGGTCACGTTAATCGGATTTATCCAGACCCCGCCGCTCGGATTGTACGCGTTATACACGAGGGACTGGTTATACATTGGCCAATGATTCCAATACGGGGCGCTGAACAGGTGAATATCGAATATCGTGTCGACCCGCACGTTGGTGTAGTTGTAAAAGTCGTTCATACTGTAAACCTTGAACCCTTTACACCTTCTGAACTTAGCCACTCTACCGGGGAGTAAACAAAGAATGTCAACCTTCAGCTCTTCAGCGAAATCGTCGCCGTGAACATCACTATGGACCACTTCGACGGCGGACGGAGTAATTTTCACGGCTTCGTCTTTCGGTTTCCCAGAAGAACCGTTGTCCGATTTCTCACCGCCAACCTCATCGGAAGGACTTTGTTCCACCTCAGGTTCCATTTTTTCGTCAAAATGAACCTTTTTCTCGGGTTTCTCTTTTTTGTCTGGGAGTTCCGATTGAGGACGATTGATCCCGTCGAAATCCGAAAGCTTATCCTGTTCGAACAGTTGGGTCTTGTCGAAATCGGAAAGACGGGGACTATCAAACTGTTGATATTCGTCTACTGGAGCTATTTCATGGTCCTCAGAATTATCCATCTCTTTATGATAAGTATCGCGTATGTTTTCAATTAAGTTCATGTGTAATATTCAAACATTCAAATACCGCATAAACAAGCATAGACAGTTAAATAAATTCCTAAAATAACGGATGATATATTTTATCCGCATATTTATACATGGTCGCATAATAAAAAAAACAATATCGTCCGTCGATGGAATCGTACATCGATGACTTACATCTATCGACACCGTGGGACTTAGAATATGAAACCGATTCTTTCTTCAATGGATCTCGCGGATCGAGTGGAATTTGTGAGCCGTGCGAGCCATGCGAGCCGTGCGAGCCGTGCGAGCCGTGCGAGCCGTGCGAGCCATGCGAGCCATGCGAATACGATTTGCTATGGAGTCCCGTATTGAATCAAACCGACCATATGGGACCCGACTCGGAATTTTATCTCGCGGTTCCTAAAATTGCGGAAGACGACACGCCAACGCCCGCGACGAGAAGCCCGACGAAAAAAGGCCCGTGTAAGTCGAACATCGGAAAGCGGAAGCCGAAGCGGAAAACGACGCAGAAGCCGACACGAAAAAAGAGAAAGACGATGACGTCAGACGAAAAAAAGCGGTTCAAGAAGAAGGAGAAGAAGCGGTATGCGACCATGAGACTCAAAGACTACAACGACAACTTCCAGAAATGGCTCGAAAGATACGATAAATTCCTGAACTACTTCCGGAAATACCAGATATTCCCGAAATGCTCCGTAATATTCGAAGGCGAAGAAATAGGCCTTTGGTACGGAATTCAACAGCGGATGGCCATGAACAAAGAGACGTTCCACTGGCCGAGGAAAGAAATATTGCGGAAAATTGAAACCCCGTTGGAGTACATGAAGAGGAACCGCTTCAGAATGGGAGAGCCGTCGAATAAGCCGAAGCTGACCATCGAAAGTATGGCGGAAATCGTCAGAAGAGAGCCCAACGAACTGTTCCAGTACTTCGACAAATTTGTCAAATGTATGGACGACGATTATCGGAACGTCGTGGCGATCGAGCTGTTTTCCGCGATAAACAAGTACAGACGACAGTTTCACACTATCACGTCGGAAATGATCGTCCTGGAACAATGCGATAAGACGGATATCGTCGAAGCGTTGCGGTATCTCGTTGAAATACCCATAGAAGAAGAACAGGAACCAGTGGAGTACGTTTACGGTATATTGCGGACCGTGTACGACGCTTCCGATTTGTTCCCCCACAAGTTCCCCGAGATAAGGTCGAAAATCATTAAACCAGATAAGTCTCCTCTGGAAAAATTCAGAAAAATCGTGTACGCGAAATTCATCTGCCGAATGGGGATGTTTTTCGGACACGCGGTCGAGATGTTTCGGGAGTGCGTCCCCAAACTTAACAGATTACTCTTCGAACTGAAAAACGACGTCTTTGACACGATCCCAGACATTGTCGAACTTTCGTGCGAGGGACACGAGAGCGACGACTAGTCGAAAATTGATTTTTGGGGCGAATCTCCAGGGGTAAAGGGACCCTGTCCCTTATTTTTGGGGCGAATCTCCAGGGGTAAAGGGACCCCGTCCCTTATTTTTGACGAAATCGTATCATTTGAATGATCCATCGGCAGACATACCAGCGACGAGATGGGAGACTTCACCGACATGGAGAAGAATTTCGGCCCCCTACTCGATATCGAAAATCCCGACGCGAAAGTCACGAACTCCTTCATAGATGCGGTTTCGAAATGTTTGATGATAGGCAAAGGACGGGAGGGTGAATCGTACAGAGTGACGCACGATGTCGTGGTCAAGGTGATGAAAGTGAGGACGGTCCTTCCGTCCGAGGCTATCACGGGGCCGATCAACGAGGCATTATTTCATGGCAATTACGGGTTTGACCACTCTCCCAAAACCAAAATAATGTTGTGGAAGAATTACATAATTCTTGTCATGGAGTATGTCGGCCAGAATCTGACGAAGATCAAAGAAGAACATCAGTTCAGGATCGATCTACTGCCCAGTTTACTCGAACAGATGGCCGAAATTCTGTACTGGTTCGATCTCAACAACGTCATCCATTCCGATATCCGTCTCGCTAACTTATGCATCAAACCAGTTGAGGACGGAAAATTTAAACTGAGTATCATCGACTTCGGCGGGATGATGTTCAGTGGAGGTCCAGAATTTTCCAAATTTCTTCCGAATATCCTCCAACGACCGTATCCTCCGCTGAATGATTCGACTTACATAGATATGTCGTTTGCCGGATATTCTTTGTACTGTTTCTTGATCCTGTACGATCAGCACGTCGTAGAAACAATGTACCCGTTTCATCTGGAAACGGGTACCAACCCGTGCGAAAATTTCGGAGAAAACACGAAAATCATCATCGAATTCATGAAATCCGCGGGATATGAGAAAAACCGAGTCAAACAGATGTACGACATGGTAGAAATCATCGATACCATGATAAAACAACTGATATCGCCTGGCGATTTAGTCTATCGCGTGAAAAACACTATTCATCAGTCAAGTTCGGCCTATATTGAATATTTCCCGCGAAACATATCCCTCGTCGAAAAATATTCGATCGATCCGGCCGCGCATACCGATGTAACAGAAGCATTCGAGAAATATTTCGACGTGACGACGAATTTTCAGGAAAGGATCCAGAAATTGTGCGGGTACAAAACCGCTACCGGCCCCGAGATACTAGATGCCATCTCCGAAGGGGGGCTCGATCCCATGGGAACAACGGTCACGTTGAAGCTAAAACTCAAATGGGATATAATGATCGTCGCTAATTACCCGATTGTCGTCGATTTATATTCGTATATCAGCAAAAAGGCGACGATCAGAACCGATACGCTATTCTGTTGTATCGGCGTTATACTATCCATCTTTACTGGCAATTGCTACGACTTGATATCCGCAAAGTGCCATAAATCACTTAAACATTATATTACGCGCAATGCTTCGTTGAGAAATACTGGTGTGACTGATATCGTCAACCGAACTGTAGTGGACATACTATACGACTGCGATTGGAATCTCCCGATCAACCCAGATCTGTTACAACTTTACAACTACGGTTCAATCGTCAAAAGACCAGAGTTAATCGGGCTGTATAATGATTTCGTCGATCTCGCCGTCAATATTTACTCGGGTATGAATCTCATCGAGAGCTAATTTTTTATTTAAAAACTGATCACGCATTGTCATAACAGTGAACAGCGAACAGTGAACAGCGAACAGCGAACAGCGAACAGCGAACAGCGAACAGCGAGCGAACAGCGAACAGTGAACAGCGAACAGCGAGCGAACAGCGAACAGCGAACAGCGAGCGAACAGCGAACAGCGAGCGAACAGCGAGCGAACAGCGAGCGAACAGCGAGCGAACAGCGAGCGAACAACGAACAGCGAGCGAACAGCGAAATGGAAGAAGAAAAAGTATCGACGGAGAGTGCGGAAGTAGTGCACAACAGTGTTAAAACCTCGGACCAGGCGAACCCGACGAGTTGGAATTACTGGGATGATTTCCAGATGGGGGAGGCCACGCTTCCCCGGCACTTGCCGCGTTGCGGTGACGATTCGTGAACAGCGTCGGCGTTTTTTAGTGAGATCTAACATCGCAGACCATTCGATTAATTAAAAACGCGCCGCACATAATTATATGCCCTATATACATGATGGAGGGCGACAAGCGCGTCACCGACACGGACAGTCAAATCGCCAAGGCGGTGAATTTGTTCAACACCACCTCCAACTCAGTGAAATCGACCGGAACGCACATTGAATTCGAGATCAGGATGCGAGCGTTGTCGCGGGACGACTTTACCCGTTTCGTCAAGATCCTGGCGGATAAAGCGCCGGTTTCGAAACCGGAGCGAGAAAGATCCATAGAGGCGATTTCTTCGTCCCGATACGAAAAACGCATCAGGAAGATAGTTTTCGAGAAAGGGGGGAGACGCGAAGTTTTGAGCAGAAAGAAGTCCGTTTTCCGTTACATCATGAAAGATAAACCCGTATCTTTGAACATATCCGAGGAAGAAGACTTCGAGAAAATGACGCTCGACCGTCTGGATTTAATAAGGGTGAAAAATCGTCTGAGGTTCAGATACCCCGAAAAAAATCCGAAATGGTACGTGGACGTCACGATTTCGAAGCATATACCGCTTCTTCGAAGTAACCATGTCGAACTCCTCAAGAAAGAGGTCGACAGACTCACCAACTCGGACGTGTCGACGATATCGGACCCGAAGGCATGGGTCGGCGAGGACGGCGTCGGCGAGAAAAGTAACTACGAAGTAGAATTCGAGTTCATCGGCGACCATATCAGCGCTGAGGAGCTGAGCCATATGCTCGCCTTCGTCGACGAGCATTTCGGCAACCAACTGGTCGAGTACGGCAGACACGCGTCGTATAAAACAGAACTGGGTCGAGTTTATTCGTACCTGTACGATTCTTCGCCACAGTATTCCCGTTTGTCGATGAAGAAAACGCTCCCGAGCGTCGTCACGTTGACCAGGAAAAAATACAAGGCCATATTTCCGCCGGTCAACTATTTCGTAACCGACAAAGCCGACGGCGTGCGAGCCCTGGCGGTCCTCAAAAACCGCACGTGTACGATCATCGCCGACGACCTGTACACTTTTCCGCGCGGGGGCGGGAGCCCCGACGATAAAAAGGGAGTAGCCGTGATTTTGGACGGCGAGTTTCTGAAGGAGGCCGGCGTGTATCTGGCGTTCGATTTGATAGCGTTGGGCGACGAGAAAATGTTCCGAAAATCTTTCGCAGAACGACTCGAACAGCTACCGAATGCGGTAAAATTGTTCAATTGCGATTCGCTCGCCGTGAGACACAAGAGCTTCTTCGAAATATCCGACGCGAGCATTCTGAAGGACCAGCTGAACCGTTTGAAGAAAAACATGGAGACTTCCGATTACGACACCGATGGCGTGATATTCACACCTTCGGACCGAGACTATCTACACACGGTATCGTACAAGTGGAAAGACCAACGCAATCTGACGATCGATTTTCTGGCGAAGCTGTGCCCGGAATCGGTCTACCTGTCGAGCGCCGATCCGTATGTCCGCCGGAAGGGGTTCGACCTGTATTTCCTGTTCGTCGGAATCCAAGACAGGCAGATGAGTTCGCTGGGAATCGTCCCATGCCCTGGCTATTCCGAGTTGTTTCCTGATCTTAGCGACAGTTACGGCCCGGTGCAGTTTTCGCCCTCCACTAATCCTTACGCGTACCTGTACTGGTTCGACTCGCGTCAGCCGTCGATCGACAACAAGATAGTCGAACTCCGTTGCGCGGATCTCACGACCGAGTTTCCGGAGTGGGAATTCGTGCGCGTGCGGGACGATAAAAGCGGGTGGCCGAATCCAGAATACAACAACTTCATGATAGCCGAAGAGACCTGGATGTTACTGTTGGAGGGCTTCGCGTTCGACGAGCTGTGTCAGCCGAGCGGGTCATATTTCGCCATCAACAAAGAAGGGGTCCACAAGTACCATGCGGCGGTGACGTCCATGTTCAAAGGGACTAAAATAATGGAATTCGCAGGGTCTCAGTGGGTGGTCGACATGGGTGTAGGGCAGGGCCAAGACATCAGGCGATACATGGACGCGGGCGTGAGCTATCTCGTCGGCGTGGACTCGGACAGGAGCGCGTTAAGTACCCTGATCGAAAGAAAGTACGATTTCGCCAGGGATGGGACTAAAGGTCGTCGTTCCGGGAACAAATCTTCGCTCAGCATCAGGCTCGTCTGTTCCGACGCTTCTGACCCAGCGGTCATCGAAAAAATGCGCAAGGTCGATCTTCCGGAAAGTGGAGCCGACTTGGTGGTGAGCAACCTCAGCATCAGTTATTTCTGCTCCGACTTGAAAAGGTTGCGCAAATTTCTCACTGTCTGCGCCACGATCGTGAACAAGGACGGGGCGATAGTCGTGACCACGTTCTCCGGGAGAGATATTCTGACTCGGCTGAACGAATCGGGGGTAGAGAACGGGCATAGTTTAGATTTGGTCGAAAATGGGTCGGTCAAGTTTTCCATCCGACGGCGTTTCGACTCCGACGAACTGTTGCCGGCTGGGCAGAAGGTCGAAACCCTTCTGCCGTTCTCCGCCGGCGACTACTATGAAGAATACCTGGTCAACACGGACGAAATCATTTCCTCGATGAGCAAGCTGGGATTCGGAGTCGAAGTGCGGGAAATGAAAGACTTCATCGCCGACGCGAAACGGGCCAACGACGATAAATCGGAGATAATCAAGAAACTGTCACCTGTCGATGTCCAATGGCTGTCTTTCCAAACCCAGCTGACGTTCCGCCGGGCCAAATCCGGCGGTGGCGAACCAACTGTGTCGGTATGGGAAATCGCGCGCGTGACGAACGGTTCGGATCCATCAGGCGGGCCTGCGTTTAATAGATTCGTCGATATCGCGCAGGATCTCGGGGTCCCGAGGACTGGGGACCAGTCCGTCGATCGGCTTTGCCGATCTCCGACCGTGGCGACCGTGGCGACCGTGGCGACCGATGTCGGGACCCGGTCGGGCGGACAACCGGGAACGGCGAGCAAATACGCGTACGTTCTCGTGCTGATGGGTATGACGCCGACAACAAGAGAATCGGGGAAATACACCAAATACGACAGATATGCCGTCGGAGCTTGTATGATGGCAGGAAGCATATCGCACCACGGCGGAACCGTGATGGAAAACGGAGATACCGCCGATATTGTTTGCATGTACAGCGGGACATTCGACGACTCGGTAATGGAACTTCTGGGACACTTCTTCGACAAGGTCGTCAAGGTCGAAGAAATCGCCCGACCAACTGTGACGAGCATTAAGAAAACTCGTTTCCGAGATCGGTATCTCGATTGGTTAGATTCGAGTTTCACCAAAATCAACGCGTTAACGCTCACCGATTACGAGAAAATATTGTTTCTGGACGCTGACATGCTTTGCTTGAAAAATCCTTCGGGGGCGTTCAGCTATGACACGCCGGCCGGCGTAGTTTCTTCGGCGGAATCGCTCGACCCCGGAAAAGAAATACCGGCAATGACTATCAAGAAATCTTTGACAGATTACGGTAGTTACGGCGTGGGCGGGTTCGCCTACCTGTTGACCCCGTCGAGAGAGAAATACGACGAAAGTATCAACATACTGGATCGGTTCACGAAAGATCGCCCGTATAACACGAGCGAAATCGTCAAACAACGCTATGCTTTATCCGGGAATCCGGTGGTAGCGATCGGGCCCGACGAGCTTTTCATGACGCTGTTATATCCCAAGTGGTACTATTTGGGGGCGGAATATGGTACCGCAGGGTGGAAACGCACCGAAGAAACGATCATAATACACTTCGTAACGATGAAACCGTGGGACGAGATCGAGAAAAAAGGCGAACCGGTTTACGCCGATTTCGAACTCTGGTACAAATTCACGTCGATGTACGTTGATAAATTCCCGACATTGCGAGATCTCATATTATCCGGCGATCGGGGCGAAGAGATCTTGCGTCGCATACACTCCTCGTGATCTGTCTGCCGTCCTTTACGGGGGAACTTACTATGCTTTTTATTTTTTTAATTAGCATGGTTCAAATTGGGGTTTACGGGCCGAATTGAACAATAAAACTATACTCACAAGTCGATTGATAGTGTGGGTTTTTGATCGGATCGATGGAGATTTACGACAGCGATAAATATCGGTGCATTGTGTTGCCTCCGATGTTGACGGCGGAAGACGTCAACGATGAACATTCGACGGCCGAGTATATGAGGCAGAAATACAAAGAAGAATCTATCTTTGACGTCGGAGATTCCGTGTTTAACGATTCGACCACGTGGCGCGATAATATAAAAGAATCGTTCGCCCAATTCAATCTCGAGAATCCGTCCGAGCGGTGAAGAAAGGAGAAAACTGGGAAGTTACTGGATTTAACGCGGGTACGGGCCAGAATCTCACCGCCGAATATCCAGCCAGCCCGGATAATCAGGTGGTCAACTTTTGGGGTGTACCCGTTAGACTTGTTTTCGGCGGGAAGATGTACCACGATAATCACCCCATCGGTAAATGGATCAACTCCCAAATCATAATGTAACAGACTAAATAGTTTCTTTTTTAAGGGTGATATTTGAACGCCGATTTTTACTTTCAAGGGGACAATAATGGGAGAAATCGACGAATCGTACGACATTATCGACAGATGGGTGGGCGAATACGTAGCAATTTTCAAACGCAACATCACGGATCCGAGCGCCACGGGGTGGCATGTATTCTTCAAATGCGGAACCTGCGCGCGTTTGATGCTCGACGAAGTTCCCGAATTTCCTGGCTATGACGGATACGACGGCTACGAGGTCGATTCGATCGGCGAATTATTCGAGACACAGGAGGAACTCGCGAAAACTGTTAAGTTCAACCGTATCGTCTGGGATCAACAGAAAAACCAGTTCGATGGTGACGTGAACAAAGCGATGAAACAAGGCATGACGAAACTTATCAACGATGGTTATCCGCATCCTGGCGGAGACGGGGCCGATCGTAACGGCCTACCGTTCGCGAACATGGGAGAAGAAGGACTGATGGTTCTGGTGTATTTTCCGACGAGAAACGTCACGTTGTTCAACCTTTACGTGGATCCCAAATTCTCGACATCGATCGCGGTCGGGGGTCAGATGCGAAGATTCGATTACATCGACCCGATCATTCACTCCGTAGTCGATCCCGAAGGCAATCAGTACATGTTGCCGAGAATAGAACTGAAAGTGCATGTCGTGCAGGTCACCGAGGAAGAAGTCAAAACTTTGCTCGGTATGGCAGATGATTCGACCTCGTCGGACAGCGATCCCTACACGAGTGATATTTACGACACCGAGAGCGATTAGCGAGTAAGCGCGCGGGCAAGCGTGCGGGTAAATGGGCAAATAAGGTAGTTTTGACCATATTCGGCCCGTGTAGAATATTCGGTTCGGGATGAAGTATTTTTTGTATGAATTGAATATCGGATACGGTAAAAGAGCAATGGCCGAAATTGTCACCAAAATCGTTACGGACATCGTTAGTGACAAGTTGAAAGATGCCGTAGACAGATTCGGCGAAAAATTCGAATCGATGATCGAGGAAAAGATGAAAAACATCCGGAAAGAAGTCGAATCCCAAACGAATACTTTCAAGGAAATATTTTCGACTTTAGGGGAAACTTTATGCTCGATGACTCGGAAAAGGACGTTTTCGGAAACCGCACAAGTCGAAGCACGGCCCGTGACGGATCCGACGCAAACCGAACCGAATAAGCCCGCGAATGCCCCACTGCCAGAACCTGATGAGCAGAAGCGATACGTACGGCCATCGTGGAAAACTATGATAAAACAGACTTTGCCATTCATTGTGCGACCGCGACAACCCCGTTTCATTCCGAAAGTTCCCGCGCCAGGAGCGGGCGGGGCTGGCGTTCCCGTGTCGTCATCTCATCCCGTCGCCGCGAACGATAATCTTGGCACCGCGGGAGATGACCGTGTTGCCGGGGCCGCCGAACCATTCAGAAGCGACCCCGCCCCGAAATCGGTCGATCCTCACCAACGCGGATCTCCAGGATTACTGATGACGGATCCCGACCAGGACGAACCCGTCGAGCCGCCCGCGAAAAAAAATAAAGTCGTCCGCAAATTCCTCGTGTATTGGGACAAGACTTACGAAAGATTGCGGGAATTCGTGGAAGAGAACGGACGGTATCCCACCCGGGAAGATCCGGACAGCGATCTGTTCAGGTGGTCGGTCAACCAGAAGTACATGTACAAAGACTACGAAGTCAAAGAACCCCGAAAACACGGCAAACTTGGCATGCTACCTATGTGGGACAAATTCGTGAACGAGGAATCGCGAGCCGAACGAAGAAAACGACAGTGGCAGACCAAATACGACGCGCTCAAAAACTTCGTCGAGACGAGCGGAAAATGGCCCAAATTTCGGACAGAGCTCGGAACTTGGCTTTATTTCAAGCGCGATTACTATCGGACGCATCCCGACACGCCAGCTACCAAGTGGCAACTGAGCGAACTGTCGAAACTGCCGGGGTGGGAAAAATACTCGACGACTAGCGCCTTCTCGAGCCACTCCAACGGAACCCCGTCGGTGACGCGGTCAAACAGACCAGCGAAATAGGAAGCAGATGTTTTTTAGGGGCGAAGCCCCCTATAACCCCCTTATGTTTAGACGATCTTATGCCACGATACGTATACCGTATCGTTAACGTCCGAAATTTCCACATCGAACGCGATTCCTTCGTATTCGGTCTGGAGCTTCTTTGTCAGACTGACGTAAAACGCTTCCCCTAATTCCGATATGTTCGACTTGTACACGCCCCGCACCTCGATTTTTTCCGCGGGTTCTTTCACTATACTGCACCACACGTGGCACTTGTTTTTTTCGAACTCATCGTGTACGGTCTTGACAACGTAAATTACCCATGGGAAGCATCCGTTAGAATGATCCATACGAGTGGCACACGGTGGCACACAATTGCACACAGTTGCACGGTTATACGGTACTATAAATGGGATTCATTTTTCATCTCGGACTAATCCAGCCACCCGATCCAAGTCGTGGTTAATCGAAGCCATATTCGCCAGTAATTCACGACGGTAAACAAAAAATGACGGTGAACAAAAATAACGGTTATACCTCGCAGTCACCGTCGTCAGTCTCGGTAACCGCGTAACGTTGCCATTCTTCGCAGAACTGGTATCCTTTGATCCCTACAACTTTAGTTTCGTACAGAAGGGAGCCCTTGCGGTTGCTGAGTTTGTGACTTTTCAACGTGTTATGGCGATAATACGGGAGTTTGTCCCAGTTTGTGAAGTACAGAACTATCATGGTGGTGCTGATCCCGCTGCGGCGATACCCGTGGTGTACTTTCAACGATAACTTTCTTTTCGACGCTTTCGTAACACAACTTTTAACCTGACCGGTAAGCATGGTCGATTTCCTTTTCGCCTTGTTCCGGACGGCGATCGTGTACCATAACTTCTTGTTGTTCCCTGGCCACTTGATGAACTTTTCTAACAGTTTCGACTCGCACCAGCAGGTCATTCCGTCGAAGATCAAAGCGTCAACTTCGGCAGTTCCGTCGAGGTAGTCGAACACGTCATTGATATCTCCGTGGATGTGGATCGCGTCCGTCGCGTTAATGCTACGTAGATATTCGATTTGGCCGTTGTATGTTTCTTCACACCGTTCGACTATGATTAGTTTACATGGCGGGACTCCCCGCGAAACCAACGTTCTGGTTGTGAGTATGTCCGGGCCGTCGAGCAGAATAACGTATCCTCCTCTATACTCGGTGTGTCCTTCCAGCAGTTCATCGGCGATCACGGCTCGGTTGACGTATTCCTTCTCCGCACTGGGTATTTCGACGTACGTCTTGGATGCTTTGGACGGCTTGCCCATTTCTCACTAGTTAGCTATTACCTGGAGTAGGTATGATTTGAACGGGAACGATTCAATTCTCACGAAATTGAACGTTATCATGACCTTCATCTATGATGAAGTCCGACGTCAACCGCAGAAATAGACTACATCATGGACGAAGGTCATGATAATCTGTGTTTGACGGCGATGAATATCAGTTTTCTGATCAACATGGATGATTGGGGCAGATATCACGATAGCTTGGAGAGCTACCGCAGTGCCTCGGCGGTGTTCTGTTTCATGCTGACGGAAAAGTATGCTCTGCTGCCACATATCGCGAAAGAAATTATAAAATTGAGCAGGCTGAGATTCAAATCTTCGCCACTTAAATACCTGAACTGATCCGCACTTCGGGATCGTTTTTCCGCGGCTAATTTCAAAAATTGAAGCCGTACATGAATAAAGTATGTCGCCCGAAGCTTACAGGCCAAATCGTCAAACGATGTTGGCGAGAAATTCTCTCTATTCCAATCCTATCAGCCCACCTAAAACGTCCGAACGATACCTGATCGACCCAGTATCGCACAAACCTAAAATAGCTTGCAATTATGATCTTATGGGATTAATCTACAGTAACACGAACCCGGATAATTTTCCGTGCGGACCAGTTGAATTCAAAGACCCTGTGATGGTTTACCTGTCAAACGACGCCGATTCACGATCTCCGCACACTTCGATTTTCCTAGTCCGGGTCACACACGGCACCGAGTATGACCGTACCTCGAAAATCGACGTCATACAGTGTCGACGATTCGACGTGGTGAAATACTACGCGTCAGAAGATTGCCCCCACGGAATCCCAGACTTAAACAATCCTCCCTTTGACGATCATGCTAAGCTGATATGCGCGGCCAGGCACGGAGATTCAGATTTTCCTTACGGCGAAGTCAGGCCAGCCACGATTGAATTCATCGCCAACGCGATCAAAATAACTTCCAGATGGCGACCGCGAATGTTCAAAAAACTCGTTTGCTTGTACAACGAAACCGATCACGAAGCGTTAATAACGGCGTTGAAAATTTTGCGATTACATTGCTTCGTGGGACAAAAATCCAATATTATCTTGCTGAGAGAAATGTTTCGTGATGTTGAAGAACTTTGGGATGAACTGAGTCTCACGGAGTCTATTTTAACGGCGTTCCGGCTTAACTTCATGGATCAATTGATGGTACTTTTGGGTATGATTGAAGAACGAGATGAACCACCCGAATCTATGTTCGACCCCCCGTATGATTTGTCGCTTCTGTACATGACCCCCCGTTCACATTTCAAAATGATGGACAGGTACCTACACCGGATCGACCAAAAATTCGGCATATCTGTTAACTACGTTGAAAAACACGAAATTTCCGGTCATAGAACCATCGTCAACCTGTACAGAGACGTTAAACGAATCCATGTGCGCGACAGCTTCTCGGACTTCTTCGTCAGCCCGCGTAAGTACGGCTTACTTCCGCCAATAAGCAAAGAAATATTGAGTTTCGTCTGATTTCCGACATCACCCGGTTAGCAACGTAACCGTGCGATCGCACAGCTTTCTATTTTTTCAGGGGCGGGCCTCTATTTTCCGGTCGAGTTCCACGGCTTAATTGTTATGATAATTGTTAGTAAATAATGAAACGTAGATATCGAAAGAAAGAGGTCGTCGATTGATGGACATCGAAAAACTGAAAGACTCTGTCAAAGGACTGGTGTTCGGGCAGGCTCTCGGAGACGCGGTGGGGGTCCAGGCGGAATTCAAAACGAAGGCGAGTATCGCCGACTACCAGCTCAAATATCCTTACACCAAACTAACCAAAGACCTCCTCGACATCAAGTGCGATTTCAACGATTGGACCGACGACACGGACCAGCTGGTCCTGATCCTGGACACGATAGTGGAGGCCGAAAATCCCATCGAACTGGTCGACGAGGACGTTTCGAACTTCGCCAGAAAACTGGTCGATTGGCGGTATCACGGGTTTCCAGAGCTCGGGGACACTTCCGGCTTCGGCATGGGAGGTTGCACGACCATGGTAACCGGGCACTCCGAGTTCCTCGACGACCCGCACAAAGTGGCCCAACTGATCTGGGAAGATTCCGAGTACTACATGGCGGCGAACGGCGGAGTCATGCGGACGAGCATACTTTCCGTCCTCCCGTTCGTCGGCGAAGAGGATCCGCGCGTGATGATGGACAGAGAGCCACTCTCGTTCTACAAAAGCGTCCAGCGGATATGCAACGCGACGCATTACGACCCGAGATGCGTCATTTCCTGTTGGGTACAGTGTTACATGTGTAAATACGCCATTTTGGCCCACGTCACGGGGCAGGGCATCGGTCACGACCGACTGGTGAAGCTCGTCTCGCTGCTGAAAACCGTCAGCAAAATGTTGCTGGGGCCAGTCTACGACGACACCAAGGGGTTCAAACGGACCGCGGACGAAGACCTGCACGAGCTGTGCAAGTTCATCGACAGGTCCAACGACTTGGCCCGCCTGGCCCTCGATAAAAAGCCGGAAATCGGATACACCTACAAATGCGTCGCTTGTATGGTTTGGGTTTACAGGGTCATCTGCCAGTCGCAGACCGACAAAGAAGAAATCGATTTCGAAGAGATCATCATGGACGTCATCATGGAGGGGGGCGACGCCGACACCAACGGGGCCGTGTCGGGGGCGCTACTGGGGGCCTATCTCGGCTATTCTGGGTTGCCGAAAGACTGGATCGAAGGGATGCCCGAGAAAAATCGCGAATGGCTCGAAAAAAAAGTAGACTCCTTGTTCGAGGACATATTGTACTGAATTTCGATCCGCGCGGTTTATTTCCGAAGTTTTATTTTTACCCGCGTAATAATACGCGAGATGAATGTCAAAGCTTTGTGCCCGAACGGTACAGGTTCGCTCGGGGACGATTCCTTGTGTTACGAGACGAAAAACACGTGCGCCCTCTGGGGCAACGTAGGGGCCTCACGATGCGTGAAAGGGACCGTCGATTCGTCGAAGGCCACTGGTCCAGTCTGTCCCGCCGGTTACTCGCCGTTCGGCGACGGCTCGGCCTGCATTCCTGCGAGCGGATCGTGCGCGCTGTGGGGCAACACTGGCGTTTCGCGGTGCGCCAAGGGAGCCACCGACTCGTCGAAGACCACTGGGCCAGTGTGCCCCGCCGGTTACTCGCCGTTCGGCGACGGATCGGCCTGTATACCGACGAAAGGGGATGCGTGCGCGTTGTGGGGCAACTCGGGCGTTTCGCAGTGCGCCAAGGGAGCCACCGACTCTTCGAAATCCACCGGCCCAGTGTGTCCCGCAGGATACACCCCGTACGGCGACGGGTCGGCCTGTGTGCCGTCGAGCGGGTTTTGTGCCGTCTGGGGCAACACTGGCATGGCGAGATGCGCGAAAGGAGCCACCGATTCGTCGAAAGCCACTGGCCCCGTATGTCCAGCTGGTTACTCGCCATACGGCGACGGCTCGGCCTGCATCCCCACAAGCGGATCGTGCGCGCTGTGGGGCAACACTGGCGTTTCGCGGTGCGCCAAGGGAGCCGTCGACTCGTCGAAGACCACTGGGCCAGTGTGCCCGTCTGGCTACAGGCCGTACGGCGACGGCTCGGCTTGCATGTCGACCAGCGAGTCCTGCGCCGTGTCCGGCAACCCCGGCATGGTCCGCTGCTGCCCTCCGGGCTGGACGCCCTACGGCGACGGCTCGGCCTGCCAGTGGCGCACGGCCACCTGCGCGATCTACGGCAACGCAGGTATGCCGAGGTGCTTCCCAGGGAGCACCAACGGGTGCCCTCCAGGGATGGCCCCGTACGGCGACGGCTCGGCCTGCGCGAAGCCAGGGGTGGCCTGCGCCATCTCGGGCAACCCAGGCATGCCGAGATGCCCACCGCTACGTGCCCCGCTGGGACGGCCCCGTACGGGGACGGCTCGGCCTGCATCGCCAAAAATAGCCAGTGCGCGCTGTGGGACAACTCGGGCATGGCCCGGTGCGCCACCGCCGCGTGTCCCGCTGGGATGGTCCTGACCGGCGACGGCTCGGGCTGCGTCGACAAGAACACGCTGTGCGCGCTCTCGGGCAACTCGGGCATGACCCGGTGCGCCACCGCCGCGTGCCCTGCTGGGATGGTCCTGACCGGCGACGGCTCGGCCTGCGTCGACAAGAACACGCTGTGCGCGCTCTCGGGCAACTCGGGCATGGCCTGGTGCCCGACCGCCGCGTGCCCGAACGGCACGTTTCCGTACGGAGACGGCTCGGCCTGCGCCGACAAGAACACCTCGTGCTCCCTGAAAAGCTCCTCCGAGCTGAGCCAGTGCACGAACGCGTGTCCCGAAGGGACGATGATCGACGCCAACGGGTACTGCGTGACTGCCGCCGGGCCGGCAGGACCCTCCGCGACCAACGCCCAGAACACCAAGATATTCGCCATCTTCCTGGTGATTCTCATCATATGGGCCATAATGTCCGCCATGTTCTCGAAGCCAGACGTGGACGAGGGTAGCCAGCTTCTTCCCGTCACAGCTCGCAACGAACTTTTTTAGGGGGTTCTCGGGGACGATCGCCTGGTTCGGACGGTCGCGGACGGTCCGGCGACTCAACCCGTGACAATTGAATTTTTCGCAGACATAACAGCTGTGGGTTGTGAAGAATGAATGTCGCCGTGGATTGGAACGCGTTCAACGATCCGTATGACGCGCAAACGTTCGTCATGGAGAGCGAAAAACGTCGGGTCGACGGAATGATGCGCGAAAAAGTAGGGGACGGAATCCTATACTTCGATCATTCTAGCGACAGGACGCCAGTTACCCGCTGTCTATTGTACCTGTTGTCGAAGTACGGAGAGAATCCTGCGCGGTGTGAAGAGATCATCGACGCCTGGATACGAGAATCCAGCTCGGTGGTTGAAGATCTGTTGAGTATCGGCCTGGTTTCGTTCGATATTCCAGTACTCGACTTCATGTGGAAGTATTTCTCGGATCCAGAACATTCTTACATCCCGCGATATCGGTACTGGACAAGAAGCATAGTGACGTACTCTTTCGTAATGACGCTGGAAGACGGTAACTTTCGAGTGTCTGAGTGGATATTCGACCACTTGGCGGATTTGTTGCGGGAATCCAACTACATCTCGCAGTTGATCGGGGCCGAGAAGAAAGTCTACTCGCGCTTCGGCGAGGTCGCCCCTCATCGAACCGCAAGGAACGGAAGCATACGCGACATCTCAAGTAGCGTGGTGGGTTTTATTCGGACCAAGGTAGTTTAGGAGGTTTCTTTTTTCGTCACCGACCGCGCTCGATTCACGCGCGGTTCCGCGGGAGAGAAATGTAAGGGGCAAAACCCCTTACAAACCCCACAGAAATACACGATTCCGAGAAATCATCGTTTCATGTCTGTCATGAACGCCACGAGCATGCTGATGAACAGCCCACAAATACAAATTAGTTGATTCATCGTATTATTTTACGTTGTCTGCCCTTCAATTGTCAAAATTGAATTCTGGTTTTAATTTTATAGTATACATGAATTATCTACATGCTTGTGACCGCAGGGGGAACGGATGGACCGTCAGGGGTGGAATATCATACGAGATTCAAGATTTTTGGTTTAGAAAGCGCAAGGGTGAAACACATGCACATTACGAAAACGAACAAAGGTTTGCGTATTTCCGCGAATCGTTACGTCGTCTCTCGAAAATATCTACAGTTATCGAAAAAATTCGTCATATCGTTGACGCATCCAAAAATCTCGATAGGGGCTATATATATCGATACGGATTCGATCATGTAGAAATATTGACGATCAAGGTTAAATTGTATTTAGCTGGTGGTTTGTTGTACTTGATATCGGACGGTTTAACATTATACGTGTATTTCGAACGAGATTGTTTCTATTGGCACTTCAATGATGATATACCCAGTCTGGACTGGGAGAAAGATGGCGAGTTCGAACGGTTGGATAGAAAAAAGGTGCCTCGAACGAATTGTGTTCTGACCGATCACGAAATGCGTTTACTAGCATTCGATTACGTACTATTTCGCCTGTCTGGGCATACGATAGATCATTTCGCGAGTTTATTCAATTTTCCTTTCGAAAAAACTCGCAGATTTATGGCTGGTGATACTGGATCGTTTCCAGAATTATCGAGAATATTCGCCGAAGGGATTTAGCACCAGTGACGAAAGTTCGATTCCGGGGTCTTTTTCAGTCGAAGTGCCGATAAGTACTGGTCAAATTCATGTCAGAAATCGGAAATCGTAGGACGAAGAACCCCCCAAAAATGAACAAAAAATGTAAGGGGCCCCTTACGAACCCCTAAACATAAAGGGGTTATAGGGGAAGATCCGACGGAGTCGGATCGGGCGACCCCGCCCTGCGGGGTCTGGGCTTCGCCCCCTAAAAAATGACTGAAATCATTGTGATACAAACTACCTACTTTTTTTCGTCGATCGGTTGCGCCCCGATCGCAGATTCCCCTCTGGGGGGAATCGATCGACCGTTGCTCCGTGACGGTCTCGTGTATTTCGAGTTCATATCCGTACGCGTGTGCAATTCAAGGTTGAAACTTGGTTCCCAGATGTTCGCGATAACTTCCGGATAATCCGGCCGAATCGGGGCTTTAACCGTAAGACTCACCGTATAATTTTACCAGTTCTCCCCTTCCTATAGAGTTCTGACGTGCTGTATCGAGACTTAGGGAGTAATCAAGGGCGTTAAACCGTCCAATAAGAATAATTTCGTCGATCTTCGACTTAATCCAGTGCCAACTTTTAGGGCGTAATGTTTCGAGTCTAGTATTCACTATTTCGCCGCACTTTCCACCATACGCTCGCATCGCAAAATCTGCCCCTTTTGGGGGCGTAGGCTGTCCTTTTGCGTCTTTTGGGCCTAATCCTAAGAAAACCCAATCGTCGTGTGATGTTGGAAGTTCAACAATATCGCGTTTAGTTTCCTTTCTCTCCCAGATCTGGAAGCAACATTTCGCCATCATAGGGGGACTAAATGAACAAGGTTTCATGGGGATTTCTTCATCAAATACAAGATGGAAGTTCGCATTTAGTTTGTTATGAACGCTCACACGTCGGAATGTTCGTGGAATGATGAATGCTATTACATCGGCCCACTTCGAAGCACGATTGAAGAATTTGATCGCGAGAGAACTTACTCTACCGAATGGAGGATTACCAACGACGAGAATTTTACCGACGTTGTTCGGGGGCGTGTAAGTGAGAAAGTCCTGTTCGACGACATCTTCATGCTCCGGGAAAATATCGATGCCGATTTTTTTACTTGTAGGAATTCTAGTAAGAAAACTGCCATTTCCCGCGCTCGGTTCTATCACCAACCCCCATTCGGACCAATTATAACGAGAACCTACACATTCTAAACATTTCTCAGAGATCGATGGGGTGGTGTAGAATTTATCAAACCCTTCTTCACGAACCGCTGTTGCGGTTGATGTCATTCTGGGCCCAGATGTTATGATTGACGTGCTTTCAATTATAGCTGTATCTGGTAAAACCTCTCCTGCCGGTTCGCTGGTTGATGACATGTGTATTTGTGATTTCAGGATAGTGATGATATCAGCCTTTTTTTCCTGGAGTATCCCTTAATTTCATTCTTCCTACAAAGTGCAATAAGTTCTTTATTCGTCATCTCGGAATAGTCCATCGCGTTTGAAGCGTGTTTACTGGCGGTTGTCAACTTTAACGGGCTTAATTGTTAGTCATTTAGATATAGTTATTTGGACTTTTCTACACAATTCGGGCGAGAAGCCCGCTGAAATCATAGACAAATCGCCGAAAAAGTGAGTGTTATGCCATTATTTTCGGGAATAACGAATTTTAACACGTGACCGACAGTATGATTAGTGTAGTACTTTACTTGGTGTTTGTTTTTTATCTACCGTGGTGTAATTATATATTCGTCATAATTGAACCATAACATAAGGGAATCATGAATGATATCACGCGATTTGCCATTATGGTTATATATCTCGGCGCATCGCCACGAGATAACTTCGTGAAAATAGGGTCCTCGATGAATTATCGGGAACGTCAACGATCTTTATTGACTGGATGTCCGCCGAGGCACGAACCAGATGCCGACATAGAATTCCGGAATCTTTGGCAAACATCAGCTAAAAACGAATTCGAGTTACGCAGATACGAATTCGAGGTGCATAATCATTTTCACGCGTATAGACGATATCGCAAGTGGATCGGAGACAGCGAATGGTTCGACCTCATCGACAAGATCGACGAGGTGGACAAATTCATCACTTCTCAACCTTGGTTTGTCGGCCGGATCGATCCCGATAATGATCAAAGTGCTGGCGAATATCCGACGAAATGTAACAAACACTTAACGAAGTGTTACAAGATCAACACCGGGTTTCAACCCGACAAGGATAAACGGACTAAGCTTCTTTGCGACATACAGTTTCCAATCGTAACAAACTGTCGCGAATTCATTTCGAATATTGTTGACATTAATGCCAGCATTAACGTCGGCGATAACGCCAGACATATTGTCGCTCCGTGCGGCTTAGGGAAAACCCGGATCATCTGCGAATCGTTGCGCGATCTTGTTGACAGATGCGTAATTTGCGTTCCTCACATACATTTGCAAAAACAATGGCAAAATGAGCTAGTCGACAATGAAACATTCAAATTAAGCGAGATTTGTTTCGTCGGTGGAGATCCTTGCTTGGGAACCGCGTCGTTTAACGACGCAGATAGCTTAGCTACCTGGATTGGTTCCCGCGATAAGTATTGTATCATATCTACCAACAGTTCGACGACGATTTTGGCCACTCTGTTCGATAAATATCCGGAAATCTGCGGACAAATTCAGGTTTGCGAATTTGACGAAGCGCATCACATGGCCGGCGTAATTTCCAAAACTGCCAGAGATGACGATATGGGGATCGGCAAAACCCGTAAATTCCTTGACCTTCTTGTTGAGAAATTCCCGAAGATCAAGCGTTTATTCACCACGTTTACCCCTCGCAATATCGTTTTCGACACTTCAGTTGACACGGCAACCGATGACGTGAAAATTATGTCGATGGATGACGAAGCCGTATTCGGCACTTGTTTGGCGAATATAAACCTGCGCGATACTATTAAACTGGGTATTTTGCCCGACTACATGATTTGGTGCATCACTGGATTTATGGATCCTGGGTTAGACGAAAACGAGATCAAGGCTCAACTTATCCTCGAAGCGTGGCAAGCGAAAGAGATCGCCACTGATTTGGTGACGTATGCGAAATACGAAAAATACGTGCTCAACCACATGATAATTTTCGCCAGGACTAACGCGGAAGCGAAATTGATAGAAAATTACCTACGAAACAACATTAGAATCGCGGGGGGGAACAGTCCAGACGACAGCACGATAATACTGCGCGTTAAAGGGGGCGACAACGTCCGAGATGTCATTACGAATCGGTTCGAAACTGCCAAGCGCGCCATAATCATTAATTGTCGGGTTTTGAGCGAAGGCATCGACATACCCATCGTCGATTCTGTTGCCGTTATGTATCCAAAATTCGCCACTGGCGACATTGCGCAGACCATTTTACGCGCTGGCAGATGGCACGAGAACAAATCTTCCTTCCACGTGCTGCTACCGAGAATCGTATCCGAAGACGGCAGAAAATTACGTTCCGACGACATGAGCGGAATTGAGGCCACACTGTTGTCGTTGGCTTCGTGCGATTCGCAGTTGGCCGACACACTGGCGCTCACGAAATTACCAACGGATTATGACAAGACGAAATATGATGGACGGTTAGAACTTGACATGGGAGATCTCACGATACAACTCGAGTCCATGATGATAGAAATGGCGAACTCCGACGATATCACGAAGATATCGGAGATGTTAACATATGTGCGCAAAATGGTTTTATCAGCTGGTATGCCAGACGTGATTTCGTTGTTGCGAGGCGAGTACAAAAAACACAGAGAATTCTTAGCCGATAAGCGCGCTGATTTCAATACGTATAGCGCGATAGCCAAGGAAAACAATCTCCCGCAAGATCCTGCTAAGTATTTCGAAAAGTTGTTCCAAGGCGGTTTTGACTGGGGTAACTATTTGTCAACGCCACCGATCAGCCCGTATGATTTAGACCAAGTGATGCCGAAAATCGTTTCGGCGATTCGGCACGAACTAATCATGGAAAAAGTTCTAAACAATCCGTGTGAATATGGATACGCAACAATAGCAAAATATTGCGCGGGACTGATACCGTGGAAAGGCGAAGACCGCGAACTAAAAAACTTGTTTAAACTATGGAAAACGCATATTGATGATTATATGGTTTAAATTATGATTATTTTTTCGAATGTATCAAAATTGAATTGGTATCTAATAAATATCGCGTTTCGAAGATGGATGAAGAAACCAATCAAAGTAACGATAATGATACTCATGCTAAGTTTAAACTTATTGTGACAACCTCAAATGGTATCGGAGATCTACCAACAAATGGCATTAAATTGGATAATCTGGTACATAATCTTGAAGCTAATAAGATGTATTATTCACATGCATATCTCTCGAAGGAGGGTTTATTGATACCCAATGTTAGACACACAAATACGCAAAATGATCGTTTGATTAAAAAACTAAAGCAAATCCGTCATGAATTTGAAAACACAAATTGTGTGTATGAAATACGGTATGTTGTAATATCCAGTCAATAATCAATAATAATGACGTTTCTAACGTTATTAAACATATAGACCACGTTGGTAATGTTATTACTCATAAAAATAGTGAAAATTACATATTCATATCCTTCGATGATATGATGCAGGATATCGACGTAATCAAACTTACAGAAACCTCAAGAAATATCGAGATTTTCGACAATATTGCTAGTTTTGGTATTAAAACTATTAATGCTGAAAATAACCAACAAAAATACATCATTCGGAATATGTTGTTCGTTATCGGCAAAATCAACGAAAGATTCATGATTAATCCAGATAGTCATGATAAGTCTGGTTCAATTCTCAGTATCATACGTAAAAGATACACGATAATTACGATCGTTAAGGCAGGTGGTTTATTCATAGTATATGACATAAAAGGATGTGATGATTTAGATGGAACCAGAAGATGGTTACGATACGTGCGTAAATTTGTATTATTTACATTGATATTCATGATTCCGATAGCATGTTTAATAATCGTAACAGGCCAAGTATGTGGATGGTGGAATAATATGTTATTATTCAAGATAACTGTGATTGCTTCATCCGTAGTATCATTGCTAGTAATCTCATTTAATTATTACTCCACTGAAAAAAATCCGTTGAATAACTTCCATAATTTCATATCTGCTGGAACACAGGAATGTAATGCACAAAGTTCGTTATATGATAGTTCAAGAAACAGATCAAAGTTTATGGGAAACTTATTTTCATGTTTTGGATTTATGAGTGATCGCTTTATGGGAATTGATTTGTATCAGTAACTTTTTTCGGGCAAAAAATGAAGTAAATAATCAATCACGTATTTCAAATACTATCTGTTGGCAATCTTGTATGAACTGGATATTTATTTTTGAGATACTTCACCCGCAATATAACGACCCCAATCATAGTCACGAACATCATGATCAGTATCCCCAAAATCACGTTGTTAACGGATGTATCTGATTTTTTCGGAGTACATACTACATCTAAACTTGTTGTTTCTTGGTTTGCTACTATGAAAAAATAACATGGAAACAAACATACAAATATACAAACATACACTTGCTTAAGCGTAACTACTATTCGACTTGTTCAACCTCTGTCTTTTTCTCAGTAAGAGCTTGGATAAGAAGATTATTCATGGATTTCTTGATTTTTTCAATCATTTCGTCAGTCTGTTCGATGTATTGACTTGATTTATCCATCTCTTCAGCAATCTCGTTCTGAATATCAATCGGTGGTAATGGAATATCTATATTGTTAAATTGAATCTGTGTTATTCCTTTTTGTGCCATACCGTGAGCAAGATTATAGATGATTTTTTGATTCATCAGAAGCCAATTGCCTATATAATCAACACTGGTTCTATCAGACGTACAACGAATAGCCCAGCCATGATGATTTAGCCAGAATTTTCCTTTAACGAATCTTACACATTCCTCAGACATCCCATCTTTTGCTATGACATATTGATTTTCGTGGTTGAATTTATTAACGAACGCTGATATACCGCCACCACCATATACTGGAAATTCTCCAGAAATCGATGTTTTTTTCGTGATGTATTCACCGGTTTCTAATTCGCAGATATCACCGAGCTTGACTTTTGGAATGCCCTCGGCGAATCCTTGACCGTGTTTCATTCTTCCGACGTGTCCGCGATTGTATAGATAGTTGTTCATAGCAATGTGCATTGTTTTCTTGGTAATTGCTTGCGAATCCTCATAATTTTTGATCCCTTGTGACAATTCGTCTAATTCACTTGCGATAAACTGCTGAATATCAATTGGTGGTACTGGAATTGATATGCCGTTGAATTTAATCTTGTCCAAATAAGGTTGGGCCACCCCAGCGCGCATATCTTGTATACGATCCTGATACATGATAGCTAACATATAATATAGGAAATCTTCAGTGATATCATCAGATTTTATATCGATCATAATCGCGTTAGAGGTTATGTATGTTCTTTCCTTATATCTGCTGATATGACCTACACCAGCGCCAATAGCACTAATTAGTATTTTGTTAGCTTCTGTGTTCCACTCATTATGTTGACCATAAGGTGAAATACCCCCACCAACCACAGGATATGGACCGTCTTTAAAATCGGCTTTAGTAATATTCGTACCAACCGTAAGAACGCATAAATCACCGAGTTTCATCATGGGATAAATCATTGATTCGAGGAATTTGGTTTCCTCCTCGGTTTGAATCTTGTATTCATCAGGGGAAAGAGCCCATGCGTGGGCTTCTAACAATTCTCTACTGATTTCTTTTTCGGTGTCTGGAATCGGTTCGACTTCGGGCAATACTACATCATCTTTCATCTTGAGACGATAGAGTTTGATGTTGTTGGTAACAATTGGCAAATCGGTTAAATCGCTAACAATACGTGTCCCAGCAGTTCGTTTGACCACCGTTTCGGATAGTTCACGTATTTTCTTGAATACGATTACCACTGTCCGAATCGTGGTGTACTCGAATGTTCCCGCTGGAATCACGACAATTTCTTGAATATCAATCGCCCGCAATAGAGCCCGTCTGAATTTGACATCGGCAGGAGCACGGCTCGACAATTCCTTGCCGAGGGGCAGAACAACCGCTCCCATTCCGCCGATCTTGACCGCCCAAATGATCTTCTGGAAGAAGAACCCTGTAGCGGTAGTCTTGAACGGAAATTCTTGCTGTCCATTCGGTTTATCGCCGATTGCAGAATACTTGATTCCTTTGATGCCGAACGGAGGATTCGCGAGAACCGTATCGAACCTTTCGTCCAATTTCGCAGCGAATTCCTTGTTGAATTTGTCACTATTTGTATTAAAATTGATGAAGTCGTCGCGAATGATGTTAACATGTTGGGTATCCTTCTTGGTGATCAAAGTTCTAGCGTATGCCAGAGCCATAACGCGGGTGTCCAGTTCGATACCGTAAACAGACGAAGCTCCTTTCTTAAGGGCTTCATCAAGGAAGCTTCCAGAACCACACGTAGGATCAAACACAGACCCAAGCGGGCGTTCAGTATTGTCATCCGACTCACGCGTGAGCCTATTAGTCATGTAAATCACAGCCTGTTGAGGAGTGAAGAACTGACCGAGCTCCTTGCCATCGAGAAAGTCTTTGACGACAGACATGAAAGCAACGCTTAGAGTGTCCTCGTCGGGATTTCTCGGCATGTTCTTGTCAATAAAACCGATAAGATCGTGAGTGGTGCGCGAGTCGCTGAGCGGAAACAGTCGAACAACGTTGTCGACAATGAAATTGTACTTGCCTTGCGTAGCTGGATGGAAATCCAACAACGCGATGCCATCGCGAACATGGTTGTCCCAACGGCGATTATTACCATCGTCGAACGGATGGTCGCGAATCATGCTGAAAGTGAGTCCAACCCCGTTTTGGATAAACGGGGCCAGATGAGCATCTGGATCTTGGAAACCGTCAATGATCTCTTTGGTGTAAACCTGCGGATCTGCCAAACTGGGATGTTTGGCTTCGATCTCGCGAAAGATGATCAAAGTGGTGATGCAATCGAGTGCTTCGAAGCCAGTGATACCGGCTTTCCGGAGCATGTCGCGAGCACTCCACATAGTACGTTTGAAGCCCTTGATCTCAGTAGTACGAGGACTATCAGGAGTGGCGCCATCGCCGGACGGACCACCGCGATCGATATCGATCGCAACAGCCCGGCCAACGACGGCCTCGCTCGTGACGATTTCGCACTGGTTCTTCTTGGTCTTGTGGCGGTTCAAAGCGCCTTTAGCCTTAAAAGTCCTGAGACAGCGATCGCAACGATGAACAATAGGTTCAGACATCTCGTGAAAATAGCACCTTAACAATTAACACCAATTACTCCCTATATGTCCGAAGACACGTATTCAATTTGTGTAACTTCTGGTTTAAGATAGTTTTAAGCCCAAAATTAATATATCGAAAAAGTTAATTTTAGGCCATAAACCGTCTCTAATTGAACATATAGTTGGATATTGTAAAAGCGTGGAGAACTTGCAGTAAAGAGTAGATTGCGACAGAAAATTTCGGCGCTGGGTCTGTCTGAACCGATGATTTATGATTCAATTGACAAGTATCTTTTGGGCGATTCCATTCCTTACGGGAGATATTGTTGTAACTTCTTCACGTCGACGGAAGATCTTCATGAATTTTATCGACATCATAGTGGTGGACCATTTGTATCCAATTATTCGATTGATCCCGGTCGTTTAGATAATATTTGGGACAAGCAACCTATACAATATCCGACGATATATAACCAAGATAGTTACCGTATGATACAATTGTATGGATTTTCAGCCAGTTACAGCGGGGTTTTTCACATGAACTTCCCTTTTATGGTACACGAACACACACATAGTAGATTTGCCGACATTAGTGAAGCAGATCAAAGTTTCACTAATAAACAAGTTATATTTAACGTGCTAATGAATACAGGAACAACAATTACGAGTTCTGGAATTGGCTCAACAATGCGCATCACATCTAAAAACAGTGGATCTCTTCCGTTAAAATCTTTTGATCACGGAATGGACTCATTTATACTAAAAACAATACTCAATAAGACAACAATGGTGAATATATTTGACGACGCGGGAATTTTGCATAAACTAGAACCATCGGAGGACGTATTTAAAAATGATATCATCGAAAATCTCGGAAAAATTGCCGATGATATTGGTCATTATCCCGTAAAATCGAAAAAAAACATATTGGATGTATTTAGAACAGAAAACTGTAAATGTCTATCATTAATATGGTCACCTAAGAAAGTAAAATCGGGTAAATTTGAATCCTACACACTATGTTAACTATGTGTAGTATTTCAAGAAAATGTTGTCGGAAAATAGGATTGTGTACATGGATCCTATTGATTCCTCTACTGATATGGGCGTATCTGATTGCTTATCAGATAAATCAAATCGAACATTATTGTGATTGGGTTAATAAGGCATACCCTTGGATTATGATTGTATCTATAGTGTTAGCGTGTCCTGTTTTAATCATGAATTATGTAAGGACCGAGTATGACATCACGTTAAATACACACGATTTGATTAATATCTCGTCGAAATCGCCAGATTTCAAGCGACGTAAAGGTTCTGCAATCGAGTTATGTTATCAATATTCATGTTTGCTTAGCGATAAATGTTGTGGTTACGAGATTCGTTTTTTTGTGTTTCATATCGATCCCGTCGATCGACTATGACATGCGAATATTATCAGAATTTCGATACAACCCAAGGAAATCGGATGGACTAGATCTGTATGTAGCGTCGCATGAACGTGTAATTCGTGGCGCATGGCTCCGAAATTGAAACGGTCGGCCATGAAGTAAGACATGAACAACCATCTTCGGAACCTGAGCGATCCCGTATCAATAGCGCACCATGTGCTGTCGGTGGGTCTGATTTCAGTCGCCGACAAGGATCAGTTCATCGAAGTTTACAGCAAGATCATGGGGGCGCATCTGGATATCAGCAACATCGGGCTACGGGCCAGACTTATGGACGTGCTGATGGACGCACTGGTGGCGAATAATCCGCTGTCGGGGGAGCGTCGTTTCATGGAGACCCTTCGGGTCAAACTCCAAGACCTGTCATATGACACGTTATACTCGACAAGAGCCAGACATTATTCCCGCGCCCTGATCTAGTGGAGGTCGACGGATCCTGAGATGTACGCTGTATTTTTAGGGGGCTTCGCCCCCTACAACCCCCTCATTTTGGGGGGGTTCGTAAGGGCTCCCCTTACATTTTGGGGGGGTTCGTAAGGGCTCCCCTTACATTTTTAGGGGCTAACAACCCTAAAAAACAGAGGAGCGTGCCGAATTTCAGTAGTGCAAGTAGGCGTAGGAGTCTAATCCGTCTCGTTCCTGGACGATGTGTTTTCTGAGCGCGAGGAAACCGCCGGTTCCCAGGACGACACCAGAGAAGGCCGCCACGAAGCCAGCTACCGACGACGCCCGCGAGGGGTGCAACGCGCGGAGACGCGTCGCGTAGTCCTTCTCGTCCTCGCATTCCATGGCGTACCCGATCGTAAGGTAAGACAGGGCGTCGAACGAAGCGACCTTCGAGTCGGCGTCTCGAACCGACGCGACCGCATCGACTAGCCGGTTGAACACGTGGGCGACTCCAGTATCGAGCCTCGTCATGGTCTCGATCTGAGCCGCCAGGTCGTCGGCCACGCACCGTCGTACCTGCGCGTAAGCGAATTCTACCCCGGCCGTGTATATGCGGATCTTCAGCGAGTTCTTCAAGATGCTTTCGAAGTCGCTGGGCGTCGCTTTGAAGCACGACATCACGGCGTTCATCGGGTTGGACATGCGAGTCGTCGAGCAGTGGTGCGCTATGTTCCTGAGAGTTTCGCAGTCTGGTATGCAAGGGGCGTCTTCGTTACACACGGCGTCGGCCACGAGAAGCATGAACGCGTCCCGCTCGTCCTTACCTTCGAACGTGGCCAGAGGGTCTACGCGAGGAGCTGCGAGCATCTTGCAACACCTGGCTTTGTTAGTCGGATCGGGTTTCAATTCTCACCAGGCCTACCGTGGCGGGCGCTGTCGAACCCCTACCTCTGCGCGACGGAAAAAACGCGAAACGTTGCCTCGCGGTGGGTTTAGCTGGTTCCTTCGAGCGGACGGCCACCACCGCGGATCGAGTCGTAAGCGGTCCCGTACAGCATTCCGTGGTTCAACTTGGGAAGCTCGGTTCTAGTCACCGTCGTGGGATCGACGTAGGTCCCCCGCGCCAGGTCTTCGAGTGCCTGCAGACACCCCTCGTCGCCGATGACGGATCGGTCGAACAATATGATCACGACGACGATGACGGCAATCAACGCGGTCTTCGCGAACCTGACGGACCAATGCTCCGCGCCGCCGCGACGATTGTTCGAAATTTGATATCTGCGCTGGCTATAGCATTGGCGATAGCATTGGCGATAGCATTGGCGATAGCATTGGCGATAGCATATAGCATTGGCGATAGCATTGGCGATAGCATTGGCGATAGCATTGGCGATAGCATCGGCGACATCATTGGCGATAGCATGGACGCTTTGCGGAAATGCGTCGAACTGAAGCGCAAGCGGACGGTTTACAGTCTCGCGCGATCCGACGGGGTTGACATGTGGAAAAAAGCTGAGCTGGCGGTGGCGGTTATGGTGGATGGGGTTTTGTTCACCGCGCTGGATCCATCGATTCGCCGCCACATACACGGGGGCGGAATTCCCGCCGATCGCGGCGTCGACGTTGTAACCGCCGACGGCGGACTGTATCAGGTTAAATGGTACAAGAATAATCTGAGGATCGGCCACGACGCGGTGGCGCGGCTGAACAATATCGCCGGGGCTTTTCAACGAAAGGGCGGGCATGTTTCCCGAAGAGTCATAGTGGCTAAAGAGGGCGAGCGATTGCGGAGCGATATCCCCGGTGTCGACATCGTCGAGATCATGTACTGTACCGATAGTGATATCGACATCACGATGGCCGCGGCTAAAATGGAGCTGATGTGCCTGCTGGATGAACGCGGCGGGCGAATCCGCACCCCCGCCGGGTCCGATTTGGGTCGCGTTTACGACAATCTTCACGAAGACGTCGTCGAACGCCTGACGCGGATATACGACCGCGGTAACGGCAAGTCCGTGATAAGTGCCGAACTCCCGCCGGGATCCGGAAAGTCGTATATTATCGCCAGGCTTTGTCAGTACCACGCCGCGGCCGATGGGTCTGTGCTGGCAATTGTCGTCGAGCCGCGTATAGACATCGTGTTCCAGCTCGTGAAGAAACACAAAACGCTGTTGGACGGATTTACCGTGTACACCGTGACGGACGGCGAGGACTGGCCGAACTCGCTCGCCGATAAATCGGTCGTGGTGATGACGGGCCAGAGCGCCGGCAAGATAAAGCTCGACAGAGATGTTAATGTGGTGATCTACGACGAATCCCACGTGGAGTTTGGGCGCAGCATCATCGAAGCCAGCGTGCCGCGCGACGTCACGTATATGTTTTCCGCCACGATACAGGGCGTGCCCGACTACCGCCTGGGATACCCCCGGGCGGTGGAGCTGGGCATTATATGCGACGCGAGATTCGCGTTCGTCGTATTTCCCCGCTGCCCGACCTACGAAGACTACGCGAATTACATCGTCCAGCACCCCGAGCACCTGTCGATTCTGGTGTGCCTGCAGCGCAAGCAGCACGCGGTCGACTTCGCGATCGCGTGCAACGCGGTTCTGCCCGGCGTCGCGGCGACCTACATCACGCGCATCGAGAAGGACGACCGCCACGCGGCGGCCCGGCCGGAAGACGAGCGGGCGGTTCTAGAGCAATTCCAGCGCGACGGCATCAGAGTTCTCTGCGTAGTCACCCGCGTCGAAATGGGCGTCGATATCCATCGGTGCGACACCATACTTCTCGTGGACGTCTGGGACTCGATGTCGCGTCTCCGACAGCTCTGCGGGCGCGCGACCCGCCACCACCCGACGAAGTGCGGGCTGTACACGATCATGTTCGGGGTCGGGCCCGACCCCGCCCACGAGCGGCGCTCCCTCACCCGGATGATCGACGCCCTCTACGAAGAGATCGAAGACCGGTGTCCGAGGACCGTCGAGGAGCTCATGGACAAGATCGACTGCGTGCCCGGCATCCACTACGAGTCGCCCCGCGAAGAGTTCGAAGCCGTCGCGGCGATCCGGGTCTCCGTCTACGACAGCTTCGGCCGGCACCTCACCGGCGAAAAACAACGCCTGCGCGCGGCATTCGAGCGCGACCGGGTCGAACTCGTCGGCCGATCGGTCCGGACCTACGAAGAATTCCAAGCGCTGCGGGTCGGCAGCCCCGAATTGAATCTCCCCGAAGACCCGCCGGAGACATACTTGCCACTCTTCGAAGAAGAATTCCCCTGGTATAAGTATCTCGATTACGACCTGCCGCCGACCCTGGCAGACCTGCAATGCATCGTCGCCGAGGTGGTCGCGCGCGACGCCGAAAGCGAATCGCCGGTCCCCTTGAGAAGCCTCGCTAAGCATGCGTTCTTTGCGTACGAACGTCTGGCGAAACGATATTCGGAATTGCCACCCGAGCCGCTAGCTTTATTCCCCGCCGCGTCATACTACGAAATGTTCAAAAAAATATGAGTCCATACGCGCTATTGGACGTTCCTTGATTTTTCGACATAACATGTCCGATCCGCGAATATCGATTTTGTCGAAATTCCCGACCCACAAGCTGTCTCAAATTGATAATGTACGACTTCGTACGCTGTTTGAAGCGACTTTTGAAAACCGTGAATCATCGTATGCCTTGTTGGAGTATCTAGCTGGGGTGGATACAAATTTATCGAATCTAGAACTAGATATGGCTAGGATAGTACTCGAATCCTTACATGGCGTAACCGATTCTGAACTGATTGCTTCTGTATCACTAAATGATTTTATGAACGAATATACGTCATATGCTTATGATACCAGTTGGACGGCAGCAGCGAGATGTAGCTACTCGGGGATTGCAGACATAACTACCACGGAAGCCGCCGAATTGGCATCGTTTAAAACTCGTGCGAGTATGCGTCGTTCCGATGTGATCGGACTACTTAGGCTAATCGATATCGCCGCACATATTCATACAGCCCAAACGTCGGCATTTGCCGAAAATACGTTAGATATGCCGTTATCCAAAATGGAACTACGAGCAAACGTCGGATGGGATGTTCCAGATATTATCAAGGATATGTCAAATCGACTAGCGGGTAAGTCAAAACATCTGATGAAAAAGTACGGAGATATTCTTTTGCGCACGTTGACGACCAAATTTCGTGAATCCGAGAAAAATCTTTCCGGACCAGATCAACCCGTCGGGGAAAAAACAATTCCACTCCAGCTTAGGATGGAATGCCAGGAAAAACAAAACGAGGACGTATTGTCCGGCCCAGACTTACCCATCAGGAAGAAGTCGGCGCCGCCCCAGCTTAGGGACGAATGCTGGAGAAAACGAAATGGGAATAGTCTTTCCGGAAAATGCCATTCGTGCTTGAAAAGTTTAGAACATAGATCGATGGAATGCGGACACGTCATCGCCGAATCTAAAGGGGGCGCGACAACTTTGAATAATTTGGAACCAATATGCAGGGGTTGTAACAATCATATGGGTACAATGAATATGAACGATTATATCGGCCAACCGAGTATGGTGGACACGAGAAATCGGAACAGTAAAACGACTATTAAGTAGTCGAAAAAACGATGTTTTTTTTTCGCTACTCGTCGACGGCACTATCTTCGATATCATTCTCAGTACTGAGCCCAGTACTCCCATCGGCAGCCGGCACGCTCGTAAGACAGCAATCAAGGCATGATCGCATCGACCCAGTCAGCATAACTTTGGTTCTTTCGAGACCGACGATTTGATCCTGCAGAATATCGAGTCTTTCGATCATCTGTTGTTGAACTTCGACATCGGGGACAAGAATTTCGATATCTTTGAGTCGTTCTAGCGTTATTGTACGTTTAATACCCTTTGCGGCGTATCCGATAATAGACTCTTTATTCATGTTAAGATACCAGTATGCGTATTTGTACAGTACACTGTCGGAAAGTAATCTCATAACATAGCATAAATCGCTAACAGCATAAGCGGCGTCTACAGCATGATGTACTCTTCCTAATGATCCCTCAGCACCACCAACGAATAAAATCGACTCAGTAGTCTCAGTCGCTGTGTTATGTAGCTTCAAATTCGCTGCGCCAGTGTAGAACGGAATGCTCCCCTCGACCGCTTTGGATGACTGTACTGTTCCCTTTTTCATAGTGAATAGGTCGCCGAGTCTGACTTTGTCACCGTTTCTCAACGAGCCGCATATGGTTTTCATGACTCGTTTGTAGTCCTGGATGGACTCTTCGGTTTTCCGAATCATGCGGATCATATGAAGAACGTCCGCGAATGTTTCGCCGGAGGGTTCGCGCAGAAGCAGTGTTATCGCACCGCTGCCGTATTTGGCGATATCCTTCATGTCATTTTCGGACATCTCTTTGTCGAGATATTCGACGATCTGCTGCTGAACTTCGATCGAGGGAACAGGGATTTGCATGTCCAAGAACTTAACTTTATCCAACGTCTTACCACATAGCCCTTTCTCGCAATCATGTGCGATCGTTTTCTTCATAGACTTCAAATAGTAATACATGAACTTGACTGATATGTTCTGGGGATTTGTGGGTATAAGCTTTGCGACAACCGTTGAAATTGCGCATGGACCAGGGTGGTAGAATATACGTATACCGGATGATCCACCTCCTAAATATGTCGTCGTTATGACTAATGTTTCATCAAGTTCCGTCGCCGAGTCATGCGTATTAATCAGTGACATTGAAAGTAACTGGTAATCTCCTGGAACTGCTTTCGATGACTGTACTGTACCTTTTTTCATAGTGAATAATTCACCGAGTTTTACCATCGGGCATCCATTGTCTGGTGCGGTGGCTCGTTCCTGGCCGACGATTGAGGCATGGTCTTTCGGATTGAGTGACCAGTTCTTGGCTACGATATCCTCGATGGAGATCGTTTCTTTCGTCAAGTTAATCGGAACGCTGTTTAGCTCGCCGTTCTCATTCTTCGTCAGCATTCCGATCTTGATTTCGGTTGTGGCGTCTTCGACCTCGGGGTTAATCACTTTCTTGCGCCGGACCGTTTTGACGCAGTCTTTTAGCTCGCGCACTTTGTCGAACACCGCGATGACCGTCTCGATTCCCGCCGTCGAAAACGTCTTGGCGGGTAGAAATATGATGTTTCTAAATCGCAGCGCCTTCAGCAACAATTTCCGGAAATTAACATCCACGTTAGAATTGCCGCCGAGTTCGTGACCAAGCGGAAGGACAACCGCGGCGCGGCCGCCGACTTTGAGCAGGGAAAGGATGCGCATGAGGAAGAGGCCGGTGCAGGAACTGCCAACCGGGTAGATATCTTCGCCGTTTACCGTCGTGGAAATGAGGTCAGTGCGCTTGATGCCCTTGATACCAAACGGGGGATTCGACAGAATCGTATCGTACTGCGGCATATCCCTGACCTCCAGGATATCGGCCCGTTTGAGGCCCGTTGGCATGCTCTTAAGCTCTGTAAGCAGGTTGATGCAAGTAATGGGAAATGCCTGCGGACTGATCTCGACACCCGACACGGAAGTCGCGCCACGTTGATGCGCGCGAATAAGGAACAGTCCAGATCCGCATGTGGGGTCAAGCACATCACCGAGTTGATAGTCGCCGCCCTCTCCGAGTACCAAATTGACAGCGCAGTCGACGACGGGCACCGGTGTGAAGTGCTGGCCGAGCTCGTTGCCCAAATTGCCTTCACGCATAAGTCCCATCAGCGCCCGCCCCAGTACATCGAGTGACCCGCTATACTTATCGACGTGTTTGACAAGATCATACGCGATATGTCCATTTCTAACCGTGAATGCCTTTACGGTGCCGTCTTTCGCATCCGCGATCTGCTCAATGAGATCGGCGATCTCGCGCGGGATCAAAGTACAGGAGCGAGGTGCGCGGAAAGCCGCGCGGATAATCTCATCCCATTTGGAGGCTTTACCGTCAAATTGATTACGCGTAGCATTCGCGATGGCGCTAAAGCAGTGGACTTTTTCCTCGAGCACATACGCGACGTCTTCGTCGATGCGGCTGACTTCGTAGTTCGCCGGATCGGTAAGGGCCGGAAACAGTCTCTCGATCTCGCGCAGGATAAACACCAGAACGATGCAGTCGAACGCCTCCTTTTCGATAATACCCACGCGTCGCAGTATATCGCGCGACGCGAACACAGTACGTTTGATGGACGCTTCGTCGTCATTCGGCGCGTCGTCGGCGTTGTGCAAGGCCTCGTCGACCTCCAACTGGACGCGTTCTCTCACCTCCTCCCGAACGATTCGTTCGACGTGTTCCGCGATGGGGGTACACGGGTTCTTCTTGTTGTTCATGTGGCGGGTCAAATCCCCTTTGCGGCCAAACTCGCGAAGGCAGCGCTCGCAGCGAAACTTGGGCACGTTGTCAGACATTGCGGATATTGCGTCGTTGGCGATTTGCGTATGTATATATCACGCTTATCTTTAATTCAAAAATGGATATTCCACACGACCGGCCGCGGCGACGTCGAACACAAAAAAGACGCGTTCGCGCGAACATATTACTCCGCGCCCATTACGCGCTACTCGATACCCCGTAGCGGGGCTTGTTTTTAGGGCGCGCGAATTTGAATAGCGGTTTAACCGAGAATAGCTGCGGTATGGCGGACGACGACGCGCGCGCTGTGTATGGGCTTTTGAACGATATGTACGGCGTGCGCAACTGGCTTATGCTCGCGGCTACG